>Ga0209399_10000001_pt1 | contig 473712 bp, 361 predicted proteins | sample OV2TP3_FD_184130 | JGI IMG/M metagenome (GOLD analysis project Ga0209399, IMG submission 184130) | Hot spring microbial communities from Beatty, Nevada to study Microbial Dark Matter (Phase II) - OV2 TP3 (SPAdes) (version 3) | ecosystem: Environmental > Aquatic > Thermal springs > Hot... | reverse complement strand
TTTCTGGTGCTCAATCAGTTGAACCCGGAGGTCGAGCTGGGCTGGCGGACCGCCGCCGCCTTTGCTTTCGGCGCCGTGGCCTCGGCGACGGCGGGCTATATCGGCATGAGCATCGCCACGCGGTCCAACGCGCGGACGACGCAGGCGGCCGTTGATGGCGGCGTCAAGGGAGCGCTCAGCGTCGCCATCACCGGGGGAGGCGTCATGGGGATGGGTGTGGTCGGCGTGGCGTTGCTGGGGCTGGTGGTCGTTTACTTTCTCAGCAAGGGGGAGACGAGCATCGTCAACGGCTACGCGATGGGGGCCTCGTTGGTGGCGCTCTTTGCGCGGTCCGGCGGCGGCATATATACCAAGGGGGCGGACATGGGGGCCGATCTCGTCGGCAAGGTGGAGGCGGGCATCCCGGAGGACGACCCGCGCAACGCGGCGACGATCGCCGATAACGTGGGCGACAACGTCGGCGACGTGGCCGGCCTGGGGTCGGACCTGATGGAGTCCTACGTCGAGGCGATGGTGGCCGCCGTGGCGATCTCCTCGGCGAGCCTGCTCTTTACGGGAGCCGCCGACGCCGACGCCGCCCGCGCCAACATGAATCTCCTGCCGTTCATGATCGCCTCGGTGGGGATCGTCGCCTCGATCTGCGGCATTTTCTTCGTGCGGCTCTTCGCGGGTCAGAACCCTCAGGCGGCGCTGATGAACGGGACCTACGTTGCCGCGGGGCTGACCGCCGCCGGGACGTTCGTCGTCGTCCGGCTCTTCGGTTCGGATTTTGAGGAAGGGGGGAGGACCTACGCCCAGCTCGGCATCTTCTGGTCCACGGTGGTCGGCGTGGTGGCCGGCGCGATCGTCGGCTTCATGTCGGAGTTCTACACGTCGTCGAAGTTCCGCCCGACGCGACGGATCGCCGACAACGCCCAAAGCGGCCCGGCCCTGGCCATCACCGAGGGGCTCGCCGTCGGCATGGCGTCGTGCACAGTTCCGGCCCTCGTCCTGGGGTTCGCGATCATGTTGGCTTATCAGCAGGCGGGTTTCTACGGCGTGGCGCTGGCGGCCTTCGGGATGCTCGCCACGACGGGGATCATCGTCTCGGTCGATTCCTACGGCCCGATCGCGGACAACGCCGGCGGGATCGCCGAGATGAGCCGGCTGGATCGATCCGTTCGCGAGATCACCGACAATCTGGACGCCGTGGGGAACACGACGGCGGCGATCGGCAAGGGGTTCGCCATCGGCTCGGCGGCCTTTGCGGCCCTCGGGCTCCTGATCGCCTATATGAAGGTGGCCGGGGTTCAGACGGCCGATCTGAGCGACCCCCAGGTGCTCGTCGGGCTCCTGCTCGGGGGGATGTTCCCGTACTTCTTCTGTTCGACGCTCTTCCGGGCCGTCACCCGTTCGGCCTTCGCCATGATCAACGAGGTTCGCCGGCAACTGCGCGAGACGCCCGGGATCATGGAGGGCCGCGCGCGCCCGGATTACGCCCGATGCGTCTCGATCGCCACGGACGGGGCCATTCGGGGGATGCTCCTGCCGGGGTCGCTGGCGATCGCCACGCCGCTGGTCGTCGGCTTTGTTCTGGGGAAGGAGACGCTCACGGGCGTGCTGGTCGGGGCGATCATCTCCGGCGTGATGATCGGCATTCAGATGGCCAACAGCGGCGGCGCGATGGATAACGCCAAGAAGTTCATCGAAGAGGGGCACTACGGCGGCAAGGGGTCCGACGCGCACAAAGCCGCCGTCGTGGCGGATACCGTGGGCGATCCCCTCAAGGACACCGTCGGCCCCTCCATCAACATCCTCATCAAGCTGATGTGCGTGATCTCGCTCGTCTTTGCGCCGCTGCTCAAGTAGCGCCGGCGGGGGGGTCGAGCGGCCCTATCGGCTCCCCGGCCGGGGCGAGGCCATCAGCTCGAGCAGGAGCCGCTCCAGAAGGGCCCGCGCCTCCGGGACGTAAAGGTCACTCGGGCGCGGCCGCAGCGCGCGATAGACCTCGAGCAGCTTGAGGTAAGCCTCCAGGAGCGCCGTGGCGCGATACGGCGCCGGGCGGGAGATGTACTTGCGCCGGACGAAATCCGAGGCCCGAGCCAGCGAAAGGTTGGACGGCCCCGGCAGATAGCGATCGATCTGGAGCGAAGCCTCCCCCAGGCGCTTCTCGCGAGCGATCCCGGCTTGCAGCATGAAGCGAAAACAACGCGCCACGCCGCTATAGACGCTCTGATCGCCCTTGCCGGGCTTCCAGAGATCGTCGATGGCGGCCAGACAGCCGGCCGCGTCCCGGTTCAGGATGGCCTCTTCGAGGCGCCAGAAGGCCTTCTTGTCCCGGAACGGCTGGACGTGGCCTATCCCGGCGAAGAGTTCCATCAGCGGGTGACGGTCGTTGACCTCGCGCCCTTCGGCCTCATCCTCGAGCGCGATCACGATCAGGTGATTGCCGCTCGCCGGGAGGCGCTGGCGGAGCCAGGCGAGCGCCCCCGAGGCGGCCGCGGGCGCCTCGCTCGCCTCATCGGCCGTGGGGGTTTCGGCGGCGGCGCGCGCCGAACCTCTGCGACGGCGCGACGGCGGCTTGCCAAAGCCCGCCCCTGAGGCGTAAAGCTCGGTGGGGTTATGAACGAGGGCGACCTTGGGGGCGCCGGGGATGAAGGAGACCGTATCGAGTTCGGCGGCCAGCTCCGGCAGGAGCTTCATCAGCTCGACGCCGAACCGGTTGGCCGGCGGCGTGTATTCGATCAGGTTCTCGGCGCGGAACTCTGGATCGAGCAGAAGGTTCAGCGTCCGGTCCCGCGCCTGCTGGAGAGCCTCGACCTGATCGCCGTAGAAGACGTAGACGGGGCGTCGGGGAACGTCGGGTCTCACTGGTTGGGTCTCCCGGAAGTCGGCTCCTCGAGCTTAGGGCCCGCCGCGGCCGGCCTCAAGCCAAACCCTCCCCGGCCCGGCGATGTTGAGACGAGCGCTCCGCCGGGCTATCGTACGCTTCTGGAAGTTGGGCCCCCCAAGGCTTGAAGCCTCGCCTGGGCGGGGGCGGGAGACGTTGCGGCATGGCCGACCGCGAGTTCACCGAAGGCGAGCTTTCCGATCTGATCCGACTGGCCGCCCGGCGCCAACGTCAGGAGCCTCATCGCCGGGTGACCTACGAGGAAGTCCTGGCGATCGGACGCGATCTGGGCCTGGAGCCGGGCCACCTTCATGCCGCCATGGGGGAGCTGGATAAAGTCCGCAAGGAGCGCCACCGCCGCGTCCGGCGCAAGATGGGCTTTTTCCGTCACCTGGCGGTCTATGGCACCGTCGTCACGGGGCTGTTTCTGATCTACCTGATTTCGGGGGGCGGCCATCCGTGGCCGCTTTACCCGGCTGTCGGCTGGGGGATCGCCGTCGCCATCCAGGGTTTTTCGGTTTATTTCCACGAAAAAGAGGCGATGATCCGGGAGACGCTTTAGCGTCAGGGGGCCGCCGAACCTCGAAAGGACGTGAGCTTCATGCGGACGCTTGCAATCTGGCCGACGCTGGCCGCGGCGCTGATCCTGGCCGCGCGGGAAGCGCCCGCCCAGCTCAAGGCCGGCGTGGGCCGCGCCGAGGTGACGCCGCCCGTCGGCGGCCGGATGTACGGTTACGGCGCACGGGGAGACAACGTCTCGACCGGCGTGCACGACCCGCTGATGGCGAAGGCGCTGGTTCTGGACGACGGCGCGACCCGGCTGGCCCTCGTGACGCTGGATCTGGGCTCGTTTCCCGAAGCGAACACGGCGGCGGTCAAAGCCGGCGTCCAGGGGACGGCGGGGATCGAGCACGTGCTTCTCGTCGCCTCGCATTCGCACTCGACGGGAGTCTTCGACGACGCCTTCCCCAACGCCGAGGAGCCCTATCCCCGCCGCGTCGAGCTGCGGATCATCGGGGCCGTTGAGCAGGCGGCCCGATCGCTTCAGCCGGCGCGGCTCGGCGTCGGGTGGGGCGAGGCGCGCGAGGGGCATAATCGCCGCTTTGTGTTGCCCAATGGGCAGGCGACGATGCTCTGGGCCAATCGCCAACGCGTCTCCACGAACCCGGTGGATTACCGCGTCGGCGTTCTGCGCGTCGAGAACCTCGAAGCGGAGCCGATCGCCCTCGTCGTTAATTTTCAATGCCATCCGGTCGTCCTGGGGCCGGAGAACCTGGAAATCTCAGCCGATTATCCGGGGGCGATGATGCGGGTCGTGGAGGCGGAGCTGGGCGGCCAGTGTATGTTCATGCAGGGGGCCGCCGGGGACATCAATCCCTATTGGGACAAGACGCCGCCGAACGAGGGGGCCTTTGACCGGATGGAACGGATGGGCCGGGCGCTGGCCGAGGAAGTGATCCGAGTCGCGCGGGCAATCGAGGACGTGGACGCCGACCCGAGGCTCTCCGTCCGCACGCAGATTATCCCGCTGGCTCACCGCTGGGACTTGAAGGACCCGGCCATTCAGGCCTCGATCCGGGAGCTCTACGGCGAGCGGCGCCTCCGGATGTACCTGGAACGCTATAACCGGGACCTCCGGGCCGAGATCAACACCGTGCTCATCGGGCCGGAGATCGCGCTGGCGACCTTCCCCGGCGAATTCTTCGTCGAGCACGGCCTCGCCCTCCGCGGCCAGAGTCTTTTCAAACACACTTTCTTCGCCGGTTACTGCAACGGCATGCTCGGCTATTTTCCGACGATCAAGGCCTGCACCGAGGGGGGCTATGGCGCCGCCGAGGCGACAATCGTCGAGGTCGGGGCGGGCGAGAAACTGGTCCATCAAGCGCTTATTAACCTCTATTATCAGGCCGGTAAGCTCCGGACGGTTCCTTGACGGTGAGTTCGGTCGCGTCGGGCGGGTTGGCGACGCCGGGGGGCCTCTTTCGTGGGGGGGGCGGCGCCACAGGGCGCGCGCTCAGCCGAATAGACAAGCGCGGATCGACACCAAGAGCGCCGTCCAAGCTCCCGGCGACCCTAACCGCGAGAGGGGAGGTCATCGCCGTGACCCGTGACCCAGCCATCCTGATCGGGATCGACGTCGGGACGACCTCGACGCGCGTCGTCGCTTTCGACCTCTCCGGGCGGACGCTCGCCGCCGCCACGCACGGCTATGCGATGGCGACCCCGCGCCCGGATTGGGCCGAGCAGAACCCGGAGGACTGGTGGGAAGCCACGCGCCAGGGCCTGAGAGACGTGGCCGCCGCCATCGACCCGGCGCGCGTGGCCGGCCTCTCCTTTTCCGGCCAGATGCACGGCTCGGTCTTTCTGGACCGCGAGGATCGCGTCATCCGCCCGGCGCTCCTCTGGTGCGACGGTCGAACGGCGGCCGAAGGGGCCGAAGCGCTCCGGATCGTCGGTCGTCGCCGCTTCCTGAGCACGATCAAGAATCCGCCGCTGCCCAGCTTCACGCTCCCCAAACTGCTCTGGCTGCGCCGCCATGAACCGCGCCACTGGCGGCGGCTGGCGTGCGTGCTGTTGCCCAAGGATTACGTCCGGTTCCGCCTCACCGGCCGCAAGGCCATGGACGTGGCCGATGCGGCGGGGACGGCCATGATGGAGGTCGGCGCGGCGCGCTGGGCCGAGCCCCTCCTGAAACGCCTGGCGATCGACCCGGCGCTTCTGCCGCCGCTCCTGCCCTCGACCGCCCAGGCGGGGCGCCTGACGGCCGAGGCCGCGCGCGCCACCGGCCTGCGCGAGGGGACGCCCGTCGTCGCCGGAGCGGGCGATCAGCCGGCCGGGGCCGTCGGGGTCGGGGTCTTCCGCCAGGGGCAGTGCATGATCAGCCTCGGCACCTCGGGGGTGATCTTTGCCCCGACGCGGCGGGCCGTGGCCGACCCGACGCTGGCGCTGGCGACGTTTGATCACGCCGTGCCGAGGGTGAGCTATCTGATGGGATGCATGTTGAGCGCGGGGGGGGCGCTCCAGTGGCACCGGAACGTGAGCTGCGGCGAGGAGATGGCGGCGGCGCGCCAGGGGGGCTTTGAGGCCTATGACCTGATGCTCGTGCGGGCTTCGCGGGTGGAACCCGGGGCCGAGGGGCTTTTCTTTCTGCCCTATCTCATGGGCGAGCGCTCCCCGCATAACGATCCCAAGGCTCGCGGCGCCTTTGTCGGGCTATCGATCCGGCATGAGCGGCCGCACTTGACGCGGGCGGTGATCGAAGGGGTTTCCTTCGGCCTGCGGGATTGTCTGGAGGCCGTGCGGGCTCGCGGCGTCGGCGTGACGGAGGTGCGGGCGACCGGCGGCGGCGCGCGTAATCCCTTCTGGATGCAGACTCTCGCCGACGTTCTCGGCGTGCGCGTCCGATGCGTCGAGAGCCCGGAGGGCTCGGCCCTGGGAGCGGCGCTGATGGCCGGCGTGGGCGTCGGGGTTTATAACAGTTTCAACGCCGCCGCCGAGGCCGCCGTTCGGTTGGGGCCGATGTTCCGCCCTTCGGCGGGCGCGCGCCGAACCTATGAGGCGCTCTACGCCGGCTTTCGGGCGCTTTACCCGGCCCTGCGGCCCCACTTTCACCGCGCGTGAGCCGGCGTGTTTGAATTCTCTTCCTTCTCCGCGTTCTCCGCGCCTCCGCGGTGAGGCTTCGTCCCTTGTCCCGGCCGAATTCCCTCCGGGCGTTCGGCGGCTCCACGCCGAGTGTCGTCTTCTTCGCGCCCGCTGCATCGGCGCGGCGAGGCTTCACTTTGAGAGCGCCTCAAGCCGCCGGCAGCGGCTCGGCCTCCCAGCCAAAGGCGGCGGCGACGCCGGGGCAGTAAATCCTGCCTTCCATCATGTTGAGACCGCGGCGAAGGGCCGGGTCCTCGCGCAAGGCCTGATCCAAGCCCAGATTGGCCAGCGTGAGGAGGTAGGGGAGCGTGGCGTTGGTGAGCCCCCAGGTCGAGGTGTAAGCGACGGCGCCCGGCATGTTCGTGACGCAATAGTGGACGATCCCTTCGTGGACGAAAGTCGGTTGGCTGTGGGTGGTGGGCCGAGCCGTCTCGACGCAGCCCCCCTGATCGACGGCGACATCGACGATGACCGAGCCCGGCTCCATCGTCTTGAGCATTTTCTCGCTGACGAGGATGGGCGTGCGGGCCCCGGGCACAAGCACGGCCCCGATGACGACGTCGGCCGAGGGCAGAATCTCCCGGATGGCGTAGCTTGTCGAGGCCAGGGGATGAACGTTCGGCGGGCAGGTATCAAAGAGAAAGCGAAGACGCTGAAGGTTGGTGTCAAACACATAGACATCGGCGCCGAGGCCGGCGGCGATCCGCGCCGCGGAGGTCCCGGCGATCCCCGCCCCCAGGACGAGGACCCGTCCGCCCCGAACGCCGGGGATCGGCGAAAGGAGCTTCCCCTTGCCGCCGCTGGGGCGTTCCAGGAACTTGATGGCGGCGGCCATCGCCACGCGGCCGGCGACGTCGCTCATCGGGGCCAGGAGGGGGAGCGATCCGTCCTCGGTCTGCACGGTTTCGTAGGCGACGCAGGTGAGGCGTCGGCGGGCGAGCGCCTCGGTCAGCTCCCGGTTGGCGGCGAAGTGAAAGTAGGCGAAGACGATCTGGCCCGGGCTCAGGAGATCGTATTCGCTCGGCTGCGGCTCCTTGACCTTGACGATCAGCTCGGCGAGGTGAAAGACCTGGGAGCGGGGGAGAATCTCGGCCCCGGCTCGGCCGTAGCTTTCGTCGCTGATGCCGCTGCCTTCGCCGGCGCCCTGCTCGATCAGGACGCGGTGATCGGCCGAGGTGAGGGCCTCGACCCCGGCCGGCGTGATCGCCACCCGATATTCGTGGTCCTTGATCTCCTGGGGGACGCCGATGATCATGAGGCAGGGTCTCCTTCGCAGCGACGGTCTGAGGCGCCGGAGGGCCGCCCGCGGCGGGCTCCGGCGGGGGCCCGCCGATTATAGCGTCGGGCGAAGCGGGGCCGCCATCGGTCGCCGCTCAAGGGAACGTCTCTGCCGCGGGGCCGCCCGCCATGTCGCTGGCCGAGTATCTCGCCGCCGCTCCCAAGGCCGAGCTCCACGTGCACCTGGAGGGATCGATCCAGCCCGAGACGCTCTTGAGCCTGGCCCGGCGCAACAAGGTCGCCTTGCCGGCCCCGACGCTCGACGGGCTCAAGCAGTGGTTCCGCTACCAGGATTTCGACCATTTCATTCGCGTGTACGTGACGATCACGCGCTGCCTGCGCGAGGTCGAGGATTACGAACTGATCACGTACGAGCTGGCGACGGAGATGTGGAAGCAGAACATCCGCTACGCCGAGGTGACGTTTTCCCCTTCGACGCACGCGGCCCTGGGGGTGGCCGAGGACGTTTATCTTGAGGGGATGCGCCGCGGCCGCCGGCGAGCCCGGCGCGATTATGACGTGGAGATCCAATGGGTCTTTGACATCGTGCGCAATGTGGAAAACGTCGCCGAGACCGCCGATTACACGCTCGCTGTGGCCCGAGAAGGCCTCGCCGACGGCGTCGTCGCGCTCGGGCTCGGCGGCCTGGAGCGCGGCTACCCGCCGGAGCCGTTCGCCCCCTGGTTCGAGCGAGCCCATGAGGCGGGTCTGCGCGCGGCGCCTCACGCGGGGGAGCTGGCCGGTCCCGCCAGCATCTGGGGAGCGATCCGCGCCCTTGGGGCCGACCGAATCGGCCACGGGGTTCGGGCCGCCGAAGACCCCGCCCTCGTCGAGTATCTCGCCGGGGAGGAGGTCCCCCTCGAAATCTGCCCGACGAGCAATCTCCGGCTGGGGGTGGTCCCCTCGCTCGCCGAGCACCCGGTCGCGAGGCTCCTGAGCGCCGGAGTTCCCGTGACGATCAACACCGACGACCCGCCGTTGTTCAATACGACGCTGACGCGGGAGTTGATCGCCGTGGCCGAAGCCTTCCAATGGGACGTCCAGGCGATGGACGGCTTGCTTCTGGCCGGGCTGCGGCGGAGTTTTCTGGCTCCGGAGCGGAAGGCGGCCCTGGAGAAGGTTTTCCTCGAGGAGATGGCCGAGCTGCGAGGGCGCTATTTCCCGGCGGCCTGAGGCCGGGGCTACCGGTCGCGAGCCGGGTGGGGCTCGGCCGGGAGAATGATGGCGAAGGCGACGCGGCCGCCTTCGAGGCATCGGGCCTCGGCGAGGCCGCCGTGAGCGCGGGCCACCTGATCGACGACGTAGAGCCCGATGCCGGAGCCTTCGATGCCGCGGTCCTTGCCCAGACGCTTGAAGCGCCCGAAGAGCCCCGGGAGCTGCGAGGGCTGAACCTGCGGGGCGGCGTTGACGACCTCGAACTTGAGACTGGCCTCGGCGAGGGGGGAGGCTTCCGGCGTGAGGCGTTCGACGCCGATGCGAATCGGCTCGGCGGGGTCGCCGTATTTGACGGCGTTCTGAACGAGATTGGCCACGGCCCGATAGATGGTGCTTTCGTCGAAGACGGCTTCGGGGGGATCGACGGCGACGTCGGTTTCGATGCGCAGGCCGCGGCGGGCCGCTTCGTGGCTGACGAAGCCGAGGATCTCCTCCAGAAGGTGCTTGAGCGAGACGGTCGTCGGGTGAATGACCAAGCTGTCGGAATCGATCCGGCAGGTGGTCAGGTAATTGTCGACGAGGGCGAGGATGCGCTGAGCGTTGGCGCGGATCGTGCCGATGAACTCCGGCCCGCGGGGATGGTACTGACCGGTCCGGGGATCATGCAGCAGCGAGGCGAAGCCGATGATGGAGGTGAGCGGCACCTTGATGTCATGGGTGATCATCGCCGCCGTGTCCTCGCGGAGTTGATCGACCTCGAGCTTTTGGAAGGCGCGGTCGATCGCCCCCTTGAGCCGGTCGAACTCAAACGGCTTGCGGATGTAATCGAAGGCCTGATAGCGGAGGGCCTCGATGGCCGAGTCGGTCGAGGCATAGCCGGTGATCACGATGACGAGCGTCTTGGGGCAATGTTCGTGCACGTAGCGGACGACGTGGAGACCGTCCACCCCCTGCATGCGAAGATCGGTCACGACGACGGGGTAGTGCTCCTGCTCCAGGGCCTCGATCCCTTCCTGGCCGCTGTTGGCCGTGGCCACGCGGAGGCCCGCGGCGGTCAGGAGCCCCCGGAGGGACTCCGTCATGCGCCGTTCGTCGTCGATGAGGAGGATGGATTTTTCGATCATGGAGCCCCCCCGAGGGCCGAGCCGAACGGGACGATCAACGCGAGCGGAACCGCTCCATGAGGAAGGCGGCGGCGTCCTCGGTGTTGCGGCCGGCGGCTCGATAGATGTTGCCCGTTGAGATCGTCCCGTTGGTCGGATCATAGAATTGATAGACCGAGCCGCGGAGCAGGGGGTCCAGCGGCCAGCCGCTGTTGACGGAGATGGCGCCGAGGTTGCCGTCCGGCCCGACCGAGACGAGCAGGTACGGGGCTTCGGCCGGATCGATGCGGCGAGGCGAGCCGACCGGAAAGCGGCGATTGATGAGCCAGGAGGTCTGGACCGGGTCCCAGTAATCCAGCAGATTGTTCGGCGGCGTCAGCGTCGATTCGAAGACGTCGGCGGGGAGCGTGCTGATATAGGCGACGGGGGTGGTCAGCGGGGCCATCTGGCCCGGGCGGGTGGCGGCCTCGGGCACTTCCAGATTGCCCGGCAGCATGCTGCGGCGGAAGGGGGGCTCGTTGTGGTCCACCACGTAGGCCTCGACGGCGGTGTTGAGGGCCCGGAGATCGTTCTTGACGCGCCCGACCTTGGCGCGGGTCTGGGCGTCGAGGAAATTCGGCAGCGCCATCGTCGCCAGGATCGAAATGATGGCGACGACGATCAAGAGCTCGATCAGCGTGAAGCCGGCTTCCCCCGCGGGGAGAGCTTCTCCCGTCACGATCGCCCGTGTCGGTCCGTGGGGGTCCGCGGTCTTCTTGGCCACCCTACACCGCCGCGATCGAAATCCCCTCGGCCTCGGCCAGGCGGACGGCCTCGGCCTGATCGAAAAACAGGACCTCGCGCGCCGGGAAGGCCAGGGCGACGGCCCGAGCCGCGACCAGGTGTTCGACGGTCGTGCGGCCCAGGACGGGGACGTCGAAGCGCCGGTCCTGAGCGGGTTTGCTGACCTTGACGACGACGCAACCGGGCCCGGCCACTTCGCCGGCGCGCCGAATGGTCGCGTCGGTCCCCTCCATGGCCTCGACGGCCACGACGGCGCCGCTTTTGACGACGACGGTCTGACCGATGTCGAGCCCGGCCAGGCGCCGGGCGTGCTCCAGGCCGAATTCAACGTCGGCTCGAATGGCGAGGCTCAAGGGACGGGAAGGGGTCAGGAGCCCCTGAGCGGGCATGCAGTGACGCAGGAAAAGGGTCGATTCCAGGACTTCGATGCGCTCGCGGCTCAGCTCCTCGGTCAGCGCCCCGAGGATCGTGTCGGCTTTCTTATTGGCCAGCCGGGCCAGAAGGCGCAGGCCGCGCCCGTCGATGCCGCCCAGATCGAAGATCGAGGCGTGGCGAATGCGCCCGGCCATGATGGTTTTGCCCACGCCGGCTTCGTGAAGGAGCTGGATCACGCGATCCAGCTCTCCCAGGCGGACCCAGGCCATCCGATCGACCTCGGCCTCCAGGCGCGGGGAGGTGACCCCTCGGATCCCGACGGCGACGACGGCCACCGAACGCTCGCGGGCGGCCCGGGCGATCAGGAGCGGGAAGTCGCCTTCCCCCGCCAACAACCCGATCCGGTCCAGAGCGGTTTCGGCCAGGGGAAGCGCCGGGGCAGGACTAGACATCGAAACCGATCGTGCTTAGGATAAGCGTCCGTCAAGGACACGGATGCGCCGAGCCGGGCCCCCGGCTCGCCCGGACGCCGAGCGAGCGGCGCCAGCGGCATTCTCCCCGGCCCGAAGGGCCGGGTCAAGGCGCTCGGCCCGGAGGGCGCTCACCCCCGTCGGACCCGAACGCGGGCGGCTGCGCTGAACCCGCGAACGGGGCACGTTCCGGGCCGGCCGAGAGGGCCGAATCGACGCGGGCCGAACCCGGAGGGACGCGATGGGCCGATGGCTGGTCAAGACGGAGCCGGCGACCTACGCGCTGGCCGATCTGGAGCGCGAGGGGACGGCGCCGTGGGACGGCGTGCGCAATGCCCTGGCGCAGCAATACCTGCGCCAGATGGAGTTGGAGGACCCTGTGCTGATTTACCATTCGGGTCGAGAGAAGGCGATTGTCGGCTTGGCCGAGGTCATCCGGGAAAAGTATCTGGACCCGACGGATGAGCGGGGGAAGGCCGTCTGCGTGGACGTGAAGTTCGTGGCGCGCCTGGGGCGGGCCGTGACGCTTAAGGAAGTTCGCGCTCACCCCCGCCTTCAGGCTATGGCCCTGGTCAGAATCTCGCGGCTCAGCGTGATGCCGGTGTCGCGGACCCATTGGGGGATCCTGATGGAGCTGGCCGGGCGGCCCGAGTAAGTTTTGAGGGGCGAGCGCCGGCTTTCGGGCCCGGCCCGGCGCGGTCTTGACAAGGGCGGGGGGTTCGTCGCCAGATTCCAACTCGGCCGGATCGGCTCCGGCCGCGCGCCGTTTGCGGTCCGGTCGTTCCGATGAAGTCGTTCTGGAAGGGTCATTTTCTGACGTTCCTCCTCGTCGCGGTCGACGTGGTGACGTTCTGCCTGATCTGGCGTCTCTCCTGGGAGGCGCGGCGGGCGCTCACGGGGCGGACGTTTTCCGTCCCGATCAATCCGTGGGAGAACTACGCCGCCGCGCTGCCGAAGATGCTGGTGGTCTGGGTGGGCCTCATGGCCTTCTTCGAGCATTACCATCACCGCGGGAGGATCTCCTCCCTCAATCAGATTCCGAATATCGTCAAGGCGGGTCTCGGGCTGGTCGTCGGCTCGATAGCCGTGGCGTTTCTGTTCAAGCGATACGACCTGGGGCGATCGGTCATCCTGCTTTCTTCGGCCGGGATGACCGCCTATCTCTACGCGAGCCGGACGACGCTGCGGATGGTCAAGGAGGCGTTTATCGCCCGTGGCCACGGGTTGACGCGCGCCGTGATCATCGGGGCGGGGCCGATCGGCCGAGCCGTGGCGTCGCGCATTCGGCATCACCCCGAGGTCGGCTATGAACTCGTGGGTTTTGTCGATTCGGACGCGGCGCTCAAGGGCCGATCGGTCGAGGGGGCGCGCGTGCTCGGCCTCCCGAGCGAGCTTGTGGATCTCCTGCTGCGCCATCGCGTGGAGGAGGTTTTTCTGGCCGCGCCGGACATGGAGGCGAACGAAAAATTCAATCTCATTACCGAATGCGAGCAGGCGCGGGCGCATTTCAACGTCGTCACCAATGACCTCTTTCAGGTCATCTCGAGCCAGGTGAAGATCGACGAGATCGGCGATTTCGCCGTCATTCCGTTGCGGCAAGGACGACTGACCCCCTTTGACGCCCTGCTCAAGCGGCTGCTGGATCTGGTGGTGGCCGTGCCGCTGGCCGCGTCGACGGCGCCGCTAATGGTTGTCATCGCCTGGCTCATCCGGCGGGATTCCCCCGGCCCCGCCATCTTCATCCAGGAACGGATCGGCAAGGATGGCCGGCGCTTTCGCATGTGGAAATTCCGGACGATGTATATCGAGACCCCCCCTTATGTGCCCGCGCCGAACGATCCTTCCGATCCGCGGATCACGCGGGTGGGTCGCTTCCTGCGTCAGACGAGCCTGGACGAGCTGCCCCAGTTGTTGAACGTTATCCGCGGGGAGATGAGCCTCGTCGGGCCGCGGCCGGAGATGCCTTTTATCGTCGATCGGTATGAACCCTGGCAGCGGCGGCGGCTGGACGTGCCGCAGGGGATCACGGGCCTCTGGCAGATCGCCGGTCGAAAACGCCTCCCCCTGCATCAGAATCTGGAATACGACTTTTATTACATCCGCAATTGGTCGTTGTTGCTCGATCTGACGATCCTGTTGCGGACGCTCCCCGCCGTGATTTTCCGCAGCGGAGCCTTTTGAAGAACGACAATCCCGGGGGAGGGGCGGCGAAGGCGGGGGGGAGTACTCAGCGCGAAGACACGAAGACACAAAGAAATATGATAATCAGATACATTTCATCAATCATGGCGAAAGTATGTGTATCCGAATGATGGGAGTCTTTGGATATTGCTGGAATTTCCTTGCGTTTTTGTGTCTTGGTGGTTCGACTTCCCGCGTCAGGGTAACTCAGCGACGGAGGCGCCCGGCCGGGCCGGGGCCCCAAGCTCGACCGGCCGCGGCTGGAGGCGGCGGTAACCCCAGTATCGCGCGAGCCAGGCTTGAAGGGACGGATGCAGCTCCGACGGGGGAACCGGCCGGCCCAGCAGCGCGGTGAGAGACGTGGGGCGGGTGGCCGGCTCTCCGCAGGCGACGATCGTGTCCCACAGCGAAAGATCATTCACGCAGTTGAGCGCCGCGCCGTGCATTGTGACACCGGACCGCGCCGAGAGCCCCAGGCTCAAGAGCTTGCGCCCATCGACGAAAAGCCCCGCCCGGCGGGCCGGGGCCTCCGGCGTGATCTCGAACTCGTCCTCCAGCCAACGCGCCAGCCCCTCAAGCAACAGCCGCGCGAACCTTCCGGCCGCCAGGGAACCGGCCTTGAGCTTCACAATCGGGTAAAGGATCAATTGGCCGGGGCTGTGGAGCGTGGTCATGCCCCCGCGGTCGATGCGGAAGACCGGCGCTGGCGTGGGGGCCGGCCCAGGCCGAAAGTCCTCGGCCCGCGCGCGCACGCCCTGGGTGATGACGAGCGGATGCTCGCCGACCAGCCAGACGTCGGGCCCGGCCGTCCGGCGGCGTTCGCGCAGGCGTTCCTGAAGGGCCAGGACGTCGGAGTAAGCTCCCCGGCCGAACGGGGACCACTGGGCGACGTCGAGATCGACCAGCACGCCGCGGCCGGGAGGGTCGGGATCGAGCGGGCGCATTGGGTTTGCCTTCGGGCCGCCCGTGGGTTGAAATGGCCCGTCGGGGCGAGCCCTCTTGGCGGGGGCCTTCGAACATTTTCCTCGCCACCGCCGATGGATTGCAAATGCGCTTGCCCGTCAAGGCCACGGTTTCCCGATGGAGCCGCCGGGCGTTTCTGGCCGTCGCCGGGGGCGCGCTGGCCTGCGGCGGCGACGGCTCGGGCCCGGCGGACTCGCCGCGGGGCGGGCTGGCCGATCTGGTCCGAATCAGCCAGGGGTCGGACGTCCTGACGCTCGACCCGTATTTCAAGAACGAGTCGCCGACGCTCGGGGTGCTGATCAATATCTTCGATCCGTTGACGGACGTTTCTCCGGACCTGAAGATCATCCCGGCCCTCGCCGAGGCGTGGGAGCCGGTCGGCTCGACGGCGTGGGAGTTCCGGCTGCGGCCCGGCGTCCGCTTCCATAACGGCTCGACCTTCGACGCCGAAGACGTGCGCTATACGATTCTCCGCGCGCGGGATTGGCCCCCCTCGCGTCAGAAGGCCGAGGTCGCGACGATCGGCGAGGTCAGGATCGTCGATCCGCTGACGGTCCGTTTCGAGACGACGCAGCCCGACGCGATCCTGCCGACCAAGCTCATCTCGATCTACATGCTCGACAAGGAGACCTGCGAGGCGGCGGTGGCCCGCCACGGCGAGGCCTGGCTTTCGGCCAACGCCGTCGGCACCGGCCCGTATCGCCTGGTCGAATGGCGCAAAGACGAGCACGTGCTGCTGGAGGCGTTCGAGGGCTACTGGGGGCCCGCTCCGGAGGTCAAGCGGCTCAGGTATCTGGCCATCAGCAACGACGCCACCCGGATCGCCAATTTCCTGGCCGGCGGGGTCGATCTCCTGAGCCACGTGCCGGTCCAGGACGTGGCCCGCGTGGAGGCGACGCCCGGCTTCAAGGTCCTCCGCCAGCCGAGCCTCCGCCTGATCTACCTGGGGCTCGACGTGGGGCGGGATCGCTCGCCGGGGCTTCCCGGCTCGCCGCCCAATCCGCTCAAGGACCCGCGCGTGCGGCGGGCGATTTACGCCGCCATCGACGAAGACCTCATCGTCGAGAAGATCATGAACGGCTTTGCCGTTCCGGCGGGGCAGCTCTTTCCGGAGGGGGTCGTCGGCTATGAGCCCGCGATCGGGCGCGAGCCCTTTGATCTGGAGAAGGCCCGGCGGCTGATGCGCGAGGCGGGCCATGAGCGCGGTTTCGACGTGCGGCTGGACGCGCCGAACGACCGCTACGTCAACGACGAGGAAATCGCCCAGGCCGTCGCCCAGATGCTGGCCAAGATCGGCATCCGCGTCCGCGTCAATGCCCAGCCCAAGGCTCGCTTCTTCCCCGACGAGGAGGCCGGCGAGTTCAGCTTCTTCCTGATCGGCTGGACCAACCCCAACGGCGACGGCTATGGAACGTTCGATCACCTGCTTCACACGCTGGACCCGGCGACCAACCTCGGCGGCGCGAACACTTCGACGCACTACACCAACGCCGAGCTGGATCGCCTGGCCGAGGCCGCTTCGGCCGAGTTTGACGCCGGCCGGCGCGAGGCCCTCCTCCGCCAGGCGGTCCGGATCGCCATGGCCGACCTTCCCCATATTCCGCTGCACTATCAGATGGACGTTTACGCCGTATCGGATCGCATCCGCTGGTCGCCCCGGCGCGATACGCAACTGCGGGGGATCGACATCGGCTGGGCGCGGTAGGGGTACGCCGTCGGGCCGGAACCAGTGGTCCCCCGGCCCGATGTTTGGTAAAGTTTGAATGGGCGGGCTCAGCGCGGGCCGGCGCTTCCGGGATCGGTTCCGTGGCCGAGAGGCCGCAGGAGGATAGAGCCATGAACGGGGCCAAGACGCTTTTCTTCATGCTTCTGATGACGGTGCTGTTGATTGTCGTCGGGGGCGCGCTGGATTACGCCTTTGCCGGCGGAGGCATTTTCTTTTACGTCTTTGGAATGATCGCGATCGCCGTCAACTTCTTCACCTATTGGTTCGCCGATTCGATCGTCCTGCGCATGCACGGGGCGCGCGTCGTGAGCCCGCAGGAAGCGCCGACGCTCCACGCCCTGGTGGATCGTCTCGTCGCGCGCGGAGGTCTTCCCAAGCCCAAGGTCTGCATCATCCCGACCCATATCCCCAACGCCTTCGCCACCGGTCGCAATCGGTCCCGTTCGGCCGTGGCCGTGACGCAGGGCCTTCTGGAAAGTTTGAATGAAGAGGAGCTGGAAGGGGTCCTCGCGCACGAGCTGGCCCACATCAAGCACTATGACATGTTGCTCGGGACGATCGTGGCCTGCGTCGTGGGCCTGATCGCGATGATCGGTTCGCATGCGCGGTGGGGGTTGCTCTTCTTCGGCGGGCGCGATCGGAACAATAATCCGCTGGCCATCGTGGTGATCCTCTTCCTGGCGATTCTGGCGCCGCTGTTGGCCGTGATCATCCACGGCTTCATCTCGCGCTCGCGGGAATTCGCCGCCGACGAGGGTGGGGCGCGGCTGAGCGGCAATCCATTGGGGCTGGCCTCGGCGCTGCGCCGGATCGAGCAGCAGGCCGGGCGGTGGATTCAGACCGAGGAGATGGGCAATCAGGCCACCGCGCATCTCTACTTCATCAATCACTTTTCGCTCGGGCGCGGGGCGGTTCGCCTGTTCAGCACGCATCCGCCGACGGAGAAACGGATCGAGCGGCTGCTGGCGCTCAACGCCTCGGGCCGCTTCTAAGCCGTCGGGCGGGCGCAGCGCCAACCGGCGGGAGATCGCTGAATCGAACGGCGACGACGCCAATCCACAGAGTTCACGGATGCCGCATGCGATCCTGTCGTCAAGACAATCGTCGTTCTTGACTACTCCGTGTCGGGGCGTCTTCGTGGTTCGGCGCCCTGCTTGCGTTGACTTGAGCCTCCCCCATTGAAGGACCCCGAGATCCTGCCGTCGGTCGAGCCCGTGGGGCCGATCAACGAGGCGGGGCGGCCGGCGAGCTTCGCCACCTCGCTGGCGGCGCTCGGCTGGGTTTCGCTGGCCGGTCTCCTTTTCAACGTCGTCCTGACGCGACTTTTCAGCGTCGAACAATACGGCCAGATCCGGTTGCTGCGGACCGTCCTGGACCTCCTGGCGATCCCCGCCGGGTTAGGGATGGGGGCCTGCGTCGCCAAGCACGTGGCCGATGCGCGGGCCGGGGCCGCCGAGCGTCAGGCGATGCTGGCCACGGCGGCCGCGATCGCCCTGGCCGCTTCGGTCCTCGTCGCCCTCCTGGCCTTCGGGGCCCTGAGCGCGCCGTCGATCCTGCGGGACCAGACGGCCCGCCGCGCGGCGCGGGTCCTGACCGGCGTCCTTCCGGTCGTCGCCCTTTACGCCGTCGGCGTCGGCTATTTGCAGGGGATGGGCTATATCCGACGGCTGAGCCTGACTCAGGCCGCGCGCAGCTCCTTCATGCTGCTGGTGGGGTCGCTCTTGTGCCTGACCTTCGGTTTCGGCGGCTGGATGGGGATGAAAGCGCTGACGGAAGCCTTCGCTTGCGCGACGGCCTGGAGCGCGGCCGGTCGGCTGCGGTCGGCCTGGCGGATCGATCGGGCTCGCCTGAGACCGTTCCTCCGGTTTGGGGCTTATGGGGCCCTCACGTCGGCCGTCGTTGGGCTGCTGACGGGGCTGGACGTTCTGGCCCTGGATCGGTTCCGAGGCGACGCCGCCGAGATCGGCTTTTATGGCGTGGCGACGCTCATGTTCGCGACGGCGCTCTTGCTCCCGTCGGCCTTCGTTCAGTCGCGCTTTGCCCGCATGGCCGCCTGGGGCCACGACCCGGAGAAGACGTGGGAGCGCTACCTTCACGATTCGGGTTGGGTGCTGCTCCTGGCGACGCCGGGGGCGATCGCGGCCTACTATTTCGCCCCGGTGATCGTTTGGGTCTTCGGCGAGCCTTACGGTCGGTCGGTCCAGATCTTTCGCTGGCTCCTGCCGGCCTTTGTGATTCAATCGACGGGGGTGGTCGGCGGCAATTTCGTCGTCGGGGCGGGGCTGATGCGCGCCAGTTTCCTCTCGACGTTCCTGATGGCCGTGGCCAATGCCGTCCTGAACGTGGGGCTCGTGCCCACCTGGGGCGTGGCCGGGGCCGTGATCGCCACCTCGGCGACGTACGTCCTGGGGACGACGCTTTCGTTTCTGATTCTTCAGCGGTATCGGTCGCAGGCCCGGATCGGTCCGGCCGCGGGGCCTTGATCCCATGAGTTCATCGCCTCGCTCCGACGCGGCCGCCGGGACCCGACTCTGGGACGATCGGGCCGCGTTGGAGAGCCTCCGGGGGGTGCTGGACCCCGCCGACCGCGCCGGCTACAAGAACTTTTACCTGGATCGGCTTCAGAAGCTGGTGCTTGAACCGGAGCTGCGACGGTTTCGGCCCGAGGCGGTTCTGGATGTGGGCTGCGGCGTGGGCCGGTTGAGCGCCTGGGTCGCCGAACGGTTCGGCGCGCGGGTCCGGGCCGTCGACGCCTCGCCGGCGATGATCGAGGCGGCCCGACGGCGGCACGGTTCTTCCTCGCCGGTGAGTTTCGAACTCTTCGACGGGCGGCGATTGGGCGGGGAGCCGGGCGGCGTCGACGTCGCGCTGGCCGTTTACGCGCTCGGCGCGATCGAGTCCGACGCGGCGTTGGCGGATCTCCTTGCCGACGTTCGGCGGCTCCTGCGGCCGGGCGGCGGCGCGCTTGTCTACGATCACGCGGCCGAGGGTCGGGAAAAGCTTCTCCGTTCGCCTGAGGGGGGCTTTTATTGGCTGAACCGGACGCCCGAGCAATACCGCCGGCTGTTCGAGGCGGCGGGCTTTCGTCTCGAAGTCGCTCGGGCGGTTGCGGCGCCCCAGCAGGGGTTGATGATCCGCGCCCATCATCGGGGGCTGCTGCCCGGTCGGGCTTTCGTTCTCTTGCCGTGGCTCGTCCGGCTCGATCGGCTCTACGCGGCCCGGCGTCGGCCGCGCCGGCGGGACGACTTCGATCTGCTCCTTGTCTTTGTGGCCACGTGAGCCCGCGCCCCCGTCGCCTGACCCGGTCAGAGTGGATCGACGCCGCCCATTCAGCGGGCGGGCATTACTTTCACTTTCCTTATTTTGTGGAGGCCCTCCGAGAGGCCGGCGCACCCGATCACGCGCCGCTGGCGTATGGCCTGGACTTTGAAGACCGCCGCCGCGCGCTGGTACCCGGGGCGATCGTCGAACGCGCTCTCGGTCCCGTGCGGCTGCGTTATTTCGTCAGCAACCCGCTCGGGGCCTACGGCGGATGCCTCCCGCTCGATGGGAGCCCGTTGGAGCCGGCTCACGTCCGGGACGTCCTCCGATGGCTGGTGGATGAGGGGTTTAACGTCGTTGAGGTGACGCTGGGGCCGGATCAGGTCCCGGAGGCGGAAATCGGGACCGTCCACCACTACGCCGCCCGGAGCCTGGAGACGCATGCGTTGAACCTGGAGGCGGCGGGCGACCTCGAGGGCGAGTACTCGCCCGCCGGCCGGCGGAACCTGCGCCGGGCTCGCGACTCCGGCGTCACGATCGAGCGGGCGGGGCCGGCCGGATGGTCGGGGTTTTCGCCGGTCTGGGAAGCCGCATGCGAGCGACGCGGCCGGGGCTCGCCCGATGCGGCGTTGCTGCGTCGCCTGATTCAACCGCGGGAAGGGGGGGAACTCTTTCTGGCTTGGCGGCAGGGCCGAGCGATCGCCGGGGCGATCGTCTTCATGGCCGAGCCGGAGTGGTTTTACTGGCAGGGGGCGGCCTTGGCCGAAGCCCTGCCGTTCCGGCCCAACAACCTGCTCCACCACGAGATCGCGCTGGCGGCGAGGGCCGCCGGGGCACGGCGGTATAACTTCGGCGCGAGCGAAGGGCTCCCCGGCGTGGCGCGGTTCAAGCGGACCTTCGGCGCGCGGCCGCGTCCGTACCTCCGGTATCGGTTCGAGGATCGGCTTTATCGGTCGGCGCGGCGGCTGCGCCGGCTAATGGCCCCTTGAGATGAGTTCGCCGTAGAGCCCTTCCATGCGGGCCATCTGGCCCCGCCAGTCGGCGTCTTCACGGACGCGCCGCTCATTGCGCTCGGCCCACCGGCGCCGTCGCTCGTCGTCCAGATCGAGCGCCGCGGCCAGAGCATCGGCGAGCGTCTCCGGATCGAGGCGATCGATGAGGAACCCGGCGGGTTCGGACCCGTTGGCTGAATCCTCCAGCCAGGCGGCGATCGACGGCAGGCGCAGGGCCACGATCACCCGGCCGAAGGCCATCGCTTCCAGCAGGCTGACGGGGGTTCCATCGCTGGCGGCGGCGGTCACGACGGCATCGGCGGCGGCCGTCAGACGCAAGACTTCGGCATGCGCCATCACCGGCGCGATCCGGACGGCCTCGCCGACGTTCTCGTCGGCGATGGCCGCCTCGATCCTGGCGCGGTAAGCGGGGTCATCCCCGGGAGTGGATTTAAGAACGAGGACGGAATCCGGACGGCGGCGGTGGAGGCGGGCGAACCCGCGGACGATCGCCTCAAGGTTATAGATGGGACGGAAAGCGCGGGGGGAATAAATCAACCGTTGATCGTCGCCGACGCCGAGGGCGGCGCGCGTCCGCTCCGGCGTCGGCGCGGGCAGCGCGGAGAAATCCACCCCCCAGATGATCCGCTCCAGGCGCGGCTCGGGCCCCGCCACCCGCCGGGCGCGCTCCAGGAGATCAGCGCTGTCGGCCGTCACGAGGTCCATGCGTTCCAGCGCCCAGGCGTTCAGCCGCCCGAACCATCGACGCCGCCCCTCGACGAGGAGATCGGAGCCCCAGAGGCTCAGGACCCGGGGGCGGAGGGCCGCGGCGGCGCCCATCCAGCCGTAGCCGATCAGATAGTGCGCGTGAACGAGATCAGGCTTGAGTTCGCGGAGAAGCCCGCGGGCTTCGAGGAGCTTGCCGGCGAAGCGCGCGCCGGAGGGCCAGGCGCGCCGCGCCCCCAGAGCGTGAACGCGAGCCCCTTCGACCTCGCCCGGCCGGAAGGTAAGGAGGTTGACCTCGTGACCCCGCTCGACGAAATGGGCGAGCCAACGCCGGACGTGAATCCCCGGCGCGTCGGCGAGAAAGCAAAGTCGAAACATCCGGCGGCCGGCCAAAGGCCGAAACGGAACACCGCGCCCGTTCGACTGTCCTCACCACTTCGGAACCGAACAACCGCCTCAGCGTCCGGGTGGACGCCGGGGCGGCCAACATTGAGCGCCGAGCGGTCGGGCCTCCCCGACCGAGGCCCGCTCGGCGGCTAAGGGAAAACCTTCTTTACGTCTGCACAGGGCCCTCGCCGGGGCTCTCCTGGCGACTCTTCATCAAATCCTGCAACGTCCGTTCGATCTCCTCAATGAGTTTTTTCAATCGCTCGACGACGACCTCCCGCCCGGCTTCCCGCATCCGCTCAATGAGCGGCCCGACCTCGGCGCGCAGCCGCTTCCACTCCTCAAGCACCCGATCGAGCTGATCCGCCGTGACGCGGCCCAATTCCCGAAGGAAGCGCGTCAATTTGGCGACGACTTCGGCGGTGTCGCGCCCGGCCCCCGGGGCCGACCTTTCGGCCAGATCCTTCGGCGAGGGTTCGACGACGCGGGGGGCCTCCGCCTCGGCTTCAGGCCCGCGACTCAATTCCCGGCGCGCGGCCTCCAGCTCCTCCCCCCATTGGGAAAGCTTGCCCCGGAGCTGCCAGGCTTTGAGTTCCAGCGGGCTGTCTTTACCCTGAATGACCGAGCCGGCCTCCATGGGCGGTCCCCCCGCCGGGCTGTTGTAAATCTCGACGACCATCTGACCGGAGACATTAGGGAACGTCATGTTGGCGATATAGGCGGTCGAATCGGCGAGGACTTTGTTCTTGTGGGCCGCGTGGACCTTGATCTCGACGGTGACTTTCTCGCCGGAACGATCCAGCTCGACCCCTCGAACCTCCCCGATATCGATCCCGTTGAGTTGGACCCGATCGCCGGCCTTCAAGTTCTTTCCCTTGCCGAAGACGACCGAATAGCTCACGCCGCGGCTGCGGGAGACAGCGAAAACGATGCCAATCAGCGCGATAATCAGCGCCGCTGAGGCCAGGGCGAGCCCCCCGATAAGCCGCTCCGGTTTCTGCTCCATCAGCCTGCCCGCCTGCGGTGCTTAAGCGACGGCCGCGGCCGCCTCGGCGCGACCCTCAGTTGCCCGGCGGAGCCGTCGAGCCCTCGGGAGGCGCCGGCGTCGGACGGCCCGCCTGCAACGCCGCGTGGTTCTCCTTGACGCGCTGAATCCCCTCGTAGCCGGGGTTGGAACGGATGATTTCCTCATAGAAGCGGAGGGCCTCGGCCGGCTGGCCCTGTTTGACTCGGATCTCGGCCAGACGCTCCAGCCCGCGCCAGGCCAGGGGATGCGTCGGGTCGGCCCAGATGAGGCGGGTGTAGTGATCGTAGGCGGCCGTCAGGTCGGGCTGTTTGTAGCAGGCCTCGCCGAGCCAGAAGCGGGCCTGGATGGCCAGATCGCCGGTCGCCCCTTCGCCGAGGGCCTTCTCGAAGCCCTGCCGGGCCAGGTCGTAGCGCCCCAGATTGAACTGGCGGAGGGCTTCGTTATAGGCGGCCTCGCCCGCTGCGGCCGTCTCCAGGAGCGCCGAGCTGGTGGGGGAAAGCTGAGCGGCCTGGACGTCGAGCTTGCGCCGCAGCGCGTCCAGTTGAAACGTCAGCTCGCCGATTTCCTTGCGCAGGCCGAGAATCTCATCGTTCTGCTCGCGCAGCCGCTTCTCAATCTCCGTCAAGTTGGTGTTGAGCAGATCGTTGCGGCTCTGGACTTTCTCCTCGAGCGTCTCCAGGCGATAGTCCAGCGTCCGGCGGCCGGACTCCTGAGCCTCCATCAGTTTACTGATGTCGGTCTTGATGGCGTAGATGTCGCCGGAGACCAGGCTCCCCCCCTGCCCGCTCTGGCAGCCGAGGACGACGCCGGCCAGAAGAAGACCGGCGGCGGCGCGGACCCACTGCCGGGAGCGCCCTGGGAGACTCGCAGTCGTCTTCATCGGCGCGCGCCCGATCGACTAATAGACCAGAAACTGGGCTCGACGGTTGAGGGAGAAGGCGGCCTCGGTTCGTCGAGGATCGACTGGCCGTTCCTCCCCATAACTGATCGTGTGGAGCATCGAGGCGGGCACGCCGCGACTGACGAGGTAAGCCTTGACCGACCGGGCGCGCCGTTCGCCGAGCATGAGGTTGTATTCGACCGTCCCCCGCTCGTCGCAATGGCCCTCGATCTGAATCTCGACCTGCGGGTTCGCCAGAAGCCATCGGGCGTTCTGATCGAGGACGGCCCGCGCCTCATCGTCCAGCTCGGCGCTGTCGTAGGCGAAATGCACGGTCTGGAGCGAGCTGACGGCCCCCAGGGCCGCGCGCCGGACCGGGTCGGGCTCGACCATATCGGCGGCCGTCAGCGTCGTCGGCGGCGGGGGAATGTCGGCCGGCGTTCGCCCCAGCGCCACGGACTCATCCCCGATCCCCGGATGCCCGATTGCGTCCGGCGGCGGGGGGAGGATGACCTTATCGGGGTGGAAGATCGAGGCCGTATCGACTCGTTTCGGACGCCAGAACTGCCACCAGTGATCTCTGGGTTTGGCGCTGGCGCAGCCGGCGGGTCCGGCCAGCGTCAGGGCCGTCGCAACAACCATCAACAGGAACGTGGTGCGTGAACGCCTGACCATCGGGCTCTCCTCCTTCGCGCGTGTCGGTTGTTCCGATTCGAATGGGCCGAGGTCGCCGCGCCCAAGCGGCGGCCGGGGCGCCGCCGCCCCTCGTCCCGCTTCGTTCGCCTTAACTCTCTAACCCAATCCCTTGGCGGTTTCCAATCGAAAAACCTCCGCCGCCTCCAGGGGGCGCCCGAGGGCGCCGCGGGCTCGCTCGCGGGCGGCCGTAAATCAGGGCGCGTCCGGCCTCGCTTGAAGGGTCCCGGTGCGAGGCTCGGCGGCCTTTCATCGGGGAGGCGACGCTTTCCCCCCGGCTGAGGACAACCGAAGGGGCCCGAGAGTTCCCCATCTATTCCGACACACCGCGCTCGGCAAGGGACCCCGGTTGTATCAGATTGATGCATCAGGACATCCCGGGCCGCCGGAAGATAAAAAATGGGCAGAACCTGACCCTGGTGATGGGGGCTTGAGAAAAGGAGAGTTAACCTGGATAATCCGCCCCGGGGGGAAGGGAGTTCTCCGCCGGGAATGCTAGTTGCTTGATTCTACGCGTGGCCCTGGCCGACGCGCGAAGAAAGGGTCGTTTTTCGTTTCGCCCCATCCCCGGCACGTGGAAAGCCACCGGAGGTCATCTCGCCCGCGGGGGGGCCGGTGCGGCTTGGTCTTTGATGAAGGAGGCGCGGTATCGTCATGAGCGTTAAGGTCCGTCCGCTTCACGATCGCCTGCTGGTCGAGCGAATCGAAGGAGAGGATCAGAAGTCCGCCGGGGGGATCATCATCCCGGACACGGCGCGCGAGAAGCCGCAGCAGGGCAAGGTGATCGCCGTCGGCGAAGGGCGGATCGGCGACGACGGCCGCCGGATCGCCATGGACGTGAAGAAAGGGGATAAGGTGCTCTTCGGGAAGTATTCGGGCAGCGAGATCAAGATTGACGGGGTGGAGTATCTGATTTTGCGCGAGGACGACGTTCTCGCCGTTCTGGTCTGAGCCGGCGGGCGGATCGGCCGATCCGTCCCGAAACGCCCTGGCCGGCGTCCCCCGAGAGGGGCCGGCCGTCACTCACTCAAGGAGGTTGGAAGCTCCGACATGGCCAAACAGATGAAATTCAGTGAGGAGGCGCGCGCGGCGATTCTGAGCGGCGTGGACAAGCTGGCCAACGCCGTCAAGGTCACGCTCGGCCCGCGAGGCCGCAACGTCGTGCTGGACAAAAAATTCGGCGCCCCCACGACGACCAAGGACGGCGTCACCGTCGCCAAGGAGATCGAGCTGGAGGACCCGTACGAGAACATGGGGGCACAGATGGTGCGCGAGGTCGCCAGCAAGACGAGCGACGTGGCGGGCGACGGGACCACCACGGCCACGATTCTGGCCCAGGAGATTTATCGCGAGGGCCGCAAGCAGGTCACCGCCGGGCACAACCCGATGTCGATCAAACGGGGGATCGATCAGGCGGTCGAACTGGCCGTCGAGGAACTCAGGAAGCGCTCCATCTCGACCAAGGATCACTCCAAGATCGCCCAGGTGGCGACGATCTCGGCCAACAACGACCCCAAGATCGGGGAACTGATCGCCGAGGCGATGGACAAAGTCGGCAAGGACGGCGTCATCACTGTCGAGGAAGCCCGCGGCATCGAGACCACGCTCGAACTCGTCGAGGGGATGCAATTCGACAAGGGCTACCTCTCGCCGTACTTCGTCACCAACCCCGAGAAGATGGAGGCCACGCTGGGCGAAACCTTCATCCTCATCTACGACAAGAAGATTTCCTCAATGAAGGACCTTTTGCCGCTCCTGGAGCGCGTGTTGCAGCACGGGCGGCCGCTGCTGCTGATCGCCGAGGACGTCGAGGGGGAAGCTCTGGCGACGCTGGTCGTCAATCGCTTGCGCGGGACGCTCAACGTCTGCGCCGTGAAGGCCCCCGGCTTCGGCGATCGACGCAAGGCCATGCTGGAGGACATCGCCGTCGTCACCGGCGGCAAGGTCATCAGCGAGGAGGCGGGCCTGAAGCTCGAGAACACGCAGATCGGGGACCTCGGCCGCGCCGCCCGCGTCACGATCGACAAGGACAACACGACGATCGTCGAGGGGGGCGGCAAGAAAAAGGACATCGAGGGGCGCATCCAGCAGATCAAGAAGCAGATCGAAGAGACCACGTCGGATTACGACAAGGAGAAGCTGCAGGAGCGGCTGGCGAAGCTGGCCGGGGGCGTCGCCGTCATCAAGGTCGGCGCGCCGACCGAGATCGAGATGAAGGAGAGGAAGGCCCGCGTCGAGGACGCCCTTCACGCCACGCGCGCCGCCGTCGAGGAGGGGATCGTCGCCGGCGGGGGCGTGGCGCTCTTGCGCGTGGCCGACGCGCTCGCCAAGACGACGCTGCCGGACGCCGAAGAGCAGGTCGGGCTCGCCATCGTGCGCAAGGCCATGGAATCCCCCGTGCGCAACATCGCCCAGAACGCCGGCAAGGAGGGGTCGATCGTCGTCGAGCACGTGCGGGCCGAGAAGGGCAACGTCGGCTTCAACGCCGAGACCGACGTCTATGAGGACCTGATGAAGGCGGGGATCATCGACCCGACGAAGGTGGCCCGGATCGCTCTCCAGAACGCCGCCTCCGTGGCGGGTCTGCTGATCACGACCGAGTGCATGGTCACCGAAATCAAGGAAGAGAAGAACGCCGCGCCGGCGCCGCCCGGCATGCACGGCGGAGAGTTCTGAGCCGCGGGCCGAGCCGCCGCCCGCCGCCGGAGGCGCGTTCCCGGCGGGCCCCGGTGCGTGGGGGCTCAGGAGCGTCACCATGAGCAAAGACAAAATCATCGGCATCGACCTCGGGACGACCAACTCCTGCGTCGCCATCGTCGAGGGGGGGGAGCCCCAAGTCATCCCGAACTCCGAAGGGGGCCGGACGACGCCGTCGATCGTCGCCTTCACCAAGGACGGCGAGCGCCTGGTCGGCCAGGTGGCCAAACGTCAGGCGATCACGAACCCCGAGAACACGATCTTCTCCATCAAACGCTTCATGGGGCGGCGGTTCGAGGAGGTTTCCCAAGAGATCCGGCGCATCCCGTATAAGGTCATCGCGTCGTCCAATCATGACGCCGTGATCTCCGTCCGGGGGCAAACGTTCACGCCGCCGGAGATTTCGGCCCGGGTGCTTCAGAAGATGAAGCAGACGGCCGAGGACTACCTGGGCCACAAGGTCACCAAGGCCGTCATCACCGTCCCGGCCTACTTCAACGACAGCCAGCGTCAGGCGACCAAGGACGCCGGCGTCATCGCCGGCCTCGACGTCAAGCGGATCATTCATGAGCCGACGGCGGCGGCCCTGGCTTACGGGATCGACAAAAAGAAGGAGCACAATATCGCGGTTTACGATCTGGGCGGAGGGACCTTCGACATCTCGATTCTCGAGCTCGGCGACGGCGTTTTCGAGGTCAAAGCCACCAATGGGGACACCCACCTGGGGGGGGACGACTTCGACCAGGTGATCATCGATTGGATGGCCGACGAGTTCAAAAAGGAATCCGGGATCGACCTCCGGCAGGATCGCATGGCGCTCCAGCGCCTGAAGGAAGAGGCCGAGAAGGCCAAGTGCGCGCTCTCCAGTTCGATGGCCTATAACCTGAACCTGCCGTTCATCACCGCCGACGCCAGCGGCCCCAAACATCTGAACATGGAACTGACGCGGGCCAAGCTGGAGGCGATGACCCAGCATCTGATCGAGCGGACGCTCGGCCCCTGCCGCCAGGTGCTGGAGGACGCCAACCTCCGGCCGGATAACATCGACGAGGTCATCCTCGTGGGGGGGATGACGCGCATGCCGGCCGTGCAGGAGGCCGTGCGCCGGCTCTTCGCCAAGGACCCCAACAAGAGCGTCAACCCGGACGAGGCCGTGGCGATCGGGGCGGCCATTCAGGGGGCCGTGCTCGCCGGCGAGGTGAGCGACGTGCTGCTGCTGGACGTGACGCCGCTCTCGCTCGGGATCGAGACGCAGGGGGGCATCTTCACGCGCCTGATTCACAAGAACACGACGATCCCGACCCGCAAGAGCGAGATTTTCTCGACGGCCTCCGACAACCAGACGGCCGTCTCCATCCACGTTCTTCAGGGCGAGCGGGAGTTGGCCAAGGACAACCGGACGCTGGGCAAGTTCGATCTGGTGGGGATCCCGCCGGCGGCCCGCGGCGTCCCTCAGATCGAGGTGACCTTCGACATCGACGCCAACGGGATCATCCACGTCTCGGCCAAGGACCTGGGGACGGGCAAGGATCAGAAGATTCAGATTGAAGCCTCCAGCGGGCTCAAGGAAGACGAAATCCAGCGCATGATCCGCGAGGCCGAGGTGCACGCCGAAGAGGACCGCCGGCGGCGCGACGAGATCACGCTGCGCAACCAGGCCGACCATCAAATCTACAGCGTCGAGCGCCTCTTGAAGGACCAGGCCGACAAGATCGAGCCCGCCGCCCGCGCCGAGGTCGAGGAATGCATCGGCGAGGTGAGAAAGCTCCTTGATCAAGGCTCCCTCAAGGAGCTACAATCGGCGCTTGACCGTCTCTCGCGGGCGACGCATCGCCTGAGCGAGGGGGTCTATCGCACGGCGGCGCAGACCGCCGCCTCCGGCGCCGGACGCCCCCGCCCGGAAGACACCGAGCCGGCGCGCGAGGAAGTCCTCGACGCCGAGTTCGAGGTCGGCGGCGAGGACCAAGGCCGCTGAACCGGGACGGTTAACCTCATGGCCAAAGCCAAGCGCGCCAAAGCCAAAGCCAAACCCAAGCCCTTGGAGATCGCCTTTGAGAAGCTCGATCTCCAACGGATGATCACCCAGTGGGAGCATAAATACCTGATGGTGAACCTTCTGGCCCGGCGCGCCCGCCAGCTCAACGAGGGGGCCCGCCCGCTGGTGACGCCCGAAGGGCCGTACACGCCGCTTCAGATCGCCATCGCCGAGGCCGCCAATGGCCGACTCGGCATCGAGCGGCGGGAAAAGCCTCGGATCGTCGTCGATCTCGTCGAAAACAACTGATTCGGCGGGTCTCCGCCGCCTCGGGGGGGAGAAGACCACAAAGCCACGAAGGCTCCAAGGAAGTAGCCTCGGCAGCGGCTGGCCGGGCCTCGAAGCCGGGGAACGGGCGGGGCGACCCCCCCCACGTGCCGGCCGCCGATTTACGGAGCGTGTGGCTTCTGGGGCTGCCACGGCGGATTTTATGCGCTTGCGTCCAGGGGACCGATGGCTTCAGACTGCGGCCAATAGATGGACCCACGGGGCGGAGGCCCCAGGCCAAGTGGGTCCGGCCACCCCATCGTGGCGGCGCAGGGCGAAGGCGCCGGAGATCGTGCAAGTCGCGGCGGCGTATCGGCGGAGAGCGCCTCCCACGCCTTCCCTGCCTGCGCCGCCAGCGCGGCAGGCAGGCGGCATTCCTTCGCGACCCACCTGCTTGAGGCAGCGTACGACATCCGCACGATCCAGGAACTCCTCGGGCATATGATGGATGTCAGCACGACGATGATAGACACGCGCGTTTTGAACAAGGGAGGCCACGGCGTCTAGAGCCCTATGGAAGGTCTATAGGCCGGCTTATACAGTCTGTATAAACCGGGACGGGCGATTCGGGAAGATGCAAGGAAATGTCTGGGATTAAAGCGTTTAGAGCAAGAGTTGGGAAGAGACGGCAACTTCTTATACAGAAAGCGACAGGCTGCCTTTGCCGTTTTATACAGGCTGTATAATCATTGTTAGCCGCACTGGGAGGCAAACGATGCGACATCACGCTCCGATACTGATTATACTGATCACCATCATCATCTTCGTCACGGTCGGATGTGGCGACAATCGAGAACCCACGAGTTCTCAAGGATCGTCTTCCGCGTCACGAGCGCCGAAGAATCCGCCGAAGGCGCAAGTCACGGCGATTCCAGGCGATGTGTCGTACTCTGTCATCGACACAAGTACGTTGCCCGGCATCAAGCGCAGCCTGGACGTACGGTTGAACAAGAAGGTATCTGAGGCGACACTTCGGGCCATTGCCCTTGAACTCAAGTCGGAGGACAATCGAACCTATGAGCGAACCTTCATCATGTACTATCTCCCGGACATGACTGTCGGCGCTGGGGCTTGGGCGACAACCCATTTCAACCCCGATCTCCAAGTGCGGATCCTCGGCTTGACGGCGGAGGAGGAGACCAAGCTCGTCACACAACGCGAGCCTGCCAACCGCGAGATCATCGGGCGCTGGCTCAATGAAAGCCCCTTCGTCGAGAGTCGCATCACGATCTTCCGCGAAGAAGGCAATCTGTTCATTGAGCAGACCTTCAAAGATGGCAGCAGCGGCACGAATCAATTGACTGAGTCGAAATCTCCTCTAGGTCGGCGCTTCGATGAAGTGAGGTCCCAATTGGCCGAGGCAGCCGCGGAGAGTCAGCCGGTTGCAGTGACGTCGGCCGGCCGCCAGTTCGTTCAGACGAAGCTGCTTGAGCTCGATTTATTCAAATCCGAACCGAAGTCTCACCAATTCGGCTTTGAAATTGGCGGCACGTTCAATTCATGGCTCAAGTCCGTCGAATCCAAGCGTCATGATTCCGGGTTCAGCCTATTCGAAAAGATTGCAGTTAGTGACTTGCAGATGCTTGGCCTCGAATACATGAAGACCAAGGGACACGAGAACGACTACACGCGTTACGCGAGGAAGCAAATCATGCAGGTTATTCAGGAAGGCGCGCTAGAGACCCACACTGACTATCATTGGGTTCTTGATGCTCGTGGCGACCTTCAGATTCGCGACAATGAGGGGCTGATTGCGACGGCCAAGAAGATCGAGCGAGGCGGCGGCTAACAACAGCATGCAGCGGACGGCGCTGCGCGCCGCCGCTGATGCTGAGCGTTAGCCTGATTCCATGACGATCCCTCTCACTGACGTACTGACGATTACCGACCCGCAGGAGTACAAGCTGCACTTGGCCTGCTGGAACGGCGAGCGCCATCCGCTCGATGTGTTTGTCGCTGATCCCGAGGAATGGCTTGGTTGGAACCAATGGAGGGGTACCAAGAACGACTGGACGAGGCCACGAGTCCTCTCGTTCATGGAGTTTTACCCAAAGACTGACGCCTGGTTGTTCGGCGGCGCCTTCGAGGTGATCGACAGGCGCAATGACGGGTACGAGCTTAAGGCCGACTCCCGGTTTGAACAATACGTCGGCCGCTTGGTGGCCTCCTTTCGCCGCTATAAAGGGATGAGGGGACGTGCCTTCAAGCTTGAATCGTACATCCAGCAGTTCACGGTCGCCGAGATCCTTCCGCAGGTGTACTCTGGCGAGAGCTTCCCTGGGTTCGAGCGCATCAATCACGATTTCGGGACGCTCGAAGCCGTTTTCAAAGCTGAGCGCGCTGACTGGAAGGCGGCGTTGCAGAGCGTGAAAGGGATCTACGTCATCTCAGACCGCGCAAATGGGAAGCAGTACATCGGTTCGGCGTACGGCGATGCGGGCATTTGGTCGCGCTGGGCCTGCTACATCGGCACTGGGCACGGATGGAACGACGACTTGGTGAAGCTTGTGCAGACGAAAGGACTAAAGTACGCGCGCGAGCACTTCCGGTTTGCCATCCTCGAGGTCATGATCAAGTCGACTCCGGACGATGTTGTTCTGACCCGCGAAGCCCACTGGAAACAAGCGCTACTCACGCGAGAGCATGGGTACAACAAGAACTAGGCTAACAACCGGTTGCAGCGGACGGTCCGCTGCGCGGCCCGCCGCTGAACCGGCGCGTTAGGCATCAACGACCCGAAGAAACGAGGTGGCGATGGCTGAAATAGAAAGCATGTCTGAAGGCGTGTTTCGCCGGTTCGCCCATGAATAATCCAAGTAAGCAAGGGTTGGGCGATCAGGCTGACGCCGATTCGGGGTGGGGCTGCGCCGCCCAGTGGTCCGTGGCTTCATCGCGCCCGAGTTTGGCGCCTGCCTTCCGGGCTTCGTTCGCGGCCAGGACGGGAACGGCTGGCGCTGACAATCCCGGAGTTCGCGTTATTCACCTTTGAGAACTCACGGCAGCGGCCAGGGGCCGAAGGCGAGCGCGCCCATCCCCGCCTCGTCCGTCAGGTTGCAATACGGATCCAGCCCTCGGCCGTACCAGAGCCGGGCCCCCGGCGGCAGCTCGCTCGGAAACAGGAGCACGACGCTCGTCGGCCGCGCCGGATCGATGAAGGCTTTGAACGGCTGTGGCGCGCCGCCGCTCTCGGCGTCGCAGGAAAAACCGCTGAGGCGCCCCTCGGTCCGCAGGCGACCATTCACCTGTTCAAACTCGACGCGCGCGCGCCGCCGATCCCCGCCCTCGAACGTCACGCCGCCGACGCGCGGCCCGCGTTCGAGCCCGGTGAAGGCCGGGCGGTCTCCGAAGAGATCGGCCCCGGCCAGCGCGGCCAGCCGCCGGCCCAGGGTCTTCTGGCCCTCGGTGTCGACGTGGATCAGGTCATCGAGCGACAGATCGACGGCGGCCACCACGCCGACGTTCGAGAGGCGGCTTTCGAGCCGGCGTTGGGCTTCGCGCACCACGTTCCACCCTTCGGCCGAGCCCGTCTCCGTTACGAACCGGCCGAGCTGGACGTAATAAAAGGGGAGGTCCGGCCGGTCCAGGTCCCGCCGCAGGGCCTCAATGAAGGCCTGGAACTTTCCCTCGTAAGCCGAGGCCGCCGCCGGCGTGGCGTCGGATTCCCCCTGATACCACAGCACGCCGCGGACGCGCCCGCCGGCGGCGGCGATCCGATCGAGCATCGCCCCGTAGAGCGCGTGACTGCCCCGCTCCCTGAGGGCCGGGCTCCATTGGTCCATGCTCGTGCCGCCATAGGCGCAGGGGATGAGCCCGATGGGGACGTCCGTCTCGGCGGCGAGCCGCTTGGCGAAGGCGAGGCCGAGGCCCGCCCCGCGCGTCCGGCTCTCGCGCGCCCGCCGCGCCGCCTCGCCCTCGCGCCGCGCGCCCTGCTCCGGGTTGCGCACGTTCCAATAGACCGGATAGACGGATTCGGCGCGGTTGTGGAGCGGCTCTTCGGCCAGGTCCCAGCGGTCGGCCATGTCAAAGACGTGGACGCGGCCGTCGGGCGTCTCCGCCCCTTCCAGAAGCGCGACCCCTTCCATATTGGATTGACCGGCCAGCACCCAGAGGTCCCCCACCATCACGCCCGGCAGGGCGCGGGTTTCCAGGAGCTGGGCGCGGCCGTCGAGGGCTTCAAGACGAACCTCGTAGGGACCGCCGACGGGCAGGGTGACCGTCAGCGACCAGCCGCCGTCGCCGCCGACGTCCGCCTCGACGCCCTCCAGACCCTCCAGCGCGAGCCCTTGACGGAGCGCCGCAAGTCGGACGACGGCCGCGCCGGGGGAGCAACGGCCGCTCAGGCGGGCTTCGGCGCCGGCGAGATCGTCGGCGCGCTGAAGGACCTGATCCGGGGCGAGACCCTCGACGGCGAGGAAGCCGGCGCGAAGGGAGGCGGGCGATAACCCCGCGCAGAACCCGATGAGCGCGAGGATGGGGCGTCGCGTTTTCGATCTCATGGCCGCTCCTTTGCGTGACGTGAGATGGACTTCCCGGGCGCCGGCCCCGGCTCGCCGGCTCAATCCGGTTTAAAGCGACGGCGGTATTCCTCGGCCCCCGGCAGCGGCGGCTGATCGGGCTTGAGCAGGACGTGATGGCCGAGGACGAGCGCGTCCATGTCGGTGAACATGAAGCAACGGTAAGCCTCTTCCGGGCGGCAGACGATCGGTTCGCCCCGGATGTTGAAGGAGGTGTTGATGATCACCGGGCAGCCGGTCTGGTCGTAATAGGCCTTCAGGACCCGATAGAACATCCCGTGGCGTTCGGGGTCCACGGTCTGGACGCGGGCCGAGTAATCGACGTGTGTGATCGCCGGCCACGTCGATCGTAGCTCATTGACGCGGTCCAGCCCCTGGCGGCGACCGTCAGCCCCGTCGGGCTGGAGCCGATGCTCGTCCCGGACGGGAGCGACGAGGAGCATGTAGGGGGATTCGTCGTCAAGCTCGAAGAGCTCGGCGGCGTGGTCGGCCAGCACGGCCGGGGCGAAGGGCCGGAACCCCTCGCGGAACTTGATCTTGAGATTGAGCTGGCGCTGCATCCCCGGCGATCGCGCGTCGGCGAGGATCGAGCGCGATCCGAGCGCTCGCGGGCCGAACTCCATCCGCCCCCAGAAGAAGCCGACGACCTGTTCCCGCGCGATCAGATCGGCGACGACGGCGGGCAGCTCGGCGTCGGCATAGACCGTCGACTTCGCCGCGAGGCGATCGAGCGCCTCTCGGATTTCCTCCTCGCTCCAGGCCGGCCCCAGGAGCGCCCCGGCCATGGCGTCCCGCGGCTTGGGCCGCCGGGCCTGGCCGTAGAATCGATGCCAGACTTCCAGGGCGGCGCCGAGGGAGCCGCCGGCGTCCCCGGCGGCGGGCTGAATCCAGAGCCGGTCAAAAATCTTCTCTCGATGAATCAGCCCGTTGCCGACGCAATTGAGCGCCACGCCGCCGGCCAGACAAAGATTTCGCAGTCCGGTCTCCTCGCGGGCCCGGCGCGCCAGGCGCAGCATGATCTCTTCGGTGACGGCTTGGGCCGAAGCCGCCAGGTCCATCTCCCGTTGCGTCACGGGGGCCTCCGGCGGCCGGGGGGGGCCGTCAAAAAGCCGCTCGAACGGACACGAGGTCATCGTCGCCCCGCGCGTATAGTGGAAGTAATCCATGTTGAGGCGGAAAGCGCCGTCGGGGGCGACTTCGATCAGCCGGTCCAGGATGAGGTCCCGATAGCGGGGCCGGCCGTACGGGGCCAGGCCCATCAGCTTGTACTCGCCGCTGTTGACCTTGAAGCCGCAGAAGTAAGTGAAGGCCGAATAAAGGAGGCCGAGGGAATGCGGGAAGCGGATTTCTTCGAGGATGGCGATCTCGGCCCCGCGCCCGACGCCGATCGTCGTCGTGGCCCATTCGCCGACGCCGTCGATCGTCAGGATCGCCGCCTCCTCGAACGGCGAAGGATAGAAGGCGCTGGCGGCGTGCGAGGCGTGGTGCTCGGTGAAGAGGAGCCGCCCGCGCCAGTCCGGCCCCATCTCCCGCCGAATCTCCTGGCCGATCCGGAGCCGGTGCGTGGCCCAGAGCGGGACGCCGTGCAGAAAGTGCCCCAGCCCGCGGGGGGACGTGGCGAAGAACGTCTCGACGATCCGGTCGAACTTGAGGAGCGGCTTTTCGTAGAAGACGACGGCGTCGACGTCGGCCGGCTTGAGCCCCGCCTCGGCCAGGCAATAGGCGACGGCGTGGCGCGGGTAGCGCTCGTCGTGCTTGAGGCGGCTGAAGCGCTCTTCCTGAGCCGCCGCGACGATCTCGCCGTCGCGGACGAGGGCGGCGGCGCTGTCGTGATAATAGGCCGAGAGCCCGAGGATCGACGTCATCGGGGCCCGCTCAGAAGAGCGTATAGATGAACGGCGCGGCCGGCGTCGACCCGAAATAGAGGAGCGCCCCGAGCAGGAGCACCATCACGACGATGGGGATCAGCCACCACTTCTTGTTCTCGGCCAGGAAGAGGTAGAACTCGCGCCAGAGCGATTGCGACTCCGGCGGTTCGGTGCCGGATGGCTCCCCACCGCCGGATTCGTTCAACATGGGTCAATCCCTCTTCGACCGGGCTCTGTTTCGAGCCGCTGGGGCGCGCTCGGCGAGGGCGTCATGGTCGCGGGATAGATTCTGCCTTGCAAAAAGGGGTCTTGCACGCAAAAAATTGGGCGCCGCGCTGTGGCGCGTTGCGGATTTCGGAAGCGCACAGACCTGGAGAAGGCGGTGAAACGAAGTCGACGGGGTCGCCTTTCGCCGTTCCGGAGGACGCTTTTCTTCTCGGCCCTCCTGATGATACTTTTCGTGTTGCTCGAAGCTGGGGCTTGTCTGGCTTTTCGGTGGGTGCAGGGAGGGTGGTTTTCCCCCGCCTTTCTGCGCCAGACCCGGCGCGAAGTCCTGTTCGAATTGGATCGACTCGGCCCGGGGGCCGAAATCCCGGGCGGCGACGGGCCGGAGCGGCCGACCGCAGTTCCATCGGGGTCTCATGCTCAAGCCCCCCAAATGATTCATCCCTATCTAGGCTTCGTCACGCCCCCTCTGCCGGAAGACCTCGCGGGGGGGGTGTACTTCGGCTTTCCCCGATCGCCCGATCCGCTTCAGGCGCGATCCCCCGAAAGAGTGATCTTTGCCATTCTCGGTGGTTCGGTCGCCGCTTACTTTTGGGATGAAGGGGCGTCGGAGTTCAGAAAGACCGTTGAGAGTTCTGCTTTGTTTCGGGATAAGGAGCTCGTTTTCGTTCGCGTCGCGCGTGGCGGCTATAAGCAACCTCAACAATTGATGGCGCTGGCGTACTTCCTCGGCCTCGGGGCTCAATGGGATTATGTCGTCAATCTGGACGGATTCAATGAGGTGACGGTGCACTTTACAGCCAATCCCCATCGAGAAGTTTCTCCCATCTATCCACGGGCTTGGAAGTTGATGGTGCAAGACCGACCGGGGCCGGAAGAACTCAGGTTGATCGCCCGCGTTGACACTGCCCAACGGCGCCGGCGAGACCTGGCGGCCTTCATGCAGGGGTTTCCCTGGTCATACTCTCCCACGGCCAATCTCCTTTGGGTCGTTGCCGACCGCCGACTTAATGGCCAGCAGGCGGCGGCGGAGATGAAACTCCAACAAACCTCCGTGACGGGGGACCCCTCGGCCACGGCCGAAATCCGGGGCCCGCAGGTCGGGCTCCGGAACAAGGCGGAAACCTTCGATTATCTGGTCGGCCTCTGGAGGCAATGCTCTCTTCAGATGCATCGGCTCTGCGAGGCCAACGGGATTCGATACTTCCACTTTCTTCAACCCAATCAATACGTCCCCGGTTCAAAAACCCTGACCGATGAAGAACGCCGGACCGCCTATCGGGAGGAGGGCGAGCATGCGGTTCACGTGCGGCGCGGATACCCGAAGTTGATCGAAGCCGGCCAGGAGCTTCGAGCCGCCGGCGTTCGTTTCTTTGATCTGACGGGCGTTTTCGCTGATGAGACCGGGACGATCTATCGGGACGTGTGCTGTCACGTCAACGTTCGGGGAAATGATATTCTGGGGCGAGCCATCGCCCAGGCCATCCTCGCTGATCTGGAAAGCCCGCGGCCCGCCGATAAGTAAGGCTCGCCGGGGCTCAAGGAAATGCCGGACGAAACAGGGGGAGCCGGGGCCGTCCGCGACATCCGTCGGGGAACGTGCGCCGGAGCGGCGGCCTTCACCGGAGCCAGCGGTGGGTCTCCAGGTAGGCGATGATCTTCGCCGTGCTTTCCTCGACGGTTTCCCTCGCCGTGTCGACGTGGATTTCAGGAGCGTCCGGCGGTTCATAGGGGTCGGAGACGCCGGTGAAGTTCGGAATCTGGCCGGCCAGGGCGCGCCTATAGAGCCCCTTCACGTCGCGTTCGACGAGCGTCTCCAGCGGGCACTCCACGTAGACTTCGATGAAGTTGCCGATCTGGGAGCGGTTATAGTCCCGGACGGCCTTGTAGGGGGAGATCGCCGCCGTCATGACGACGACCCCGTGCCGCGTCAAGAGCCGCGCCACGTAGCCGATCCGCCGGATGTTCGTGTCCCGGTCCTCCTTGCTGAAGCCGAGCCCTTTGGAGAGATTCTCGCGGACCTCGTCCCCGTCGAGCACTTCGACCGTCCGGCCGCGGGCGCGCAGGATCGGCGCCAACCGCTGCGTCAGGGTCGATTTGCCCGCCCCGGAAAGCCCCGTGAACCAGAGCGTGAAGCCCTGCTCGTAGCGGGGCTTGACGATGAGGGGGTCGGGCTGGGAGGAGACCGAGGCGGCGGCGGGCCCGGCCACCCCCTCCTCGGCGTCGAAGGAGGCCTGCTCCGCCCGGTAATGATCGATCAGGATGCGGGCGATCTCGGGCCGGGTAAATTCCTCCGGCGGGGCGACGCCGGCGCCGAGCATCTCGCGGACGCGCGTGCCGGACAAGACGACGCGATCCTCGGCCGCGTGCGGGCAGGTTTTGAAACTCGCCATCCCTCCGCAACGGTAACAGTAGAAGGTGTTATCAAACTTAAGGGGCTCGATGCCGATTTCGTCGGGGGGGAAGTCGTCGAAGATGCGCTGGGCGTCGTAGGTGCCGTAGTAATCGCCGACGCCGGCGTGGTCGCGCCCGACGATCAGATGGGAGCAACCATAATTCTTTCTCACGAGGGCGTGATAAATCGCTTCCTTGGGTCCGGCGTAATGCATGTTGGCGGGGAAGATGGAAAGGGCCACCCGATCGGGGGGGAGATAATGTTTCATGAGGGCTTCGTAACACGCCCAGCGGACGGCTCCCGGAATGTCGCCGGCCTTGGTCGCGCCCATGAGCGGATGGATGAGGACGCCGTCGGCCATCTCGATCGCGCACCGGAGCAGATACTCATGGGCCCGGTGGATCGGGTTCCGCGTCTGGAAGGCGACGACGCGTCTCCAGCCCCGCCGGGCGAAAAGCTCGCGGGTCTGCCGCGGCGAGAGGCGACGGTCGGCGAACTCGGCGAAGGCGTGGCGATCCAGGGCGTCCAACCGGCCGCCGATGAGGTAATTTCCGCGCTGATGAAGCGCCTCGACGCCGGGATGGGCGGTGGCTTCGGTTCCATAGACGGCGCGGGCTTCGGCGGCCGGATCGGGCGCAAAAATCTCTTCGATCTGAAGAAGCGCGAGGTCCCGCGCGCCGTCGTGCAGCGCGACGGCCTCGGCCGAGGCGATCTCCGAACGCTGGGCCTCGGTCAGGCCGAGCGTGACCGGGATCGGCCAGACCGTTCCGTTGGCGAGCCGCGCCGACTCGATCACGCTCCGGTAATCGCGCGAGGTCATGAAGCCTTCGATCGGCGAAAGGGCTCCGGTCGTGAGCATCTCCACGTCGGCGATCTGGCGGGGGGTCAGTCGCAGCCGCGGGAGCTTGGGCAGCCGTTCGAGGGCCCGCTCCAGGGCGGGGCCGGTCAGGAGACGATCGACCAATCGGCCGCCGTGCGGCGGGATCAGCGAGGTTTCGGGGGGGGCGGATGTGGTGGCCATGCCGGGGATTCCCGGAGGGGATGCGCGCCGAGGAGGTGCGCGGCGACGGGAGGCGGAGGGATCATCGCCCTCCCGAGCCTGAACCCGTGATTATCTTCCCCGCATCCGGCACTTTCAACGCCCGGCGAGCGGCCCCGGACGCCGACCGCGATCCCCCGTCAGCCGGGCCAGAAGGCCACGCCCGTTACGGTCTCCCCTTCGAGCCGGACGACGCCCCAATCCCGCGCTCCCTCGCCGCGTTCGGCGCGCCGGAAGACGAGCGCCCCGTCAAGCTCAAGCTCGCCGGTGGGCCCCGTCCTGAGCGCCCCGCTCGGCCAGCGAGCCCGATGGGCGGCCGGCAGCGTGGCCGATCCCACGAGCCCCGTGCCGGAAGGGTAGGGCCGCATGAGGGCGCGTGCTTCGGCCGCCGACATGCCGGGCCGGACGCGCCCGAGACTCTGGACGAAGGCCTTTCTGGGAGTCCAGGGGACCAGGTGGATCAAGACGAGCGCCGCCGAGCAGAAGAGCCAGAAGAGCCCCTTGGTCAGCGTGAACCGGAGGATCAGCAACGGGAGAGCGATGAGGGCCCAGCCGGCCAGGATCGCCGCGTAGGCCGACCGGGGGAGGGGTCGATCGGCGTAGATCTCCAGGCCGGAGACGGCCCCCAGGCCGATCACGCCGATCAGGTGCAGCGCGAGCGTCGGCCAGAGATCGGCCCTGGGGGAGGGCTCAGCGGCGGCGGGCATCGTGGGGGCTATCGTCCGGGCGGCGCGCCGCCGGCGTCAAGGTCCCCGGCCCCGACGACTTGACAATCCCGGCGGCGGGACCGAGAACGGGGCGGGCTCCGCCCGGAGCGGGGCCCTCACGGAGCCGACGCATGAGGCGGCGAAGCCCGCCCGACCCCGAATCGCGACGCCTGGCGGAGGACGCCCGCCGCCAGAAGAACTGGAAGCGCTGGGGGCCGTATCTGGCCGAACGTCAATGGGGGACCGTGCGCGAGGATTACTCGGCCGACGGGGAGAGTTGGGCCTATTTTCCGCACGCCCACGCGGCCAGCCGCGCTTACCGATGGGGAGAAGACGGGCTGCTCGGCGTGACCGACCGGGAGTGTCGATTGTGCTTCGCCTGGGCCTTTTGGAACGAGCGCGACCCGATCCTCAAGGAACGGTTGTTCGGGCTCACGGGGCCGCAGGGCAATCACGGCGAGGACGTGAAGGAGTGTTACTTTTATCTCGACTCCACGCCGACGCATACCTACTTCAGCGCGTTATATAAGTATCCGCAGACGGCGTTCCCCTACGATCGTCTCGTCGAGGAGAACCGACGGCGCGGCCGCGGCGAGCCGGAGTTTGAGCTGGTCCCCCTGGGGGCGTTCGACGGGGGGCGCTATTTTGACGTGCTGGCCGAATACGCCAAGGCGGCCCCGGATGATCTGCTGATTCGCCTGACGATCGTTAATCGCGCGTCCGAAACGGCGGCGCTTCACGCCCTCCCGATAGTCTGGTTTCGTAACACGTGGTCCTGGGGCTGCCGCCACGAAGGTTGCGAACCCAAACCGCGGCTCGCGCTCGTCGAACCGGGCTGGGTGGCGGCCGATCATGTTACTTTAGGGCGGTTCTGGCTGGCGGCCGCGCCGGAGAACCCGGGCGGCCCGCCGCGTCCCCTGTTCACGGATAACGAATCCAACCTCGAGCGGCTTTATGGCGTCCCGAACGCCTCCCCCTATGTCAAGGACGCCATCCACGCCGCCGTCATCGGAGGAACGGCGGGGGCCGTCAACCCTCGGCCCGTCGGGACCAAGGCGGCCCTCCACTATCGGCTCGCGCTGGGCCCGGGCGAACGAGCGGCGCTCCGGCTGCGGCTCTGCGCCGACGGGCTGCGTCGGGCTGAGCCCTTCGGGCCCGGCTTCGACCGCGCGTTTCAAGCTCGCCGCCAGGAGGCGGATCACTACTATGAGGGGCGCCTGCCGGCCGGGATGGAGGAGGAAGCCCGTCGGATCGCCCGTCAAGCCTACGCCGGGCTCCTCTGGAACAAACAGTTCTATCACTATGTGGTCAAGGACTGGCTGGAGGGCGATCCCGACCAACCGCCGCCCCCTCCGGAACGACGGAACATACGGAACCAGGACTGGACCCATCTCTTCAATCGCGACGTCATTTCGATGCCGGATAAATGGGAGTATCCGTGGTACGCGGCCTGGGACCTTGCCTTTCACGCCGTCGCCTTCGCCCGGATCGACCCGCAGTTCGCCAAGGAGCAACTGATTTTGTTCCTTCGGGAATGGTACATGCACCCGAACGGACAGTTGCCCGCTTATGAGTTCAATCTTTCGGACGTCAATCCGCCGGTCCACGCCTGGGCCTGCTGGCGGGTTTACAAAATGACGGCCCCCCGCGGCCGGCGCGATCGAATGTTCCTCTCCCGCGTGTTTCAGAAGCTTCTCATCAATTTCACCTGGTGGGTGAATCGAAAGGACGAGCATGGCCGACACATTTTCTCCGGCGGGTTTCTCGGTTTAGATAACATCGGCGTTTTCGACCGCTCCAAGCCGCTGCCCACCGGGGGGCGGCTCGAGCAGGCCGACGGCACGGCCTGGATGGCCTTCTATTGCGCCACGATGATGTCGATTGCGCTTGAACTGGCCGAGCGCAACCCCGCCTGCGAGGACGTGGCCTCCAAATTTTTCGAGCACTTTGTGGCGATCGCCGACGCGATGAACACGCTCGGCGGGGCGGGCCTGTGGGACGAAACCGACGGCTTCTATTACGATCAGATTCAATTGGAGCAGGGGCCCGTGCCGCTGCGCGTCCGCTCGATCGTCGGCCTTCTGCCGCTCGTGGCGGTTGAAATTCTCGAAGCCGAGCAACTGAACCGGATGAAAGGTTTCACCAAGCGGCTTCAATGGTTCCTGGACAATCGCAAGGACCTGGCGCGTCACATCGCCTACATGGACGTTTCCGGCGAGCCGGCCCACGCGCGCCGGCTGCTGGCCATCCCCTCGCGGGACCGGCTCTGCCGGGTGCTGCGTTATCTTCTGGACGAGGAGGAATTCCTTTCCCCCTTCGGCATCCGCTCGCTTTCGCGTTACCATCTGGCGCACCCCTACCGGTTCAATCTGAACGGCGAGGAGCGCATGGTGGCCTATGTGCCGGGCGAATCCGATTCGGGACTCTTCGGGGGGAATTCCAACTGGCGGGGTCCGATCTGGATGCCGCTTAATTATCTGCTCATCGAGGCGCTTGAACGGTATCACCACTTTTACGGGGACTCCCTCAAGGTGGAATGCCCGACCGGTTCCGGCCGGTGGATGAACCTGAAGGCGGTGGCGCAGGAGCTGGCCGCCCGACTGGCTCGGTTATTTCTACCAGGCCCCGACGGGGCGCGCCCCTGTCTGGGGGGGGATCGCCGGTTCGTCGAGGACCCCGCCTGGCGGGATATGTTACTGTTTCACGAATACTTTCACGCCGAGACGGGGGAGGGATTGGGCGCGAGCCACCAGACGGGGTGGACGGCCCTCGTGGCTAAATTGCTGGAAGATTATCACCCCCGCCGGGACGCGCCCCCAGCCGCCGTCGTGGGCGGCAGATCCGCCAGCCGGACGATCTGAAGGCCCGCCTCGGGGGCGAGGCTCAAGGCTTGCAGGAGCCCGCCGGCCCAGCGCGGGCCGAAGTGAATCGTGAAGGGGACGATCGGATTCAGGATGCGTTCCTGAGGCTTGCCGGCGGGGCGAAGGTAGTGCTCGACGCGTCGCAGCGCCTGGCTCAGGTGACGTTGATCCTCCTGCCGGGCGTAGAGCATCCGCTCCTCGATCGTGGCGTAGCCGCGCTCCATCGCCTGAAGGAGCCGGGCGAAGGCGGACCGCACGGCGGTGTCCTCGCCGGACCGGGTCTCCAACCGACGGAGTTCCTCGAACTGGCGCTCCCGGGCCGCGCGGATTTCCCCCAGGACGCCCTGGCGAAGGTCCCGCTCCAGGACCCGGCGTTCCAGATCGGGGGTTTCCCACTGGAGCGCCTGATCGAGTTCGATCCCGAACTTCTCCAGGGCGCGCTCGACCGGCGGCGCGAGCAGGAGCACATTCGGGCGTGGCCAACGGACCGGGGCAAACGCCTGGAGCGTCGGGCAGGCCGCCTCCACCAGCGGGAAGTAAGCCGCCTCGCCGGGTCCCACAAGCTGCGCCACGGTCGGCAGGATCGCGTCCTGGACGATCGGTCGCGTCACGACGTTAAGACTGGCTTCAGCCGGGGCGGCCTCCAGCCGCCGCCGGAGCGCCGCCACCGTGCGCGGGGCGGCCGAGTCCGGGGCGTCGGCGTCTCGGTTGGCCCCGGCGACGGCGACGTCGAGCTCCGAACCCTCCAGACGAAACGTGTGCCGGCGCTGGGCGGGGTCCACCCAGAAGAGGTTGAGCATCCCCGGGCGTCGATGAAGCGTGATCTCGGCCCCCTGAGCTTCCAGCTCGGCCGCGCGCCGGAGGATGGCCTCGGTCGTCGCCCCGGGGGCGTCCAGTTCGCGAAGGAGGATTGGGGCCGCCCGCCGCCGGACCCAATCCATCAGCGGCGACACCAGGACGAGGCCCGTCTCGGGCAGCAGGCCAAGGAGCAGCCGGCAGAAGCCGGCTTCCCAGGTCTGACCGGGCGCGTAGGCCGCCGCGAGGCGCTCCAGGGCCGCCCCGCGAAACTCCGTGGCGAACGTCGATTCCTCGATCCGCCGAGGCAAGCTCGCGGCCAAGGGTTCGCAGGAAAGGGGACCGATCATCCGGCCGGGCCGCCAGTCGGGATGATCGATCAGGACTTCCTCCAGTTGACCGCTCGCGCCCGGCCAGAACGCCCGCCGAACTTCGTCGAAATCATGATCCTCGGACGCCACCCAAAAGACGGGCACGAATTGTAGCTCAGGATGGCGCGCCGCTAGCCGTCGAGCCAGCGCGATCGCTCCGATGGCTTTATAGAGCGTATAAAGTGGTCCCGCGAGGATGCCCGGCTGCTGGCCGGCGATCACGACCCGCGCCTCCGGCCGGCCGAGCCGCCGGATCGATTCCAAGGCCGACGCATCGGCTCCCCAGCCCTGATGAGCCGCGGTCAACTCCTCCAGCTCGGCGCGGTCCAAGGGGGCCGGCAGCGCCGCCGCGCGAGCCTCCAGGCAGGCGTCGATCTGCGACGGATGCCAATGGAGGCCGACCGGCGGCGCCGCGCCGGCCGGTCGCGTCAGGAACGTCCAGGCGTCCGGGGCGGGCCGATCCATAGCCCCTGAGCGTCTCAAGAGCGGGGCGGCGTGTCCACGCCGGTTTGATTCAGAACGGAACGGCCGCAGCAGAGCGGCTTGAGGCCGAGGTGGTGCGCGGCCGTCTGGCCCACGTCGGCCAGCGTCGGGCGCGTTCCCAGATCGCGCCCCGGCTCGGCGGCGCGGCCGAGGACCAGCAGCGGCGCGTATTCCCGCGAGTGATCGGTGCTGGGCGTCGTCGGGTCGTTGCCGTGGTCGGCGGTCAGGATCAGGAGATCGTCCGGGCGGAGGACGGCCTCGATCGCCGGCAGCGCCGCGTCGAAGGATTCGAGCGCCCGGCGGAACCCTTCGCAGTCGTTCCGGTGGCCGTAAAGCGTGTCGAAATCGACGAGGTTGACGAAGATCAGCGCCGGGCCGGGTTCCCGTTCCAGTGCCCTCCGCGTCGCCTCGACCCCTTCGGCGTTGCCGTGCGTCGGGATCGAGACGTCGAGCCCCCGCCCGGCGAAAAGGTCCCCGATCTTGCCGACGCCGACGGTCCGGACCCCGGCCCGCTGACAGTGATCCAGCAGCGTGGGGGCCGGCGGGGGAAGGGAAAAATCCCGCCGGGCGGCCGTACGCCGAAAAGCTCCGGGGGGCCCGGTGAAAGGCCGCGCGATCACGCGGGCGACGTGATGCGGCGGCCGGAGCAGTTCCCGCGCGATCCGGCAGATACGATAAAGCTCCTCCGTCGAGCAGACCGCCTCGTGCGCGGCGATCTGGAAGACGCTATCGGCCGACGTATAGACGATCGGGCGGCCGGTTCGCAGATGCTCTTCGCCCAATTCGTCGATGATGGCCGTGCCGGAGGCCGCCCGGTTGCCGAGAAGGTCGCGTCCGATCCGCTCGCGAAAGGGGCGCAGGATCTCATCGGGAAAGCCGCCGGGATAGACCGGAAACGGCTGCTCCAAGATCAGCCCGGCGATCTCCCAGTGGCCCGACGTGCTGTCCTTGCCGCGCGAGACCTCGGCGCAGCGACCGAAGGCGGCCCGGGCCCGCGGGTCGCCGCGACGCGGAGCCACCCCCCGAATCCGGCCCACGTGGCCCAAGCCCAAGGCTTCCAATCGCGGCAGGCGCAATCCCTCGGGAAACTGCTCGGCCAGATGACCGAGCGTGTCGCTCTCGGCGTCGCCATAGTCGGCTGCGTCCGGGAGCGCTCCGCAGCCGACGCCGTCGAGGACGATCAACGCCACGCGGTGGGGCGGCAGCATCGGCGGTCTCCACGTTGGGGATAGCCCGAGGGCGCAGCGGTCAGGCGCGTGGGGCGACGGCGGCGGAACGGGCCGACGGGCTGCGCTGGAGAGCGCGGGCGCGGAAGAGAAACTCGACGATGTTCCCCTCGTGGGGCTGATGCCAATCCAGCTTCGTCGTCGGGATCGGCCCCAGATTCAGCCGGTCGACGTGCGGGGCGTCGAGCAGCGCGCGCTCGAAGGCGGCGTCCTCGGTGATGGCCGTCGCGACGAGCGTCGGCCCGACGGCCTCGATCATCCGCGCCTGCGGGCATTCGACCACGGCGACGAACGGGAACAGATATTCCCTGCGGGCGATCGCCGGCTCCGGCGACGAGCAATAGACGACGACCGGCCGCAGGTAGGCGCATCGTTCGCGTTCGATCAGACGCGGGCCGTAGGGTTCCGTCGCGTGGCGAACTCCCGGCTCGCGCAGCTCTTGCTCGATCATGGCCCAGATCGCCTGAGCCTGGCCCGGGAGCGTGAAGGCGGCGAGCGCCGCCTCAGGGTCCTCCGGCGGTCGCGGCTCGACGGGCCCCAGGCGCGCGGCGAGCGCCTCGGCGATCGCCCGGCCATGGCGCGGGACCCAGATGCCGGAGGCGTTGATGCAGCCGCGCCCGCTGTTGACGAAGACGCTCTCGACCATCAGCTCCAGGTAATCCTCCCAATGGTCGGCCACGTCATCGCCGAGAAGAATTTTGGAGAACCCCGGCCCGTGGACCTGAACCGCCGGGTTCCCCCGATACGTCTCCACCGTCTGCGTCGAACCAAAGATAAGGCAGCGGGGCGAGCTTTGGAGAACGGCTTGGCCCACCTCGGCCTCGCCGGGATAGATCGAGATGGCCTCGGCCGGGACGCCCGCCTCGATGAACGCCGCCGTCATGCGGTAGGGGGTCCAGGGCTCCTGCGGCCCCGGCTTGAGCACAAGCCCGATCTGCATGGGGATCACCGGCAGCCAGAGCGTGTGCACGCCGGGGGAATTCGACGGCAGGACAAGCCCCAGGGCGGGCGTCTGGGCCTGGTAGCTGACCATGACGCCGGGGTCCTCGACGCCGTAGCCCTGGCTCAGGATCGACAGGTCCAGCCGCCGGGTGAGCGCGGCCAGAATGCGGTCCATGTTCGAAAGAACGTAGTGATTTTTCTCCATGTTGGCGCGGCACATGCGGACGGGGAGCCCGGTCGAGGCCGATTGGGCCCGCGCGAACTCCTCGGGGCCTTGGCGCCCGTCCCCCATCGTCAGCGTCCCGTTGAGATAAAGCTCCCCCGCCCGCTTGAGCCGGCCGATCAACTCCTCGCACGCGAGGGCGCGCAGGGCGCCGCGGGCCGCCGCGGCTCGATGCAGGTCCTTGCGCACCATGGCGGCCGTGGCCAGGCTCACCTGCGCGATCGGCTCGCCCGTCAGAAAGTGCGTCACTTCCTGATGTTCGAGCGATGCGTACGGTTGGCCCCATCTCAGGACGGGCAATTTCAACACGCGGCCTCTAACCTCCTGCTTCGGGCGTTCACGGGGCGTCCCCCTGCCTTGGTTTCGGTCCGGTCAATAGACGCCCACCACGGTCCCCCCCGCCAGCTTGCTGAACGGCCGGACGCCGCTGACGCCGTCCCAGGGATAGAGCTCGCACGGGGGCTCGCGCTCGCCTTCGTCGCGTTCGAGGAAGCCGGGGACGAAGAACTCTTTGGTGAGCGTCGTCAGGCGCACGCGGCCGGTCCGGCCATAATCGACGATCCGGTCGGGATCGTCCGGATCGACGATTTCAATGACGGCGCGGGGCTGCGGGGCGTAGTAACTGATTTTGTAACCTTCCTCGGCCGTTACGGGTTTCGAGCAGGCCAGCCCCATGAGCGTATTGCCGTAAGTAGGCGTCATATAAACCCCGGGGATCAATTCCTCCGTGGCGAAGCGGGTCCATTGCGGCGTGAACTCCGTGCCGCCGGAGAAGATTCCCGTTATCCCCTGCTCGGCGATGGTGGTCCCCTTCTCTTCGAGCGCGTCGGCGAGGGCCTCGAGCAACTTGGGCGTCGTGAACATGCAGCGGATGTCGTGCCCCGCGCCGAGGAGGGTGATCGCCTGATCGACCACGTGACGTTTGTACGCCTCGAGGTGCTCGGCCCAGCCGCGTCGAATGAGCTTGATGACCCACCGAGGGTCCAGATCGACGCAGAAACAGACGCCCCCGCGATACTGGCAGAGATGCTCGACGGCCAGACGCAGGCGCCGCGGGCCGGAAGGCCCGAGCATCAACCAATTGGCGCCGGGCGGGAAAAATGTGTCCGGCAGGGTCTGGCTGAACATTTCATAGTCGATGCGGAAATCGTCGATGACGACGCGGCTTTTGGGAACGCCCGTTGTTCCGCCGGTCTCGAACACATAAATGGGGCGCCCCGCGTAGACTTTCGGAACCCATCGCCGGACCGGTCCTCCCCGCAGCCAATCGTCCTGAAACGGCTCAAACCGTTTCAAGTCGTCGAACCGTTGGATGACTCTCCGCGGGTCCCAATCGAGCCGATTCGCGTACTCCAACCAGAACGGGCAGCCGGTCGCCGGGTCAAAGTGCCACTGGATGACTTCGCGCGTCCAGGCGTCCAGTCGGCGTCGGGCTTCGGCGACGCGTTCATCGAGGCCCCCCGGTCCGCGGGGTATCAGAAAGAGCTCGCGCCCGGTGGGGAAGGAAGCCTCCAGGACGGCGGGGCTCACCGGCCCCCTCCCTGGAGCGCGGCGGCTTCGGCGAACGCGAAAAGCTCATTGCGGTTGGCGATGTAGAGCACGCCGTTGGCGGCAACGGGCGTCGTGTAGGCGGAATTGTGAACGCTGTTCTCGGCGAGGACCTCCATTTGCTTGCCGGGTTTGAGGACCGCCACGTCGCCATCCTCGTCCCCAAGATAGATTTTGCCGTCAATGACCGTGGGGGACCCCCAAACCGCAGCGAGCGTGTCATACTTCCAATAATTCTGGCCGGTCGCGGCGTCCAGGCAATAAAGGAAACCATTGAGATCGGAGATGTAAACGAGCCCCTCGTGGACGGAGGCCGTCGAGATGGTCCGCGTGATGTCGTCGAATTGCCACACATTGCCGGATTCGGTCACGTCCCCGGTCCCGTTGGCGTCGATGCAGTAAAAGTGTCCGGGGCCGATGCCGTGCTCGGGGTCCTGACCGACGCCGAGATAAACGCGGCCTTCATGAAAGACGGGCGTGGCGATGATGTTGTTGCGCGTCCCGCGGCCGCCGAGTTCCCATACCGAATCCTTCGGGTTGAGGTCGAAATTCCAGATCAGGTCCCCCGTTTCCGGATCGAGGGCGTAAAGCCAGCCGTCCCCCCCGGGGAAATACACCTGGCCCTTGCCGTTCACTTCGCCGTAGGCGGGGCTGGACCACTGGCCGTGCAGAATCCCTTTGCCGGGCAGGCCGCTTTCCCACAGGACCTTGCCCGAAGCCTTATCGACGGCGATGAAACTGGGGGCGCGCGGCGAGGGGATGAACAGGTGCCCCTCGTCGACGCCGTTGCTGGTGACGATGAACACTTTGTCGCCGACGATGAGCGGCGAGGAGGTCGCGAGATTGTGAGGGAAAACCCCCAGCTCATCCATCATGTCCAGCACCCAGACGAAATCGGCGTGACGCTCGCCCCGATATTTTTCCTCCGTATAGGGGCCGTCGTTTTCGCCGTCGAGGAAGCCCTCGGTGTCCGCGCAGACGAGCTGACACTGATTGGAAACGTAATAGATCCGATCCCCCTCGGCGGCGACGGTGGAACAGATCCCCTGTTCCGGCCAGTCGTTCACGCGCCCGGACGGAAGCTTGTCATGAATGGCCTGCCACAGAAAAGCGCCGTCCGCCTCCCGGAAGGCGATAACAATTCCCTTGTCGCCCTTCACCTCGGGGTCGTACTCAGTGCCGTTATTCGTCCCGACGAAGATTTTCCCCTGATGCACGGTCGGGTTCCCGTAACTCTGCGAGCCCAGCGCGGCGCGCCACTTCACGTTCTTTCCCTTCTCCAGGTTCCACTCGGCGGGGATGTTTTTTTCCGTCGGGTTCACCATGTTGCGCTGGACGGCGCCGCCCCACATCGGCCAATCGGCGGCGACGGCAGCGAGCGAAATCAGGCAAAGGCCGCAGGCCGCCCGCAAAGGGAGAGGAACGCGGCGGGGGAAACGCATGAGATCGGGGCGATGGGGCATGTTGTTCCTTTCCGCCTGTGCCCGTAGACGGGCCGGCGAGCCGCCGATCAGTTCGGCGTAACTTTCACATTGTCATAGTAGACTTCGGCGAGGGAGAAGCACGAGAGTCCGGGGCTGCCGTTCCGGTTGGGAAGCGGGTCCTCCAATTCGATGGTCCAGGCTTCCGGCTCCGGTTGGGCGCGGGGCCAGATTTTCCCGCGGACGAGGGCGCGCTCGCCGGCGTATTCCACGTCGCACTTCATCGTGTACCACACGTCTGGCTCGATCGTGAACGGGATGCGCCTGACGACGCGCGGCATCGGCACCCAGGCGATGAGCCGCAGTTCTTCGGCGTTGCCGAGGACGTTGAATTCATAGCGGGAGTTGATGATCCCCATGTCCGGCAAATTCCGTCGCAGCAGGCCCGCGCGAACGTCCGCCTGGATGGTGTAGCCACGGGCTTCCGGAGCCCCCAGATAAACGAGCGCGCGGCGGAATTGGACGTTTTGCGCGTCCTTCTTCAACAAATGATTGCCGTCTTCGATAACCGTCTGGAACTTGACGCGTGTCGCCCCCACCCACGAGGCCGGCGTCCCCCCTTCGAGGATCGATTCGAAGTCTTCCAGGATCGGGAGGGCGGGATAGACGCGCACGCGCGCGGTCGCCGTCAGCTCCCCGACGCGCGCGGTGACGACGCCGAACTGACCGTTCGGCTCCGGGCTCGGGGTGTAAATATTATTGAGGAGCGAGCCCTGCAACCCTTCGGCCGTCCAGGCCGGTTGATCGGCGACGCGGATGAAGCGGCCCCGCGCGTCATACAACCGGGGCTGGAAGGTCACGGTCGCGTCCAGGTGAATCTGCGCTTCGGCGGGGACAAGCTGAAGGTGGGCCGGCGTCGGATCGGCGGGCCCGTCCGGCGGCAGGGCGGCGATTTCAATCGGCTCGGGTCGGCGATCCCGCTCCCCCAGGCAGAAAAGGTTATAGCGCGTCAACACATAAAGCCGCCCGTAGGCGACGGCCGGGCAGCCCCGCAGGTCTTCGACGGCGCCATCCTCGCGCTGGAACTCGATCGTGCTGAGGATTTTCGGTTCGTCGCCGCTCACGTCGATGATGTGAAAACGGCCGTCGACCTCCGGCATATACAGTTTGCCGTCGGCCCAGACGGGGGATCCCCAGCCGACCTTGCCGACGTTGAGCGTCCAATATTCCTCGCCGGTGGCCGCGTCGAGGCAGATCAGGTTACAGGAGTTATCCACGGCGTAGAGTTTTCCTTCGGCGAGGGCCGGCGTGGCGTACCCGTCGCGGAAGCCGTCCCGGCGCCAGACCTCGTGCGTGGCGGTCACGTCGCCTTCCCCCGTGGCGTCGACGCACACGACGCGACCCATCACGGTGTTATCCACGTTCTCCTCGCTGTGAGCGGCATAGACGCGGTTGCCGGCGACGACGACCGAAGCGTTGAACGCCCTTTCGCTCGCGTGGAAGGACCAGATTCTTTCCCCGGTGGCGATCTTGACGCCCACGATCCAACCGTCGGCCGTTCCGGAAATCAATTGCCTGAGGCCGTCGATCACGGCCACGGAGGGAACGGTAAAGGTGGTATCCTCGGGGGTTTCGCCGATCGCCGACCACCAGATGATTTCGCCCGTGCGTTTATCCATGGCGAGCGCGCGGTGCATGCCCCGGGCCTGATCCCCCAGGCCGGAATTGAGAAACGTCAGGATCACCAGGTCCCGGTCGATGAAGGGGGTGGTGGTCCGCCCGCCGTAGCCGGAGATGCGCCCGAATTGCTCCGTCAGCGATTTTTCCCAAAGGACGTTGCCATCGCGATCGTAACAGAAGAACAACCCTTGGACGCCGTGGACGTAAACGTTGCCCGTTTCAGGGTCCCCCGCCGGCGAGGCCCAGCCGACCCGGTCCGTCGGCACGTCGGTGTGAAACAGCGGAAAAGCGTGACGCCAGAGAATCGAGCCGTCGTCGGCGTCCAGACAGACCACTTCCTCCTGCCAGGTCGGCCCCTCGCCCGCAACGTGAACGATATAGACCCGCCCGTTGAGGACGATCGGCGTGCTGCGACCGCCGAGGGGAGCCTTCCAGAGCACGATGGGGTGCTCCGGGCTCTCCCATGCCGCGACGGGCAACTTCGCCCGCGAGGCGCCCGTGTTCTCCGGTCCCCGCCAGCTCGGCCATTGCTGGCCGTCGATGGCGCCGAAGGCCGCAATCGGCGGCAGCTCGACGTTGGGCTCGGAGACGGCCGTCGCCGACGGAGCCGCCGCCGAGGCTTCAGGCTCCTCTTCCCGTCCGCCGCACGCCCACGCAAGAATCGCGATCACTGCCATCCCCACCCCCGGAGCCAGCTTGCTCAGCCCATTTTTCATCACGCCGACCTCATGGGGGAGGAGTAGATCGTGAAGCGAGAAGCCTTCAGTTCCGATCTCGGCAGCGAGTCGGGGGCCACGACGGCCACCTCCGGAACAAAGCTGAAGGCGTCCTTCACGGCCCGGGCCACCTGCCCGGCAAGAGGTTCCCCATTGGAGCCCAAAGGAGCCGAGGATTCAACCGTCAGCCGAAGCTGAAGGAGCCCCTGGAGCGGCACGACCTCGGCGCGCCACTCGGCCAGACCGGGAAGGCGACGCAGGACGGACTCCAGCGCCGAGGGATAGACGTTGTTGCCCCGGATGATGACCATGTCGTCCAAACGGCCGAGGATTCCGCCTCTTAAACTCAAGAGACTGGAGCCGTCGGCCGCGGGGGCTGGGTCAATTTGAACCAGATCGCCGGTTCGATATCGAAGCAGCGGGCTCCCCCAGCGGCCCAAGTTCGTCAGAACCAGTTCCCCGCGCCCGCCTGGGCCGACCGGTTCGCCCGAGGTGGGGTCCAGGACCTCGGCGATGCATTCGGTCTCGATCAACTTGAGGCGCCCCGGGTCGGCTTCGCTTTCGAAGGCCAGCGAGCCGATCTCGGTCATCCCGGCATGGTCGATGCAACGTGCCCCCCAGCGCCGTTCGATCAGGGCCTTCGTCTCCGGGATGTTCCCCCCCGGCTCCCCCGCCACGATCAACATCCGGACGGGGCTCGCGGGCAGGTCGATCCCCTCGCGTTCGGCGACCTCGGCCATGTGGAGGGCATAGGTCGGCGTGCAGGCGATAACGGTGGCCCGATGGTCCAGCATAAAGGCCAGCCGGGCCGCCGTGTTCATGCCCCCGCCCGGCAGCGCCAGACGGCCTTGTCGCGCGGCGGCCTCAAAGGCCGCCCAGAAACCGATAAACGGCCCGAAGGAGAAGGGGAAAAAGAACCGATCGCCGGGCCGCACGCCCGCCGCCTGATAGATGACCTCCCAGCAGCGCATGAACCAGGCCCAGCTTTCGGGCGTATCGAGCCAGCGCAGCGGCCGCCCGCGCGTCCCGGAGGTTTGATGCAATCGGACGTATCGCTCCAGCGGGTAGGTCAGGTTGGAGCCGTAAGGGGGAAAGGCCTCCTGATCGAGCGAGAGCTCCTCTTTGGTCGTCGTGGGGCAGCGTCGAAGTCGGCGCGGGTCGGCCAGGTCGTCGGGCGTCAGCCCGCTGCCTTCCAGTTTGCGACGATAGAAACGGTTACCCTCCCAGAGCGCCGCCAGCATGGCCGAGAGCTTGCGGCGCTGCACGGTCTCGATCTCGGCCCGCGTGAGGCGGAGCGTTTGCTCGGGGGTTGGTTCCGGCTCGATCACGGGCCGGAGTTTGGGGTGGCTTCCGGCGACGGTCAAGGTCATCCGAACGGGCGCGGCGAGCCCCGGCGGGGTTGTAACCCAGCCGCCAGACACGGATGGCCACGGACCGGCACAGACGACACCGACGGGGACGGACTCGGACAGGCACGAGCGTCCCTCACGTCGGGCCGGCGCTCAGAGCGGCAGGCGCGCGATGACCTCGGCCCGGCGGGGATAAGGCGAGGGGGTCCGTTCCCTCTTACGGTAGGCCAACAGATGACAAGTCCGACCGTCGGGCCGTTGATAGGCGCTGCGTTGCGGAGGATCGGGAGCCCCCAGGAGCCGGAACGCGCGCCGGGCGGCCTGGATTTCAGCCTCGACCTCCGGCCCTTTGATGGCGAAGACCCACCCGCCCGGCTTGACCAGCGGCAGCGTCCACTCCGCAAGCGTCGGCAGAGGGGCCAGGGCGCGGGCGCTCGCCCAATCGAACGTCTCACGCGCCTGGGGCTCATGGGCGAGTTCTTCGGCGCGGCCCTGGAGGGCGTCGGCGCGGTCCAGGCCCAGTCGTCGGAGGGCTTCCTTCAGGAACCAGACCTTTTTCCCAGTGGCTTCGAGGAGGGTCGGGCGGGCCTCCGGCCAGAGAATCGCCCAGATGAGACCGGGCGATCCGCCGCCAGCGCCGACGTCAATCAAACGGGTCAGCCGTCCCGGCCGCCCGGCGATGCTTTCGATCCGGGTCGCCGCCAGGAGGGCGTCCTCAATGTGGCGGGACCATTGGCGTTCGGGTGTTCGGTCGGCCGTCAGGTTCATGGCCCGGTTGGCTTCCAGGAGGAGGCCAACGTAGCGGGCGAGTTGCTCGGCGATAGCCGGAGCGCGGTCGCCCCAGGGTTCGAGCAAACGGAGGGTGGACTCCGGCGCGATGGGCTGGCGCGCGTCGCTCCGGGCGTGAGTCCGCCCGGCGACCCCGCGCGGTCCAGGGCGGCCCGGTTGGGGGCGTCGTCCTCGGCCTCTGCCCCCCGGGGGCGGTCCCTGGCGGGTTCGACCCATCGGCTTTCTCGTGCGTCCGTGTCCGTCCGCGATCATCGGCGATTGTACGTGGGGGCCGCGGGCGCGCCGTCCGAGCATCGACACCTCGGCGGGCGTAGCTTACGATGCGCCGGCCATGAACGGCAACGCCGAGAACCGTCTGCTTCGCGCCGGCGCGGGTCATCGCCGACCGCTCATGGTGGCGGAGCCGCCGCCCGAGCCGGGCCCTAACCGGTCGCGGGTCCGCAACCGCCTGACGCTCATCTATCCCGGCGCGGATAACGGGCTGCTCGCCGAGAGCGAAGCCGACGGCCGGGAGCGGCCGCTGGGCTGTCTGGCTCTCGGCGTTGTGGAGCGAGCCGCGCCGGTCGGCCCGGGCGCGGGCGAGCTTATTGTCTGGAACGGACCCCACGCCGATTACGGTCTCCTCGACCCCGAGGTCAGCCTCTGGGCAACCGTCCCGGGCGAGGAGGCCCGGCTGCTGCCGGCGGGGATCGGCGCTGAAGCTCAAGAGGGACTGCAGGCGGCCTTGGAGACCCTGGACCGCCGCCCCGGCCATTGCGTCGTTCTGGGTCAGGGCATGCTGGGGCACCTGGCGGCGCAATGGCTGCGATGGCGCGGATCGCCGGTCATCGTCGTCGAGAACAGCCCCAAGCGGCTGGAGTTTTCGAAATACGCCGGGCTGACGGCGCGGATCGACACGCATAACCTGGACTGGCGAGAGCGGCTCAAGCGCCGCGCCCCGGAGGGGGTGGATCTCCTGGTGGACGCCTGCGGCTACCCCGCGCCCGTGCTTGAGTTGCTTTCATTTTTGAATGAGGGGGGCGTTCTGTGTCGGTTGGGGCAGTGGCGTCAACGGGAGGGCCCGGAGTCGCCCGTCGAGCAGGCGCTGGCGGCCCGCCGAGGGCGCGCCGTCGGACCGCCGCCGACGTTCGGGCAGAGCCGCGCTCAGCGGAAGATGCTGGCCCGGTGGATCAGCCTGATCGCCGGCGGGGAGATTGCGACCGAGAGGCTGCTGACGCACCACATCCGGCCCGAGGAGGCCCCTTTGGCGCTTAAGCGTCTGGCGACCGGGGTCAAATCCTGGCTGGGTGTGGTCATTGACTGGCGAAGCGAGGCCGCGGCGGAAGAAGCCGAGGGTTCGCCGCCAAGACGCGAAGAAACGAAGGGATCCGGATGATGAATCGCATAGGTCCATTGCGCGTGCGCCGCCGAAAGGGGACCGCCCCTCTCGGCGATGTCACCTTGCCCCTTTGCGCTTTTATGATTCATGCTTTGGCCGCTAAGATTTCATGCCGCTCGCTCAGACGCGCGATCAGGAAGGTGAGCATCATGAAGGAGCCGATGAAACTCGGGTTGGCCTTGGCGCTCATTCTGGGCGTCGGCGTGGGGGCCGCTGACCCGCCCGGGGACGAACCGGGCGAATTGCGTTCGCTCCTGCGGCGTGTCCCGCTGATCGACGGACACAATGACGTCCCGTGGCAATACCGGGAACGCGTCCGGAACCAACTCGATCGGTTGAATCTGGCCGATGACCTGAGCGGCCTCACGCCCCCCATGCACACCGACATCGGCCGGTTGCGCCGCGGGGGCGTCGGGGGACAGTTCTGGTCGGTCTACGTCCCGGCGACGCTCGAAGGCCCGGCCGCCGTGCAGACCGTGCTTGAACAGATCGATCTCGTTTATCGTCTGATCGCGCGCCACCCGGAAACGTTCGAGCTGGCCCTGACGGCGCGCGACATCCGGCACATTCATCGTCGCGGGCGGATCGCCTCGCTGATCGGGATGGAAGGGGGCCATGCGATCGGCAACTCGCTGGGGGTGTTGCGCCGGATGTACGGCCTCGGGGCGCGCTACATGACGCTGACCCATACCCGCAACAACGATTGGGCGGATTCCGGAACGGACGACCCCCGCCACGACGGGCTGACCGCCTTCGGCCGGGCCGTCGTCGAGGAGATGAATCGGCTGGGGATGCTGGTGGATCTGTCCCACGTTTCGCCCGCGACGATGAGCGACGCGCTGGAGGTCTCGCAAGCCCCGGTGATCTTCTCCCATTCCTCGGCGCGGGCGGTGTGCGATCATCCGCGCAACGTCCCCGATGACATCCTGGCGCGCCTGCCCGACAACGGCGGGTTGATCATGATCACGTTCGTGCCGGCTTATCTGAATCCGGACGCGGCGGCTCACGCCGAACGGGAGCGGGCCGAAACGCGCCGGCTCCGCCAGGAGATCGGCGACGACGAAGAGGCGCTGCGTCAAGGGCTTGCCGCCTGGCGCGAGGCGAACCCGGCGCCGCCGGCCACGCTCAAGGACGCCGCCGATCACATCGACCACGTCCGGAGCGTTGCCGGGATCGACTATGTCGGTCTCGGCGGGGATTTCGACGGCATCACGTCGGTCCCGGTCGGGTTGGAGGACGTTTCCACGTATCCGGCCCTTCTGGCTGAACTCCGGGCGCGGGGCTACACTCGGCGGGACCTGGAGAAGATCGCCGGGCTGAATCTTCTGCGCGTTCTGGAAGGAGCCGAGGAGATCGCTCGAAGGCTTCAGAAGGAGCGCCCCGCATCCGAAGGCCGGATTGAGGAGCTGGACGGACCGGCGCGCCTCTGACCGCGCTCGATCCGGCCCTTTCCGCCCCGCGCTTGCCTGATCGGCGCGGTTGCGCGATCGCCGATCGTTCGTCCGCCTTGCCTTGACCTCGGGGGGAGGCTTTGTTAGCATCTCATGATAGAGGCGAGACGAAAGATCATTTCGATGGGAGCGTGTTGAGCGTACCCCTGGGGAAGGGACGGGGTTTCTATCAGGACGCCGATGATGGCCGGAAGGCGGCGGCCGGCGGAGCAGTCTCCGAGGGCTGGGGGGCGTCGGTCCGCCGACGGGGCCACTCGGAGCGCTGGAGGTCGGGACGATGACCGAAGCGCCTTTCTTCAAGATCGGGGATACGGTCGTGGAGCCGACGATCGGCATCTGCCGGGTCCAAGGAGTTCGTCAGATGGCCGTCGACGGGCGGTTGGAGGATTATTTCATTTTCCAATCGGCGACGGCGCGGGTGCTGGTTCCGCGCTCTCAGTTGCGCCGACGCGGGATTCGACCGCCGATGAGCAAGGATGACATTCGGAAGGTGGCCAGCGCGCTGCGCGTCCCGGCCCATCCCGTCCGGGGGGACGCCAAAGCCCAATACCTGGATTACCAGGAGACGCTCAAGAGCGGGGACCCCCTGCGGATCGCTCGGTTGTTGCGCAGCCTTTTCATCCTCGAACAATCCGACGATCTCAAGGGCAAGGAAAAGGAACTGATGGAGCAGGCCCGCCGCTTCCTGGTCGACGAAATCATGTTCATTCAAGGGACGCCCAGGACGAAAACCCAGGAGGAGATCGAGGAAACCCTCCAGCAGATGTACCGGAAGAAGATGGCCGGCGATCACGGGGGCGAAGCCGCCGGCTCGAACAAGTCCCGCTGAGCCCCCTGGGGGCTCAGGGCGCCGCCGTCACCCAGATCGGCGAGCTCCAGGCACGCGCGGGCCGTCCCCGGACAGGCTCCATCAACTCCGCCCGCGCATAGAGCACACCCTGCTTGACCCCGGCCGGGGCCTTATAGGATGACTCCAGGAGCCGACCCGGAGCGTCCCACCGGGCGACGGGCGAGAACTCCGGCGCCCCATCGAAGCAGCCGACGATCTCGACGAAGCGCATCGGCCCGGGGGCCGCCACGAGGATCGTGCCGCCCCAGGGAGGGGCCGCGACGACGGCTTCCCCCATCCGGCCCCCGGCGAGCGTCAGTTCCATAAAGTATCGCTCGCCGGTGGTACCGTAGGTGCGGCGGGCGGCGAGGGCGTCGAAGACCGATTCGCGCGTGAGCGTGGGGGCGAAGACCGCCGTCAGCCCCCCGTGGCGCTGGCCCGGCTGGGCTTGATGATTATCGGAGGCGGCGACGACCCCGAGGGCGAGCCCCCGGGCCCAGGCGTCCCGCGCGTAGTGAGGGCCGGGGTGACTGCGCGCCGAGGTGAAGCGGGCGTTTTCGTAGGCCAGGGGGTCCTCCGGATCAAACCCTTCGGAACTGCCGTGGAGCGAATAAATCTCCAGGAGGGGCCGGCGCGCGGCGTCCTGCGGGAGGGTCCAATCCAGGTGAGGGCCGCGGGTCGGCATTTCGTCCGGCGGCCGCACCGGCTGAAGACCCGGCTGGGCCGGCGGGCCCAACCGGCGCACGCCGCCCCAGGTGATCCCCAGGTGGTGCGGGATGGTGATCGCTTCGCCCTCGGCCAGTTTCGTCCACAGGGTCCGGACGTCCCGGACCCGATGAGCGGGCCAGGGGACCCCCTCCAGGGAGCGGAAGAAGACGTTGTGGTGGCCGCCGGAAAGGCTGCACTCGTAAGCCAGCAGGGTGACGAACCGGCCCGGCTGGTCGAATTCATGCGCGCGCCGACGGATGGCCTCCCATTCCTCCGGGGTGATGCCGTCGCCGAGCGGGTTGCCGTCGTCGTCGGCGTGCTCGGTCGGGGCGAAGAAGTCCAGCCGGGCGGCGTCGCGGGCGTAAGCGAAATCGCCTCGGCCGATCGCGTCCTTGCTGATTTCGGAGTGGCTGTGAAGGTCGCCCCAGTAGAGTTTGAGCGGGGGTTCGGCGGCGGTGACGCCGATGGGATTGCCGGCGGCTTTGAGCGGCAACGGGCGGAAGTTCCCCAATTGGTTGATGAAGATCGTGGCCGTGGCTTCCGGCCAATGCCAGCCGGGCTCCGTGGGGGTCCAGGTGATCTTGAGCTGGCCCAGATCGCGGGAACCGAATTCGGTCCGGATGGGCTCCCCCAGGCCGGTGATCTGGACCGGCCCGGCGAGGAACTCCGCCCGGTTGGAGTAGGGGTCGAAGGCCGTCAGCGTCAGATCGACCGGCCGGCCGACGACGGCCTGGCTCGGCCCCACGAGGACCAACTCGACGGCCTCCCCGCACAACACCTCGTAGTGTGCCCCTTCGGCCACCCGCCGGAACCGTCCGTCGCCGGCGGCGTCCACGGCCACGTCCACCGTGTCCTCGCCGATCAGATAGGGGGCCGTCGTCCTCCCGAACGTCACTGTCAGCGTGTCCCCCGCCTGAAGGCCGGGTTCCCCGACGTGGAGGGTGATCGTGTGATTGAAGCGCTCGACCTTGCCCGTCAAGCCCACCGAATCGATCCCCACGGCCAGCCGCGCCCCCGGACGCGAGGTCGTGACGCCGACGTGATGGGGCAGGGCGGGGTCCTCCGTCTGGACAAACTTGATCAGCGGGAAAGGATTGGCGAACCAGGCCTTGGGGAAGGCGACCATCAGGCCGCCGCCGGCGGCTATCCCCGACGGCCCCACCGTGAATTCCAAACTGTAATCGCCGATCTCGGCGGCCACCATCGACGAGGGCTTGAGCCGGGCGCGCCCCTCGCCCAGGCCCTCGGCGAGGCGCGCCGCCGGGGGTTGAAAGGGGCCTTCGCCGTCGGGGGCGATCTGCGCGGCAAGCCGCCAGATGAGACCCACGAGCGCGGTCATCCCCAACCAGGAAGCGAGATAAAGGCGCCGGCGCATGGGATTTCCTTTCGGGGCCGGGGGCTAAAAGAAAATTTTGAAGGAGGCCTTCAACAAGCGGCGGCCATCGGGCGTCATGGAGATCGAGAGCCCCCGGCCGATCGGCTCAAAGTCCCGGATGATCCCTTGCCGCAGAAGGGATTCGATGAAATCAACCCCGACGGTCATCACGTCGCCGATCCATTCCACTTCAATAACCCCCTCCAGGCCCGTCCGTTCCAGGCGGGTGATGGTGACGCCGGCGGCCTGGGCCAACGCCTTCATGTCGGCCGATCGATCCCGCGGGATGAGCCCCGACGGCGGCGGCGTGGCGGCGACCAGCGGCGGGGAAGCCGGGGCGAAGGTGGCCGGCGGCGGCGTCGAGCCCGGCGAGGGGAGGGTCTCAGCCTTGCGACGGCCAAGAAAGTAAAGGCCGGCCACAAGGGCGGCGACGAGGATCAGCAAGACGCCGAAGGGACGATCCATGCGGATTCAACGAGCCCCCCGAGCCGCTTCGATGCGCCGCCCGCTTGGCCGATGGCGCCTGCGTTGACCGACGGGACGGGTTCGGCTAGAATCAGCGTTTCCTCCGCCGGGCCCGGCGCCGCCGACGGCTCGCCGCCGCGACCGACACGGACGAAGCCGGACCGGCACGGAGGAACCCGCAAGGCCCTCGGGGCGAGAGCCTTCGGCAAACCGACCTCGTGGAGGACCGGGGCGGGAGCGGCGGTAAAGGAGAGGACCGGCGATGGCCAAGGCGAAGAACCGCGTCCAAGTCATTCTGGAGTGCACGTCGTGTCGCAAGAGCGACGGGCCCGGCGTTTCCCGGTACGTGACGACTAAGAATCGTCGCAAAACGACCGACCGGCTGGAACTCAAAAAATACTGCCGCTACGAACGCGCTCACACGCTCCACCGCGAAACCAAGTGAAACCCCCTCGGGTTCCCCGCCGTCGGGACCGTCGGCGGGTCACGATCGCCTCGGCGGCCGGCGTGGGCCGAGCCCCGGAGCCGCGCCTCGGGGACCGTAGGTGTTGGTCCATGGGCGTCGATCAACCGCTCGGCGAGGTCGCCGGCGTCCAGCTCCTATGGCTTTAGCCGCGCCCGACCCCCCCGTGGTTGCCCCTGCGGCCGGCGAGCCGGGGGCCCGGGGGAGCCTCGCGCCGGACATCTATGAGCGCGCGAACGCGCCGGCGCTGCTGGCGGGTCTCACGGCCGCTCATTTCTTCAATGACTTCTGTCTGGGGATCGCCGCCCCGATGATCCCGTCGCTCGAGACCAAATTCGGAATGGGTTTGGGAGCGGTGGCGGGGATCGTGATCCTGACGGCGCTTTTCGGCAATTTCGCTCAGCCGGTGGCCGGGCGGTTCATGGATTTGAGCGCCACGGCGCGCGTGCTGCTCCTGACGCCTCTCCTCGCCGGCTTGTCCCTGCTCGTCGGCCTCGCGACGGCTCCCTGGCAGGCCCGTCTGCTTTTCATCTTGTCCGGGATCGCGATCGGAACGTTTCATCCTTACGCCCTCGTGCTGGCCCAGCGGACGTTGCCCCGGCGCCCCGCCCTGGCCACCTCGATCTTCATTTCCTTCGGCTTTCTGGGCGTATCCTTCGGTTCGATGGTCTCCGGAGTCTGGTTGGAGCATCGCGGCTTCGCCGGGTTCCACGGGCTCTATCTGATCGGGGCCGCCGTGGTGGGGTTGCTGGTTCTGGTCGGCGTGCCGCGGCAGCGTCTGGCCGATTACCGTTCCCCGTCCCCCCCGGCGGAGCCTTCGGGCCCCCGATCCTCGACGACGGGCGGCATCGGCTTTGGCTGGCTTTATCTGATGGGGCTGCTGGTGGCCATCGAGGGGGGGACGCTCCTGTTTTTCGTCCCCAAACTCTTCAAGGACCTCTACGGCTCCGAAGGGCTCGGCGGTCAGGCGAACTTCCTGTTCGGCGTTCTCGGGGGCTTAAGTTCCTATGGCCTGGCCTACCTGGCCGACCGGGGCAATCCCTATCGGATTGCGTTGTGGGTTCAGGTGGCCGCGATCGCTCCGCTGGTGGGTTTCTTCGAGTTCGAGGCCGCCGGGGCGAAGATGGCCATGATGGGGCTCATGGGCGTGACCGTGGGGGGGACGTTCCCCGTGATGGTGTCGCTCGCGCGCGAGGCCCATGGTCTGACGCTGGGGCTCCGGTTGGCCATCATGCTGGGGGGCGTCTGGGGCGTGGCCTCGTTGGTTAATCTGGCGGTGGCCCAATTGCCCGGCCATGGCTTTGACTTGCAGGCTTCGATGTCCGTCATCCGGTTCTTGCCCTTGGCGCTGATCCCGATCATGGCCGTGGCGGCCCGGCAGGCCGACGGGCGGCTGGCCGAAGCCGCGGCGGCCTGAACGCGTTATAAGGTTCTCGGAACCCGCCTCCAAACTTTTGTCGGTTCTCGCCGGTCTTGATAATTGGGCCGGCGGGAACGCCCGCGTCGGATACCGGCCGCACCGAGGAGGCTATCGCAATGGGCGCCATTTCGAGGGCAATCGCCGCCGGAATGCTCTGCGCCGGGGCGACGCCGTTCCTGATCAACCCCAGGAAGGCGGCGGCGGAGGAATCCCAGGCCGTCGGGGGCGTCACCTTCTCCCGTGACGTGGCGCCGGTTTTTTATGCCCGCTGCGTCGGATGCCATCGACCGGGTCAAGCGGCCCCGATGTCGTTGATGACCTATGACGAGGTGCGTCCGTGGGTCAAATCCATCCGTCAGGTCGTCGCCGAAGGGCGGATGCCCCCCTGGCACGCCGACCCCGCCTTCGGGCGCTTCGTCAATGACCGGAGCCTGGCGGCCGAGGAGAAGGACCTGATCGAGCGGTGGATCGCCCAAGGGGCGCGACCGGGCGATCCGGCCGACATGCCCCCGATCCCCGCCTTCCAGGAGGGGTGGAAGCTCGGCGAGCCGGACCTGGTCCTGGAATTCGAGGCGGTGGACCTGCCCGGGGGCGGCCCGGATCAGTTCCGGGACCTGGCGGCCAAGACCGCGATCCCCGAGGACCGATGGGTGACCGCCGTTGAGGTCCTGCCGGGCAATCGCAAAGTGGTCCATCACGTCATCGCCTACGCGGCTCGCGGGGGCCAGGGGAGCCCGGAAGCCGGATGGCTGGGGGCCTGGGCGGCGGGGATGGAGCCGATGGTGTTCCCGCCGGGGACGGGTCGGCTCGTGCGCCAGGGGGAGCGGGTCATGGCCAACCTGCACTATCACCTGGCTGAGGAACCTCAGCGAGACGCCACGCGGGTGGGGCTACATTTCGCCGAGGGAGACGTCGACAAAGAGGTCATCAATCTCTGGATCGCCAACGCGGATTTCCTCATCCCGCCGGGGGCGGACAACCACGAGGTCCGCTCGGTCTTCACCTTCGATGAGGAGAGTCAAATCCTGAGCCTCCTGCCGCACATGCATTATCGAGGCAAGGACTTCACCTATACGGCCGTCTGGCCCGACGGACGCCGCCAGACGATTCTCCGCGTCCCTCGTTGGGACTTTAACTGGCAGACGGTCTACGTGCTGGCCGAGCCGTTGACGCTCCCCGCCGGCTCCCGACTGGAGTGCGTGGCTCATTATGACAACTCGGCCGCCAACCCGGCCAATCCGGATCCGACCCGGGCGGTGAGGTTCGGCGACGCTTCTTATGACGAGATGATGATCGGGTTCGTCGATTACGTCGTCGCCGAGGGGAGACGCCCGGAAAGCCCCATCGAGAAGATGGAACGGGAGCTGGCTGGGCTGGCGGCCGAGGCCCCCGAAGCGGTCTATCGCCTGATAGCTCGCGAGGACGATCAAGAGACGTACCCGCTGGGTCTTTACTTCCCTCGCGAGGGAGAGGGCCGATGGCTGATCCCGCAGCGCGGGCACGTCTACGTCGGGCGCATTTACGACGTGAGGTGGCTGGGCCTGGCCTTCAGCGGCAAGGTCACCGTCGAAGGGTTCGGCACATTCACTTTCAAAGGGGTGACCCGCCCGGCGGAGGGAACCATCCGCGGCCAGCTCTTCCACATGGATCATAAATTTCTGGATTTTGAGGGAGCATTGGCCTCGACGACGGAGTAAACTGAAAGAACAGGCGCGTGCCCCGGGACGAGGCCCCGTGAGAGTCGTGACCTGATAAGGCTAAGGAGATTGGCCATGTCCAAGCTTCGTTCGGCAGCGATGATTCTCGTGGGGAGCCTGACGGCGATCGTCGGGTTCCTGGCGCCCGCGACGGCGGCCGCTGACGCCGGCGAGACGCTCCCGGATCAGGCGACCTTCAGCCGCGACGTAGCGCCGATCCTCTACGCCAACTGCGTCGTCTGCCATCGGCCCGGCCAGATCGGTCCGATGTCCCTGACGACGTATGAAGAGGTTCGCCCGTGGACCAAGTCGATCCGCCAGATGGTCGCCGATCGGGTGATGCCCCCCTGGCACGCCGACCCCGATTACGGAAAGTTCTCCAACGAGCGGCGGCTCTCCGACCGGGACGTGGCCGTGATCGCGCGATGGATCGACCAGGGGGCCCCGCGCGGCAATCCGAGCGATCTGCCGCCGGCCCCCGTGTTCGGCGATGAGTGGCAGCTCGGCCAGCCCGACCTCGTGCTGACGTTCGACGAGCTCAAGGTCCCTGGGGGCGGGCCGGACCAGTTCCACTTCCTCGTCTCGGACGTGGCCATGCCGGAGGATCGTTGGGTTCAGGCCGTGGAGATCGTGCCGGGCAACCGGAAGGTGGTTCACCACGTCATCGCCTGGCTCTCGCGCGACGGATCGGCTCAACCCTCTCAGGAGGGCTGGCTCGGGGCCTGGGCCGCCGGGACGCCCCCCATGGTCTTTCGTGAGGGGACGGGCCGGTTCCTCCGTCAGGGGACCCGGATCATCGCCGACATGCACATTCACCCGACGGAGGAGCCGACGACCGACAGGACGCGCATCGGGCTCCACTTCGCCGAGCGAGAACTGGCAAAGGAGTTGATCAACCTCTGGGTCGCCAACACGAGCTTCGAAATTCCCGCCGGGGCCGAGAGTCACGAGGTCCGGTCCACGTATACGTTCCAGCAGGATAGCCACATCATCAACCTGATACCCCACATGCACTATCGGGGGAAGGACTTCACCTACACGGCCGTCTGGCCGGACGGACGGCGCGAGGTGCTCCTGCGCGTGCCGCGGTGGGATTTCAACTGGCAGACGGTCTATGAGTTGGCCGAGCCGCTGGCGGCTCCGAAGGGGACGCGCATCGAGTGCGTGGCCCACTTTGACAACTCGGCGAACAATCCGGCCAACCCGGACCCGACCAAGAACGTCACCTTCGGCAACGAGTCCTACGACGAGATGATGATCGGCTTTATCGACTATATCGTCGACGAGGGGGTCCGGCCGAGGTCCTCGCAGGAGATCATGGTCGAGCGCCTGGCCGAGCTTCAGGCCGCCCATGCGCAGGACGTTTACAAGGTGCATCAGGCCGGGGACGCCTCCGGCGGGTACATGGCGGTCTATTTCCCGCGCCAGGGCGACGGCGTGTGGTTTATCCCCGTTCAGGGCCAGGTGCTGGTAGGGCGGATTTTCGAGCAGACGTGGCTCGGGGAGGCCTTCTCGGCCAAGGTGGAGACTCAGGGGCTGGGGACGGTCATGATCCGCGGCGTCCGCAGCCCGCAGTCGGGGGGCATGAAGGGCAAGATCACGATGATGAATCAGACGCTGCTGGAGTTTGAAGGGACGCTGGCCCCCTGAGGGGGGGCGCCCCCGGGGGATCGAAGTGGAGGCTTTCCGGGCAGGGGGGAAGGGGAAGAGGCTCGGTGATTGTGATTGACAGATTTTTTTATCGCGTTAAAAGATTGGCCGGCGAGGGAAAGGCGATCGAGCGACTGACGCGCCGGGCCGAGGCGAAGCGTTCGGCGACGGGGGGGCGTGCTGCCGGCCCGACGCGGGAAATCAGGAGGTTGAGGCCGTGAGAAAGCGAATTTCAGAACCTCGAAAGGGCTGGGTGGCCGCATGCTTGGCGCTCCTGAGCCCGATGGTCTGGGGCGAAGCCGCGGGCCCGGTCACGTTCACCCGCGATATCGCCCCGATCCTCTTCGAGAACTGCGTCGGCTGCCACCGGCCCGGCGAGGTCGGCCCGATGTCGCTGCTGAGTTACGACGAGGCGCGCCCCTGGGCCAAGTCCATTCGCGAGGCCGTGGTGGTCCAACGTCGAATGCCGCCCTGGCATGCCGACGCCCCGCGCGGGGTCTTCAAGAACGACCGGCGCCTGGAAGACGCCGAGATCGCGCTCATCGACCGCTGGATCACGCAGGGTTGCCCCAAGGGGGACGAGGCCGATCTGCCCGAGGCGCCGCGCTTCGTCGAGGGGTGGCAGCTCGGCGAGCCCGATTACGTCCTGGAGTTTCCCCCCTTCGACGTCCCCGCCGAGGGCCCGGATCAGCTCGCCAACTTGCCGTTCAAGGTCGATCTACCGGAGGACCGGTGGGTCCGCGCGATCGAGATTCGCCCCTCCAATCGGCAGGTGGTTCATCACGTGATCGCCTTCGTGGCCGATCGGCCCAATGCCGGGGTGCAGGGCTGGTTGGCGGCCTGGGCGGCCGGGGCGCCGCCGGCGGTCTTCCCGGAGCAGACGGGTCGGCTCGTGAAGGCCGGGGCGGTGATCGTCGCCAACATGCACTATCACCCGATGGGGACCGCCGGGCGCGATCAGACGCGCATCGGGCTCTACTTCGCCGATAAGCCCGTCGAGCGCGAGGTCATCAACCTCTGGGTCATGAACAATCAGTTCGTCATCCCGCCCGGCGCCGGCAATCACGAAGTCACGGCCACCCACACCTTCGAGCAGGACTCCGTGATCCTCTCCGTGGCGCCCCACATGCACTACCGGGGCAAGGACATGCTGATGAAGGCCGTTTTCCCCGACGGGCGCGAGCGCGTCCTCGTGAACGTCCCGAACTACGACTTCAACTGGCAGACGTTCTACGAACCGGTGGAGCCGATCCAGGCCCCCAAGGGGACCCGCATCGAGATCGTGGCTCACTTTGATAATTCGACGGGCAACCCGGCCAACCCCGACCCCAATAAGACGGTCACGTTCGGCCTGGCCTCGACCGACGAGATGATGATCGGCTTCGTCGATTACGTCCCCGTCGCCGCGCCTGAGGCCTCCGGCGGCCAGTGAGGGGTCAACCGCTCGGCGATGCCCCCGATGGATGACATTCGCTTGCCTTGACCGGAGCCCCCCGCCGGACGCCGAGTCCGCGCGGGGGGTTTTCCTTTTTGGTCCAGCCCCTCGACCGGCGCCGGCGTTGGGCCGACCCCATGATCGGCGACGGTTGACGCCTGCCCCCTCAGCCGAGACAATGCAGGTCGTCTGGGGCACATCGTCCATGGGGGAGCCCGGTATGCCGAAGCGATCCGCCCTGAAGCCTCTGCGCCGCGTCGAGGCGATCGGTCGGGTCGTCGCGGCGCTGGCGTTGGCGCCGGTCGCGTTGCCCGCACGGGGCCAGGCCGCTGCCGACGAACCCGCGCGGCAGATTCTGGAATCGATCCGGACGCTCCAGGCCGATCCGGAGGCGCTCGAACGCGCCATCGCTACGCTGGCTTGGCGCCTGGAGCGTCTTCAGGCCGAGGCGGCGGCTTCACGAACCGAGGAGCCCTCGGCCCCGACGCCCGCCTCGGCCGTTGCGCGGCTTCGCTTGGAGCTTGAGGGCATTGAACGGCGGCTGGAGGCATTGGCCCAGGCGATCGAGGCGCTGGGGCAAGGCCGAGCCGCCGAGATTCCCTCCGTCGCTCCCCCGACGACGCTCTCGCCCGCCGATCAACGTCGCCCGCTGGAAGCGCTCATGGACGTTCTGCGCGCCTTGGCGAGGGAAGCCGGGGCCGGGGTTGAAACCCTTAAAGTCGGGCCCACTCCAGGGGTCGCCGCGGCGGCGTTCCCGCCGGAGGCGCTCGAGTTCTTCGAGCGACGGATCCGGCCCATCCTCGTCGAGCACTGTCAGAGCTGCCATGGGCCTGAAAAGCAGAAATCCGGCCTGCGACTGGATACGCGTGAGGCCGTCCTGCGGGGCGGTTCCATGGGCCCCGCGGTCATCCCCGGCGATCCGCCCGGGAGCCGACTGATCCAGGCCGTCCGCCATCAGGGGGAACTCAAAATGCCCGCCGAGGCCGATCCGCTGCCGCAGGAGGCGATCCGGGCGCTCGAGGATTGGGTTCGGATCGGGTTGCCCTGGCCCGCCGAAGGCGAGCCGAGCGTGGCCTCGGAGCCGCCGACGGCCGAGGCGGCGATCGCGCGAGCGCGCCAGACGCACTGGGCGTTTCGGCCCGTAAGGCGGCCCCCGGTCCCGGCGGCGCGGGATGAGACCTGGGCGCGGACGCCGATCGACAGCTTCATCCGGGCCCGGCTGGAGGAACGGGGCCTTGAGCCCTCGCCGCCGGCCGACCGGCGGACGCTGATTCGGCGCGCTTATTTCGACCTGATTGGCCTCCCGCCGACGGCCGAGGAAATCCGGGCGTTCGTGGAGGATCCGGACCCGCGGGCGTTCGAAGGGGTCGTCGATCGTCTGCTGGCCTCGCCGCGCTACGGCGAGCGATGGGGGCGGCACTGGCTCGACGTGGCCCGCTACGCCGATACCAAGGGTTATCTCTTCGAGGAAGAGCGCGCCTTCGCCTTCTCCTACACCTACCGGGATTACGTGATCGCCGCCTTCAATGAGGATAAGCCGTTCGATCGGTTCGTCATCGAACAGATCGCCGCCGATCTGTTGCCGTTGGGCGAGGACAAAACGCCGCTCGCCGCCCTGGGCTTCCTGACGCTCGGCCGGCGGTTTCTGAACAACGTCCACGACATCACGGACGATCGGATCGACGTCGTGACGCGGGGGTTTCTGGGGCTGACGGTCAGTTGCGCCCGCTGTCACGATCACAAATATGACCCCATTCCCTCGGAAGATTATTACTCGCTCTACGGCGTCTTCCGCGGCGCTGTCGAGCCGCCGGAGCCGCCGTTTCTGCGCGAGCCGGAACCCTCGCCCGAATACGAGGCTTATCAGCGTGAATTGGAGGAGCGCGAAGCGGCTTATCGCACTTATCGGGCCGATCGGTGGGTCGGCGTGCTGGCCGAGTTGCGCGCCCGCGTCGGGGATTATCTGCTCGCCGCTCACGAGACGCTGGGCCTGGCCGAGGAAGACGCCTTCCAGGCTTACGCGCGCGATCGCAAGCTTCATCCGCCGGCCATCCGCGCCTGGCAGAAGCGTCTGGAGGCCGCCTCCGAGACGCCGCACGATCCGATCTGGGCCCCATGGCGGGCGCTGGCCGCGCTGCCGGACGACGAGTTCACGACGCGGGCCGCGCCGCTCGCCGCCGCCCTCGCCCGTAACGCCGAGGGCGATCGTCCCCTTAACCCTCTCCTGGCGCGGGCGTTTGAAGGGCCACCCCCGGCGAGCATGAAGGAGGTGGCCGAGCGCTACGGGCGGCTCCTGACCGAGGCCGACCGGCATTGGGCCGTGATGCTGCAAGGCCAGGCCCAGATCGCCGCTCAAGAGAACGCGCCCACGGCGGAACCTCCCACGGCGCTGCCGGACCCGGCCGAGGAAGCTCTCCGGCAAGTCCTTTACGCCGCCGATTCGCCCGTCAACATCCGGGACGGTCAGTTGGAGACTTACCTGGACTTGGAGACGCTGGCCGAGTTGCGGCGCCGGCGGACGGCGATCGACCGCGTCAAATCGACGCATCCGGGCCGCCCGCCGCGCGCCATGGCGCTGGTCGAGGCGGACAAGCCGTTTGATCCGTATGTTTTCGTCCGCGGCAGCCCCGGCAACAAGGGCCCCGAAGTGCCGCGACGATTTCTGGCCGTTTTGAGCCCCGGCCAACGGCGGCCGTTCGAGCGTGGCAGCGGGCGGCTGGAGCTGGCCGAAGCCATCGCTTCGCAGGAGAATCCCCTGACGGCCCGCGTCCTCGTCAATCGCGTCTGGCTGCTTCATTTCGGGCGCGGGTTGGTCGATACGCCCAGCGACTTTGGCCTTCGGAGCGAACCGCCCACCCACCCGGAGCTGCTCGACTGGCTGGCCGACGCCTTTGTCGCCGGCGGCTGGTCGCTCAAGCGGCTTCACCGCCTCATCCTGCTCTCGGCCGTGTATCAGCAGGCCGGAGCCGATCGGGCGGCGGCCCGCGCCGTCGATCCGGAGAACCGACTGCTCTGGCGGTTCCCGCGCGGGCGGTTGGATTTTGAAGCGATGCGGGATTCGCTCCTTCAGGTAGCCGGCGTTCTCGATCTCAAGATGGGCGGCCCGCCGGTCGAGCTGACCGAGCCCCCGTTCCCGACGCGCCGGACGGTCTATGGGTTCGTCGAGCGGCAGAACCTGCCCGCCCTCTTCCGGACGTTTGACTTCGCCAATCCGGACGCCCACAGCCCCCAGCGCTTCACGACGACCGTCCCGCAGCAGGCCCTCTTCCTGATGAACAGCTCCTTCGTGGCCGAGCTGGCTCGCAAACTGGCGGGTCGCGAGGAAGCGCGGGCCTCCGCCACGGCGGGCGACCGGCTGCGCGCGCTTTATCGGCTCGCGCTGAGTCGCGAGCCCTCGGAGGAGGAACTGACGTCGGCCGCCCGCTTCATCCTCGCCCAGGGTTGGCTGGGGCCGCCCCCGCCGGAGCCGCCGCCCGTCTGGCGCTACGGTTACGGCGAGTACGACGCCGAGGCCAAGAGCCTCATATCCTTTGCGCCGCTGCCCCACTTCGCTGACGGTCAATGGCGCGGCGGGCCGCAGATGCCCGACCCGACGCTCGGCTGGCTCATGCTGAACCGCGGGGGCGGGCATCCCGGCGGCGACGCCGCGCACGCCGTCATCCGCCGCTGGGTCGCCCCGCGCGAGGCCGTCGTCGCCGTCGAGGGGACGCTCCGGCATCCGAGCGAACAGGGCGATGGCGTGCTCGCCTACGTCTTTTCCAGTCGGGAAGGCGAACTCGGGCGCTGGGCGGCGCGTAACGGCGAAACGGCCGCCGAGGTGACGCGCGCCGAAGTTCGTCGGGGGGACACGCTCGACTTCATCGTCGGCTGCGGCGGCGACGAGAGCTTTGATAACTTCCAATGGGCGCCGACGATTCGCGTGATCGAGGAGCGCGCGGCGGCCGCCGTGATCGGCGCCGGCGAGATCGAATGGAACGCGCGGGCGGGCTTTCAAGGTCCGCCGCCGCCGAGGCCGACGCCGCTCGACCCGTGGGCCGAGCTGGCCCAGGCGCTCCTCATGACCAATGAGTTCATGTTCGTCGATTAGCGAAGTTCGTTGCGCCGCGGGGCCCGGCGTGTCAGATTGGAGCCCGTCCGCCGATGACCTTCCGGCCCGGCTGATTCCATGAACCCGAGCCGTCGTCACCCCCTCTCGCTCGACGATTTCATCCTGAGCCGCCGGGATTTTCTTACGCGCACCGGCATGGGGTTCGGCTGGATCGGCCTGGCCGGGCTCTTCGGCGCGGGGACGCCCGCCTCGGCGGCCCCGGATCGCTACGTCAACCCGCTGGCCCCGCGCGAGCCGCACTTTGCCCCCAAGGCCCGCCGCGTCATTCATCTCTTCATGAACGGCGGTCCCTCCCACGTCGATACGTTCGACCCCAAACCGGCGCTCGGACGCTACGCGGGCAAGCTGCTGCCGATGGAAAACCCCAAGACCGAGCGGCGCACCGGGGCGGCCATGCCCTCGCCGTACAAATTTCAGCCCTACGGCGAGAGCGGCATCGAGATCAGCGAGATTTTCGCCCGGACCGCCGAGCGGGCCGACGATCTCTGCGTCATCCGCTCGATGCATGCCGACGTCCCCAATCACGAGCCGTCGCTCCTGCTGATGAACTGCGGCGAGGCGCGGCTGATCCGTCCCGCCGTCGGCTCCTGGGTCACCTATGGTCTCGGGACGGAGAATCAGAACCTGCCGGGCTTCATCGTCATGTGTCCGGGCGGGTATCCGATTCAGGAATCGCAGAACTGGCAATCGGCGTTTCTGCCGGGCGTCTTCCAGGGGACGTACATCAACACGGCCAACGTCGAGATCGAGAAGCTGATCGAGAACGTCCGCAATCGGTACGTCTCGCCGGGCCGCCAGCGCCGCCAGCTTGATCTCCTGATGGAGCTCAACCGGCAGCATCAGGCCGCCCGGGAGGAAGACCCCCAACTGGAGGCGCGCATTCAGTCCTTTGAGCTCGCCTATCGGATGCAACTGGAAGCGACGGACGCCTTTGATGTCTCGCGCGAGCCGGCCGCCATCCGCGAGATGTACGGCCGCGGCGTCCAAGCGCGCCAGCTTCTGATCGCCCGGCGGCTCATCGAGCGCGGCGTCCGGTTCGTGCAGGTCTGGCATGGGGCCGGCCAGCCGTGGGATAACCACGACGACCTGGAGGTGAATCACCGGCGGCTGGCGGGCGAATGCGATCAGGCCATCGCGGCCCTCCTGACCGACTTGAAACAGCGGGGGCTGCTGGAGGAAACCCTCGTCATCTGGGGCGGCGAGTTCGGCCGCACGCCGACCGTCGAACTGCCGCAGCCGGGCTCCAACGCCGGCAAGATCAACGGGCGGGATCACAATCATTACGGGTTTTCAATGTGGCTGGCCGGCGGCGGCGTCAAGGGGGGCTACGTCCATGGGGCGACCGATGAGTTCGGGTTCGCCGCGGCCGAGAACAAAGTCCACGTCCACGACCTGCACGCGACGATGCTGCGCTTGCTCGGTTTCGACCACGAGCGCCTGACCTACCGCTATGCCGGCCGCGACTTCCGCCTGACGGACGTCCATGGCCGTGTGGTCGACGATCTGTTGGCTTGACGCGGTCGCCTGCGGCCCGGCGGGGCTCCGTCCGCCGCGGGGAAATATCAACCCCCAAGACGCAAAGACACAAAGATTTCAAACCCTGGGGAGCGTCAGTCACTATCCCCTGAGGAGGGAACGAGCAACGACTTTCGGAAACATCCTTGATGTCATTGCATCTTCGGCGTCGGATAGATAACTTCCGAAAGTATGCAAACCCTTTATTCCCGTGCGAGGGCGCGGACGGCTTCAGCCAGGTCGAGGGCCCCCTCGTAGACGGCCCGGCCGGCGATCGCGCCGATCACGTTCGGCGCGCCCAGATCGCGGATGGCCCTCAGGTCCTCCAGGTGCCGGACGCCGCCGGAAGCGATCACCTCCATCGCGGTGGCCTCGGCCAGGGCGCGCAGGCCCGCCAGATTGGGCCCGGTCATCATTCCGTCGGAGGCGATGTCGGTGGCGATCACCGCGCGGGCGCCGAGGGCCTCGAGGTCGCGGGCGAGCTCGGCCTGAGTCAGCGGGGCCGAGCGCGTCCAGCCCTCGACGGCGACGCGGCCCTCCCGCGCGTCGAGCCCGATGATGATCCGGGGGCCGAACCGATCGAGCGCCCGACGGACGAAGGCCCGATCGGCGATGGCGCTCGTGCCGAGAATGGCGAAGTCAGCCCCGAGCGCGAAGAGGGCCTCGAGGTCGGCCTCGCGTCGGAGCCCGCCGCCGACCTCCAGCTCGACGGCGACGGCCTCGCGGATGGCGGCGACGGCGGCGCGATTGCCCGGCCGCCCGCTGAAGGCGCCGTCCAAGTCCACGACGTGCAGGCGGCGCGCGCCGGCGCGTTCAAAGCGCCGGGCCACCTCAACCGGATCGCGCGAATAGACGGTCTTGGCCCGGGCCTCCCCTCGCCGCAGGCGCACGACCTCGCCCTCCATCAGGTCAATGGCCGGGATGGGGAGGAACGGCATGGAACGGGGCCGGGCCGGCGGCGTCAGTCGGCGATGATAACGAGGTAGCGTTCGGGCTCCTCGCCGCGGCTGAACGTGGTCACGCCCTTGAACCGCCGCAGATAGTTATGGAGATACTTGCGCGTGGCGGGGAGCATCGGATCGAGCTCAATCTCGTTGCCCGTCTCGCGGGCGCGCTTGACGGCGCGCTCGACGAGCCGTTCCAGCGGCCGATATTGCCGGGCGCGATAACCTTCGACGTCGATGAGGATCATGGGCACTTCGCGCCCGGAGGGGGCCGCCATCCGGTTGACCAGAAACTGGAGCGCGTTCAGGTTCTGACCGTCGCGCCCGATGAGGAGGGCGGAATCCTCCGGGGCCCGGAGCTCCAGCCGGATAATGTCGCGCGAGACCTGACTTTGCAGCTCGTACTCAACACCGATGATTTCCAGCAGCCGCCGCAGGCGATCCTCGGCCCGCTCGGCCACGAACTCCGCCCGGACCCACGCCCGGACCTGAACCTGCGGCCTCGCCCCGGGCAGTAAGTCTTCCTCGGGCTCGGTTTCGACCCGAAACTCGATCCCCTCGCGCGGCAGGCCGAGCCGGCGCAACACCTCGGCCAGCGCGTCTTCCTCGGTCTCGCCGGAGACCACGATTTCGGCCGTCATGGGCGTCTCCTCCATTGGTGCGATCGATCGCTCCTCGGCCCCCGGGCGGGCGCTCCGCCTCAGGTCGCCTCCGCCGGCTGCGGCGGTCGCAAAATTTTCTTGTTGACGAATTGTTGCTGAAACAGTTGCCACACGTTGGAGACAAACCAATAAAGCACGAGGCCCGAGGGGAAGGCGTACGTCATCGCCAGAATCAGGATGGGCATCATGTAGAGCATCTGTTGCTGGATGGCCGCCTGCGAGGGGTCGGAGAAGGAGGCGGGGTTGAAGGAGAGCTTGCTGACGACGAACTGCGTCACCGCCGTCAGGATCGGGAGGAGATTGAAGTGGCTTTCGCCGATGAGCGGCAGGGTGAAGCCGAGCGGGAAGAGCCGATCCGGCTGCGACAGGTCCTCGATCCAGAGGAAGCTGGCCCCGCGCAGGTCAAACGATTGGCTCAACAATCGGTATAAGGCGAAGAAGACGGGCAACTGGACGATCATCCAGAGACAACCCTTGAACATGCCGAAGGGATTCACGTTGTGTTCACGGTAAAGTTTCATCATCTCCTGATTGCGCTTGGCCGGGTCGTTCTTGTACTTCTCGTTGAGTTTGTCGAGAAAGGGCTTGAGCTTCGCCTGCTGAGCCATCATCCGGGCCTGATGCTTGAGCCCGATCTGCGTGAGCGGGAAGGTCACCAGGCGGACGAGAATCACGAGGAAAATGATGGCCATGCCCCAACTGTTCATCAGGCCGTGGAAACCCCTGAGGAGGGTCATCATCAGGAGACACAGCGCGCGCATCCAGTCGTAAGAGTCATAAAACAAAACGGCGTCCAGACGCTCCGGAGTGGCTTTGAGAATCTGGCGCTCCTTGGGTCCGGCGAAGAGCGTGTAACTGAGGCCGACGCGGTCCCCGGGCTCGAGCGCCATCGGCGGACCGTAGAGCTCGAGACGAGGGTAGAAGTGCAACTCTTTTTCGGAGGTAACGGCGGGGACGAGCCCGGCGCCGTCGAGGCGGGCCCGGCCGACGGCGAAGGCGCGGGGGGCGCCGTCGGTCTCCCGCGGAATCAGCGCCATCAGAAAGTAACGGTTGTGCAGCCCGGCCCATTGGATCGGCGCGGCGCTGTAAACTTCGGCCGGCGCCGAAGGTTTGAGCCGGACGGCCACGAATGTCTCCGGCGTCTTGTAGAGCGCGCTGGTGTATTCGTAGCGCGCCCCGAATCCGCCGCCGGGGTTCGGCGTCGGCCGGCCGAGCCCCGGCCCGAGGGCCACGCCGAGGCCGTAACCCTGCTCGTTGAAGAACAGTCGGGAGCCCCCTTCGTTGGCCAGCTCCAGGTCCAGCCGGCACTCAAAGCCCTCCTGGGGGAGCGTGTAAGTCTTGATGAGCCGGAGGCCGGCTTCGGTCAGCGGGGATTCAAAGCGTAGGAGGGTTTCGCCCGCGGGACCGGTTGAGCGGCTGACGGCGTACTCAAAAGCGTTGAGCTCCTTGTAAAATCGCCCCTGACGCTCCTTGAGAATAACCTCCAGCGGCCGATCCCCCGCCTCGGCGTCCAAGGCGGGATCGATCAACTCGACGGGCTCGCCGTCGGCCCCTGACGTCTGTGCTTTGCTCCGGTGCAGCCGGAAACGCTCATCGTGGATCGCCCAGCCGATCGGAACCGCCCCCATGCGCGAGAAGCGAACCTCGAAGGTCGCCGTGTGGACGACTTCCGGGTTCGGGTCGATCCGCCTGGCCGCCGCCGGTTCGCCCTCTCCCCGGCGAAGGCCTTCCCCGGCCGGGCCGATCGTGGGCCACTCGGGCGCGGCGGGTTCGGCCGGGGCGGAGGCGATTGGCTGGGCGGGCGGTTCGGGAGTGGCCTCGAGGGCAGCCGGCGGCGGAGCCTGTTGCGCGGCCCGTTCCTGCTGCCGCTGAATGTAGAGCATCGTCCCGATGTAGACGGGCAGGGCGAGCAGGAAGAAGGTGAGATAACGCTTTTCCATGGGCGGGCGGTCAGGCGGGGCCGGCGCCGGTTGAGCCGCCTCCTCGAAGGTTCGGTCTCATGACCGCCGGACCGTGGCGTCCATCGGACGCGCCGGGCCCGTCGGCTCCGGCACGGGATCGAAGCCGCCCGGATGCAGGGGATGGCAGCGACCGAGACGCATGAGGATGAGGCCCATCGCGCGCGGCAAGGCGTGCTTATCCAACGCTTCGAGGGCATAGGCGGCGCAACTGGGATGGAATCGGCACATCGGCGGCAAGAGCGGCGCGACGCCGTAATGCCAGACCCGGATGGGGAACATCAGCGCCCGCGCCAGAAGTTTCATCGCCTCTCCCCTTCGTCTCCGGCTTCCGGACCGCGCCAGGCGCCGAGCCGCCCCAGGGCCCGCCTCACCTCCTCGGCCAATTCCCGTGGGGGGGCGGCCTCCAGGGAGGGGCGCGCGTTGACGACGTAATCCCAGCCATCGGCGATCCAGCGCTGGCGCGTGCGGAAGAACTCCCGCAAGCGCCGCCGCAGCCGGTTGCGGACGACCGCCCCGCCGGACCGCCGCGTCGTCGTGATGCCCAATCGCCACGGCTCAGCCGCCGCCTCCGGTTCGGCTCGGCGCAGCCCGAAGAGGACCAGATGGCGGCCTGAGGCGCGGCGGCGGGCGTCGTAAACCCGAAGGAAATCGCGCCGCCGCAACAGCCGGCGCCGGCGGCCAAAGCTCAAGCGGCGCCCGGTGACCGAGGCCTGGGCTGGATGACTCATAGGCGGTTGAGAGCGGCCGGCGGCGGTCGGGCTCCGTGGGCGGGGATTCGATCGGCGCCGGCAGCGAGGCGGCTCAATTGCGCTCGGTGACGCCCAGGCGCTTGCGCCCCTTGGCTCGGCGCCGGGCCAGGACGGCTCGTCCCCCCTTGCTGCTCATGCGCTTACGGAAGCCGTGGGTGTTGACTCGCCGCCGCTTGCTGGGTTGGTAAGTCCGCTTCATTTGTTGCGCTTCCCGACGGGGCTGCGGCCCCTTTGGATTTCCTTCGCTCCGCTGGTCTCCAGTCCTCAGCCTCCCCTGACCGGCCAGGAATCATATCATTGTCGTTTGTCGCCAAAGACCTTGTCAAGCCGCCGGGCCGTCCAAAGGGCAGGGCGCCTTCGGCCGGCCGATCAGCCTTCATCGGACGACCGCGGGTTCCTTCCCGGCGACGGCCCCCGACCCCAGGCCGACAGGCGGCGGCGGATCGACCGGCGCAGGCGCTTCATGAGTTTCCGCCGGCGGCGCGCCTTGCGGAGATTATAAACCTTCTTCTTGAGGAAACGCCCCAGGCGGAGGTCCAGCGGCGGATGGGTCAGCCATCGGCGTTCCTCGGGGCTCAGACGGTCCGGGTAGAACTCGGACTTGATGCGCGCGAACGTGACGCGATCGACCGCGGCGAACCGACGGAAGACCCATCGAGTCAACCACCCGGAGAGCCCGGGCTTGGCCGTCACCGACGTGGCGAAATCGATGAGATAGGGTTGCTCGGCTTCGTCCATGAGGATGTTCATCCGGCGCAGGTCCCCGTGGCCGATGCCGCGGGCGTGGAGGGCGTCGATCAGACGACGCAGGCGGTCGAAGAACTCCGCCGAGGGGGGCCGTTCGCGGTTGCGCGGCATCCGGCGGGCGGCCAGGCGCTCCATGAGCATGGCGTGCGGGCCGGCGGTCCCCAGCAGCCGCGGGACGCCGATCTGGCCGTCGAGCCGTCGCAAGGCGCGGAATTCTCGACCGAGCACGAAACGCCCGACCGTCCAACGGACCCACCAGGGCCGGCGGCTGAAATCCTTGAGCAGCGCCGGCCGCCGCTGCCACGGCAGAGCATAGACGTCGGCCTGAAAGCGGGAGTGGCCCGCATGAACGAGGCCCGTTACCTGAGAGCGAACCTCGGCGTAGGGGAAATCCGGGATCGGGGCCATTGGCGTTGAGCGTCCATCCGGCCGCGGGGCGCAGCCATCCTCGGGTGGCGACGGCGAGAGCCTCACTCCTCGGCCCGCCGGGAGACGTCAGTCCTCCTGTGGCGGCGTGATGAACCCATAGAACCGGCCCATCCAATAAGCCGCCAGCCAGGCCACGCCCGTCGATTCCGAGCGGCCGCCGTTGCCTCGGACGGCTTCAAAGGGGTCCCGATCCCAGCGGATCAGACCGGATTCGCTGGGGGGCAGGCGGCGGCGCGTGAGGAGCCGTTCGAGGCCCGGGGTGTCGTCGAATTCCAGGTCCGCGCGGGAGCGGTTGTCCACGGTCCACTCGACGAGATCGAGCGGCCAATCCCGAAGGACCTCGGCCGCGCCGTCGAGCGGGACGGTTTCGCCGGAAAAGCGGTGAAAGACGAAATCGAACAACGGGCTGTGGTCGCGGGCGATGACGGCGTGCCACTGGCGCAGACTCGCCTGGAAGACCGTCCGCAAGGCCGGGTCGGTCTCGTAAGCCAGCAGCGACGGATACGACAGCGCCAGGAGCTGATCGTCGATGTGCGTCAGCTCCGAGGGGGTGGTCGGCTTGGCCTTGAGCGTGTTGGCGGCGTAACCGTGGCGTTCGATGAGTTCCCGCCGCGCGGCGACGAATCGCTGCTGGCCCGTCAGCCGGGCGGCCACGCTCAGGAAGGAAAGAATCTCGACGGAGTTGACGCCCCGCTCCGGGCGCCAGTCCGGATCCTCATTGAGCCGCTCCGGGGCCCAGACGCCCCAGCGTGTGGCCGTCCCGTCAATGTCCTGAAGCACGAAGCCGTGATCGACGACGCCGCCGATGATCTTGCCGACCAGTTCGGCGACGCGGCGGCGTTCGGCCCCTTCGGCCACCAAGTCATGATAAGTCGCGTAGGCGAACATATGGCCGGTCAGCTCGTCGGAGCTTGTGTCCCCCTTCCAGAGCCATTGGCCGTCGGCGCTGGGTCGCCAGCGTCGCTCGACGGGTTTCCAGCGCGCGTCCTCGACGCGGCCCTGGGCGATTTCGGCCGGCGTATAAGTCCGGTTGCGGTCGGCCTGGGGCTCGGTGGCGATCGGGACGGCCGTCCGGGCGATAAAGTGAGGGGTCCCGGTGACCCGCTGGAGGAACTCCAGGGCCCCGAAGGCTTCGGCGGCGTGGGCCTTGGCCGAAGGATCGCCCGTGACGGCGTAGCGGAAGGATTCCATCGCGCAATAGAGGCCGGTGAAGAGGCCGTCGTTGTCGCTGTCGGAGATGAATGTCGAAGAGAAGTCGCCCGGCCCGGCCAGGACCGTCTCGGCGACGAAGCCCGGCGGGCGGACGTGGCGTTGTCGCACAATCTCGAGGTAAAGATCGGCCTTCTCCGCCAACGTCAGCCGCCGGGGCCGAATGGCGCTGACTCCCCCCGCCGTGGCGATCCAGGCCGTCCCGTCGGGGCCGATCTCGACGTCGCGGCAATCATCGCTCAGGACCCAGCGACGGCTGTGGCGAAGCGTCCAGCGGTGACCGTCGAAGCGCGCGACGCCGAGGGCCGTGGCCGCCCAGAGCCGTCCCGCGGCGTCGAAGGCCATGGAGCGGACGTGCGGGTGCGGAAGCCCCTCTCGACCGGTGAAGGAAGCCGCTCGATGTTCCCCGTCGTAAACGTCGATCCCCCCGGTTCCACCGATCCAGAGCCGCCCGTCCGGAGCCCAGGCGAGACTGAGCAGGTTGCTGCTCAGCAGGACGTCGGAGTGAAAGAAGTGTCGCGGTGGCGCTTCTGGGGAGTTCAGCTCGGCGAGGAACAAGCCGACGCCGGTGGCGATCCGGAGGCGGCCGTCGGCGTCAAGGGCGACGGCTCGGATCGAATCGGCCCATCGCGTCTCGATCCGACGCCACGCTTCGCCGTCGAAGATCCAGGTTCCGTCCGGGCCCGCGGCGAGGATCATCCGTTCGTCGGCGGCCGCCGCGCCTGCGCCGAAGCGGGCGATCGCCGCCCCCGTCGCGGCGACCTTGCCGATCCGGTCCGTCGCGGCTTCGTAGAGGCCGTCCCAACCCCCCACCCAGACCCTTCCGGCGGCGTCGATCAGAACGTCGAAGGTCGGGCCGATGGCCTCGCCGCCGGGCGGATGACCCCATCGGCCCGCCTCCAGAAAGAAGACGCCTGAGCCGGTGGCCGCCCAGAGTCGCCCGTTGCGGTCCAGGGCGACGGCCCGGACGTCGGGCGAGGCGGCCAGCGGATGGGGCTCGTGATACTCCTGAACGTAGGGACGATCGACGATCGGGGTCCCGGCCCGGGCTGCCCTGCCCCCGGCGTGCAGGATCAAGCAGCCGAGGATGAGGGCCGCCCGCGTTAAAACCGCGGGCCGATTCAGCCCCTGCGGCTCTGGCCCGACGCCCGGACCCGAGCGGATCAAGGCCATCGGACGCCTCCGGGGCTTGCGAAGTGGTTTCTCGATGGGCGGCATCTGGATCACCGGCGACGATGGACGTTGGCTCGGCGGGCCCGAAGGGAGAGAGGCAGCCCGCCGCCGGGGCCGATTGTGCCTTCGCGCGCGCGCCGAGTCGAAGATCAATTGGCCCGTCGCCGCCGCCCGGGCGCAGGGGGCCTGATTCCCCTTGTCAAAAACCCTCTTGACCTTGAACAATGGTGCAAGCTTTAGGCTCGATCCGGCCTCGTCGCCTTCGGCATGACATCGGTCGCTCAACCTCACACGGAGCCCGTCTCACCATGATGAAGAGCTGGTTGACGCATCTCGCGCGAAGTCTGGCGCTGACGCTGACGGTTCCGATCGTCGCCTGCGGGGCGGATGAATCTGAGGCGTCCGGGGCGGAGCCGAGGCGTCTCGTCTCGGACATTGAGCCGCTGCGCGAAGCCTTCAATCAGGACGTGGGCCGGCACCGGCTCATCATGCTGCTCTCGCCGACCTGACCTGTCTGCGTCGAAGGCGCCCGGTGGGCGCAAGAGGAGATTCTGGCCCCCCGCCCTTCGGCTCGCCTGGCCGTTTACGCCGTGTGGGAGCCCATGCTGCCAACGGACAAGCTCCGCTCCTGGCGCAAGGACCTGCTCACCGATCCCCGCGTCGTGAACTTTCTGGACCCGGAACGCCGGAGCGGCCGCTGGTTCGCCGAACATCCGAACGCCTGCGCCGCCCCGGGTGAGATCGCCTGGGACGCCTACTACCTCTACGGCCCGGAGGTTCGGTGGGAGGACTCCCTGCCGGAACCGCTGACCTGCGGCGCCCCCATCGTGCGGACGAAAGAAAAGCTGCTTGAGGCGATGAAGAGTCTGGAGACCGAGGCCGAGCCCCAGCCGTAGCGGGGGGGCGACGTCGGCGCGGAGACATCGGGTTTCAGAGCTCGCTCCGGCCGCACGGGGCCAGCGCGCCGTCGGCGGGGTCCTCCGAAGCCCAGGCCTCCGGGTCATAGGTCATCAGCAGTTCTTCCAACTCGGCCAGACGGGTGAGGGTCATCAATTGGGGCCGCAAGCGGCGGACGCCGCGCTGGCCCCTCAAGTAAGCTGCGCCATGCTTGCGGAAAAGGACGAGGCCCCGCGGCTCGCCCCGCGCCGCCACGAGCAGCCTCGCGTGCTCGATCATCGCCTGACGGCGGACCGGCCAGGCGGGCGCGTCCAGGGGGGGCTTGGCCGGAGAGCGAAGAAGGCCCAAAGCCCGCCCGACCAGCCAGGGATCGCCGATGGCCGCCCGGCCGACCATGACGGCGTCGCATCCGGTGGCGGCCATCATCGCCGGGGCGTCTTCCGGCGCGCGGACATCGCCGTTGCCGACGATGGGGATGCCGACGGAGGCCTTCAGGCGAGCGATCCGCGCCCAGTCGGCCCGGCCGGAGTAACCCTCCCGCCGCGTACGCGCGTGAAGGCAGAGCCCGTCGAGCCCCTCGCCCTCGGCGATGCGGGCGACTGCGAGGGCGCCGCCGGAGTCGTCGTCATCATCCCAGCGCATCTTGGCCGTCAAGGGGACCGTCGCGACGGCCCGCATGACGGCAAAAATCCGGCGGCAGAGCTCCGGTTGCCTGAGGAGGGCTGAGCCGGCCCCCGGGGTGGTGATCCGCCGGGCCGGGCATCCCATGTTCAGATCGATGGAGGTTGCCCCCAGGGCTTGCAGGCGCCGCGCGGCTTCGGCCAGCTTGGCCGGGTCGCAGCCGAAAAGCTGCATGCCGAGGACCGGCTCTCCCCCTTGCAGGTCAAGGATCGCCAGCGTCTTGGGATCGTCCCGGATGAGCCCTTCGGCGGAGACCATCTGCGTGAAGGCCATGGGGCCGCCATGACGACGGGCCATCGTCCGGAAGGCGTGATCGCTCACGTCGCACATGGGGGCCGGCAAGACCGGCTGCGCGGCCAAGAGGGCCCGCCAACGCGTCAGGGAAGTGTCCATGGAGGTCTCAACGTCTGCGGAAGAGACCCGTCAGGCGGCTCAAGATCGAGCCCGTATCGGCGCGCTGGATGCGGCGCAGGAGCCGTTCATTTTCGCCGCAGACCTCCTCGGCGCGGGTCAACGCCCGGCGGGCGGCCTCTCGCCGGCCCAGATGCGCGTTGGCCTGGGCGATCAGCAGCCAGGCGTAGGGGAGCATCGTCCGCCGTTCGAGCGCCTGATCCAGGAAGGCGATCGCCCGGGCGTAGCGCCGCTCGCCGTAAAGGAAAAAGCCGATCGAGAACGGCATCGTCCAGTCCGTCTCCGGCGAGAGCTTGATCGCCTGGTCGAAACAGAAATCCGCGTTGCGGTTCTCGGCGAGGCTCAAGATCATCCCGCGGCAGAACCACGCGAGGGCGTCGCCGCCGTTTTGTTCCAGGATGTGGTCGGAGAGGGCGAGCCCCTGGCGGAGCATCCCCGAGCGGGCGTGCGCCGCCGAGCGCAGCGCGAGGAGTTGCGGCAGATCGGGGAAATTCGAAAGCGCACGGTTGATCCAGACCTTGGCCTCCCCGACCTGATTCGTCAGCAGGAGCAGGCGCACCTGACCCAGCCAGGCGTCCAGATAGGCGCCGTCGCGCTGAAGGCTCCGCCCGTACCATCGCAACGCTTCGCGGGGCTCGCCGCTATAGAAGGCCTCCTCGGCCCGGGCCACGCAGCCGCGCGCGTCGGTTGGGGGCTCCTCGGCCGCGGCCGGACGGCCGGGCCCGGTCGACGCCGCCTGGGATCGGCCGCCGCCCGCGTCGATGCGACCCTTGGCCGCGGAGGCTTCGGCCGGAAGGTTGGTCTCAAGTTTGGAGAAACGGCCCATGATCCTTCCCCACAAGGTCGCTCCCTCACGGGGTGGACCTCCAGCATAGCCGGGCATGGGGAGATTGACAATCCGCGGGTCTGGATTCCCCGGCGCGGCCCCGCAAGGCTGAGGATTACCGTTCTTACAAGAGGCCCGGCCGGCAGACGATTCTGTTGTCGGCCCTCGGTCCGCCCTTGTAGCCTGAGCAAGGAGGCGGGCCGAACCGGACCTGGCGCGAACCCGCACATGTCGGAGAAAACCGAAACCTCCCCCCACGTCACGCTGGCGGCGTTCGCCGCGGGGGCTCCGGCCGACGGTCACCGCCGCGCGCTGGCTTATTTCCGCGTCGGGTTCGGCTTGGCTCTGGCAACGACGGCCCCGGGGCCGACGCTTCGGATGATCGGGGTCTTCATCGCTCTGGGGGTCTTTCCGCGGGCGCTCGCGGTGGCAGGCTTGATCTGGATGCTGGCCGGGGCCCCCCCGGGGGGCTCCGGCGTGGGCTCGTTCGGGTTCCTCAGGGATCTCTTCTCGGGCGGAGGCGCGGAGGTCGAGCCCCCGGCGCTGGCGGCGATCGGCGTCGAGGTTCTGCGATGGGCGCTGGGATTCAGCCTGGTGCTCCTGAGCCGCTGCGACGACGCCCTGAGCCTGGGGGCGCTGGCGCGGCTTTACTATTTCGGGGAGGGCGACAACGCCGAGCTTGCCCGTCGCGCCGTCCGGGGAAGATACCGGGGCCCGCGTCAGGTCGGCGCGGCGGCGGCCCTGGGCTTCATCGGGGCTGCCCTCGTTCTCGGTGAGCGGCCCCTCGCGGCCGACGCCTTCTGGATCCTGCCTTTGTGGCTGCCTCTCCATCGGCTGGCGGCCGGCTTGCGGCGAGCCGGGGGGCGGCTTTTTGGTCCCTCGCGTCGCTACGTGATCTACGACGGGGATTGCGGTTTCTGTTTCCGGACGGCGCTCGTGCTCGCTCGGCTGGACCTGTTCGGGCTCCTGGAGTTCATCGATTTCCGCAGCGAGCTGGAACGAGTCGAGCCCGCCTACCGCCGGGGCCTTACGGCTGAGGATTGCGCCCGCGAGATGTATTTGTCCGAGCAGCGCGGCAATTTCGGCGGCTTCTTCGGCTTTCGCGCCCTGGCCCGATGCCTACCCCTGGCCTGGCTTTTCCTGCCGCTGCTTTATCTTCCGGGCGCGGCGCCGCTCGGCGTGCGGCTTTATCGGTTCATCGCCGACAATCGCCTGCACATCCGGCTGCGAGACTCTGACGCCTGCCGGACGGAACCGGAGGCCCACTGACGGGCACCGCCGGGAGGGGCTTCAGGGGACGGGCGCCTCGGCCGGCGAATCCTCCGGCGCGAGGGGTTCGTCTTCGGGGAGCGTCCGTTCGGCATCGCCGGTCAGCGAGATGCGGCCGGTGTTGACGCGGATTTCAAGCTGGCGTCCACGGGCCTGATCGGCGTCGCCGAGCGTGGAGTCGTATTCGGCGTAAACCAGTTCTCGGCGGACCTCGCCTTGAATCTGGGCGAAGCCCTCGACGGTAACGTTTCCCATGTTGGTCTCGGCGATCACTTCGGCCGCGGTTTCCCCCGGCAGCGAAAAGACGACGACCCCCCGGCCCACTTCGACGCTGGTCTTCTGCGGCAGCGGCAGTTCCCAGAAAACGTTGCCCGCCCCCATCGTCAGCCGCAGGTTGATCCCCGGCGGCAGCGCGATCGTGAAGGAGGCCTCGTAGGCGAAATCGTCCTGAGCGGGGGGGAGGCTCAGGAGGGTGTACGCCCCGAGCTTGAGGTCCGGCTCCAATTGCGAGGCCCGCAGCCTGGCCGTCGCCTCGTCGGAGGAGAGGATTCGCAGGGCCCCCTCAACCCGGAGGGGATCGCCCGCCTCAGCCCGCACAAGCGTGACGGAGGCTTCCGGAAATCGAAGGTCCAACATGGCGATCGAGCGGCTATCCAGATCCAGTTGAATGGGCTTGATCTCCTCGAATTCCCCGGCGCGATTGCCCCGGCACGCCAGGCCGCCGCCGGCCAACGTCAGCCAGGCCACCGCCATCAACCAGCCGAGCGTCCGCCCATCCCACATCATCGCCGGCGCCTCTCAAAGGGGGGGCTGACTCCCACGCTCGGGCTGGACCCCCCACCGGCAGTCGAGGCCTTCCCGACCGAAGGGAGGAAGCAGGCTTCCTGAGGTCTCTCCTCCAAAGATTACCGGTCTTCCGGTGTAGCCGACGAATCGGCGGATCAAATGTTCCCTCTCGTTCATTCGGTAAGTTCCTCGTCTGAGCAGGGTCCAGCTTGGCGGCTGGAAAGGCTCGGCCTCGGTTACGACTGGCCCTCTTTCCATCGAGAATCGGGCCAGTCGCCTGTATCCGACATAATTCCAATAAATTCAGTCTTCTAAATGAGCTTGAGCGGCGCCGGGCGGGTCCGGCTGACAGGCGAAGCCTTGCCCCTTTCGAGGCGCTTTTGCCGAGATGTAGCTTTTTTGGCCAGGGGAAGGCGAAGAGCAGCCACCGGGTCTTTCTGGCGGCCAAGGTTTGTGGATTCAGTGCTCTATGGCTGGGACGCCGACAACGGCAAGCCGCTTCGGGGCCTTACCGACGGAAATCGTCGCCACGACGACCCTGGAAGCGGCGTCGATGACCGAGACGGTATCGGCCAAAGCGTTGCTGACGTAGGCGGCCTGTCCATCGGGGGCGAAAGCGATCCAATTGGGCCCGTACCCCACCTCAATTCCTCCGCTCAGGTCGCAGGCCGGCAGGTCGTAGACGTAAACCTTGTCGTCGATCACGCTGGTGACGAAGAGTTCGCGGCTGGCGGGGCGAAAAGCCAACCCATGGACCGGCGTGTTGTGCTCCGGGACGGGCGCCTCCGGCGGATAGGGGGGATGCTCGACGATCCGATCGACGAGGCCTGTGCCGAGATCGACGACGATGAATCCGTGGAACCCGGAGATGGCCGCGTAAAGGCGTTGCTCATCGGGGTCGACGGCGATGGGGCGAGGGATGCCCGGGATGGGAATGCGGCGCGCGACTTCGTGCGTTCGGGCGTCGAGGACGCTGATGTGGCGGTCCACCCAGGCCGTCACGTAAACGTGGCGATCATTCGGGGCGTAAAGGACGTGCGGGCCCAGGCCGGTCTCCACGGTTCGGATTCGCGTTCGGCGCTCGGTGTCGATGACGTCGGTTTGTCCGAGGGAGCCTCGCTCGCCGAAAATCCCGACGAAGACGTAACGGCCGTCGGGCGTGATGGCCAGCATGTGCGGATTCGGGCCGCAGTCGGTCCGCCAGAGCTCGGCGTCGGTGGCCGGGTCGAAGGCGATCACGTCGTCGGGGCCGGAGCAACTGAGATAGGCCCGGTCGCCGGCGGGCGTCACCGTGATGCCATGCGGCTGACCCCCCACGTCGATCACCTTGAGGACCCGATGATCCCGCAGATCGATCACGTGGAAATCGGTCCCCTCGTTATTGCAGACGTAAAGTTTACCGGCCGGACGGGAGCCGCCGTCGGCCTCGGCCAGGCTGCTCCGGGAGTTGAGGCTCGTCGCCCCGGCCACCACCGCCATCGCCACGATTGCGCCCATGCGGCCGTTCACCGTTGCGTTTCTCCTTCCGTGCCCGGAGGTCCCCTCTCGTCGACCCGGGCCACGGTAGGAGCGGCCGGGGGGAAAGGTCAAGCTCCCCCAGCGTCATGGCAGGCTCCGCGTCTCAGGCGGGCGGCCAGTTTAGGCTTGGCCACCGGCGGCGGGTTCAAGGATCATGGCGTGCGATCGGCTGAGATCGGCCCTGGGAACTTGAAGCCATGAAATCCGGCGCGGCCTTGGCGTTGCTGACCACGGCGGCCCTAGCGAGCGCGAAAGCCGCGGCCCAGGAGCCGATCGTCCTGCCGGTGCCGGGGGGCGCCCCGGCCGACTCGCCGGCCAGGACGGACAACCCGGCCTATGCCTGGATGGAGTGGTCCGCGGTTCGTGGGGTCAATTATCTGGCCGGCTACGCGGCTTCTCCCGACGAGATGTGGCGGCGTTACGATCCGGAGGCGATCCGCCGGGAGCTGGGGGCGGCCGCCCGACTGGGGCTCAACAGCGTCCGAGTGTTTCTGAGTTTCCGGACCTACGAAGCCACGCCGACGTCGTTTCTGGAGCACTGGGGGGATTTCCTGACGGCGGCCGGCGAGACCGGGCTGACCGTCCTTCCCGTTCTGTTCGACGGCTGGGGGGTGGACCCGCCGCGGCTGGCCCGTCGCGAGTCCACACGGGCCGCCTTCGAGCGGTTCCTTTCCCGGCCGGCGACCTATCGTCTGCATCCGACGTACGAGCGGTCGTTGAAAACGATCGCGCTCGAATTGACGCCGGATCGCGGCGTCCCGGCCGTGATGGACCCCGGTTCGGTCTATTGGGGGGACTGGCGCCCCTCGCCGGAGCCGGACCGCCTGGGCCCGGAGCATTGGCCCCTCTTTGAAGAGTTCGTGGTCCGCATGATCGAGCCCCGCCGGACCGATCCGGCGATCGTCGCCTGGGACCTCATGAACGAGCCGCAGGCGGGCCAGGCCTTCACGACGGCCCCGCCCAACGCCGCCGCCGCCGAGTTCGTGCTGGCGCTGGCGCGGCGCGCCCATGAGCTGGACCCCGCCCAACCCATCACGATCGGGGCCGGCGGCGGCTGGGACGGCGCGACGGCTTATCGGCTGCACGTCGAGCTGATTTCGCTGCACGCCTATCAGAAGCCGGGCAGCCGGCTCGCGGCCGACCTGGCCGAGGCGCGTCGTCAGAGCGACGGACGACCGCTTCTGATCACCCACGTGGGAGGGATCATGTTCCCGGCCTCGGCGGCCGAAGCGGCCGAGGCGGCCCAAGCCGAGGCGATCCGTCAGACGCTGGCCATGGCCGAGCGGGCGCGGGCGGGTTTTTACCTCTGGCATCTGATCGAAGGGCCGGGGCTGACCCCCTGGGCCGGGCTCTTGAGGTCGGACGGGTCGGCCCGGCCCGCGGCCGAGGGGCTGGCCGAACGCGCCCCCCGGCGTTGAAATGACGCGCGGACGAACGAACGACGGGCCGTTTTAAGGAGGCGGAAGCCATGCGAACGCGGCAAAGGGTTCGAGGACTGAGCTGGGCGATCCTGATCCTGGGGACGAGCCGTCTCTCGTCCGCCGGGGAGATCGAGATCGTCTGCCACCGGGGGGCGAACGAGTACGCGCCGGAGAACACGCGCGCCGCCGCGCAGATCTGCGTCGATTGGGGCGTCGATTACATCGAGATCGACGTCCGGCGCAGCCGTGACGGCGTGATGTACATCCTCCACGACACGACGGTTGACCGGACGACGGACGGAAGCGGTCCCATCGCCGCGATGACCGCCGAGGCGATCGACCGGCTCGACGCCGGGAGCTGGTTCGATCCGAAATTCGCCGGCGAAGGCGTCCCTCGGCTGGAGCCGTACCTGCGCTGGATCAAGGGTAAAGCCAAGGTTTATTTCGACGTGAAGGACGCCGACCTGGAGGCCCTCATCGGGCTCGTCTATGAGGTCGGCATGGAACAGGACTGCTTCTTCTGGTTCGGGGACGACGCGCTCGCCCGCCGGTTTCGGCATCTGGACGGGCGGCTGCCGCTGAAGATCAACGTCGCCACGCCGCAGGACGTCGCCCGCGCCCACGAGGAGTTCGACGCCCAGATCGTCGAGGCGCGCCTCGGGCAGATGAGCCCGGCCCTCGTCGAGGCCTGCCGCGCGCGCGGGATCAAGCTGATGATCTATCACCCCGAGAAGGACGCTCAGGCCTTTCGCGACGTGATCGCCTGGGGGGCCGACATGATCAACTTGAACAACGCCGATCTGTTCATGGCCGTTCAGCGCGAGACGCTCGCCGAGGCGCCCGCCGCCCGGCCCTGACTTTGCCAAGCCGGCCCTTCCCCATGACCGAACGCAAACCCCGCGACGAAAGCTGGGAGGCCTGGGCGAACCGCAAGCTGGAGGAGGCGCTGGAGGCCGGGGCCTTCGACCATCCCGAAGGTCAAGGCGAACCGTTGCCCGGCATCGAGGGTCCCTATGATCCGCTCTGGTGGGTCAGGCGCAAGATCGAGGAGGAAGGGCTCAACGTCCTGCCCCCGAGTCTGAGCGCGCGGCGCGAGGCGGAGCGCGCCCTTGAGGCGGCCTTCAGGCTGGCTGACGAGCGTCAGTTTCTGGCCGCCCTCGATGCCGTCAACGCCTTCATCCGGCGGGCGAACGCCGTCTCCGTCTGGGGCCCGCCGACGACTTTGCGCCCGCTGGAGCCTTCGCGGGCGCTGGCGCTCTGGCGCGAGACCCTGCGGGGCGGGCTCGCCTGGCCCGAAGCCCGCGACCGCCTGATGCCCTGATCGACCTTGGCCTCCCTCGGGCGGGCAGGCTTCGGACGCCGATTCCCCCCCAGCCGGGGCGGGTTCGGTCTCTCTCGAAGGAGGCTTCCGGCCCGCGGACTCGGCCGTTGGCTGGGCTCGGCGCCGCGGCCTCGGGGACGAGCATCGAATATCGGTTGAGGGGCAGGGCCGTAGCGGCCGATGAGAGGAGAAGGAGGAACCCTCGGCGGGGCCTTCGTCGCCTGCCAGGGGCCAGCTTCCCGGTAAGGGTCCGGGTGGATGTCCATGAAGCGGGTCCGGTTGTTCCGACGGCGGCGTTCGAAGGCGGCCCGGCCGAAGGCCGGCCGAGGCGGAAAAACGCGTGGGGGGGCCCCCGGATGCGTCGCGGGATCAGGGGTCCTTGAGTCTCAAACTCGGTTTGCAAAGGCTGAAAGGGGTCTGATAGGCTCGACTATGGCGCTGAGGGAGGGGCGGGCGAGGGATGCGCCGGCTGATCAGAGGGTTGAGGCCATGAAGCGACGGTCCGGCCAGAGCCGCCGAAGCGGAGGCGGGTCGATCGAGGCCGACCGGTACGTGCAGTTGTTCGAGGCCTTAAGTCCGCTGGTCGGCTCGCGCAGCGTTCCGGAGATCACGGCCCTGGCGGCCAAGATCATCGCCGATCTGCTGCAGGTGGAAGCCTGTTCCATCTTCCTGCACGACGCCGCCGGGCGGGTGCTCGTGCTCAGGGGGTCGACGCACATCGAACGGGAGAAATGGCCGGAGATTCACCTGCCGATCGATTCGGGCGTCTGCGGTCACACGTTTCGGACGGGCTCCTCGCTCCTCTTGCGCAAGGCCGAGGATTTTCTGGCTTTCGGCCTGACGCCGGACCGGCGATATGGTCGGCCTTCGTGCGTCGTGGCCCCGATCGTCGTGCGCGGTCGGGTCGAGGGGGTGATCAATATCGCCAACCTGAAGAGCGGACGGACGTTCAACGAACGGGACGTACGGGTCATCGAAGCCGCCGCCCGCCTGATCGCCGGGGGCATTCAGAACGCCTATCAGTTCGAGGAAACGGCCCGCGTCCATCATCAATTGGAAGAGCTATTCGACGGGCTGCACGTCGCCCTGCTCGTTCTGGATTCGGGGCTTCATCTGACGCAGTGCAATCGGCGGTTCGAGGTCATGATGGAGCAGACCGAGGAATCGCTGCGAGGGCGTCCGCTGCGCCAGGTGCTGGAGGGGCCGCTGTTTCACGCCTGCCGCCGGGCCGTCGAGCGGGCGCGCGCCGGCGACCCGACGCCCCGCGAACGCCTCCAGGCGCGGCTCGGACGGCGGGACCTGAGCCTGGAGGTGACGGCCTCGCGTCTGAATCCGTCGCCCACGGCGGCCGATCAGTTTCTTCTGACCCTGGAGGACGTGATCGCCGACGAAGAGATTCGGCGGCTGCGGGAGGCCGATTCGATCAAGGGGGGGTTCCTGCGGACGATCTCGCATGAGTTGCGGACGCCGCTGACGGTGATCCGGGGGGCGCTGCCGCTGCTGAAGAAGTGCCGCGAATCGGACAATGGGGAAAGCGTCGAGACGCTCGCCCGCCTGGAGCGGGCCGTCGACGCCAACGTGCACAAGCTCACGTCGCTGGTGAACGCGATCCTGGGGGTCGTCGAGCTGGAGAACGGGACGCTCCAGTTGCTGATCCGGCCGGTGGAGCTGAACCCGTTGATCGAGGAGCGGGTGGCGATCATCCATGAGCAGGCCATCCTCAAGGGGTTGGAGCTGCGGCTGGGGCTGGCGCCGAATCTGCCGCCGGTGGCCGCCGATCCGCAGCATCTGAGCCAGATCATCAACGAGTTGCTGGATAACGCCGTCAAGTTTTCCTCTCGCGGCGGCGCGATCCGGATCGAGACCGGCCGGGAGGGGGCGATGGCGACGATGACGGTGGCGAACCGGGGAGAGACCATCGCTCCGGAAAGCCGGGAGGCGATATTCGAGAAGTTCTATCAGATCGATCAATCCAGCACGCGCCGGACGGGCGGGGCGGGCCTGGGGCTTTATCTGACGCGCGAGATTCTGCGCATGCACGGCGGCGCCGTTCAGGTTGTGGACGGCGAAGCGGGGGAGACTGTCTTTCTGATGCGGCTTCCCCTGGCGTCCGTGTCGTCGGCGGCCCCGTCGGCCGTGGAGGGCGGCTTCTGATTGCCCGCGACGCGGTGATTTGATACGGTGAAGTCCGGTTTCGAAGGGCGCCGGCTGCGCGCGCCTTCAGGCTCCATGGCCAAGAAGAAGATCATGATCGCCGACGACGAAGAAGACATCAAAGTCGTCATGCAATTGTTTCTTGAGTCCAAAGGCTATGACATCGTGACGGCCTTCGACGGCCTGGACACGATCGAGAAGGCCAAGTCCGAGCATCCGGACCTGATCCTCCTCGACGTGATGATGCCGGTCATCGACGGCTTCGAGGTCTGCAAGCGCCTGAAGGCTGACCCGGCGACGTTCGCCATCCCGATCATCATGGTCTCGGCGGCCTCCCACGCCGAAAGCAAGCAGCGCGGCCTGGAGGCGGGGGCCGTCGATTACGTCGTCAAACCTTTTGAGCCGGAGCTTCTGGCCCAGCGCGTTCTCGAAACGTTGGGCGACGCCCAGCGCCGATAAAAGACTCGACGTCCCCCGGGGGGCCCGGTTAGGATTTGGGATTCGGCCGCCCGCGTCGGCGGCGCGGCCGCGAGCTTTTCATCGAAGGAAGCCCCATGAACGAAACCACCCCGACCGAGACCCAGCCGACGACCGGCGAGACGACGGCGCCCTCCCCGTCGGGAGAAAGCGCCGCTCCGGAGACGCCTGATCTGACGACCCGGCTCGTCGAGGGTTTCTGCAAGGCGCTCGAGTCCGGCGCCGCCGATGTCTACGATCGCTGGGGCTACAGTCTGTTTCATTCCATCCAGCCCGACGTCGCCGAGCGGGAGCGCGCCCGGCTGGGCGTCCCTCTGCGGGACGCTCTCGATCATTTCAATCGCGGGTGCCTGCTGGCGGGGGATGGGAAATTCGCCGAGGCGGTCAAGGCGTTCGACCAGGCGGTCAAGCTCAAGGAAGACTTCTACGAGGCGCGATACAATCTGGGGCTGGCCCTGGAGCGCGCCGGCGAGATCCCAAAGGCGCGGAAAGCCTGGACCGAGTCCCTGCAGCATTGCGATGATGAGGCCGAGGCCTCGGCCATCAAGCATCACCTGAGCGAGCTGGCCGACCTCTGAGGGGTTGGCCGCCGGCGACAGTCCCCCACGTCGAACTTCGGGCGCCGCGGCCTCAGGCGCCGCCGGGCGGCCGACCGATCCCCCCGAGCTGTTCCTTCGCGCAATGATCGGCCGTCGTCGCGCCGCGCGCCTCCTGAAACCAGGTCCGGCCACGGCCGTCCTCTGGATGGTCCCGCTGGCCTGGGCCGTGGCGGGTCCGGTCCGGGCCAGACCGAATCTGGCCGATCTCGGCTGGGAGCGAGGCGACGGCGGGCTCGTCTTCCGAGCGACGTTCGAGGGGGGGGAGATCGTCCCGCACAACTACGATCGTATTTATGAGAAACGTTATTATTACGTGGATTTTCATGGGGCCGAGGGTCCGGCGGCGCCGGCGGCCTGGGATTTCGCCGAGCCGGATTTCTTTCACCTTAAGCGGCTTTATTACCCGGAAGCCGCCGTCCTGCGGCTGGTCTTTTACTTCCGATCGGGGCTCGGGGCGCGTGTGGAGTTCGGCGGCGGCGGCTCCGTTTTTACGATCAAGATCGGTCAAATTCCCATGGCCCCATTGGGCGAGAGGGGGGCTCGGGCCGACGCCGCCGCGCGCCGCCGGGTGGTGATTGATCCGGGCCATGGGGGAGCCTCGGTCGGCGGGCGGACAAGTCGGCCGGTCAACGGCCGCCATTTCGAGGAGAAAGAGGTCGCTCTGGCGATTGCCCGGCGGCTGGAGGCTCTGTTTGAACGCGCCCCGAACGGCGAGGCCGTGCTCACGCGGCGGGATGACCGCTACGTCCCGCTGGAGGAACGCGTGCGGATCGCCGAGGGAGCGGGGGCCGATTTTTTTATCAGCATCCATCTCAACGCGAGCCCCGAGCGCCGGAAGGTCGCCGAAGGGTTCGAGGTCTATTACCTCGGCGAGGGGACGCAGGCGGCCAATCGGTACCTTGTGGACCTGGAGAACGACCACGTCGTCCTGATGGACAAGGGCCTCTCCGGGGGGGAGACGCTGAGGCGGATTCTGGAGGACCTGGCCGATGAGAACCTGCGACGTTGGCGCCAGGAGTCGATGGCCGCCGGGCTGGTCATCAACCAACTTTTTCTCCGGGAGGGTCCCTTCCAGGGAAGGTCGCGGGGGGTGAAGACGGCCGCTTTTCGCGTGCTGATGAACTTTTCGATGCCGGCCGTGCTCGTGGAATGCGGCTTTCTGGACAATCCGCGCGAGGCGCCGCTGCTGGTCGATCCGCGCGTCCAGGATCAAATCGCGGCCTTGCTTTTCAACGCCATCAACCTGTATTTTGCCCGGACGGACCCGCGGTTCCAGGCTTACCTGGCGCCGGTCCGGTGATCGCCGCTCTTTGGCAAAGCCGGTGGCCGGACGGAGGGCCGCCCCGTGAGCATGCGTCGTCTGGCCCGTCAGCGCGTCCTTCAATTGCTTTACGCCCTGGAGTATTCGGGGGAGAGCTTCGAGGAGACCGAGGCCCGCTTTCTTCGGCTGCGTTCCGGCCAGCGCAAGGGCTGGTCGGACTTCGCGCGGACGCTGGCGCGCAAGACCTATGAACGGCGCGAGGCGCTGGACCGCGAGATCGCCGGCGCGCTGGAGCACTGGAGGATCGAGCGTCTGGCCTTGACGGACCGGCTGTGCCTGCGGCTGGGGCTCTGCGAAATGCAGGCGTTCCCCGAGATTCCGCTCCGAGTCACGCTGGACGAATACGTCGAATTGGCCCGGCGCTACGGCGGTCAGGATTCGCCGGCCTACGTCAACGGTGTGCTCGACCGCCTGGCGCGGAATTATCGTCAGAAGGACTTCCAGGCGCTCGCCCGGGGAAGCGACGGGTCAGCCGGCGGCGGCCCGGGGCCGACGGCGTCGGTCGCCGCGCCCGAGGCCGAGCCTGAGCCGGAGACTCCTCGATGAGGACGACGACGATGCCGGAGGCGCTCTCCCAGACGATCGAGAAAGCGGTCGTTCTGGTCGAGGCGCTGCCTTATCTTCAGCGCTTCCGGGGTTCGACGGTCGTCGTCAAGTACGGCGGCCACGCGATGATCGAGGATCAGATCCGGCGCAGCGTGGCGCGGGATTTCATCCTGATGGAAAACGTCGGGATTCATCCGGTGATCGTGCACGGCGGCGGGCCGGAGATCACGAACCTGATGCGCCGGCTCGGCAAAGAGCCCCAGTTTCACGAAGGCCACCGCTTCACGGACGCCGAAACGCTCGAGCTGACCGAGATGGTCCTGGCCGGCAAGCTCAACGGCGAGATCGTCGCCCGGCTCAACGCCGCCGGCGGCCGCGCCGTCGGGCTCTCCGGCAAGGACGGGGGGCTCATCCTCGCCCGCCCGAGGACCGATCCCCAGGGGCGGGACTTGGGTTTCGTCGGCGAGGTGGTCCAGATCCGAGCCGGCGTCCTGGACCTGTTGATACGGAACGGTTTCATCCCGGTGATCGCCCCGATCGGGGCCGACGCGGCCGGTCAGGGGCTCAACATCAACGCCGACGCCGTGGCCGCCGAGGTCGCCGTCGCGCTCAAGGCCCGCAAGCTCGTCATGATGACCGACGTGCGCGGCATCCTGCGCGACCCGCAGGACGAATCCACGCTGCTCACCACGATCGACGCCGGCCAGGCCCCCCAGCTCATCGCCGAGGGCGTCATCTCCGGCGGGATGATCCCCAAGGTGAAGGCCTGCCTGCGCGCCCTGGAGGGGGGCGCGGGGAAGGCCCATATACTGGACGGCCGGCTCCCGCACGGCCTGCTGCTTGAACTGTTCACCGACGAGGGGATCGGGACGGAGATCATCCGGTGACCGAGCGCGAAGTGGCCCGCGGGCGGACGCTCGGCGGGGCGCCCGCCCGGCTCGGCGGCTACCTGGCGCTCAACGCCGGGACGTGGGCGCTGCTGGCTTTCCAGACTTACATCGTGACGCTTTCTCTGGGGTCCTCGCGATCGTTGATCATGTTCTCGACGCTGCTGGGCGCGGGATTTCTCTTTGTTTCGGCCCTGGATTATCTGTGGAGCCGAAGGTAGCGGAGCGGCTCCGTCCGACCCATGAGGAAACATCCATACCACGAAGATCCGAAGACACGAAGGAACTCGGGTTACACGAAGTCGACCGAGGCAAGGGGGATCGAATTACAATGACGCATGAGCCATCTTGATTCTTCGCGCCCCGGAGCCTTCGCGGATTGATTCCTGACGTCGAGGTCGGAAACGGCGCTCGGCGTGTTCAGGGGGCGCCTTCCAGCACGGTTCGGGATTCAACGTTGTGGCGCAGCTCTTCCGGCCGCCACCAGGTCGGTTTGAGCTTTCTTTCGGAAAAGAGCCGCTCGGCCTGATCGCGGAAATGGGGCGAATCGGGCCGATCGCTCTGGCCGATCGGGACGGCCGTCCAACTGCGGATCGGGCGGCTGAGGACGACGATCTGCGTGGAGGTCTGGCCGCTGCGGCCCCAGCGCGTCCCGTCCTCGCGCGGCCCCGCATAGCCGATGTTGCGCAGCGAAGAGGTTCCGTGCTGACCGCCCCCCTCAAGCGGCCAGGAGCGGTCCTCCCGGCCGACGCGGAAGACGTCCCCATAGGTGGCGTCCAGGCGGCCGAGTTCGGCCTTCAGGCGGGCCATGGCGGCGGCGAAGGCTCCCGCGATGGCCTCCAACTGGTCCTGTTCGAGCTCGATCGGGGGGGCTGGACGGCCGATGGCCGAGAGGTGAAAATCGACCCGTCGGGCGAGCGCGGTGGCCGCGTCGCCCAGGTCGCGCGCCAGCTGCTCCCGCCAATAGAAATATTTGAGCGCGGCAATCGAATCGCGTCGGAGCGCGCCGTCCCAGGCCAGGACCTCATCCATGCCGACGGCGTGCTCATGGAGGCTGCGAAGGGCGGGGGCGGCTTCATCGGCGCGGCGCAGGACTTCGAGCCACCGGTCGGTCCCGTAAGGACGGATATCGACGGCGTAGGCGAGGGCCTCCTCGATCGTCACGGAGGCGTCGGCGGCGAGGAGCTCGACGGCCCGCGCCCCGCGCGGATTGGTCCAGCCCCCTCGGGGGCCATGGCTTAAGTCGCTGAAAATTTCCGGAAGGTAGCGATCCGGCGTGAGCGGACAATCGACCATCATCGCATCGGGGGGAATGTTACAATTCTGCATGTAGCCCTGCGGCGGATTGAGCGCCTGGACCAGGTCACTCACCGGATGGATACCCTTCCACTCCGTGGCCGACGTGGAGCCATCGACCGGGCGGGACCAGTCGTAGCCCTCCGGTCGGATCGGCACGCGACCGGTGCGCTGGTAATAGATGTTGCCGGAGGTGTCGGCCACCATCACGTTCTGGGGGAAAATCTGGAGCGTTTCGGTGGCGGCGATCGCCCCTCGATAATCGCGCGCCATGTTGAATTTGAACCAGGCGGCCACGGAGTTGACCTCTTCGGCGTAGGAGGTTCTGAGCGCGTAGGCCTTGCCGTTCTGCTGGGCGATGACCGGGCCGTGATGCGAAGCCCAGAGCGTCGCCCGCCGGGGCGGCTCCTCCTTGACCTCGATCACGACCTCGCGCGAGGTCATGCGCCGCCACTGGCCCTCGTAGCGATATTGGGTCGGATCGTCGGGGTGGAGCGTCAGCTCGTAGACGTCGGCCGTGTCCGGCCCGCCGGTGGTCATGGCCCAGGCGACGCGCTCGTTGTGGCCGAGCCCGATCGTCGGGAAGGCCGGCAGCGTGAAGCCGCTGCCGCGCAAGGGGCCGGCGTGAACGCGAAACTCCCAGAAGCGCGAGGGGCCCCACCAGGAAAGGTGGGGATCGATCAGGAGGATGGGGACCCCCTCGGCGCTGCGGCTCGGCGAGACGGCCCACTGATTGGAGCCCCGCTCGACGCGCGGGAGGTTGGGGTTGATCCCGGCGCGGCGCAGGTCGTCGTAGCCGTCGTCGATGGACCAGTTATGGAGGAACAAGCGTCCGAAGGCGTGGACCATGGCCTCGTCCACCTGGCGCCGCCCCCACCAGTCGGGCCGGTCGGCCGGGTGGGCGGCGTAGTAATCGTTGACGCCCCGGACGAAGCTGCCGATGTAGCGCCGCAGTTCGGGATCGATGCGATCGGCGTTGCGCCGAGCGGCCCCATAGTGGTCGAACAACCGGGCCCGCAGGTCGGATTGGAATGCGCCGGGCCCGTCGACGGCGGCGCTCTCGCCGATCCCCCGAAGGAAGTTCTTGAGGAGTTCTTCGGGCCGATCCTCGGCTTGGGCCCAGCCGATCGCGTACATCGCCGCCTCGATCGACGGGGCGTAGATGTGCGGCACCCCCCACGTGTCCCGATAAACGACGGTTTTTCCGCGATCCGGGCCGTGACCGGGGAGGTGGGGATTGGACGTGGCGCAGCCGGCCGCCAAGAGAACGGTCAGCGCGAGGAACCCGCGCAACCGAGGGGGGATCATGGGCGTCTCCCGATAGCTCAGACGTTGTCGGGTCCCGTCAAGACCGGGACCCCACGCTGAGCCTTGCGGAGCTTGGCGAGCGTAGAATCTTAACGCCGCGCGGCGGGGGACTCAAGGCCGGAGGGGGGGCCGGCCGAGCGGGCTCAGCCGGCGCGTTGGCCCTCGAAGCCTTGCAGGTTGAACATCCCCAGGAAAGCGCCGCCGGAGCCCGACGGGGCGGCGGCCGGGGACGCCGGGCGCGTGAAGGCGCCGGTGATCGAGCCATCCGGGCGCACCTCCCCCCGGGCCTCAACAACGATCCCCATGATGTCCAACCTGAAGGTAAAAGCGTCACCCGACCAGACGACGTCGCGGACCGGCACCGTCGTCATCTGGGGGCCGAAGGGGACGTGAAGCTCCCCGCGGCCCTCACGCGGCAGGACGAGCGCCGTCGGGACCTTCATCTGACCGAGCGCCAGGTCGACGCGATAGACCGATTCCGTGCCGAGCGCCCGCAAGAGGGCCTCCAGGCGGGAACGCGGCGTGATGGCCTTTGGGCGGACGCCTTCCTTGGCGACAAATTCGAAGACGCCGAACATCATTTCGTCGGTCGATTGAAGCCCGAAAGTGAGCGCTCGGCTGGGGTCGGGGTTGTTCGGGTTCCTGGCCGAATTGTCGTAGCGGGCGTCGATCTCGATGAGCGTCCCCGCCGGCAACTCGACCGGCTCCTCGGGGTAGTAGAAAAGCTGCCAGTTGAAATCATAGTTGGGGACGTGGAGCAGCGTCTCGCGCCGTCCATCGGGGTAGCGCGCCGTGAACGTCATCGCCTTGCCTCGCATGTGCATGTGGGGGAAGTAGGAGACCAGTTGGATGTCCTGATCGACGATGTGCCGGGCGCGCAATTCGAAATCGTCCACGCCGGGGGGGATGCGGAAGGTCACGTCCCCCGCCAGCACGGCGTTGATTTCCTTGTTCAGTTCCCCCTGGCCGAAGTAAAAGCCGACGCGGGTCACGTCCTTCTGCGGCGTGTCGGTGGCGTGATAGTGCATGTTGGCGACGAGCCGCTGGTTGGGCCTGAGCCGCCGCCCCATCCCCTCGGGGAAAACCGTCGGCCCCGTCCCGACGGCCCACGTGGCCAGGACGTCGAAGAATCCCCCCTCGGACAGGGCCGCGCCGCCGGCGTTCATGAAGAGCACGACGTGGTGATTGACGAGTCGGTTCGAGGGTCGAATCTCGACGGCCCGCACCCAGCGCTCCTCCGGCAGGTTCAGCGGGACGATGAGGTTCGGGAACAGGTCCGCGACGTTGGCCGGAACGTCCACCTCGGGCAGTTCGACGATGTAGTCGGGCTCGCCCAGCTCCCAGCCGACCGGGAAGTCCGGTATCGGCGGCATGGCGGCGGGGTCCCCCTGGGGAGCGCCTTGATCGACCCAGGCGGCCAGCAGGGCAATCTGATCGGCCGTCAGGCGGCGCTCGTTGCGGAACTTGCCGTAGGCAGGGTCCGCGAACCACGGCGGCATGGCGCCCTTGAGGACCATTTCCTTGATCGACTTGGCCCAGGGGCGCGTCTCCTCATAGGTCAGCAGGGACATCGGGGCGATCTCCCCCGGGCGATGGCAACCGGCGCAGTGCGCCAGAAGGATGGGGGCCACGTCCTCGGTGAACGTCACGCGTCGCGCGCCGGCCTCGTCCGCCGCCGGGGCGACCGCCGCGATCATCGCCAGAAGCATCCCGGCCCCGGCGCTGAGTCTATTCAAGGTCGAAGGCATGGTTGAACGCGTCCTCCTCTCGGCAGGAACTCGGCGCAGATGATCGCATGGGTTCCACGTTGATGCAACTGGCATCCTTCATCGAGCCGGGGGACATGCCTGCCTTAAGGTTCATTGAATTGCCGAACCTGGGGGGGCCTTACGCCCGGGAAAGGGAGAGGCCGGCGGCGGCCGCGCGCAGGAACCAGCAGGTGACGGCGCCGATCGGCCAACGGCCAAGCTCCCGCGTGGGGATGGCCTCCCAGGCGGCTTGCGCCCTCGCCAGCGCGGCCAACGTCAGCGGGCCGATCTTGCCGTCAACGCCGTCGCCCGCCGGGCCGGATGTCCCCAGATCAAAACCCAATGGCCGGAGAAGTCGCTGGAGCCCGCGGGCGGTCAGCGGGTCCAGGCCAGCCGGTACGTCCGCCGGGGCCTCGACGTGGGCGTCGATCAGGCGTCGGCGGAGCGGACGTTCCAGCGCCCGGTCGTCCGTCTCGTCGCCGACCATCCAGTCGAAGCGGAGCGGCCCTTGGATGGCGGCCCCCACGTCGGCGACCCACATGCGCCCGTCGAAGACCCGGCCGTCGGGGAGTTTTCCGCCGGCGAAGGCCGGGACGATCACCCGCGAGCCATAGGGATGAAGCCGTTGATCCGCCGCGCAATGGACCCAGGGAACGAGGGGGTTGGAGCGATTGCCGAGGCCATAGGGGGCCCACGGGGTTTCTCGCCATCGGCCGGGCCGGAAGAGTTTTTGATAGGGGCGGCGGGTGGGGGTCCAGAGCGTCCCGCCGTCGGCGCTGAGAGGTCGGCGGCGACCCTCGGCGTCAGCGATCCAGGCGCTCCCCTCGATTTCGGCCAGGCGGAGCGATCGGTCCTGAGCGACAAAGACCTGTTCGACGCCGTCGCGGTCCGTCCAGAAGACCTCCCAATCCTCCCCCGGCTCGATCCGGCGGCGATAGTAGCGCGTCAGTTCGATGCGGCCGTTCCAGACCATCGTTAGCTGAAGGCCGGGGGTAGGCCGTGAGGGTCCGTGTCCGACGGCGCCGGTCGGGGCGGCGCCCCCCCGCTCATCTCAGGCCGCGACGGAGGAGATCGCCGACGCCCCGGCGGATGTTGTCCAGCGCATCCTTCAGATCCGGGGGTTTGACGGTCACGCCATAGGCGGGATCGTCGACCGTGCCGCCGACGCTGATGGCGAAGGGGAAATCCGTGAAGCCGTCGCCGGCCTGAAGGAGGGCCCCGACGTAGCGGTTGGACGAGATTTTCTGTCCCAGTTGCGCGGTCGAGACGCGCGGGAAGACGCGAAGGTCGAGGTGACCGTTCAGGCCGACGCGGCCATCGGCGACGACCTGCGTGGCGGGCCCGCTGACGTGGACGCGCTTAAGATGAGCCCAGCCGTCGCGGAACTCCGCCTCGGCGGTGAAGGTGGAGAACTTCATCTGGCGGAAGACGTCTACCTTGGTCTGATCGGCGATGAGGTCGAAGAGACGGCTGCGGCCGAACTGCCCGCCGGAGACCTCGAAGGCGAGCGAGCCTTCCAGCCGCCGCTTGAACTCCGCGCCCGTCCCCGCGCCCGTTCCTTGAGTGTTGAAGATCGCGGCTCCGGAGATCTGATCGGCCATCGAGGGTTTGAAGCTCGCCAGGAGGGGCCGGGCGTCGATCCCTTCCCCCTGAGCCCGCCAGGCGACGGCGGGCTCGGCCCCCGCGCGGCGGTATTCGAATTCCCCTTGGAGCCGGCCGCCGTTAAGGCTCGTCGGATCGAGGACAACCTTGAAGGAAGGGCCTTCGGCCGTGAGGCGCCCCCGGCCCGCTTCCAGCAGCAGCTCGCGATAAGTGACTCGGTCGAGCGTAAACGTCGCCTCCACGTCCAGGGGCAGGATTCCCTCCGGCTCGGGCGCGGCGGCGTCGGAGGCCGAAGCCGCCGGGCGAGACGGCGCCGCCGTTGATTGAGCCCCGGCCGGAGCCTCTGCCGGCGCGGGGAGGAACCCCATCAGGAGGGCGGCGTCGAGGGAACGGACACGGCCTTCCAGCCGGGCGCGAGGTCGCCCGTCCAGCCGCGCCACGCCCCTGATCTCCGCCCGGCCGGCGGGTCTGGCCCCCCGCGATGAGGTGAGTTCGATCAAGAGATCGGCGATTTCCTCTTCCACCTTCTTCAGCCGATGCCGGAGGGAAAGGGCGACCTCCTCCGGCGGCTCCTCGCCCGAGGCCAGGCGCAGGGACTCAATTTCAATCTCCCCCTCGGAAGTGAGGGTTTGGCCCACGGGGTCGAGCGTGAGGGCGATGTCGGCGCGGACCGGCGTCGGGCCAAACTGTCGTCCCTCGGCCCAGCCGAAGTGCTCGATCCAAGGCCCGGCAAGGAAGTCCCGCACCGTGAGTTTCAGGCGTCCCTGGGCGGTCGAGTCGGCGTCGGAGGCGCGGGCGGCCAGCGGCCAGGTCCCGGTCAAGGAGGCGTGCCCGGCGGCCCGGTCGCCGTCGTCGGTCAAATCGATATCCATGCGATCCAGGTTCAGGATTTGCGCTTGGGGGTCGGTTCGGACGCGGTTGGTGACGGCGAGCGACCGGAGGAGCGGTTGCCGGCCTTCGGCCGCGACGCCGAGCGCGTTCACCGCCGCCCGGCCCTCGATCGTCCAGCCCGGGGATTCGCTCTGTCGCTGGAGGGTAAAGTGGCTTTTCATGTCGCCCCCGCGGAGATCGCGGGCCGCAGACTCGGCCAGAATGCCCAGCCGACGGGTGGCCTCGGCGGCGTCGGGGGTGGTCAGATCGATCGCGAACGCTCCATCATGGGTGGAAAGGTCATATTCGCCGGTCAGATCGATCCGGGCCAGCGCCGGCCCGTTCGAGGCATCGCCGCTCCGCGAAGCGCGCTCCCGCGCCCCGGGGGCGTCGGCCGCCAGCCCCATCGTCCATCGCGTTAGGGACAGTCGTTCAAGGTTCACCAGCTCGCCGCTTAAGGTGTTCTGGACTCGAAGCGGGCCGGCGCGCCGGATTTCAGGCGGCTCGTCCGAGGAGGCGAAAAGAGGCTCGATCTCCCGATCTATGATGAGGTCCCGAACGAGGAGCGAACCTTCAAAGGCGAGCGACCGGCCCGTTTCGAGGGCGGCGATGGCTAATCGGCCCTCGGAGGTCCCCTGCCGCACGCCGTCGAGGGCGGTCGAGCCGGCGGCATCGACCCAGGGGCGCACGTCCTCGACGCCGAGGTCTCGGATCTCGACGTTGAACCGCGCCGGGGCTTCCGGGGCCGAGCCGGGGGCGGCGTCCTTATCGAGTCGCAGCCGGAGGGGCTGATCGAGGCCGGCGACGACGATCGGCTGCTCGGAGCGGCGGAGTTCGATCGCGGCGGTCTCAAGGCCAAGGGTTCGGCTGTCGGCGTCGTAATCGCCGATCTCCGTGAATTGGAAGGTCATCGGCGGGGTGGGCCCGCTCTCGGCGCGCAGGCTCAGGTTTTCGCCCGCCAGGCGGGCCTCAACCCGGTAGCGTTCGCCTTCGGTTTCGACCTTGGCGTTGCCGTCGAGGCGGGCGTGTTCAAGGGAGGCGGAACCGAGGGCCGCCAGGATGGGATTCAGAAAGGTTTCGTCAACCTCAGCCACTTCCAGCGAGGCCTCCAGATGGGTCGGCTGCCGGCCCTGCCGGGCGCGCCAGTCCAGAGCGACATCGACATGGCCGGCCGAGCGCTCGCCAGCGGCCGAAACGATACGCAACCGGGCCTGGGCTGAGGCTCGCCCCTCGGTCGTCAAGGCGGTCTCGGCCTCGAAAGCGAGGCTCTGGGGCGAGCCCGGATCGCCCGCCGACGTCGGCTCGCCGAAGCCTTCGGCGCGGGCCCGACCCGTGGCCTCGAGCCGTCGCCCCGAAGGGTCCTGATCCAGCCGCAGATCGGCCTCCAGGCGGCCACTCCGGGCTCGGGCCGGGTCGTCGGGGGCGAGCTGGATCCCCGAGGTCACGCTGAGGCGGGCCGTGCCGCCCCGTTCGAGTCCCGAAAGTGCGATTCGGCCCCCTTGGAGGCGCCAGGCGGTCGCTTCGAGGGAGCGTCCGGCGAGGCCGGTGTCGGCGCGCGGGCTGGGGCCGGTCCGATCGGCCTCGGCCCGCGGCCGACGCAGCTCGGCCGACAGGTCGGTGATTTCCAGCTCCTGGATCGCAACGGGGATGAGCGGCGCCTCGGGGGGGCGCGTAGGGGCCGTCGTCGCCTCGGTCGCGGTTGCCGCCGAGCGGGGCCCCGTGGACCGCGGGGTCGCGGCATCGTTGGCTTTCGGAGGGCTCAAGAGCACGAGCCGAGGGCTCTCAAGCCGGGCCGAGCGGATGATGGGCCCCTCGCCGCCGAACAAGCTCATCGGCGCGACCCGGACCTCAAGGGCGCGGATCGCCGCGGAGCGGCCCTGAGCGTCGGCGTAGGTCAGGTCCTGGACGCGCAGGCGGCCGGTGAGCGAGATCGACCCTCTGCCCGCCGAAAGGTCCGCCTTGAGCCTGCCGGCGACGAGCGGGAGGATGATATGCTGGAAGGCATGGCCCGTCTGCGAATAGAGCGCGGCGATGACGATCAGGCCGACCCCGGCGGGGATCGCCATGAAGAGCCATCGGCGGAGCCGCCCGGTCCGGCGTCTTTTGACCGGCGAGGCCGTCGCCGATGGCGGAGGCGGGGTTTCGGGCTGCAAGGCCGGCGAGCTCCCCTTCTCGCTCCGACCTTAGCAGACTCCCCCGGCTCGGGCTAAGCTCAAACCGCCATTCCGAGGCCGGCAAGGTTCGATGAGACCACTGCGTGGGACGGCAAGGGCGCTGAAGCTCCTGCAAGGCCGGCGGCGCGGCGCCGTCGCGTTGGCGGCGGTCCTCCTGGGCTGCGGCGGCGCTGAGAGCCCGGAAGGGGCGCCCAAGACGGCTGCGCCCCCGCGCGTGGTCCTTCTTTACGCGACGTGCACGGTCAACAAGGGGTTTCTTTCTCCTTACGGGCCGGGGGTGGACCTGACCCCTCATCTGACGGCGTGGGCCGCGCGGGGGACGGTCTTTGAGCGCCACCGAACGGAGGCCGGGATGTCGGGGATCGCCTATGCCTCGATCCTTTCCGGCCGCGGCTCAGCCGGCCATGGCGTTTTCACGCATCCGGAGCGGCTGGACGAGGCCGTCCCGACGATACTGGAGACGTTCGCGCGCGGGGGTTACGAGGTCTATGCCTGGAGCGCGCATCCGATGGCCGGGGAGGACCTGGGCTACCTGCGCGGCGTGGCGCCGGAGAACCTTTCGCCGCACGCGCTCACGCCGGAGGCGGCCGATTATGGGCGATTTGAGGCGCTCCTTGCGCGCGTGGCGGCTGATCCCGCCGTCCGCGCCTTCGTGTTCACCCATTTCACCGTCACGCACGGCCCGTACGATGAAAGGCCCGTCCCGGCCTTTTGCCGCGATTACCCGGGCGAATGCGGCATTCTTGAGGAGCTGAGCCGCGCCGAAGAGCGGCGGCTCAAGCGCCTTTACCACGAATACCACGAGCAACTGGCGTTCAACTTCCCCGAGGCCACGCGCCGGCTGCGGCTCGCGCCGGAGGAGATCGCCCGCCTGGCCCGCTTGCTGGAGCTTTTCTATAAGGCGAACGTCTGGCGGCTGGATGGGCTCTTCGGCGGCGTGGTCGAGACGATTCGATCGGCGGGGCTGGAGAACGAGACGCTCATCGTCTTCACGGCCGATCACGGCGAATCGCTCTATGATCCGGCGGCGCCGTTTCAGTGGTCGCATTCGCACTCGCTCGCCGCGGCGGCGCTCGACGCGCCGCTGATCATGGCCTGGCCGGGGCATCTCCCCGCCGGGGCGCGGTACGCCTCCGTCACCCGGTCGATCGACCTCTTCTCGACGTTGACTGCCCTGGCGGGTCTACCTCCCCCTGACGCCCTCGAAGGAGTCAATCTGGCGCCGGCGATCCTGGGAGAAAGCCCCCCACCGGAACTCGCGGCCTTCTCGCATGCGGGCGTGCTGCCGGCGGACCTGATCGGCCGGCCGGCGTTCACGACGGAGCGGCTGCGCGAGTTCTACCCTGAGCCGAGCATGGAGGCCACGTGGGTGGCTCTGCGGGAGGGCGACGCGGTGTGGAAGCTGGTTCAACGTGGCCGAGGCTGGGAAGCCGAACGATATGATCTGGCCGCCGACCCCGGCGAAAGGGTCAACCTTTTCGACCCGGACGCGCCCGAGGACATGGAGCGCCTGGAGGCGCTCAAGGCCTATAAGGGGCGGCTCGTCGAAGCCTGGCGGGAACGCGAGGCTCGACGTGAGGGCGCCCCCTCCATTACCGACGCGGAACGGGAACGAAAGCTGCGCAGTTTGGGTTATCTCCGCTAAGCCGGCGGTTGTTTGCGCGAGGCCAGGGGGTCGGCGGCCTCAGCTCGGCCGCGGGAGCTCGAAAATCGCCAGGCGGTCGTCTTCGTGGATCGGGGAGCCACAGCCGGCCTCGAAGCCACGATAGATTCGGCCCCAGAGGCGATAATCGAGCCCCACCCGGCCGGTCCGACGCCGGGGGCCGTTCCCAGCCGCTTGAGGAGACTCGAGGAAACTCCGGGGGTCCTTGGCGAGGATCACCAGCCCGAAGCCCAGGCGGGCGAGGTGGTCGACGTCGACGGCGCGGCGAATCTGGGGCCTCAAGCCCTGAAGGCGGGAGAGCACCGGGTCACGGTCGACGGAAGCCGCCGCCTCCGGCGGGGTGGTGGAAAGGTAACCTCCGGCGATGGGCTGCCCGTGAAAGGTTTGCGCCACCATGTTCTGAACCGTCTCGGGCCCGAGCGTGAAGGGGACGTGTAACACGGCTCCGTCGGCGCGGCCGGCCAGTTGGCCGTAGATCGGCGGGGCGTCGATCGCTTGGACGGGATAGGGCCAGGGGAGATACTCGAAAAGGATCAGCAGGCCGAGCGCCAGATTCCACCCCAGGCGGCCGCGAGCGAGCGCCGAGGCGCCGAGCCCGACGAGGACGGCGAGCGCCAAGCTGCCGGGAATGAGAAATCGATTCGCCACACGCAGGAGACTCAGGATCGGGGCCTCGGCCAGGAGCGCGAACGGCAGGGGGGCGACCGGCGTAAGCCGCCCGGCCCAGAGGAGGCGCCGGCCGAGGGCGAGGATCAAGAGCCCGACGAGGAGCGCGGCCCAGAAGCGACTGCCGGGCGCGCGCCGCGCAACGGCCACGCCCGCCAACACAAGCGGCGTGAGGCCCAGATAACAGACGAAGCCGGGCTCCCAATAGCTGCGGCGGCCGGCGTAAAACGGCGCCGTCAGCCGGCCGAGAAGGAGGTGCCGGTCGCTCGGCAGGAGCAGGAAGACGGGATCGATCCCCTGATCGACGGGGGGCTTCTGGTAATAGGTCTCCGGCCCGGCGATCTCCCGAAGCAAGGGGGCGGCGACGGGGAGCGTCAGCGCCGCGGCCACGGCGGCGGCCAGCGCCAGCCGCCCGACCCAACCGGCAGCGGGGGCGGGGCGTCGATGCAAGATGAGGACCAGCGCAAGCGGCAACAAAAGGAAGCCCGCCAGGAGGCCGAGATGCCAGTCGAGGAGGGCGTTGCCGGCGAAGGCGACGCCAAGGCCGATCGGGGCCGACGTGCCGGGGCGGCGGAGCGTTCTCAAGAGGAACAGGACGGCGAACGGAAGCAGCTCGGTCGAGAAGAGGTTGAGGTTTTCGAGCGTGTGCTCCAGCCGCTGAGGGAAGAAGGCGAAGACGAGGCCGGCGAGGATCGAGCCGTCCCGGCCGGCCCCGAGCTCGCGCGAGAGCGCATACGCCCCCATGCCCGAAAACGTAAGCGCCGCGAGGAGACAGATGTTATAAGCCGCCGCCGGGCCGAGCGTGGCCGTCGCCGGGAGGGCGAGGATCATGTTGATCGGGGAATGCGCGTGGAAGAGGGCACGGGCGCCGGCGGGGAAAAAGAGCGTCGTCGCTTCGAAGGGGGATTGGCCGCGCTCCAGGAGGGCGGTCTTCCACCACCAGAAAGTCCAGAGGTTCTGCCAGACGTCGACCGAGCCGGCGGGGAGCGTCGAACGCGGCCCCGCCGCCAGGGGCCACGTCATCGCCACGCTCAGGGCGGCAAAGCCGGCCGCCAGGCCGAGGCCATGGAGGAGCCCCTGCGCGGAGCGACCGCTCCGCGCCGCGGATTCGCCGCCGCCAGTCATGGAAAATGATCCAACGTTCCCGGCGAGAAATCATGCGGGAACGTCGCGACCGGCCCAGCCGGCTCCGGGCGTCCGCGGCGGGGCAGAGCGTCGGCCGACGGATGCGGTTGTTAGACCCCGGGCTTTGATTTCTCTGGAGCGGCTGTTCCGCGAAGCAGGCCGCTGACGCTGAGATCCTCGTCAACGTCGGGCCAGCGGATGGCCTGGCCATCGCCGAGGAGACGCCAGCTCCGGCGTTGGTCGGCGCTCGCGTGGAGCAGTCGAGGAAACCACGCCAGGGGGACGGTCAACCGCCGGCCGTCGGCCAGTTCGACCGTCAGGTTGTCGTCATTAGCTGCGACGGCGACGGCTCGGGGGTCTACCCTAGGTCGGGAAGAAGTCATGCCCTGCTTCCAGGAGCTCGTCTCGATGTTGGGCCACGAGCCGTTCCAGGCGACGGAACTCATGACCGCCGAGCCTGCTCGACGCCGCCAAGGATACCGGTTCCAGCCAGAACTTGGCAAAGGCGCCGGCCTGCTCGACGTGGATGTGGGGCGGCTCAGCCCCCTCGTTGCTGTAAAAGAAGAACCTCGCCGAACCGATGCGGAGAACCGTGGGCATCTCAGCGGACGAGGTGGTTCCTCGCCAGGCTTGGGCTGCGGATCGGCCTTGGGAGGTCGCCCTCCCTCGGCACGATGTTCTTGCCGGTTTCGCGTTCCGGCTCAGCCGCGGCGGCGCTTAAGGGATGGAAGAACGAGCCCGACGGCGGCGGCCGGGGCGCGATTGCCGCCGATTCAGATATCCCGCACGTCGCAGAGGGGGAGGGCGCGGCGGAGTTCGGCCAGGCCGGCCTCGCCGATGTCGGTATAACCGACGAGCAAGAGCCGCAGGTGGGGGTGGCCCTTCAGCAGCTCGACGGCCTTCGGGCTCAGGCGGGTGCCATAGACGTCGAGTTCCTCAAGCGCCATGAGGGGTTTCAAATGCTCCAGGCCGGCGTCGGTGATGCGGGAGAACGGCAGGCGCAGGCGTTTTAAATTGACCAGCCCGCGCACGTGAGCCAGCCCCTCGTCGGAAGTCGTCAGCGGCAGGTGAAGGGATTCGAGCGAGGTCAGCCCGGCGACGTGGGCGAGGCCGGCGTCGCTGACGCCGGGGCTATCGAGCGAGAGCGCCTTGAGGGCGGTCATCTCGCGCAAGTGGCGCAGGTCATCGTCCTGCACGTTGGTGTTTTCGAGACCGAGGATTTCGAGCCCCTTGATCTGCTTGAGATGAGCCAGGCCCGCGCCGGTGACCGGCGCCGCCAGCCGGGCCTCGGGCGGAGAGACGAAAATCAAGCCCTTGAGCGCCGGATGCCCGACCAGGCGGGCGAGCCCGTCGTCGTTATATTTGATGCCGATGAGGGCGAGGATTTCGAGCGAGGGGAGCCCGGCCAGGCGGCCCAACCCTTCGTTCGTGATGCCGGCGGTGAAGGCCAGGCGCTTGAGCCCGGTGAGGCGCGTGAGCGAATCGACGGCGGCGTCGCCGAGGAGGGGCTCGAAATAGAGCCCCGGCTGATTCTGCCCGCCCAGGCGGAGGTCTTCCAGTCGGGCGAGGGCGCGCAGGTCGGCGACGCGCTCGTTGGTCAGGCGCGTGGCCGAGAGATCGAGCCGGCGCAGGCTCGTGAAGGCCGTCACGGAGGCGAGCGTTTCGTCGGATAGGCGCGTGTTGGCCAGCGCGAGATGTTCGAGGGCCGGCGAGGCCCGCAGGGCCTCCAGCCCCTCGCCGGTCACCTCGCAGCCGTTGAGGACGAGCGCCCGTAAAGCCGAAAGCGGGCCGAGGGAGCCGAGGCCGGCGTCGGTGACATAGGTGTGGGCGAGGCTGAGGCCGCGGAGCGCGGTGAGCTTGCCGACGTGGGCCAGACCGGCGTCGCCGATGTCGGTGTTGTCCAGGATGAGTTCGGCGAGGCCGGCGAGCGAGGCCAGGCGCGCGAGGTCCGCGTCGGCCACGTCGGTGTCGGCGAGGCTCAAGGTTTGGATCGAACCGGCGGGGAGGGAGGCCAGCCAATCGAGCTTTTCGGCTCCGGCGGGGCTCACGTCCAGGCGGGCGTCCTGACCGTCGGGGAGGGTGACGGAGCCGCGGGCTTCGCCGAGGGGGACCCATGGGGCCGGCGCCGACAGGCGGTCGCTCTCGTCCATGATGGGTCCGCCCCACCAGCTTTCAGCGGCGAGTTCGCCGGCGTGGCCGGCGGGTCGGACTTGAAGGCGGCCGACGCCGCCGTCGGGGAAGACGATCGTCGGCCCGGCGGCCATCGGCGTCGGGCACAAGGCTCCGACGAGCAAAGCCATCAGGCCGGCCCCTCGCCGGGCGGCGTTCGGAAAGAAACGATGGCCGCTCAATGAGGGACGGGAACTGAAAATCATTCTCAACCTTCGCAGACCCCTATCGAGGGGCGGAATCCTTTTTTTCTATCACCCCCGCTCCATGAGGGCAAGCCGCGGGAAAATCTCAATCATCGTGTCCGTTAAGGCGTCCGGTGGAAATAGCGGCGGCGACCCAGGCGGCGGCGTAACAGGCCGCGCCGACCCAGTAAGCGCGCGAGATGCCGAAGTGGATGGCTACGCCGACGGCCAGCACTGAGGCCAGAACCGAGGCCGCCCCGTTCAGCCCCCAGAACCACGCCAGCAGGCCGACATGGCGGCCCGCCGCGGCTCGGATGCCCCACGGGAAGGGCATCCCCATCAGGAAGCCGAGCGGAAAGAGGAGCAGGCCGCTCAGGGCGATCCGGAACGGGGCGGCCGCCGCCTGAGCCGTGGCGAGGGCCCATGGCGTGAGGAGCCCGGTCAGGACAATGAGGCCCATGAGCGGCAGGAAAATGCGGTGGGCGCCCCCGCCGAGCCGCCGATCCAGCCCCGCAAAGCTCAGGCTGCCGAGCCCGCCCGCGACCAGGAGGGTGAAGAGGACCACCGTCAGGGCGCGGCTGGGATGGCCGAGGAAGGGAGTGAGGCGCTGCATCTGGGCGATTTCGACGAGGATGAAGCCCAGACCGATGGCGGTGAAGTAAGCCAGGCGCGGGCCGGAGCCGGCGAGCGCGGCGCGGTCCGTGGCGAGCGCCAGCGGCAGGAGGATGAAGGCCGCTGTCAAGCCGACGGCGACGACCAACAGCACGGCGAGCACGACGACGGCGTGGAGATTCGGCCCGACGCTATCGGCGCGCCGGAGCTCGGCGTCGAAAAGGTTCCGGAACGTGAGGGCGTTGAAGATGAAGGGGGCATCGTCGGTGGGGGGGCGTAGATTGGCCGGGAACCGCCGGGCGGCCCCGTGGGGCTCGGGGCCGGAGGCCAAATCCTCCAAGACGGCGTCCTCGGCCGTTTCGGGCGAGAGCATGATCTCGAAGCCCAGACCGTGGACGACCTGGTTGAGATTCTTCAGATCGGCCGGCGAGAACGGATCCCGCCCGACCAGGAGCGTCGCGACCCCGAGCGGGCCGCCGGCGGGGATCGTGCGGGCGAGGGCGACGTGGCCGCGCGGGTCTTCCACGCCGTGGCGGGCGAGGGCGGCGGCGGCCAGCGCCGTCAGCCGATAGAGAATCACCGGCCGATCGGGGAAGTACCACCGGGTAACGGCGAGCAATCCGCCGGGGCGGAGCTTTGAGAGAAAGATCGACCAGGCCTCGACGGTGTAAAGGGGATTTTCGGTCAGGGCAAAGGCGCCGGCGGCCGTCGCGGCGTAGGTGTCGATGAGGGAGAGTTGGATCAGATCGACGGGCTCGCGCCGGCGGGCGATATAGCCGCGGGCTTCGTCCACGACGAACTCGACGCCGGGCCGACGGCGCATCCCGCCTGAGAAGCGGGCGTAGGCGACGTTGACGATCTCGTCGATGATCGGGTTGAGCTCGACGGCGACGACGCGGGGCTGCTCGAAGACGAGGGCCGAGAGAACGTCCCGCCCGCCGCCGGCCCCCACGACCAAGGTCTCGGCTCCGGGCCGCAGATAGTGGGGCAGGTTCGTGATGTCATATTTGAGAAACGTGAGCGCCGACAGGTCGCCGGGGTCGTGGAGCATGAACGTGGCGGCCGCGGCGTCGATGTCGATCCGAAGCTGGCGGACGCGATCCCGGCCGTGATAGCGGGGGCTATAACCCCAGGCGAACGGCCGGACCGGGACGTCGGGGTCGCCCGTCACGGTGACCCGAGAGAAGGAATTCCACTTCTCGAACAGCGGCGTCGGCTCGAAGCGCCCCTTGACCCAACGGAGGTTCAGGAGGGGCCGGTGAAGCAGGAAGCCGACGTGGCTGGCCCCGAGCAGGAGCGCGCCGGCGAGCGCCGCCAGGAGCGCCCGCCGGCGCGGCCGGGCCGACGGGGCCCCCCAGACAAAGGCGACGGCGGCGGCCGCGGCCAGCCACGCGACGAAGACGACGACCGTCGGGCCGTCGGTGCGGCCGAGGGCGGCCACCAGCGTCAGGCAGCCGGCCGCCGAGCCGAGCAGATCGGCGGCATAGAGTTGACCGACTCTGCGAGGGAAACGGGAGAGCGCGAGCGAAAGGACGACGCCGGCGAAGACGAAAGGGACGGCGATCGTCACATAGGTCGCGGCGAGCGCGAGATTGCCCTGCCAGGAGCCGTCCATTCGAAACCGGATGCGCAGATGAAGGACAAAGGCCGCCAGCGTCGCGCCGGCGAGAGCCAGGGCGTGCCGCGCCAGGTGCGTCGGCAGGCGGTCATCGGGGAACCAGCGGGGAAAGCGGAAGACGAGGAGGCCGCCGACCGTCAGGCCAAACATGGCGATCGAGACGGCCATGAAGGCGAAGTGATACCACATCGTCACGCTGAAGATGCGCGTGAGGAGGATTTCCAGCATGAGCGTGGCGGCGGCGACCAGCCCCAGCCCGACATAAACGCCGGGGCCCGGCTCGGCCGAGGCAATGCCCTTGACCTCCGATCGCATGGAACTCGCCTTCGCGCGTTGGGGCGCCAGCATAGGGTCAGGGCGGGAGCGTGTCCAGCCTTCGGTCAGGCCGGGTCGGGCGAAGGGCTTCCTGGACCGATCCGTACGATTCGAGGTCCGGAGATGGCCCCGATCGAGCGCGCAGGCCCTGTCGGCTCTTTCTGCCGCCAAGCATGGCTCGACGAATCCCACCGGAGGCGGCCGACGAGCCAAGGCGGCGGGCTCGGGGGTCGTCCTGGCTCCCCCCTTGCCAGAACGGGTGGGGGACGTAAGATGGGTTGTCTCTTATCGCCGGGGGGCCTCGCGCGGGAGAGGCGGGTTCAGACGAAGGACGGCGGCGGAGAGGTCCTCCGGCCGTCGTTGAAAGGGGAGACGGAGGAGGGAGAGATCATGGGTGGACGTCGAGTCGCGATGCTCGTTCTGGGGTTGGCGTGGGGGGGGCTGGCCGTTCCAAGCCTTGCGCAGCGGCGGCTGACCGGCGTGCCGCCGGAGGGGAAGGTTTACACGCTGGGGGAGGGGATCGTCGCCAAAGAGGTGACCTTCTACAGCGACGACATGCCGTGCTGGGCCAAGATGTTCTATCCGAAGGGCTTTGATCCCGCCGGCAAGACCCCCGGCGTCGTGCTCGCCCACGGTTGGGCGGGGATCAGCGAGTTTCTGGAGAAGTACGGCAACCGGTTCGCCGAGCGGGGGCTCGTGGCGATGGTGATCGACTATCGCGGCTGGGGCCGAAGCCCTGGCTTTGTCACGGCGGTCGACCCGATCAAGACCACCGACGATCAGCGCGTGGCGGAGACCGAGGCGCGGGTGCGGATCAAGCGAACGCGGCTGATCCCGTCCAAACAGGTCGAGGACATTCGCGCGGCGATCTCCTATCTCCAGGGCGAACCGGGCGTCGACCCGGACCGGATCGGCATCTGGGGGTCGAGCTTCGCCGGGGGGAACACGATGGTCGTGGCCTCGCTCGACGCGCGAGTGAAGGCCGTCGTGGCCCAGGTGCCGGCCATTGGGGGCAAGAACGCGCCGGAAGGGCCACTGCCGCTGCGGGGCGCGGCGCTGGAGGACGCGATCAAGCGGGCGCGCGAGGGGCGCGGGGGGGAGTACGAGACCGGCTTCAGCGTCCGGCGGATGGTGGACGTGGAGACGCAGCAACTGACGCGCGAATACCGCCCGTTTCACCGGGTGAAACATGTCCCGGAGACCGTGGCGGTGCTGTTCATCGTCGCCGGCGCCGAGGAGCTGTTCGACAATCGGGAGAACGCCTACGCGGCCGCCGAGATTCTGAAGGGGCCCAAAGAGGTGGTCGAAATCCCGAACATCACGCACTTTGAGATGTATCTCGGCGACGCCTTCGAGCGGGGATCGAATCTGGCCGCCGAGTGGTTCCGCAAGCACCTGGGACTGGACTAAGGGAGTAAGCCGATGCGCGCCCTGGCGGCATGGGGACGCTTCGGAGGCTGGCTACTCGTGCTCGTCCCCGCCGTGGGGCGGGGACAGGCGACCGACGGCGGACGCTCCGGCCCGGTCGCTCCGGGCCAGGAGTTCATGGTCCCGATGCGCGACGGCGTCCGGCTGGCGACGAGCATCTATCTGCCGGAGACGGGCGGACCCTGGCCGGCCATCCTGAGCCGGACGCCGTACAACAAGGCGGGGACGGGCCGCCGCGCGGGCCGCTACACTTCGGCGGGCTACGTCTACGTCATTCAGGATTGCCGGGGCCGGTTCGCCTCCGAAGGCGTTTACGAGCCCTATCAGACGGACATGGAGGACGGCCACGACACGGTGGAGTGGATCGCGGCGCAGCCGTGGTCCGACGGCAAGGTCGGGCTGACGGGCCGTTCGGCCGGGGGGATCGCGGCCAACCTGGCCGCCGCCGCCGACCCCCCGCATCTGGTCTGCGCCTACGTCGTGACGGCTCCGGAGAGTCTCTTTGATGAGTCATATTTCATGGGGGGGGTCTTCCGGGAACACTTCCGAGGCAATTTCATGCGGTTGCAAGGGGTGGCCGAGCAGATTCCCTCCCTCCAGCGGCGGGTCGTGATGGATGAACAATGGCGTCGGACCGATCTGGTTCATCATCGCGACCGGACCAACGTGCCGATTTATCAGGTGGGCGGCTGGTACGACATGTTCGCCAAGGGGGCCATCAACAACTTTGTCGTTCTGCAGGAGCATGGCCGTGAAGGGGCCCGCGGGCGCCAGAAACTCTGGATGGGCCCGTGGGGGCACTCCGCCCTGGACGGGGACCTCGAATACGTGGGCGAGCGCGGGCTGGCTCGCGCGTTCGAGGAGGAGATGCGTTGGTTCGATTACTGGCTCAAGGGGGAGCCCAACGGCATCATGGAGGAGCCGCCGATCGTTTACTATCACATGGCGGCGGCCCGACGGGGCGCATTCTCCGGCAAGGGGGGGCTCCGGCGGGCCGAGCGGTGGCCGCCGCCGGGGCAGGACGCGCGGTATTATCTCCAGCCGGGCGGCGGCCTGAGCCGGATTCGCCCGACCGTCCCGGTAAGCGCGTCCACGTATCGGTTTGATCCGGCGGACCCGGCGCCGACGCACGGGGGGGCTAACTATAATAATTTCCCCAGGGAAAGCCCGATCACCGTGGGCCCCGTGGATCAACGCGCGATCGGCGAACGGCCCGATTACCTCCGGTTTCAGACCGAGCCGCTGACGGAGGACCTGACGATCCAGGGGCGCGTCGAGGCGGAGCTGTGGGTCTCGACCGACGCGCCGGACACGGACTTCATGGTCAAGCTCGTCGATGTCTACCCGGACGGTTACGAGGCGCTCGTGCTCGACAGCGCCCTGCGGACGCGTTACCGCCACGGACGCGAGGCCGGCGACGTGCGGCTGATGAACCCGGGACGGCCGGAGCGGATCGCGATCGACCTCTGGTCGACGTCGCTGACGATCGAGGCGGGTCATCGCGTGGCGGTCCACGTGACCTCCAGCAACTGGCCGCGGTTCGAGGTGAACCCCAACACCGGCGAGGCGCCGGGCTCGGCGGCGATTCCGCCGCGCCCGGCCTGGAACACCGTTCATCACGACGCGGCCCGATCCTCGGCGATCGTTCTGCCGGCGACGGCCTGGCCGGAGCCGGAATGAGGACCACTCGGGCGGGCCGGAGACAGCTCCAGGGGCAAGCGAAGGCGGCGCGAGAAGAATGAAGACCGGCGACTTTCGCGGGTTCGAGGTGCGGCTGGAAGAGCCGGGCATCGTCTGGATCACGTTCAACGAGCCCGGGCGGCTGAACGGCATGACCGTGCCGATGAAGCGGGACCTGATCGAGATTCTGGCCCAGGCCGAGATGGACGACGCTGTTCGCGTCATCGTCTTCATCGGGTCGGGCCGCGCCTTCAGCGCCGGGGACGACATCAGCGGCCGCGCGGCTCACGCGGCGGCCGCCGCGCCGCTCACGCCGGCCATCGCCGAAGGCTTCAGCCGCGCGCGGCACCATCGGCTGGGGGTCTACGCGGGCCTGCGGACGCACTCGCAACGGCTGAATCTCGCCCTCCGCGAGATGGATAAACTGACGATCGCCGCCATCAACGGCTACGCCATTCAGACGGGCCTCTCGCTGGCGCTCTGCTGCGATTTTCGGATCGCCTCGACCGAGGCGCGCCTGGGGAGCGCCACGTTGCGCTTCGGGCTCATGCCGGACGAAGGGGGGCACGCGCTGTTGGTCCAGTTGATCGGCGTGGCGAGGGCGATGGATTTCCTGATGCGCAAGCGGATCGTCTCGGCCGAGGAGGCGCTCGCCCTGGGGCTCGTTCACGAAGTCCTCCCCCCGGCCGAACTGTCGGCGCGGGCCCTGGCGTTGGCTCGGGAACTGGCCGAGGGGCCGCAAGTTGCCATGCGGCTCCTCAAGCGAGCGATCTATCAGGCCGCCGAGCTGACGTTCGCCCAGGCGCTTGAGGATATCGCCGCCCGCACGGCCGTCTCGGACCCGGAGCCCGACGCGCGCGAAGGGATCGCCGCCTGGCGGGAGAAGCGCCCGCCCCGGTTCAACGCCTGGCTGGAGGGGCCGGGAGGTGAAATGGAGAACACAGCAGGCCGAGGGGTGAGGGGCGAGGCATGAAGGGCGAAGGAAAACGGACAGAGGAGCTTGGAGGGGAGGGCGCCCAAGGGGCTCGGCCGGCCATGAGGATTCCAATGGACCCGGATGGGCTCCTTTGGGGGCTGCCGGCCTTGGTCGCCGGCGGGGTGGGGTGGGTCTGGGGGTGGGAGTGGCTCTGGATCGGGGCGATCGGGCTGATGGCGGGCCTGGCCTGGTTCTTCCGGGATCCGGCCCGGCGGATCCCGCGCGAGGCCGGGGCGATCGTGAGCCCCGCCGACGGCAAAGTGACGGAGATCGCGCCGAACGAGGACGCCGCGCGGGGGCCCGTCCCTGGAACGCGCGTCTCGATCTTTCTCTCGGTGATGGATTGTCACGTCAACCGCGCCCCTTGTGCGGGGGAGGTTCGGGCGATCCGCTATCGGCGAGGGCGCTTCCTCAACGCTCTGAGCCCGGCCAGCGGCGACGCGAACGAATCCAATTGGATTTCTTTAGACTGCGGCCAGCGAGGGATCGCCGTCCGCCAGATCGCGGGGCTGATCGCCCGGCGCATCGTCTGTCGGGTCAGCGAGGGCGAAGTGCTGGAACGCGGCCAACGGATCGGCCTCATCCGGTTCGGCTCGCGCGTGGAGCTTTACCTGCCGGCCGAGGCGCGGATCGAGGTCAGGGTCGGGCAGAAAGTCCGCGGTGGGGCGAGCGTCGTTGCCTTCTGGCCGACGCCGCAGCCATGACGGCGGCAGGGGGGAGGTTCAACCCAGAAAGTCCAGGATCAGCCGGTTAACCTCGTCGGGTTGGTCGTGCTGGACCCAGTGCGTGGCCTCGGGCAGCCGGCGGAGCGTGAGCGCGGGAACCAGCGCTTCGAGCCCATCCAGAAGGCTCGGCAGGAGCGCCGTATCGCGCATTCCCCAGATCACAAGCGTCGGGACGGAGATCAGGACCGGGGGCGGCTGCTCGGTTTGGCCGGTCGACGGCGGCGATTGGCTCAAGTCCGGCGGTGGCGCGGGCATGGCCCGGTAATAATTCGTCGAGGCGCGAATGGCCCCCGGCTGGGTCCAGGCTCGGACGTATTCGGCCCGTTCGGTTTCGCTGAGGCTCGTCGGATCGGCCATCGTCTCGAAGACGAATTTTTTGAGCAGGCGGCAATCGTCCCTCAGGAGCACTTCCTCGGCGCGGTCGCTCCTCAAAAGATGCATGTATTGGGAGGCGGCCTGCTGTTCGGGCCGGGCGCGGACGTCGCGGGCGAAGAGCGTCGGATGGGGAGCGTTGAGGATGATCAGCTTCTCAATGCGCTCGGGCTGGAAGGCCGCGACCGCCCAAGCCACGGCCCCGCCCCAATCATGACCGACCAGGGTGAGGCGGCGTTCGCCAAGGGCGTCCATCAGCCCGATGACGTCGCCGACGAGCGACCGCATGCGGTAATGCTCGGGCCCTTCGGGCTTGTCCGAAAAGTTGTAACCGCGCAGGTCGGGGGCGACGACGCGCCATTGAGGCGCGAGGGCCGGGATCTGACGCCGCCAGCCGAACCAGAACTCCGGGAAGCCGTGCAGGAGCAGCACGGTTCCGCGGCCGGGGGGCTCCTCGGGGCCGGCGAGGGCGCAATGCAGCCGGATATCGTTCGCGCGGATGAAGCGACGCTCAATTTCCGGCGGGCTCATGCGGCGTGGACCTTTCCTCTCCGGCGTGATCCGGACCTCCGGCGTCCGCGCTCGGTTATGAACGAGCCTCGCCTCGATCGCAAGGGGCATCTCCGGCGGCGCCCGGGGCCCTTGGGGCGGCGGGCTTTGCCGTTGGACGGGCTGGGGTTTCAGGCTAAGATCGGCGCGGCGGCCGGGACGCCGTGAAACTGGGGATCGGGATCGGGAGTCCATGATGGGCATCCAGCGGGCCGAGGGGCCGAACGGCTTACGGGTTGCGATGGTTTGGGCCGTCGCCGTAGCCGGGCTCCAGGGGGCCGGCGCCGAGCCGTTGCCGGTGCGGACGGAGCGGTTTTACGCCCCGTCGGTCGAGCGAGAGGTGGCCTATAACGTTTGTCTGCCCGAGGATTACGAAACCTCCGGCGAGCGCTACCCCACGCTTTATCTGCTGCACGGGCTGACGCAGGATCATACGGCCTGGGCGCGGTTGGGGGTCCAGTATTACGCTCAGTTCCACCGGCTTATCATCGTCATGCCGAGCGTCGGACGGACGTGGTACGTCAACTGGGGGGCGAGCCCGGCCGGCGTCAAGAACCGCTGGGAGGATTTCATCGTCCGGGACCTGATCGAGCACGTGGACGGGGCCTATCGGACGATCCCGGAGCGGGCCGGCCGGGCCATCAATGGGCTCTCGATGGGGGGCTACGGGGCCCTCATGCTCGGCCTGCGGCACCCGGATTTGTTCTCCACGATCGGCAGTCACAGCGGGGCGCTCGGGTTCGCCCGGCGGGCCCGAAGCGAGATGTCGGCCGACGGGGCGCTGGCCACGCCGGAGGGGACGATCTTCCTCTCGCCCGAACAGTGCGACGCCCATGATCCGTTCAAGTTGATTCTGGAGGTTCCCCGGGAAGCTTTGCCGCACATCTATCTGGATTGTGGCACCGAGGACGGCCTGATCGCCGAGAACCGCGAGTTCACCCGCCTCCTCCTGGAACGGGGGATTGCGTTCACCTTCGCTCAATCCGAAGGGAACCACGCGCCGCCGTATTGGGCCCGTGAGATCGGGCACTCGCTGGCCGTCCAGGAGCATCTGATGCGCCGGGGGCTCGGGCAGACGGTGACGCTTCAGCGCGCGCCGGCCGCGACGACCTCGGCGGTGACGGCGGCCGATCGGGCGGTCGGGTCGCTGCCGGCCAACTGGCCGCGGTTGGAAGGTTCCGTCGAGGGGCCGAACGAAATCCGGCTCCACAACGACGATGCGGGGGAGGTGCTCGTCGCGATCAGGACGGGGCGGCGGGGGCTCGATTTCAAAATTCCGGCGGGCGAATCCCGAACGGCGCGCGTCGGCAACGGGCGCTACCGTATCTATTTCGTCTTCGCGGGCGAACCCGACCGGCTTTACGAGGGGGACCCCTTTGTCCTCAACAACCAGGGCGTCGAACTGCGCTTGAAGAACGGCCCCTGACGCCGGGCCGGTGGAGCCCGAGCCTCAATCGCCCGCGGCTCCCAGACGGCGCCAGACGAGACGGGCCGTCGTGCGGCCGCCGGAGCGCAGGGAGAGCGTTAACCCATCTTTGCTCAGCTCGAAGAAGCGCACCTGATCCCCGCCCACCCAGCGCGGGTTGACCGAGCCCTGGACATGGTGCGTGACTTTCCCCTCCGTGGGGTCGATCTCGTAGCGGCCAAAGTAGGCGACGTAGCCGAGGCCGCGAGCCGGCGTCGCGGCTTCGGGGGGCCGTTCCGGCCAGTCGAGCGGCATGATCTGGGCGGCCATGTTTCCGGCCGGGTCGTAGTTTAAGCGGCCGATGGCTTCCACGCGCCGGGTCTCGCCGCCGGCCGGGAAAAATTCATAGCTCACCAACTCGTACGTTCCCGCCAAGCGTTGGCGAAGCTGAGGCTGCGGATCGGCGCCATCGTCCCCGGGCGGAGCGGCCCACGACGGGCGGAGGCCCGCCATCCAGCCCAGGGGCAGCCCTAGCGCTGCGATCAGAACCAAGGTGGGGACGAGCATGCGGCGGGGGGACATGATGCGCCTCCGGGGCCTGACGGAGATCGGCGGGGCCGCCGTGGGGAACCCGCGACGGATCGCCTTCATCCGTAAACCATGATCGCGCGGCTTGCAATCCTCCCCTGCGGCGGGGCTGAGGTTTGCCGGGGGCCCTTGCCATCGGGCGCGCGACCTGCTATGACGCCGAACGCGGGCAATCGCGCATTCCCACCGACGGAGGGCCAGGACGATGGGTCCATCGATCCAGCTTCGGGGACCGGTGCCGCCGGGCAATCCCATGGCGGCAGTGGCCTGCCGGACGATGCATCGCTCGATTGGGCGGCGCTCGGGCCGGTTCCGTTCTCGGGCCCGGCGAGCGTGGGGGTTGTGGCCGGCGGCGGCGCTGATCGCCGTGGGGTCAGCCCGTGCCGACGCCCCGGAGGCGGGCGAGAAGGTCCGCATTCTGGTCACGGCGGCGTATGCGCGGGAGCTTCAGGACCTCGCCCAGCGCCATCCGCAGTTGGAATTCATCCCGGCGGCCAACGCGCGCGAACTGGTCGATAAGGCCCCCGGCTGCGTCGCCGTCATCGGGCTGGCGCCCGGGGCGCCCGTCGGCGAGATCATCCGCGCCTCGGGGGAGGTCAAGTGGATCCAGACGATGAGCGCCGGGGTGGAGAGCTACCTGCGCGCGCGCGAACTCAAGGAAAGCGACATCATTCTGACCAACGGTCGGATCATCCAGGGGCCGGAGATCGCCGATCACGCGTTCGCCCTGTTGCTGAGCCTCACGCGGGACCTCAAGTTCTATCACGAGCAGATGAAGAAGGGCTTTGAGCGGACAAGCCGCCTGCCGCTGAAGGAATTACGCGGTAAGACGATGCTGATCGTCGGGCTGGGGGGGATCGGGACCCAGGTAGCCGAGCGCGCCCACGCCTTCGGGATGACGGTGCTGGCCGTGGACCCGAAGGATTTGCCCTACACGCGGGCCGTTGAGTATTGCGGCAAGCCCGATGAGCTTGCGGCGCTGCTGCCGCGGGCGGACGTGGTCGTCAGTTGCGTCCCAGAGACGGCGCGATCCCACCGGATGCTGGGCGCCGAGGAGTTCAAGCTGATGAAGGCGGGGGTTTACGTCATCAACGTTTCGCGGGGGCCGATCCTCGACACCGAGGCCCTGACCGAGGCGCTGCGATCGGGCAAGGTGGCGGGGGCGGGGCTGGATGTCACTGACCCGGAGCCGTTGCCGAGCGATCATCCGCTGTGGGCGATGCCGAACGTCGTGATCACGCCGCACATCGCCGGTCAGTCCGACGCCGTGCAGGCGCGTCGCGTCGCGCTGTTTCGGGATAACGTTGAGCGTTTTGTTTCCGGCCGTCCGCTGCGCAACGTGGTCGATAAGTCCGAGGGTTATTGAAGCCGGGCGCGATAAATCGCGTCCTCCAGATCGGAGCTGATGAAGACCGTTCCCTCCGGACCGACGGCGACGCCGGAGAGCACGAAGGGCGGCGGCGCGCCCGCCGGGGCGGCCAGGCCGACGGGCAGCCGCTCGGCGAGCGTTCGGGCCTCGCCGGTGGCTGGGTGGATGGCCGTCAGTCGCCGCGCCCCCGTCTCGACGACGATGACCTCGCCCGACGGCCCGACGGCGAGCCCTTCGGGGCCGTTGAGGCCCGAGGTCACGCGGCGAGTGGTTTTGCCGGCCGGATCCACGGCCAGGACCTCGCCCGTCGCCGAGAGGGTCACGTAGATCACGCCGTCGGGCCCGCGGGTGAGGGCCGTCGGAGCCGCTAACCCCTCGGCGAGGACATGGCGAGGGGGCTCGTCTCCGGCGCCGACGCGCGTCAACCGCCCGGCCGCCAGTTCGGCGACGATCAGCGAGCCGTCCGGGAGGGCCGCTACGTCATACGGTCCGGCGAAATCGTGAAGCGTCCGAAGAATGTGCCCGGTGCGGCGGTCGAGCGTTTGGACGGCGCCGCCGAACCAGCTCGTCAGATAAACGCGGTCCTCGTCGACGTCGATCCCGCTGGGAAACTCCAGCTCGCTGCCGGCGATCCGGGCCAGATCGGTGATTTGACCCGTCGCGACGTCGATGGCGCGCGCGGCGAAAGTATCGGCCACGTAGAGCGTCGTCCGCGGGCCGTCGCTCCAAAGGGCCAGGTCGCTGGGGGCGCCGAGCGCCGAGGCGCGGACCTGACGGGCGGCGCCGGTGGTCCGATCGATCTCGAAGACGGCGTTCTCGGCCATGACGGTCACGAAGAGCCGCCCCGTCGCGTCGAAGGCGAGGTTATCGATCGCCGCCGGCAGCCGCGCGACCACCATTTTTTCCCAACTTTCATTGTTGAGCCGGACCACTTCGCCGGCCGCCGAATCGACGACCCAGAGATCGCCTTCGGGGCCGAAGTTGACGGCGGCCGGGATCCGGAAGCCGCGCGCGAGCGTCCTCACCTGAGCCCGATCGACATCGACCGTGACCACCTCGCCCTTGAACCAGAGCGGGCCATAGAGCAGCCCGTCGGGGCCGAACTCGAACCCATTGAGGCCGCCCAGATTTTCGAGCACCTTTCGCGGCGCGCGTTCTCCCCGGGGGTCGATCTCATGGAGCGCGTCGCCGAGGAAGACCTGCGTGGCGAAGAGCCGTCCGTCCGGAGCGAAGGCGATCGAGTTGATCCCCGGCAGGCCAGCGGCCAATTCCCGGATCGACCCGTCCGGGGCGCGGCGGTGCACTTTGCCGAGGAAGAACGAAGTCCAGACGAGTTGACCCCCGGGCCCGAAGGCCAGATCGTCGGCCATGCCGAGCGGGGGCGGAACCTCGACGCGCGTGGCCCCGGTGGCGGGATCGACGGCGTAGATACTCTGGCCGACGACGCTGCCGACGAGCAGCCCCCCGTCAGGGGCGGCCGCCAGGCCATGGATGCCGTGAAGCCCGTCGCCGGGGATGAAGACCTCAAAGGTCAGCGATTGGGCCGAGGCGGCCGAGGCCGCTGAAGCCGCGGCCAGGCAAGCCGCCCGCGCGATCCATCGCCGGAGTGTCCTGTTCGCCGAGGATTTCATGAGAGAGCCTCCCGATGCCATGAGCCAAAAAAGGGGTGATAGTCCTTCGGGGGCGAGGATAACGTTTTCGCCGTCCGCGCGCGACCCGGAAAGCGCTTCGGCCCGTTATGTCTGAGGCCCAACCCGCAGCCGAATTCACGATCATGATCGACCTGTTGGTGGTCCTGGGGACCGCGGCCGCCGTCGCCCTTGTCTTTCAGCGCATTCGGGTGGCGTTGATCCCGGCTTATCTCGTCGCGGGGACGCTGCTCGGGCCGAGCACGCTGGGGCTCGTGGGCTCGACGGAGAATCTGGGGGCGGTTTCGCAACTGGCGATCATTCTGCTGCTCTTCGGGATCGGGCTTCATCTGGATACGACGAGTCTGCGCCACGACGTGGTCCGGATGCTGGCGGTAGGATCGCTGGCCTGCGCGCTGTCGATTCTGGCGGGCTGGCCGGTCGGCCTGGTCTTCGGGCTGAGGGCGCCGGCGGCGTTGGCCGTGGCGATGGCCCTCAGTCTCTCCTCGACGGCCGTCGTCCTGCGGAACATGGCCGGCCGGCGGGAGCTGAACACGCGACATGGGCGGATTTCGCTGTGCATTCTCGTGATCCAGGACCTGATCGTCATGGGGATGCTGGCCGTCGTCCCGGCGCTGGCCCGGTGGTCGGGGTCCGGCGGCGCCTTCCTCTTGGAGGGTCGCAGCGAGGCCGTTGGCCAGTTGAGCGGGTGGGGACAATTTGCCGTCGATGCGCTGTTGCGGGTCGGCGGGATGGGGGCGCTCGTGACGCTGGGGCGGATGGCGCTGCCGAAGCTGCTGGACGAAGCGGCGCGCGGCCGCTCGCCGGAGGTGATGATTCTGGCGGCGGTGGCGGCGGCGGTGGCGGCCTCGGTGCTGGCCGATCTTCTGGGGTTTTCGCTGGAGCTGGGAGCCTTCCTCTCCGGGTTCATCCTTTCCGGGACGATTTTCCGGCACTATCTGAGCGGCCAGATCGGCCCCTTGCGGGACCTGTTCATGGCCGTTTTCTTCGTCGCCCTGGGGATGAAGCTCGATTCGGCGGTGCTGGTCGAGCAGTGGTGGGTCATTCTCATCGCCGGGGCCGTCATGACCGGGCTCAAGACGGTGACGATCGGGGCAAGCGTCTGGGCGCTGGGGGCGACGGCGTCCATTGGGGTGACGGTGGGCTTTTATCTGGCTCAGGCCGGGGAGTTCAGCCTGATCGTCCTGGAGGCGGCGCAGTGGGAAGGCGTGATCGCCGATGAAGTCTCTCAGGCGGCGATCGCCATCGTCGTGCTCTCGCTTATCTTGACGCCGATGCTGGCCGCGATCGGGCGCGCCGGCGCTCCCCGCGTGGCCGGCTGGCCGACGGCCCCGTGGACCGCAACCGGCCCCGTGACGGCGACGGGGGGCGGCACGGACGAGCACGGACGGCCACGGGCGGTGCCGGAGGCGGCCGGACGTCACGCCATCGTCGCCGGTTTCGGCCCGACGGGCCGCCAGCTCGTTCAGCTCCTGGAGGAGGCGGGGTTCCGCACGACCGTGATCGAACTCAACCCGGGGACCGTGGCCACGGAGGCGCGGCTGGGGCGCAAGATCTTCTTCGGAGACGCCTCCAGCGCCGACGTGCTGGAGGCCGCCGGCATCGACGAGGCCGACGCGCTCCTGCTGACGATCCCCGACGAGGAGGCGGTGCATCGGGCCTGCACGTGGGCCCGACGGCTCTCCCCGTCGATTTTCATCGCCGCTCGGACGGGGACGATTGCCCGCGGCGAGCGGGCGCTCGAACTGGGCGCCGACCACGTCACGGTCGATGAGGTCGCCACGGCCGAGGCGATGCGGCGGGCCGTCCTGGAGCGACTGTTGCCCGGGAGCGAGTCAGCGCCCGCGCCGGGGGAATCCGGCCAGGGCTGATCGAACCGGAAAGGCGACGCCTTCCGTCCGCCGTTCCGGGCGCCTGCGCCTCCCGAGTGCGTCAGGTTGAAGCCTCGGGGGCGAATCCCTGGCGGGTCAGGTTCTCCGTCTCGGTGCGGGCGATGAGGAATTGTTTGAGGTAGTCCGGCCCGCCGGCCTTGGAGCCGACGCCGCTCAGCCGCCAGCCGCCGAAAGGCTGGCGGCCGACGATCGCGCCGGTGATGCCACGATTGAGATACAGGTTGCCGCAGACGAACCGTTGGCGCGCAAGGGCCAGATGACTGGGCGTCCGGGAGAAGACGCCGCCGGTCAGGGCATAATCGGTGCCGTTGGCGATCCGGAGAGCCTCGTCGAAATCCCGCGCGGCCAGCACGGTGAGCAGCGGGCCGAAGATTTCCTCCTGGGCCAGGGGATGGCCGGGGTTCTCGATCGCGTAGGCCGCCGCCGGGGCAAAGTGCCCCTGGCGGGCCAGCTCCCCCGGCTCGACTCGGGCGATCCGGCGGCCTTCGGCTTCGGCGCGGGTCAGATAGCCCTCGACGCGCTGGCGCGCCTCGGCGTCGATGAGCGGGCCGACCTGGCAGCCCGGCTCCCAGGCCGGGGCGACCCTCAGGCTGGCCACGCCTTCGGCGAGTCGGCGGGCCAGATCGGCGTAAACGTCGGCCACGACGATCAGCCGAGAGCAGGCCGAGCACTTCTGACCGCTGAAGCCATAGGCGCTTGAGAGGATTTCAGGCAGCGCGGCGTCCAGATCGGCGCTGGCATCGACGATGATCGCGTTCTTCCCCCCCATTTCGGCCACGACGCGCTTGAGGAAGCGTTGGCCCGGGCCGACGCGAGCGCACTCGGCGATGATTTCCAGCCCGACGGATTTCGAGCCGGTAAAGGCGATCATGTTCACCTCGGGCGATTGAACCAGCGCCCGGCCGGCGATTTCCCCTCGGCCGGGGAGAAAGTTCACCACGCCGGCCGGCAGGCCGCTCCGCCGGAGCAATTCCATGAGCTGCCAGGCGATGAGCGGCGTTTGCTCGGCGGGTTTGAGGATCACGGCGTTGCCCGCGGCGACGGCCGCCGCCATCATCCCCACCGGGATGGCCATCGGGAAATTCCACGGCCCGACGACGCCGACCACCCCCAGCGGGAGATAGCGCAACTCATTGCGCTCGCCCGGGAGCCAGGGCTGCAGGGGCGCGGGGGGTTCCAGGCGTTCGGCCTCGGCGGCGTAGTAGTTCAGAAAGTCGATGGCTTCGCAGACGTCGGCGTCGGCCTCGCGCCACGGTTTGCCGGCCTCATAGACTTCCAGGGCGGCCAGCGCCAGCCTTCGTCGCCGGCAGGCGGCCGCCGTCCGGCGCAGAAGCCCGGCCCGTTCGGCCGCCGAGGTTCGGCCCCAGGGCTCGGCGGCGCGCCGGGCCGAGGCGATCGCCCGTTCGGCCTCCTCAGGCCCGGCGAGGGCGCTCCAGCCCACGCGCAGGCCCAGATCGTTGGGGGAAAGGATTTCCAGCCGGTCGCCGGGGCGAACCTCATGATCGTCGATCAGCAAGGGCGCCTCCAGCGGGAGACTCTGGCGGACCTCACCAAGGGCTTCGGCGAAGGCGCGCCGGTCGGCATCGAGCGAGAAATCCAGGCGGGGCTCGTTCCGGAAGGCCGCCTCGTCGGGGGCCGCTTCCGTGAAGGCGCGGGGAGGGTTCATGAGGCGCATTCCAACTTGGGATCGCGCAACAAATCGGCCTCGTCGGTCTCGCCGAGAGCGCGCTGCCGCAGGAAAGACTCCTGCGCCGTGTTCTCCAGGATTCGCCGCACGAGGTAAGCCATCCCCGGGATCAACTCGCCGCACGGGACGTAGATGCGGGGCCGGTGGCCGAAGGCCCGCAGGGCCCGGGCCAGCGGATCGGCCATGCCGTACAGGAGCTGGATTTCGAGCCGGTCGGGGGGAACATGGAGGGATTCGGCCAAGGCGAGCGCGTGAGCGATCGAACGGACGTTGTGGCTGCCGACGGCCGTCCGGACGAGCCCATGCTCTTGCAGGAGGCGGCGGGTCATCCGCTCAAACTGAGCGTCCGTACGCGATTTTTCCGTGAGGACGGGGCAGGGCCAACCGTTCTGGGCCGCCCCGATCTGCTCGCTGTCCCAGTAAGCCCCCTTGACGAGCCGGATCGTCATGGACCGGCGGCGGGCGCGGACCCAATCCAACCAGGCCGTCAGCGTCGGTTCGGCGTCGACGAGGTAGGCCTGCATGACGATGCCGACGTGGGGGTAGCCGGCCCATTCGGGAGCTTCCAGCAGCCGCCGTGCCAGGCGGAGCGTCAGATCGCGATACTCCCGCTTCTCCATGTCGATGTTCAGGAAGACGCCCCCCGCGCGCGCCGCCCGCGCCAGCGGTCTCAATCGAGCCAGGACGCCCGCGGCCGTCCCTTCCTCGTCCAGGGGATCGAAATGGGAGGCCAGCGAACTGAGCTTGATGGAGATGTTGACGCGGGGATCGTCCGCGCCGTCAGGGGCCTGCGGGGGCATGGGGCCGAGCAGGCGCGCCAGACCGTCCACCATTTCCCGATAGCGGGCGGCGAAGCGGTCGGCCTGGGCCTCACTCGTCACCGATTCGCCGAGGAGGTCCAACGTGAAGCGGAACCCCTGGCGTTCGAGCGTCCGGATGCGGGGGGCGACCTCTTCGGGCGTGCGCCCGGCGATAAACCGCCGGCCCAGCATCGTGATGGCCCACCGGCCGGCCCGCGCCGTGGCCCAATCCGGAGCCCAGGGCGAGCCCAGGGCGCGCCGGGCCAAGGCGGCCCGCGTCGAGCCGCGCCGCCGCGCCGGAACGGGTTCGCGCAGATATTCGCGCAGATGTTCGGCGATCTCGGCGGGGCCGCCGAGCGCCGGGAAGACGTCGACAAACCTCAAAAGGCTCACGCGCAGGCGTTCGTCACCCATGAGCAGCCGGAGGAGGCCCGACTCCACCCGTTCGGCGGCCCTGCGGCGGAGCGTGCCGCCCGCCGTGGCCTTCATGAGGCCGAAAATCTCCGACCCCAGCTCCACGGTCCGGTGTTCGATGGCCTGGAGCATCGGATCGGCCGGCGTCGCCGGGGGGGGTACCTCCGCCGCGCCGGCGGGGGGCGGCTCCGGCCCGTCAGGGGGTTCGCGCGATGTCACCGAAACGCTGGGCTTCGAGGCGGTCATCCATTCGGCTCGGGCGGGATCACCCCGCTCGTCCCCTCCCCTGGGATTATCTCAACGCCTGAGAGCGTCGCGCAACGCGGCGGCGGGGGAGCGGCTCACGCGCCGATGGCCCGGCGGATGCGGGCGATCTGAGCCAGGTGGCGCGCGTCGTGCCCGGCGTATAAGGCGAGGGTATCACGGGCGGATTCCGGCCCCCGCTCGGCATGGATGCCGATCCGGTCCAGCCGCGCCGGCTCGACCGACCGGACGAGCCGGAGGTTGGCCGCCCGCAGGAGGCGGAATTGTTCCTGCGCGTCGGCCAGCGCCACGCGGCCATAGCCGAGCTCCCGCGCCCAGAGGTCCTGATTCATGGCCGTGAGCGTCGGCGTCGGCTCGGCCAAGATCAGGCGCAGGCGGAAGCCGAGGACGAGTTCCACGTCGGCCAGATGCTGGACGACCTCGATGACGGACCACTTGCCGGGGGCTTCGGGCCGGCGCAATTGCGCGTCGGCGAGCCCCTCGACGGCGAGGGTGAGCGCCGCCGGCGTGGCCGCCAGGATATCCAGCGGCTGGCGCCCGCCGAGCCAGGCGGCCAGCTCGCGCGCGTAGGCGGCCGACGGCGGATCCTTTTCACCAGGGCTCATGGCCGGGGAGGGACTCGAGCCGACAGGTTACCGGCGGTCCGGGGCTTCATTTTCATCTTCGCTTCGCCGGTCATGAGTTGCTTTCTGCTTTGGGGACCCATTGGCGCGCGCGCTCGACGGCGCGTTTCCATTCGGCGTAACGCCGCTCGCGATCGGCGGGCTTCATCCCGGGGGTAAAGGCTTTATCCAGCACCCAGTTGCGCCGGACTTCCTCGGCGTTCTTCCAGAGGCCGACGGCGAGCCCGGCCAGGTAAGCGGCTCCCAGGGCCGTCGTTTCGTGGACGCGGGGGCGCTCGACCGTCGCCCCGAGCAGATCAGCCTGGAACTGCATCAGCAGGTTGTTGATGGCCGCGCCGCCGTCGACCTTGAGCCGCCCCAGCCGCACCCCGGCGTCGGCCTGCATCGCCTCGACCACGTCGCGCGTCTGGAAGGCCATCGCCTCCAACGTCGCCCGCGCCAGATGCGCGGCCGTCGAGCCGCGCGTCAGGCCAACGATCGTCCCCCGGGCGTAAGGATCCCAGTACGGGGCGCCGAGGCCGACGAAGGCGGGGACGAAAACGACGCCGCCGGCGTCGGGAACGCTTGCGGCGAGGCGCTCCACGTCGGCCGAACGGCGAAACAGGCCGAGCCCGTCGCGCAACCACTGAACGGCCGCGCCGGCGATGAAGATCGAACCCTCCAAACAGTAGGTGACTTTTCCGTCGATCCCCCAGCCGATCGTCGTCAGCAGCCCGCGCGTGGAGGCGACCGCCTGCGTCCCGGTGTTCATCAGGATGAAGCACCCCGTCCCGTAGGTGTTTTTGGCCATGCCGGGCTCAAAGCAGGCTTGGCCGAACGTCGCCGCCTGCTGATCGCCGGCGATCCCGGCGATCGGGATGGGACGGCCAAAGTGCTTCGCCTCGGCCACGCCGAAGACCCCGCTCGACGGTTGGGCCCGGGGCAGCATGGCCCGCGGGACGTTGAGCAGCCGCAAGAGCTCCTCGTCCCAATCCAGGGTGTGGATGTTGAAGAGGAGCGTGCGGCTGGCGTTGGAGTAATCGGTGGCGTGGACCTGGCCGCCGGTGAGACGCCAGAGAAGGAAGGTGTCGATGGTGCCGCAGAGGATTTCGCCGCGTTCGGCGCGCCGGCGCAGGTTCGCCGAGCGATCGAGCAGATACTTGATCTTCGTGCCGGAGAAGTAAGGGTCGATGACGAGGCCGGTCTTTTCGCGGAAGAGCCCCTCGAGGCCTTGGGCCTTGAGCGCGTCGCAAAGGTCCGCCGTGATCCGGCTCTGCCAGACGATGGCGTTGTGGACGGGCTTGCCGGTGGCCTTTTCCCAAAGGACGACGGTCTCGCGCTGGTTGGTGATGCCGATGGCCGCGATCTGGTCGGGTTTGACCCGCGCCTTGCGGATCGCGGCCCGCGCGGTGGCCCGTTGGGTGCGCCAGATGGCCTCGGGGTCATGCTCGACGTGGCCGGGCGAGGGGTAAAGTTGCGGGAACTCCTGCTGAGCCGAGGCTTTGATCGCCCCCTTGGGCGAGAACAGGATCGAACGGCTGGAGGTCGTCCCCTGATCCAGCGCGAGCACGTAAGCGGTCACGACGCTTGGTCTCCCTTCGCTGAAGAGTGTCCGGCGCGGGTCATCTTGGCCGTCCGGCGAGACGATGTCACGGCCGAATTGAGCCGAGGCGCGCGGGCGCCGGGAGCGGCTTGAGACGCGGTCGGGCTTTGTGGTTTAGTGTTCCGATCCGCGCTGAGCGGGCCGGCTCGCTCGCCGCCGGCTCGTTCCCCTGAAAGGATGCCCCCGTGGCGATCGTCGCCCCGCCGTCGGCAGCCACCACGGCCGAGGCGCTTTTCCGCGCCAAGCAGTATGGTTTCTCCGATCGACAGATCGCTCATATTCTGACCCGCACGGGCCGGCACGGCGTCGTCACCGAGGCCGAGGTTCGGGCCTGGCGGCGGCGGCAAGGGGTGGGGCCGGTGTTCAAATCCGTGGACACGTGCGCGGGGGAATTCGAGGCCTTCACGCCTTACTATTACTCGACTTACGAGACGATGGGGGAATCGGCTCGGGCCGATTTGAAGCGCGTCATCATCCTCGGCGGCGGCCCGAACCGGATCGGCCAGGGGATCGAGTTTGATTACTGTTGTGTCCAGGCCGTCTTCGCCCTCAAGGCCGAGGGGTTCCAGACGATCATGGTCAACTCCAACCCCGAAACGGTTTCGACGGACTATGATACGGCCGACAAGCTTTATTTTGAGCCTCTGACGACCGAGGACGTGCTGGCGATCTGCGAGCTGGAGGCGCCCGACGGCGTGATCGTTCAGTTCGGCGGTCAGACGCCGCTCAATCTGGCCGGCAGCCTGGAAGCGGCGGGGGTGCCGATCCTGGGGACCTCGCCGGAGAGCATCGACTTGGCCGAAGATCGGGGGCGGTTCGGCGCGCTGCTGGACCGTCTGGGCATCCCCCAGCCGGAGAACGGCGCGGGCCGCACGCTGGAGGAAGTCCGCGCGATCGCGCGGCGGATCGGTTTCCCCGTCCTGGTTCGGCCGTCCTACGTGCTGGGGGGCCGGGCCATGGAGATTGTCTGGAACGAGGCCGAGCTGGAGCGATTCACTGAAGCGGCCTTCCAGGCTGCCGAGGGGCGTCCGATCCTGGTCGATCGATTTCTCGCCGACGCCGTCGAGGTCGACGTGGACGCGCTCGCCGACGGCGAGCGGGTCACGATCGCCGCGATCATGGAACACATTGAGCAGGCGGGGATTCATTCGGGCGATTCCGCCTGCGTGATCCCGACGCGAACGCTCTCGCCCGGGGTGCTGGATCAGATTCGGCGGCACACGCGGGCCCTGGGGCTCGCCCTCAAGGTCCGTGGCCTGATGAACCTCCAGTTTGCGGTCAAGGACGAGACGGCCTATGTGCTGGAGGTCAATCCGCGCGCCTCGCGGACGGTGCCGTACGTGAGCAAGACGATTGGGGCGCCGATCGCCCAAATGGCCGCCCGCGTCATGGTGGGGCGGACGCTCGAGGAGCTGGGCTTCCTGACCGAGCCGAGGGTCGATTATTACTCGGTCAAGGAGGCCGTCCTCCCCTTCAGCCGGTTCCCCGGCTGCGTCGTCTCGCTGGGGCCGGAGATGCGCTCGACGGGCGAGGTCATGGGGATCGACGAGGATTACGGCCTGGCCTTCGCCAAGAGCCAGATGGCGGCCGGGGCGAGCCTGCCGACGGAGGGGAGAATCTTTATCAGCGTCAACGACGACGATAAGCCGCGGTTCGAGCCGATCGCCCGGACGTTCCTCGCCGCCGGCTTTGAACTGGTGGCCACGTCCGGGACGGCGCGATTTCTGAACGAGCGGGGCGTCCCGGCCCAGATGATTTACAAGATCAACGAGGGGCGCCCCAACGTCGCCGATCTGATCATCAACGGCGAGGTGGCCATGGTCGTTTCGACCTTCACCGGCGTCGAATCCAAATTCGACGAGCGGCCGATCCGGTCCCTGGCCGTCGCCCATGCCATCCCGCTGGTGACGACGATCGCCGCGGCGCGGGCCGCCGCCCTCGCCATCGGACAATTGCGCCAGAAACCCCTCACCGTTCGCGCCCTTCAGGATTATCATGCCGCGCTGCGGGGGGGCTAAGCCCCGCGCGAGGCCGACGTTTGCCGATAGGACTTTTTGGGGGAGGTCACTGCCGACGTTTCCCGGCCCCCCTCGGGTCGTGTAAGATGTCCGGCCGTTGGGCGAGGAGGCGAAGGTTCATGTTCCGAGCAAGGCCGCAGTTGATCCCGCCCGGCCGGGCCGACCGCCGGGCCGGGTTATGGGGACTCGCCGCGGGGCTGATCCTCGCGGGGAGCCCGTTCGCTCGGGCCGAGACCGCCGCCGGCCCGCCGCTGACGCCTCCCAATCTCCTGATCCTCATGACCGATGATCAGCGATGGGACACCGTCGGGTTCATGGGCAATCGGATGATCCGGACGCCCCACCTGGATCGATTGGCGGCCGAGGGGGTCGTCTTTGAGAACCATTTCGTCACGACGTCGATCTGTTCGATCAGCCGGGCCACGTTCTACACGGGCCAGTGGGCGCGCCGGCACGGCATTCAGGACTTTGCGCGGCCGCTCAGCCCGGAAGCGCTCGCCAAGACGTACTTCGCCCGCCTGCGCCGGGCGGGTTATCGAGTGGGCTTCGTCGGCAAGTGGGGCCTCGGAGGGGCATTGCCCGCCGAGGCGTTCGATTACTTCACGGGCTACCCCGGCCAGGGCCGCTATTTCGAGCCGGAGGACCCGGAACGGGTCCACCTGACGCGGCGGCTGGGCGATCAGGCCCTCGCGTTCCTGAGCGCCACGCCGGCGGATCAGCCCTTTTGCTTGACGGTCGCCTTCAAGGCGCCCCACGTGCAGGATAACAGCCCCGATCCGTTTCAGCCCGATCCGCGCTACGACGAGCTCTATGGCGAAGTCGTGATCCCGGCCCCCAAGACGGCGGCGGCCGCTTACTTCGAGGCGCTGCCGGAGTTTCTCCGCGTCTCGGAGGGGCGTGTCCGATGGGGTCAGCGCTTCTCCTCCCCGGAGCACTTTCAGGATTCGGTACGGAAGTACTATCGGCTGATCACGGGGGTCGATGACGTCGTCGGGGAGCTGGTTCAGGCGCTGGAAGCCCGGGGGGTGGCCGGGCGAACCGTGATCGTCTTCACGTCGGACAACGGGTTCTTTCTGGCCGAGCGGGGCCTCGCCGGCAAATGGCTCATGTATGAAGAGTCGATCCGGACGCCGATGATGATCCACGATCCGCGGTTGGCGGCGGAGCATCGCGGCCGTCGCCTGCGCGTCATGACGCTCAACGTCGATCTCGCTCCGACGCTTCTCGATCTGGCCGGCCTCGCGACCCCCGGGGCGATGCAGGGCCGCAGCCTCGCGCCGCTGATGACCGGCGAGGCGCCGGCCGACTGGCGGACGGAGTGGTTCTACGAGCATCTGTTTGCGCGACCCGGCGCCCCCGGGATCGCTCCCATCCCGCAGACCGAGGGCGTCCGGACCGAACGCTGGAAATACATCCGCTACATCGAGCAGGAGCCGCCCTACGAAGAGCTGTTCGATCTCGTCCAGGACCCGCTGGAGGAGCGTAATTTGGCCGGGGAGGCCGCCTACGCCGATCAACTCAAGGCGATGCGGGAGCGGTGGAAGCGGCTCAGGGAGGCGGCGCGGTAGGGGACGCGCCGGGCGCGCGAGGTCAAGCGTCCATGTGTGGGATCGTCGGCTGCGTCGGGGTCGAAAACACGCGCGATTTCCTGATCGAGGGGCTCAAGCGGCTGGAGTATCGGGGCTACGACTCGGCCGGGATCGCCATCATCGACGGCGGCGGGCTGCACGTGGCGAAGACGGTCGGCATGGTGGTCGAACTCGAGCGCAAGGCCGATCGCCTGCCGCCGCACGGGTCGGCCGGCGTGGCGCACACGCGCTGGGCCACGCACGGCGGCGTCACCGAGGCCAACGCGCATCCGCACCTGGACCCTTCGGGGACGATCGCCGTCGTGCACAACGGCATCATCGAGAACCATGAACCGCTGCGGAAGTTGCTGCTCTCGGAGGGGGCGCGGTTCCGCTCCGAGACCGATACGGAACTGATCGCCCATCTGATCGCGCGGTTCGACGAGGGGGACCTGGCCGAGGCCGTCCGGCTGACGGCGCACGAGCTGCGCGGGACGTTCGGGTTGCTGGTCCTGAGCGCGCGAGAGCCGGGGACGATCGTGGCGACGCGGATGGGGAGCCCGCTGGTGGTCGGCGTGGCCGAGGGAGGGCTTGTCTTCGCGTCGGACGTTCCGGCGCTGCTCTCGCGCACGTCGCAGGTGATTTATCTGAACGACGGGGAGCTGGTGCGGGCCACGGCCGACGGGTTCCGCGTGACGTCGCTGGACAAGACGCCGATCACGCCGAAGGTGGAAGCGGTGGATCAGAAGCTCGAGTCGATCGAGCTGGGGGCGTTTCCACATTACATGCTCAAGGAGATTTTCGATCAGCCGCTTTCGCTCACCAACACGATGCGCGGACGGCTGAGGCCGGAAGCCGGGGACGTCCACCTCGGCGGGCCGAGGCTGTCGCCGGCCGAGATGCGCGCCCTGCGGCGGATCGTCATTGTCGCCTGCGGGACGTCCTGGCACGCGGGGCTGATCGGCAAGTACATCATCGAGGAGCTCCTGCGCATCCCGGTCGAGGTGGAATACGCCTCCGAGCTGCGCTATCGGAACCCGATCGTCCGGCCGGAGGAGGACCTGGCGATCTTCATCTCGCAATCCGGGGAGACGCTCGACACGCTGGCGGCCCTGCGCGAGCTCAAGCGCAAAGGGGCCCGGACGCTCGGCGTCTGCAACGTCGTCAACAGTTCGATCGCCCGCGAAGTCGATAGCGGGATTTACATTCACGCCGGGACGGAGATCGGGGTGGCTTCGACCAAAGCCTTCACGGCTCAGGTCGTCGCTCTCATTCTTCTGGCGCTCCACGTCGGTCGCTGCCGGGACCTTTCGAGCCTCGTCGCCCGCGAGATCATCGAGGCCCTGGAGCGGGTCCCCGGCCTGATCGAGCGGATGCTGGGGCCGGAGCGGCTGCGGTCGATCGAACGGATCGCCGAGCACGTCGTGGCCCGGCAGGTGCGCAACTTCCTTTATCTCGGCCGGGGGGTCAATTTCCCGGTGGCGCTGGAGGGGGCGCTCAAAATGAAGGAAGTGAGCTACATTCACGCCGAGGGATACCCGGCGGCGGAGATGAAGCACGGGCCGATCGCGCTGATCGACGAGGCGATGCCGGTGATCGTGATCGCCCCGCGGGACCGCTCTTACGAGAAGATCAAGAACAACGTCCAGGAACTGCTGGCGCGGCGGGCGTCGCTCATCGTGATTACGACCGAAGGCAACGCCGACTTTGACCCGGTCGCCGAGCACGTGATCGAGGTCCCCGCCGTGATCGATCCGCTGCTCCCCCTTCTGACCGTCGTCCCGCTTCAGCTCCTGGCTTACTACACGGCCTGTCTCAAAGGCCTGAGCGTCGATAAACCCCGCAACCTGGCCAAGAGCGTCACGGTCGAGTGAGCCAGCGGGGGGGCCGGATCGATTCAGCGAGAAACCCCTGAGACACGAGGAGGGCCGGGCCCCTTCAAACGCTCGTATTTCCGGCCCCGTCGTGACCTGGCATCCTGGGGGTTACGGCTTCGATTCTTGGCGAGGGCCGGAATCCGGAGGCGGGGCGGCCGCGGCGCGGCGTTCGAGAACTTGCTTGAGAATCTTAAGGCCGTCGACGGTTACGGGGACGCCGCCGTAGGTCATCATCTGGAACATAACCTCGGCGATTTCCTCGCGGGTGGCGCCGACGTTAAGCGCCGCGCCGACGTGCGCCTTGAGCTCCTCGGCCCGGTCCAGCGCGGTCAACGCCGCCACGGCGCACAGTTCCCGTTCGCGCTGCGTGAGGACCGTGCGCGCGTAGAGCCGCCCCGTGAAGAACATCGAGATATGCCGGGCGAGTTCCGGATCGAACTCCTTCCACAGGGCGAAGGCGCCGCGACGCCGCTCCTCGTCGGTCGGCTCGCCGAAGAGCAGACGGGCGGTCCGCCGCGTGAGTTCCTTTAGCTCCTCCGGGTCGTCGCTCATCGGGGCCTCCTTCCGAGGGACGCGGCGTTTAGAGAGCGAGGAAGCGGCGGGCGTTGGCCGACAGGAGCGCTCGCCGGTCGGCCTCGGCGAGCGGCGGCTCCCCGGCCGTTCCTTCGCCCCTCAGGGCCTGGATCCAACGGGCGTCGAGTTCGCGAACCGTCGGCCAATCGGTGCCGTACATGACCCGCTCGCGCGCGGGGCCGTTGAGGGCGCGGCGGAGAAAATCGCCGAAGGTCGCCGGGGCCTCGGCGTGGAAGCGCTGGTGCGTCGAAAGGTCGCCGTAAGCGTTCGGATGGGCCTCAAGGACGCCCAAGGCCGCCTCGCGCCAGGGAGCGCCGCCGCAATGGCCGAGGCAGAGGCGCAGGCGAGGGAAATCGGCGGCGACGCGGGCGTAGCGCTCGGGGCGGCTGGCCTCGTCCCGCGGCCCCAGGCCGAGCGGCCGACAGTGACCCGTCACGGCCAGATCAAGCTCCACGCACAGATCGTAGAGCGGGTAGCACGTCGGGCGATCGTCCGGGAAGAAGCCGGCCAGCGGATGGAGCTTCACCCCCCGGACGCCCAGGGTTCGCGCGGCCCGCTCGACGCGCGCGAGCCCCTCGGGTCCGCGCCGAGGGTCGAGCCCGATGAAGGCGATGAACCGCTCCGGCCAGCGGCGGGCCACGGCCGCGATCGCTTCGGTCTCCTCCCAATGGCGGTCCTCGCCCTCGGCCGGGGGGCCGAAATCGATCGGCATCAGGACCGACCTCGAGACGCCGAGGCGATCCAGTTCGCTCAGGCGAAGCCGGGCGATGGGCTCGAGGTCGGGCGCTGAGAGGCCCTCGGCCAATCGGCGGGCGAATTCAGTCTCCGGCCCGTCCCCCGTGGGCGGCTGGGAAAAACGCCCGGCGAGCGGACCGCCAAAGCGGGCCAGCGGCAGGTGGGCGTGGGCGTCGATGACCTCAGGCGGCTCGACCGGTTGCGGCGCGGCCGGGCCGGCTCCGGCGATCGCCGCCGCCGTCGCCCCCGAGCCGCGCAGGAAATCCCGTCGTTTCATGGCGAGGGGGCTTCCGGACCGGGGTGGGGCGCGGGAAGCGTCGGAGTTATGTCGATGAGGCGGATGCGTGCGCCAGCCAGACGGAACTCCTCGGCCAGGCGCAGCGTGGTCCTCACTTGGCGGCCGGGCCGGCCCCCGCCGCCGCCGGCGTCGAGCAAACGGACGGTCAGGGTCGCCGACGGTCCGAGGTCGCCATCGCCGGGGTCAATCCGACCGGCGGCCACGGAGAGGGTGAGCCGGCCGTCGCTGACGGGGATTTGCGCCATGGCGTGCTCTCCGGCCGCGAGGCTCAAGCGCCTGGAATCGGCCGCTTCGCCGATGAGATCGATGAGGGCGGCGGGTTCGAGACGTTGGGAGGGCTCGGCCGGCGGAGCGGGGGCCGGGGCCCGAGCCGGGGCCCCGACGGGCCGATCGCCAACGATCAGGCGTTTGAGCTCGGCGATTTTGGCCGGCATGTCGGTGATGAGGAGCGTGTTGCTCCCGGGCTCGAACGTGATTTCGCCCCAGGGGGTGAGGTGAGGCCGGAGGCTTTCGCTCAGCAGCGCTCCGTCGCGCCAGGCGAGCGGGATTGCCTCGGTCGTCCGCTCGGCGGAGCCGACGCCGGCCCGACGATCATCGACGACCCGGACCATGCCGGTCTCTTCGGTGATCATGGCCAAACGGTTCGTCTTGAGGATGGATTCAAGGGCGGCTCCCAGCGGTACGTCGCGCAATTGGAGAGTGACCGCGCCCCGGACTTCGGCCGGATTCATCAGCAGGTTGAGCCCCGCCCGGTCGGCGATCAGACGGAGGACGTCCTGAAGGTCGGCGTTCTTGAAATCGAGCGTCACCCGCTGTTGAAGGGGGTCCGAGGGCCGCGGCGGCCCGGAGCCCGACGGCTCGGCCGCCGGGGCTGCCGGCGCCAGAAGCATGAGCGGGACAAGCATGCGCGCGAGCATCGGGGAAGCCCTCGGCGTCGATTTTAACATCAGAACGACGGCGTCGTCACGGCGACCGGAGCCGAAATTGAATCATCAAGTCACGAAAACACAAAGCAAGAGGCGATCTGGACGTCACGTCTGGACGATCGGGTCCGGTCATGGGCTCCTTCGAGTTCCGTCTTTGCGTCCCGGCTTTCTGGCCGTGAATCCCGCCTTCGGGCGCCGGGCCAAATTCGCTCGACCGGCCGGCGGGGGCGATGGTAGGTTCCCCCCGGCAGGGTCTCGAAGCCGTCGGCGCGGAGAAAACGGGTGATGGTTGAGCCCCCGAGGCGAAGGCGACTGAGGGGGGCGCTGGCCGTCCTGGCGACGGCGGCGTTCATCGGGCCCGGCGGGGGGATGGCCGCCGGGAGCGAGTCCCGGCCCTCGGGTCGGCCCGTCACTTACGCCGAGGACGTGGCGCCGATCCTCTGGAGGCATTGCCTCGAATGTCACCGTCCCGGGCAGATCGCCCCCATGTCGTTGCTGAGGCCGGAGGAGGTTCGCCCGTGGGCCAAGGCCATCAAGGCGCAGACGACGGCACGGCGGATGCCCCCCTGGGGGGCCGATCGAACGATCGGGGAGTTCATCAACGATCCTTCCCTCACCGATGAGGAAATCGCGACGCTGGCCGCCTGGGCCGACGGGGGCGCTCCGCTCGGCGACGTGAGCCGACTGCCGCCGCCGCCGGTCTTCAACGACGGTTGGCGGATGGGCGAGCCGGACCTGGTCCTCACGATGGCCGAGGAGTACGCGTTGGTCGCGGACGGCCCCGACCGCTTTGAGTATTTCGAGTTGCCGACGGGGTTGGCCGAGGAGCGATGGGTTCGCGCCGTTGAAATCCGGCCCGGCAACCGGAAGATCGTCCATCACGTCATGGCCTACGTGCAGCAGAATGATCCGGGCGAGACGGCGCTGGGCTGGGGGGATCGCCACGGCAATCTCATGATCGAGTACGCCGTCGGCAACGACGGGGACCGGTTTCCCCCCGGCGCGGGACGCCTCCTCCGGCCCGGTTCGACGATCGTTTTTCAGATTCATTATCACCCCTACGGCGAGATCGCGCGGGATCGCACGTCGATCGGATTCAAGTTTCATCCGTCCGGGGCGGGGCTTCGCCGGGTTCGCGCGCGGGGTATCGCCAGCCGCCACCTCTACATCCCTCCAGGGGCCGCCGAGGTCGTCACCGAGACCTGGGAGCGCTTCGACCGGCCGATCCGGGTTATCTCCTTCCAGCCGCACATGCACTGCCGGGGCAGGGCGATGACGCTGGAGGCGATCCTGCCCGAAGGCGGCCGACGGATGCTCTGCTCGGTGCCGTATTTCGATTTCAATTGGCAGATCACCTACACGTTTCGCGAGCCGCCGCTTCTGCCCGCCGGAACAACCCTCCACGTGACGGCCCGCCACGACAACTCTGAGGCCAACCCGAACAATCCCGACCCGACCCGCGCCGTTCAGTGGGGCCGAGAGACGACCGACGAGATGGCCATCGGCTGGACGGACTTCGTCTTTGCCGACGAGGACCCCGACGCTCCGGGGCTCGCCTTCGGCGGCCGCTGAGGTTTCGGCCCGGGCGGGCCCGCGGGGTTGAGTCATGGCGCGAAGCGGGGCCGGCGCGCTATGATCTTCGGCGGGGCTCGCGAGGCGCCGGCGGGGATCGACCGAGGAAGATTCATGCGGCTGCTGGTCGTCGAGGACGACGTCAAAATCGCCTCCTTTATCGTCAAGGGGCTGCGGCAGGAAGGCTACGCGGTCGATCACGCCGCCGACGGCCCGACGGGTCTGGAGATGGCTCTGGGTCAATCCTATGACGCCGCCGTGATCGATCTGATGCTGCCGGGGCTCGACGGGCTGAGTTTGATCGAAGGCCTCAGGCGGGCCGAACGGACGACGCCGGTCATCATTCTGAGCGCGCGGCGTTCGGTGGATGAGCGCGTCCAGGGTTTGCAGGCGGGGGGGGACGATTACTTGACGAAACCGTTCGCGTTTTCGGAGCTGTCGGCGCGGATGCGCGCCCTGCTGCGGCGCTCGCGGGGTTACGCCGAGCCGGCCCAGATGAGCTACGCCGATCTGGAAATGGACCTCCTGCGTCGGGAGGTGTCTCGCGGCGGAAAGCCGATTGAGCTCCAGCCGCTGGAGTTTTCCCTGCTGGCTTATCTGATGCGGCACGCCGGCCAGGTGGTGACGCGGACGATGATCATCGAGCAGGTGTGGAATTATCACTTTGACCCGCAGACGAACGTCGTGGACGCCCGAATCTGTCGCCTGCGCGAAAAGATCGACAAACAGTTTTCCCGCAAACTCATCCAGACCATCCGGGGCGTCGGCTATGCTCTCCGCGAGGACGCCTAAGCTTTTCAGGACCGTCGCCTTCCGGCTGGCCGTCTGGTACGCGGCCCTTTTCAGCATGTCGCTGCTGGCCCTGTATCTGGCCTTCTATTTCATGCTCTCGGCTTACGCCCTGCGTCTGACCGACGGGACGCTCAGGGAAGAGGTCCTCGAGGTCAGCGGTGTGATGGACAAAAGCCTGGAGGCGCTGGCGGCCGAGATCCGCCGCGAGGCGGAGTTCGACGGCGTGCAGAAGATATTCTTCCGGCTGCTGGATCGGGAGGGGAACTTGATCGCCTCGTCGGATTTATCCAGTTGGGGCGATCTGAACGCTCACGTCCCGGCGGGCCGGTGGCCGGAGTCCGAGGGGAAATTCTTCACCGTGGCGCTGGCGAGCCGGCCGGCGGCCATCCGCATTCTGGAGGTGCCGCTGGACGCGACGCGGCGGCTCCAGGTGGGTCTGTCGATGGAGGAAAGCGCCGAATTGCTCAAGCGCATCCGCGAGGTCTTCGGCATGGCGTTTTTGGCCGTCGTCGCCGTCTCAGGGCTGGCGGGCTGGTTCATGGCGCGGCGGGCGATGAGCGGCGTCGAACGGGTGACGGAGGCGGCGGCGGCGATCGCGGGGGGGGCGCTGGGGCGGCGGGTGGCCCTCGGCGGCGGCGGGGAGGAGATCGACCGGCTGGCCGAGACCTTCAACACGATGGTCGATCGGATTGAACGGCTCCTGACGGGGATGAAAGAGATCACCGACAACATCGCTCATGACTTGCGCAGCCCGATTGCGCGGATGCGGGGCATGGCGGAGCTGCTTCTGGCGCAGCCGGGGTCGGCCGAGGAGGCCGGATCGGTCGCCGAGGCCACGGTGGAAGAGTGCGATCGCTTGCTCCAGATGATCAACACGATGCTGGACATTTCGGAGCTGGAGGCCGGGGTGGCGAAATTGAATCTGGAAGAGGTGGCCGTGGCGCCGCTGGTCGAGGCTATTTGCGAACTCTTCAAGCCGGCGGCCGAGGAAAAGGGCGTCCGCCTGGCCATGGCCGTCGAGGACGTGGGCCGGATCCGAGCCGACTGCCAGGGGTTGGAACGCGCCGTCGCCAACGTTCTCGACAATGCTCTCAAGTACACGCCCCCCGACGGGGACGTTCGCGTCGACGTGCGCCGAGCCAACGGGGCCGTTCAGATCGCGGTGATGAACACGGGGGCCGGGATCGCCGAGGAGGAGTTGCCGCGGGTCTTCGACCGCTTTTATCGGGGGGATCAGAGCCGTTCTTATCCCGGCAGTGGTCTGGGGCTGAGCCTGACGCGCGCCTTGATGCAGGCGCACGGGGGAGGCGTGGCCGTCCACAGCCGCCCCGGCCAAGGGGCCACGTTCACGCTCAGTCTCCCTTGCGAGGGCCTGCCCGCGCGAACATGACCAAACGGTAATCTTCGCGTCACGTCCGGGTCATCGGTCTTCGGGTAGATCTGGTTGGAGGAGGGAGGGGAATCGGTGCGGCGCCGCCAAACCGGCGCCTACGTCCTTCGTCCAGACGCTCATCGCCGATCGCGACCCGCGCAGAGGCCTTGCCCGTGACCGTTCCCGGCTCGACTCCTCCCGTCTCCCCTGCCGTCCCACCCGAATCCCCAGAGACTCAGAAGGCGGCCGGCCCGGCCGCGCTCGCCGCCGTCCGACTGGCGGGGTCGGGGGGCTATCAGCGGATCGAGCTGCCTGGAGGGGCTATGATTTCCGGGACGGATAGGCGCGCGACGGCCGAGCGCATTTTCGATTTTGACCTGACGGGGCGGTCGGTTCTGGACATCGGGTGTCATCACGGTTTCTATCTGGTCGAAGCCAAGCGGCGAGGGGCCGGTTACGTCGTCGGGCTGGAGGCCAAGCGGCGGCGGCTGCTCGTGGCCAAGGAGGTCCGACGGGTTTTCGGATATCCCGATTTTCATCTCGTGCGCGGGCGCTTCCCGGGGGCGCGCCTGCCGCGGCGGGTCTTCGACGTCGTGCTCCTGATGAACATGCTCCATCATCTGGAGACCGTGGCGCGGGCGCGCGAGGCGATCCTGGCCGCCCGGCGGCTCGCCCGCGAGCGGCTGATTCTCTGCCTTCGCCCTCCGATGGACGAGGGAGGGCTCGGCGAGCGGTTGGAGGTTCAGGAAATCTGGCAGGTCAAGATCAAGCCGGACGGGCGGCGGGTCGAGCAGCGCCGCGCCTTGCTGAGCCCCGGCTTCGCTCGAGATGTGCTGGCGCCCCACGCCCGCGAGATTGAATGCCTGCCGGCGCCGGATTACGCCGGTCGTTTCCTTATCATCGCTCATCTGTGAAGACATTCCGCCGGGCCGTTGGCGGTCGGCGTTCCTCATGCCGCCTGATCTAAGCCGGCTCCCTTCGGAGCGCTCGCCATGGCGATCGCTCGCCTTCCTGCTCGCTCTTGGGGCGCTCTTATGGGGCTGGAACTACGGCCTTTGGGACCTGGAAGGAGCCGACGAAGGTCGTTACGTCCAGGTGGCCAAAGAGATTCTGGCCGAAGGCAACTGGCTCGTTCCGACGCTCCACGGCGAACCCTATGATGAGAAACCGCCGCTCCCGTTCTGGTTGATGGCGGCGGGGCTCACGCTCACGGGGGGCGAGCCGACGGCGTGGGGGGCTCGCCTGCCGTCGGTTCTCTTTGGCCTGGGGACGATCCTGCTCGTTTATCTCATCGGGCGGCATCTTTGGGGGGACCGGATCGGGCTCGTCTCGGCGCTGATCCTGATGACGGCGCCGCTTTTCGCGCGGCAGACGCCGACGGCGCGGCTGGACATCTTCTTCACGGGTTGGCTCACGGCGGCCGTGGCGGTCTGGCTCACGGCCCCGGCTGGGCGGGCGCTCTCCTGGCCGAGGGCGGGCCTGTTCTGGATCTGTCTGGCGGGCGGAACACTGACGAAGGGGCCCCTGGCGCTGATCGTGGTTCTGGCCGCGCCGCTGGTCGAGTGTTGGCACGCGCGGTCGTGGGCGCCCTGGCGGGCCTTGCGTCCACTAGCCGGCCTTGGGGGGCTGGGCGGATTGGTAATCGGTTGGCTCGCGATCGTGGGCTGGCGAGCCGGGGCCGACATGGCGCGGGACCTCTTGGATGAGGCGACCCTCGAACGCTTCCTCCAGGCCGCTCACGACAACCCCCCCTGGTATTATCTGTATTCACTTTTCGCGAGCACGTTCACGCCGTGGACGATCCTGGCGGCGGCGGCGATGGTTCACCTGGTTCGCTCGCGCAAGGCCGGCCTGCCGCCGGGGCTTCGGCCGATCCTGGCCTGGGCGGTCATTCCGCTGCTGGCGCTGCATCTTTCGACCGGAAAGCGGCATCAGTATCTGCTGCCGGTGCTGCCGCCGTTGGCGCTGCTGGTCGGATGGTACGCCGAGGAGGTCCTTTCCGTGCGTCGGCTGGCCGGCTGGGCCCCGAAAGTGGCCTTGGGGGTGGGGCTCTTCGTCGCCGGCGGGCTTCTGACGCTGGGGTTGATCCCGTATAAGTGGCCGGAGCTGTTCTGGGAGGCCGAAATTTACGTCGAGGAGCTTCACGCGGGGATTCTCATCGTCGCGGCGCTGGTCATCGGCGGATTGGGCTTGACGGCGGCGCGCGTCGCCACGGCGCGGGGGCTGATCGCCTTGCTGATTGGGCTGATGTTCACGGTCGATCTGGCCTACCTGACGGCGGTTCAAGGGGCGCGCAGCCCGCGCAACAGCAGCCGCTTGTTCGCTCGGGGGATGGATTACCTGTTGAGGCCCGACGAGACCCGGATCGGGGCGCTGGACGAGGCCGCCCGGCCCCACTACCACGTTTATGGGCACTATCGCGTCGTCGAATACGACGACGCGCCGGAGACGTTCGCCGCGCCGGAGACTCTCCCGCGCCTTATTGTGGCTCGCGAGAAGGATCAAGATGATTTCGCCGCCGAGGCCCGGCAGGCCGGCTATCAGCGGGGGTTCAAGGTTCGGGTCGCGGGCGAGGATCTGTTGATTTATGAGCGCGGGGGCCCAACGGCCGCCGCCTCGGGGCCGCCGCCGCTCCGGTTCGCCTTCGCCGGGGATACGGGGACGGGTGACGACGGCCAGCGCCGGGTGGGCGCGCGGGTGGAAGAACTCCATCGCGGTCGAGGGCTCTCGGCGGTTTTTCTTCTGGGGGATAACCTTTATGGCGTCAAACCGTTTCCGATCGCCGTGAACGATCGGTTTCTGCGGCCCTATGCCCCGCTCGTCCGGGCGCGGGTTCCCTTCTTCGCGGCCCTGGGCAATCACGACGACGATACGCCGGATCGCCGGGCCGGGGAGCTGAACACGCCGTTCCTCCACATGCGCAACCGCCCGTATTACTCCGTTGCCTTCGGCGACGATCTCATCACCTTCTTCGTTCTGGATTCGGAAACGCTGGCGGACGATCCGCGACAGCTTCACTGGCTGGGCCGCGCGCTGGAAGAGAGTCGCTCGCGTCACCGCGTCCTTATCCTGCATCGCCCGATGCTGGCTTCGCAGATTGATCACGGCCCCGACCCGGAAATCAGGCGCTTACTCGAGCCTTTGTTGAGTCGCGCGCCGGGGGTCGATCTCGTGCTGGCGGGGCACAATCACGTCTATGAGCGGTGGGCCGACGCCCGCGGCGTCCCGCACGTGACGCTGGGCTCAGGCGGGAAACTGACGACCGACCCCATTCCCGACGACCCCGGGCGCCTCGTCGGCTACAATCAGGCGCGGGCGTTCGGCTGGATGGAGGCTGACGCCGCCGAACTGCGCTTTCAGGCTGTAAGCGAATTCGGCGAGGTGGTTGACCGCTTTACGATCCCGCCCGCCGAGCAGCCGGGCCAGGAACGGCCGAGCGCCCAGCCGGGAGGACAGAGGACCGAGTGACGCCGCGGGATGCGCGAGGAAGAGCATTCACCACCAAGGCACAAAGACACGAAGAGAGGGGCGACGGGGAATCGATTTCTTGGTGCTCTTGATGACTGGGTGGTTCTTCGCTCAGACCTGAAAAGCCGGGGCCTCATCGGCGGTAGAGGTGATGGGGGTAGTCATGGCCGCCCACGGCGATTTCCTCCAGATCCCAAGAGGGAACGCCGGGGGAGGCCGCCGCGGCCCGGAGCGTCCGCCGCAGCGGGCGCACGCGCGATGGGTTCGGCCCGCCACGGAGCATCTCCTCCAGGAGGCGGCCGTCCATCGACGGGACGGACAGGCCGTTGAGGCGGCAGAGCGTCGGGGCCAGATCGACGACCGAGGTCGGCAGGGGGTTCCTCAACCCCTTTTTGATGTCCGGCCCGGCGGCCAAGAAGACGCCGTCAAAATCTTTCGGCCCGACCCACGCCTCGGGGGCCCGGGCATGATCCAGCCGCATGACCTCAAGCGAGAGCGTCCCGGGGACGAAGCCTTCCGGGTGCGTCGGCCGCGGCTGGCGCGTCAAGATGACCTCATCGGGCCGGGAAGCCAGCAGGCTCCGGGCGATCTCCCGGACGGCGCGGGTTTCGGCACCTCGCAGGTGGATGCCGCCGCCGGCGATCACCACGTCGGGCGAGCCCTCGGCGGCCTTCCAGCCGCGTTCGATCAATTCGCGGCTGAGCGCTTGCTCCAGCGGCCGCGCGTCCCAGGCCCCGCTGGAGAGGATGAAAACGTTTGTCCGGCCCAACCGCCCCTGACGCCTGAGCCCATCGAGCAGCCGCCCGATCTCGGCGTCAACGTGAGCCAGAGCCCTCCGGACGGGCTCCGGCCGGAGCGCCGTGGCGCGGGCGGTGTGGCCGGGCTCGGAGAGCCAGAGGAAGACGACGTGGGGTTCCAACCGGGGAAGCACGTAGCCCAGCAGGATGTCCACGGCCCGGCGGTCTCGCGCCACATTGGGGACGGCCTCGGCGGGCGTCGCTCCGAACGTCTCCAGCAGACGGGGCAGGTGCCCCTCGGGCCGAATCAGCTCCGTCTGGAACGTGCCGGCCCCGCGGAACCGCGGGTCAAGGAGGAGCGCCGAGCCGGGATCGCCCGAACTGACGACGACGAGGCGGCGGCCGGCGGCGGCCAGCACCTCGGCCAGCGTCGGCGCGGTGACCAGGTCCTCGCCCATCGATCGATCCAGGCGTTCCAGGGCCGTCGCATCGGCGGCGTCGATGGCCGGGCCGCCGATCTCGGGCAAGAATAACCGACTCCCGAGGATGCCGTGCCGGGCCGGATAGGTTCCCGTTCCGAGGCAGGCCGCGCCGACGTGTGTCTCCGGCGGATAGGCGTCGCGGTGCTCCTCGGCAAAGGTCCCCCGACGGACCAGCTCCGCCATCCGAGGCGTGAGTTCCGGGCTCACGTCCCCCGGCCGTAAACCCTCCAACACAATCACGAGATTCATATGCCTTCGGGGGTCGTTTTGACCGCCCGGCCACAGAAGACAGCCGCCGAGGAGGGCGAGGGCGATCCCGGAGGTCAAACCGGCGGCCCGGCGCGGCGGGATGCGGCTCGTGGCTCTCATCAGGCTGGATTTTCCGCCTTCGGGTTGAGGCTGTCGAGGCTTCCCCCGCCGCCGGCGGCTCGTTCTGGCGCGTAGGGGCGAGGCTTACGGCTTTCCTTGAAGCGTGGGCCGGAGGTGGATCTTGGACGCCATGACCCGGTCCGGTGATTCGAGGAGGAACCGGATCGTCCGCGCGATCTCCTCGGGGGGGATTTTCCAAGAGGCGTCTTCGCCGGGCCGAGCGGCGTCAAAACGGGTATCGACCGAGCCGGGGCAGACCAGACTGACCTTGAGGCCGTCGCGCCGGACCTCGGCCATCAGGCATTCGCTCAGCCCCTGAAGCCCGAATTTGCTCGCGCAATAGGCCCCCCCGCCGGCAAAGCCGACTTCTCCGGCGATCGAGGAGATATTGACGATGTGGCCGCTCCCCTGACGCCGCATCAGGGGGATGGCGGCGCGCATGAGCCTCAGCGGGCCGATGAGGTTGGTGAGGAGCGTGCGCTCAATGTCGTCGTCGGTCAGCGCCTCGACGGGCTTTATGATCCCCACGCCGGCGTTGTTGATCAGGGCATCGACCCGGCCCCAACGGTTGAGGATCTCGGTGAGCCAGGCCTCGGTCACGGCGGGGTCGCCGACATCGCCCGCCTGTCGGAAGACATCGGCGGCGCCCAACCGGCGAAGCTCGGTTTCCAATCCGGCCAGCGCCTCGGCCGATCGAGCCAGGAGAGCCAGGCGCGTCCGGCAGGCGGCCAGCTCGCGCGCCACGGCCCGGCCGATGCCGCGGGAAGCTCCCGTGATCGCCAGGACGCGATCGGCGTCAAGCCGCATCGTCGAGGCCCCGGGGGCGACCGCCCTCTTGCGCGCTCTGCAGCAGGCGTTCCATGACGGCCGTCTGCGCGCGGCCGTCCTCGCCGGGTTCGAGCGAGGCCGCCGGGTCCCGCGCCGCGCGCGTAAAGCGCCGCACCATTTCCACGTAGCTGTTCATCGCTGGAAACTCCTGAAAGCTGCGTCGGTCGTCTTGCTCGATGAGCAGTCGCGTCGGCTCATCCGTCTGGAGCCAGGGTTTGGCGGTCCAGGCGCGTCCCTCCGTTCCGAGAAGCTCAAGCCCCTGGCAGAAGGAAGCTCGGAAGGAGCAGCTCAGGACGGCCAGGCGGCCTTGGCCGAAATCGAGCCATCCGGCGGCGGCGGCGTCCACGCCGTCGGGGCCGGGGGTGAAGTGCCCGCGGGCCGCCACGGCCAGCGGCTCGGCGTCGAAGAAGTAGCGGGCGGCGTTGGCGGCGTAGCAGCCGACATCCCAAAGGGCCCCGCCCCCCTGGGAGCGGCTCCAGCGATAATCGCCGGACCGATCCAGCGTAAAGGCGAAGGTGGCGTCGATGCGCTCCAGCCGGCCGAGTCGGCCCGCCCGGACCTGATCGCGCAACCAGAGGGCCTGGGCGTGGTGCCGCCACATGAAGGCCTCCATCAGGCGCAGTTTCGCCAAAGCGAAGGCCTGGGTCATCGCTTCAGCATCGGGGGCGGAAAGGGCCAGCGGCTTTTCGCACAGGCAATGCTTGCCGGCCCGGGCGGCTTCGACGGCCCATCGGGCATGAAGGCCGTTGGCGAGCGGCAGATAGACGGCCTCGATATCGGGGTCGGCGAGCAAGCGATCGTAGCCGGCGTAAGCGCGGGGGAGGCCGTGGGCGCGCGCGAAGGCTTGGGCGCGGTCGGCCGAGGAGGCGGCGACGGCGCGAACCTCGGCCCCCGCCCGGCGAAGGGCGGGGATCAAGGCCTTTGCCGCAATGCGGGCCGCCCCGAGGATGCCCCATCGCAGCGGCTCGGCGTCGGCCATCGGCGCGGTTCCCATCGGAGCGAGGGTCACTCCAGGCGGAAGAGGACGTTGCCGTCGAAGGCGGCGTCGGGGCGCATGAGACCGAGCCGTTCCCATTCCGGCGTGCCCATCCGGGCGTTGATCGGATGATTGACCTCGTTGGGAACCCGCAGGTAATAGCGAACGCCGAGCTCCTTGAGGAACCGGACTTTCTCCCGGGCGGGCTGGTCCCAGAGCTGCTGCATGGCCCAATCATCCAGGTGAACGAGGGTGATGCTCGGATCAAAGACCAGGTGACGGTTTTCGTGAGTCAGAATCTTTTCCCCTTGAAGGCGTTCATTGATGTAGCTCCACATCACAGCGTCGTCCCCGAACCGCCAGCGGTAGAACCGTTCCCGGTCCGGGTTGGGGTTGCGGAAGACCGTCAGATCGATGGCCGGCTCCCGCCGTTCGGGCCCGACCGGGACGCTGAAGACCTTGAACCCCATCAACCCCATGGCGAGCCCCGGGATCACCCCCACGACGAGGGCGAGCCCCCCCCAGGCGCTCCGCCAGCCCTTGAGACGCCAGTAAGGGTAGGCATAAGAGGCCAGAACGGCGAAGGCCGGCAGAATCATAATGATCTGGTAAAGATAGAACGGGGCGAGGACGTAGTGATACGCCAGAAGCGCCGCCGCGAAGAGAACGCTTAAGGCGCCGAAACGCAGCGCGGGGTCGAAGAAAGCGACGCGCCCGCGGGCGAGGGCCCGGTAAGTCCACGGCGCCGCCGCCAGCCGGGCCAGGAAAATCAACGCGCCGGCGAGAACGAAGGTCGGGAAAAAGGGCTGAAGCCGCCAGGCCGCCGGGAATCGAATCGCGCCCGCTTCGTCCCGACCGACGCCGACGAAATACAGCCACGAGGCGCGCACGCGACCGGGCAGATCGCCGGCGAGGGAGCCGATGCCGGCCCCGTTGCGCGTCCATTCCTCCTCGGCCGAGGCCAGAACTTCCGGGTTGATGTTTCGCCCGCCGAAGATCCTCGGGAAGAAGGCGTAGACGGGGTTGCCCGTCACGACCCAATTGCGCACGTGCCAGGTCGAAGCCACGGCCAGGCAGGCGATGAGCGTCAGGCCGAAGGTCCGGCTCCTCAGGAAGGCCCCGAGGCCGGGGCGCCGCCGATGATAAGTCCAGGGAGCCTCCGGGAAGGCGCCGAACTCGCGGTCCAGCTCGTGGCGGGGAGTTTGAGCCGCTTGCCGGTAGGCGCGCGCGGCGGCTTCGGTCTCCTCGTCCTCCGGCGTCGGCAGGCCGACGTGCGCGGCCAGGATCATCCCCCCCCAAGGCAGCCAGAGAAGGCCCATCAAATAGTTCAGATGCATGGCGAGCGCCACGAGGAGCGTGGCCAGAATGAAGTAACCGCGCAGGCCCGTCTCGACGTAGAGGAGCGCCAGATAGAGGAAGGCGGCCGTGAGGGCGAGGGCGACCGCGTAATCCGAGGCGTACTGATCGTAGGCCATGCCGAGGGGCGTGGCGCGGTAAAGGAGCGTGACGGCAAGGGAGAAGTTCACGTGGCGGGTCAATTGGCGGACGGTGTAGTAGACGAGGATCGTCGAGGCGAGACCGCAGGCGGGGGCGATCCAGCGTTGCGGCAGTTCGGTCCAATGATCGGCCGCCGCCGCCGCCGCCGCGCCCAGTAAAGCGTAGAGATGGGGGTAATTGGCCCCGAGGCCGATGCCCACCTGGGCGACGACCTTTTCGACGATCCCGCGCTCGAGGAACATCATCCGGGCATAGCCGAGGTAGAGGATGAGCGAATCCCAGTAAACCTCGGGGTAGAGGACGGCGTGGTAGAAGGAGAGGAGCGTAAGGGCGGCGAGGAGCCCGAAGGCGACGGCCTGGAAGAGGCGCGGGCCGGCGCCGACGGGGTGGATCAACGTCCCGCGGAGCCGTTCGCGGGCGTATTCCCGCCGCATCGCCTGCTCGACGCGGCCGCCGGCCCCGCCTTCGCCCGTCTCCGGCCGTCGCCGCGTGGCGAGCACGGTCAGCGGCCACAGGGCGAGGATCGCCAGGCCGGGGACGATGAAGACCCAGGGCCGGGCCAGCAGCCCCGCCATCGCCAGGAGTTCGAATAGAAACCCCGCCAGGCCGGCGCCGAGGATGAAACTCACGGCGGCGAGCGGGGGCTCGGGGAGATAGACCTCCAGGGTCTCGACGAAGAACCAACCGAGGATGACCAGAACGAAGAGCGCTCCCAGGCTATAGGCGTGGTCGATCCAAAGCCACGGGCCATCTCCCCAGGCATAAGCGCCGAAGAGCTGACCGAAGACGCCGAAAAGCCGGTCGTTGGTGACCAGAAACCAGAGCGTGAAAAAAAGCGCGACGGCGAAGAGGAGGGCGGCGACGAGGTGATGAAGCCAGGGGCCGCGCGAAGGCTCACCCTCCGACGAGGGAGGTTCGATCGCGGCGGGCTGAGGAGCCGTTGCCATCAGGGAAGAAAGTCATTCGAAGACGATCCACGAAGGCTCGGAGACACAAAGAATTCTGAAATCACGCCTTCATCCCGTTTCTCCGCTCGATTTCTCTGCGTCTTTGCGTTGGAGTGGCCGGCCATGCCCTCAGCTTAGCTGTCCGTTGATCCATCCGGCGCGGTGGCCTCGACCTCCGGTTCCACGGGCAGGTGAGGGACCTTGAGCGTGAAGGTGGTGCCGCGGCCGACCTCGGTGTCGAGGCGGAGGGACCCGCCATGCTCTTCCATGGTTTTCTTGACCACGGCCAGGCCGAGGCCGGTTCCCCGGCTCCCCTTGGTCGAGAAGAACGGCTCAAAGACTTTCTGGCGGACGTGGGGGGGCATGCCGGGGCCGTTGTCCTCAATGCGGATGGTGATCTCGGCGCGCTCGGCGTCAAAGTGGGTCGTGGCGGAAATCCGCCCTTCGGCCGTCCTGGCTTCCTCCAGGGCCTCGATGGCGTTGCCGATGAGGTTGAGGATGGAGTCATGCATTCGATTGGGGTCGAGCATCGCCGGCGGGAGGCGGTCGTCGAGGGCCGCCTTAAGTTCGATGCCGGCGGCCGCGGCCTTGCGCTGGCAGTCGGCCAGGATCTCCCCGATCATGCGGTTGAGATCGACTTCGGCGCGTTCGGGCTCGCGCTCGCGCGAGACGCTGAGCATGTCCTGGACGAGCTTGCCGATCTTGGTCGTGGCGCGCTTCATGATCGGCCAGGCCTCGCCGACGATCTCGAAATTCTGGTTGGCCAGCCCCATGTCGATCAGGCTCGTCGAACCGTGCAGGGGGGTCAGGATGTTCTTGATGTAGTGGGCGAGGCTGGCGGTGGCCGTTCCGAGGGCGGCCAGGCGCTCGGCGCGGATGTTGGCCTGGATGAGGCGGGCGTTCTCAATGGCGGCGGCGGCGTGCTCGGCCATGATCTCCATGACGCGGGCGTCCATTTCATCGAAGGCCTCCCCGTTGAGCTTGTTGAGCACTTCGAGCACGCCGATCAAGCGCTCGTTGCGGATCATCGGCGCGGCGATCAGATTGCGCGTGACGAAGCCGCTGGATTTATCGACCTTGCCGAAATGGCGCGCGTCCTTGGAGCAATCCTGCACGATCTGCGTCTTGCGTTCGGCGGCGGCCGCGCCGACGATCCCCACCCCCATCGGCACGCGAATCTGCTTGGCCTCCTGATTGAGATCGCCGATCACGACCTCGAAGAACAGGTCATTGCGCTCGGGATCGTAAAGGAACAAGGAGCTGGTTTCGCATTCCAGGAGTTCCTTGCTCTCGGCCATGATGGTCGCCAGGAGCGTCGGCAGGTCCGCCACCTGTTGAATCGTGTGGACGATCCGATAGAGCGCCTCGATGATGCGCTCGCTGGATTCGATGACGCGGTGGCTCACCCCGAACCTCCGTTGCGCAGATGGGCGAGAATCTGCCGGCCGTGCGTCCGGGAGTTCTCAATAAATATCTCACTGCTGACGTTTCCGGCAAGCATAACCCCCGCCAGGTAAACCCCCGCCCGATCGCTCTCCAGCGTGGCGTCGTCGTGACGGGGCCGCCCCGTCGCCGGGTCGTAGCCGATCCCCATGCGGGCGAGGAAGGCCGGATCGGGCCGGTAGCCCGTCAGCGCGAGCACGAAGTCGTTTGCGATCTCGATCGGGCCGTGGCCTTCCCAGTCGATCCGGACCGAGGCGGGGCGAATCTCGGCGACGCGGGCCGGCATGTAGGCGACAACCTCGCCGTTTTTGATCCGATTTTCGATATCCGGCCCCAGCCAGTACTTGAGCGAACCCAACTGCGCCCCCCGGTGACAGAGCGAAACCTCCACGCCGGCCCGCCACAATTCCAGGGCCGCCTCGGCCGCCGAGTTTCGCCCTCCCACGACCAGGACCTTCGAGCCGAAATAGGGATGCGCCTCGTGATAGTAGTGGCTGACCTTGGGCAGGTCCTCCCCCGGCACCTCCAGCCGCTGGGGCGTGGCGAAAGCGCCCGTGGCCAGCACGACCCGCTCGGCCCCGACCTCGAAGGGCTCGCCAACGCGGGTCCGGCCTCGGACGAGGAACCGGCCCACTTCGCCCTCCAGCTCCGTCACCTCCCACCCGGTCCGGACCTCAAGCTTCATCTCGCGGACGAACCGCCTCAGGTAGGTCAGGTATTCCCGGCGGGTCGGCTTCTCGCCGGCGATGATCAGCGGAAACCCGGCCAATTCCAACAGGTCGGCCGTCGAGAAGAAGGTCAGATAGACGGGGAAGCGGGTGATGTGCTCAGCAAGGCAGCCCCTCTCCAGAATGAGCGTCTTCAAGCCGGCGGCCTGGAGTTCATGAGCCGTGGCCAGCCCGGCGGGGCCCGCCCCGACGACGACAATCTCGCTGGCGGCCTCCTGCATGCTCACAACCCTCCGGAGTCTACCACACTCCCCTTGGAGCCTGCCTGAGCTTAATGCGGCCCGGCCGCGGATAAACGCCTCAGCCGACCGGGAGAGTCCGATCCTCCCCGGCCCCGCATCGATAAGTCGGTTCCTGGGGAGCGTGATATATTTTCGGATGAGGAAGCGTGGATCAGAGCCTCCCGGCCGATCCCACGCGGGTGACACGACGCCGATGGAACTGGAGGCCCTTTCCGAAGCCGTCTGGTCGCGCTGGGTCGGCCGCCGCGCCGGGACGCACGAGCGTCGCGAGGTTCTGCGCGCCTTCCCCGAGGGCGTTCTCGGAGCCCAGGCCGAACAACCGGGCTGCGGGGCCGAAGACTATCGACGACGGGCCCTCGTCGCCGCCGCCTCGTCGGGCGTGATCTGGTTGATGGAGCCGCTCCCGCTGGAGTGGCTGGAAGCCGGGCTCGCCTCGGCGATCCACATCTGGGCGGGGCTCCCGTTCTATCGCCGGAGCTGGGCCGATCTGCGGTCCCGACGGCTGAGCGGCGAGGCGTTGATCACCGGCGGGGTGGCGGCGGCCTGGCTTCAGGGGATGACCCTCACGCTTCAGGCTGCCGCCGCCACGTCGGCTTTTGTGACGGCAACGGCGCTGCTGGCCCTGGCCGGCGTGGGCCGTTGGCTGGAAGCAGTCTCCACCTTCCGAGCGAGCGAAGCCTTGCGAGCGTTCGGGCGGCTGGAGCCTTCGCGGGGGCATCGGCTGGTCGGGGGGAACGTCTCGGGCGCGGCTCCCTCGGAGCTGCGGCGGGGCGAACGGTGTCGGGTGCTGCCCGGAGAGCGGCTTCCGGCCGACGGACGCCTTGAGACGGGCGAGGCCGTGGTGATTGAGGCCTTTCTCCGGGGCGAGGGGGCTCCCGCCTTCAAGCGTGAAGGCGATCCCGTTTACGCCGGGACGTTGAACGCCGGGGGTCCGTTCACGTTCGTCGTCGAGGCGGCCGGCGAGGCGACGCTGTGGGCGCGCGCGATCGATCGGCTCCGTGGAGCGATCGGAACGCGCGCTCGGCTCCAGGCGCGCGCGGAAGCCTGGGCGGGGACGATTGTGGCCGTCGCCGGCGGGCTGGGGGTGGTCGCCGGGATGGCGGCCCTCGCTGTGGGTTCGGGCGTTCAGGAAGCCGTGGGGCGGGCGATCGCCGTCTGGGTGACGGTGGCGCCGGGGGCTTGGGCGCTGGTCGCGCGGCCGGTGATCTGGGCCGGCTTGGGAAGCGGGGCCTGGCGCGGGATCGTCGCCGGTTCGGCCGAGGCGTTGGAACGCGGCGCCGCGATCCACGTGGTGGCCCTGGACCAGGCGGGGGCCCTCAGCCGTGGCGAGCCGGAGATCACCGAGGTGGCGGCGGCCGAGGGCCATGACGTCCACGAGGTGCTGGACGCCGCGGCCTCCTTGATGGCCGAAAGCGGCGAGCCGCTGGCGAAGGCCGTTCTGGCGGCCGCGCGGGCGCAGGGCATCCTGCCGCGCCCGGTCGGTCGCGTCCGGCGCGTGCCGGGCCAGGGGGCGATCGCCGAGGAAGCGTTGCTGGCCCTGGGCTCGGCTGAGTTTCTTCGGGCGCACGGCGTGGCGTTGGAGAGTTTCTCGCCTGACTTATTGCGCCGTCAGCATCGGGGCGAGAGTCTCCTTGGCGTTGGGATGCCGGGGGGGGCGCTGCTCGGCGGGTTCGCCGTGGCTGACCGGATCAAGCCCGGTGCGGCGCGCGCAATCGAGGAGATGCACGCCTTAGGGGTGAGGACAGCGTTGATTTCGCCCGAGGGCGAGGCGACGGCGCGGGCGATCGCCCGCCTGCTGAGGATCGAGGATTGGCGGGCTCGCGTCCCGGCCGAAGAGAAGGGGGAAGCGGTCGCCGATCTCCAGGAGCGAGGGGGGGCCGTGGCCTTCGTCGGTGAGCCGCGGGTTGACGCCGCCGTGCTCGGCCAAGCCGACCTGGGCCTGGCGATGGGGGTGGATTCCTCCCCGCGCGGCGTGGCTCTCCTGGCCGGCGACCCGCTCCAGATCGCCGAGGCGCTGCGCTTGGGGCGGACCGTGCGCGCCCGGATTCTGGGCAACGTCGTGTGGCTGGCGATCCACCACCTGGGGCTGGCGCCGCTGGCGGCCGCCGGCCTGATCGGCCCCTTGACCGCCGCCACGCTCAGCGCCGCCACGACGGCCGGCCTGGCGGCGCGATCGCGAGTCTGGCGGGATACGCGGCCACGAGGTGCCCCGGATCGGCGGTAAGGAATTCCAGTATCCGGCCGGTGGGTTCGTCCCGATGGAGGTCCCCGAGACCGTGGAGGCGTCGCTCCTGGGGCCAGCCACCGAATGGACCTGAGCTCTTCGTGGGGCCTTTACAATCCGACGGCGCGGAAGGCGAGGGCGCCGGCGAGGCCGCCCAGGAGCGGAGCGACGACGGGAACCCAGGCGTAGGGCCAGTCCGGGTCGCGCTTGCCGGGGATGGGCAGGAGGGCGTGAGCGAGGCGAGGGCCGAGGTCGCGCGCCGGGTTGATGGCGTAGCCCGTCGGCCCGCCGAGCGACAGGCCGATCCCCCAGACCAGGAATCCCACCAGCAGCGGATTGAGCCCGGTCGAGAAGACGACCGTCAGATCGATCTGGCCGGAGGCGGCGAATTCGGCCGAATTGGCGCCGATGGCGAGGACGCCGAACACCAGAAGCCCCGTGCCGATCACCTCGCAGAGAAAATTGGCCGGCAGCGAGCGGACCGCCGGGCCGGTGCAGAAAACCGCCAGCTTCGTATCGGCGTCGGCGGTCGCCCCCCAGTGCGGCAGATAAGCCAGCCAGACGATGACGCCGCCGACGAGGCCGCCGGCCACTTGGGCGGCGACGTAACCGGGCAGGCGGGCCCAGTCAAAATCCCCGATGGACGCCAGCGCCAGCGAGACGGCCGGGTTGATGTGGGCGCCGCTCACGCGCCCGACGCTATAGACCGCTATCGCCACGGCCAGACCCCAGCCGGTCGTGATGACGATCCAGCCGCCGCCGTGGCCCTTGGTCCGGGCCAGGATGACATTGGCGACGACGCCGTCGCCGAGGATCACCAGGATCATCGTTCCGATGGCTTCGGCCAGGTAAACGTTCACGAGGGGCCCCTCCGCCGGCAGGGTTGCGCCCGGCTCGGCGGCGGGGGCCGCCGTGGGCGATCCGGAGTGGGGAGACTCTGGCCGAACCCGCCCGAAGTTGCAAGGGGCGAAGCCGGAGGGCCGACGGCTGAATGAGATCGAGGGATCATCCATCGGCCGGGGGGGTCTCGGCGACGAGCAGCAGGTCCTCGCTCTCGATGGGGGCGAGCACGTTGGCCTTGCGGTTGATCGTGTTGATCTCGTGTTCCATGCGGAAGGAGGGGAGCGAACGCTGGATGCAATCGGCGCGGTCGCAGAGCCGACAGGTGACGCCGACCTTGACGCCGTCGCGTTCGGGATTCTCGAACTTGAGGCCGCGGGAGTAGGCCATCCGGGGGGCGTCCTCGGCGCGGCAGCCGATGCCGACGGAGAAGGCGTTGGTGACGCCGAACTGGTCGGGATCGTGATCGACGCGGGCAAGCGCCACGCAGAAGTAAGCCTCCCCGTCGGGCATGACGCTGTATTGGCGGCGCAGGATCGACGGCGTCAGGAAAGCCGAATGGACGGCCCACTTCGGGCAACTGCGGCGCCGGTCGTCGATCCGCAGCCCGCTGCCCGAATACTTCTTGCTGATGTTGCCCGCCAGGTCCGTCCGGATGAAGTGAAGGGGGACGCCGGAAGCGCCGGGGCGGGAGAGATTGCACAGGCGGTGGGCGATCGTTTCGAAGGGCATGCCCAGAACGCCCTCCATGGCGCGGATGTCGTAAGCCGACGATTGGACGAGAGCGAAGAAGGCGTCGTACGGGAGGAGCATCGCCCCGGCGAAATAGTTGGCCAGGTTGACGCGGGCGAGGGTGGGGGCCGCCCGATGCCGGAAGCCGAAGCCGTCGATGAGGCCATCGACGATCCGCTCGCGCTCGAAGAGCTTGAGGGCGAGAAAGTGGGCCAACTGGAACTGGAGCCGGTGAGGGCCGAAGGCGTTGGAGACGAAAAGCTGGCGGGTACGTTCGTTATAGAGCCGGAGGAGATGAGAGCCGGGGGGGAAGGACCGGGGGGAGACTTCGACGTCGAACTCCCGCTTGAGTATTTCCGCCAGGAGGTCCGTGCGGCGGCGGTCGTCGGCCCCGGCCCGGCGGAGGAGGTCCTCGGCGAGGGTCTCCAGGTCGGGGAAATAATTCCGGTGGCGCTGGAGGAATTCCGTGACTTCGTCGTAGGCGGTGCGATCCAGGAGGTAAACGTCGTCGGCGCGGTCGCTGGCCTCCTCGCGGCTCTGTTCGTCGGCGTGAAGGCGGCGCTCCAGACGGACGAGTTCGGCCCGGCTGCTCTTGTAGCCCTGGTAAAGCGAGAGCACGAGGTTGGATAAGGTCGAGTTGTCCCTGAGGACGGCCAGTTCGTCCTCGCCCAGGCTGTAGCCCTGGAGGAAGGGGTCCTTGAGCATATCCTGGAAGCGGTGATGGATTTTGACGCCGAGGGAGGCCGAGCGGAAGACCTCCATGTCGATGGCGAAGAAGCTGAGGATGCGTTCCAGGACGTCGACCCGCATGGGGCGCTTGTTGTTCTCGATCAGGTTGAGGTAGGCGGGGGAGATGCCGAGCGAGCGGGCGAGATCGACCTGTTTGATTTTGCGGGCCAGACGCAGGGCCTTGAGTTTGGAGCCGAGGTCCTCGGACCAGCCGGCGGTGTGATGTTTCATCGCGGGGCCTTTCTTTACGATCCCTGTAAATCTGGCATGCGGACGGCTGGGCGGTCAAGGAATGTGGGGGAAGACGACGTTTTTTTCGTGGTTTGTAAATTCGCAATCCAATAGTGTAAAATTTACGGTATATAGGCAGTGATTTTACAGAACGCGGCAATGCTTATCTCGGTAGAAGTCTTGACAGGCTCCATGCTCATATGTAAATTTTCAGGAACGGCAACTGCCATTTCTCAAGGTCCCGTCTTATGGCCTCCGTCACGCATCGTCCCCGTCGTCTTGAACCGCGTTCGGCTCATGAACCCTTGCGGCGCCGACCCCTGAGGCGCGTGGTGGTGCTTGGAGCCAACGGCGCGATGGGCTACCGCTGCGGGGCGCAGTTCGCCGCCTCGGGTCTGGAGGTCACGTTCCTCGCCCGCACGATCGAGAAGGCCCGCGAGGGTCTCAAGGGGGCGATCCGGTCGGTTCGGTCTTCCACGCTGGGGGAGATGATTCAATGCGGCGATTACGTGAGCGACCTGCCGGCGGCGGCCGCCGAGGCCGACCTGATCTTTGAGGCCGTGGCCGAGAATCTGGCCGTCAAGCGGGCCCTCCTGGAGCAAGTGGACCTCTGGCGGGGCGAGGAAGCGATTGTCGCCACGGCCACCTCGGGGCTTTCAATTCGGCGGTTGGCCGAGGGCCGCAGTCAATCGTTCCAGCGGCATTTCATTGGGCTTCATTTCTTCAATCCTCCGAGCATCATGGCAGGGCTGGAATTGATCGCGGGAGAGCACACCGAGCCGGCCCTGGTGGATTTTCTGGAGGCCTTCTGCGAGAAGCGGCTCGGACGGATCGTCGTCCGGGCGGCCGACGCGCCCGGCTTCGCCGGCAATCGGGTGGGCTTCAAGGTCCTCAATGAAGCGGCCCAACTGGCCGAACGTCACGGCCCGGTCTTCGTTGACCGTCTGATCGGGCCTTATACGGGTCGGGCGATGAGTCCGTTGGCGACGATCGATCTGGTCGGGTGGGACGTTCACGCGGCCATCGTCGACAACATCCACGCCAACGCCCCGGACGAAGCCCGGTCAACGCTGCGCCTGCCGGATTATATGCGTTCGCTGATGGAGCGGGGCATTCTCGGCCGAAAGGCCGGCGGCGGTTTCTTCGGCGAGGGGCCGGAGGGTACCCTTGCCCTGGACCCGGCCAGCGGGGCTTATCGCCCGGTGGAGAGCTTCGCGGATTCTTCGCTGGATTTCATCGACGCCGTGAAGCGGCGGCACCACGTCGGGGATTACCGCGGGGGGTTGGCGATCCTGGCCTCAGCCTCGGGGGAGGCTGCCGCGTTGGCGCGCCGGGTCCTGGCCGGTTACCTGAGCTACGCCTTTCATCGGGCGGGGGAGGTGACGGCGACGATTCGCGGGATCGACCTGATCATGGGGGCGGGCTTCAACTGGGCCCCGCCCAGCGCGCTGATCGACGTTCTGGGGCTGCCGGCGGCGGTGCGGCTGATGGATGAGGCCGGCCTGCCGGTGCCGACCCTTCTGGAGGAGACCCTGCGGCAGGGGCGGAAGGGGCCGCTCTTTCAACACCCCCGATTTGACATAGGCAGATTTTTCGTCGCCCGGTAAGATGGGGAACCGGGGGGCGAGCGTGGCCCGGCCCGGCCGGCCCGAGGTTCTGGGGCGGGAGGTTTCGATCATGCAGCCCGGCGGCGTCTTTGTCCTCGGGGGGGAGCAGACCGATTTTGCGCGAAACTGGAAGAAAGAGAACAAGCACTTCGTGGCGATGATGCGCGAGGCGGTGCTGGGCGCGTTGGAGGCGGCGGGGATCGAGCCGGGTCAGATCGAGGTGGCCCACGTCGGCAACTTTGCGGGGGAGCTTTACTGCCGCCAGGGCCACATGGGGGCCTTCTTCCTGGAGATCGACCCGGCCTTCAGCGGTCTGCCGACCAGCCGGCACGAGGCCGCCTGCGCCTCCGGCAGCGTGGCCCTTCTGGCGGCCTCGGCGGAGATCGAGGCCGGGCGGTATGATCTGGCCTGCGTCGTCGGGATCGAACAGATGAAGACCGTGAGCGCGGCCGAGGGGGGGGATTACCTCGGCACGGCGGCCTGGTACGAACGCGAGGCGCACGGCATTGAGTTCCCGTTTCCGAAGCTATTCGGGCGGCTCGGCGACGAATATGACCGGCGCTACGGCCTCAAGAGCGAGCATCTGGACGCGATCTCGGTCCTGAATTACGAGAACGCCAAGCGCAACGCGAAGGCGCAGACGCGGACGTGGTACATGAACAAGCAGCACGCGGCGAGCTCGCCGGAGGATAACCCCGTCATCGGCGGCCGCATCCGCGTCTCGGATTGCTCGCAGGTGACCGACGGGGCGGCTGTCGTGCTGCTGGCCTCGTCGCGCTTCGCCGAGCGCTACGCCCGGCGGCGCGGGATCGCGATCGAGAGCCTGCCGCGGATCAAAGGGTGGGGTCATCGGACCGCGCCGATCATGTTCGAGGCGAAGATCGCCGAGAGCGCGGGGAACCCCTACATTCTGCCGCACGTTCGGCGGACGATCCTGGAGGCGTTCGAACGGGCGGGGATCGACGACGTCCGGGGGGTTGACGGCATCGAGACGCACGATTGTTTCACGACGTCGGAATACATGGCCGTCGATCACTTCGGGATCACCGCGCCGGGGGAAAGCTGGAAGGCTATCGAGGAAGGCTGGCTGGCCATCGAGGGGCGCCATCCGATGAATCCGAGCGGGGGGCTGATCGGCGTGGGGCACCCGGTGGGGGCGACCGGCGTGCGCCAGGTGCTGGACGCGTGCCGGCAGGTTACCGGGGCGGCCGGGGATTATCAGGTCGAGGGGGCGCGGAATTTCGCCACGCTCAACATCGGCGGCAGCGGGACGACGTCGGTGAGTTTCGTGATCGGCGTCGGCTGAGGGCGGGTTCAAATCTGCCGGGCGTGGCCGGAACGCCAGGGAACAAAGTCATCCACATCGGGGGAGGAGCGCGACGTTCGGACTCACGAAGTTCCTGGCGTCCTTGGCGAGTTCTTCATCCTCCCGAGCCTCTCGTGCGATTGAGGTCCTGACCGGCGTAGTAGCCGAGGTCCACCCCGTGGAGGGTCTTGACGCGGAAGCTGATCTGCCCGACGTGATAGGAGAAGTGCTCGACGACGTGGACGAGGATGGCGATTCCCGTCTCCTCGAACCCCTGGACGGGCCGCTTCTCCAGGAGCGAGGCGGGATCAAGTCGCCGGAGCGTTTCATGCGCCTGGCGCAACGTGGCGGTGAGCCGCGCGCGGAGCTCATCGGCCGGGATGGGGTCCGTCGGGTTGAATTCTTCGGCCCGGCGGCGGACGTCGGGGGCGCCGCCGAGCGCGGCCACGATCCACTGGCGAACGTTGCCGCACAGATGAAGGATCAGGTTGCCGACGCTCGGGGTCGCCGCGTTGGGGCGCTGCCAGATTTCCTCTTCGGTCAAGAGCGAGAGACAGCGCTCCAGCCGCGGGAGCGATTCGGCCAGGAGCCGCCGCTCCGCCTCGGCGATCAACGCCCGCCCGAAATCTTCAGCGCCTTTCATTGAGGGGGTCCGCGGCCCGGCCGGCGAAGGCTTCGACGAGGATCCGCCCCCTTCAGCTCCGGAACAGCACGGCCTCGGCCAGGTCGGCGCGGGTGGTGCGGGTCCGGTTGGCGGGGACGGACGGGTCCTCGTAGCCGAAGGAGAGGCCGACGAGGATGCCGATTTCGTCGCCGAGGCCGAACTCCCGGCGGACGAGATCGGGGTAACTGCGCATGCTTCCCTGCGGGCAGCAGGCGATGCCGCGGGCGGTCATCGTCAGCATGAGCGTCTGGAGGTAGATGCCGACGTCGAGGGCGACGGTGGCGCCGAACTCCCGCCGCATGCCGATAAAGGCGACGTGGGGGGCGTCGAAGAACTCGAAGTTCCGCAGGCTGGCCCGGCGGCGTCCTTCCATGTCGTCGCGCACGATGCCCATCTGGCCATAGAGCGCGGCGGCGCATTCGACCTGGCGGCGGCGATAATCGCCCTCGAAGCGGGGCGGGTAATCAAAATCCGGGCAGGGGGGGACACCGCTCCGGATGCGCTCGATCATGGCCTGGCGAAGACGGTCGCGCGCGGCGCCGGAGGCCACCATCACGCGCCACGGCTGGATGTTGCAGTTGGACGGGGCCCGCTGAGCGAGCGCGAAGACCTCCCGGAGAACGGCCTCGGGAACCGGCGTCGGCTGGAATCCCCGGACGGATCGCCGTGCCAGGATCGCCTCCTCGACCGTCATGGCCTTTTTCAACGTCGCCGCCCCTTGATCGATGGTGGCCTCCATCGGCCCGAGCCTCCTGAGTCTCGAAAGTCTACGCCTCGCCGGGCGTCGGTCCCCCCGGGAGGCAGCCGCACCGGCCTGCGGGTCCCACAAGTTTAGCGTTCCGGATGGGAGAACGCCAGACGGGGCCGGCGCCTCAAGGCTCGACGGGCGGAGAGGTCAGGCGCAGCTCGGCGAGGACGGGAAAGTGATCGGAGGGAAATTGCCCGTTCTCGTGGTAGGTCTGGACGGCGATCGTGTCGCATTCGAATTCTGGACTGATCAGAATCCAATCGATGCGGCTGGGATTATCGGTGGAGCCGGTGAAGCCGTGGAACGTGCCGATCTGATCGCCAAGGCGCTCCCGAGCGACGTCCCAGGCGTCGGCCAGATTCAGAGCGCCTTCGAGCGGGTGGAGTAGGGTCTGATGAACGATCCCCCCCTGGGGATGATTAAAATCCCCCGTGACGACGACGGGCAGGACGCGGTTGCGCCCGCGAATTTCCTTAAGCAGCAGCTCGGCGCTTTTCTCGCGGGCGGGCTGGCTTTGATGATCAAAGTGCGTGTTCCAGTGGTAGAACTCCACGCCGGAGGCCTTATCGCGAAAGCGGACCCAGGTAACCATCCGAGGCAGGCGATTGCCCCACGTCTTGCTCCCGACGACGCTGGGCGTGTCGGAGAGCCAGAGGTGACCGTAGGCGCGCGGCTCCAGCCGGGCCCGCCGGTAAAAGATGGCCATGAATTCGCCCCCGGAGCCTCCCTCGCGCCCCTCGCCGATCCAGTCGTAGTCGGGCAGGTCCTGGGCGAGGTCCCGCAATTGAGCGTAGAGCCCCTCTTGAGTTCCGATGAGATCGGGCTGGGCCTCCAGGACGGCGCTCTTGAGGACCGGGCGACGGACGGGCCAGGCGTTGGGGGGTTGCTCGCTGGCGTAGCGGAGATTGAACGTCATGACCCGCAGGTCAATCGTCCGGGGCTCGGCGGCGACGGGCGGCTCCTGCCACCGCAGGGCGGCGCCGTAACCCATGCAGACGCCCAGGACGAGCAACAGGGCCAGGGGATGGGCGGGGGGATGCAGGCGTGGCCGCATGACCGAACCCGGTGAGCCCGGCGGGCGCCCGGGCCAATCAGCTTCGCGCCAAGCGGCGCCGTCGGGCAACGGTTTTCAGGGGCGGCGATCGGCCTCGGGCGGCCAATCGCCGATGAACATCCCCCCCGGAAAGTGAGGATGCTGAAGCCATCGGGCCGAGGGATTCTGACGGAGCAGTTGACGGCCCTCGCCGACGATCGAGGCCACGCGGGCGTCGGCGACGTCGGCCACGGAGAGCAAGAAGGCCTCGACGCAGGCCGGGAGAACGGGGGAGCCGAACTCCAACTGGCCGTGATGGCTCAGGATGCAATTGAGCAGCTTGTCGATTTCGTCGACCGCGCCGGGGTAAGGCGGCTTCTCGCGCAAAGGGGCGGCGACGGCGCGGACCCAAGCGTAGCCGAGCGCCAGATGGCCTTCGAAACGATGGGCGTCAGTGACGTCAGCCGCGGGGGCGAAGGTGTAAGTCTGGATCTTGCCGACGTCGTGGAGCAGGCCGGCGGCGATCAGGAGCCCTCGGTCGACGGGGAGGGTCTGGCCGCCGATCGTCAGGCCGGGGCCGTTCGGCCCGGCGTACATCTCGGCAAGCCCGAGGGCGAGGGTCGTAACGTTGATCGTGTGTTCGAGCAGGCCGCCGGGATACTGCTGGTGATGCGAGGTGGCGGCCGGGGCGAGGGCGAAGGCTTCGCAGAAGCCGGGGCGAGCGAAAATGTCGCGGGCGATCCGGGCGGAGACGCGCCCGGGGTCGAGCCGGTCGAAGAAGGCCTTCAATCGGGCCTGATAATCGGCGCCGTCGACGGGGCTGGCCGGACGGAACCGGGGCAACAGGCGGGCGGTTTCGTCCTTGTCGAGGAGACGGTAATCCTCGATGCGCCATTGGAGGGCCCCCCGATATTCCTCCTCCGTATAGGCGACTTCGATGAGGGTCCCCGGCTGGGGGAGCTCTCGGCCGGCGGCGAGGAGACGATCGACCTGCCAGATTTTGCCTTCGCGCTGAACGCCGGCGTCTTCAGGGCCCAGATTGAGCGAGAGGGTAGCGTAACGCTGACCGTTGCGGGCCTCGCGGACATCGACGCGGCGGACGAGCGCGACTTTTTTCTGAGGCATGGCGTCGGAGGGAGGTCAGGGCGGCCGTCGTGGCGGGGACCACGTTAAGCCAGGCGCGCCTTGAAATAAACGATCAATTTCAGGCGGGCGGGCGACCAAACCCGGCGGGGCCCGGCGGGGGTCGAATGTGATGGCGGCCCTTGACGGGGCTATGAAATAGTGAATGAGCGGCGGGCGGCGCGGGTCGTTGACGCCACGCGGGGCCGCAATGGCGCGTTACTTCCTGAGCATCCAGAAGAAGTTTCTACTGCTTATCCTGCTGGTCGGTCTGGCCCCGACGGCGCTGGCCCTGTTGGTCATCGCCCTCGGCTCGCAGGTGATTTATGCGCGTGCGATGGCGGGGGCGCTGGAGTCCCGCGCGAGCAAGGTGGCGGCCCAGTTGGGTCGGTTTGGGGAGGAAATCGATCTCGAAATGCGGCGGCTGATGGCCGTGAGCGGCGGTCAGTTCCCGCGCGGGGGGGGACCGATCGGGCGGCCGCGCGTCCCCTTCGCGGCCTTCGTTCGTTATCAGCCGGGCCAGCGCCTGGATATCCGAGGCGTGGGCCTCGAGGAGACCGAGCTCGGCGAGCGGCTCGCCGCCAAAGAGGCTTATTTCGCCTCGCTGACCGAAGGGACGGGGGCGCCGCCGGGAAGCTACATCGACGATCTGTGGATTGAGGGCCGGGGGGAGCACGCGCCGGTGCGCCTGATCTGTTTTTCCTACCCGGAGCCGGAGAGTTCGGGCCGGGTCTTCTTTCTGGCGCCGGTCGATGATCTGCTCCGGCGCGTGGTGGCCGAGCAAGGGGCCGAGAACGAACCGATTCTGATCTACTCCGGGCGGGGTTATCTGCTCACGTCGGCGGCGGCGCCGGCGGGGCTGGCCGAGCGCGCGCAGGCGTTGTTCAGCGCCGGGTTGGAGGCGGTCCCCGGCCGGTTTCACCTGCGGTCGTGGGCGGGGGGCGTGCGGACGTGGCACATCGTGGGTTACGCCGTCATCCCGCGATTGTTGCGGTTGGCCGCCGACGGGAACGCCTCGGCCCCGTGGGTCGTGCTTTCGGTCCATGACATGGAGAACTTTCTGGCCTTTCAGTCGCGGCTGGTCTGGATCACGGTGATTGGGTCGCTGGCGTGGACGGCGGCGTTGATGGCGCTTTCGGTCGTGGCGGCGCGTCGGGTGGTGGGTCCCGTCAAGGCGCTGCGTTCGCAAGCCGAGGCGATGGCCGGGGGGGATCTGAACGCGCGGGCGCGGGTCCGCACGGGAGACGAGATTCAGGACCTGGCCGAGGCCTTCAACATCATGGCCGAGCGGCTGCGCGAGAGCCGGCGCGACCTGGAGCGGCGGCTGGAGGAGAACCGGCTGCGGGCCGAACAGATCAACGTCATCAACGAGATCACGCGGGCCATCAGTCAGGCGCTCGATCTCGATCGGATTTTCGAGGTTCTGCGCCGCCAGATGAAGAACACGCTCCACTACGACGGGATGTGGATCGCGCTCGCCCACAAGACGACCGGCAAGCTGGAGGTCACGCACGCCGAGCCGCCGGAGCTGCTCAAGGCCCTGCGCCGAGGCGAGGCCCCGCTGGAATTCTCCTTTCATGGGCGGGTGATGCGCGAGGCGCGGCCGGATCGGGGCGCGATCGGCCCGGCCGACGATTCCGACGTCTTCGAGTCCGGCGTGTACTTGAGGTTGGGGTTCGAATCCTACTTGGTGGCGCCGCTGCCGTCCGTCGGACGCGTCCAGGGGACGCTGACGGTGGTTTCCAGCCGGGCCGACGCCTATGGGCCTGAAGAGACCGAGATCCTGGCTTCGATCGCCAGCGCCGTGGCGATCGGCATCGAGCAGGCGGAACTGTTCCAGCAGGCGCGCCGGTTCGCCGAGGAGCTGGAGCGCAAAGTCGAGGAGCGGACGCGGGACCTGGCCAGCGCCCAGCAGAAACTCATCCAGACGGAGAAATACGCCGCCACCGGCCGGCTCGCCGCCAATCTGGCTCACGAGATCAACAACCCCCTGGGGATCATCAAGAACTATCTTCGCCTGGCGAGCGATCAATTGGGGCGGGCCGGCGGCGGCCGACGGGTCACGGACCCCAATCTTCAGCATCTATCGATCATCAATGAAGAGATCGACCGGATCGCCCGCATCGTCCGCCAGCTTCTGGACCTGCATCGCCCGCCGGAGCAGACGACGGACGAGACCGACATCGGGGCGCTCCTGAGCGACATCGTGGCGCTCATGGAAGACGATCTGGCGCGCGACGGCATCCGCGTTCATTGCGAGTTCCAGCCGGATCTACCGCGGCTGGTCGTCGCGCCCGATCTGATCCGTCAGGTCTTCATCAATCTGATCCGCAACGCTCAGGACGCGATGCCCGGCGGGGGTGAAATGACGCTCCGGGCCCGTCTGCGCGATCAGTTCGAGGCCGGGCGCTATCGCCGCGTCATCGCCGTCTCGGTCGCCGACACCGGCCACGGCATCCCCCCCGAACACCTCTCTCACATCTTCGACCCCTTCTTCACCACCAAGCCGCCGGAGCAGGGGACGGGTCTCGGGCTTTCCGTCAGTTTCGGCATCGTGCGGATGTATCAGGGTTCGATCGACGTCCAGAGCGAGCCGGGCCGCGGCACGACGATGACGGTGACGCTCCCGCTGGAGGCCGAGCCCGCCGAGCCGGCCCGCGAGGTGGCCGAGCCGGCTCAGGCCGGGGCGACCCTGAGCTGAGCCTTTTGCGGCGCCGGTCGCGTTCCCGCCGCCGCGCGTTGCCTCTCCGTTCGTCCTTGAACCTCGGCCGGGGGTCCGGCGTTGTTCTCGCCCGCGCGCGACGCTCGGCGGGGCGGCCCTTCAGAGCCGTCCTGCGGCGATCGCTTCTAGGCCGTCAAGAAAGCCCAGGACCTGCTCCTCAGCCCAGTGACGGGAGTGACGCGGGGAGCGGCCGTGGACGAAGCCGCAGTGGCCGCCGCGATCGCTGAAGAGAGGCAAAAGGAAGGGATGGCCTTCGGCCAGTTGGCGCGGAAGCGTTCGGCCGGGGTTGAAGGGATCGTCGGCGGAGGAGATCAGGACGGTCGGACGACGAACGCCGGGGAGAAACTGCCCGCATCCGCATGAGGCCCAATAGTCCCACGCGTCCCGGAAGCCGTGAAGGGGGGCGGTGGCGTGGGTGTCGAATTCCTCAAAGGTTCGGGCCCGTCGGACGCCTTCGACGTTCAGGCTGCCCGGGTATTGACGCTCCTTGGCCAGCGCCTTAGGGATGAGCGTCCGCAGAAACCATCGGACGTAGGCGCCGCGCATCAGGCGGTCCAAGTGCGGGCCGGAGATGGTCAGATCGAAGGGAGCGCTGACGACGGCGGCGCCGGCCACCTGGGCCGGGGCCCGCTCGCCCAGCTCCCCCAGCCATTTGGCGATCTGATTGCCGCCGAGGGAGTAGCCGACCAAATAGATCCGCCGGTCGGGGCATTCCTGGATGAGGCGGTTGACGACGAAGGCGAGGTCTTCGGTCCAACCGGAATGATACAGGCGGCGGGCGCGATTCATCTCCCCCCCGCAAGAGCGATGCTCGACGGCCGCCACGGACCAGGCGCGCCGGGCAAGCGCCGCGGCCAGCCCCAGCACGTAATTGGAGCGCACGCAGCCTTCCAAGCCGTGAAGAAGGACGACGATCGGGGACCTCTCCTCGCCTTCCAGGCGGTAGACGTTGAGGAAATCCTCGTCAGGGGTCGTCCAGCGTTCTTTCCGGAGAGGTGGGGCCGTCCGGGTCCGGAAGAACGGACTCCAAATCGTCTGCAAATGCCCTCCGCGCAACCACCAGGGTTCGTTGAAGGGATGACGCCGGAGACGCTTAAGGAGCCGGGCCTTGGCCGGGGAGGCTTCAGGGGTCGGCGTCGGCGGCCCGGGAACGGCGAGGGCAGGGCGGGTCTCCATGAGGGGCGATGGCGGCCGGCGGAGAAGGGGACGGGGTTGGGCGTGGGTTTTGCTCTAGGAGCCTGACCACCGCGACCGGAGCGCCGCCCGGAGACGATCGCTCGGCGCGTTTACAAGGTTCGAGCCATCGGTTAGGATAGCACGAACGAGACCAAGGCGTAAGACGGCGCGAGGAGGTCCGGAGAGCCGATGTCGCCCAAAGTCATGGAAGTCAAAGGAAGCGTGGCCGAGATTCTGGGGGAGGAAGCCGGGGAGTTGCTGGGTCACGAGTGCGCGGGGATCCCGCGGGAGATGTTGCACGTGCCGGGGGGGGACTTCATCGATCGGGTTTACGCCGCGAGCGATCGGACGCCGCGGGTGCTGGCGAGTCTGGCCCGGTTGTTCGGATCGGGCCGATTGGCGCGGACGGGCTATCTCTCGATCCTCCCGGTGGACCAGGGGATCGAGCACAGCGCCGGGGGGTCGTTCGCCCCCAATCCAATCTATTTTGACCCGGAGAGCATTGTCAGGCTGGCGGTTGAAGCCGGTTGCAGCGCCGTTGCATCAACGCTGGGGGTGCTGGGCTCGGTCGCCCGGCGGTACGCCCACAAAATCCCCTTTATCGCCAAGATCAACCACAACGAGTTGCTGACCTACCCCAATAAGTTCGACCAGATCCTGTTCGGTTCGGTCGATCAGGCCTATGATCTGGGAGCCGTCGCGGTCGGGGCGACGATCTACTTCGGCTCCGAGGAGTCGGCCCGACAAATCGGCGAGGTCAGCCAGGCGTTCGAACACGCCCATGAGCTGGGGCTGGCGACGGTGCTCTGGTGCTACCTGCGCAACGCGGCCTTCAAGACGAAGGAGACCGATTATCACGTGGCGGCCGATCTCACGGGCCAGGCGAATCATCTGGGCGTCACGCTGCGGGCCGATATCATCAAGCAGAAGCTGCCGGAGACCAACGGGGGCTTCAACGCCCTCAAGTTCGGCAAGACGCATCCGCTCGTCTATGAGCGGCTGACGTCGAACCATCCGATCGATCTCTGCCGGTATCAGGTGGCCAATTGCTACATGGGGCGGGCGGGGCTGTTGACCTCCGGCGGACCGGCGGGCCGGGACGATCTCCACGAGGCCGTCCGCACGGCCGTGATCAACAAACGGGCCGGGGGAACGGGCCTCATCATGGGCCGCAAGGCCTTCCAGAAGCCGATGGCCGACGGTATTGCCCTGATCCAGGCGGTCCAGGACGTTTACCTTTCGCCGGACGTGACCGTCGCCTGAGGCGGTTGACGGGATCGACCCCCACGCTCATTGTCCGGAAGGGTGCGGCCTTCTGACAACCCGCGATGATGATCTGAACCACCAGGACACCAAGACACGAAGATGTTCCCCCGGGCCGCGAGTTGTCATTCTTCCGTGATTTCCGATCCGAAGCAAAACCGGGATTACTCCACGTCCTTCCATTCATTCTCGGCCGGGTGGCGCACGCCGAAGAGATTCAGGAAGCCGGCGACCATCCGGTAAGTCATCCCCCAGATCGTGTAGCGCCCGAGGTAGGGGAGGCTGGGGAAGAGGCGGCCTTCGGGATCGCGGGGGGCGCGATAAGGGCGGATGTTGGCCGGATCGGCCAGATAATCCATCGAGACCCAGACGGCGTCGGCCACCTCGCCGCTGAGCCGGAGCGGAGCGACCCGCTCCGGGCAGGCGAAGACGAAAGGGGAGACCGACAAGCCCCAGGCGGCCAAGCGCCCGCCGGCGACATCGTCCAGGCGTCCCAGGAGCATCGCCGGGGAAAGGGCCAGGCCCACTTCTTCCCGCGTCTCGCGTATCGCCACGGCCTCCAGCCCTTCGTCGGCTTGATCCTGATGGCCGCCGGGGAACGCCATGTGGCCGGACCAGGGATCGAGCGGGTGTTCGGCGCGTTGGATGAAAAGGGCCTCGACCGGTCCGGCACGCGGAGCCTGCCGCAGAATAACGGCCACGGCGGCCCGGCGCGCGGCTCGCTCCGAGGGCTCGACGTCGGGACGATGAGCCGCCAGACGCTCACCGATCGCCCTGAGCGTGAACTTCGAGGTCACGTCAGCTCTCGGCGCGGCGGGGGCCGGCGGGAGGGGCCGAGCCGCGCCGGCTCGGATCGAGGAGCACGAGGTTATCCCGGTGGACGATCTCCTCGTATGGGCAGGAGCCGAGGCGAGCGGCGATCTGCGAGGTCTGGCGGCCCATGATCTTGCGCACGTCGTCGGCGGGGTAGTTGGTCAGGCCGCGGGCGACGGTCCGCCCGTCGGGATCGCAGAGATCGACGATGTCCCCCTTCTCAAAACTGCCCTCGACGGCCACAACGCCGACGGGCAGGAGGCTGCTGTTGCGGCGGGTGAGCGCCTCGACGGCCCCGGCGTCCAGCCGCAGCCGATTGCCTCGGCTGTCTCGCCCGAAGGCGATCCAGCGTTCGCGGGCGGCCAGGGTTCGGGCTCCCTGGGCCGGGATAAAAGTTCCGGTGAAGTTCCCGGCTCGAATCCGGTCGAGCACGTCGGGATCCTTACCATGGGCGATGACGGTCGGGACGCCGGCCTCGCTGGCCATTCGGGCGGCGATCAGTTTCGATCGCATGCCGCCGGTTCCGTGAGAGGACTGCTCGGGGTTGACCCAGGAGAAGGCCGTTTCGTCGACGCGCTCGATGACGGGGACGCGCTGGCGCGGGGCGGACGACCGACCCCCGCCGCCGGGCGCCGGGCGATAAACGCCGTCAACGCTGCTTAACAGGATGAGCAGATTGGCCCGCATCTTGATGGCGACGTAGGCCGAAAGCATGTCGTTGTCGCCGAAGCTGATTTCTTCGGTGGCCGTCGTGTCATTCTCATTGATGATGGGGGTCGCCCCCAGTTCAAGCAGCCGTTCAAGCGTATGGCGGGCGTTCAGATACCGGCGGCGGTCCTCCATGTCGCCGCGGGTCAGGAGCACCTGGGCGGCCTGAAGACCGTTCTCGCCGAGGGTCTGCTGGTAAAAGCGCATGAGGCTGATCTGGCCGATGGCGCACAAGGCCTGTTTCTCCGGCAGCGTCTTCGGGGCCGGCCGGCCGAGCGTCTGACGGCCCAGCCCCAGCGCCCCCGAGGTCACGACCATCGCCTGAACCCCTTCTTGGCGCAGGGCCGCCAGCGAGCGGGCCAGCGCGGCGAGGACCGTTCCGTCGGGGACGCTCCCCTCGCCGAGCACGACCGAGGAACCCAACTTCACGACGAGCCGGCGAACCTGAAGGGCGAGGCCGGTCCCCGCCACGTCGGCGATGGCGATCACGCTTGAGCCTCCAAACCGCGGGCGCCCGCCGCCGCCGTCGGGCCGGTCAATCCGCCGAGGGCTTCCGCCATCCGTCGTCGGAGTTCTTCGAGCCCCTCGGCGTTCAGGGCGGAGATCGGCAGCGCCTCAATCCCGCCGTCGGCCAGCGTTTCCAGAAGGGCCCGGCGGAAAGGGACGGGCAAGAGGTCGACCTTGTTCAAGGTCACGATTTCCGGTTTGGCGAGCAAGCGCTCGGAGTATTGCGCCAGCTCGCGACGGATCAGCCGATAGGCCGCCTGAGCCGACCGACCCGCCTCGCGCCCGCCGGCTTCGTCCAGGCCGGCGGCGGCCAGAGCTTCCGGCTCGGGAGCGATCAGGTGAACCAGCAATCGCGTCCGTTCGACGTGACGGAGGAATCGATCCCCGAGGCCGACGCCGCGGCTGGCCCCTTCGATGAGGCCCGGGATATCCGCCAGCGTGACGGTGGCGAGGCCGTCGAGAGCCATGACCCCGAGGTTCGGGTGGAGCGTCGTGAACGGATAGGGGGCAATCCGGGGCGTGGCGGCCGTGAGGGCCTTGAGGAGCGTCGATTTACCCGCGTTGGGCAGCCCAATGATCCCGACGTCGGCCAGGAGCTTCAGCTCCAGGATCAGCGCGCGCTCCTGACCCGGTTCGCCGGGGGTACGGTGACGCGGGGATTGGCGGGTGGGCGTGGCGAAATGTTGATTGCCGCGGCCGCCGCGGCCCCCGGCGGCGGCCAGAAAGCGTTGGCCCGGCCGGGTAAGATCGACGAGCGGTCCTTCGTCGTCGCTCACGGTCGTGCCCAGCGGGAGGGCGATCGTCACGTCCCGGCCGTTGCGGCCGGACATGTTCTTGCCGCGGCCGTGACCGCCGCGCCCGGCGCGAATATAGGGGCGATATTTCACGTCGATCAGCGTGGCCAGGCCCGGAACCGCTTCCAGCCACACATCCCCCCCCTGGCCGCCGTCGCCGCCGTCGGGGCCGCCGCGCGGAGCGAATTTTTCACGGCGGAACGAGACGCAGCCGTGGCCGCCGTCCCCGCCTTTGACGCGAATCCGAACGTAATCGACGAAGGCCGAGGCCGAGGGGCTCATCGCTCGCGGGTTGAGAGACCAAGCCCCCCGGGGCGGGTCTGGGATCGCCAGGCCATGACCGGCTGAACTCCGCGATCCCCATTAAACCGCAAGGGCGCGAACGTTGGAAAGCGCGAAGCTGGCGAGACGCTCGCGTGAGGAAGGGCGCGTGGCCGCGTCAGGCCGCCGCCGAGGTCCGCCGCCGGGGTTTTCCTCGCTCGGCCGGGCCGTGCTTTTCGGCGTCGGCGTCGGCGGCGATCAGTCCAAGGACGCGCTCGGCGATCGCCTCGGGCGATAGCCCCGCCTGATGATAAAGGGAGTCCGGGGAGCCGTGGGGGAGGAATCGATCGGGGAGACCCAGGATCACCGGGGGCCGGGCGACGCCGAGGGCGGCCAGGGCCTCGGCCACGGCCGAACCGAAACCGCCGGCGGCGACGTGGTCCTCGATCGTCACGAGCCAACGATAGCGCCGGGCCAGGTTTTCCAGGAGCCCCGTATCGAGAGGTTTGACGAACCGGGCATTGACGACGCCCGGCCGGACGCCCCGCTCGGCCAGGATCGCCGCCGCCTTGATCGCCTGGGCGGCCATGGGGCCGAGGCCGATCAGGCAGACCGCTTCGCCGTCGGCCAGGACCTCGGCGCGGCCGATCGGCAGCGCCTCCAGGGGCTCATCGAGCGGGATGGCTCCCGAAGCTTTGCCTCGGGGGAAGCGCAGGGCGATCGGGCCGCTTTCGTGCAGGAAGGCCGTGTAGGTCATCTGGCGCAGTTCACGCTCGTCCATGGGGGCCATCACGACCAGGTTCGGGATCATGCGCAGATAGGCGAGGTCGAAGGCGCCGTGATGCGTCGGCCCGTCGGCTCCGACGAGACCGGCGCGGTCCACGGCGAGGACGACGGGAAGGTTCTGGAGGGCGACGTCGTGGATGACGGGATCGACGGCCCGCTGCAGGAACGTCGAATAGATGCAGACGAAGGGGCGCAGGCCGTCGCAGGCCATGCCGGCGGCGCAGACGACGGCGTGCGCCTCGGCGATCCCCACGTCGAACGTCCGGTCAGGAAACTCCGCCTGAAAGCTCGTGAGGCCGGTGCCTTCCAGCATGGCCGCCGTGAGCGCCACCAGGCGGCGATCGCGCCGGGCCAGCTCGCGCAACGTATCGACGAAAACCGATGAGTAAGACGGTGGGCCCGGGGCTTTCGGCGGGGTCTCGCCGGTTTCGAGTTTGAAGGGGACGACCGGCGGACTGTGCCAGGTGATCGGGTCGGACTCGCTGTAGTCCCGCCCCTTGCCCTTGACGGTGAGGACGTGAAGCAGGAGGGGGCCCTGCAAGTCGCGGACTTTGAGGAGCGTCGCAATCAGCGCCTCCAGATCGTGGCCGTCGATCGGCCCCAGATAGCGGACGCCCAGCTCCTCAAAGAGCACGCCGGGGAGGATCAACCCCTTGAGGCTTTCTTCGAGTTTGTGGCCCAGGCGGCGGATGCGTCCACCGGCCGGCAGGCGCATGATCAGATCGACCAGCTCGCGGTGACGTTCATTATAGAACGGGGTGGTGACAATCCGGTTGAAGTACCGGGCGATCGCCCCGGTGTTCCTGGAGATCGACATGGCGTTGTCGTTCAAAAGGACGACCATGTCGGTCTTGAGATTGCCCAGGTTGTTGAGCGCCTCGTAGCACAAGCCGCCGGTCATCGAGCCGTCGCCCGTAACGGCCAAAACGCGATAGCGTTCCCCCAGCCGATCGCGGGCCAGCGCCATGCCGAGCGCCGCCGAGATGGCCGTGGAGGCGTGGCCGGCCCCGAAGGCGTCGAACGGGCTCTCGGCCCGGCGGAGGAAACCTGAAAGCCCTCCTTCTTGCCGCAGCGTGGGGAACTGATCGCGCCGGCCGGTGAGCAGCTTGTGGGCATAGGCCTGGTGGCCCACGTCGAAGACCAGCCGATCGCGCGGCGTGTCGAAAACGTAGTGGAGGGCGACGACCAGCTCGACGGCCCCGAGGGAGGAGGCCAGGTGGCCCCCATTGAGCGCGGTGACGCGGAGGATTTCCTCGCGCAGCTCGGCGCAGAGCTCGCGCAACTCGGGCGTCTTGAGCCGGCGCAGGTCGGCCGGCTCGTCAATTTTCGGCAGCCAAGTCGCCATGACGCTCCCCCGTGGAGGCCCCTCTCTCGCGGGCCGACTGACTTTATCACGGCCGGATCGGCGGCTTCCATGGAAATTGCGCCCGCGCTTCGGCTCCGCTGAGCTTGCCGATCCCGCGCGGCTTCCCTAGATTAAGGACGATCACGGCTTTGCGGCGCGTGTCACGGCCTTCCGGGCGGGCGCGCCCCCGGAGAAAGCCGACGGGGGCCAGGGGTCGGGGGGGTTCTGGATGGGCGGCCCGGAAGGAGGACCCCGACGTCGAGCGCGGCGGCGCGGACGCTTACCGTCAGCCACCATGTCCGGTGACCAGACTACGCCAGGCCATTTGCTCATCGTCGAGGGCGATCCGCAGCTTCGGGATTTGCTCGCTCGCCGATTTCGGGCGGAGACCCCCTACGAGGTCACGCTGGCCGCCGACGGCCGGGAAGCGCTTGAGCGATTCCGGGCCGACCCGGCCGAGGTCGTGGTCACGGATCTGGCCCTCCCCGGCATGAGCGGGCTGGAGCTGATCTTCGAGATCAAGCGGCTGCAGGCGGGGACGCTGTTCGTGGCCCTCGTGGACCCGGCGGCCGCGGCCGCCACGATCCCGGCGATCCGTGCCGGCGCCGTCGACTTTTTTCAGAAGCCCTTCCAGGTCGGCGGCTTGCTGGCCGGGGTGGACCGGGCGTTCCAACAGATCGCCGCCCGTCACGCCCGACGCGCCTTGCAGTCGTATTCGCTGCGCGAAGAACGGCGCCTCCGAATCCCGAATGACCTGGGGTTGATCCCCCACGTGATCGCCGAGCTGACGCGCAATCTCGACCATGAGGCGGGTTTGACGCCGGACGAAGTCGAAGGGGTCCGCGCGGCGCTGCACGAGATGACCGTCAACGCCATCGAGCACGGCAACCTGGGGATTACGTTTGAAGAGAAGTCGCGCCTGATGGAGACCCCCCGGGCCTGGTGGGAGGAGATCCAGCGGCGGGGGCGGGATTCCCGGCTGGCCGACCGGCGGGCGACCCTCACCTTCGAGAACACGCCCGAGGCCGTCGTCTGTCACGTGGCCGACGAGGGGGAGGGCTTCAATCACGCCGACGTGCCGGACCCGACGGAGTTTCCGACGCGGCTCCACGGGCGCGGGATACTGATCGCGCGGATTCACATGGACGAAGTGACTTACAACGCCAAGGGGAACGCCGTCCGGCTGGTCAAACGAAAGCGGGGGCCGAGCGAGCGTGGCGCGGCCCTCCCCAAGGTCGATGAATCTTGAACCCCCAGGACGACATGGCACAAAGTGGAGACCGCCTGGAATCAAGCACTTCCTGGCCTCCTGGAGTCTTTGGGGGCTGACCTTTGGTTGGGTGAAGTTACCTGGCGGCGGGTAATCGAGGGGGGCGGGAAAAGTAACAGGCGGCCGCGCCGAGCAGGCTGAAGGCCGTCAAGCCGATGAAGGCCAAGGCGTAGCTACCGAGCCGATCGTAGACGCGACCGGCGAGCGCCGGGCTCAAGGCGTTGAAAACGCCGGTGACGAGCAACCGGAGCCCCGAGGTCGTGGCGAACGCCCGCCGGCCGAAATAGGCCGCGAAGACGACGGCCGAGCAGATGTAAGCCGAGCCAAAACCCAGGCCCACCAACACGAACATCCAGCGGGCCAGACCGGGCGAACTGGCGAGCATCACGCCGCCGACGCCGACGGCCTGTAGGATGAGCGAAAGCCCCATGACCTTTTGCGGCGGCAGAAAGTCCCCCAGGGAACCCGCCAGCCGCCCCACCGTGCTCATCAGGACCATGAACCCGAGAATCCCGCCGGCCGTCTCGATCGAAAAACCCAGGTCCTCCAGGTGGAGCCGCCCGTGCGCCGCGACGCCCCCCCACGTGGCCGAGAAGGAAGCCGCCCCGAGCGTGATGAGCAGGAATTGCGGCGTCCGGATGGCCTGGGCCGCCGTGAATTCCGGCGCGGTGGCGGCCGGGGCGATCCGAGGGCCGCTAGTCGTGGGGGCCGCCCCGGGCGGGTCCGCGGATTCGGGGGGGTCCGGGGGATCGCCGTCGGGGCGCAGCCCCAGACGTTCCGGCGCGTCCCGCACGAACAGAGCCGAAACGAAGGCCAAGCTGAGGGAGATGGCGGCGATCAGGAGCCAGCCGCGGCGCCAATCCCAGTTCCGCAGCAGCCAGGGGCCGATGCGTTCCTGCATGATCAGGCCGACGACGCCGCCGGCCGTGAAGATGATGGCCGTGGCGCGGGCGCGGCGCCGGATGAACCAGTTGGAGGCGAGCGTCTGGCAAGGGAGGATCGTCGAGAAGCCGATCCCGACGCCGCCGAGGATGGAGAAGCCGAGGAAACACTCGGCCAGCGAATCGGCGCGGCTCATGAGGAAGAGGCCCAGGGCGGTCGAGAGCGAGCCGAGCGTCATGAGCGTGCGCAGCGTGGTCAGACGCAGCGCCCCGCCGACGATCGGGCTGACGGCGCTGTAGAGGAACGTGAAGAGCCCGAAGACGGCCCCGGTGCGGGCCCGTGAGAACCCCAAATCCTCGATCATCTCCGGGGAAAAGAACCCCCAACTGTAATAGGCGGGAGAAATCCCAAAGCCGTAGATGATCCAGGCGACGGCGACGATCGCCCAGCCGTAATAAAAGGGGCGTCTCAGGCTCAAGCGACCCGCTCCCGCCCTGGAGGCCGAACCCCGTCGCGCCGACAGCGCAACGAGGCCGGACTATGGCAGGCGCGCGCGCGAACGGCGAGCGATTTCGCCCGCCTCGCCGGAAGCGGGGTCCGACTACGGCTGGGGCGGACCGATGCAGACCAGACCGGAGACGGTGCGAAGGAACAGCCGGCCGTCGGCGACGGCGAGCGATCCCATGGCCGCCGCCTCGCCGATTTCATTCAGCTCGAGCAGGCGAAACGCCGGCTCGGCGGCCACGACGGCCGTCTCGCCGTCCCGATTGAGGAAATAGAGTCGCCCCTCGGCCCAGATCGGCGAGGCCTTGAAGTCGCCGCCGATCCGCTCCTGCCAGACGAGCTCGCCGGTCGAGCGCTGAAGACACATCGCGATGCCCGAGTCATTGATCACGTAGACGTAATCCCCGTAGGCCAGCGGGCAGGGGACGTCCGGCGTGGCGCGGAGGTATTTCCAGCGGATGCGCTCGCGGCCGCTCGCTTCGAGGTCGCCGGCCTCGATGGCGAACAACGGCCCGCGCTGGCCCGAGGTGACGTAAAGCATGCCGTCGTAATAGGTCGGGCTGACGATCGTCCGATCGCCCCCGACGTCGACGCGCCAGAGGAGCCGTCCGTCGGCCAGGTTATAGCCGGTGGCCCAGGTCCCGCCGGTAACGAAGACCTCCCAGCGATCGCCCGCCCGATAGACGAGCGGCGTGACGTAGGCGTCGCAGGCTTCGCTCGTGGCGGGCGTTTTCCGGGGCGTTTTCCAGCGGGTTTCCCCCGTGCGTTTGTCCAGGGCCAGGACGTAAGACGGCCCCTCGTTGATGACGGTCACGAGCACGAGGTCGTCGTGCAGCACCGGGGAGTTGGAATAACCCCACCAGATCGTGAAGGCGCCGTGATCGGCCTCCAGATGGCGGCTCCAGAGCGGCCGTCCCTCGACGTCGAAACAGAGAAGTTCGCCCGTCCCGAAGGTGGCGACGAGGCGCTCGCCGTCGGTCGCGGCCGAGGCCGAGGCCATGTTCGCCCCGGCGCGCGTTCGGCGCATGCCGCGGCCGGCCTCGCGTTCCCAGACAAGCCGGCCGTCGGCGCGATTGAGCGCCATCACCCATTCGCGCTCGTCCTCAGTCTGCGCGGTGAGGAAGATGCGTCCGCCCCAGATGACGGGCGTCGAACTGCCCGCCCCCTTGACGGCGACGCGCCAGGCGACGTTCTCCCGCGGGCTCCATCGGGTCGGGACGCCGACTTCGCGGGAAATTCCGTTGCCTTCGGGCCCGCGCCAAGCCGGCCACGGCCCGGCCGCGGCCGGGGCGATGAACCCGGCCGCCACGGCGAGCGTGGTCAGAGAGAGGAGGAAGCCGGGCGACCGACCCTGGGTCGGGACCGGAAACGGTGCGGGCTTCGATCTCGTCATGGCTTTCATGCGATTTTGCCGTGGCCGTGAGCGGTTCTTAGCACAAAAGGCGCGCGGGGGGAACCGCAAACGCCGGGCGCGATCGGACTTGCGCGCCTCCTAAGGTCTTCAGGGGGAGTAATAATTCCAGTTCATTTTACCGCGGCGGTAGTGTTGCTGATTCCAGAGGCGGGGTTGATCGGGGCGCGGATTGGGGGCCGGGTTCTGGTAAACGTGGATCTCGTTGGCGCTCACGACGATGATTTCCTCCCTCCAGTCCCCGGCCACGTCGGCCACATAGATTCGATCGGCGCGCTCGGCGAAGCGGGCGACGAACCGGCCCCCGACGGGCTCGAAGAGCCCGACGTCGCCGCTTTGGTGGCGCTCCTTGGCGGCGGCGAGTTGGGTGGCCTCGCCCGTCCAGTCGATGGCGGCGATCACTTCGACCCCCTTGATCGTCCAACCCTCGGGGGCGACCTCGGCCATTTCGTAGCGCGAGATCACCCGGCCCTGAGCGTCGAAGACCCAAGGTTTTTGGTGGGTGTCGTGACGACTGCGGCACCAGATTTCGAGCCCCGGACGGTCCGGATCGAACTCGCCGACGGCGGCGTTCTGCGGTTCCTCGCGCCCGTGGGTTTCCCACCAGAGCAGACCGCGATCGAAATTCACCAGCCCCACGTAGTTGCGCCCCTCCTCGAGCAGGACCACTTCAAGACCGGGCACCTCGGGGCGGACGTCGGCGATGACCAGCGCGTCGATGTGAAACGACGCCCCGCCGGCGAATTCGGGGCTGATCGGCGGATATCGCCAGGCCGGCCGCCGGCCCTGGGGATCGAGAAGCGTGAAGCCGCAAATTTCGTCGAGCCCGTCGCCGTTCAGATCGGCCGGACGAAAGGGGCCGTGGGCGAGCGCGCCGAAATCGGAGACCTCCCATAGCCGGACCGCGTCGAGCCCCTCGAAGGCGAAAGCGGCGACGTAGTGACCGACGCGGTAGCCGCGGGCGTTGGTCGCCTGAAGCGCCAGATCGCGGTCGCCGTGGCCGCGCAAGTTGACCACGGCGAGGTGTTCCCACCGTTCCGAACCGGGGGGGTGATCGATCCGCAGCGCCTTTTTTTCCCTGGCCGTGCGGGCGTCGTGGACGTGAAGGGCGCCGTCGGAGTCCAGGAAGAGGAGTTCGGCCGCCCCGTCGCCGTCGATGTCGGCGACCTGGACGCCTGGGGCGTGATGGCCCGGCAACCCGGCGCTCTCGCTCGGGCCCGCCGAGACTCGGACGTCAGCCTCGAGGCGCCAGAGCCGCATGGCATCGAGCCGATAGGCTCCGATGTGACCGGGGGCGGTGACGACCAACTCCTTGTGGCCGTCGCCGTCGAGGTCGGCGGCGATCAGGCTTCCGCGGCCGTCGTCGGCGAGGCTGAAATCGATCGGGATGACCAGCGGGCGGATGGAGGCATATTCCTGGGCGGCGGTCGAGGCCGCAAAGAGGAGAACGGTCCCGACCGAAATGAACGGGCCCAGGAGGAAGCGATGCGACGCCGCCAGGCGGAACTGATCCACTTGCTCGAGGGTTGACCGCTTCCGACGGTCCGGCGGCCGCCGATGAGCGGCGGATGAGGCGTTCGAGGCCGTCCGGAGCGCCCCGGCGGGATTCAAGAATCTCCTCGTTGCCGGTGGTCAGCCGGCGGCGGCCTCAATCCCTTATTAAACTTTCCGGTCAAAAAGGTTAATCAAGAACGGCGCGTCGGCCCCGGGCGGGTCCCGGTCCGGCGGCGGGGGGCTTGCCCGGCGCAAGGTCCCCCTCGTGAACGCCCACGCCATTTCACTCCCGGAGGCGGCCCTCCTCGGCCTGATCGAGGGGCTGACGGAGTTCCTGCCGATCTCCTCGACCGGCCATCTGGTGCTGGCCGCCGAAGGGCTGGGGCTCGATCTGGTCGACGACGGCGTCAAAGGGTTCCTCATCGTTATTCAGGCCGGGGCGCTGCTGGCCGTGGCGGGGCTCTACCGCCGCAGCCTTCTGATGATGGGGCGGGGGCTCGTCGGGGCCGACCCGGAAGGGGCGCGGCTGGCCGCGCTGCTCCTGGCGGCCTTCGCCCCGGCGGCGATCGCCGGGCCGCTCGCGCGGGGCTTGATCTTCGAACGCCTATTCGCTCCCTTGCCGGTGGCCTTGGCGCTGGCCGCCGGCGGCGTCGCGATGATCGCTTTCGAAGCCGCGCGTGCGCGGCGGCAGTGGCGCTACGTGCTTCCCGACCAGAACCGGGGTTTCGATCCTTTGCGCCTGACGTTTGCGGGCGCGGCGGCGATCGGCCTGGCTCAGGCTTTGGCGCTCTGGCCGGGGATGTCGCGTTCGATGGTGACGATCCTGGCGGGGCTGGCCGTGGGGCTGACGCCCCGGGCCGCCGCCGAGTTTTCCTTCCTGTTGGCGTTGCCGACGCTGGGGGGCGCGATTGCTTACGATCTGGTTCGGGATTGGGAGCACTTGTTCGGCGCGGCGGGCGGGCCGGGGCTTGCGGCCGGATTCGCGGCGGCTTGCCTGGTGGCGGTGTTCGCCGTCCGCGCCTTCGTCGGGTTCGTCTCGCGCTACGGGCTGGCCGCCTTCGGCTGGTATCGGCTGGCGCTGGCGGGCGTGGTGCTGGTGGCCTGGAGCGCCGGATGAGCCGATCCGCGCCGATCCCCTCGCTGGAGACGTTGGCCGAGGCGTTCGAGCCGACGTTGCGCGCCTACGTCGCCGAGGCGGCCGCCGAGGCCGTCCCCGTGCTTCATGAGGGGATGATCTACGCCCTCGGCCTGGACGAAGCGGCGCCGACCCCGCGGCCGAAGCGGATTCGCCCGGCGCTGTGTCTTGTGACGGCCGAGGCGCTCGGGGCCGGGCGGGCCGCGGCCGAGCCGTTCGCCCTCGCCATCGAGCTCGCGCACAACTTCTGCCTCGTTCATGACGACATCGAGGACGGGGACGTGATGCGGCGCGGGCGGCCGAGCGTCTGGAAACGCTACGGGCCTCCGCATGCGATCAATATCGGCGATTACCTTTTGATCCTGGCCTACCGGGCTCTGAGCCGCCGCCGGCCCGGGGAACGGGCCGAGGCGACGCGCCTTCGGCTCGTCGAGCTCCTCACATGGGCCCTCGAACGGACGCACGTCGGCCAGGCGCTTGATCTGGCGGCGCGCGAGCGACGCTCGTTCGCCGTCGAGGATTACCTTGGCCTGGCGCGGGAGAAGACGGGGCGCTATCTGGCCGCGCCGATTGAGGCCGGGGCGATCGTCGCCGGCGCGCCGGAGGCCGTGATCGCCGAGCTGCGCCGCTTGGGGGATTGCCTCGGCCCGCTGTTTCAGATCCGGGACGACCTGCTCGACCTGGAGAGCGCCAAGGGGCGTGAAGCTCCCGGCGCCGATCTCCGCGAGGGGAAACGTTCTTATCTCGTGGCTCACGCCGCGGCCTGCGCCGCGCCCGCGGACGCCGACCGGCTGTTCAACATTCTGGACCGCCCGCGCGAGGCGACGACCGCGGCCGACGTCGCCTGGGCCGCCGACCTGTTCGCCCGCACGGGCGCCCTCGAAGCCGCCCGCGCCGCCTGCGACGGCTTCTTGACGGCGGCTCATGGGTTGGTCAGCCCTCTCCCGCCGCCGCTGGGGGCGGCGTTGTCGGCCGCGCTGCCCAGGCTCGGCAACCGCAAACGGTAACCGCCAAGGGGCTGGAACCCTGACGTACAATTAAACGGGAAAATCGTATGCCTTGTGAGGACATAAGAAATCCGACGCTCTTCCCGGTGTCTTGGCCTCGTTGTGACTTTATGTCATTGTGGTTACATAATATTGTGGGTTCCGGGGAGAGCGGCCGCGCTGCGAAAGTGATATTTTTTTACTCGTATAAGAAGGCTGGTTTTGAAATGATCCTCGCCGGCGAGGCTGCCCTGCAAAGAAAGCATGTTCGGGGGAATGCTGCGGGCGGCTGCGAGGAGTCGCCGATGTTCAAGATGGAGGAGCGATGGCACGGCCGTGATTGAGCCTGCGTCAGGAGGCGCCGTGCGGTCCCATGAGGTGCTCGCGCGGAACTATGCCTGGGATTCCGCCAATCGGATGCACAGCGACGCGGTGGCGCGCGAGTATGGCTTCGCCGGGGGGCTTGTCCCGGGCGTGGCGGTCTACGCTTACATGATGCAACCCGTCGTGGAAGCCTTCGGGCGGGAGTGGATCGAGCGCGGCTGGATCAAAGGGAAATTTCTCAAGCCGCTCTACGACGGCGAGCGGGCGACCGTGCTCGGCCGGCTTGCGCAACCGCGCGGGACGGGCTCGGCCACGTCGAGCCTGATGGAGCTTGAGGTGCTGAACGGCGAAGGGACACTTTGCGCGGTCGGCTCGGCGGGGATGGAGCCTGCTCTCGGCCGTCCGTTCGGGTTCGGAGGGGTCGCCTGGGACGAGGCCGCCGCCGGAACGCCGCGGGCGGAAGATTATCCGGAGGCGCCCCTGCCGGACGAGGCCGCGCGGCCCCAGGCGAGCCTGGCGACGCTCGCCGTGGGCCGCGTGCTGGGATCGATCGTCGCGCCGTTCGAGGCGGCGGCGGCCGCGGCGAAGGCCAAGGAGGATTTTCTGGCCGCGGCGGAGCCTTGGTCGGGCGCGTCGGGGGGCGCGCATCCGGCGATCTATGCGGCGTGGGCCAATGATTTGCTGGCGCGCAACGTCGTCCTGGGCCCGTGGATTCACACCGAAACGCAGGCGCGGCATTTCGGTCAACCGCGCGACGGCGAGCGGCTCGCGCTGCGGGGTCGGGTGGCGGCGGCCGGCGAGAAACGCGGGCACGAGGTCGTCGCGTTGGACGTGGCGCTGTTCGGGGCGGGCGAGCGTCCGATCGCGCGGCTGCTGCACGGGGCGATTATTCGGCCTCGGCGGGCCGGGCCGGCCGCGCCCGCGTAAGGCGGGGACGGACGGATCGGCGAGGTCGGGCGCGTTCGTTCGATGATAATCATCCCACCGAAACCGAAGGAGGCGCCTCATGGCCGTGCGCGTGGAACGAGATGGCAGGGTGACGACGGTCATCCTGGATCAGCCGGAGGTGCGCAACGCCGTCGACAACGCGACTTCGCGCGCCCTGGCGGAGGCCTTCCGCGATTTTGAAGCCGACGAGGCGGCCGACGTGGCCGTCCTCTGGGGGGCGGGCGGCTGCTTTTGCGCCGGGGCGAACCTGAAAACGCTCTCGGACCCGGCGCTTGTGGCCGAACGCTGGCGGTTCGAAGGCGACGGCCCGATGGGCCCGACGCGGATGGAACTCTCCAAGCCGACGATCGCCGCCGTGGCCGGTTACGCCGTCGCCGGCGGCCTGGAACTGGCGCTGTGGTGTGATCTCCGCGTCGTCGAGGAGGGCGCCGTCTTCGGCGTCTTCTGTCGCCGGTGGGGCGTCCCGTTGGTGGACGGGGGGACGATCCGACTGCCGCGCTTGATCGGCCTGAGTCACGCCCTTGACATGATCCTGACCGGCCGGCCCGTCGGGGCCGAGGAGGCGCTGCGGATGGGGCTGGCCAACCGGGTGGTCCCGACAGGCAAGGCGCGGGAAGAGGCCGAGCGGTTGGCGCGCCAGATCGTTGCCTTCCCGCAGGTGACGCTCCGGGGCGATCGGCGATCGGCTCATGAGCAGGCGGGGCTCCCGTTGCAGGAGGCGCTGGCCAACGAGTTCCGGATCGGTCAGGCCTCACGGGATAGCGGCGTGCTCGTCGAAGGAGCGCGTCGGTTCGCGTCCGGGGCGGGTCGCCACGGGAGCTTTAAGGAATTCGAGAGTTAGCGCCGCCGGGGGCGGGGCGTTCCCGAAGTCGGCCGGGGCCGACGGGCCGGCGCGCCTCAGGGTCGCGTGCGCGCTTTCATCCCCGTCGGGTCCAGGTAGGCGCGTTTTTCCTTGTGGTAGGCGAGATTGGCCAGGTGCGGCCCGACGACGGCCAGGTGACCGATCTCGACCGGGGCATTGGGTTCATCACGGCTCTTGACGCATTGGAGAAAGTTATCCGTGTGGGGGCGGGTGGGGATGCCGCCGCGATGGAGGTGGGCGGGGGGCTTGCCGCTTTCCCAGGGGCGGCGTTCGTCGGCGCGCCAGGGCTCGTCGTAAACGCGCCAGCCGTGATCGTCGAGGACCATGGCCCCCTGGGTGCCGAGGATTTCGATCGACCAGCTATTCTGATAGGACGAAGTGTAATTGAGCGTCCATTCGGCGGAGAAGGTGTCGTATTCGTAAATGGCGGTGAAGATATCGGGGGTTTCGGCGCCGATCATTTTATAGACGCGGCCGAAACATTCGGCCATCCGTGGGACTTTGGGTTCGAACTCCTTGCCGAGGAACCACTGGATGACATCCATCAGGTGCGTTCCCTGGTCGGTGATATTGCCGCCGGAGAATTTCCAGAAGTAGCGCCACTCGCGGAACATCATCGGCTCGAAGCGGACGTTGCGGGCCGGCCAGATGAAGGCCTTCACGTCGAGCCCTTCGAGGGGCGAGTTGTCGAGGACGCGGTAATAATGCCAATTCCACTTGGCGCGGGCATGGAAGACCTCGCCGAGGACGCCCTGATCGAACAGCTCCTTGGCGGCGCGGACGGCGGGGGAACTGCGCCGCTGCATGCCGATCTGAACGATCCGGTCCGTGCGGCGGACCTTTCGGACGGTCCAGGCCCCTTCGTCGATCGAGTAGCTCATGGGCTTTTCGCAATAGCAATCGTAGCCGGCCTGGACGGTGGCCACCAGTTGGCGGCAGTGCTGATGCTCCGGCGTGGCGATGAGGACGGCGTCCATGTCTTTCTGGTGTTCGAGCATGCGGCGGAAGTCGGTGTAGGCCGTCACGGTGGCGCCTTCGCGGGCGGCCACTTCGAGCCCCTTGGCCAGGTTCGGCTCGAAGACGTCGCAGACGGCCGAGAAGACGGCCCCGCCGGCCATGAGATCGCCCATCACGCCGCGGCCGCGGCCGCCGGAGCCGACGATCCCCATCACGACGCGCTCGTTGGCGCCGAAGACGCGGGCGGGGATGAAAAGTGGAGCGGCGGCCGCGGCGGCGCCGGCCGCCTGACGCATGAAACCCCGGCGGGAAAGTGAACGTGTCATGGCGATGGCTCCCTTCCTTGGAGGCCTGAACGTCTTCCGGTTCGGACGGACGCCTGATCCGTTCCATGCCAGAAGCGCCGGGGAATTGCAAGCCCGCGTTTGGCGCGCCTGAGCGCGAGGATTCGCGATCGATGCGTCGGCGGAGAGGTCGTCGGGCCATTTTGTAGTTGCCATTATTCAAATCGCCGCCTAGGCTCGTGGTTTGAACGGGTCGTCGCCGGAATGAGGACGGGTGGGACGGCGCGACGGGAGGGAGGGGGTGATTAGCTCAGTTGGTTAGAGCGCTGGCCTCACATGCCAGAGGTCATAGGTTCGAATCCTATATCACCCACCAAGGTTGCAGCGCGCCGCAAGCCGCCGGAGGACCGGAGTTTGCGGCGTGTTATCTTGGCGGCGTGGGCGGCGCATCGGCGGATCGGTGGGGCCGCCACATTGCATCGGTTCGGCAAGGGTCAACGGGGGTTGAGGCCGCCTCAGTGGGTCGTCCGCGCCCGGTCGGGCGACCTTGTCTCGCCCGAAGATGTCGATGGGCGCTCGTCCGGGCCAACGCGTTAATCGAGGAAAGGTATGAGCCTTATGCCCAGACGGAAACGTGATCGAGCCGAAGAACTGATCCAAGGCATCCGCGCCGCCGCGCGGCGTCAGCTTCAGGAGGAGTTGCTGCCGATCGTCCGGGAGATGGCCTCAGCGACGGGCCGACTGTTGGGCGCTCTCTCCAAGGTCGGGTCGATTCAGACGCCCCGCCCGGTCCGGCGTCGGCGCCGTCGCGGCCGACCGCGCAAGGCCGCCGCGGCTCCCGCCGCTCGCGCCAAGCGCGCCGTTGGCGCCAAGCGGGGCGGCCGCGCCCCGCGCGGATTACTCGTCGCGTCCATCCGGAACGCCCTGCGCGCGTCCGGGCCCCTGGGGATCAGCAAGATCCGTGATCGTCTTTTGCAGATCCCGGCCTTCCGGAATCACAACCCGCGCAGCCTTTATACGATGATCACGAACCGGCTGCCCAAACTGAGCGACATCAGCAAGACTCCCCAGGGCTACGCGCTTACCGGCTCGGCCGAGGCGGGCGGTGCCGCTGGTCGGGGGCGGCGTCGGGGGCGGCCCAGGAAGCGGGCGGCCGCCGGCGGCGCCTAGTCGGAACGGGTCCACGGGGGCGCGGCCTCGGCCCCGGAGGGGACGGATCGCGCTCAGGGGGGCTCAGGAGAGGCGACCCGCCCGTCCACGGCGTTGCGCGCCGGGCCGGGCCGAGGTCTCGGCTTCGGCTTTGGCCAGGCGCGAGACGGTGACGGTCATCTGGACGTCAAAGTCGTCGATGCGGCGCTTGCCGAGGGTGAATTTGTTGATGAGCAGGCCGGTGCGCTGGAAGTCCAGCAACAGGTTGACCATTTGTTCCAGGGAGCCGCCGACTTCCAGCTCCAGATTGATGTAATAGTAGTCTTCGGCCTCCTCGATCCACGTGATGTCGGCGGGCTTGATCTTGGGGTTGGGGAAGCCTTTGTCGGTTAACATGCGCGCCAGCTCGGTGCTGAAGGTTGCTTCGGGGGTTCGGTTGGGGAGTTTTTCGGGGAATTGGGCCTCGACGCGGCGATACTCGCGCCGGATGCCCTGCTCCTGTTCGAGCCAGCCGACGGCGTCGTGATACTGGCGTCTCGCCTCGGCCAGCCCCCCGCCGGCGAGGCCCCCGCCGCCGAGGAGGTCCTCCGGCAGAAACCAGACGATCGCCGCCAGGGCGATCACCGCCGCCGTCAGGCCGATGAGCGTCCGTTCGCGTCCGCTCATGAGCGCGTCTCCGGGCGGAGCGGTCGCCCCGCCGGTGGGGCGCCGGCGGCCGGAACGGTCGGCTGAATGGCGGCGGCCTCGGCGGGTCGTGGACGGGCGCGCCGGCCGGGCTCAAAGCGGGGAATGGCGCAGATGAGACGGAAGACATAGATTTCGGGCCGGTTGGTCAACTCGCGCCGGAGGCTCTGCTCACGGATTTCGACCGACGAGAACAGGCGCGTCCCCCGCAGATACTCGGCGAAATCATTGAGATCGGGAATCTGCATGGCGTGGCCGTCGATGTCGATCTGTTCGCCCTTGACGTAAGTGATCGACTTGACGGCCACGCGGCGGCCCATCATCGGATAGCCCCCCACGGCGTCCAGCGTGGCCAGGGCGCTCGTCGGGTCGTCCAGGAAGGCCCGCAGGATGGTCAGTTTCTTCTCTTCCTCGCGCAGGCGGCTGACGCGCGGGCGCATCTGCTCGGTGGCCTCGACGTATTGGGCGACGAGGAAGGCGCGCTGGCGGCGCATCTCGCTCAAGGCCGCCACGCCGAGCCCCCCGACGATCAGCGCCAGCGTCCCCGTCGTGGCGAACCGCCGGATCGTCCGTCGCCGCTCGATGGCGCGGTAATGGCCATCGGGGGTCAGGTCCAAGCGGTAGGCGCCCTTCAGGCGACGCTGGATCGCGGCGCCGAAGACCGTCGCCAATTCCAATCCGCCGAAGGGGAGGCTCTTGAGCGGGCCGGCCTTCATGACGGCGGCCGGGTTGAGGACTTCAACTTCCAGGTTCAGGTTGACGTAGAGGTACTGTTCGAGATTGCGGAGGATGGCCCCTTCGCCGGTGAGGATCACGGCCTGGACTTCGGGGCATCGCATTTCGCGCCGGGCGAAGTCATAGCTGCGGCGCAGCTCCAGGATCAGCCGCTGGGCCCAGGCGTGAACGGCCTGGGCCGCGCGGCGGCCTCCGGCGGCCTCGCCCCCCTCCGGTCCGTACTGCTTATCCAGGTCCATCATGTCGATCATGCGCCCCGCCGCGGCCAGGCGCGGGCGATCGGGCTCCGCCCCCGCCCCGCCTTGAGCCGCGGACCAATCCCGGATGAGGCCCCGCAGGCCGTGGGGAATCGTCCGCGAAAACAACAGCCTCCCGTCATGGAGGAAGATCAATTCGGTGCCGGTCAGGCCGATCGACGCCAGCGCGAGCGTCCGCTCGAGGGCCCGGTCCCCCAGGCATTCCCGGAGGGCGTTGACCAGACAGGCCGAGGAAACAGAGATGCCGTCGTGAAGGATGCCGGCGGCCCGTGTGGCGGCAATTACGCGTTCCAGAACCGGCCCGTCGGCGGCGGCCAGGAGCACCTCGGATCCCTCCACGCCGCGGTCCTGGCGAAGCTGATGAGCGACGACGTGGCGCTCGGCGTTGAACGGCAGATGGCGCTCGGCCTCGAATCGGGCCATCCCCGCCAGTTCCTCCGGTTCGCGACTGGGGAGCGTAACGTAATGGAGGGCCGCCTGGTCCTTGGGCAGCGACAAGGCCGGACGGTCAGAGGCCGGCCTGAGGCGCTTGAGCAAGTTCTTGAGGGCGAGGCCCGGCGCCTCGCGCTCCTCGGCGCTTAGCGGCAGCGTGGCGTAGGCCAGCAGCCGCCAGCCGGCGCGGGCCGGCCGGAACGTCGCCGCCTGCAGCTCTTCGTTCCCGATGAGGATGCCGGTTAAGGGCGGGGTCACCGTCGACTCTCCTAGGGGGGATGGGCGGGGGTTGATTCGCCGCTCGGCGACGAGAAAGCGCCGGTCCCGGACCGGGAAAACACAATTATCCACCATTGCCCCGGCGCCTGGGGCCGCCGAGAAGCCGTCGCAGTTTGAGGCTGACGCGAACCAGTCGCGATCCTTCCAATGCGTCGAGCCGCCGTCGGAGCCCGTCCCGTTCACGGCCGGCTTGATCCGCCTCGGCCAGGCGACGGGCCGACGCCTCGGCGTTCAGCCAAAGGGCCGGCGGTTCGGCCCGCTGTTCTCGCCAAGCTTGCAAATCGGGTGCCGGGCGGGGGTTCGCCGCCCAGTCGAGCAGCGGCTTGAGACAGCGCGAGGCTTCGAAGCGCTCGCCCGAGGCGAGCCGGCGGGCGCGCTCCCGATAGCCGGCCGGGCTGGTCAGGACGCGCAGGATCGCCTCGGCGACGGAGGCCGGATCGCCCTGAGCGGCCCCGTGGGCACAGCCGGCCTGGACAAGTTCCTCGGCCAGCTCGGAGCCGATCGTCGTGACGATGGGGAGGCCGCCGCGCAGCCAGTCCAGCAACCGATTGCGCGTGCCGAGCCAGCCTTCGGCGCCGGGACGATCGACGTTGAGGCCGAGATCGGCCTCGGCGATCACGCGCGGGACGCGGTCCAGGGGGAGCCATCCGAGAGAAAAAAATCGCGAACGGAACGGCGAGGCCGCGACGAGGCGCTGGAACTCGGCGAATGAATGCTCGTCGTGGCCGGGGATCGTCCCCCCGGTTGCGGCGAAGACCAATCGGGGCTCCCGGCGCATCGCCCGGTGGAGGGCTTCGATGAGCGACGGGACATCCAGCCAAGTGTTGAACCCGCCCGTTTGCAGGACGATCAAGGATTCGGCCGGCGCGACGGGCCCCCGCAGAAAGGGGCCGGTCTCCGACGTGACCGGGAGGGATTCGATCCAAGGGTCAAGACAATGCACGAGCGGTTCGCTCGCCGTGAAGCGATTAAGCCGTCCGATGGCGCCCAACTGGCCGTAAAGGGCGCCCATCTGGCGGCGCGAACAACCGGAAAACCGGTCGGCGCGGCGGAGAGCGGGGATGAGCGTCGCCCATTGATCGGCGACGAGGTGATCGGTGCCATGGAGCCGGGCGAGCATCTGGCGCTCGGCCATGGGGTCGCCGAAATAATCGCACCAGAGGGGCAGCGCCGGAGGGAGATCGGCCAGTTCGCGGTTGACCAGGTCGGTCGAGCCCACGGCGGCTGTCGCCTCAAAGCTTTGAGCCTCAGCGGCCAGGACGAGCCCCAGCCGGCCTTCCGGCAGCGGGACGTCTCGGCCAAGCGGCAAGGGCGCCTCGCCCGGTTGGAGGTCCCAGAGGCGGGCCTGATCGAGCGGCCGCCCGGCGAAGCGGACCGTGGCCAGGCGAACGGCGTGGCCGGCCCGCGCCAACTCCCGCGCTATCCCCCAGAGGCGCAGGCCCGGGGCGAAGAGGCGATCGGGGGCCTCCGGGGGTAAGGGCCCGACGCCCGCGACCAGCACTCGGGGTTTCTCTGCCATGCTGATGCTATCGCCCGCGCGCGGTTCTTTCCGGATTCCTCGACCGTCTCCGCTGGCGGCGGGCCCTGATCCGGTCTGCCCTCGCCTACCGCCCCGGGCGTCGTCGGCAGAGTCTCATTTAGGCCGGAGGAGCCGCAGCCCGTTGGCGATGACCAGAAGCGAGGCGCCCATGTCGGCGGCGATGGCCATCCAGAGCGTGGCTCGGCCCACGGCGGCCAGGCCAAGAAAAACGAGCTTCACGGCCAGGGCGAAGGTCACGTTCTGCGCGATGATCGTCAGGCTGCGGCGGGCGTGCCGGACGAGCCAGGGGACCCGTTCGAGGTCATCGGTCATGAGCGCGACGTCGGCCGTCTCCAGGGCGAGGTCCGAGCCGGCCGCCCCCATGGCGATCGCCAGATCGGCGGCGGCCAGGGCGGGAGCATCATTGACGCCGTCGCCGACCATGGCGATCGGGCCGTGGCGGCGACGCCAGGTCCCGAGCGCCTCGACTTTATCCTCCGGCAGAAGCTCGGCCTCGAAATCATCGACGCCGGCGGCCGCGGCCACCTCGGCCGCCGTGGCCCGACGGTCGCCGGTCAGCATGACGACGGCCTTGAGCCCCAGCCGGCGCAGTTCCTCGACGACGCGGCGCGCCTCGGGCCGGGGCTCGTCGGCCAAGGCGATCATGCCGCAGACGTGACGGTCGCTGCCGACGACCACCAGCGAGCGAGCCTCAGGCTCCCCCGCCCGGGCCAGACCGGCGCGCACTTCGGCCTCCACGCCGCGTTCGGCGGCGAACCGAGGGCTCCCCACCCAATAGAGCCGGTCCCCGATGACGCCCTGCGCGCCTCGGCCCTGGAGCGCGAGGACCCTTTCGGCGCGCGGCGGCGCGACGCCTCGCGCGCGCGCCTCGGCCAGGATGGCGCGCGCCCAGGGATGGAGGCTTTGCGTTTCGACGGCCGCGGCCCGCGCCAGCAGCTCCTCGGGGGTGTGACCGTTGAACGGGATCACGCGGCGGACGGAGGGTCGGCCTCGCGTCAAGGTCCCGGTTTTGTCGAAGGCGAGACAATTCAGGCGGGCGGGGGCTTCCAGGAAAGTTCCCCCCTTGATCAGGACCCCGTGGGCGGCGGCGGCCGTCAGGCCGGCGACGACGCTGACGGGGGTTGAGATGACGAGGGCGCACGGGCAGGCGATCACGAGGATGACGAGGCCTTGATAGAGGCCCGCGCCCCACGTCCACCCCAGCGCGAGCGGGCCCAGCGCGGCTACGCCCAGCGCCAGGCCCATCATGGCGGGGGTGTAAAACCGGGCGAAGCGTTCGACCCATTGCTCGCTGGGGGCGCGGCGCGCCTGGGCGGTTTCGACGAGGCGCGCGATCCGATCCAGCGTCGTCGCGCCGGCCCGACGCAGGACGCGAAACTCGAAGGCCGAATCCCCATTGATCGTCCCGGCGAAAACCGTGTCCCCCGGGCGCTTCTCGACCGGCGTCGATTCGCCCGTGATCGGGGCTTCGTTCAAGTGGCTGAGGCCGTTCAAGAGGGCCCCGTCGAGCGGGACGGCTTCGCCCGCCCGCACGCGGACGATCGCCCCCTCGGCCACGTCGGCGACCGCGAGGTCGCGGCTTTGGCCGGAAATCGGGTCGACGACGTGGGCCGTCGCCGGCCGCAGGCTCATGAGCGACCGGATGGCGCGACGCGCCCGCGCCACGCTCCAGGACTCCAACAGAAGCGCCAACCCGAAGAGGAAACTCACCGAAGCCGCCTCCAGCCATTCGCCGATCGCCAGGGCCCCGGCCACGGCGATCATCATCAGGAGATTCATGTCGGGCCGAAGCCGCCGCAGAGCCTGGACGGCCTTCGGCAGAACGAACCAGGCCCCGGCCACGACGGCGACGGCGTAAGCGAAACGACTGGGCCAGGGGAAGGCCGCGTGACCTTCGACGGTCAGCGAAACCGTCAACCCGCCCCGAAGCGCGGCCTGCAGCAGGAAGCCCGTGGCGAGGGCCGTCGCCGAGAGGCCCGTCATCACGGCGCGGCCACGGCGCCCCCAGAGGCTCCAAGGGGCGCGGCTACCGGACGCCTCGCCCGGGGTCGCCCGCAGGCCGGCGCGCCCGACGGCGGCAAGAATGCGGCCTTCCAGGGACGGATCGACCTCGGCGGCGACGATCATCCGTCCGTTGAGGAGATCGAACGTGAGCCGTTCGGCGCCGCCGACGACAGGGCCGACTTCACGGCGCAGGGCGGCCATTTCCTCGGCGCAGTCCAACCCCTCGATGCGATAGTCACGCGTCGCCACGGAGTTCTCCGCTGACGGTTTCCCGCCGCTCAGGACCAAGCCGCCGGACTCGCCGCCGAGTCTCGTTTATCGAGCGGGCTCGGCGCGGCCCGATGGAGCGTCGCCGGTAGTTTAAGCTTCACACCCCCGCCGGGCAATGTTAGGCTTCCCGGCGCGGCGCCCCGGGCGGATAACATCGGCCCCACCGGGATTCATCCTATCGTGACAGCGAGATGAGGCGCCGCGTCGCCGATCGGACCGAAACGCCAAGCGCGGCAGGAGGCCGAACCCATGAGCACGCCCGCCGACGAGGAACGTCCCTCTCCCTGGGCGCGTCTTTATGGCCGGGTGGTTCTTGACGGCCGCTATGTGATTCTGCTGGCGACGGCGGCCGTCGTGACGTTTTTCGCTTTCCACTTAAAAAATTTCAAAATGGACATGTCCAGCGACTCGATCGTGCTGGAGGAGGATCGGGACTTACGTTATTACGACCTTACGCGCGATTTGTTCGGTTCGGACGATTATGTCGTGCTGACGGTCACGCCGAGCGGCGATCTCATGTCCGACGCCGTCCTGGGGGAGTTAAAGGCCATGAGCGATAAGTTTCTGGCGATGGAACGGGTGGAATCCGTCACCAGCATCCTGACCGTGCCGTTGTTTCACAGCCCGAACGTGCCGCTCATGCAACTGGCGACGAATTATAAGACGCTCCTCATGCCCGAATGCGACCACGAACTCGCCCGCAAGGAGCTCATTGAGAACCCCCTTTATAATGATTATCTCATCAGCCGCGACGGCCGGACGACGGCCGTCCAGGTTACGTTCAAGGACAACCCCGAATCCGATCGCCTGAGCAAGGAACGGCGCCAGCTCCGCGAGGAACGCAAGGCGGGAACGATCACGGAGGCGGAGCGGGAACGGCTGGCCACGGTGGAGCGGGAGTATGACGCCGCCCGGGCGGTGAACATCGATAACCGGCGCGAGGACATTGAACGCATCCGCCAGATCATGAATGAGCACCAGGCTCTGGGCGAACTCCATCTGGGGGGGGTGCCGATGATCGTCGCCGATATCATCGAGTACGTGGAGCGGGACATTCTGGATTTCGGCGCGGGTGTGCTGGCCTTCATTTTGTTGATGTTGGCGGTGATATTCCGAAAAGTGAAATGGGTGTTGCTGCCGACGCTCACGTGCGTCCTCACCGTCGTCGTCATGATGGGTTATCTGGGATTCCGGGACTGGCGAACGACGATCGTGACGGCCAATTTCAGTTCGATCCTCTTGATCATGACGATGTCGATGGCCATTCACGTGGTGGTCCGCTATCGGGAAATTTACGCCGGCCATCCGGAACTGCCTAATCGGGAGATCGTGTTGCGCACGGTTCGCCACGTCGGCGTCCCCTGCCTGTTCATGGCGCTCACGACGATTGTGGGCTTTGCCTCGCTCCTGGTGAGCCGGATTCGGCCCGTGATGGATTTCGGCCTCATGATGACGATCGGCCTCGGGGTCGCCTATTTGTTGTGTTTTGTGTTCTTCCCGGCGGCCCTCCTGGTGTTTCCGAAGGGGGCCGTGCCGCCGCGGGAGTTGGCGGAGCTCAAGGTTTCCTTTCAGGCGCGTTTCGCGCGTTTCATGGAAGCTCACAAGGCGTGGGTCGGCCTGGGTTCGCTGGCGCTCCTGGCGGTATGCGCCGTCGGGATCACCCGGTTGAAGGTGGAGAACCGATTCATCGATTATTTCCGCGAGCGGACTGAAATCTATCAGGGCATGACGGAGATCGACAACAAACTCGGCGGGACGACCCCCCTCGAGGTCGTTGTGGAGGGCGAAGGGAAGGATTACTGGATCGAGACGGCGAACCTCGACAGGCTGCGCCACGTGCATCAGTGGTTGGACGATTTGCCGGAGACGGGCAAGGTGATTTCGCCGGTCACGATGCTCGAAATCGTCCAGAAGGTGAATAATGGCCAGCCGGTCCCGACGCCGCTCCTCAAGATCATCCGGTCCCGTGTGCCGGAGGAGATCGCGCGCGCGGTCCTCAAACCTTACGTCTCCCCGGACTACGACCAGGTGCGGATCGCCATGCGCGCCCGGGAGTCCGACAAGACGCTCCGCCGCAAGGAACTGCTGGCCAAAATGCGCGAGCACCTCGACAACAACCCTTATATTGCGGGGGAGAAGGCCCACATCACCGGCATGTTCGTTCTGTATAACAACATGCTTCAAAGTTTGTTCAAGTCCCAGATCCTGACGATCGGCACGGTCGTGGCCGCCATCTGGCTGATGTTCGTCGTTCTGTTCCGCTCGTTTCTCTGGGCCACGATCGCGATCGCGCCGAATCTCCTGCCGGTAGTCCTCGTCCTGGGGACGCTCGGCTGGACGAACATCCCGCTCGACATGATGACGATCATGATCGCGGCGATCACGATGGGTATCGCCGTCGATGACACGATTCATTACATTCATCGGTTTCGGGAGGAATTTCCGCGGGACCGGAATTATCGCGCGACGATGTATCGGTGTCACAACAGCATCGGGCGCGCCATGTCTTACACGTCGGTGGTCATCGTCGCCGGCTTCTCGATCCTGACGTTCTCGAACTTCGTTCCGACGATTTATTTCGGCGTATTCACCGGCCTGGCCATGATCGTGGCGTTGCTGGCCGCGATGATGCTCCTGCCGCTTTTGATCCTGATTATCCGGCCGCTGGGCCCGGGCGAAGCCGAGCAGCCGGCCGGAGCGACGGCGGCGGCGGCGCCAAGCTCCTGAGTCGGCGTTTAAGCGGCGTCAGTCGTAGAGACGCCATCGCCGGGCCGCGGCCCGGGGCGAGGGCGGTGTCGGCGTGGGCTTATCGGTCGGTGTGGGCGTGGGTGTCGCTTTCTCGGTTGGCGTAGGTGTCGGCGTCGGTTCATCGGTCGGTGTGGGGGTAGGCGTCGGCGTGGCCCCCTTGGCGAAGGGGAAGAAGGCGATATCGTCGGCCTGGAAGCGCAACTCGGCGAAGAGCGAAACGGGACCGGCGAAGCAGTGCCAGTAAAGAAAGCGCGTCCGGCTCAGCAGTTCTCCGACGCTCAACCCCTGGGGATTGTTCTCAATCAACGACGGCGATCGCAGGTCGATGCGGACCTCCCTGAACGTCCGTCCGGAGGCCGGAAAGTAACGCCAGTAAAGCGTGGGAAACGTCCCGTCGGGATTGCCCGGGTAGCATTCGAGAAGGACGTTGAAGGCCCGGCCGGTGAGGTTCGGCTCGAAGCAGGCGAGGAACTCAAGCGCCTCAAAGGCGCTCAGATTGCCGGGGCTCACCAGCGTGGAGGCGCCCGCCTCGGCCGGGAGCGGCACCCCGAAACCGGCGTTAATCCATCCGCCCGAGAGCGGGTTCAGGGGGTTGGTCTGAGCGGGGATCGTCGCCCGGAGAGCGCCAATGGGGCTCTGGCCCGGCGCGAGCGTAAGGTTGGACCCCGACAGGCTGATCGTGGTGAGGACGTCGCCCGCGGGCCAGATGAAGTCGGAAATCCAGGCGCGTTCGACCCCCCCAGCAACGAGATCGAGGTCCTCAACGTCGTCGACGAGGGCCGGTCCCTCGGCCCCGGTTTGACCCCCCACCTGGCCCGAGGCCGAGCGCGCGGCTGCCGCGAGCCCCACGGCCGCAAGGGCCAACGCGCTGAATTGGCGCGCCAGGCAGGACTTGAACCTGCGACCTCTTGCTCCGGAGGCAAGCACTCTATCCAACTGAGCTACTGGCGCGCGGCCCGAACCCCTCCCCTTGCTGATACCCTCCAGGCGGCAGGTAAGTCAAGGCTGACATCGGGAGGGGCGCGAGGGCTCGACCCCCCCTCTTCGCGTCGGATGCTTGAGTGGGAAGTCCAACGGCTTCGAGGCCGGGGATCAAGCGGCCAAGGGGCTTGAGCCGATCCCTCGGGGCGGGCTAGAGTGGAGCCTCCGGAGGCTGAAAGGGACGCCGCGCGGCGTTGAACGCTAATCATACACGCAGCGACAGTCTCCCATTCGGCATGATACAGAGGCGACCCCACGTGACTGTGAGCTCTCGATCGGCGGGCCGGGCCGCGATGGCCCATCGGCGGCCCCGGAGGTTCGTGCGTTTGGGGGTCATCGTCGGGTTGGCAGTTTTCGGGACGGGGCTCGGGCGGGCACAACCCACGACCGAGAACGCGATCCCTTGGTCAACAGTGGCGCTGCCCGACGAGCTCCAGTTCGTCCCGGAGCGCCCGTCGGCGACGGTCGTCGCCCGCAGCAGCCTGGGCGAGATGACGTTGGAGCAGCTCATCGAGCGCCAGCGGCTCCATGAGGTTCCGATGGAGCCTCGTCTGGCCCCGGAGCAGGTTGCCCAGGCGCGCTCGACGTGGCTCGCGCGGCTGGCCCGGCAGGTGGCGCTGGATCAGATCGGCGAGGCCAGGATGGCGGCCACTCAGGACGCGGGGCTCCTGGCCGATCGGGCGGCGCGAATCGAGGCGGCGCGCTTGACGCTCACGCTGGCGGCGGTCGAAAGCCGGGTCAAGACGAGCCTGGCCGAGCCCTCCTCGGCGGAGATCGTCCGCTATTACGACGAGCATCGTGAGGATTTCCGCCGGCGGTTCCAGTTCTCGATGCGGCATATCTTCCTCGGCACGTATCGGCGTTACGTCGTGGCCGAGGGGGATACGCTCGAATCGATCGCCGAGCGCGTGGCCGGGGACTTGTCGCGGCTGCCCGATATCCGCAGCGACCTCGGGATGCGCGAGCCGAGGTGGGTCCCGCCGGAAGAACGAGCGACGCGCCCCATGCGGCCGTTGCAGGTGGGGGAGCCCTTGCTCGTGCCGATGAACGAGGCCGAAGCCGACGAGGTGCGTCGTCGGCTTGAGACGATTCTGGAGCAATTGAAGGAGGGGAAGCCCTTCGAGGAGCTGGCGGCGGCGCATTCGGAAGCCGAGGCCGGGGGTCAGGAGATCGGGCCCTTGCCGGCCGGGACACGTCCGATGATTGAGGAGCTGCTTCAGGCGGCGCGGGAGACGCCTCCCGGCCAGGTCAGCCCGATCTTTCGCACCAAGCACGGATTTCAAGTCATTCAAGTGACGGAGAAGCGCGAAGAGGGGTACAGCCCGCTGGAGACCGTCACGGCGGCCATCCGGCTACGGCTGAACGAAGAGCGCCGAGCCGCCCTGGATCAGGCTTTAGCCGAGGAGCTTCTGGCCGCGGCGCAGGCGGGGCCGGGTGTGCGGCTGGAGGCTGAGGCGCTCGCTCAGGCGCCGCGTCTGGCCCCCGAGACGGCGCTGGCTTACGTCGGCGATCGCGCGATCACGTGGGGGCAGGCCTCGATGGCCTGGCCGGGGGAGGCCCGGGCGGCGGCCGATGACGCCCGGCCGCCCCGCTGGCTGCGTCGGGCTCGACCGTTTCAGGCGGCCCTGGCCCTGCCGTGGGCCGAACGGGAGCGAATCTTCGAGGCGGGGGAGTGGGGCGAGCGGCTGGCCGTGGCGGAGCGGGTGGCCTCGGCGCAGGCCGCGCTTTCGGCTGAAGTCGAGGCGAAGTTGGCGACGCTCACGTCGGACGCTGAACTCCAACGGTATTACCAGCGCCACGCGGCCGAGGAGTTCACCGAGCCGGAGACGATCACTTACCAGATCATCGAACTCCGGCCCGGGCCCGATTACGCCTCGGCGAGCGAAGATGAACGCGCCAAGATGCTGGACGGGCTCAAGAAGCGCCTCAACCAGTCCCTGGAGCGGATCAAGACGATCGATGATTTCTTCGAACTGGCGCGGGAGATCAATCAGCCTGCCGAAGGGCCGCCGCTTCCGTTCTCCGGCCCGCCGCCGGCCCCGCTCGTCGGGCGGCGGACGCCGCTCGCGGAGCTGCAAGGCCCGACGGCCGTGGCGGCCCGCGAGCTGCGACCCGGGGACTTCAGCGACCCCTATGTCGAGGCGCACGCCGTCCGTTCGGTCACGGTCATCGATCGCACGCCGGCCCGGCTTCGTCCCTTCGACGAGGTGCGCTCCTGGATCGTCAGCCGGATCCGCACGGAGGCCCGGGAGAGGTTGGTTGAGGAAACGCAGGAGGCGTGGCTGGCCGAAAGTGGGTTTGAGATGGTTCTGCCCCCGGACGCGCCCCCCAACGAGCCGCGACCCTGAGCCCGGAGACCAACGGAGGACCGATGAGCCCTACCCGCCCGATGGCGCGCCGGACCGCACGACCGACGCTCGGGGCTGCCCTGTGGCTTCTGACGGCGGCTGCGGGGGGGCAATCGGGGTCGGGGCAGCCTCCGGTCGATGCCGAGCAATTAGAGCTCGTCCCGCCGCGCGCGTCGCAGACCGTCGTGGCCCGGACGGCGATGGGGGAGATTTCGGTCCGGGACTGCGTCGAGTTCTACGTTGAGGCGCGCAAGGCCTCCGGCTTTGAGTTGCGGGTCGTCCCCATCGTGCCGGAGCAGCGGATAGCCGAGATGCCGAAGGGGTGGGTGGACGTGCTTTCGCAGGAGGTCGCGATCGGGCGCCTGGCCGTTCAGAAGCTCGAGGGGATGACCGATCGGGCCGCCTACCGCCGCCATCGAGACACCGTGGACGCCTATCTGCTCCATTACGCCCTGCCCGCGGCGCACGCCGCCGCCGTGACGAACGCGATTCGGCCGCCGTCGGAGGCCGAGATCGCCGCCGAATATGAGGCCCGTCTGGCGCTTTACCAGCGCCCTTTTCGATTTCATATGCGCGACGTCTTCATATCGACCTACGAGCCCTACGTCGTGGCCCAGGGGGATACGCCTGAGTCGATTGCCGCGAAGGTGAGCGGCGATCCCCGTCAGTCCGTCCGAATCCGCAGCGATGCCGATGGCCATCCCGTCCGATTCGTCCCGCCTGGGGAACGCCCCCGGCGGCTGGAGCGTCCGTTGGAGGTGGGCGAGCGATTGTGGGCGCCGATGGCTCCGGCGAAGGTTGAGGCGGCGCGGCGACGGATGGAAGAGGTGGAACGGCGGGCCCGGGAGGGGGAACCCTTCGAGGGTCTGGCCGAGCGATATTCGGAGTCGCCGCGCCGCGGCAGCCTGACGGGCCCTTGGCCGTCGGGGCTGAGGCCGTTGCAGCCGGCGCTGCTTGAGGCGGCGCGCCAGCTCCCCCCCGGCGGAATCAGCCCGATCCTGAAGACTGAAGCCGGCTTTCATCTGATTCAAGTCGTTGAAAGAGAAGAGGAAGGCCATCTGAGCCTGGCTGAGGCGCGGCCGTCGATCATCGAGGACGATCGCGAAGCCCAGCGGCGGCGGTTGGACCGGGCCTTTCGCCAGGAGGTTTACGGGCTTCCCGATCTCACGATCGAATATGACGTCATCGCGCGGGCGCCCGATCTTCCGGACGAGGCCGTCGTGCTCCGGCTGGGCGAAAAGACGTGGCCCTGGTCGCAATTCCGCAGCACGTGGGAGCGGACGATCGGCCCCGGAGCCGACGAGCGGCGTGTCTTCCGCGGCGTTCAGACGTTCGTGGCCCTGAAGCAGGCCCTGGTGCTGCGCTGGGCCGAGACCCATGGGCTGTTCGACGGGGAGTCCGATGAAGCGCGTGCTTATCGGGCGTTGGAGCGCGTGGTCGCCTCGATGACGGTTTTTGGAGAGGCGGTCACAGTCGCCGCGGCCGCCACGGTGACCGACGATCAGGTCCGCCAGTTTTATGATGCCGTCCGGGAGACGACCTTCCGGGAGCCGCAGAAAGTCAGCTACCAGGTCATTGAGCTTTGGCCGTCGGCGACCACGTCCGGCCGGGAGCGTCGTCAGGACCTGGCCCGCTTGGAGGGCCAACTTGCCCGCCAGCTTGGGGCGATCGACTCGATCGCGACTTTTCAGACTCTGGCCGTCGAACTGAATCCGCGGGTCAGCTCCCCCGCCTCGCCGCTGGCCGGGACGCTCGTCGAGGAGCAGCTTCTGACGGGGCCGACGGCCGAGCAACTGGCGCGCCTGGCGCCGGGCCAGTGGACGCGCAAACCGTATCGCGAAGGCGAGCGCGTCCGCGCCGTCGCCTTGTTGGAGCGCCGCCCGCCCCGCATTCGTCCGCTCTCGGAGGTGCGCCAGGCGATCGTGGACGGTCTGGCCAAGAAGGCTCAGGAAAAAGTCCTGCCGCAGGTTTGGGTCGAATGGTTGCGCGAAATTCAATGGGAGTCGCTCCTGGCCGAGGGGAACTGAGTTTGCGCGTGGGCGTCCGGCGCGCCGCCGCCGTCTCGCCCGCGCGCGGGTTCTCTCCGGTCAGGCGATTCGTCGGCCAGGCGCTGGCGTTGGGGAGCTTGATCCTGTCAGGCTGCGGCGCCGGGCCTTTGGAGGCGCCGTCGCCGCCCCCGAGCCCGACGCCGGAGCCGCGCGTCGCCGTCGAGGGGCAGGTCCTGCTCGCCGGGCGCGGCCAGGCGGGCGGCGTTCAGGTGTTTGTCCCCGGACGAGCCTTGCTGGCCCTGACCGATCCTGACGGTCGATTCCGTTTCGACGGGCTCGCGCCCGGGCCTTATCGCTTCATGGCGCAGCATCCGGGTTACCGCTCGGTGCTCCTTGGGGAGTTGGAGCTTCTGCCCGAGGGCAGGGATGTCGCTTACCAGCTCGCTCCTGCCGTGCTTGACCCGCTGGAGCCGCCGCCGTCACCGACGCCGGCCCCGGCGGCCGTCGGCACGATCGCCGGGCGCGTCCGATCGCTCGTGGATGAGGCCCCGGCCGAAGGGCTCGATTTAAGTGGGGGGCGCGTGGCGCTGGAAGGGACGGCGATGCGGACGGTGACCGAGCCGGACGGGTCGTTTTTCTTCTGGAGCGTGCCGCCGGGGTCTTATCGGGTCCACGCCGAGTTGCGAGCCCATGAGCCGGCGTTCGTCGATCTGGAGCTGGCGGCGGGGCAGACGCTGGAGGGGGTCCTCATTGACCTGCCGCCGCTAGAGTCGCGGCTGGATCGACGGGAGATCACGGGACGAATCGAACTGATCCTTACCGACGGCACGCGCGGGACCGATTTTCAGGCCGTCCGGCTCGGACTGAAGGAGCTTCCCGATTCCCGACCCCGCTTACAGCCGGACGGGACGTTCCGGCTGGGGCCGCTCGCCCCTCGCCCTTACACGCTCCAGGCCTCGGCCGATGGGTTCGCGCCCGTCGAGGATCGCCTTCTGGACCTGGCCGAGACCTCGGCGGCCAACGTCGTCGTCACGCTGGAGGCGACCCGGCCGATGCCGGATCAGCCGGGTTGGGTCGTCGGGCGCGCCCTCAAGAACGACCCCGAGGCGCCTGATCACCGTGGGATCGCCGTGGCGTTGGCCGGCACGTCGATCGTCGGGTTGACCGACGCCGCCGGCAATTACCGTCTGGCGGGGGCCCCGCCCGGCCTGTACGAGGCGCTCGCGCAGGCCGAGGGCTATGAGCCGCAATCCGTGGCCGACGTGCGGGTCGAGCCCGGCGAAGAGGTTCGGCTGGAGGACATCCGGCTGGAGAAGACGCTCGTCTACCCGGAAGTGGTCGAGACGGACCCCGCGCCCGGGACGCGGGATTTTATGGTTCATTTCGAGATGCCGATTTTCGTCCGGTTCAACAAGAAGATGCGTCCGGAAAGTCTGCGGCGGGCCGTGGCGCTCCGGCCCAACGTGGGCTTTCACGTTTACGGCGGCAGGGAGCATCCGGAGTCGGACTTTGACCTGATGGTCGTCGTCATCGACGGCGGGGACGAGCGCCGGCCGGTCCGCCATGACACGGCCTATGAGCTGACGATCTCGACGGCGGCCGAGGATTTCGAAGGGCTCCGGCTGCAGCGTGCGTTCGCGCTCGCCTTCCGGACGAGCCGGCCGGGCGTCATGGACACGCGGCCGGCCCACGGGGCGCGCGATGTCGTCTTGAACCCGGCCGAGCCGGTGATCGTCCGGTTCAACGCGACGATCGATCCGCGCTCGGTCGATCCGCGGATGATCCGGATTCGCCCGTCGGTCCCCGGCGTGCCGACCGTCCAGACGGTCGATGACGTCCGCACCGGCTGGACTCAGCTTCACATTCAGTCGGCCTGGGCGCCGGACACGCGTTATCAGATCACGCTCCCCTCGCGGCTGCGGACGACGACCGGCCAGTCGCTGGCCAACGCTCCCTTCACGTTCGAGTTTCAGACGGCCAAGGCGCGCCCGTTGCCGGCCCTCGACCGACGCGGGCCCCGATAGCCCTCCGGCCGCGGCGGGCGGCCTCAGCCCTCCTGGAGCGGTGGGGCCGTCTTTTTGGGTTGAAGCCCGGCGGCGCGATCGTCGGGCTTGATCGTGATCGCTCGCGGGGCCTCCCGTCCCTCTTCGAGCTCCTCGACGATCGGCACGGCGAAGACGTCGCGGATCAGATAATTGGCCACGGGGATGGCCAGAATGACGCCCCAGAGGCCGAAGACCTGCCCGCCCAGAAACAGGAACAGGAGCACCAGGACGGGATTCAAGCGGAACTGACGGCCGAAGATGACCGGGGCGATGGCGTAGGTGATGACGGCGTGGACGGCGCCGATGGCGACAAGAATCCAGACGGTTTTCGTGAGCCCCTCGATGCCGTAGGTGTTGAGCGCCACCAGGCCGATCGGGACCATTTCAAAGACGACGCCGATGATCGGGATCAGGCTGGTGAAGAAGACGATCGAGGCCAGGAGGGCCAGGTTGGGCAGGCGGAAGCCGAGCATGACGATCGTGGCGAAGACGGTCGTAATGAGCGCGATGACGACGATGGCCTGGAAGCCGCGGCCGATCGACAGGGCGAAACGGACGACGGGCGCCCCCGTTTCTTCGTAGAAATCGCGCAACTTGGAGCTTTTGAGGCTGGCCAGGACGCGCGCCAGGCGGAAGTAATCCAGCGTGATCAGATAACTGAAGAGCGTCGCCAGGAGAAAATTCAGCCCGAAGAGGGCCAGGCGGCGCGCGGCCTCCGGCAGGTTGAGCCGCTCCAGGATCGCCCGCTTCTGCTCGGTGATCAACTGATCGAACTGGCGTTCCTCCATGTAGGTTTGGAGCAGACCGGCGACGTTCGGGTAGGTCGTCTCGTCGGCGTACTTATCGTAAAGCTCGGCCAGGCGTTTCTCAAAGTCCGGCAGCTTATCCAGAACGTTGCCGAACTCCGTCACGAGCTTCGGCGAGACCCAAACGACGAGGGCGGCGAACGACGCCAGGATCGTCAGGTAGATCAGATTGATCGCGGCCAGCCGGGGCAGGCGCAGGCGCTCGACCAGGAAGCGCGTGGCCGGAGCGGCGAAGAAGCCGATGATGAACGTCAGGAAGATGAGCGTGAAGAAATCCCGCAGCAGCCAGATGAAGCCGAACAGGATGACCCAGATGATCACCCGCCGGTTCAGGCGATAGAAGCGGTCGAAACTGAATTCCATCGGCGCGCTCGACGGAGCCGACGCTCGGCCCCCGGCCGCGGCGCATCGTCCGCCGGGGACAACCTCGGCCGGTCAAGTATCGCAGAAGGCGGCCGGAGAGGACAATATGGTTGCCGCGGCGCGCCGGGAAAGTGCTTGCGGGGCCCTCGGCGGCTTTGTATAGAGAGGAGCGGTCGGCGCCGGCCGGCAGCCACCGACGGCGTCCGTCTTCTCCCATCCAGTTGCCCGGCTTCGGATAGGTCGCGCAGGTGCGGCCGGAGGCGTCTTTCATGAGCCCTTCAACGGCTTCGGAAGCCTATCTGGGGTTGGCCCGAAAGTGGCGCCCCCGGACGTTTGAGGAGCTGGCCGGCCAGGAGGCCGTGGCCACGGGGCTCGTCAATGCCCTCAAGGAGGGCCGCCTGATCCACGCCCATCTGATGGCCGGGCCGCGGGGAGTAGGCAAGACGACGACGGCGCGGATTCTGGCGCGGGCGCTCAATTGCGAGGAGGGGCCGACGCCGCGGCCCTGCGGGCGCTGCCGCCCGTGCGTGGAGATCGCCGCCGGGGCCGATCTGGACGTGATCGAGATCGACGCGGCCTCCAACACGCAGGTCGAAAAGATGCGCGAGCTGCTGGAGCGCGTCGTGCTGGCCCCGTTCGCCGCGCGGTTCAAGGTCTACGTCATCGATGAAGTGCACATGCTCTCGATGGCCGCCTTCAACGCGCTTTTGAAGACGCTGGAGGAGCCGCCGCCGCGCGTGATCTTCATCTTTGCCACGACGGAGCTGGAGAAGGTTCCCGAAACCGTCCGCTCCCGTTGCGTCGTTCACGCCTTCCGGCGCCTCTCGACCGAGGATATCGTCCGACGGCTGGAGGAAGTGGCCCGCGGCGAGGGGCTCGCGTCGGAGCCGGCGGCCGCCCGCCAGGTCTTCACGCTGATCGCCCAGTCGGTCGATGGCGGAATGCGCGACGCGCTGGTGGCGCTGGATCAACTGCTGGCGCTGACCGAAGGGCGGCTCGAAGTGGAGGCGGCCCAGCGGCTGCTCGGGTTGACGGCCACCTCCACCCTGGCCGACACGGTCGATTGGGTCGTCCACGGCGATGCTCCGCCGTTGATGGCCCTCGTCGAGGATCTGGTCAGCCGGGGCCGGAGCCTGGAGCGATTCGTCAAGAACCTGACGGGCTACCTGCACGATCTCATGCTGCTTCAGGCGGGCGCGGGGGTCGAGCGGGTGGCGCTGACCGGAGAGCCCCTGGAACGGGCCAAGGCGCAGAGCCGCGAGATCGCTCAGGCGGTTGTCTTCAATCTGCTGAACCAGCTTTTTGACCTCGAGGGGCGGCTCAAGCAATCGACTCAGGGGCGTTTTCTGGTGGAGTTCACGCTGCTGCGGATGGCCGTGATCAAACCGGTGCTTCCCCTCGACGAGATCATGCGGCGGCTCAGGAGCTACCCGGGCGAGGGCGCGTCTAACCCAACGGCTCCAGCCGCCGAGGCTACGGATCGCCCCTCCGTCGGCTCGGCGACTCCCTCGACGCTTCGCCCCGCCGCCGGACCCATGGCCGGCGCCGTCTTGAGGGAAGCCGAAACCTCCGCGGCGGGGGATGCAGCCGCGGGGCCGGCGTCGATCGCCGCGCTGGAGGGGCTCGCCCAGGAGGAGCTCCTGGACCTTTTGGGACCGTTGCTGCCCGATCACGCGCAATTCCTGATTCGCTATCTGCGCCAGGCGGCGGGGCTGCGCGTCGAGGGGGGGACGCTCTGGGCGCTTTGGTCGAAGGAGGATCGCGTCGGCCCGACGATGATCGGCAAGCCCGATCATCGTCGGATCCTGGAGGCGACGCTCACGCGTCTGGCGGGAAGGCCGATCGTCCTGCGATCAACTTTCTCCAACGAGCCGCTGGCCCCGCGCGGGCCGACCGAGCCGCCGGCGGCGGCCCAGCCGATCCTCCGGGACCGGGCCGCGACGGAGGCGTCCGATCTTGTCGAGGAGGCCTCGACCGAGAGTCCCTGGAACGAGGGTCCGGCGTCCGAAGGCCTCTCCTCCGGGCGTCTATCTTCCCGCACGCCCGAGGGGCGAACGACTCGGCCATTGATGGAGATTCTGAGCGGGACGGCGCTCGCCCGCCAATTCGAGGCCGACGGGGAGCTGGCCCGCCGGGCTCGGCTGGCGCGCGACTTTTTCGGCGGTCGCTTTATCGACGCCGAGGGACGGCCCGTCGCCCTCTGAACGGCCTTTCCTGCCTCTGGGCCGCAGACGGCGCCGTCAGGTTCGGGCGCCGGAGGCTCCTCCGGTCTGAAGCCGGGGATCGATCACGTCCCGCAGGGCGTCCCCGACGAGATTGAACGCCAGCACGGCGAGAAAGATGGCCACGCAGGGGGGCGGAATGATGTGCGCCGCCGTGAAGAGGTTATCATAGCCGGAGCGGAGGATGTTCCCCCAGGAGGGGTAGGGGGATTGGACGCCGAAGCCCAGCCAGGAGAGCGCGGCCTCGACGAGAATCGCCGCCGCGATCCCAAAGGTAACACTGACGAGGACGGGGGCGAGCGAGTTCGGCAGAAGATGGCGGAAGATGATGCGGGGCGGGGCGGCCCCGACGACGCGGGCGGCGCTGGCGTAATCGAGCGTCCGCAGGCGGATGAACTCGCCGCGGGCGTAGCGGGCGATGTTGACCCAGCTCGTCAGGCCGATGACGATCATGACGTTTTCGATTCGGGGCGGGAGCCAGGCCAGGATCGCCAACACCAGAAAGAACGTCGGAAAGCACATGATGATCTCGATGAAGCGCGAGATGACGATATCGACCCAACCCCCGGCGTAGCCGGCGATCGAGCCCAGCACGAGGCCGATCACGACGGCGATCCCCATCGAAATGAATCCCACGCGCATGGAGACGCTCGTGCCGTGGATCATGCGGGCGAGCACGTCCCGCCCGACCTCGTCGGTGCCGAGCCAATGGCGGCGGGAGGGGCCCTCCAGGGGCCGCGCCGTGATTTCAAGCGGCCCGTAAGGGACCGGCGGCCAGAGGGCCCAATCGCCGCGCGCGCCATCGAACTCTCCTTTGAAATCGAACGTCGCCAGTCGGAACGGCAGCGGCTTGCGCACCCATCGACCGGCCAGCGGGAGCCGCGCGAACGTGTCGATCACCCCCGGGGCGGCGAGTTTTCCGTCGAACCGGCACAGGATCGGCTGATCATGCGCCAACATCGGGGCAAAAAAGGCCACGAGAAACAGAAGACCGACGACGGCCAGCCCGGCGACGCCGAGCCGATAGCCGAAAAAGGCGCGGGTCACGCGCGACCAGAAACCGGGGGAGCGAACGGGCGCCTCAGTCATAAGTGATCCGGGGGTCCACCAGGCCATAGGCCAGGTCCCCGAGCAGCGTGCCGATCAGGACCAGGAGGGCGGTGATGAAATTGAGAGCCATGAGCGTCGGATAATCGCGATTCAGCACGGACTGGAAAAACAACCGGCCCAGGCCCGGCCAATTGAACATTGTTTCCAGGATGACGCTCCCGGAAAGGAGAAAGGGAAATGTGAGGCTCAGGAGCGTGATCAGCGGGATCAGGCTATTGACGAACGCGTGCCGGAGGATGACGGCGGGCTCGCCGAGGCCCTTGGCCCGGGCGGTGCGGATGTAATCCTGCCGCACGACCTCGAGGAGATTCTGCCGCACGAACCGGGAATAATAGGCGAGGCTGCCGAACGTGAAACAGAAAGTAATCATCACATAATGGCGGGCGTAGTCCCAGAGTTGGTCCGCCCGCGAGAGGTGTTCGAAGTCGTCGGACCGCATTCCCCGGAAGGGCAGGACGTTCAGTTTGACCCCGAGATAAAGGATCAGGATCATTCCCATCACATAGGAAGGCACGGAGTATAACATATACAGAAAAGTGCTGAGGACGCGGTCGAAGGCCCCTCCCTGACGGACGGCGCTCACGAGGCCGACGGGGATCGAGATCAGGAAGGCCGCCAGGAGCGAAATAAGCGCCACGGAAAGGGTCGGCCAGAGGGCCTCGCGGATTTTGTGACCGACGCGAAGGCCGTCGTGGAACGAAGCGCCGAAATCGGCGCGGGCGAGCCGCAGGAGCCAGATGCCGTATTGCGTGAGCAGAGGCCGATCAAGCTGATAATACTTGCGCAGTTGTTCATAGACCTGTTGAGAGATGCGCGGGTCCTCGCCGGCGATTTTGATCTGGGCCGGATCGCCGGGGGCCAATTGTATGACGACGAACGTGACGATCGTGATGCCGAATAAGGTGACGAGACCCGTCAGCGCGCGGCGAACAATGTAACGTAACATCAGCGTGGCCCGCGGCGGCCCCAGGGCTCAGGAGCGCAACTGCTGATGCCGGTGAACCCACCAGCCGATGACGCCGGGATCAAACCCCGCGATCCCGCGGGGGGAGAATTGAACCCCGCGGAGGCGCTTATGAAAGGCCCAGGTCGTAGCGCGCGTAAAGAGGAAGGCGTAGGGCTGATCCTCATAGATGAGGCGTTGGATTTCCTGGAAGTAGGCGATTCGGCGGCTCTCGTCGAATTCGCGGCGCTGAAGTTCAAAGAGCTCATCGACGCGCGGGTTCCTGTAGCCGACGTAATTCCGGCCATCGTCGTACGTCGAGGAGTGAAAGATGTTCCATAGGGTGTCCGGATCGGTGCCGGTGCCCCAGGCGGCGATCATGGCCTCGAACTCGTGGCGGCGGTTGAAATCCTGAAACGTGGCCCATTCGATCGTCCGCGTCAGGAGCGAGACGCCGATCCGCTTCAGGTCCTGGCCGAAAATGGCGGCCAGCTTCTCCGACGTGGCGGCCCCCTGAGGGATCATCAGCGTGAACTCGAACTTGCGGGGGCGGCCACGGAGGGTCTGATACCGCCAGCCGTCGTCGGGGCTCTGGCGCCAGCCGGCTTCGTCCAGGAGGCGCGCGGCCTCTTTGAGATCATACTGAATGGGCTTGATGGACGGATCCGCCCAGCGGGCGGCCGGGTGGAAAATGCCGTGGCTCTGTTCGTAAAGGTTATAGCCGAGCGTTTCGATCATGCGGGGAACGTTGAGCGCGTGGGCCATCGCGCGGCGGACGCGGGCGTCAGTGAAGAACGGGTTCGAGCCGTCCATGTTCCAGCCGATATAGGAGTAAGTCCATTCGGGGGCGAAGGCCTTGAGGCCGACGGCGGCGAATTCGGCGTCGGCGGTCTGGGTGGCGAACTGTTGGGCGCTAAGTTGCAGTTCGTCCACCTCGGCCTTCTTGAACAGGAGAAGGGAGGTGTTCGCATCGGGGTTGATCTTGAAGATCACCCGGCGAAAATGGGGCCTGGGGCCGGAGAACCCCTCCCATCGCTCGACGACGATCCGGTCGTTGGGGATCCACTCGACGAAGCGGAAGCGGCCGTTGCCGACGACCTTTTCGCGGTTATAGCGATTGTAATACTCGCTGGAAAGAAGGCTGGGGTCCTTGGCGCGCTCGGCCGGGTTGTCATAAATGTGTCGAGGGACGACCGGAAACATAATGTTCCAGACGTTTGTGGGGAGGGCTTCCTTGTGGACAAATTGAACGGTCAGGTCGTCGACGACGCGGACGTCGTCCAACTGGTCGGTTCCGGAGCGGACCGCCGGGGCCGGGACCCGATCGTCCATGATGAGCTGATAAGAGGCGCGGACGTCGTGGGCGGTAAACGGCTGACCGTCGTGCCACGTGAGGCCGGGGCGAATGCGGACCGTGTCGACCCGATGATCGGCCGAGGGTTCGAAGGATTCGACCATGACCGGGTTAATGGCCCATTCCATCTGAGCATCAAAGGTAAACAAACCTTCGTAGAGGAGCTCCTGCACGTCTCCTTCGACGCGCGCGGAGAAGAAGATCGGGTTCAGGTTCGTCGGGTTGCCCTCCAGGTGGCGAATGAGCGTCTCCCCGTAGGCGATCTCCTCGGGTCGATCCTCCGGGGCCTTCTCAAGAAGCGCCGGCGGATTGACCAGCGGATCCCGTCGGGGATCGTAAACGCCTGAGGCGGGCTCGGCCGGCGGAGCGCCCTCGCTGGGGACGGAGGCCACTTGACGTTCGGCCGTCCCGTCGCTGGCGTCGGTCGCCGGCGGCTCCGGCGGGCCGCCGCAGGCCAGCGCCAGCGCCGCCAGCCAGACTCCCCACCGCCAGGCCTCGCGAGAGGGCATGATGCGTTACCTCCGTCGCCTGCAGGATGGCCGGTCGAGTCGATGGCGCCGGCGTCTCGAATGTACCGGCCACAAGGGTCGAATGCAAGCCGACCCGGCGCGGCCGGGGGCGCCCGGAAGCGCGCGCCGACCGGAGTTGGAGCGCGGCCGCGGAGGGTGATCGCGCGGGCGTGAGGATTCATGTCCCCTTTACGGGCGCGCGCGGCTATACTGCCCGGAGCCGCGCCCCAGCGCGGGCATTCGGAGGATCGGAGCGTGAGGCCGTGAGCATCGCCGGTGAATCGAAGCCTTCGGCCGAGCCGGTGGACCCTCGGCCGCTCAAGCGGTTGGAGGATTGGGAGGATTTTCTCAAGCAACGCTATCCGGGGCCGGGGCCGACGGGGCCCGCCGTGAACCCTGTTTTCCAGACCCCGGACAAGCCGAAAGAGGCGTTCCGCGATTACCGCGCCGAGGCGCGCGCTTCGGTCAAAGAGTTTTACCGGCTGAACCATCAATATCAGACGCTCGCGTTCGTGCGGGCGAAGAAGGCCGAATTTCTGCCGCTCAGGCGGCGGCGGATGGGCCTTTGGGAGGCCCTTGAATTTCTCAATACGCTCGTGGACGACAGCGACCCGGACACGGAACTCTCGCAACTCGATCATCTGCTCCAGTGCGCCGAGGCGATCCGCCGCGACGGGCACCCCCGCTGGTTCATCGTCGCCGGGCTGATTCACGATCTGGGGAAGATTCTCTGCTTGTTCGGCGAGCCGCAGTGGGCCGTCGTCGGCGACACGTTCCCCGTCGGCTGCCGCTTCTCCGATAAAGTCGTCTATCCGGAATTTTTTGAATTGAACGCCGACAGCCGCGACGAACGCTACCGGACCGAGTGCGGCATCTATGCGCCGGGCTGCGGGCTGGATCAGGTTCATCTGTCCTGGGGGCATGACGAGTACCTCTATCACGTCGTCCGGGACCGGCTGCCGCCCGAGGCGCTCGCGATGATCCGGTATCATTCGTTCTACGCGGCGCACCGCGAGGGAGCCTACGGCCACCTGATGAACGCCGAGGATCGGGCGATGATGGCCTGGGTGCGCCGGTTCAATCCGTACGACCTCTATTCCAAGAGCGAGGAGCCGCCGGACCTGGCCCGCTTGCGACCGTTCTACGAGGACCTCGTCGAGGAGTTTTTCCCCTCGGAGCTGGCCTGGTAACGGCCGGCCGCTCCCGCCGCCTGGAGCCCCCCGCCTTGGCGTCGCTGCGGACCTCGGCCTTGCCCGCCTGGCTCGGGCCTCATGCCCGCGAGGCGGGCGGGCTCGCCGGGCTCGCTTTTTTGGGGTTGACCCTCGCTCTTTCGACTCCGCATTTTCTGACCGTCTCCAATCTGTTGAACGTGGCGCAGCAGACGGCGATCAACGCCGTGATCGCCGCCGGGATGACCTACGTGATCATCAGCGGGGGGATCGATCTTTCCGTCGGCTCGATCGTGGCCCTGTCGGGCGTTTTGCTGGCCAAGGCGCTTAAAGCCGATTGGCCGACGCCACTCGCCTTGGCCGTGGGCCTGGCCGCCGGGGCGGGCTGCGGGGTGGTCAATGGGCTCCTCGTCACGCGGGGCCGCCTGCCGCCGTTCATCGCCACGCTGGGGATGATGAGCGTCGCGCGCGGCGCGGCCCTCCGCCTGGCCGATGGCCGGCCGATCTCCGGTTTTGAGGCCGGGTTTCGGTCCCTGGCCACGGCCGAACCGTTGGGGGTCCCGATGCCGGCCTGGCTGATGCTGGGCGTTTATGCGGCGGGCCAATTCGTCCTCCAACGGACCGCGCTGGGGCGTTACGTCTATGCGATCGGGGGGAACGAGGAGGCGGCGCGGCTTTCAGGCGTCAATGTGAGGTTGCACAAGACGGTGGTTTACGCCGTGAGCGGGCTGGCCGCCGGCTTCGGGGCGATCCTGCTGACGGCTCGGCTCAATTCGGCCCAGCCGACGGCGGGCGGGCTCTACGAGCTGGACGCCATCGCGGCGGCGGTGATTGGTGGGGCGAGCCTGCTGGGCGGGGCCGGCAGCCTCGTGGGGACGCTCATCGGGGCGTTGATCATGGGGGTCTTGCGCAATGGGCTCACGCTGCTTAACGTATCGTCGTACGTTCAGCAGATCGTGATCGGCGCGGCGATCATCCTGGCGGTGCTGATGGACTTGGCGCTCAAACGCCGACAAGGTTAGAGAGGCGACTTCCGCCCCATGAAGTTTCGCGCTGGGACTCTCCGGTGGGCGCTGGCGCTGGGGGCGGCGTTGGGCGTGGGCTGCGGCGGGGAATCGGAGCCGACGGCGGCCTCGGGCCCGACGATCGGCTTCGTCATGAAGACGCTCAACAACCCGTTTTTCATCGACATGGAGCGGGGGGCGAAGGCCGCGGCGGCCGAGCGCGGCGCGCGGCTCATCGTTCAGGCCCCCGAGCGCGAGCTCGACATCGAGAAGCAGATGCAGATCATCGAGAACCTGATCGAGCGGCGCGTCGACGCCCTTTGCGTCACGCCGAGCGGCTCGCGCGAGATCGTCTCGGCCATCGTCAAGGCGAACGCCGCCGGCGTCCCGGCGCTGGTCGTTGACACCCGCGTGGACGCCGAGGCGGCCGCCGCGGCCGGGGCCCGCGTCCTCACGTTCATCGGTTCGGACAACGAGGCGGGCGGACGCCTGGCCGGGCGCAAGCTCGTCGAGCTTCTGGGCGGCCGCGGTCGCGTCGTCGTGCTCGAAGGCATTCCGGGCCACGAAACCGGCGATGCGAGGCTGCGCGGCTTCCGCCAGGCGCTGGCCTCGGCCCCCGAGATCGAGATCGTCGCCTCGCAGACGGCTCATTGGGAGCGCGACCAGGGGTTCACCGTCATGCAGAACCTCTTGCAGGCGCACCCGGACGTGGACGGCGTGTTTGCCTGCAATGACATGATGGCGCTGGGGGCGATCGAGGCGATCGCGGCGGCGGGGCGGACCGATCGCGTGCGCGTCGTCGGCTTCGACGCCATCGACGACGCCCGGCAGGCCATCCGGGAGGGACGCCTGGCAGGTTCCGTCGCCCAGCACCCGGAGGCGATGGGGCGGATGGCCGTGGAGATGGCGCTCAAGGCGCTGGCGGGGGAGACGCTTCCGCCGGAGATCGCCACGCCGGTCGAGGTCATCGACGCCGGCAACGTCGCCGCCGCCGATCCCTGATCTCCCGCCCCTGGGCCGGGTACGCGAACGGGATCAGAACGGGGCTCGGGAGTGCGCGGCCTCGCCGGGGCCGAGCGCGCGCGTCAGGAACCGCAACCTGTCGATCGTCCGATCGAGTTCGGCTTCGTCGCGGATCAACCCTCGTCGTTCGAAGACGAGCCCGCCGGAGAGAACCTCGACGCCCTTGGCCTCGCGCATGTGGAGCAGCAGGGCGTCGCGTCGCGCGAGCGTCAGGTATTGACGGACGGCCGCGGGATCGGCCCCCTTGATGAGGAACGCCGCGTCGAAGTGAGGATCGTCGAGCCGAACGTCCTGCCCGCCGAGCGCTTTGCCCACCTTGCCGAGGAACCCCTCATGTCGGATCACGAGCCCCGGGGGCAGACCGGGGATCGTGACCTGCATGCGCGTGTAGGTGGATTGATTCCTGCCGCTTCCCTTGTTCACGGGGCGCATCTCGAACGGCAGACCTTCGAGAAGCCCCTGTACCCCGCCGACGTGAACCAGCGCGACCGGCCACGGGCTGGGTTGAAATTGGAGGCCATGGCGCCCCGCGAACCGGCTCCAGATGGCTTGCGTCGCCTTCACGTGGCGCAGCATGAGCGTGATTACCATGAGGGCGAAGCCGAAAACGCCGGCGATGATCAGGAGCGTGAGGTAGAAGGGCATGGGAACGGCCTTGGGCCGCTTGAGCCGGCGACGCGCGACGTCGAGCGGGCTCGCGCGCCGGCGGAGCCGGCCGGCTCAATCTGTCCCAACCGTTGACTTGGCGCAACCCGTTTGAAACAATCCGCGCCTCACGCCCGAGACCGTTGATGCCGATCGACGAACCGGATGCAGGTCGGCCGGGTCCGGTAGGGTTTCATCCCCTCATGACCACAGCCGCGCCGCCCGCCGTCGCCTGGTATCGAGAGCTGAATCGGTATCATTGGTGGATTCTGGCCGTCTGCTCGATGGGGTGGCTCTTCGACACGATGGACCAGCGGTTGTTCGTCTTGGCGCGCGCCAAGGCCATGGAGGAGCTCGTCGGCGGGGGGGACGCCGCCGCGCAGATGGGCCGGCTGGCGACGACGATTTTCATCCTGGGTTGGGCCACCGGCGGCATCGTCTTCGGCATTCTGGGGGATAAATGGGGCCGGGCGAAGACGATGATGCTGACGATTCTGGTTTACGCGATCTTCACGGGGCTTTCCGGCCTGTCGCGTTCGGCGGTCGACTTCATGATCTATCGTTTTCTCGCCGGGCTCGGCGTCGGCGGAGAGTTTTCAGCGGGCGTGGCGCTCGTGGCTGAGGTGATCCCCGAGCGCCCGCGGCCGTACGCCCTCGGCATCCTTCAGGGGCTATCGGCGGTGGGGAACATCCTGGGGGCGACGCTCGGGTATTTCATCCTGCCGATCGGCTGGCGGCAACTCTTCTTCGTGGGGATTCTCCCGGCCCTCTTGGTCGTGGTCATCCGCCGGCGGCTCAAGGAACCGGAGAGCTGGGTCCGGGCGAAGGCCGAGGCGGCCGCCGGGCGCCGGATGGGATCTTACGCTGATCTCTTTGGTCAGGCCCGCTGGCGTCGCAACGCGCTCGTCGGGGCGACGCTGGCGATCGTGGGGGTGACGGGCCTTTGGGGGATGGGGTTTTATTCGCCGGAGCTGGTGGGGCTCGTTTTGAAGGATCAGGGGTTGGACGAGGGGGCGATCTCCCGGCAGAAGGCCGTCATGGCGCTCTGGCAGGATGTCGGCGCGTTTTTCAGCATGTATGGTTTCGCGGTCGTCAGCGCGCGGATCGGGCGCAAGGCGACGTTTCACCTGGCCTGTCTGTTGGGAATGGTCTCGATTATCGCGGTCTTCGGGCTGCTGGGTCGGCCGGGCCAGGTGATGCCGTTCGGGTTTCTGCTGGGATTCGGGACGCTGGCGCTCTTTGGCGGCTACGCCGTCTATTTTCCGGAGATTTTCCCGACGCGGCTGCGCGCGACGGGAGTTTCCTTTTGTTACAACGTCGGCCGTTACGCCGCCGCCGGGATCAACCTGCTCCCGATTTACGTGCATCAGCTTTTCGCCGGGCGGATGGAGACCGTCGGGGCTTACCGCGCCACCGCGATCACGATGGCGCTCCTCTATCTGATCGGTAACGCCGTGGTTTTCTTCGCCCCCGAAACCAAGGGGCAGCCCCTGCCGACGGAGGAGGAGTCCTCAGGGGCGCCGGCGGGCGGTTGAGTTCGCAAGCCACCTCCGAGAACGCGGGCGTGTCGAGCCGGGGAATGACCGGCCGTAGGACCTTTTTCCTCGGGTCGGCATGGAGGGGGCGGAGGAATTGGGCGATCGGGGCGCGCTTTTCCGCCCGTGTCGCCCGGCTCTCCAAGTCGTCCAATCCCCCGTTGCGGTCGTCTCGCCGGAGGCCATAATCGCTTCGCCATGTGCGGGATCGCGGGCAAGATCGAGTTGGCGCCGGGGCGGCCGGCCGACGTCGAGACGGCGGCGGCGATGACGGCCTTGCTGGCCCATCGCGGGCCCGACGGGCAGGTCGTCGAGGCGGTCGGGCCGGCGGCGCTCGGGCACCGCCGTCTCTCGATCATCGATCTGGCCGGCGGCCGCCAACCGATGCAGTCCGAGGACGGGCGCTTTCACCTCGTCTTCAACGGCGAGATCTATAACTACCGCGGGCTGATGAAAGGATTGATCGAGCGCGGGCATCGATTCGCCAGCCGCTGCGACGCCGAGACGATCATCCATCTCTTCGAGGAGCGCGGGCCCGCCTGCCTCGCCGACCTGCAGGGCATGTTCGCCTTCGCCCTCTGGGACGCGCGGGACCGACGGTTGTTTCTGGCGCGGGACCGGGTGGGCAAGAAGCCGCTCTATTGGGCCACGACGGGGCGGGCGGTCGTCTTCGCCTCTGAACTCAAGGCGTTGCTGATGGAACCGTCGCTCGCGCGAGAGTTGGACCCGCGCGCCCTGGCGCTCTACCTCGCCTTCCAGTACGTTCCGGCGCCCTGGACGATCTTCCGCGGTGTCGCCAAGCTTCCCCCGGCGACGTGGGCGCTCGTCGACTGTTCCGGGCCGATCCCGCCGCCGGTCCGGGTGGAGCGATACTGGAAACTCGCCTATGAACCCAAGCTCGCCTCGGCGCCCGAGGCCGCCCGCGAGGCCGTGTTGGCGCGCCTGGAGGAGGCCGTGGCCGCTCGGCTGGAAAGCGAAGTCCCGCTGGGCGTCCTGCTGAGCGGCGGCGTCGATTCCTCGGCCGTCGTGGCGCTGGCGCGGCGCCGCGCCGCCGGCCCGCTGCGGACGTTCTCGATCGGCTTCCGCGAGGAGACGCACAACGAGCTGCCGTTCGCGCGAGCCGTGGCGCGCCGGTTCGAGACCGAACACACCGAACTGATCGTCCAGCCGGACGCCATCGCGGCGCTGCCGCAGATCGTCTGGCATCTGGACGAGCCCTTCGGCGATTCATCGGCGCTCCCGACGTTCTTTCTCGCTCAGATCACGCGACGGCACGTCACGGTGGCGCTCAACGGCGACGGCGGCGATGAATCCTTCGCGGGTTACGAACGCTATCGCGGGCGGCCGCTGGTGGCGCGTTACGAGCGCCTGCCGCGGTGGGTCCGCGCGGAGCTGCTCGGCCCCGCGGCGCGCTGGGGAGCGCGGCGGTTGCCGGCCTCGGCCTTCCTGGAGAAACTCGATCTCCTGAACGAACTCTCGCTTTCGGACTTTGAACGACATTATCTCGGTTATCTCACCATCTTTCCTCCGTCGATGCTCAAACGGCTCTGGGCGCTGGAGCCGGCGGCGCTGGAGCCGTCGCCGGCCGAATGGGCGATCGAGGAAGCTCGCCGCTTCGAAGCCCCCCGGGGGCTCGATTGGATGCTCGCCTGCGACGTGACGACGTATCTCCCCGGCGATCTCCTGGTCAAGATGGATCGGATGACGATGGCCCACGGGCTGGAAGCGCGATCGCCTTTTCTGGATCACGAATTGATGGAACTGGCGGCTCGCCTGCCGGCTGAACTCAAAGCCCCGGGCGGCGAGCTCAAGGGATTGCTCAAGAGCGCCCTGCGGCCGATCCTGCCCGCCGAGGCGCTCGATCGTCCCAAGCAGGGGTTTGGGGTTCCGCTGAGCCGCTGGTTCCAGCGCGATCTGAACGGCCTTTTGCGGGAGACGCTGCTGGGGGAGCGGGCCCGGCGGCGAGGGTTTTTCCGTCCGGAGGCGGTGCGGCGGCTTGTGGAGCAACATTTGTCCGGCCGGTTTCTCCATGCGCATCGGCTCTGGGCGCTGCTGATGTTCGAGCTTTGGGCCCGGACGTTTCTCGACCCGCCGTCGCCGCCGAGGGGCCCGGTCGCCGGCCTTCCCTAGGTTCACCGCCTCCGCCGGAGACGTCACCCATCCAGGTCTAATCGTTTTCTCATGGACGGCCAAGCCCGAGCGGTTAAGGTTGAGGCGGGGTTCCTCCCTTACGGAGGGTTCGTCAGGAGGGTCGGCGCCGGAGGTCGGGACGGCGGTTCTACAGACGTTGGAGGGTAAGTATGCCAAGGCGTCGTTGCTCGAAGGGGATCCGCCTCTTCTTCTGGCTGGCTCAGGGGGTGGTCCTCGGCGTCGGGTCGGCCGCGGCGGGGCCGAAGAACGCCATTTTCTTCATCGGCGATGGGATGGGGACGGCTCAGGTCACGCTGGGCCGGATTTATCAGGCCAACGCCCGCGACGGAAAGCTCCATCTGGACGCCTTCGAGCGCGTGGCCTTCATCCGGACGTACGCCACCGATCGGATGGTGACGGATTCGGCGGCGGCGGCGACGGCGCTCGCCACCGGACGCAAGACCCGCAATGGCGCGATCGCCCAAGGGCCCGACGGCGAGCGCCTGGAAACCGTTCTCGAGGCGGCCAAGGCCCGGGGTCTGGCCGTAGGGATCGTCACGACCACGACCGTCACGCACGCCACGCCGGCCTGCTTTTACGCGCACGTCGGCTCGCGCGCCGAGGAGGCCGAGATCGCCGCCCAACTGATCGATTACGGACAGATCGACGTCATTATGGGGGGCGGGCGGGAGTTCTTTCTCCCCCAGGGCGCCGCCGACGAAGAAAACGGCCGCCGGAGTTCCCGCCGGGATGACCGGGACCTTGTGGCCGAAGCCGCGGCCCGCGGCTATCGGCTGATCCGCCGGGCCAGCGAGCTGGAGACCCTGCGCGAGGAATTGGCCCGGGGCGAATCCCCCGGAAAAATCCTCGCCCTCTTCAGCCCCGGCATGATGGCCTATGAGATCGAGCGGCACGCGGACTTCTGGGGGGAACCCTCGCTGGCGGAAATGACCGAGGTGGCCATTGAGCTGCTGAGCCGCCACCCGGCCGGTTACTTCCTCATGGTCGAAGGGGGCCGGATCGATCACGCCTGTCACGATAATCGAGCCCACGCCGCCGCGCGCGAGATGCTCGCCTTCGATGAAGCGGTCGGGCTGGCCGTCTCGCGGACCCAATCGGCGGGGGAAACGCTCATCGTGGTGACGGCGGATCACGAGACGGGGGGCTTGGCCATCAATGGCTATCCGGCGATCGAGATCGGCGGCGAGGCCGTCTTCACCGAGTCCGCCCCGCTCGGCCCGCCCGACATCATCACGTTCGCCACGGGGCCCGGGGCCGATCGCGCGGCGATGGAAGGCGTCGAGCGCAAGGCCTCGCGCTATCGGCAGGCGGCCGCCTTCTCGGCTTCGAGCGCGGCTCATACCGGGGTTGACGTGCCGGCCTGGGCCGCCGGCCCCGGCTCGGAGGCCGTCAAGGGGACAATGGATAACTCTGAGTTGGGCGAGGTGATCTTCCGGGCGCTGGAACTCCGTAACTGAGGCCCGCGACCGGCCGGCCGCCGGCGGAGGATGCTTCTCAGGGGTTTCTCCCTAAGGGGAAGCCTGTCTTCGGCGCTGGGGAAACCCTGAATTTCCAGCCTGGGGGGGAGTTCAGGTGTTCGCACCCTGGGGAGGCGGTGTAGGGTTTCATGGGCAGGGCGGCCGCACGGGCCGCGACGGCGGGGGTAGGGACGTTGGCGAGTGAGGACGATCCATCGATGAAGTTTACGCTTGCCGAAGGGGCGAGGCCTGAAAGTGCTCAGACGGAGGGTGAAGCCGCGCGAGGCGTTCGTCGTCGAGCGCAGGTCCGGATTCTGGTTGTCGATGACGAGCCGACGGCGCGGAAAACGGCCGTGCTCATGCTGGAGCGATTGGGTTATCGCGCCGTGGCCGTGGCCGACGGCGCCGAGGCCGTCGAACGCTTCGAGCGCGAGCCGGAAGGCTTTGATCTCGTGCTCTTGGACATGGTTATGCCGCGGATGGGGGGGCGGGCTTGTTTTGAGCGTCTGCGGGCGATTCGTCCGCGCGTCCGCGCCTTGCTTTCCAGCGGCTACGAGACCGAAGCCGAGATTCAAGCGACGCTGGCGGCCGGAGCCGCCGGGTTCCTTCCAAAACCGTATCAACTGGTGGAGCTGAACGAGGCCGTGCGCCGCGCCCTGGGCTGAGGCGGCTCGAACGTGCCGGGCCGGGGGATCTGAGGACGACGTCGCTCGGTCAAAGCCGCCCTTGAGGGAGCCGTCAGCGCGCCCCGGCGACGGTCATTTTAACGGCATAGAGGGATGTGCGGGCCGTGATGAAGAGGAGGTTGCGATCGGGTCCGCCGAAGGCGACGTTGGCCGGAGTCTCCGGCGTCGGGATCGTCTCGATCAATCGGCCCTGAGGATCGTAGACCGTAACGGCCTGCCCTGTCAGGTACACGTTGCCCCGCTCATCCATCGTCATGCCGTCGGAACCTTGGGGGGCGAACTCGCGCCGACCCGAGAGCGAGCCGTCGGACTCGACCGCGTAGGCATAGGTTTTCCCCGCTCCGTGATCGGCGACGTAGAGCGTCCGCCCGTCGGGGGTTCCGATGACGCCATTGGGACGTTCCAGGTCCGACGTCACGCGCGCCGGCGGCCCGCCGCCCGGGGGCAGGTAATAGACGTGCATGCCGTCCTGTTCCAGGTTGTCGGCTGCGCCGTAGCGGGGGTCGGTGAAATAGATTCCCCCTTTGGGATCGATCCAGAGATCGTTGGGGCTGTTGAGCCGCTTGCCGTCATAGGCGTCGGCGAGAACCGTGACGGTTCCGTCGGGCGACATCCGCGTCAGGCGGCGCGCCGTCCCCTCGCAGGCGATGAGGTTTCCGTCCCGGTCGAGGGCGAGGCCGTTGGCCCCGCCGGAGTTCTCGCGGGCGACCGTGAGTTCACCGGCGGCGACCCGCCAGAGGTGGATCCGGTTGTTGGGGATGTCCGAAAAATAGACGTCGCCGGCGGCGTTGGCCACGGGCCCTTCGACGAAGGCGAACCCGCCGGCGAGTTTCTCCACCTGCGCTCCCGGGGCGAGCAGGCTCTGGGCCGTTGCCGAACCGATGCACCCGGCCAGGAGGGCGAGGGTGAAGACCGGCCGCGTCGGAATTCTCAAGCGAACCGCCATGGTCCGTTCACTCCTCCAGGACCGGCAGGAGGACGGCCGAAGGGCGCGCCGCGTCATGATAGATCGTGTTGCGCGCGGCGCGCGGCGCGGACTTCTCCTCGCCCACCGGATCGCCGGTGTTGGGATTGACCTCGTAGCGGGGGCTGTTGCCTGAGGTGACATGCACGGCCAGCCGATGGCCCGTCTCGATGGTGATGGCCGTATGCCAGAGATCAATCTTGAGGAGCTCCGGCTGGCCGGGGGTGAGCAGGCGGACGTCTTCGGTCCGGCGGCCGTGCCGATAGCGCGCGCGGAGGCCCGTGTCGAGAATCAGCGCCTCGTAACCGTCCGGATAGACGTCGACGAGCTTGACGATGAAATCGGTATCCGGCGCGTCGGAGGACGCCCAAAGCTCCAGGTCCACTTTGCCGGCCAACACGAGGTCGCGTCGAAGCGGGTCCGTCTGGAACCGGAGGTAATCCGGGCGCTCCCCGATTTCGCGTTGATCCATCGGCCCCCGCTCCAGCGTCAGGTTCAGGCCGCCGACGGTCGGCGAGGGGATGGCCGGGTCGAACGTGTACGTCGTCGAGGAGGTCGGCTTCGGCGGGGGTTCCGCGGAGAGCCCGCGCCCCTGGCGGAGATAGTAGCGCACGGTTTTGACGCCGTTCGGCGGCCAGGTTTCCGCCGAGCGCCAGCCGTTCTTCGGCGAGGGGTCGCCCTTGCGGGCGGCGGCCATCATGTAGTACTTGACCGGCGGGTCCCGATAGATGCCGGTGTCGACGCCCTTGAGCCAGTAATCGAAGAAGCGCAACTCATCGTCCCGCTCCAGGCGACTCTGCGGATATTCGATGTCGCCGCTCAGCGGGCCGTGGCCGATCGGCCCCATCATGAGCTTCTGCCGCCCGCGGGCCCCCTCCCGCCCCCAGGTCTGCAGGTACTGGAAGTTGCTCACGTTGCCCATGACGAACAGGTCGTACCAGCCGCCGGCGTTATAGATCGGCACGTCGATGTTGTGGCGGTGAAAGATGAGGTCGGTGTCGGCCCAGCGTTCGTCGAGGACGACGCGCTTGCGATAAGCCGCGATTTCCTCCTCGGGGACGCCGTTGCGGCGCATCCAGTTGCCCGTGTCGGCCTCCTTGAAAATCCCCCCGACGAAGCGGCCCTCGTAAAAGAGGCTCTGGGGGGCGACGTTGACATGGACGCAAACCAGATGAGGCGGGTCGGCCGCCGCGGCCAGGTTGGCCGCGATCCCCAGGGCCGAGCCGCCGCTCATCCCCACCTTCCCGTTGCACCACGGCTGGGCGGCCGCCCACTCGACGGCGTCGTAACCGTCGCGTAGTTCGTTCTCGTGCGGCGTGAAGACCCCTTCGGATCGGAACTTGCCCCGCTGGTCCTGGATCGCGAAGGCGTAACCGGCGTCGTTATACCGTTGGGCCGCTCGCCGGCCGCCGTTCTTGTTGTAAGGCGTCCGTTGAAGGATCGCCGGCCAGGGGCCCGGCCCCGGGGGGAGATAGACATCCGTGGCCAGCTTCACCCCGTCGCGCATGGCGACCATGTATTCGGTCGGTTGGCCGGCGCCGGGCGCCCCGGCGTCCTGAGCGACCGCCGGGACAATCAGCAGCGCTAGGACCGCCCAAAGCCCGATGACCCTGCGCCCGATCATTGAGGTTCGATCTCCGATCATGGCTTGCTCCGGTCCGTCGGTAGAAGGATGAAAAGCGGTTTGGACTTCCTCACCATAGAGAGACCCCCCCAGGCGCGCAAACGGAAAATGAGGGGCTGCCCTTGGATCAGGCGCCGGGCGACTTGAAGAACAGCGCCGCCAAGGGGGGGAGCGTCAACGTCAGACGATAGGGCCGGCCGTCGTGGGGCGCGGGTTCGGCTTCGACGCCCCCGAGGTTTCCCTGGCCGCTGCCGCCGTAGCAGGGAGCGTCGCTATTGAGCCGCTCGGCCCAGCGGCCCAGCCGGGGGACGCCGACCCGATAAGCGTGGCGAGGGATAGGGGTAAAATTGAACACGCCCAGGATCAGGTCGCCGCCGTCGCGCCCTCGCCGCAGAAGGCTCAGGACGCTCTGGTCGGCGTCGTGGCAACTGATCCACTCAAAACCGCGGCCCTCGGCGTCCAGCTCGTGCAGGGCGTGCTCAGTGCGGTAGAGGCGGTTCAGGTCCCCGACCCAAAGGCGCAGCCCCTGGTGCAGAGGCCAGGCCAGGAGCGCCCAATCCAGCTCCCGTTCGTGGTCCCATTCGGTCCACTGGCCGAACTCGGCCCCCATGAAGAGAAGTTTCTTGCCGCTCTGGCCGAACATGTAGCCGAGCAGGAGGCGCAGGTTGGCGAACTTCCGCCAGGAATCGCCGGGCATGCGCGCCAGGAGGGCGCCCTTGCCGTAGACGACCTCGTCGTGAGACAGCGGCAGGATGAAGTTCTCAGCGTGAGCGTAAAGCTGGCGGAAGGTCAGCTCGTCGTGGTGGTACTTCCGATGGACCGGGTCACGGCTCATGTATTGAAGCGTGTCGTGCATCCAGCCCATGTCCCACTTGAACCCGAAACCGAGCCCCCCGAGGTGCGTGGGCCGCGAGACCATGGGCCAGGCGGTGGATTCCTCGGCGATCGTCTGCGTCTCGGGGTGATGGGCGAAGACTTCGACGTTGAAGCGGCGCAGGAACTCGATCGCCTCGATGTTCTCCTTGCCGCCATAAGCGTTGGGGATCCACTGGTCGGGGCGGCGGGAATAGTCCAGATAGAGCATCGAGGCGACGGCGTCGACCCGGAGGGCGTCGGCGTGATAGCGGTCCAGCCAGAAGAGCGCGCTGCTGATGAGGAAGCTTTGGGTTTCATGACGCCCGTAGTTGAAGATGTGGCTGCGCCAGTCCGGATGAAACCCCTGGCGGGGATCGGCGTGTTCATAAAGGTGCGTGCCGTCGAAGAAGGCAAGGCCATGCTCGTCGTTGGGGAAATGCGAGGGGACCCAATCCAGGATGACGCCGATGCCGCGCTGGTGAAGCGTGTCGATGAGGAACATCAGGTCCTGGGGGGTTCCGTAGCGGGCCGTGGGAGCGAAGTAGCCGGTCGTCTGATAGCCCCAGGAGCCGTAAAACGGATGTTCCATCACGGGGAGGAACTCGACGTGGGTGAAGCCCATCTCGGCGACGTAATCCGCCAGCAGCGGGGCCAGCCGGCGATAGGAAAGCGGGCGCGAGGGGTCCTCCGGCGAGCGGCGCCAGGAGCCGAGATGGACCTCGTAGATCGAGATCGGGGCCGAGAGGGCATTGGCCCGGCCCCGTTGAGCCATCCAGGCCTCGTCTGCCCACGTGTAATCGAGCGGCCAGACCAGAGAGCCCGTCCGCGGCGGGGCTTCGTGGCGGAAGCCGAACGGGTCGGCCTTGTGAACGCGATAGCCGCCGTAGCGGGATTGCAGGTGGTACTTGTAAAGCGCGCCCGGCCCGATGCCCTCGATCCAGCCTTCCCAGATGCCGGTGTGGTCCCGCGGCCTGAGCCGGTGACGGGAGTTGTCCCAGTCGTTGAAGTCCCCGACCACCGAGACCTGCTCGGCGTTGGGGGCCCAGACGGCGAAGTGCGTTCCCGCGCGCCCCTTCCACGGCCGTGGATGGGCTCCCAGCTTCTCGTAAAGGCGGAAGTGAGACCCCTCGTTGAAGAGATGAAGGTCGAAGTCCGTGAGGATGGAGCCGGGTTCAGCCGCTTCGGGCTCGCCCTGGGCCCTTCGCCGCGGCCCAGGGGGAGACGATGAAGCCTTGGGGGTCATGGCCGGTCGGACTTAGCGCCCGGCGGAAGTCGGTGGCCGTCGGCCACGGGCTGACACCTGGACGACCGCGCGCGGCGATGTCGGGAAAAAACCGCCCCACGGGAAGGCAAGCAGGATCAAGAGAGGGTAGCGGAGGCCGGGATCGAACCGGCGACCTGTGGGTTATGAATCCACCGCTCTGACCAACTGAGCTACTCCGCCACGGAGAGCAGGTCGAGACCCAATATGACGATTCGCGCCGGACGCGGCGCGCCGTTTATGGACTGACCGAGGCGACCCGCGCCGTCGACGTGACCGCCGGCCGCCTCAGAGCCTGAAATTTCTGGTAGCGGGGGGAGGATTCGAACCTCCGACCTTTGGGTTATGAGCCCAACGAGCTACCAACTGCTCCACCCCGCGCCAACTCGCCCGCCGTCTGTCTCTCAGGCCGGGCCAACGGGGCCATTGTAAGGGGCAGTCCCGGGGGCTGTCAACGTTAGTGGAACCGGAATGTCAGGGCCAGGGAACGAGGCCTCGGCGATGAGACCCGAACCGGCGGAACGATGCGTGGCCGCCCTTCTCCGGAACTTCCTCAGCGTCCCTCGAAAGCCGCCGGGCGTTTGGCGACGAAGGCGGCCACCCCTTCGCGGAAGTCCGCCGTCGCGCCCATGGCGGCAATGGACTGGGTCTCCTCTTCCATGTGAGTCTCGGGGGAGTTCTGAAAGCTCAGGTGAAGGAGGCGCTTGGCCCCGCCGAAGGCGCGCGTCGGGCCGGCGGCCAGCCGACGGGCGAGCGCCTCGGCCTCGGCCACCACCTCGGCGTCCGGGACGACCCGATTGAGGAGTCCCCACGCCAGGGCTTCCTCGGCCGAGAGCGTTCGGTTCTCCAGGACAAGCTCCATCGCGCGCCGGAGCCCGACCAGCCGCGGCAGGAAGAAGGTGGAGCTGCCGTCGGGCGTGGCCCCGATGCCCGTATAAGCCATCGTGAACCGCGCGCTCGCGGCGGCGACGGCCAGATCGGCCGCCATGACAAGGGCCATCCCCGCCCCGGCGGCCACGCCGTTGACCGCCGCCACGACGGGCTTTTCCATCCGCATCATGCGGGAGATGGCCGCGTGCAGGGGCGTCGTCATGCGCTTAAGGAGCTTCGGCACGGTGGCGATGTGTTCGTGAAACTCCCGGACGTCCCCCCCCGCGCAGAAGGCCCGACCGGCGCCGGTCAGGAGCACCGCGCGCACGTCCGTCTCGGCTTCGATCTCCGAGATCACCGCGAACAGGTCCTCGATCATCTGCGAGCTTAAGGCGTTATACGCCTCCGGCCGATTGAGCGTCAGCCGAACGACGCTGCCGTCGCGTTCATACCGGATCGTCTTCCATTCCATGGGGTCTGACCTCTTTGTCGCCTGGGGTTGGGCGCCCCGGCCCTGCGCCCCGCGCCGAACGCAAGCCCTCCACCCTAATGGCCTCGATCGCGCCAGGCAACGGGCGCCCGTCCTCGGCGCGGGCCCCCGCCGGGGGATGGGCCCGGCCCGGGCGGGAAGGGCCGATCGGCGTTGGATAATTCCCAGACCAGGCTTTCCTCCCGCCGAAGGGGAAACGATAATGGGCGTCCGATCACGTCCGGAGCGGGGGCCGCGATAAGCGGGGGACCGAACGAAAGGACGAACCCATGGGGCCTGAATACCAGCAGATTCTGTTCGAGGTCCAGGATCGAATCCTGACCCTGACGCTCAACCGACCGGATCGACTGAACGCTTTCACGCCGGTTATGGGGGCCGAGTTCATCGACGCCCTGCGACGGGCCGATCAGGACGACGCCGTGCGGGTCGTCATCGTCACAGGGGCCGGTCGCGCCTTCTGCGCCGGGGCGGACCTGGCGCGCGGAGGTTCCACGTTCGACCGCCGGGAGAGTGCGCCCGGGGTGGACCTCGGCAGCTACCGCGACGGTGGGGGATTGGTGAGTCTGGCCATTTTTGAGCTGCGGAAACCCATTATCGCCGCCGTCAATGGCCCGGCCGCGGGCGTTGGGGCCACCATGATCCTCCCGATGGATATCCGGCTGGCGTCGGAAACGGCGCGATTCGGTTTCGTTTTCGCGCGACGGGGGATCGTCCCCGAGGCGTGCAGTTCGTGGTTCCTGCCGCGTGTGGTCGGCGTCAGCCGGGCGCTGGAGTGGGGCATGACGGGCCGGGTCTTTCCCGCGGCCGAAGCGCTGGAGGCGGGGCTCGTCCGCCGCGTGTTGCCGCCGGAGCAGCTCCTTCCAGCCGCGCGAGAGATCGCCCGCGAGATTGCGGCGAACACCTCGGCCGTCTCCGTCGCCCTGATCCGTCAGGCCTTCTGGCGGCTGCTCGGGGCCGACCATCCGATGGCCGCTCACCGGATTGAATCCAAGGGCATCTTCACGATGGGCGCCTCGCCTGATTGCCGCGAGGGAGTCCAATCCTTCCTCGCCAAGCGCGCCCCTCGCTTCACGATGACCGTCAGCCGGGATATGCCCCCTTACTTCCCCTGGTGGAAGGAGCCCGCCTTTGAGGCCGACGGCGGCTGAGCCCCTCGGCGCGGGCTCCGCCCCCGACGCCGTGCCGAGCGAGCCGACCGAGCCGAGCCGCGTTCGGTGGGGCGACCTCGGGCTTCCCTGCCTGATCGTCGGCTTCGGCGCGGCCTTGCGGGGAGGGCTCTTCGCCACGGGCCGAGCTCCTCTCGACGGCGATGAGGCGATGATGGGGATCATGGCCCATCATCTGGCCGCGTTTGAGCGCCTCCCGCTCTATTTCTACCGGCAGCACTACCTGGGGACGTTGGAATTGCCGCCCGTGGCGGCGCTGATGGCCATCGGTCCCGAGGGCTGGCGACTTTCGGCCTGGCCGATCCGGATCGTCGCCATGGCCCTCTTTTTCCTCTTCGGCGGGATTCATTATCGGCTGGTGAGCCGATTTTTCGGCTGCCGCGCGGCCCGATGGAGCCTCTTTTTCCTCATCCTCGGCCCGGCTTACTGGCTTCAGTACACGAGCCGGCTCCGCCACGTCGTTCTCATGATGACGCTCGGGGAGCTGCTGGCGCTTCTGGCGCTCGGAGCGGCGGAGCAATGGAAGCTGAGGCGGCGACCGAGCCCGGGCCGGCTGCTGCTCCTCGGTCTGATCGCCGGCCTCGGCTGGTGGCATTATCAGCTCATCATCGTCTTCCTGATCCCCCTGGCCCTTCTGCACCTGCTAGACCCGGTGCTGATCCAAAGTTGGCTGCCGCGACCCCGCCTGCTTCACGCAACCTGTCAGACGCTCCTCGTCGCGAGCCTGGCCTCGCTGGCGGGGCTCTCGCTGGGCTGGTGGGCTAACCCGGCCCTCGGCTACCGGACGGTCATTGGAGGCCTGATGGCCGTCGCCGGTCTGGCCGGCGCGGTCGCTTGGCAGGCGATGCGGCGCGAGGCGCGGGCTCCGGCGCCGCCTGGCGGCGGCGCGTGGGAGGCGCCGGCCTTGGGCCCCTATCTCGTCGGGGCCGGGTTTGTGCTGGGTCAGCTTCCCGCGCTGGTTTATCTCGCCACGCTCAAGGAGGAGTTCTGGGTTTCGCCGGTTCGTCCGGAACTGCACGACTTCCTGAGGCGGACGCTGAACTTTCTCCTCCTCGAGGTCGCCGGTTTTCTCGAAATCACGCGCCCCGTCGCGGCGGACTCCTACGTTTACGACGTCGGCTCGATGAGTTTCGTCAACCTTGTCCTTTACGGATTGGCCCTCTACGCGCTGGCCCGACCCCTGTGGGCCCGCCGACGGAGCTCGGAGGCGTCAGGGGCTGCCTACTTTCTAACCTTGCTTGCGAGCCTGATCGCCTTTCACGTGCTGATCTCGCGCCCCACGGCGCTCAACGAACCCCGGTTTCTCCTGCCGGCTTGGGTGGGGCTGGCCGTCGGATTGGGGCTCGCGGCCGAGGCGGCCCGCCAGGCATGGTTCCGGCAGGGGGCCATCGCGCGCCTCAGACCGATCTGGACGGGGCTCCTCGCCGCGGGGGCCGTCGCGCTCTGGGCTCCGGGATGGCTCCGCCTGGAACGGGTGGCGATGAGCTGGCCGGAGGGGCATCGCCGGCTCTCGCGCCAGATGATCCAGGCGTTCGATGAGCGTGGCCTTCAGAAGCTCCTGACCCCCCATGGGACGGAACTGACGCTGCTGGGCTATGAGCTTCAGTTCATGTCGGGCCTGCGATTGCGCGTCAATCGAGGGACGATGGGGGATCGATTGGAGGGAATCGTCGATGAGACACGATACACGGGGGAGCGATATTTCCTGAGCCGTCCGGGCAGCCCGAGCCTAGCGGCCCAGAGCGGCCGGGCGGTTTCCCCCCCGCTGGACGATCTCCCTCCCGGCGGGTTCTGGGTGGGGCCGTACTATTTCTATCCGGAGACGGCCCAGCCGGCCGAGCCGGAGCCGATCCTGCGCCTGCCGGTGGCCCCGCGTTTTACCGAATCGAACGGAGGATGACGGTGACGGGGGAACCCGGCGGCGGCAGCTTCGCCCAGTCCATGAGGAACTCCTGAAGCTCCGTCTGGACGGGCCCGGCGTTGTCGGTGATGATCCCGCCGACGCAATCCGACGGGCAGGCGACGCACCCCGAGGGGAGCGCGTTTTCCTCCCCGGCCCCGGTGAAGACCCAATGGGGCGTGTAGGGGCTTTCGACCCATGGGCCATCGACGCGGCGTCGGGCGCGAATCACGTCTTCCAGCGGGAGCCGGACGCGCTCGCCCTCCCGCTCAAACTCGATGGCGCAGAGGATCGGATCCCCGGTCATGAAGTCCTCCGGCTGCGTTCGCGGCGAGAGCCCGCGTCGGGTCATGGCCTGAGGCCAGGTGTAACGCCGGCCGGTGCGCCAACCGAGCTCTTCGCGGGCCGCTCGATAGATATCGGCGCGCGAGGCGGCGAGCAGGATGACGAAGTCCCGTTCCTCGCTGCCGCCTTTGACCCCGATGAACGCCGTGCTCTTGCGGGCCCAGGCCTCATGAGCGGGACGCCCCCGGTTGCGCTGCACGACGCCGGCCAACCTGAGCTCGCCGCGCCGGCGATCGATGATCAGAGGGGTGGAGCCGGGGGCGGCGTCGGCGGAGGTCGCTTGGACCGCCGGACTCTCGGCGGCCAGCGTCAAGAGCCCCAGCCCGACGGCGCATCGACGGAACGCACGTTTCGTCATGACGCCTTACCAGTTCATTCGGCCGACGATCTCGTGGGCTCGATTCAGACCGGGTGGAATGTAATGAAGGACGAAGGATTTGCGCGTCAGCCCCGGTTTCTCGACCGCCGCTCCGCCATGGATCAGCATGCCGTGCCAGAAGAGGGCGTCTCCCTTGCGGCCGAGGAAGACCCTTTCCGGGAAGGCCGATCGCGCCCGCTCCAGATGAGCCTCGTAGGCGGCCCGGGCGGCGGCGTCGCAGGTTTTCAGGCTCGTCTCGGGGTAGTTGTCGAAGGCGCCCCAGAGAGGGACGCGGTGCGAACCCGGATAATAGAGGAGCGGGCCGCTCTCCGGAGCGATGTCCTCGCAGGCGATCCAGACGCCGACCAGAAAGTTCGGCGGATGGACCTGGAAGACGGCCGTGTCCTGGTGCAGCCGTTGGCGGCTGCCGTACATGAAATTGATCGAATAGACCGGCTCAGCGGGGCGGCCCAGGATGACGGAGACGCAACGGCGCAGCGCCGCGTGCTCGAAGAGCGCCCGGGCGGCCGCCGAATGATAGTGGAAGCCGAGGATGCGCCAGGGGCTGGCGGCGCGCAATCGAAGCCGTTCGTCGAGCGGCAGGGCCAGCAGCTCCTCGTGCGACAGGGCGGAGACCTCGCCTTCGGTCGGGCGCAGATCGTGGATATGGAGACCGCCGATCGGGCGTTCGGCCGTCCAGACGGCTTCCAGATCGGCGAGCATGGCGTCGATGGTCTCGTGGGGGACCGCCCGGCGGAGGATGCAATAGCCGTCGGCGAGCCAGTCGGCCAGGAGCTCGAGATCGGCGGGCGCCAGGCTTCCTTCGCGCCGCCGGGCCTGAAGCCACTGCTCGGCGTCGGGCCGGTCGAACCAGGGCAACTCCTCGGTCCGGACCCGCCAGCGGGGAGCCTTGCGCTTGAAGAGTCGTCTCAAAATTGGCGTCTCGCGTCGTCCAACGGATCTCTATTTCGATTATTGAGGGAACGGAAATTGAAGGGCGGACGGCTTGCAGATCCTGAAAGGGACGAGGTCGCCTGCGGCAAGCAGTCGGTCGTCGGTCGTGTGGAACTCGACGGCGTCAACGTTGAGCCAGCCTGCCGTGGCCCGATGGATGGCATCGCCGGGTTTCAAGCCCATGGCCTTCGACATAGCCTTTCGGATGAGCGACCGCACCGAACGGACGATGGTCGGATGGGCTTCAATAAGATGAATCTCGGGCCCTTTGAGAGTCAGCATTACCCGATCTTTTCCCATGGCGCGCCGTCCCGATCCGATCCAGTTTGCGATCGCCGACTGCGGCAGTTCAAGCCCAATCCTTAAACCCTTCAGGCGGGGGCGGCCCGCCCAAATCGGCGCAGACCGATTTCCTCTCCCCGGGTCAATTTCGTTCGAACCGGAGTAATCGATATGGGATGATCCCCCGCTATGAGCCAAGTCGATCCGGCGGGCCGAGCCTCATCAGGCGAACTTCCAGGCCGGCCCGGCTCTGAGGGCCCGCTTGCGGGTTTGTCCGTGGTTGAGTTCGCCACTTTTGTCGCCGGGGCCTATACAACGACGTTGATGGCCGACCTGGGGGCCGAGGTCATCAAGATCGAGCCACCCGAAGGCGATCCGGCGCGGCTGGTGGCCCCCTATCTGGCCGGCGAAAGTCGCGCCTTTCTGGCCTGGAGCCGCAATAAGCGGAGCCTGGCGCTGGACCTGAAGGCGGCGGCGAGCCGCCCGATTCTGCGCCGGCTCGTCGAGCGGGCCGACGTGTTGACGGAGAACTTCCGCCCTGGCCTCACGGAAAAGCTTGGAATCGACTATGCCACGCTGCGACCCCTTAACCCCCGCCTGATCTATTGTTCCAACACGGCCTTCGGCGCGAGCGGCCCCTGGCAGGAACGCGCGGCCTTCGACGCCGTCCTCCAGGCCATCGGTGGCATCGCCCAGGGGAACGCCCGTTTCGCCGATCGGCCGGTTCTCTCCACGCCGCTCGTCGTCGATTTCCACGCCGCCATGCTGGCGTTCTCGGCCGTCCTGGCGGCGCTTTATCATCGGGAACGGACGGGCGAGGGCCAGAAGGTCGAAACCTCGCTCCTTCAGTCGGCGCTCTCCGTCACGCCGCACTCGTTCGTGCACTCGCCTGACACGCCGGAAGAGGGCCCACTCGGGTCGGCCCCCTACAACCTTTATCCGACCCGCGAGGGGCTCTTGTGCGTCGCCGCCATCACGCCCAAGAGCTGGCGCGCGCTCCTCCAGGCGCTGGAGGCGCCTGAGCTGGCCGAGGACCCTCGCTTTCGGCTCGTGCCCGATCGGATCGCCAACGCCGCGGCGCTCCGGGAAGAACTGGAAAGCCGCCTGAAGGCGCGCACGGCCGAGGAGTGGGAGACGCTCCTGGCCGGTCAGGGGGTCCCTTGCGGCCGCGTTCGGACATACCGGGAGTTCTTCGATTCGCCGCAAGTGGTTCACCTGGGGATGCAGGCCGAAATCCCCCACCCGACGATTGGTCGGTTGCGCCTGCCGTCGGTTCCCATCCACTTTGAGAAGACGCCGGGCCGGCCGCGCCGCCCGGCGCCGATGTTGGGCGAGCACACGGTGGAGATTTTGAGGGAACTCGGCTACGAGGAGCGGGTCATCGAACGGTGGCTCGACGAGAAGATCGTCTTCCAGAAAGCGCTGCCGCATGACGCCCCCACCGTCGGCTGAGCCGGCCGGCCCGCTGGCCGGGTTTCGGGTCCTGGATTTCTCCAGCTTCATCGCCGGCGCCTTCGGCGCGATGATGCTGGGGGATTTCGGGGCCGACGTGATCAAGGTCGAGGGTCGGGAAGGGGACCTCGCCCGCCATTGGGGGCCGTTCCTCAAAGGGGAAAGCCGCTTCTTTCAGGGGTGGAATCGTAACAAGCGATCGCTCTCGGTGGATTTACAGACCGAGGCCGGGCGGCGCATCGTCCACGCGCTCGTTCGCGGGGCCGACGTGGTGATCGAAAATTTCCGCCCCGGCGCCACCGAACGGCTCGGGATCGACTACGCCACGCTGGCGGCCCTCAATCCGCGCCTGGTCTATTGCTCCTCGACCGGCTTCGGGCACGCCGGTCCCTATCGCGATCGGCCCGCCTATGATCCGCTGCTTCAGTCGATGAGCGGGGCCGCGCGGGGCAACGTCCGTTACTCCGGTAAGGTCGCGATCTGCTCGGTGGCCGTGTCGGATTACCAGGCCGGCATGCAGTGCGTGGCCGGTGTGCTGGCGGCGCTGTTGCATCGGGAGCGGACCGGCGAAGGCCAGCTCGTCCGGACGTCGCTGCTTCAAGCCGCGCTCGCCGTCCAATCGCACATGTTCTGCCGGGGGCTTGAGGTCGCCGAGGAGGGGCCGCTCGGGATTTATCCTTATCGGTTGTTCGAAACTCGCGACGATCTGATTTTCATCGCCGCCCCCACCAACAAGTTCTGGCGGCTGCTCTGCCGGGAAATCGGCGTCCCCGAGCTGGCCGAGGACCCGCGCTATCGGGAGAACAAGGACCGGGTCGCCCACGCCGAGGAACTCACGGCCCGGCTCCAACCCCGCTTCGGGGAGAAGACTACCGAGGAATGGACCGGCCGGCTCATTCCCCAGGGTATCCCATGCGGCCCGGTGCTCAGCTACGAGCAATTTTTCGAGGACCCCCAAGTGACGGCGATGGAGATGAACCCCGTCATCGACCATCCGACCATCGGCCCGATGCGCGTCATCGGCGTCCCCGTCGCCTTCGATAAATCCCCCGGCCGCATCCAGCGGGCCGCCCCGACGCTGGGCCAGCATACCGAGGCCATCCTGGGCGAACTCGGCTACGACGCCGACGAGATCGGTCGGCTGCGCCGAGCGGGGGTCATCGGGTGAAGGGGGCACGGGAGTGGACGCCATGGACGGGAGGGACGGGACGGAAGGGAAGGCCGGGGTCCGGGGCGGGAAAGGCCTCCGGGTTGGGGCGGTTGTTTCAGGGTTCGTCGCCGCGACGAGGCCTGCGCCCGGCGCGGTCGGTTGCCGTTGATGTCCGCTGGGGGGGCTGTGGTAAAATTAACGCAGCGCGGGATGGCTGGGGCGGTCGGGTCTTCGGCCGGTAGCGCGTGAGGGCAACGGCTCTGGCAATCGACCAGCAATCTCCGGCGACGGCGGTCAGAACGGGCAGCGTGAGCGGAAGGGGGCGCTTCCGGCCGTCGGGCGCGTGGCGACGTCTGGCGCGCACCGTTGAAGCCGCCGCAGGGCTGGCCGCCGTCTCGGTGGGGTTGGCCTGCGGCGGCGGGCCGGAGATGGGCGCGCGGACGGGGGACCTGCCACCGTCGGGGGTGATCCGAATCGATGAAGGAATGACAATGACCGTGGTCACCAGCGAGGGTCGGCTCTCCTATCGCATCCGGGCGGGTGCCGGCGCCCTCGAAGAGGAGAGTCGGCGGATCGAGCTGGGGGGGCCTGAGGTCGAGATCTACGACGCAGCCGGCGAAGTGAAGGATCGGATTACGGGGCGGGAAGGATCGGCCTGGCCGGTCGAACTGGTGGGGCTCGACGCCGACGGGGTCGAGAAGCGCAGCGTCCGCTATGACTGGGCGGTCCGGGGCGACGTGAGGTTCGCTTCCTCGCAGGGCTATGCGTTGGAGGCTCCGCAGATACAATTCAATCGGGCCGATTACGCCCTCTGGTCCGACGGCGGCGTGCGGTTCCGGCTGCCGACCGGGCGGGGGCTGGCCCTGGAGGGGACGGCTGAGCGGTTTATCGCTCAACTGGACGGCTCGACGGGAGGAATCAAGCGATGGGAAGTCTTCGGCGAGGCCCGGCTGGTCTCGTCCAAAGCAGAGCAGGCGCCATGAAGGGCCTCCGGTGGGCGATCGCGCTGGCGCTTACGGTCGCCGTGGCGGCGGCTCAGGAGCCGGCGCCGGAAGAAGGCGCGGGGTCGGATCCGTTGGCCGACATTTTCGGGGAGGAAATGACGATGAAGGCCGGTCGGATGCAGATGGACTTCGACCCCGAGACCGGCGAGATGACGGTCATGCAGATCGAGGGCGCGGTCGACATCGTCTCCCAGAACATGAATCTGGCCTGCGACAAGCTGGAAATCGACATGGTCAAGCAGATCATGATCGCCACGGGCAAGCTCGTCGATTTCGAGCGCGAGGACGTCAAGGGGCGCTGCGGCCGCCTGGAATACGAAATCGAAACCAAGAAGACGCACTTCACCGGCGTGCCCCGGCCCCGCGTCCAGCAGCGCGAGAAGAGCGGACGCATCACGGAAACCGTGGCCGACCGGATCACGATGATCCAGAACAAGAACAAGAACAATATCCTCTGGGACGGCAACGCCGAGTTGCGCGTTCTGCCCTCCCCCTCGGCTCCCAAAGCCGAATCGGCCGAGAAAAAGCCCGCCGAGCGAATCGACAACGGCTCGGTCGGCCGTCTGCGCAGCCCGGCCGTCGATACGGGGCGCTAGCCCCCGAAAGGACCTCCGTCCCCGCCTGGCCGCCGCGTTTCCCTATTCCAGGCCAAGGACTTGCGAGGGGGGGATGAATCTGACGAGCCGGCCCACGTAGCCTCGGCGGCGCCGTCAGAACCAGATCGAACGGCCGGCGCGGCCGGCTTGGGCGCGGGTGTAAGAGACGCCGTGCGCCTTGAGCCCGGCGGGGTTGAGCAGCGTCAACGTGCCGCCGTTGAGACCCAGGTCCAGCGCCCCGTCGGGCGGCCTCAAGCGGGCCGTGGCGCCCGGATCGAGCGGGGCTGCCGCGAGCGTCCAGGCGTGGTGGTCCTGATCGAGGAACTGCCAGCCGGCGAGGTCGATCGGCCGCCCCCCCGCGTTCAAGAGAGTTATGGACTGGCGTCCGCCGTCGACTTCGCCCGGATGGACGACGGCGGCGATGATGCGCAATTCCTCGCCGGCGGCGGGGTAGACGGTCGCCAGCGGGTCCACGGGCTGACCGGTCCGGTCGTCGGTATGGAAGCTCTGCGAGTGGTAGGCGATGAAGAGGGCGACCCACTGATCCGGGGCGGGGAAATGAAACAGCAGGGCCCCGTCCTGACCGACGCCGTTGGTGGGGGCGAAATCGGCCGAACTTCCCTGGTTCATGTGAATGTCGTGGACGCCGCGGCGGCCGCGTCCGTGAAACAGCTCGCCGAAGGCGTAGCCCCAGGCCTCGGGCGCCCGGAGCGCCCGACGGACGTACAGGTCCAAGAGGTCGGTGATGTCGCCGGCGGGGTAAGCGGCGGCATGCGGCAGCGCCCTCAGGTCCGAAGGATCGAACAGATTGCCTCGGACGTAATCCAGGGCGAGGTCGTCCCGGGCCGGCTCGATCGGCGTCCATCCCTCGGGCAGCGCCTCCAGCCGTTGGGTCAGCGGATGGCGGAAGTTCTCGTCCAGGCGGTAGCGGGCCTCGTGAGGGGGGCGGCGCGATCGGACGTTGACCTGGAGGCGATAGCGCCGGCGCTGAGCGCGCAGGAGAATCACGTAGTGCGGAGACTTCTCATGGCCGTGCGGCTTTTTGCCCGAGATGACCGTCCCCTTGAGCACGCCGTAAGGGTGGATCGGCATCGAACGGTTCCTGAAGGGGCTTCCCCGGGGCCGCCGCCGGCTTCGAGCGCTTGCCTTCGGCCCGGCGTCGGCTCATGATCGGGATTCCAACGAACGTCGGCAAGCGAGGCAAGGAATCATGAATCGGGCGCGCGTGTTGGCCGGGGTCTGGGCGGGGTGGACGCTGCTGGGCGGCGGGGTCGGCGCCGTCGAGCTCAAAGCCGGGGTCGCCAAGGCGGTCATCAGCGACGCCGCCCCGCGCGTGATGGTCAATGGTCGCGTCTCCCAGGGCGTGGCCCACGACATTTACGCGCGGGCGCTGACGCTCAACGACGGGGAGCGGCGGCTCGTCATCATCACTTACGATCTCAATTGCCTGGACGTGGCGACGCCGATCCTGCGGCGCCGGGCCCAGGAGACCTATGGGCTTGATCCGGCGCGCCTGATCCTGCTCGCCACGCATAATCACAACGCGCCGATCCAGATCGTACCGGAAAATTTCGACTACGGGCGCCGGCTGGCCGACCGGCTTCTGGCGCTGATCGGCGAAGCGATCGCCGCCGAGCGCGGCCCCGTGCGGCTCCTTTTCGGTTTCGGCCACGGCTACTTCATCTTTAGCCGGGGGAACGCCCCGACCGATTACGAAATCCAGATGCTCAAAGTGATGGAGGGCGAGCGGCCGCTTGCGCTCCTGTTCAACCACGGAACGCACCCGGCGCAGGGGTCGTTCGCGCGGATCGAGCCCGGCCACCCCGGCTACGCGATGGACGCGATCGAAGCGCGCCTGTCCGGGACGCAAGCGATGTACGCCGACGCCTGCGGCGGCAACCAATACGCCGCCCGGCCGAGCGACTATGAGGCGCGCCTGGCGGCGGCGCGGGAACGGGGCCCCGAGGCCGTGGACGCCGTCATGGAGGAGGTGGCGCGTGGGCTCGGTCGGGAGCTGGCCGAGGCGGCCCTCCAGATCGCCGGCGGGGCGTTTGTGGAGGTGACCGGCCCGCTGGCGGCCTCAATGGAAATCCTCTCGCTCCCCCTGCGGGAGCCGATTTCGAAGGAGGAGGCGCTCAAGCTGGCCGAGAAGTTCCCCCCTGAGGTGGGCTTCGTGCCATATCCGCACCCGCATCGGGGGACGAATTGGGTCCGCATGCTGCTGCGCTATTATGACCGGGGGCTTCCGTTTCCGACCCGGACGACCGAGATGATCTGCACCGACGATACGTATCTCATCCACCGGCAGGATCAGGAGTTCCTGGCGAAATACGACGGGAGCATCGACGACCATTTCCCCTCCGTTTATAACGAGGTCATCGTCGCGCGGATCGGGCCGATGCCGCTCGTGGCCATTCAGGGGGAAGTCTGCGCCCCGATCGGCGCCCGCGTGAAGGACGCCTTCCGGCGCGAGCGGCCCATCATGGTCTTCGGTTACATGGGCGAGCATAACCTTTATCTGCCGACGCGGGAGCTCGTGCGGCTTAACGCCTACCAGTCGCAGGTGATCCAGATCCAGTACGCCTCGCCCGTCGGCTGGTCCCCTGAGGTGGAGGACGTGGTCGTCGAGGCCGTGACGAGGTTGACCGAGCGCGTCCTCGCGGACGAGGGTCAGAATTGAAGCTTCGGCCGCCGGCGGCTTGACATTGCGATAGGAAACCGGTTCGCTGGCGCGGCCGCGCTTTCGGACGGCGGCAGCGCCCCCATGGCGAGTTCACCCCCCACCCCACCCCCGAGCCCCGAGGAGCCGCCGGCTCGGTCCGAGCACGCCCGTTATTGGCGGGCCAACAAGATCATCGTGGGCGTCCTGTTGGCGATCTGGTTTCTCGTTGGCGCCGTGCTCGCCATTTTTCTCGTCCGGCCGCTGAACGGGGTGCGGCTGGGGGGTTTTCCGTTGGGGTTCTGGATCGCCCACCAGGGGGCCATCTACGTTTTCATCGGCTTGATCCTCATCTATTGCCTGCTGATGGAGCGGGAGGACAGCAAATTCCACGTCGAGGAGCGGCGCCGCCGGGGCTCCGGAACATGACGATCCCGCAGTGGACTTACCTGATCGTCGGCCTGACGTTCGGTCTTTATCTGACGATCGCCTTCTTCAGCCAGGCGCGGGACACGAAGGGCTTCTACATCGCCGGTCATCACGTCCCCGCCTTCTTCAACGGCATGGCCACGGGGGCGGACTGGATGAGCGCCGCCTCCTTCATCTCCATGGCCGGGCTGATCTCCTTCATGGGCTACGATGGGGCCGTTTATCTGATCGGCTGGACGGGGGGCTACGTTCTCCTGGCGCTGCTGCTGGCGCCTTATTTGCGCAAGTACGGCAAGTTCACGGTGCCGGATTTCGTTGGCGACCGGTATTATTCGAGCGCGGCGCGCCTGGTGGCCGTCGTCTGCGCCATCTTCGTCTCTTTCACCTACATCGCCGGGCAGATGCGGGGGGTGGGGGTCGTCTTCTCGCGCTTCCTGGGCGTGCAGGTGAACGTCGGCGTGATCGTCGGGATCGTAATCGTCTTCGCTTACGCGGCCCTCGGGGGGATGCGGGCGATCACCTGGACGCAGGTGGCCCAGTACCTGGTGCTGATCGCCGCCTATCTGATCCCGGCGGCGGCGATCTCGATGAAACTGACCGGCGTACCGATCCCGCAACTGGGGTTCGGCTCCAAACTCGTCGAGGGGCCGCACGCCGGGACGTATCTGCTGGAGGCGATCGACGCGCTGCATCGGGATCTGGGCCTGCCGGAATACACGGCGGCATACACGCCGGGCAAGAAGAGCATGCTCGACGTCTTCGCCATCGCGGCGGCGTTGATGGTCGGCACGGCCGGGCTGCCGCACGTGCTGATCCGGTTTTACACGGTGCCGACGGTGCGGTCGGCGCGATTCAGCGCCTTCTGGGCGCTGGTCTTCATCGGGCTCCTCTATACAACGGCCCCGGCGGTGGCCACCTTCGCCCGCGTCAACCTGATCCAGACGCTCAACGGCCGGGCCTACGCCGCCGCGCCGGAATGGTTCAAGAATTGGGAGGCGACCGGGCTGATCCGCTTTCAGGACAAGGACGGCGACGGCGCAATCGCCATCCGGGCGACGAACGACCCGGCCAACGAATTGACCGTCGATCAGGACATCATGGTACTGGCCAATCCGGAGATCGCGCGGCTGCCGGCCTGGGTGGTGGCGCTGGTGGCCGCCGGCGGGCTCGCGGCGGCGCTGTCGACCGCGGCCGGCCTGCTGCTGGTGATTTCGTCGTCGATCTCGCATGATCTGGTCAAGCGCGTCTTGTTGCCGGACATGACCGAGCGCCAGGAGCTGAACCTGGCGCGCGTGGCGGCGGGCGTCGCCGTCGTCGTGGCGGGTTATTTCGGTATCCACCCCCCCGGGTTCGTGAGCCAGGTGGTCGCCTTCGCCTTCGGGTTGGCGGCCAGCAGTTTCTTTCCGGTCCTTGTGCTCGGGATTTTCAGCAAGCGGACGACGAAGGAGGGGGCGATCGCCGGCATGCTGAGCGGGCTGACGTTCACGGCGGCTTATATTATTTATTTCAAGTACGTCGCGCCGGCGGCGGGGCCCGAGGCGTGGTGGTTCGGGATCAGCCCGGAGGGCATCGGCATCGTCGGGATGGCGATCAACTTCGCCGTGACGATCGGCGTCAGTCACCTGACGCCGCCGCCGCCGGCGCCGATCCAGGAGACGGTCGAGGCGATCCGCTATCCGCGCGGCTCGGAAATCTAGCGGCCGGAGCGCGCCGGGCCGCCTTTCCACGAGGGAGGCTGGAGAAGGGTCCCCCATGACGTCGTCCGTCACCGTCCGGCCGACGATTCGCCGCGCGACCGAGGCCGATCTTCCGGCCATCGTGCGGATCTATAACCAGGCGATCGTGTCGAGCGTCGCGACGTTCGATCTGGAGCCGTACGCGGTCGAGGCCCGGCGGGAGTGGTTCGGCCAGTTCGGCGACGAGCATCCGATGTTCGTCGCCGAAGCCGAGGGGAACGTCGTCGGGTTCGCTTACTATCTCCCCTATCGCGCGAAAGCGGCCTACGCGCGGACAAAAGAGACGACGATCTACGTCGATACGGGGTTCCATCGCCGCGGCGTCGGCCGCGCGCTCTACGAGGCGCTGATCGAGCACGCGCGTCGAGGCGGCGTTCACGTTTTGATGGCCGTCCTCGGCGGTCGTAACCCCGCCAGCGAGGCGCTGCATCGGGCCTTGGGCTTTGAGCAGGTGGGGCATTATCGGGAGGTCGGGCGGAAGTTCGGGGGCTGGGTGGATACCTATACGTTTCAGAAGATTCTCTGACGGGGCCGGAGAGAGCCCGACGCAGAGGACGAGCGGCGATGAGCGAGATCGAACGCCTGAAGGGCTGGATGAAGGGGATTTCGCGCGGGCCGGGTTGGCATGGGCCGGCGATCGCCCACGTCCTCAAGGGGGTGACGGCGCGACAGGCGGCCGCGCGCCCGATCGAATCGGCGCACACGATCTGGGAGATCGTCCTGCATATGCTCGCCTGGCAAGCCTGGACGCTCCGGGCCGTCAAGGGCCGACGCCTGAAGCATCTCAGCCCGTCTGCCGCTTGGCCTCCCCTGCGAGAGACAAGCCCGGCGGCGTGGCGCCGGGATCGCGCCCGATTATTGAGCCATTACGATCGATTGCGGGCGGCGCTGGCCGATTGGCCGGAGGCCCGGCTGGCCGAACGAGTCCGCGGGCAGCCTTACACGTTCGGGACGCTGCTTCAGGGGATTGTTCACCATGACGTTTATCACACGGGCCAGCTCGCGCTCCTGAAGAAGGCCGTGGCGGATCGGTCGGCGCGGACGAAGCGTCCTTGATCGCCGGTGTCGGGCGGAGGGCCTTGAAGACCGCGGACTCGGGCGGGCGAAATCCTAGACCGCGCAGACGCGGAGAGCACGGAGCCCTGAGGAGCGGCGATCTGGACCACGGCGATTTGACTTTCCTTCTATCCCCGTTTACCATGAGCGAGTCAATCGTCTAGGCGAAGCTTCTGCCGTGGAGCCGTCTGCCGGCATGTCAAAGAGCCAGGCTGAGATGCTCTGCGGTGGTCCTCAGGGTCGTGAATCAACGAAGGAGGAGCCAAGGTGAAACGCGTGGCGAAGGCAGGGATGGCGGGGGTCTGGGTAGTGGTCGGCGCGTTGGCGTTGCGGGCGGAGCTGGCCCGGCGCGATTCCGTGGCGATGATGACGGCGGCGGCGCGGCATTTCGTCGCCTCGCTCCCCGACGAGCAGCGGGCCAAGGCCGTCTTTCCCTTCGACGGCGAGGTTCGCCTGGACTGGCACTATATCCCCAAGGCCAACAGGAAAGGGCTGCCCTTCAAGGCGATGACGCCGGAGCAGGTCCATCTGGCGCACGCCCTCCTGAACGCCGGCTTGAGCGCCCGGGGCTACGCCAAGGCGGCCACGGTCATGAGCCTCGAATCGCTCGTGCGCGAGCTGGAGGCCGCCCAGGGGCGCTCGACCATGCTCGCCTTGCGCGATCCGTTCCTTTATTACCTTTCGATCTTCGGCGATCCCTCAGGCTCAGGCCCGTGGGGCTGGAGCGTCGAGGGGCATCATCTTTCGCTCAATTTCACGATCGTCGACGGCCGCGCGGCCGCCACGAGCCCGGCCTTCCATGGCTCGGAGCCGCACAATGTGTTGGCGGGGGCGCGCGCGGGCCTGCGCGCGCTGGGGATGGAGGAGGATCGGGCGCGCGCCTTGCTTGCCGCGTTGGACGAGCCTCAACGGCGCAAGACGATCGTGGCCGATCAAGCCCCCTCGGACATTTTTTCGGCCGCCCGACGCAAGGTGGAATTCGAGGGCGCGCCGCAGGGGCTCCCCGCCTCGGAAATGAACGACGCGCAGAAGGGATTGCTCATGGAGTTAGTCGAGGAATACGTGGGCAACGCCGCCGAGGACTTGCAGGAACGCCGGCGGGAGCGCGTCCGCCAGAGCGGCGAGGAGATTTACTTCGCCTGGATGGGGAGCACGACCCCCGGGATCGGCCAGCCCCACTATTACCGCGTCCAGGGGAAACGGTTCCTCATCGAATACGACAACATTCAGAATCAGGCCAATCACAGTCACACGGTCTGGCGGGATTATGACGGCGATTTTGGACTCGATCTGCTCGCTCAACATCATGCCGAGGCGCATGGGGCCGCCCGGGCGGTCCAATCGGCGGGCGGCTTTTGAGCGGCGGCCGCGCGCGACGGTGGAGCCGGACGAGCACGGACCGAGGCGAAGAACCCTCGGGGGCGAGGACGCAACCGGACATCCGCGCGAAGAACCGGACGACCCCGCGGTGACCCGCCGATGAGCGACAAACTCACTCCCTCGGTTCCAAAGTTCCGGCGGCTTAAGGCGTTGCTGGGTCGGATCCTCCGGTCCATCAATGGGGAGCACGTGGCGCCGGACTTCCCCGTCGGAGAAAAGCCATCGGCGACCGCAGCGGCGGGGAGGCCGCCAGCGGCCGGGAGCGGCTCGCCGGCCGTGGCGGCCGAACTCACCGTCGAGGAAGTGCGGGCGATCCTCGCCGAGGACCCGGAGACCCGCCTGCTCGACGTGCGTGAGGAGTGGGAAATCGCGATCGCGGCGCTGGCCGGCGCGCAGCGTCTGACGCCGGAATTGGCCCGGGAGCTGCTCAGCGGCGCGGATCGCGAGCGACGCTACATCTTCATGTGCCATAAGGGGGGGCGGAGCCTCGCCGCCGCGCGCTATTTCGCCGAGCAAGGGTTTACGCGGGCTTATTCCATGCGCGGGGGGATAGAGGCCTGGTCGCAGCGAGTCGACTCGGCGATCCCGCGCTACTGAGCCGGGGGTCCACCGCGCGGCTCAAAGACCGCGCCGGGCGATGACCTCACGGGCGAGCGCGCGGAAGCGCTCCAGATCCCGCCGTCGGGGAATGAAGAGTTCGCCGGCCTCCCATCGGCGGGTCCGTGCGCGATAGAAGGCCAGGTAGAGGGCCTGCATGAGGGCGTAACTTCCGCTCGTGACCAGCGCGGCCCCCACGAGGCCCCCCTCCAGCCGGACGAGGACCCACCACATCATCGGGGCGTTGACGGCGAGCGTGATCCAGGCGATGGCCGAGGGAACCTGCGGTTGCCCCAATTGGGCGCTGAAATAGAGGGCGAGCATCCGCGATCCGGAGAGAAAAAGCGCCCCGGGCAGGAGGATTTGCAGCGGCACGACGCCCGGGGCGTATTCCTCCCGGTAGAAGAAGAGAAGGAACGGCCTCGCCACAGCGACCATGAGGGCCACGCCGAGGCCGTTGATGATCAGGTTCGTTCGAAAGAGTTCGCGCACGAGCCGGGCCGAGGCCGCCGGTTCGGCCGCCGCCACGCGCGCGAACCCGGCTTGTTCGAGGGCCGCCGAAGGTTGAAAGGTGAGGCTGGCGAGCTTGGCCGAGAGGCCATAAATCCCCAGCCCGGCGCGGCCCGGCCCCGCCAGAATGAATAGCTGATCCAGCGTCGTGAGGAGCGCCGTGGCGACGTTGCCGACGAACGCCCGCCCGCCGTAAGCCAACAGCTCACGCGCGCCGGCAAGGGCGCCCCGCCACGTGAGCGGTTCGCGAGCGGACACGGCCGGTTGCCGCCGAATGAGGGTGAAAAGCGTGACCGCCGCGCCCGCCTGACTGGCGAACCAGACCGCCAGCAGCCCCTGCACTTGGGCCCCGGCCAGCCCGACGACGGCCAGATTGGACGCGTTGACGGCGACGGAATAATAGAAGAGGAACCGGGAGAGTTCGCGAACGCGGCCGAGGCCGGTGAGCACCCCCTGGGCGACGAAGTAATAGAGCGAGAAGGGGAGGGCGGCGGCCGCGACGGCGAGTTGGGGCCGGGCGATCTCGTCGAAGACGCGCCGTCGCAGAACGTCCCCGGCCACGAGCAGCGCCGCCAGATCGAGCGCCGCGACCGCCGCAACGAGAAGGATCAGGATCGCGTGCAGGCGCAGCAGGTCCTGGGGCCGCTTGCCGACGAAGAACATGGCCGCCGGCTGGAGGCCCAGATTGGTCAGGTTGACGGCGAGCGTATTGGCGAGGATGACGGCTGTCAGGAGCCCCCGCGCCTCCGGCCCGAGGATGACGGCCACAAAGACGCTGGAGACGAACGTGAGGGCGAAGTTGGCCGCCTGCGCCGTCCAGTAGGCCAGCGTGTCTCGCCCGAGGGTCATCGGCGGGAGTCTGCCGCCGGGGCGCTCAAGAGGCCATGGCTTTTTCGGCTCGCGCCGAGGCAAGCTGACGCCAAGCCGCCTCGCTGGCGAAGCATGAGCGCCTGGACAACGGACAGGCGGCGCACCGAGGGCGCGGCTTGCAGAAATGGTGACCGACCCAGACCAGGAGAGCATGGTATTCGTTGTAAAGCGCCGGATCGGGGCGGGTATGGCGGCTGAAGAAGGAGCGAGCGGCCTCGTAGCCCGATCCCGCCGCCAGCAGCCCGTGCCGTTCGACGACCCGAAGCGTGTAGGCGTCGACAACGAAACTCAGCCGATCGAGCGCATAGAGGAGAATCGAGTCGGCGGTCTCCGGCCCGACGCCCCAGACGCTGAGAAGCTCCTCCCGCAGCCGGTCCGTCGGCCAGGGGGCCATCTCCTCGAACCGCTCCCGCCCGGCGGGAGCGAAGAATCGGGCCACGGCCTTCAGCCGGCGGGCCTTGAGATTGAAATAACCCGCCGGACGGAGCAGCCGGGCCAGCGTCGACGGGCGAGCGACCGCCAGTCGGCTCAGCCTGAGCAAGCCGGCGCGCCGCAGGTTGACGAGAGCCCCCTCGACGTTCCGCCATGCGGTGTTCTGGGCGAGGACGGCCCCGATGATGATCTCGTCTCGGCCGTCGCCGGGCCACCACCCGCGCGGCCCGGCGGCGGCGTAGAGTCGATCGTAGATCGTGGCGACGATGCGGGAGACGGAGCCGGCGCGAGCCACGCCCGGAGTTTAAGCGTTCGCGCCCCAAGGGGAAACGGCCGCGGCGAGGCGTCAGCCGCCGGCGGCCCGCTCGGCCTTCGGGGCCGTCTCAGGTATCATGGAGGCTCGATGCGATCGGTGAGCGTGATCCTCTTGACGCGCGAGCGGCCGGAGAAGCTGCTCGCCTCGCTCGAGCGGCTCCGAGGCCAACTCGGCCCGCAGGATGAAGTCCTGGTGCTCGACACGGGCTCATCGCCATCGGTCCTGACGCGCGTGGCCGAGGCGCTGCGGCCCCGCGAGCGGTTGGAGCGCTTCCCGGGGCCGGGGAGTTGGGCCGAGGCGCGCAATCGGGGCGTTCAGCTCGCGCGTGGGGAGGCGTTGGCCTTCCTGGACGACGACTGCTACGCCGCCGAGGACTGGATCGACCGCGGGCGGAGCGGACTGGACGAACGGGACGCCGTGGGAGGATGGGTCGAGCCTTTACCCGGTCTGGCCTGGCCGGATTGGTGGTCGCCCGAGATGGGCTGGCTGATCGGCCTTTCCGTGCCGGGTCATCGGGGGCCGGACGCCGGTCGGGTTTACTATCCTTACACGGCCAATCTATGGGTCCGGGCGGAGGTGGCCCGCGCCGAGCCGTTTCAGGAGCTGGGGGGAACGTTCGCCGCCGAGGAAGGCGAGCGTTATCGCCTGGGGCGGGAGGACGCCGAATGGTGGAAACGCCTCCGGCGCAGAGGTTACCGAACGCTGTTCGATCCGGCCCTGCGCGTGGAGCATGACATCGACCCGACTCGCCTGCGGCTCTCTTACCTTTTCGAGCGTGCCCGGCGCGACGGCGAGGCCTGGGCCCGGCGCGAAGGGGGCCCCGACGACCTGGAGCCGCTCGCCTACCAGTGGTGGGTGCACGCGGCGCCGGACCCGAGCGATGGTCTGGGCAGCGGCAGAGGCCGAGCTGGTGGGCGCTGGCACGCCTTGATGCGCGCTCGGCATCGTGCGGCCCTCCGCGCTCTGGCGCGAAAGATCGCCGAGACCTCCGACGGGCGGGAAAGCCCGTCCCGGCTGTGGGTCGGCGCGTTGGCGCGGGCGGGGATGGCGCGGCTGCGGGACCGATCGAAAACGACGGCGCGGCGGCTGTGGCTCGCCGTCGATGCGCCGCGGCGGATCGCTCCCCGGACCGCGCCGCCGGATCGGCCGGCGGTGGCCGCCTTCGGCTTTGTGGGGGATCTGGTCATCCTTCAAGCCTGCCTTCGAGGGGTCCAGGGAGCGCGTCCAGGGCCGGCGCTCAGCCTGATCGCCCCCTCAACGGCCCGCCCCATCTTCCACGGCCTCGATCGGATCGATCTGGAGACGGTTCCGGAGGGGATCGACCCTCTGAGCGCGGCGGGGCGGGACGTTCTTCTCGGTTGGGTTCGGCGGACGGGGCCGGAGCTGATTGTCGCCCCCTATCTGCATGGCCACTGGGGAACCGCGCTGGCGCGGTTGGGGCGGCGGGGAGCTCCGATCGTGGGGTTCGACCGGGACGAAGGGCTCCGGCGTCAGATGGATCGCGAACGGCTGGCGCTGCGAATCGAGAAGGACCTCACCCGACCCGAGCTGGACAATGTGCGGCGGCTCCTGGCCGCCGCAGGTGTGCGGGTGGAGCCTCAGCCGCCTGAGCTCGCGCCGCTGCCGGAGGCGATCGATCGGGTCCGGGCATGGCGCGCGACCTGGCCGGCGGCGGCTGGCGCGGGGCCGTTTCTCGTGTTGAATCCCGAGGCGGGCCATCCGCAGAAGGAATGGCCGGCGACGGCCTGGGGCGAGCTGGCCCGGCGGCTGCGGGAGAGCTTGCCGCAGGCGCTGGTGTTCAATTCGCGGCGGGCGCATCCGGAGGTTGAGGCCGCTGTTCGGGAGGTGGTCGCCGATGAAGCCGGAATCCTCTGGTTTCGCGAGGGGCCGCTGGAAGATCTGATCGCGCTCATCGCCCTCAGCGAGGGCGTGATCACGGTGGACGCCGGGCCGCAGCATCTGGCTCATGGGCTCGGGCGGCCGAGCTTGACGCTCTATGGCCCGATGGACGAGCGCCGGTGGGCCGATCCCTGGCGGCGGCCGATCCACCGGACGATCCGGGGGGGGATGTTCGACCTGACGCCGGAGGAGCTGCGCGGATTGCCCGTGAACCATCTGATGCGGCTGCTGCGGCCGGAGAAAGTGGCCGAAGCGGCGTTGGCGTGGGCCGCCGAATGCCTGGGAGAAGGAGCCCCGCCATGGGGCTTTATCCCCGGCCAGCCTTTATGATTCCATAGGGGCCGAACCCTCTCGCGTTTTCGCCGTGTTCGTCCGTGTCGGACCGCGTGAACCTGGAAAGGAACTCTCGCATGCATCCGAAGGGTAAAGTCCAAAGACTCCGCACGGCGGCGCCTGCCGCCATTGCGGACTTGCGGGGGCGGCTCACGCTCAAGACCGCGTGGCTGGCGCTCTTCATGTCCGGCCTGGCGGCGGCGGCCGGGGCCGAGTTGCGCGTGGGGACCGGCCTCGGCGACATCACGCCGCCGATCGGAACCCCCTCGGCCGGATACGGCAATCGTCGCGGGGCGGGGATGACGGGCGTTCACGATCGGCTACTGGCCACGGCGATGCTTATCGACAATGGCGAGCGCCCGATCGCGCTCGTCGGCGTCGATCACCTCGGCTTCACCTATGAGATGGTTCAGCAGGTGCGCCAGGCCGTGGCCGACGATCCGCTTCTCTCGCGGACGGAGATTTACGTCGGCAGCTCGCACACCCACGCCGGCGGCGGCGCCTTCCTCAACGTTCCGGGCATCGGGGAGACGCTCGCGGGCAAGTATGACCCGGCGGCGGTCAAGGTATACGTCGATGGGACGGCGGAGGCGCTGCGGAAGGCCGCTGGCGAACTCAAGCCCGCCCGGGTCGGCCTGGGCTACGGACGGCTTGAGGGCCTCAACGGCTACCGAGGGGACTGGCCCCCGAACGTACCGACGCTGCCGGACGTGGCGGTGATCAAGGCCGTCGGGACGGACGGCTCCCCGTTGGCCGCCTTTTTCAATTTCGCGGCTCACCCGACGGTGCTCTCCGGAGCCAACATGTTATTCTCGGCCGATTTCGTGGGCTACGCGCGCGAGCACGTCGGGCGGTTGATCGGCGGCGATGTCCAGCCGGTCTTCTTCAATGGGGCGCAGGGGGACGTCTCGCCGCGCTCGCCCGGCGGGGAGGACGCCTTCGCCCGGTGCGACTCGATGGGGCGGGCTCTCGCCGTCGAGGTCAAGCGCGTCTGGGACGCGACGCCCGTCGCTGAGGCGCTCAAGATCGAGACGCTCAAGGAAACCTACACGCTGGAGCCGAAGCCGACCTCGGCGGGGTTGCTCCTGCCGCTGCCGCCGCAGCCGACGGAGATGAACGCCCTGGTGTTCAACGATCGTCACGCCTTTGTGTCAGTCCCCGGGGAGCTGAGTTGCATTTACGACGCCGACATCAAGCGCTTCGGCGGCTGGCTCGGCTTCGAACACGTCTCGATCCTGGGGCTGACGAACGACGCCCATGGTTATCTGATTACGCCGGAGTCGTGGCGGCATATGACCTACGAATCGACGGTTTCCTTTGGCGGAGAACTCTATGGGGAGATGATCAAGAATACGGCCTTCGCGCTCCTGCACGCCCTTGAACCGGAGGGCGCTTATCAGGCCGATCGGGCCAAGCCGTCCTCGATCCTGACGCCCGCGCCCGCGCCGGCCGCCGCGCCGTAGGGCCGGAACCCTCGGACCCGCGGAGAACGCCGCCCACGCCGAGAGAAGGCCGCGATCGACAGTTCAGGGGCGGGGATGGAGGAACAGGACTAACCACGAAGACACGAAGACACAAAGATGGAAAGGAAAAGGGGGGTGGAGACCATACTTTGAGCTATCCCGCAATGATCGCTCGCGCGCATTCAGGGGTGGCCCCTGATCTTTGCGTTTTCGTGGTCTGAGTTCCCGACGCGCGGCTTTCGGCGCGTAATCTCCCTATTTCCTCAGCGCTCGCCCGGCGTTCTCCGCCTCTCCAGGGTTTAGCTGCAATCACCGTGGCGTGAGCAAGAACGCCAGCAGGTCGGCCATCTGCTGGTGGGAAAGGTCGGCGTCCAGCTCTTCGGGCATCAGGGAAAGCCCTCCGGCGTACATTTCCTTGATCGCCGCCCGGGGGATGACGGTATCCCCCTTTTCCGCCTCGCGGAGTGTTACGCCGGATTCGCCTTCCTCCAAGAGGAGCCCGTTCAGGATGCGCCCGTCCTGAGTGACGATCGTGTAGCCGATATAATGGGTGTCCACGGCGGCGTTGGGGTCGATGATTTCATGAAGCAGCGTTTCGGCGCTCTTCCGGAAAATGTCGGTCAGATTCGGGCCCACCTCCTTGCCTTCGTCGCCGACGATGTGGCACTTGGCGCAGAGGTTCCCGTAGAGCTCCCGCCCGGCCATCGGGTCGCCCGTGAGCGTGAGCGCCGGGCGCATGCGTTCGATCGCCGCCGCGCGGGTCTGAATCTCGGCGTCGCCGAAAAGGCGCGCCGCCCGGCGGCCGATTTCCGGCGACGACCATCGGAGGAGCGTGCGGCGGCGTTCCAGGTCCAGATTGAGCTGCCCGAGCATGAGCTCGCCGTTCTCCAGAGCCGCCAGGAGCAGTTCATGATTGCCGCGCTGATAGAGGAGGATATCGCCGGCGGCCCGGCGCGTCCGCGGGCCGAGCCCCTTCCAGACTTCAAGCAGGCGGCGGCCGATATCCGGCGTTCCGACGCGCGCGAGCTGCTCGACGGCGGCTTCCTGAAGGGCCTGCGGCTGGCGAATGTCGAGCAGCGCCCAGAGCGCGGCCTCGCGGTCGGGATAGGGAGCGTGCTCCAGAAGGGCCAACTGCGCGAGCCGCTCCTGGACCGGGAGTTCGGAATCGAGGGCCGCGCGGCGGGCCCGTTCGAGGGCGCGCTCCTGGGCCGCCGTCGGCCGCTGATTCAGAGCCGCCGTCAGGCTCCAGGCCACGGCCTGGGCGGCGGCCGACGTCGCGCCGTCCAGCCGATCGAGGTTCCGGCGCACCGCCGGCGTCTCGGCGATCGCGCTGGCTTTATCCCCGGAGCGGGAAAGTCCGCGCGCCAGACCTTCCAGGGCTTCGAGGCCCGCCGCCGTCGGCTCGCCCTGGACGGGGAGCGCGACGGCCATCAGCCCGCCGACTTCGGCGGGCTGAGCCCGCTCGCCGATCATTTCGGCCAGCGGGACGAGAATCGCCGTCAATCGGTCGTCGGCTTCTTCCTTGAGCGCCGCCGAGAAGGCTTCGGCGAAGATGAGGGGATGCTCGCCGACGGAGGTCAGCACGGCCAGGCGAGTCCAGGGGTCGGCCCGATCGCCCAGGGCGATCGTCAGCAGCCCCCGGCCGGGGCCGCCTCGGGCCGAGGCTTCGCTGCGGGCGAGGCTGCCCAGAGCCAGAGCCGTCTGGAGGCGGACGCGGGCATCGGGGTCCGTCGCCCGCGCGAGGATCGCCTCGGCGACGGCCGGCGAGCCCGCGGCCCGGGTCTCGGCGATGATCACGACGTTCTCCCGGATCCCGGCCACGGGGTCATCCAGCAGGGTCAGGAGTTCCCCTTCCCGAAGCGAGCCGAGGCCCTCCAGCGTCCAGAGGGCGTGCAGTCGCCCCAACGGAGGTTGGTCCGGCGCGAGGAGCTCGCGGAGGAGCGGCGTCGCGGCGGGGTCGCGCCATTCAATGAGCAGCCGTTGGGCGGTGTCGCGCCACCACTTATTCGGGTGCGCCAGGGCGCCGACAACCCCACGGAGGTTTTGCCGCGTAAGCGGCAGGCCGGCGGCCCAGGCCGGCAGGCCTTCGCGCGGCCGGATGCGGAAGATACGCCCCTGGTCCCGCCCGGCGTTGATGTCCAGGTCGGCCTCGATTTCGTCCGGAATCCACTCCGGATGCTCAATGACGGGGCGATGCATGTCGATGACGTAGAGCGCCCCGTCCGGACCGACCGTCAGATTGACGGGCCGAAAGGCCCGATCGGTCGAGGCGAGAAACTCCCGCCGAGCCTCGCCCCGGGAGGCGACAAAGGAACTGCCTTCGGCGCGCAGCACGTCCCGATGAACCAGGTTCAAGACGACGTCGCAGACGAAAAGATTGCCGTTGTAGCCCTCGGGGAAGGCTCCGCCTCCGTAGAAGGTGATCCCGCACGCTCCGGAAAAGAAGCCGGATTGTTCGGGGTGATTGACGCGGGTTTCCTGCGGGCCGATGGCGTAAATGCGCGAGAGACCCCCGGCCTCACGATGATCGTTGATCTCCGCCAGCGTGCTCCCGCGGATCAGAGCATTGCGGGCGAGATAGGAACCCGGGAACACCAGATGGTGAACGTGATGAAGGTTATGAGTCGAGAAGAGCCGGCCGAAGGCGTCGAGCGCGATCTCGAAGCCGCCGGAGGATTGGCCGATGAACTCCAGACGGCGGCCCAGGGGGTCGATTCGGAAATCCTGCCCCCGCAGGGAGACGGCGGGCTCCGGTGCGCCCGGCCATTGGACGAGGCCGCCATTGCCGCCGTTGGCGGCGTAAATCCAGTTGTCCAGCCCGTAGGTGAGCCCGTTGAAGTTGTGCTGGGTGTTGCCGACGCGGAAGCCGGTCAACAGGACCTCTCGCCTCTCGGCGAGCCCGTCGCCGTTCTCATCCCGGAGATATAACAGATCGGGCGGGCTCGCCACCAGAAGCCCGCCGCGCCAGGGCAGGATCGAATCCGCGCAAAGGAATCCCTCGGCGAAGAGCCGGCGATCGTCATAGACGCCGTCTCCGTCGGCGTCGGCCAGCCGCACGATCCGCCCCGGCAACGGCTCGCCCTCGGGCGGGAAGGGGTAGCCCCCCATTTCGAGCACGTAAAGCCGGCCGCTTTCGTCGAAGTCCATGTCCACGGGATCGAACACGATCGGCTCGCGGGCCACCAGCTCGATCTCGAAGGCCGGGTCGAGTTCGAACGTGGCCACGATGGCCTCGGTCGTTTCAGCCCCGGCGAGCGGTCCCGCCAGAAGCAACGTCAAGGCGGCCGCGAGCCGCGCCGGCCCGCCGGGAGGTCGAAGCGCCGGAGGATTCATCTGCTGGGCCTTTCCGATTTTTCGCTTGGTCGGGGGCGACGGGGAATCTTACAATTCCGGGGTGGGGGCGTTGAGGCGCAGCCGCCCCGAGCGCTCGTCTGGAGGTCCTCAGGTCGTCCTCATGCCCGTCTATGAATATGAACACGCTGGGCCGGGTTGCAAGCTCGGCAAGGTCTTCGAGATCGAGCACTCGATCGCCGAGGCCGCCCGCCGGCAATGCCCCCTGTGCGGCGAGCCGATCGTCCGGCTTATCTCCCGCCCGTTCATCAGCGCGCCGACCTCCGACTCCGATCTCAAATCCATGGGCTTTACCAAGCTCGTCAAGCGCGAGACGGGGGTCTATGAAAACGTGACCCGCCTGCCCGGGGAGAGCCGTTACATGGAAGCCGGCAAGCCCGACACCACCCCCCATATCCGACGTCGAGTTTCGGACTGACCCCCCGTCGGCGGCCCGTCGTCGGCGGGTTTCAAAAGCCGGCGGGCCGGGGGGGCTCGGTCGTGACCGAAACGCTCCTCAGCCAGGAGGGTTGGGTTCGGGTGGGCGGCTTTGTCCTGGCCTTGGCCGCCGTGGGGCTGGCCGAAGGGCTTTTGCCGCGCCGCCGGCGGGACTTCAGGCGGCTGCAGCGCTGGCCGTCGAACCTGGGGCTGGTCGCGCTGGACGCCCTTGTCGCCCGGGTGATCGTGCCGATCCTGCCGATCGGGCTGGCCGCCGTTGCGAGGGATCAGGGGTGGGGGTTGTTCAATCGATGGCGTTGGGCGGAGGCGCTCGAGATCGCTCTGGCCGTCGTGGCCCTGGATTTCGTCATCTACCTGCAGCACGTGATGTTTCACGCGGTGCCGATCCTGTGGCGTCTCCATCGGATGCATCACGCCGACCTCGATTTCGACGTGACGACGGGGATTCGCTTCCATCCGGTGGAGATGCTGATCTCGACGGGGGTCAAGCTGGCCGCGGTGGCGGCATTCGGCCCCACGCCGTTGGCCGTCTTGATCTTTGAAGTTTTCCTGAACGGCACCTCGCTCTTCAATCACGCCAATCTGCGGTTGCCGATGGGCGTTGACCGGGTGCTGCGGTGGCTGGTCGTGACGCCGGACATGCACCGCGTCCATCACTCGGTGCTCTCGGCCGAGACGCACAGCAATTTCGGCTTCAACCTTCCCTGGTGGGATCGGCTCTTCGGGACTTATCGGGCCCAGCCGCGGCTGGGTCACGATGGGATGACGATTGGGCTTCCGATCTTTCGACGACCCGAAGAGCTGCGGCTGGATCGGCTGCTGTTCCAACCGTTCCGGAGCGAATCGGCTCCGACGTCGCTGGAGCCGCCCCACGAAGAGGGCTCCGGCATCTGAGACTGTTGGCGGAAGGCGCCTCCGGGCCGGCGCGATCGGGCGTTTTTCAACTTCGTTGCCGTGAGGCGGCCACGCCGGGCAGCGGCCATGCCGCCTTGCCCCGCCGGGCCATGCCCGGTGCGCGCTCTCGCTCGGCGGCTCCGTTGACCGAGCGCGGGGAAGCCTCTAAAGTGACGCTGCGCCCCGGGCCCCCCGGGCCGGGGCATCCTCGGCGCGCGGGGCTTAGCGTTTGATGGCGGGAATGATGAAAGTCCTCGGCGTCGTGCCTCCCACGGGGAAGTACATTCGGGAGGACCGCTGCCAGACGCCGATCAAGAAACTGAAGACGGTGGCGCTGCGGCCGCCGATCGATCTCATGTACGCTCTGGCGGGGTTCGAAGCCGCTGGTTGCGCCTGTCGGCTGATCGATTACCCCGGCGAGGAGCAGGGCTGGGAGGCGCTGCGGCGGGATGTTGAGGCCTTCGCGCCTCACACCCTGCTCATCAGCGTGACGACGCCGACGCTGAAAGAGGACCTCAGAGCCGCGGCTCTCGCCAAGACGGTCAATCCCTCGATCCTCACGGTGGCCAAGGGGGCGCACTTCAACACGCTCGACGTGGCCACCCTGGAGCGCTTTCCCGATCTGGACCTCGTCCTCAGAGGGGAATACGAAGAGACCTGCATGGAACTGGGGGCGGGCCGGCCGCCGGCCGAAGTCGCCGGGCTCGCCTGGCGCGCCCCGGACGGCCGGATCGTCCGCAACCCGGATCGCCCGCTCCCAACCGATCTGGACCGGCTGCCGTTGCCGGCGCGCGGGCTGGCCAACAACGCCCTCTATTGCCGGCCGGACACGGGTGAGCTTCAGACGACGATCGTGACCAATCGGGGCTGCCCGTTTCATTGCATATATTGCCTCGCCAATCAAGTCTCCGGCGTGCGCAATCGCTATCGTTCGGTCGAGAACGTCCTGGGCGAGATCAAGGAATGCGTCGAGCGGTTCGGCATTCGGAACTTTCTGTTCCGGTCGGACCTTTTTACGCAGAACAAGAAGTGGGTCATCCGCCTCTGCCAGGCCATTCTCGACGCCCGGCTCAGGATCGCCTGGGCGTGCAACTCCCGCGTGGACACGATCACGCCCGAGGCCGCCCAATGGATGAAGCGGGCCGGCTGTTGGATCGTCGCCTTCGGGGTCGAAAGCGGCGATCAGGCGATGCTGGACCGGATGGATAAGGCCGCGAAGGTCGAGACGTCGTTCGAGGCCATTGAGGTCTGCCGCCGCGCCGGGCTGCGATCAAGCGTCTATCTCCTGATCGGCCTGCCCTGGGACAGCCCCGAGACGATCGAGGCGCAGATGGCCTATGCCCGCCGGCTCGATCCGGACATCCTCGAATACTTCTACGTCTATCCTTTCCCCGGCACGCCGCTTTACGATGCCTGCGTCGAGCAGGGCCTCTTGCAGCCGGGCGAAGTCCCGCGCGAGGCTTACGACGGCCCGGCGATGCCGAGCCTGCATCTGTCGGTCGAGGAGCTCAAAAGCTGGCGGCGGCGCGCGCTCCGGGATTTTTATCTCCGGCCGTCGAAGATCCTCCGGACGCTGGCGGCGGCCCGGACGCCGCGCCAGATGACGAACTATCTCCGCGCCGGCTGGGGCCAACTCGTCGATCTCGCCGCGGGAAGTTGATCCGTCGGCCAGCCCTTCGGTCGGTCCCGCGGTGTTCGCCGAGCTGATCGTTCCCATGAATCACGCTGGGACGGAGCCATGAAGCTCCTGGTTACGGGGGCGGCGGGGTTCCTCGGCCAACGCCTTGTCAGTCTGGCCCGGGAGCGGGGCCATGAGACCCGCGGGCTGGTGCGTCCTGGAACGCCTATGCCCGCCGCGACCCCGGGTCCCGGCTGGATCGCCGTCGATCTGGCCGAGGCCGCTGACCTTGGGCCGGCGGTTGAAGGCGTCCAAGCGGTGATCCATGCCGCTGCCCGTACGTCGGCGCACCGGCCGGACCCCGCGCTGAGCCGCCGCGTCAACGTCGAAGCCACGGCGCGACTTTTGGAAGTCGCCGAACGGGCGGGCGTTCATCGCTGGGTTCAGATCAGCACGATGTCCGCCCACGAGGGGTCAACGAGCGTCTATGGCCGGACGAAACTCGAGGCCGACCGGCTTGTCCGACGGTCCGCGCTGGCGTGGACGATTTTGCAGCCGAGCCTTATCTACGGCCCAGGGGGATTGGGGCTGGTGGCCCGAACGCTTCGGATGGCCCGACGCCTGCCGACCGTGCCGCTGGTGGGATCGGGCCGGGAACTTATCCGGCCCGTTTTCGTTGATGACGTCGCCTGGGCGGCGCTGGCCTGCCTGGAGCGGCCGGGGACGTCCGGCCAAAGCTACATGATCGGCGGGCCGGAGGAGGTCCAGTTGCGGGAGTTTCTCGCCCGGCTGCTGCGGGCGGCCGGAGTCTCGCGGCCTTTCGTGAGTCTGCCGGTCGGGCTGGCGATGATGTTGGCGCGGGGCGCGGCGTGGCTGACGCCGAACCCCCCGCTGACGGCGGATAACGTTCTCGGAGTGCGGGAGGCCCGGCGCGTCGAGATCGGACCCGCCGTGGCGGACCTGGGGTTTCAGCCGATGGGTCTGGAGGAAGGGCTCAGGCGGACGTTGGGTCGGAGGCGGGAGGCTTCGGCTCCGAGGCCGGAGGCGTCGCCGTGAGCCGAGCCAGACGCCGCGCCAGGCGCGATTGGTGGCGCGCGGCCTTATTCTTGTGGATGAGCCCCTTCTTGAGCGTTTTGCCGATGGCGCGCTGAGCCCGCTGGACCTGTTCGTGACAGGTAGGCTCGGCGGCGGCGACGGCTTGGGTGGCCTGCTTGAGTTCGGTGCGGAAAGCGGCCCGGGCGGCCCGATTGCGCTCGGTGCGGCCCGGCGTCTGGCGCATCCTCTTCCGGGCCGATTTGTGGTGCGGCATGAACGAGACTCCTTTTGGCTTCCCCCCCGACGCGTCAAACGAGAATTATACGATGTTCAGGGTCGGGGTCAACGCCGGCGATCGATCCGGCTTAAATCGGTTGCGGCGCGCGTGTCCGACGCCGCGGTGAAATTGACCCCCGAGGCGATGTCGATTAGACTGAAGCCGGCCCAGTCTCCCTGAACGTTGTTGCCTCCGGCCGGCGGGCGGTAGAGCAGGGACCCTGAAGGACCCCACGGACGCCCGCGGCTCCGGCCAGCGCGCCGATCATGACCCCTCGGAAGATGCAGGCCCGTCGCCTTTGCCAGCCCCTTCGAAAACGCCTGTGCATCCTGGGCTCGACGGGGTCGGTCGGGCGGCAGACGCTTCAGGTGATCCGCGATCACCCGGAGCGGTTCCAGGTCGTGGGGCTCTCGGCGCATCGATCGATCGACGCATTATCGCGCCAGGCGGCGGAGTTCCAATCCGCGGCCGTGTGTTTGTCGGAGCCTGGGGCGAAGGTCCCCCGATCCGACGGCGGGCCGCGTTGGCTGTCGGGGCCCGAGGGGCTTCTCGACTTGATCGAAGCCGTCGCGCCGGACCTGGTCGTCGTGGCGGTGGTGGGGGCGGCGGGCCTCGCCCCGACGCTCCGAGCCCTGGAGCGGGGCCTTCCGGTGGCGCTCGCCAACAAGGAGACGCTGGTCACCGGGGGGGAGCTGGTCATGGCCGCCGCGCGAGCCCGCGGCGTTCCGATCCTGCCCATGGACTCCGAGCACAGCGCCATCGCGCAGTGTCTGGCGGAGAAAAGTCCGGCGCTCATCCGACGGATCGTGCTGACGGCCTCCGGGGGTCCGTTCCGCGGGCGGACGCGGGCGGCGCTGGAGACCGTGACGGTCGAGGAGGCTCTACGGCACCCGACGTGGCGGATGGGACCGAAGATCACGATCGATTCGGCCACGCTGATGAACAAGGGGTTCGAAATCATCGAAGGCGCGCACCTGTTCTCGCTCCCGGTCGACCGCTTCGAGATCGTCATTCATCCGCAGAGCACGCTTCACGCCGCCGTGGAGTTCCTCGACGGCTCGATGCTCGCTCAGATGGCCGTCCCGGACATGGCCCTGCCGATCGCCCAGGCCCTGGCCTGGCCGGAGCGGCTTTGCTTGGCGCGCCTGCCGGCGCTCGATCTGGCGGCCCTGGGGACGCTCGCCTTCGAGCGGCCCGATCCGACGACCTTCCCCTGCCTGGAGCTGGCGCGCGAGGCGGCCCGCCGGGGCGGGACGTTTCCGGCGGCGCTCAACGCCGCCAATGAAGTGGCCGTGGCGCGCTTTCTGGCCGGGGAGCTCCGGTTCCTGGAAATCCCCGAAGTGATCGAGGCCGTGCTGGAGGCGCACGAATCGCTCGGCGCGGCCGATCTGACGGCGATCTTCGAGGCGGACGCCTGGGCGCGGCGTCGGGCCGCCGAGCTGTCGTTCTCGCGCCGATGAGGGGTCAGCGCGAGAACCCGGAACGCTGCGGACGCCCGCCGGCCGATTGGGATCGCCCTGGAGGCGCCGGCCGCGCGCCGAGGTCTCGATAGAGGGGGATGGAGTTTCCGGGCGGGACGGTTGGGCAATGGGACAAGTCATCTTCAATTACCTGATCATCGGCTTGACGGTTGTTCTCTGCTTCGGGCTCGTGATCTTCGTCCACGAGCTGGGGCATTTCCTGATGGCGCGGCTCCGAGGAGTCGGGGTCGAGGCCTTCGCCATCGGCTTCGGTCCCCGGATCGTGGCCTGGCGTCGCGGGGGGACCGAATACTCCATCCGCTGGATTCCCGCCGGGGGGTTCGTCAAGCTGCATCATCTGACCCGCGAGGAGGCCGCGGAGGCCGAAGCCGAGGCCCAATCCGCCGAACGGCCCCGCTCGCTCGGGGAGCTGGCGCAGGCGGACATGGCCGCCCTCTATCAGCAGGGGTTCCTGACGAAAGTTCTCGTTTTCGGCGGGGGGGTGGCGTTCAACATGTTGACGGCGGCCCTTGCTCTGGCGGCGCTTTACGCCATCGGGTTCATGGAGCCGCTGCCGGGGCCGGCCTGGGTGGGGGAGGTCAAGCCGGAATCGGCGTTCGGCGAGGCCGGGCTCAAGTCCGGGGACTATATCGTCGAGGTCGAGGGCGTGGCCGTGGCCGACGTGGTCCAGGCCAGCCGCGCCCTGGACCGGGCGCGGGATTCCGGAGCGGGGGCCGACGGGCTGGATGTCGCCGTCCGCCGGGGTGATGAACGCCTGAAGCTTCGGCTCCCTCCGCTAACCGAATCCACGAGCGAGACCTATTTCGAGGATTGGAGTCTTGATTTCCCCCCTTCGATCGCCGGCGTGGAGCCTTTCCGGCCGGCGGCCAAGGCGGGCCTCCAGGAAGGGGACCTGATCGTGGCCGTGGACGGCCAGGCGATCGAACGCTGGTCGGAGCTCGTCCGCCTCATTCAGGCCAGCGTGGGCGAGGCGCTTCTGCTCACGGTTCAACGCCCCGGTCGAGAGACGCCCTTCCCGGTGACGCTCGTTCCGGACGAGGACCCGGCCAATCCCGGTCGCGGGATCATCGGTATCCTGCGCGGTTCCGGCCAGTGGGAATTCGTCCGGGAGCCGATCTGGGAGGCCGCGGCGCGCGCGCCGGGGCGGGCGTTCCAGCGTTTCGCCCTGATCTCCTATCTGACTTACGATCTGTTCCGTCAGGCCTTCCGCGAAAGGAACTTTGGGATGATCAAGCGCAACGTCGGCGGGCCGATCGCGATCGTGGCGATGACCGGCCACGCCGCCCGCCGGGGGCTGAGCGAGTTGATGAATTGGTTCGTGAACTTCAACCTCGTCCTGGCCTTTTTCAATCTGCTGCCGATCCCGGTGCTCGACGGCGGGTTTCTCGTGCTGGCGATCGTCGAGGCGGGGCTTCGGCGGCCGGTCTCGGCCCGCGTGCTCGCCCCCATCTATACCTTCTTCGCCTTGCTCCTGATTTCCCTGATGATCCTGATCTCGTATCAGGATCTCCTCAAGATTCTGCCCTAGGAGGTCGGGGCGAACGTGGGGCTTATCGCCGGGCCGCTGAGCGCCGCCTTCTGGCGGGTGACCGAGCCGTTGCCGCCGGACTTCGCCCAGGCCGCCGAACGTCACCTCAAGCGCCACGCCTTCAAGCCCCTGGATCCGGCCCGCGGGCCGGGCCGCTCCGTAGGCTGGGTTCACATAAGCCAGATTCTGGATTCGGGCCTGACGCTCAGGCGGGTTCGCTTCGGGGACGTGATCGCCCTCGGCTTGCGGGTTGATCGGCTTGCTCTGAACCCTCGGCTTTTCCGGGCCGCCGTGGCTCAGGAGCTGGCGCGCGCGGAGCGGGAAAAGGGGGCCGAGGCCGTCACGGGCCGCCTCCGAGCGGCCCGCGAGGCGAAGGTTCGATTGGAGCTGTTGCGGGTTCAGACGCCGACGACGGCCGTTTACGATGTGGCCTGGCATCTGCAGCAGGGGGTGGTCGTCTTCGGCTCGACCTCGGCGCGGCTCAACGCCGAGTTCGGTGAACTGTTCGGTCAGACGTTCGGCGTGGCGATCGAGCCGGCCACACCGCTCGATCGCGCCGTCGCCTGGGCCCGCCGTCAGCGGATGGAGCCCGAACTGGCCGCGGCTCTTCCGGCGGCCTTAAGTCCGGCCATGCCGGGGCCGGCGATCGCCGTTGGGCCGGCCGCCGAAGAGGCCGCCCGACCGTGAACGACAAGCGTTTCCTGGGGCCGGAGTTTCTGAGCTGGTTGTGGTATCGGGCCGAGGTCGATCCGGTCTTTGAGTATTCGTCCGGGCGGCGCTGCGAGATCGAGCTCATGGGGCCGATCCTGCTGGAGGCCGAGTTCGGCGATGCGCGGGCGAGCGCGCTGCGCGGGGAGTCGCCGGGGACCTCGCCCGAGGCGACGACGGCGCTTCTCCAGGGGAAGAAGCTCCGACGCGCGCGGTTCCGACTGCACGCGGGCGAGGTCGATTGGGTGGCGACGCTGGAGGCCGAGACATTGAGTTTTTCCGGTCTCAATGTGCCGCGCGCGGGGCCGCTGCCGTTGGAGGAAGCCCTTCGGCTGCGGCTGGAGTTCGTCCTCGAGTTCGAGGCGGTTCTGGGCGAGCTGTTGGATCGCTTTCTGGCGACGCGGCTCGACGCCGCGGCCTGGGCCGAGGAGCTCGGCCGCCTCCGGGCCTGGATCGCCGGGCGTTAGGATGAGGAATGAAGCGGCCCACGCCGCGCCGTGCCCGGCGCAGAAAGGCGGCGGGCGGTATGGCCGCCGCACTCCATAGACGAAGCCGTGCTTCGCGGCGTCACGAAAGCCCTCCTTTCCGGTTCCCTCTCCGCCCCATCTCATCTCAGGAGCGCCTTGACGGCCGCGCCGGGGCGGTTATCGTGGGGGATCACGTCCCTTGGTGAGGACAAGGAGCCGTCATCATGAATCCCGAATTCGCCGTCGCTTTCCGGGACATGGAGTTGGCCAATCTGAAGCAGGAATCGGCCACGACCCGGCGCGTGATCCAGGCCGTGCCCGACGCTCGCAAGGATTATCGGCCCGACCCCAAGTACATGACCGCCCATGAGTTGGCTTGGCACATTGTCTCGGCCGAGGTGAGCCTGCTCGAAGGCGTGGCGGCCCGTCAATTCGCCACCGGCGGCCCGCGGCCGGAAAAGCCCGGCACGATCGCCGACATCCTCGCCTGGTACGACGGCCACCTGCCGAAGACGCTGGACAAGGTCAAGGCGATGTCGGGGCCGGAGCTGACCACGATCGTTGAATTCGCCGGGGTCATGAAATTCCCCGCCGTCGCCTATCTGCGGCTCGTTGACGTTCACTCCGTCCATCATCGCGGCCAGCTTTCGACTTACCTGCGGCCGATGGGGGCGAAGGTGCCGAGCATCTACGGGCCCAGCGCGGACGAGGCCTGGCCGCCGCGATGAGCCCGCCGGGGCGCTCGCGGCCGAGCCGCGGCCCGGCCGGCGCCGGCGAGCCGCCATGAGCGACAAGCGCGACCTGCTCCGGAACACAGGCCTCCTCAGCGCGCTGACGCTCCTGAGCCGCCTCACCGGCCTCGTCCGGGACGCGGTCATCGCGGCCCTCCTGGGGGCCACCCGGGCCGCCGACGTCTTCTGGATCGCGTTTGAAATCCCCAACCTGGCGCGGCGCGTCCTGGGAGAGGGGGCGCTTTCGTCGTTCGTCGTTCCCCTCTTTACCGATCGACGCCAGCGCGAGGGGGCCGAGGCCGCCTGGGCTTTTCTCAATCGCTCGATCAACGTGATCGCGCTCCTGACGCTCGGGCTGGTCGCCGCGGGGATGCTCTTCGCCTCGGGCGTCTTTCACGTCTTCGGCGGGATCGGCATGGCCGCCACGGCGAAGGACGCGCCGGCGCCGACCGTCGCGGCCATCCAGGCGGCGCTGGCCGAAGGCGCCTCGCTCACGCGGCTCATGTTTCCTTACCTGACGGCGCTGGCGGTGGCCTCGATCGCCATGGGGGCCTGCCATGCGCTGGGGTCGTTCGCGGCCCCGTCGCTCGGCTCGGTCGTCGTCAATCTGGCGATGATCGTGGCCGGCGGGGCCGCGCTTTTCCTCGGCAAGGAGCCGGTCGTCGCCGGGCGTTGGCTGGCCGTCTCGGTGCTGGCGGGGGCGCTCCTGCGGATCGTCATCATGTTGCCGACGCTCGTGCGGGCCGGATGGCGCTGGCGAGGGGAACTCTCGCCCGCCGATCCCGGCGTCGCTGAGCTGTTTCGGATGATGGGGGCCGGGCTTTTCGGCTTGTCGGTAAATCAGATCAACATCTCGATCGCGGGGATTCTCGCCACCTATCTGGGCGAGGGGCCTAAAACGTATCTCGTGATGGCCAATCGGCTCGTGCAGTTTCCGATGGCGCTCACGGCGACGGCGATGGCCGTGGCGATGCTGCCTCAATTGAGTGGGCTGGTGCTGGCGGGCGAGGACGGCCGTCTGCGCGCCGTGCTCGGCTTCGCCAAGCGGCTGGAGACCGTGCTGATGACACCGGCCGCCCTCGGGCTGATCGTCTTTGCCCTCCCGATCACGCAATTGGTCTTTGAGCGGGGTCACTGGTCGGCCGAGGCCAGCGTGGGGACGTCGATCGCCCTGGCGTTCTACGCCCCGGCGCTGCTCCCCTGGGGATGGACGCGGCTGATCGTTCCGCTTTACTATGCCCGGCGGGACGTCTTGACGCCGGTCAAGGCGGCGCTGGCGGCGATGATCGTTAACGCTGGCTGCGGCGCGGCGTTCGTCTTCGGGACGAACCTGGCTCAGGGTGGCTTGGCATTGGCCTCCACGCTGGCCGCCTTCGCCAACTACGGCTGGCTCGTGTGGCATCTGCGAGGGGACCCGGCCCGGCCGCTGGGCGAGGCGCGATCGGCGGAAACGCTCGCCAAATGCGCCCTGGCGGCGGCCGTGGCCGTCGTCGTGGCCTGGGGGCTTTGTGTCGGGGGGGCGCGTGTCCTGGGGACCCCGACCGGCACGCTCGGCCGGGCGGCGTATGTGCTGGCGGCGATTGCGGTCGCGGGGGGGGCGTATTTCCCCTTGGCCCACGGATTCAAGGTGCCGGACGCCGATAAGGCCTGGGATTTGATCAGGCGGCGGCTGACGGCGCGGTGAGGGGCGATGAGCCGGAAAAGCGGGCGAGCAGGACCGATGGAGAAAGGCGCAGGGGGGAGCCGGCGGCGCCGGACGATGCTCGGGGGGCGAGGGGCCTCGTGAGCCCACGTCGGCCGCCGCGTCCCTCAACCTCGCCGGAGGTCGCCTCCAGCGTCCAACGGCATCGCGCCGCCGGGCGCCGGGCGGTCGTCTGCGGCGTGATCACCATCAGCGACACCCGGACGGAGGCGACGGACACCTCCGGCGCATTCATTCGAGACGCGCTCCGGGTCGAGGGCCATCGCCTGGCCTTTTACCGGATCGTCAAGGATGAGCCGGGGGCGATCGTGGCGGCGATCGAAGCGGCGGCGGCGACGGAGGGGCTGGCCGCGATCCTGCTCAACGGCGGGACGGGGATTGCTTCGCGGGACCGAACCTACGAAACCGTCGCCGGGCTGCTGGAGCGGCGGCTGGACGGCTTTGGGGAGCTTTTCCGGATGTTGTCGTTTCAGGAAATCGGCCCGGCGGCCATGCTCTCACGCGCCGTGGCTGGTGTTTATCGCGGGCGGATCGTCTTTTCGATGCCCGGCTCCACGGGCGCCGTCCGGCTGGCGATCGAACGGCTCATCTTGCCCGAGTTGGGCCACGTCGTGGGGGAACTCGGCCGATGAACGAGGTTGCCGACCCGACGGGTAGGCGTGGGTGAACACGGACGGACATGGACCCGCGCCGACGGAGCGACGTTCCGACGGGATCGGTCCGACGATCCTGATCGGTCTGGCGCTGGCGGGTTACCTCGCCATCGTGGACACGGCGGCCGGCGTCGCCGTCGGGTTGGTTCCCGCGGGCCTCAGGTGGCGGGCCATCGAGGCCGCGGCGCTGGCGGCGGGGGCGTTCGCGGCGCTTTACGCCGGCCTCCTGGCTCTCATTGGCTGGCTGGGCCGCCGGCGATGGGGGCTGGAGCGAGGGCCGCTCGCGGCCGGGCTGGCGGGATTTCTCTATCCTCTGATGGTGCTTCAGGCGCCGATCTGGCTCCCCGAGGCGAGTCCGTTGGCTCGTTGGGCGGCCGTGACGATCGGGGGGCTCATTCTGGCAACGATCGGGGGATGGGCGTTCTATCGGACAGCGAAGCGGTTCGCCGGTCGGCGGCCCTCGACGGCGAGCCTCCTGTTGACGAGTCTCTTCGTGGCCGGCCCAGGACCGTGGCTGCTGCTGGATTCCCTGCGAGAGGATTTCGGACAAACGGGTCAGGTTCGTGCGTTCGTGAAACTTGTTGCGTTCAGTTGGGTGCTCGTGGCGCTCGCGGCCATTCCGCCGCGCCGCCCCTTTCGGACCGATGCCGTCTCAGCCGGGACCTCTGGACTTTTGGGGCTATTGTTAGGCTATGCCATGTTCAGACTGTTGACTCTGAGCTGGCCTGAGCCCGGCCGCGCGCCCGCCGGGCGGCCGCCAACGGCAACCCGCGTCCTTCTAATCACGATCGACACGCTGCGGGCGGACGCGCTCGGCTCCTACGGCAACCCGCGGATCGAGACCCCGGCCCTGGACGGCCTGGCCGGGCGCTCGATCCAGTTCATGAACGCTCAAGCCCCGAGTTCCTGGACGCTCCCCTCAGTCGCGACCATCCTGACCGGCCTGGCCCCCGACGTTCACGGGGCCGTGCGGGTCAACACGGCGCTGCCGGAGACGGTTCGGACGCTGGCCGAACGGCTGAGCGGTTCGGAAATCCAGACGGCGGCCTTCGTCAACAATCCCTACCTGGAGCCTCCCTACCGGCTCGATCAGGGGTTTCGGACCTATCAGGCTTATCCGCGCGAGCTGCCCGGGCTGACCGTGGGGGCTGCCCTCCAGCATGGGTTGCTCGGCCGGCCCGTCCGGATAGACGGCTCGCCGGCGTCGCTGACTGACCGGGCGATCGATTGGCTGGGGACCGAGGCGTGGGGGCCTTTCTTTCTCTGGGTTCACTACTTCGATCCCCATATCCCGTACGCGCCGGGGCGACGTTGGCGGCCCGAGGCTCCGCCGCCGGCCGGGCGGACGGTCGCTTTCCACAAAACCGATCCCCAGCCGGAGGACGAGGCCGGCCGCCAGTGGGTTCGGACGCTTTATGAAGCCGAGGTGCGCGGCGTTGACGCGGAGATCGGGCGGCTGCTCGCGGCTTTTCGACGGCTGGGGCTCGAGGAACAAACGCTGATCGTCGTGACCAGCGACCACGGGGAGGAGTTCTGGGAGCACGACGGCTTCGAGCATGGGCACACGCTTTACCGGGAATTGCTCCACGTCCCGCTATTGATTCGACCGCCGGGCCTCGCCGCGGCCCGACGGATCGAGGCCCCCGTCGGTCTGGACCGGCTGGCCCCGACCATTCTGGAGCTCTGCGGCATTCAGGCTGATCCCGACCACTTCTCCGGACGCTCGCTCGTGCCTCACTGGTCCGAGGCCGAGGCTCCGCACACTCAATCGATCTTCGGCTCGACGGCCCTGTTCGAGCGCGAGCTCCGGTCGGTCCGCTCCGGGGCGTTCAAATTGATCGAAGAGGTCGACGGGGGGTCCGCCGAGCTCTACAACGTTCTGGACGATCCTGGAGAAACTCAGCCGATGGCGGGCGAACCCGAACGGATGGCCGACCTGCGCCGACAGCTTCAGGAAGGGCAAGCCGCGGCCGAACGATTGAGAGAGCAATTGAACCTCGGTCCGCCCCTCCTGATCGAGGTCGATCCGGAGGCGATGGCGCGACTGCGCGCGCTGGGGTACTTAAAATAAGGTCCCCGCCGCCCGGTTGTCTCGCCGAGGTCGGTGGCTCGCCCCGGATGTCGTCCTCGCGCCGAACGCTCGTCAGCTCGTCGTCCACATGGAGCCTCGTTTTTTGGGCCGCCGGCGGCGGGTTGACCCTGGGTTTCATCGAGGGGCTCGTTCTTCTCCTTCAGGGTCACGGGGCCGGGATGCGGCGCGAGCTGGCCTGGGGGATCATCGCCGCCGATTTGGTGCTGGCGTTCCCGATCGCGTGGGGCCTGCTGGTCGGCGGAGCGTTCTTCCTGGAGCATCGGCGCGGCTGGCCGGCTCAGGCGGTCCGCGCGGGGTTGACGGCGGGGCTCGTCGGCGCCGGCTGGCTCGCTTCGCCCGCCGCCCGCGCGATGGTCGGTCTTCGGGAGCCCTCGGGGGCGGCGTTTCTCGGAGCCGAGATCATCGTGCTCGTCGCCGCGATCGCCTGCGGGATGGCTGTCGTCTGGTCGGCTCGGCGGTTGCCTTCCATGGCGCCGGCCCGTCTGGGGTATGGGTGGCCAATATTTCTGGGGCTTCTATTCTTCTTTTCTCGCGCGTGGGCTCGCGCGCCGGAGGAGGCGTCGTTCGTGCGCGCCGCCGGGCTCCGCGGGGGGTTCCTTGTCGGCCTGATGGGTCTGGCGGCGGGGTTGCTCAGGTCACGACGGCCGGGCCCGCTCCGGCTGGCGGTCCTCGGCTTGATCGGGGTCGTCTTCGGGCTCGTCGGACTCCCGGGCGGGAAGGACCTGGCGCGGCCCTCGGCGGACGCCGAGCCCCCGTTCATCCTGCTGCTCACCGCCGACACGATGCGAGCGGACGCGCTCGGCTGCTATGGCGCGCCTCCGGAAAGGACGCCGCATCTAGATCAACTGGCCGCCGATGGGTTCTTGTTCGAGGACGCCTGGGTTCCCTCGCCCTGGACGAAGCCCTCGTTCGGCTCGATCTTGACGGGGCTTGATCCGGATGTGCACCTGGCGCGCGGCGTGAAGGATCGGCTGCCCGAGGCGGCGCCGACGCTGGCCGAGCGGCTTAAGGCGGCCGGCTACGTCACCGCCGCGTTCGTCGAAAACCCTTTCCTGCGGCCGACGGCCCACTTCACGCAGGGCTTCGATCGTTATGAGAACTTTCCCCGCGGGCGTGGGGCACCCTCGCTGGGGGAGATCGTTCTGGCGCGCCTGGCCCCACGCGGCAGCCGCTGGCGTCCCCCCTCGAGCGATCAGATCGAGACGGCGATCGATCTCATCGCTGCTCACCGCCGCGCCCCCTTTTTCCTCTGGCTGCACATTTTTGATCCCCACATGCCTTACGAGCCGGGGGAGCGATACCTCCCCCCACGCGAGGAGCGGCGCGGCTTGCCGACGCGATTCGTCCGGCGTCAGCGGCCGCCGCCTGACGAGCGGGGCCGGCAATGGGTTCGGCGGCTCTACGAGGCGGAGGTCCGGTCAGTGGATGACCGGGTCAGCCGGCTGATGGCGGCGCTCAAGCGCTGGGGTCTTTACGAGCAGGGGCTTATCATCTTCACCAGCGATCACGGCGAAGAGTTCTGGGAGCACGGAGGTTTCGAGCATGGTCACACCCTGTATGGAGAGCTGCTGCGCGCGCCGCTGATCATCAAGCCGGCCGGAAGGCCTGCCTCCGGGCGGATCGTCGATCCCGTTTCGCTCACCGACCTGACGCCCACGCTCCTTGAACTCTGCGGCCTGCCTTTCGACGCTGAGACGCTCAACGGGCGGAGCCTCGCGGGGTTCCTGCGCGGGGCGGCCCCCCCGCCGCAGGCCCGATACGCGGGGGCGCTGCTTTACGGGGCCGATCGGGAGATGTTGGAGGAGGGGGGCTTCAAGTACATCGGCCCCTCGGCCGAAGCCCCCGAGCAACTCTTTGATCTGAGCGTCGACCCCGGAGAGAGGCGTTCGGTCATCGCTGATCGGCCGGAGCTGGCGGGGCGCTTTCGGCAGGCGTTGGAAGAGCGCCGAGCCCGATCGGAGGCGCTTCGGGCTCGACACGGGCTCAACGCCCCGGAGCCGGTCCCGCTGGACGCAGAGACCGAGCGGCGCCTGCGGGCGTTGGGTTATCTGCGATAAGTCGCCGGCGGGGGCTCAGCGACTCCCGCGGACGAGTTGGGCGGCGTGGAGGAGGGATTCGAATGTTCCGGCGTCGGTCCACCATCCCTCGACGACGTCATAGGCGAGCTCGCTCTGCTGGAGATAGTAGTTGTTGACGTCGGTGATTTCGAGCTCGCCGCGTCCGGAGGGCTTGAGCGTCGGCAACACATCCCAGACGTGGCCGTCGTACATATAGACGCCGATGACGGCGTAATTGCTGGCCGGAATGGCGGGTTTTTCGTCGATGCGCGTGATCCGGCCCTGTTCGTCGAAGGCCGGGACGCCGAAACGCTGCGGATCGGGGACCTCCTTGAGCATGATCCGGGCGCCGCGGCTCTGCCGGCGGAAGGCCTCGACGGCGGGTCGGATTGAATGCTCCAGGATGTTGTCGCCGAGGATGACGACGCAGCGCTCTCGATCCACAAAATGCTCGGCGAGCTTGAGGGCGTCGGCGATCCCGCCTTCGCCCTGCTGATAGGCGTAATGGATTTCCTTGAGGCCGAACTCGCGCCCGTTGCCGAGAAGCTGGAGGAAATCGCCGGCGAAATTGCCCCCCGTGACCAGCATGATGTCGTCGATCCCGGCGTCCAGGAGCGTATGGATCGGGTAATAGATCATGGGCCGGTCGTAGACCGGCAGCAGGTGCTTGTTTGTGATCTTGGTCAGCGGAAACAGCCGGGAGCCGAGACCGCCGGCCAGGATGATCCCCTTCACGCGCGCGCCTCCTCGGCCGCCTTGAGCCGCCGGCCGTAGTAACGATCGTAAAAGTTCTGGTATTCGCCGCTCAGGATGGCCTCCCACCAGGGGCGGTGATCCCGGTACCAGGCGACGGTGGCGCGCAGGCCGGCCTCAAAGTCCACGCGCGGGCGCCAGCCGATCTCGGTTTCGACCTTCGTGGGGTCGATCCCGTAGCGGCGGTCGTGGCCGGCGCGATCCTCGACGTGGCGAATGAGCGAGGGGGGCTTGCCCAAAATCTCCAGGATTTTGTGGACGATTTTCAGATTCGGCCATTCGTTGCGCGCGCCGACGTTGTAAACCTCCCCGGCGCGCCCCCGCTCGGCGATCATCACGAGCGCCCGGACGTGATCCTCGACGTGGATCCAATCCCGGACCTGGAGGCCGTCGCCATAGACCGGCAGCGGCTCCTCCCGCAGCGCGTTCTTGATCATCAGCGGAATGAGCTTTTCCGGAAACTGGTAGGGCCCATAGTTGTTCGAGCAGCGCGTGATGACCAGATCAAGCCCGAAGGAACGATGGTAGGCCAGCGCCAGCAGATCGGCCGCGGTTTTGCTCGCCGCGTAAGGACTGTTGGGGGAAAGAGGGGTCGTCTCGGTGAAGAGCCCGGAGGGGCCGAGCGAGCCATAGACTTCGTCGGTCGAAACCATCACGAAGCGCTCGACGCGGGCCTCCAGGGCCGCCTGAAGCAACGTCTGCGAGCCGAGGACGTTGGTGCGGATGAACGGGGCGGCGTCGGTGAGCGACCGATCGACGTGGGATTCCGCCGCCAGATGCAGCACGACGGACGGGCGGTGCTCCTCGAAGACGCGGCGGACGCAAGCGGCCTCGGCGATGTCGCCTCGGACGAAACGGTGGCGCTCGGCCTCCTCCGGCGGCAGATCGGCCAGATTGCCCAGGTTGCCGGCGTACGTGAGCGCGTCCAGATCGACGACCGTCAGCTCCGGCCGCTCCCGCAGCAGCCATCGGACCAGATTCGACCCGATGAAGCCGCACCCGCCCGTGAGAAGCCACGTCCGTTCAGCCAACGCGTCATCCCCTCTTGGCCCCCGGCGCGATCCTGCCGCCGAGGGTCGGTCGCCGCCTCAGCCGCCAAGGCTCTTGGGAGAGAACTTAGCCCAACCGGCGGGGCCTTTCCAGCCTGACGCCACGCCGCAAGGGCTTCACGGGGGGGGCCGCCGGGTGAACCTGCCGTCGGCTGTTCGTCTCGAAGTAATCGTGGAGCCGCAGTCCTCGGGTCACGAGCCAGGCCCCTTCGATCACGACGGCGCCCGTCAAGGCCGCTGCCGCGGCCAGCAGGAGTCGGCTGCGGAGCGACCATCGGCGCCGCCGCAGGGTTCGGCCGGTCGAGGGGGAGGGGGCGCTCATGCTCCGCCGCTTCGGTTCAAGATCGCCGGCCCCCCGGCGCTTGACAGCCAGACCAGGGCAGGGAGGAGAAACCAGATCGTCGGGAGCGTGACGGCCAGCGTCTCCAGCCGCATGAGGCTCGATCTCCAGTAAGGGGCTGACGTGAAGATCAGCCCCGCCTCGGCTGAAGCTTCGGCGAGCGTCACCACCAGGCGCAAGCTCGAGAAGGCAAGCACGGCCGGCAGACCAAAGAGGAGCGCGCGCCGACAGGCGGCCCGGTCGGTGAGCGCTGCGCACAGGGCCAAATACACGGCCAAGGGGACGTAAAGCAGATGGCGGCTATTGAGGGATCGCTCGCCGAGCGGGGCGCCCGCCGGGTCCCGGAACGCCAGCCGCGTGTCCGCCCGACGAGCTTGAGGCGTCGGGCCGATCGGGAGGCGAACGGCTTCCAAAACCGTTCTTCCGGGATCGAGCCAGAGCCCCGCCAACGGCGGCCCGAGAGAACGGACGACCCAGCCACAGGCGGCTTGCAGTCCCGGCCAGGGGGCCAGAAGGAGGGCGTAGATGATCAGCCCGCGCGCGATGCCGCGGCGGCCGAGCTTAAGCCCCCGAGGCGGCAGGCTGAGCCCGTTGGAGGACGCCTCGGGCCCAGAACCACCAGAGGCCGAGGGCGAAGAAGACGAAGAAAGCCTGCCAGAACTCATGGTGAAGCGTCTCGAAGGCGGCCGGAAAGTGAATCCCGGTCAAGAAGAGGCTGAGAATGCGGACAAGATTCATCAAGCCGATGAGGAGCAGGCCGGCCGCTAGGCCGATCCCCCGGGCCGTCCAAGCGGCCGGGAAAGCCAACACGCCGGAGGCGAAGATCGCCGCGGCGTCCAGCCCGTCGCATCCTCGATCGACCCGGACGGCGAAGCGGGCTGAGGCCAGCGTTGTCCCTTCGGCGCGCGACTCAGGCTCGATCCGGGCCAGCGTCGCCGCGGCGAGCCGGGTTTGAAGCCGGAGATAAGGCTCGAGGAGGCGGGCGTAGGGGGCGGTGACGGTGGCGGCGAAGTAAAGCCCCAGCAGGAGAAGAAATCGCGCCCAAAACAAGACCGGGGCTCTTGCCGTCGGCCAGAACCCCGAGCTTGATCTTTCTGGGGTCATCCCCGCCGACGGTGATGGGCTCGCCGCCGTGGCCAGCGGCCTCCGGGCCGGACCCTCTCCGGCGCGGGCCGGCCCGAAGGGCACTTTAAGCCAACCGGCGACGGGCCAGGAGCGTCCCGCCCACGACCAGGATCAAGCCGGCCAAACCGATCAGACCCCATCCGGTCAGCGTCGGGATCGGCGTCGGCGTGGGCGTCGGTGGCGTGTTGACGATTACCCGCCCCTTCATGCCGTTAATGTCGTGCGGCTGGCAGATGTAGAAAAAGGTGCCGGCCGTGTTGAACGTCCGAGAAAACGTCGAGACGGAGCCCGCCGGGCCGCTGTTGAACCCCCCCGGCAGCGGGTTGTTGCCGTTGTTGGCGTTCCAGTCGCTTTCGGAGATCTGAACGACGTTATGGACGGGGGGGACGGCCAGATTGGTCCATTGGACCGTGTCCCCCACGTCGATGGTCACCGTGGCCGGGTTAAACGTCAGATTGGTCGAATTGGCCGAGACCGTGAACGTGGCCGCGCGGGCGGAGCCCGAAACGCCGAGGACGCAGCCGGCGACGGCCAGGCTCGCAAGCCGCTTGATCAAGTTGGACATGGATCGACGTACCTCCGTGCGCGGAGAAGGACCGGCGGCGACGTATTAGGGAAAGAGTGCTTGGGCAATCGGAAAAAACGCCCGCCTTCGCCGCGCGCTGCTTCGCTCCGAAAGGTAGCCTCCGGAGCCGGGGGGTTCTCACGCCGCCGGAGAGGCGTCGCCCCGGTGGTTGTCCTCACAATCGACGCCAAATCGGCGGGAATGTCAAGCCTCACCGGCCGACGCCTGAGGGCGGCTACCGATCCAGCAGCACGTCAGCGAGCCCCCCGGCAAAAATGAGCACGCTCACCCACCCGTTCACTACAAAGAACGCCCGCCCCAGCCGCGAGAGGTCCCCCGGCAGGATCAGCCGCTGCTCATAGACCAGCAGCCAGCCGCAGGCGGCCACGGCGGCCAGATAATACGCTCCCAGCCGCGTCAGCGGGATCATGGCCAGGAACAGGCCGACCGCCAGGGCGTGACAAAAAGCCGAGGCGGCGAGCGCCCGCGCCCGGCCCAGACGCACGGGCAGGGATTTCAACCCCAGGCGGCGATCCACCTCGTCGTCGGCGAGCGAGTAAAGGATGTCGAAGCCCGCCGTCCAGAACAGCACCCCCAGGCCCAATAGCAGTGGCGGCCCGCCCAGCTCGGCCCGCACGGCCACCCAAGCCCCCACGGGGGCAATCCCCAAGGCCAGACCGAGGAAGAAGTGCGATCCCCAGGTCAAGCGCTTGGTCACGGAGTAACCCAGCAAAATGGCCAACGCCACCGGCGAGAGCGCCAGGGCAAGGCCGTTGAGCATCGCCGCCGAGAAGACGAATCCGGCGATCGAGGCCAGGCAAAAGACGAAAACGAACCGGCGGCTCAGGAGACCCGCCGGCAGCGGCCAGCCCTGCGTCCGCGGATTGAGCCGGTCGAAGGGCTCATCGTGAAGCCGATTGAAGGCCATCGCCGCCGAGCGGGCGAAGACACAGGCCAGAATGATCCAGAAGAGCTGCGCCGCCGTCGGGAGCCCTTCGGCCGCCAGAATCGCCCCCAACAAAGCAAACGGCAGGCCGAAGATCGTGTGCTGGAATTTGATCATCTCCAGCGTCAGGGCGACCTTGCGGCCGAACCCGGCCGAGGCCACGCCCGCCGCCCCGGCGGCCCCGCGGGTCGGCCGACGGGCCGCGGCCGGCGCGACGTGGCCGGCCCGACGGGGCGTCGGCGGCCGTCGGCGCGCGTCCAACATGTCCCCCTCCGGAGCCGTATCGGCCTGAGTCGGCGGGGTCAAGCTTCGTCCTCGCGCAAACGGCGGAGCATTTCGGCGGCGTCAACGATCAGGTCGCGGGGCTTCGAGCCCTGGTAAGGACCGACGATCCCACGTTCTTCCATCATATCCATGAGGCGCCCGGCCCGCGCGTAGCCGATCTTGAGCCGCCGCTGGATATAAGAGACTGAAGCCTTGCGCGTTTCCAGGACCAACCTGAGCGCGATCGCGTAGAGGTCCTCGTCGGAGAGGCTTTCCATGTCGGCGGGGGGGAGAGGGGCCGCGCTGACGCGTCCGGCCGTGGCCCATTCCAGACCCGGCTCCGCCGGGGAGTCCTCTTCGCCGCGGGTCTCGTCATCCTGGGCGTTGGCCCCAGGGCCGAGGGCGGCGGCGAGCAACTGCTCGCGCGCGCGTTGGGCGGACGTCGGCTGGAGGTCGAAATCCTCCTTGGCGTAGCGGGCCGTGGCTTGAGCGCGGATGCGATCGGCGAGCGCTTCGACCTCGGCGTCGGAGACGAAGGCTCCCTGAAGCCGCAGCGGCTTGCCGCCGCCGGGGGAGTAGAGCATGTCGCCGCGGCCGAGAAGGGCTTCGGCGCCGTTGGCGTCCAGGATCGTCCGGGAATCGACCTTGGAGGAGACGCGGAAGGCGATCCGGGTCGGGAAATTGGCCTTGATGATGCCGGTGATGACGTTGACCGAGGGGCGTTGCGTGGCCACGATCAGATGAATGCCGACGGCGCGTCCCATCTGCGCCAGCCGGATGACGTATTCTTCAACCTCGTTGCGCGAGATGATCATGAGGTCGGCCAACTCGTCGATGACGACGACGATCTGCGGCAGGAAGGGGAACTCTCCGGCCGCGCCGCGCCGGCGGGCGTCCTGAGCCCTCACGAGCGCGTTGTAGCCCTCCAGGTGGCGCACGCCGACCCCTTCCAGCATGCGCGCGCGAAGGTCCATCTGTTGGACCACCCAGGCCAGCGCCGAGGCGGCCTTCCGCGGCTCGGTCACGACGGGGACCAGCAAGTGCGGAATCCCCTGATACATGGAGAGCTCGACGCGCTTGGGGTCGATCATCACCATCTTGATCCGGTCGGGCGGGTTGCGGAACAGGAGCGAGGAGATGATCCCGTTGATGCAGACGGATTTGCCGGAGCCGGTCGCCCCGGCGATCAAGACGTGCGGCATCATCGCCAGGTCGGCGATGACGGCCTCCCCGGAAATGTTCTTGCCCAGGGCGAACGCCAGCGGCGCCCTCGAACGCTGAAATTCCTCGCTCGCCAGAAGCTCCTTGAGCATCACCGGGTTGGTGCGTTTGTTGGGGACCTCGACGCCGACGGCGGCCTGGCCCGGGATCGGCGCGAGGATGCGGACCTGCTGAGCCCGGAGCGCCATCGCCATGTCGTTCTCCAGCGCCAGAATCCGACTGACGCGGATGCCGGGGGCCACTCGCAGGGCGAACCGCGTGACGACCGGCCCCTGGATGACCTCGGTGACCTCTACGGCGATCTTGAACTGGGCCAGCGTCTCTTCGATCCGCCGGGAGAGACTCTGGGCCTCCTCCTCGCTCATCCGGTAGTTGGTCGGCGGAGGATCGGCCAGGAGATCGAGGCAGGGAATCTGGTAAGCGCTGGGGAATAGCCCCAGTTCCGGTTGAATCGACGGGGGGCGACGTTCCAGCTTGGCCCCTTCGATCGCCCCGAAGTTCGCCCCCCCCGGCGTTCCACGGCGCGTCCCCTCCCATTGCTCTCCCTCGGCCCCGGCCCGACGCGGGACGTCCTCGTCACGCCGCCCGGCGAGGCCCTCTCCCTCCTCGTCGTCTTCCTCACGGTCATCTTCGATGAGCCGGCCGTTGACCTCGTCCAGCTCCAGAAGACGCAATTCGCCGATGGGCGCAGAGGAGATGACCCGGCCAAAGGGCCGCTCCCGGCGGAACTCAATCCTGGCCAGAAAGCCCCGGAGGGGCCGCAGCGACAAGGCCGAGCCGAGGGCTCGGCCGGCGCCCGCCAGCCAGGCCGGGACGCGCGGCCTGAACTCGGGCAGCAACCACCGGAGCGGGCGGAGCAGGAAGCGGCCCATCTCGCGAACCAGGCGTTCGGTGAAGAGCACGAGCCCCAGGATCGCTAGGCCGTAGAACGTCACCAAGGCGCCGGCCGTCCCCAGATAACGCGGCGCGTTCAGCCCGCGGGGATCGATCAGGAAGCCGCCGACGATCCCCCCGGCTTCGAACATGGCCTCGCGTTCTCCGGCCGTTCGCAGGTTCATGTGGATCGTGAACAAAGCGCAGATCGAAACCAGCAGCAGGGCCGCTCCCGCCGCCCGGGCGCCCGATCGCATGCGGCCGGCCAGCGGCGGCGCGCCCACCAGCGCCAGCAGCGCGTCCAAGGCCAGAATCCCCGGCACGACATAGGCCACGTAACGACCCAACACCAGACGCAGCGCCGAGGCCAGGGCCGCTCCGACCGAGCCCGCCCACGGTGGATCGGCGGCCGCCGAGACCAGGGCCAGAAGGATCAACGTGGCCGCGACGGCTTCAAGGATGCCGACTATCTCGCGCCCGAAGAAGCGCCTTTGGGGGACTGAAAGCGAGGATAGGTCGACGGGAGGAAACATCAGCGGCAATGACCAGCGTCATCGGCCCCAAGTGCGGTCAGGGCCTCGGCGTCAACGGCGAGCCCCCCTCCCCGGGCTCGGCCTTCCATCCTACTCCAGCCCCCTCGGCCAGGGGCAAGGGCTAATTCCCGTTCCACCGGGAGGTCGGGTCGACGCTCTGCGGCCAGCGGACCTAAACAGAGCTTGACGGGAAGGCCTCAGCGACGTAGTCCACGCTCGGCTTGTGCCCCCGGCGCTCGGCGGGCGGCTTCGGAGCGCGACCTGGAGCTTTTCACCCTCCTGGAGAGCCGGGTTCAAGGTCCGGATCAGGAGCAAACAGGTCGCTTCCCGGTGATCGCGCCGGTGTGGTAGCTTGGCCCTTGGCGGCGGACGCGGGATGGGACGGGTCTCCTCGCTCAGGGTCTTGGGCCCGGACCCGTCTCTACCCCCGGTTTGGACCCCGGATCGCTCACCCATTCGCAGCCGAAAGCAGGTCTCGACGTTCTTGAGGCGCCGTCGGGCTGAGAACAAGGGGCAAATGTCCCTCCGGGGTCGAACGCGAAGCGCCGTGGCCGGGGGGTTGATCCTTCTGTCGGCGATCTGCCTCTCTCCACGCGCCGCGATGGCGTGGCCGGAACCGACCTCGCGCTACGTCGCGCCGACGGGGACCGACGCCGGGGATTGTTCCAACGCCTCGACCCCTTGCCGGACGATCGCTTACGCCTTGGGCCAGGCCGGCTCCGGCGACGTCCTTAAATTGGGCCGGGGGACTTATCCCGAGCTGGTTCTCATCGAAAAGACGGTTACGATCGAGGGGGACTATGCGGCGCCGGGCTTCACGCGTCCCTCGCCGGTCGATCCCACGCGCACGGTCCTGACGGGGTCGCTCTCGGGCCGGCCGTTGACGATCAACGGGGCCGTCACCGTGACGCTGGACGGGCTGCGCCTGACGGGGGGGGACGCCACCAGTCACGCCTCGCCGGATGCGACCTACCGCGGCTATGGCGGAGCCGTCCTCGTCGCCGGAGGAGCGACGCTCTACGGCATCGATCTTCAGATCGACAACAACGTGGCCCGGACGGACGCCCTGGGGGGAGCCGGCTTCGGCGGAGGGCTGGCGATCCGGGACGGCGAGGCCGACCTGGCCCGCGTTGACTTCTTCGACAACACGGCCAAGAGCGCCGGAGGCGGGACCGGCAGCAACGGCTTCGGCGGCGGGGTTTACGCCGCGGGCAATGCCGGCTCCGGCCGCGCCGTCCTGACCCTGCGCGATTGTTTCTTTGAAAATAATATCGCTCTGGATTCGCCGACGGCGATCGGCGTCGGGTCCGGCGGCGGCTTGCACCTGGGCCCGAGCGTCGATACGCGGCTTTATCTGGAATACAACGAGTGGGTGACCAACGTCGCCCGGAGCGCTGCGGCCTCGGCCGGGGACGGCTTTGGCGGCGCCATCGCGATTGACACCGGGACCCTCGGCGGCCAGATCGAGGCCGCGGGTGATTTTTTCGACAGTAACGTCGCCAATGCGTGCGACGGGACGACAACCACCGAGGCTGCCCGCGGCGGCGGGCTCTATTTCCGCGGCGCCACCACCGGCACGCCGACCACCGTCGTCTTGAGCAGCGTCACCTTCCGGGACAACGCCTCCAAAACCGGCACGGGCCTGGCAACGGGCGAGGGAGGAGGCCTCTTCGGTCAGAACGGCTCGCTCACGATCTATGGGGGGACATTCTACCGGAATTGGGCCGGCAGCAACGGTTCACGAGCCGGGGCGGGCGGCGGGATCGCGCTCGTGCAGGCCACGGGGGAGCTCGAGTCGGTCGCTTTTTTCGATAACGTGGCGCTGGTTCAAGGCGTCGCCCCCGTCCCCGCGCCCTCCGGGGTGGTCGCTCCGCAGGGGCGCGGCGGGGCGATCGCCGTCGCCAACAGCCTCTCGACCGAGGGACGCCTCCAGGTTACCAACGGCATCTTTGGGGACAACCGGAGCTCCGACTCGGGGACGTTCGATCGTCTCGGCGAGGCCGTATATCTCTTTAATCCGAACATCGCCGAAACGTCGGCGCTGATTTTCTCGACCGTGGCTAATGCGACGCTCAACCTGCAACGCGCCGTCCAGGTGGACGCGGGTAATCTCGCCGTCCGGAACGTCATCCTCGCCGGCTTTGGAACCGGCCTTTTCAACAACGGCGGTTCGATAACGGAGGAATACAACCTTTTCTCCAGCGTGGGCTCCCCGACGGCCGGGAGCCCCGCCGTCTCCAGCGGCGGAGGGAGTTTCGTCGGCGATCCGGCGTTCCTCGATCCCCCGAGTCGCGATTATCATATTGGAATAACTTCCGAGGCGATCGACCGGGGGGCCGATCGCGGGGTCTATTATGACATCGACGGCGAACCCCGCCCCATGATCAACGGTTTCGATATCGGCGCGGACGAATTTCCCCCGCCCCGGAATGATAACTGCCGCTCCGCGATCGTGATCGACGGTTCGGAGACCTACACGGGCGATACCACCTTCGCCACGACCCAGGGGCCGGTCGCTTCGTGCGATCCGACCTCCGGGAAAGATGTGTGGTACGTTTACACCCCGCGCACGAGCGGCCTGCTGACGATCTCGTTGTGCGGGGACAACTTCAATACGGTGCTCTCGATCCACGACGACTGCACGGGCGCCGGCGTGAACGAGCTGGCCTGCTCGAACGACCCCTGCGGCGTGAATCCTCAACAAGTTACGCTGAACGTCGTTGGGGGCAAAACGTTGTTTATCCGCGTGGCGGGGGCCGGCGGCGCGGGAGGAAGTTACACCTTGTCGCTCTCGGGTCCGTCGGGGACCATCCCGATCTACGAGGCGGAACCGAACGATAACCCGACCGACCCGAACGTCGCAACGTTTAACGTTATTCAGAACGAGCTCCTGGGGACGTTTTCGGAGAATCTGCCGCCGAGCCTGGATTACTGGGGATTCGCGGCCACGGCCGGGACGACGTACGTCTTCGACGGCCTCCCGTTCGATTGCGTGGATAACGGGAACGACCCGGACCTCGTGCTTACCATCTTTAACGGCGCCAATCAGCTCATCGCGGGCCCGGCCGACGACCGCGGCCGTTGCCTGACCGACGGCGGCCGCGAAACCCTCATGTGGACGGCCCCAACATCCGGTGACTTCTACTTCTCGATCGGCGAAGCCACCGCCACCTCCGATAGCGGCATCTCCTTCTATCGCGTCACCAGCGCCATCATGGGCGCGGCCACCCCTACCCCCACCCCGACGCCGACTCCCACGCCGACGCCCACGCCCACCCCGACTCCGACCCCGACACCTACTCCTACGCCGACCCCGACCCCGACGCCGACTCCCACACCCACGCCGACCCCGACCCCGACGCCGACCCCCACACCCACGCCGACGCCGACGGATGGCCCAACGGCCCCGACGGGGCTCACGGTGCGCCCCGGCGCCAATTCCGTGCTGATCCGCTGGAATCCAAATCCGGAATCGACCGTCGTTGGGTATCACATGTATCGAGACACGAATCCGGACGGGGCGTTCGCGCAGCGGCTCACCTCGACCCCCGTGCCGACGATCGAGTACACGGACGACGCGGTGACGCCGTTAACGGTTTATTACTACAAAGCGTCGGCGGTAACCAACGAGGGAATCGAGGGGCCCAGGAGCGCGCGATCGCCGAGCGCCACGCCGGGCTCGGTGACGGCGACGATGAGTAACGTGCGCGCCCCCGCCGGGGAGCGGGCCCGTCTGAGGGTCAATCTGGAAAACGCCACGGGGGTGATCGGCAACGGCATCCAGATCCGGATCACGTTCCCGACGAACCTCCTGAGCGCGCCCGCGCTCGAACGGACGATCCTGACGCAGAACTTCAACTTCTTTAATAACGTTCCGAGCCCCGGCCAGTTCTCGATCGTCGCCCTCAGCACGACCGCTCCCGCTATCACCGGTGAGGGTCACATTCTGAACGTCCTGTTCGACGTCAACCCGTCGGCCCAATTGGGCGAGACCGGCGACTTCACCTTCGCCGAAGTTAAACTGGCCACCTTGCGCGAAAACAAGCAGGGTCAGGAGGTGACCGTTGAGCTTCAGGTCGACTTCACCGATCAGGCGTCGTTCACGGTGGCCCGCAGCCGCATTCTTGGCGACATCGACGGGGACGAAGACGTTGACGTGGTCGACGCGCTGAACGCGCTGCGGTTCGCCACGAACAAAGCCACGCCGACGCCGCAGGAGCTTGACGCCGGCGACATCAACGGCGACAACGTGATCGACGCCGCCGATGTCACGCTCGTCCTCCGCCTCATCGTCGGCTTGCCGATCAATCCGGGGGCCGGGATGAGCGCGGCCGACCCGGAGCGGCTCACCGCGCCCGCCGGTTATCTGATCCGCCTGGACGGGCCGGGCCAGGAGGTCGCCGTCGGGGACGTCGTGACGGTTTCGATGTTCATCAACGACGCGACGTCACTGGCCGGGACCGATGCCATCGTCACTTTTGAACCTGATATCCTGCAATTGCTCAACCTCTTCCCCGGCACGCTCACGAGCAACCCCGAACAGCCCTTCACGGTCGATTTCAACCCGGCGGCGGGCATATTAACGATCTCGCTGTCGACGACGGCGGGGCTCTCGGGCGGGACGGGGACGTTGGTTACCTTCACGATGCGGGTGATCGGGGGAGCAGGCCGGCAGACGCTGGTCAATCTGGCCTTCGTCAAGCTGAGCGGCCAGTTCGGTCAAAACCTCGCCTGGAACAACTCGGTCGATAAGGAAGGGGCCTTCGTCCTCACGATCCGGCCGGCCAACGCCGCCCCTCGGACGTGGCGGCTTTATGACTGAGCCGGCGCGCGCCGCCGGGCGGGTCGGCGCGCCGGATTGCTTCCTCTGGGGTTAAGTTGATAGGATGGGGGGAGGAGCGGCGGACATGGCGCTGGCCACGAGCGAAACCATCGATCCGGGCCTCGATCTTTTCGGCGAGATCGAGCGGCTCAAGGCGGAGCTTCATGCCGTCATCCTGGCGCACTATTATCAGGAGCCGGACATTCAGGACGTGGCCGATCACGTGGGGGATTCGCTCGCGCTGGCGCGCCAGGCCGCCGCGACCGACGCCGACGTGATCGTATTCGCCGGCGTGCACTTCATGGCCGAGACGGCCAAGATTCTGAACCCCGGAAAGCAGGTGCTCGTGCCGGACCTGAGCGCCGGTTGCTCGCTGGCCGACGCTTGCCCGCCGGCGGCCTTTGAAGCCTTTGTCCGGGCGCATCCGGGCCACGTCGTCCTGACCTACGTCAACAGCTCGGCGGCCGTCAAGGCCCTGAGCGACGTGATCGTGACCTCGACCAACGCCGAGCGGATCGTCCGCAGCTTTCCGGAAGATCAGCCGATCATCTTCGCCCCGGACAAGAATCTCGGGGCCTATCTGAACCGCGTCACGGGGCGGCGGATGGTCCTTTGGGAGGGGACCTGCATCGTGCACGAGATGTTCAGCGAGCGGAAACTGCTGCAACTGAAAGCGCTTCATCCGCGGGCCCTCGTGATCGCCCATCCCGAATGCGAAGCGGCCGTGCTCCGGCACGCCGATTACGTCGGCTCGACGAGCGGGCTCATCGAGTTCGCGGCGTCGAACCCGGCCCGCGAGTTCATCGTCGCCACGGAGGTCGGCATCCTCCACGCGATGGCCAAGCGCGCCCCCGGCAAACGCCTTATCCCCGCCCCGCCGCGCAATCAATGCGCTTGCAACGAGTGCCCACATATGAAAAAGAACACGTTGGAGAAGGTCTATCTCTGCATGCGCGACCGGGCGCCGGAAATCACGCTCGACCCTGATCTCATCCGGCGCGCACGCCTCCCCCTGGAACGGATGTTCGCCCTCACGGGTTGAACGTTCGGCTCGGAGGATGGGAGAGGGGCCGATCCGGTTGGGAATCCGATACAGGCCGCCCGGCGGCGAGGGTTGAAAAGGGACCCACCAGGACGCGAAGAGATGAAACATACTTTAACCATGGACCGATCGCGGCGAGACCGTAGTCCGAAGATACATTTTTATGTTATTTTGATGTCTTTCCGTTCTTGCGTCAGTGGGGGGAGTCATCATTCGCAGCGCTCACCGCGCCGGCGCGGGCGGCGTTGACGATGGCTCAGCAACACCTGCCCCTGCCGGCCGCCCAGAAGCCGACCCCTCTGCCCGAGGGCTTTCTCTTGTCGGTGCTGGTGCCCGTCTATAACGAGGCGGGGACGCTGGAGACGCTCCTGAGCCGGGTCGAGGCGGTCGCGCTGCCGAAAGAGATCGTCGTCGTGGACGACGGCTCGACCGACGGCACGCGCGAGGTCCTTCAGCGGCTGGCGGACGAAGGGCGGCCCGGGCTGCGAGTTTTTTTCCACGCGCGGAACCGCGGCAAGGGGGCGGCGATCCGGACGGCGATCGGCGAGGCGCGGGGGACGCATTGGGTCATTCAGGATGCCGATCTGGAGTACGACCCGGACGATTACCCGACGCTGCTGCGGCCGATCCTCGAGGGCAACGCCGACGTCGTTTTCGGGTCCCGTTTCAAGGGTTCCGGCCGGGTTTTCCTGTATTGGCATTACGTGGGGAATAAATTCCTGACGGGCCTGACGAACGCACTTTATGGCTGTAATCTTACGGACATGGAGACGTGTTACAAATGCTTTCGCCGGGAAGTGTTCGACAAGATCAAGCTCCGGTCGGACCGCTTCACGATCGAACCGGAAATCACGGCCAAGGTGTTTAAGAGCAAGTTCAAGGTTCACGAAGTCCCGATCCGCTATAGCGGTCGCGATTTCCATGAAGGAAAAAAGATCACGTGGCGAGACGGTCTGGCGGCCATCTGGGCTCTCGTGAGATTCAGGTTCAGGGATTGACCGGCGAGCCCGATCCGCACGCCGCCGAGGCCGCCGACCGGCGCCCGATCCGCCCGCTGCCGCCGTGGGCGTTGCTTTTGACGGCGCTGGTGGCGGGGTTGCCGTGGGCGCGGCTGCCGCTCGCCGCCACGCGCGATCCGTTCGCCGATCCGAAGTGGCCGCTCTTGGCCGGCGCTTTGGCCGTCTGGCTGGCGATGACGCAACGGTCGGCGGCGCGGCGCCGCGTCGGACCCTTCGAGCTCGCTTTGGGTCTGATCGCCGTCGGCCTTGTGATCTCGGTCTTATTTTCTCCAGCGCCCCGGCTCGGGCTCAGACTCGCGCTGCGTGAGGGGTTGTTCCTCGTCCTTGCGTTTCGGTTGGCCGAGCTCGCTGTTTCCCGCGGTTGCGTACTCGGACTGTTCGGGGCTTACGCAGCCTCGGCGGCGGCTCAGGCGGCTTTGACGTTGTATCAGTGGTTCCCCGGCGGTCCGCCGCCCAACGGGCGCATGGCCATGTGGGGAACGCTCGGCAATCCCGAATACGTCGCCGGATGGATGGCGCCGGCGTTGGCCGCGGCGATGGCCTGGCTGGCGCACGGGGCCTCCGCGCCGAGCCGCCGATGGGCGCTGGGGGGGGCGGTCATGCTTATCGGCGCCGCGCTCTTCTTGAGCGGCGGGCGGGGCGGCGCGCTCGGCGCGGTGACCGGCGCCTTGGCCGGCATCTTTGTCGGGCGGCGGGGCGGGGCCGCCGAGCGTGGGCGGGCTCGGCCGAGACGTCGCTGGGAACGTCTGGCCTCGCCGTTGGGGGCGGGGCTCGTCGGTTTGTTGGTGTTGGTGGGCGCGCTGGCGCTCGTTCTCGGCCCCGAGACCCGGCGGCAGACGCTGCTTGGCCGGCTGGCCGAACTGGCCGATCCTTACAGTCTTTCGACGCGCCACCGCGTGGGCTTGATGGTCGTCACGTCGCGGATGATCGCCGAGCAGCCGATCGTGGGCGTGGGACCGGGACGATTCGGGGCGGCCTTCGATCAGGCCCGAGGCGCGTTGGCGCGGGAAAGTCCGACGCTCGGCCCGTGGGTGTTCAATGATTTGATGCGTGACTACACGGCCACCGAGGCTCACTGCGATCCGCTGCAGTGGTGGGCCGAGTACGGCCTTCTGCCGCTCGTGGGGCTTTTGACGCTGCTGACGGCGGGGATCGGCAATCCGCTCCGGCGGCTACGGACCGAGGCGGGCGGCATCGAGGACCGGCTGATCCTGGCGGCGCTGGTCGCTCTGGCCGTGGTCATGCTCTTCAGTTTTCCGCTGCATCGGCCGGCCCGGGCCACGACGTTCTGGGTTCTGATCGGTCTTTCCCAGGCGAGCGGCCGCCGCGCCCCGTCGAGTTAAAGAAAAGCCTCACCCGGAGGCAAAGACTCGAGGAAAAGCGGGCGCTGGAGCCCCTCGGGTCCTTGCTTCCTGGGGGCTGCCGTTTCGAGAGTTGGTTTTACTTCCCTTCTTCGCCCGGGTGGTAAGCGGCCACGGTGTTGGCGAGGACGTCCGGCCAATCGAACCACGCCGGTTTGAACTGTCGGCGGGAATAGAGCTGGGCCTGATCGAAGAAATGCGGCGAGCCCGGGTGAGCGCTCTGGCCGAACGGCAGGAGCGTCTCGGCCTTGATCTTCTCCCCGAATTCATAGACCGCCACGAAGGAGTGCCCGACCGCTCCGTAGCGCCGTTTGCGTTCCGGCGTGGCCGGCGTGTAGTAGGTGTTGAAGACGACGCCGAGCGGACCGGGCGCGCCGAGGCAGGGGACGCTCTCGGCGGCGTCGCTGAAGGGGATGAGGGCGGCGTCGGCGTAGTTGGCGTGGCGTTGCAGCCGGCGCGTTTCTCCCCACGGAACGCGCCAGTCCCCATAGAGCCCCTGGAGCGCGTCGGCGGCCCGGACGAGCGCCTCGAACCGGGCGTCCGGGTCCTCGACGTAGGGGGCGCGCAAGGTTTCGGCGGGGTACCCCGGCCCATAGAGTTCGTCATACCATTGGGCGCAGAGCGTGGCCTGCGTCGAATCGGCCGTGACCTTGCAATCCCAGTCCAGGAGGTGATCCAGGTAGGGGCGGACGCGGGCGGCCAGATCGGGCCGACGGAGGGCGAGGGGCTCCAGGGCGCGGGCGTAGCGGGGGAGTTCCGTGAGCGGCCAATAGAGCGTGGTGTCGAAAGCCAGGCGCTGCCAATCCTCGAAAGTGACATCGCGGGCATCCCGCAACAGCATGCGGGAGACCTTGGCCCGCCGTTTGTCGTCATTCTGGTCCTCGGCCAGATAGGGAGGAAAATCGCGGGGCGAGGGGTTGCCGTCGTCGGTGGTGGTGAAGGGGGAGGAGTTGCAATTCTGAACGTAGCCGGAGGGGGGGTTCAGAATCTGGGGGAGTTCGTCGAAAGCGTGCAGGCCGTTCCATTCGGCGGCGGGATCGGCGCCGTCGACCGGGCGGGTCCAGTCCAACCGGGGATCGCGGCGCGGGACGGCTCCGTTATAGACGTAGAAGATGTTGCCGTCGGCGTCGGCATAGACGGTGTTGAACATCATGAGGCTGAGGGCGCTCATGGCCGTCTTCCATTGCTCAAAATTCCGCGCCTTGATCATGGCGAGCGTCTGGCTCAGGCGGTCCCCCTCGAAAAGTTGGGCGATCCGGACGGCGATCCAGCGTTGATCATCTTCTTTGACGACCAGCGGCCCGTGATGGCTCTTGCGGAATCGGTAGCGGCTTTCTTCGACGCCGTCGGCCGTGCGAACGCGAATCGTCTCGGCCCATTCGGTCGCCTGGCGGTAACCCTCCCCGTAGCGATACTGAAGGGGGTTTTTCGGGTCGTCGAAGGTGACCCGAAAGGCGTCGGCCACGTCGGGCTCATTGACCGTATGCGACCAGCCCAGACGCTCGTTGTGGCCGATGCTCGGCAACGGCGAGCCGAAAAAGCCCGCCCCGGCGAAATGGAGTCCCTCGCCGCTTTTGAGGTGCGCCTCATACCACTGGCCCGAGCCGAAGAAGGGCTGATGCGGGTTGACGAAGAGCATGGCGCGGCCGGACCGGGTTCTGGCCGGGCCGATCGCCCAGGCGTTGGAACCGGTCGGCTCCGGCGCCCGCAGATCGCGGGTGTTGGGCCGCCCGACGTGAGCTTTGCCGTAAACGAACCCCAGCAGCGTCTGGCGAGAGAACGCCAGCACCATCCAGGGTTCAAATTCGCGGATCAGCCGGGGGACTTCTTCCGGATGGCGGGCCAGATAATAGTTAAGCCCGGCCACGTAGGCTTCGTAGAGGACTTTAAGCTCGGCATTGACGGCCGCGTAGTCCGCCCGGCTGCGCGGGACGATCTCAAAGGTCCGATTGAGCAGGTCCGACCCCAGACCGGCTTCGCCGACCACTTCGGCGTAGCGTCCGATGGCCTGCAGGTACGTGTCCTCGATCTGCCAGAAGTAATCCTCGGCCTGGGCGTAAGCGTAGCCGAAGACGACGCCGGCGTTGGTGGGGGCTTCGATGTGAGGGACGCCGAACCGATCCCGATGGATCGTCGTTTGCGCGGCGAGCGCCGGGGCCTCCAGGGCGCGGGCGCTCGAAGCGCCGAGCGTTAAGAGGGCGACGATCAGCAGTCGTCGCCGCCGCATCGTCCGGTCCGCCTGAAACGTCCACATGGCCGCTCCTCCTCGCGGGTTCCTGCGGTTGACTTTGCCGTCCGAGCTTGACCCAAGGGCGCCCGCCTGGCAAGGCGGAACTGAGGGGCGGGGACTCTAGAAGCCTCGCCCCTGGACGCGATAGAGGTCGCCGCGGCTCCAGAGGCCGTTGGTCGGGTCGTAGGTGACGTCAATGAGAGCCGCCGGAGGATTCCACATGTAGGGGAAGTCGCTGACGATGTCGTAGAGACGCTCGACGCGGGGGCTGATCTGGCCCGGTCCGTCGGGGGCGTTCTCATCCCGGTCCGGTCCCAGGCTGAAGAGAATCCATCCCATGTTGCTGGCATGAGCGAAGTAACCGAGGGAGCCGCCGCGCGTCCCCGCGAATGGATCGGTCTCGAACCGGAGAAGGTACGGCACGGGCGTCGTCAATGACGCCAGCGGCCTGAGGGAGTCCGGCTCGGCGGGGCGGCCTCCGGCCAGGCGGAAGGTCACCAGTCGGGCGGCGCCGCTCCTTTGGGAGGCGAAGGCGTTGATCGTCAAGACCCCGGCTTCGATCTGCGCCCGCTGCGGCGGCTGCCAGAGTTGCTGGGCGGGGTATTCGCGCGTTCGGCCGACGGCGGCCCCGCACGCTGGATAGAATTCGTGGTCCAGGCGGTAACTTTCGAGCGCGATGGCCGTCGCGCGCATTCGATCCTGCGCCTGAGCCAGCGCGGCCCGTTCGCGGCCTCGGAGCCACGATGGTCCCACGGCCATCGCCAGGACGGCCCCCATGAGGAGGCCGGTAAGGAGCTCGGCCGGGGTGGGCCCTCGCAGGAAGAAGGGGATCGACGCCGATTTCATCCTCGAAGCCTCGGTTTCAGAGAGAACCGGACGTTCGAAGCCGCTCGCGGGCGATCCAGGCGGCCCCCAGGGCCCCGGCGTTGTCTCCCAGACGGGCGAGCGCCACCTCGACCTGGGCCATGGAGGCCTCGTAGACCCGGCGCTGGACGGCCTCGCGCACCGGACGAAGGTATATCTCGCCGAAGGCCGTGGCCATCCCGCCGCCGAGGACGATCAGCTCGGGGTTCAGGAGGTTCGCCGCTGACCCGAGGGCCGCCCCCGTCCAGCGAATCGCCCGATCGATGACGCGGCGGACGAGCGGATCGCCCTGGTCGTAAGCCTCGCGGAGGGCCCCGGCCCGCGTCGAGAGCGAGCCGTCGGGTTCCCGGCCCAGGGTGCACGTTTCCCCGGCGACGACGGCGGCGGCGATGTCTCGAACAATCGCCGCCCGCGAAGCGATCGCCTCGAAACATCCCTGGAATCCGCAGTCGCACCGGGGGCCGTCGGGGTCCAGGCATAAGTGGCCGATCTCGCCGGCGGCGGAGGTGGCTCCGGCGTAAAGCCGCCCGTCCAGAATCAAGCCGGCGCCGATGCCGGTGCCGATGAAGACGCCGAGGAGGTGGTGCTTGCCGCGTCCGGCCCCGAACTGGTGTTCGGCATAGGCCCCAAGATTGACGTCGTTGTCGATGGTCGTCGGGATTCTGAATTCATCCTCGACGAAATCCCGGATGTTGAACTGTCGCAGGTTGAGATTGGGGGCCAGATCAATGAAGCCGGAGCGGGGATCGACCGTCCCCGGGATCCCCATGCCCAGGCCGCGCACCGCCGACGGCTCCAACCCCGCCCGTTCCAGCAGATCCCCGATCACCGAGGCGATCCGTTCCAGGACGCGCTCCGGCCCGCGCGCGGCCTGAGTCGGTCGCTTCACCTTGGCCAGGATGCGACCGTCGCCGTCCAAGACCAGGCCGAGGATTTTCGTCCCCCCGACGTCAACCCCGATGACGTGCTGGTCGCTCAAGGGCTCAGAGGCGTCCATGGGCGCGGCGGGGGCCGGAGCGTAACCCCGCGCCCGGCCCTCCTTACGTCATTGTGCGGAACAACTCCTCCGGCGGGCAAGCGGCGCCCGCCGCCCCTCAGAAGCGCTGGCCCGCCAGCTTGCCGAGGACGGAGAGCGCCAGCCCGAGCGCCAGCAGCCCGACGCTGCCCAGGAGGGCCGTCGCCGGGTTAAGTTGAGGCCGGTCAGCCCATTCGACGATCACGCGGGAGAAGGCCGCCAGAGCCGCCCCGACGACAACCAAGGCCGGCCCGAGCGTCCGAGAAGAGAAGGCCGAGATGACGAGGCCGATCCCCGCCACCAGCCCCAGCATCGTTCCGCCCCATCCCCAGCCGAAATAGCCCTCAGCCGTCAGCAGACCGCCGAGGGTGGGGAGCTGAACGTCCTGGGTGGCCGCCAGGCTCGCGCTCCAGGCGCCGAGCATCGCCAAGCCGGCCACGGCGCGCGCCAGGCGGAAGGCGAACGCCCAACGGCGACGGCTCGGACGGGCGAGCCGGGCCTGCTCGGCGAGAGCGCGGCGCTGAACGTCGCGGGCCTGCTTGCGCGGGTCGGCGGCGAGGATACGCGTGGCGGCTTCGGCGGCTTGACGGGAGGCTTCGGCGGCGCTGACGCCGGCGGCCTTGAGCCGGCGCGCCTCGACGCGGGCCAATTGGCGCCGTTCGCGAGCCGTCCGGCGGGCTTCTTCCACGGCGTCCAACCAACGGGCGATCGGGTCGCGCAAGACGGCGTGCTTGCGGCGGGGCTTGATTTTATCGGCCGCGGCCCATTTGCCCCGGGCGAGGATCATGGCTTCGTAGCCGAAAAGCTCCTCGAAGAAGGCTTCCCAGACCTCGCCGCTGAAGCGGCAGGCGAAATCCTGGAGGGCTTCCTCGGCCACGCCCCGCAGGCGGAGTTCCTTGAGCAGAGCCTGCGTGGTCGCGATCGGCTCGGCCCGCTCGGCCCGCAGCGGCTTCAGGACCAGCCTTTCATAGGCCACGGCGAGGCCGACGCCGACGGCCCCCACCAGGATCCAGGGAATCCACCAGCCCAGGACGTAGAGCGCCCCGGCGCCGAGCACCGTTCCGCCGAGAACGACGGCCCAGCTCTTGAGCGGCATGCCGAAGAACAGGCTGCGGACGCGTCGGAAGAAGTAACCTTTGCCGCGAACCCCGTCGATCACGAAGTGCGCCGCCGGCGCCAGCGCCGCCAGCCCGATCGTTCCCCCCAGAAGCCCCAGATTACGGAGCAAGACGGCCACCACCGTGAGGCCGCCCATCATGGCGAAAAAGCCGGTCAGCGCCAGACGCCGACGCCGGAGCGAGGGGGCCGCCTGATACCGGGCGGCTTCGGCTTCCAGGATCGCCACGTGCTGATCGCGCGGGCGATAAGGCCCCTTCTCGCCCCCCACCCCGAGGTAGGCTTCCAGATCGCCGATGACCGCCTCCATGTCCGGATAGCGTTCTTCGGGTTGTTTGGCCAGCATCCGCTCGATGATGCGGCTGAAAGTCGGCGGGACGCCGCGGACGTGGACCGTGAGCGGCGTCAGCGGTTCATTGAGATGTTTGCTGATCAGCTCAAAGGCCGTCGTCCCCTGGTAAGGGGCCGCTCCGGCGCAGAGGTAATAGAGCGTGCAGCCGAGAGAGTATTGGTCGGCGCGGGTGTCGACGCTTCGGGCGTCGCGGGCCTGCTCGGGGGCCATGTAAGCCGGCGTGCCCATGGCGACGCGATGAGCCGTCAGCTCGGGCGAGCTTTCCCGCAGGAGGCTCTCGCGGTCCAGGGCCTCGCGGCCGTCGGTTTCCACGTCCCGGAGGCGTTTGGCCAGGCCCATGTCGGCGATCTTGACGACGCCCTGATCGTTGACGAGGAGATTGGCCGGCTTGATATCCCGGTGGATGATGCCCCGCTCGTGGGCGTACTTGAGCCCGCGCGCGGCCTGGAGGGCGAAGCCGGCGGCGTCGTCCAGCCGGAGCCTTCCGTGGCGGCGGATCATGTCGCCGAGCGTCTCGCCCGGGACGTACTCCATGGCGATGTAGTAGAGGTCTCCCTGGTTCCCCACGTCGTAGACCTGGACGACGTTGTGGTGATTGAGCTGAGCGGCGCTCAAGGCCTCGCGCGTGAAGCGGGCCATCAGCTCGGCGCTGGCCGCCCAGCGCGCGGGGAGAAGCTTGAGCGCCACTTTGCGGTCGAGCGAGAGCTGGTGAGCCAGAAAAACGGCCCCCATGCCCCCCGCGCCGAGCAATTTCTCGATCCGATAGCCATCGACGACCCGGCCAAGGAGATGGGCCATGTCCCTCGGGCCCGACCCTCCGGCGGGAGTTTCCCCTGGAGCGGGCGGCGCGGCGGCGGCGGCCGCCGACGGCCCGGCGGCGGGCCTCAGCCCTTCGGCGGAGACGCCGGCCGGCTCCGGCAGGCGGGTCGGGGCGTCCGAAGGGTCCTCCGCCGTCGGCAGGACGGTCGGCTGCGCCTCCTCGAAGACGTCGAGGCGCCCGGCGCAGCGTGGGCACCAGACGGAGGATTGTTCCTCCATCAGGTCCTCTTCCCAGTCATGGCCGCAGTGGGGACAGCGGAGCAACATGGCGATCGGCGCGCGGCGTCAGCTCAAACGGGTCCCTCGCGAGGGCTCGTCCGGGTCACTCGACGAAGCTGAAGACGGCCGAGGCGAAGAGGGGGACGATGAGTTCGAGCGGGCCGGCGACGTGCCAGGCAGCCGCTTGGCCCGGCAAGTCGGCGACCGGCGCGACGGGCTTGCCTAAGCGGGCGACGCCGAACCCGGCCGGTTCGGCTCCCAGATTGCGCGCCGCCCCGAAGGCGTTGGTGAAGACCTCGGCCAGCGCCGCCGAGCCGTGCGTCGCCACGACCAGCCCCCCCTCGTTGAGCCCCTCGATCCGCCCCGCCAGAAGCTGCAAGTCCTTAAGGCTCCCCTTGCCGAGCATGGCCCCGTCGGCCAGGGGGTGGCGATGGAACCCGTCGACGCCGAGGGTCAGGTGCACGGTGCAGGGGACCATGCGCGCGGCGCAGGCGGCCATCAGACTTTGCTGGAAGTGCTTGGGCTGGCGATCCAGGATGCCGCGCCCGAGGCACTCCCCCAGGCCAAACCCCCGCTTGACCCCTTCGTTGATGATGCCGTTCATCCCTTCGCCCGTTTCGCGCGTCAGGCCGTAGAGGCCGTCCTCAAGGCCAGGCTGAAGGTCCTCGCGGGCGGCTCCGTTGACGGCCAATTCGTAATCCAGAAGCGCGGCCGTCCCGGTGAGGGCGAGCGTTCGGATGAACCCCCGGTGGATCAGCCGGACGAGCAGCGGGGAAAGCCCGGCGTCGATGGCACGTTCGTCGATCAGCCAGATGAGTCCGCGGTGAGCGAGGGCGGCCTGGGCCGTGGCCTCGGCGGCGGCCAAGAGATCGTGGGCGGCGCCCAAACGGGGCAACGTCCGCAGGAAGGCCATCACCGGTTGGGTCGGCTCCGGCGGGAGCCCCTGCATCTGAACGTTGAGGCGACAGAGGCGCTGGCGCAGGCTGGTCGTGCGTAGCAGCGACAGATCGAGAGGCTTCTGTCGGAAGATCATTGACGGAGGCCCGCCGGCGTCGGGCGATTCCCAGTGAACCACTCGGCGGGCGCGAACACAAGCCGCGCGCGGCGGCGGCCGGCCTGGCGGCTTGTCCGCGTCGGTCCCTCGTCGTTGGCCGGGGCCGCTCAGGCCCCCTGCGGCGGACGGCTCAGCCCGAACTCCTCGTGGACGGCGCCGACGGCGGCCTCGCCGGCCTCGGGGTCGATCAGGCAGGAGATGCAGATTTCGGAGGTCGAGACCATGTCGATGTTGATGCCGGCGCGGGCCAGGGCGCGGAAGACGCGGCCGGCCACGCCGGCGTGGGACTTCATCCCGACGCCGACGACCGAAACCTTGGCGATCCCTTCGTCGGCAGCGACGCCGAGCGCGCCGATCGCCCGGCAGGCTTCCTCGGCGATCCGATGAGCCTGGCGAAAGTCCTCGTGTTGAACGGTGAAGGAGATGTCATTGCGGCCGTCGGAGCCGACGTTCTGGATGATCATGTCCACCGGAATGTTGGCCTCGCCCAGCCGGGTGAAGATCTCGGCGGCCATCCCCGGCCGATCCGGCACCCCCAGGACCGACAGCTTGGACTCGCCCCGTTTGAGGGCCACCCCGCTGACGACGAACTGTTCCATGTTCTCGTACTCCCGGACGACGAGCGTTCCCGTCCCCCGATCAAAGCTCGAAAGCACCCGCAGCGGCACGGCGTAGTTCTTGGCCAGCTCGACGGAGCGATGATGCAGCACCTTGGCCCCGACGCTCGCCAGCTCGAGCATCTCGTCATAGGTGATGCGCCGAAGCTTGCGCGCCTGCGGGACGATCTTGGGATCGGCCGTATAGACGCCGTCGACGTCGGTGAAGATGTCGCACCGGTCGGCCTTGAGCGCGGCGGCCAACGCCACGGCCGTCGTATCGGACCCTCCCCGCCCCAACGTCGTGATCTCCTGGTCCTGCGTCACGCCCTGGAAGCCGGCGACGATGACGATCCGGCCATCCCCCAACGCCCTGCGGAGCTTGGCGTCGTTGATGTGAACGATCCGGGCCCGTCCATACTTGGGTTCGGTCTCAATGCCGACCTGCGGCCCGGTGAAGCCGATCGCCCGGCGGCCCAGGGCGTTGATGGCGATGGCCAGAAGGGCGACGGAGACTTGCTCCCCCGTGGCCAGAAGGAGATCGACCTCGCGCGCGGGGGGATCGGGCGAAAGCTCGTGGGCCTGGCGGAGCAGATTGTCCGTCGTCTTGCCCATGGCCGAAACGACGACCACGACCGCCGAGCCCCGATCGTATTCCTCGATCACGCGGCGGGCGACGTTGCCGAGGCATTGCGCATCGGCCACCGAGGAGCCGCCGAATTTCTGAACCACAATCGCCATGCAGGTTGCCGGGGGGCCGGCTCTTAAACCCCATAGTGTCGCCGACCCCGTCCGGTGGATTCAAGCCTGAGGCTGAAACTCACTTCAGCGCGCCGCCGCGATAGCCTTCGAAAAACGCCCCGCGCAGAAGCCAGAAGACCGCCAGCGGCGGCACGGCGGCCGCGCAGGCTCCCGCCGCCAGCAGCCCCACGTCCGGGCCGAACTCCGATTGCGCCAGATAGGCCAGACCCACCTGCACCGTGAATCGACTCTCCGAATGCAGAATCACCACCGGCCAGAAGAAATCCCCCCAGTAATGCTGAAAGGCCAGAACGCCCAGAACGGCCAGCGCCGGGCGGGTCAAGGGAAGGACGACGTGGCGGAACGTTCCCCACGCCCCGGCCCCGTCCAGCCGCGCCGCTTCCAAGAGACTATCCGGCAGCGTGAGCATCGATTGACGCAGAAGGAACACGCCGATCGCGTCGCCCAAACCCGGCAACAGGAGCCCGGCGAAGGTATCGGCCAGCCCCGCGCGGCTCATGCCGAGGAAGAGGGGAACGAGCGTGACCTGCCGCGGGATCATGAGCGAGAGGAGAATCAGCGCGAAGACCACCGTTCGGCCGCGGAACCGCCATTTCGCCAGCACGAAGGCGGCCATGGCGTCCGCGAGCAGATGAAACCCCACGGAGAGGCACGCCACCGCGCCGCTCACGATCACCCAACGCGAGAACAACGGGGCCGAGCCGGCCAGCCTCCGCCAGGGCCCGCCCACCACCGGCGGGCCCTCGCCCCCGGGGCCGAGCCCGCCCGAGGCCGAGAGCCCGACCATGTAGATCAAGGGGAAGAGATCGAGAACGGCCAGCAGGCTCAAGCCGGCGATGACCGTCAGCAGCGCGCGGCGGGACATCGTGGCTCCCGGTCGGTCGGGCCTCCGCGCTTGCGCGGCGGGGCGGCATTACCGCCGTTGGATCATCCGGGCCAGTCGCGGGGCGAAGTAGGTCAGATAGAAGTCCGCGCCGGCGCGTTTGATGGCGAGCGCCGCCTCCCAGATGATCCGTTCCTCATCGAGCCAGCCGTTGAGCGCCGCCGCCCGGATCATCGCGTATTCGCCCGAGACCTGGTAAGCCGCCAGCGGAACCGAGAAGGTCCGCCTCAAGGAGGCGAGCACGTCCAGATAGGGCATCGCCGGCTTGACCATCAGGACGTCGGCCCCTTCCAGAAGGTCCTGCCGCGCTTCTTCGAGGGCCTCGCGCGCGTTGCCCGGGTCCATCTGATGGGACTTCCGGTCGCCGAACTTGGGGGCCCCTTGGGCCGCGTCCCGAAAGGGGCCATAGAAAGCCGAGGCGTACTTGACGGCATAGGCCAGGATGGGGAGGTCGGTCATTCCGTGCGCGTCGAGCGTCTCTCGGATGACGCCGACGCGGCCGTCCATCATGTCCGAGGGGGCGATCACGTCGGCGCCGGCGCGGGCCTGGGAGAGCGCCGTGCGGGCCAGAAGCTCGAGCGTGGGATCGTTGGCCACTTGCCCTTCGGCCGAGAGGACGCCGCAATGGCCGTGGCTGGTGTATTCGCAGAGGCACGTGTCGGCGATGAGCAACAACCGATCGCCGAGGGCCGCCTTGATGGCCCGAAGCGCCCGCTGAACGATGCCGTCCTCGATCCAGGCTCCGCTCCCTGCCTCGTCCTTGCTTTCGGGGAGGCCGAAGAGAATGACGCCCGGGATGCCGAGGTCCGCCACGGCGCGGCACTCTTCAACCAGTTCATCGACTGAGAGATTGTAAACCCCGGGCATCGAGGGGACTTCCTTGCGGACGCGCTCGCCCGGGCAGACGAACAGCGGATAAATCAGGTCGTCCACCTGGAGGGAGGTCTCGCGGACGAGATCGCGCACGGCGGGCTTCATCCGCAGCCGTCGGGGCCGCCGCCGCGGGAAGCCCGTCGTCGCCTCGGCGGGATCGCGCTGAATCATCGCCGGGAAGCTCCTCCCTGGGTCCGAGGACCCGCTCGGCGGCCCCGCTGACCGCCGGCCGAGGCGCCGTCGCGCCGTGGGCGCCAGCTCTGGGCCAGCTCGTAATCTTCGGGCCGCCCGACGTCGAGCCACGCCCCGTCGTGGGGAAACGCCCGAACGGGCCGGCGGCGGTCGAGCAGGCGCTGGATCAACTCGTCGAAGCCGAGCGGGCGGCCGGGCTCGATCAGGTCCAGGCACCGCCGATGCAGGGCATAGATGCCCATTGAAACATCGTAGGGGATCGAGGGTTTTTCGACGAAGCCCCGGACGCGAAGGTCCCGGCCCCCGTAGCGGATCACGCCATAATCGACGTTGACCTGCCGCCGGTAGGTGGCCACGGTCAGGTCGGCGCGGGAGCGGAGGTGGGCGCGCATGAGGCGGGCCGGGTCGAGATCGGTCAGCACGTCGCCGTTCATGACCAGAAAGTTTTCGCCAAGGTCGGGGACGAACGCCAGGGGGCCGATCGTCGAAAGCGGCACGGCCTCGACGACGTAGTCCAGCTCCACCCCCCAGGCGCGGCCGTCGCCGAAGAAGGCGCGAATCAACTCAGCGAGGTGCCCGACGCAGAGCGTGACCCGACGAAACCCCGCCTCGCGCAGCCGGTCCAGGACGAATTCCAGGATCGGCCGGTCCTCAATCGGCACGAGCGGCTTGGGGATGAGCGTCGTGTAAGGCCGAAGTCGGGTCCCTTTGCCTCCGGCCAGGACGACGGCCCGATCGATCGTGCGCGGGCCCGGCGACGCGATGGAGCCGGCTCGGCGGCCCCTTCGCGGCCGCGCGCGGGGTCCCGCCGTCGGCGGGGGCAGAGTGGAGATTCTCGGCATGGAAAACCCGTCCGGAGGCTCCTCGCCTGCGCGGGCGGCGTTTGAACGGCGTGCGCCGCGGGTCGCCCTTATCCCGGAAGCTCATTGTTCGGCCGAGGGCGGTCGAACGCAATGAAAACGGACGGGGCGCCTCTTACCGGTTGGGAATCCTTGGCGGGGGCGAGCGCGGCTATGTTAGCGTCGTGCGCGCCCGGACCCTCACGGTGGTTTCGCTCCCGATCGTCCTCGAAGACGCTGCCCGCGCCCCGGCGCTCTGGCGCCGATGAGCCGCCCCGAGCCGGTCGAAGAACTGATCCTCGCGTTGCCGGCCTACAACGAGGCCGCGGGCATCGGCGACCTCCTGACGCGGGCCGCTGATGTCTTGAGCGGCGAAGGTCTCCCGTGGCGGATTTTGGTCGTGGATGATGGGTCGACCGACGGGACGGCCCGGCTGGTGACGGAGTTCGCCGCCGAGCGGCCCGGCATCGAACTGTTGCGTCACGACGCCAACCGCGGGCTGGGGCCGGCCATTCTGACGGGCTTGAAGCGGGCGCTGTTGCTGACGGAGGGACGCGTCGCGCTCGTGATCACGATGGACGCCGATCTGACGCATCCGCCGGAGACAATCCCCCTGATGCGCCGGGCCGCCGACGCGGGCGCCGACGTCGTGATCGCCTCGCGGTATCAGCCGGGCAGCCGGGTCATCGGTCTCAGCCGCCCGCGACGGTTCCTCTCCTCGGCGGCGCGGCGCGTTTTCGGCCTGCTGTTGCCGATGCCGGGGGTCGAGGATTACACGTGCGGGTTCCGGGCCGTCCGCAGCTCCTGGCTGCGCCGCGCGTGGGAACACTATGGACCCGAGGGGCTGATCACCCGCCGCGGGTTTGCCTGCACGGATGAACTGCTGGTAAAATTATTCTTGTTGGGGCCCGTCATTCAGGAGGTCCCCTTCATGCTGCGCTATGATCTCAAGCGCGGCCGGAGCAAGATCCGGCTGGCGACGACCACCCTTGAAACGTTGCGACTGATCCATTGGGCGCGCCGTCAACGTCGCCGACGCTGACCGTCGGCCCGGCTACGTCCGGAGCCCGCACCCCGGCTTTCCTCTTCCCCGGCCGGGGTTGGCGCGCCCGACCCGCGCTCGGGCTCGCCTTCGCCTGGCTGGGCATCCTCGCCTGCGGGGATAAGGGCACGGTCTCAACCGAACGGCCCGGAACGACGGCCCTCGCCGGGGAGCGGGTGAATCCTCCCCGGCGGATCGTCAGCCTCGCCCCCAATCTGACGGAGATGGTCTATGCCCTTGGGGCGCAGGACCGGCTCGTCGGCGTCACCCAGTATTGCAAGTTTCCCCCGGAAGCCCGGGAGAAACCCAAGGTCGGGGCGCTCGTGAACATGAACTACGAGCGGCTTCTCGCCCTCGGACCCGATCTGGTGCTGTTGCTGCCGGGGCACGCGCAGGTGGAACGGGAATTGAAACGCATGGGCCTGCCGACGCTCACCGTTCGGACCGAATCGATCGAAGATATCCTGGCCGCGCTGCTCACCGTCGGCCGGGCCCTCGGGTTGGAAAGCCGGGCGCAAGAGCGGGTCGATGAGCTGAAGGGACGATTGGCCGCCGTTGAGGCCCGAGTCCGCCCGCCGACCCCCGCGGACGCCTCCAGCGCCGCGCCGCCGCGCGTGCTCTTCGTCATCGGCCGCAACCCCGGAACGCTCCAACAGATCTATGCTTGCGGCCAAGCAAGCTACCTGGGCCAATTGCTGGAAGCCGCCGGGGCCGTCAACGCCGTCGGCTCCACCGCCTCCCCCTGGCCCGTCATCAATAAGGAGACCCTCCTCAAGTTGGACCCCGACGTTATCCTGGACGGCTCGCTTTACGGCGGTGAGGAAGCTGCGGTCGACTCAGCCGTCCACATGGCCGCCTGGGATCAGATGGGGACGCTTTCGGCCGTGCGGGCGGGCCGGGTCATCCCCGTCGCCAACGAAAGGCTTTTGATCCCCGGCCCGGGCGTCGCCGACGGCGTCGAAGAGCTTCGGCGGCTCATCGCCGGCGTCCGGGCGGGCGAGGCTTCCCCCTCTGCCGCCACGCCGCCATGAGCGGCGATCGAGGACTCACCGAACCTCGGGGGAGAGCCTTGATCGGGCGCCTCCCCTGGCTGATCCTCCTGACGGCCCTCTCGCTGGTCATCCTGGCCTATCCCTTGCGCCTCAAAGATGAGTGGCGCCTGCCGCTGACCGATGCTTGGCGCCGGGGCGCGGAAGGTTCGGTCTGGGCGCGGCTGGCGATCGCCGAACTGGAGCCGATGATCGAGTGGTTTCACTCGGCGCTCGTCCTCAAGGGGGCCCTGGGGGCGGTCGCCCTGCTGGCGTTCGTCGCCGTGAGCCTCGCCCTGGGCCAGATGGCGCGCCTGGCCGGAGCCGGCGGCGCCGATCGGGCGCCTCGCCCGCCGGGCAACGCTGCTTCTCCCCCCTGGGCCTTTGGCTTTTGGTTGGGGTTCGTTTTATGGGCGGCCCTCTCGGCCTTCTGGACGCCGGCTCGGTCGATCGGTCTGGCGGGGGCGCCTTGGGTGCTGGTCTATGGCCTGGCCGGTTATTTTCTGTTCCGCCGAGGCATAACCGAAGGGGAAGGGCGGGAGCTGGCCGGGCTGATGATTCTGCTGGGGGCGATCGTGGCCGTCATTTCGGCGCTGGAGTCGACTCAGGCCTTCGGCGGGTTCGTTTTTGATTTTCTTCCCCGCTGGAGCGACCCGCGGAACATTTACGGCTCCCTCATCGGGCACAATACGGACCTCTCATCTTATTTGATGGCGACGACGTTTCCCGCGATCGCCTGGGCCGTCCTCACGCGCCGCCCTCTCCTGCGGGGGTTGTTGTTGGGTTATCTGGCTCTGACGGCCTACGTCGTGGTGGTGGGCCAGAGTCGGGCGATCTGGGTGCTCCTGCCGCCGCTGACGCTGGCTTTTCTGGTCGTGGTCGCCCGGCGGCGGCCCAGTCGTTTGACGCGCGCGCTGGCCCCGGCGGCTTTGGCCGTGGGGGTGCTGGCGATCGGCACTCAGGCGGTCCGCGCCCCCTGGAACCCCTTCTTCGTCGCCGATCCTCCGGTGACGGAGCGGCTCAAGGCGCTCTCCCCGGCCGGACTCCTGAGGGAATCCCGTCTGCGGTTGCTCGTCGTTTCCCTGCCGCTGATCGCCGAACGCCCCATCGCCGGCTGGGGGCTCAACGCCTTCCGGTCGATTTACCCCACGGCTCAAGCCGAATACTTCGCCCTGCATCCGAACTCGCGGCTCAACATCACGATTCACCGCTCCAATCTGGCGCACAATGACTATCTGCAAATTCTGATCGAGCAAGGGGGAGTGGGTCTGGCCCTGTTCCTGGCGGCGTTGGCCGAGATCGGTCGCCGTGGCCGGCGCGCCGCCCAGGGTCTGTCCGAACCCGGCCGCCTCATGCACACGGCCTTCGGGTTCTCGGCGCTCGGCTTCGGGCTCCATACGCTCTCACACTTCCTCCTCCATGTTCCGCAGGTCGCCCTTCCTTGGATCGTGTGCCTGGCAGCCTATGGGTCGGCCCGGCCGGAGAGGATCGCCGAAGCCGGCGCGACGGCCGGCCTGGGCCAGATTCTCCGCCTGGAACGGGGCTCGCGCGCCTTCCGGCCCGCCCACGTGGCCCGGCTGACGCTGGCCTGGATGATGATTCTCCTGATCCCCTTGCCGGCTCTTCCCTTTTTACAGCTTTATCAGGCCGACGTGGATTACTCCCGGGCGAGGGCTTATCTGGAGGCGTTGCGGAGCCCTGAGGTTCCGATGTCGCCCGCGGCCCGGGCCGGCCTGATGGACGCCACGTTCTTTCACCTGGAGCGGGGTCTGCGCCTGATGCCCGTCCACGACGAAATGCGTTACCTGCTGGCCGAGGCCTACTATCTGCGCGCCGACGATCGGGCCCGCGCCGCCCAACGTCACGGCGGCGGTCAAGCCGCCGCCGGCCCGGGGGCCGCCACGTTGCTCAACGAGGCGCTCGCCCAGCTTGAGATCACCCGCCGAACGCTCGCCTATCACGACACGTTCTATCTGATGGCCCGCTGTTACGGGGCGCTCGTGAATCTCGATCCCGACAACGAGGCTTACCGAACGGCCTACCTCCGCAGCCTGGAGACGACGCTCCTCTACGCGCCGACCCATCCATCGGCCATGTATCTCCTGGACCGATGGTTGTCGTTTCAGCCCGATCCGGACTTGGGGCGGATCGTGAACCTCCGGCGCAAGCTCCGGGCGCATTGGCCACACTATTTTGATCAGTGGTACACCTCGCGGGCTTACGAGGCTCTCAAGGCGCGGGACTTCGAGGCCGCCGCCGCCGCCGCCGAGAACCTCCTCGAGGTCGACGGGCAGAACCCCGAATTCCTCAACCTCGCCCTGGAGGCCTACGTCTGGTCCGGCCGCCCGGAGGCTCGACCCCGGGCCCACCAGTTGATCGACTCCCTGGAGGGGGGCCATCGCGGGCCGAGCAGCCTGGCCGTCCCGCCGCCGACGTTTGCCGGGGCTTATCGGGCTTTGCTGGAGGAGGATTGGCCGGGGCTGTTGGCCTGGCTTGCCCCGAATCGGATGGATACCCCCCGCCGACGGGCTTTCTTCTGCACTCTGGAGACGCTCGCCCGTGGGCGCCTCGGTCGCGAAGCGATGCCGACGCGATATCCTCGGCCGCGGGGGCTGGACCCGGCGGCCTGGGAGGCGCTCCTGGCCGAGGAGCAGGCTTATCTGGCCGCCCGCCTCCTGGGCGATCGGGCGTCGGCGCGGGAGGCCTTCGAGCGCCGACGGGCCATCGTGGAGCCCCCGCCGGAGGCCACGTTCTGGGTCGAATACGCCCTATGGGCGGAACGGGTCGGAGAACCGGAGGCGGCGCGTGAAGCCTGGGAAGCCGTCGCCCGCCTGGCGCCGGCGCACCCGATGCTGGCCCGTCGGTCCGCCCTCGGAGCGGTCGATTTTCCCCCCGCCGGGGACGAGAGCGTTGGGCGTTGACCCTCGCCCGCGGGTCTTCCTAGGATGGAGACGGGAGCGGCGCCCCTGAGGTCGCCGGAGCGAGGGAGCCAACGATGGAAGATCCTGCACTGAACCGCAATCTGGAGGAGACGACGGAGCTGCACGCCCGATGGGGGCAGTTTCACGATTTCTTCACGATGGCCATCAAGGCCCCGCAGAAAATCAACCCTCAGGCCGAGATGAAGTTCCTGGAGCTGAAGACCCGCATCGCCATGCTGCACGACGGATTCATGCAGTCGCTCAAGCACGATCACAAGGTGGGCCAGCAGGTCCTGGACATTCTGCGTTCCTGCATCATGTTGAAGCGCATCCCGCTCCTCAGCAACGCCGAGGTTCAGAAGCTGGAGTTCGACTGGAACGAAGCCTATCTCCTGATGACGGAGACGATCTCGACGCTTCAGGAGGAGCGCGAACGCCTGCTGACGGTCAATGAGCGCGTTTACAAAATACGCCAGGCGCGGGACCGCATGGTGACCAATGTCCATAATTTCTTCTCGGGCCCTTATTTTCGCGCCCTGATCATCCTGGCCGTCGTCGGGTTCGTCATCGTCGGGGTGCCGATGTTCGGCATTTATGACTACACGAACTTGAAGGACGACCTCCCGTGGACGGCCCCCGTTTACGACCGGGCGATCGTCTGGGTCCGGTTGTTCAACCCCGAAGTGCGTTATCTGGAGATCGATGACGTCGTCAATCAGAGGTTCACGCATGACATTCGCGGTTACGGCTGGGACGACCGGGCCAAGGAGACGTTGACGCCGCAGCGGCTGATCGAGGAGTCGGCCAATATGGGCTTCGCCGCGGCCGATTTCCCCGAAGTGCGCGATCTGATTCAGAACCGCCTGCGACGCTTCGACAAAGAGGTCGCCACGCAGCGCGGCACGCTCAGCAAGGGCAATTGTTATTATCTGTTGTTTCAGTCCACGGCCGACGCCCGCCGTTTCGTCGAACTGCGCCGGCAGGGCATGGCCAAGCTCAGCAAACGCCAGGTCGATAACATCGACGCCATCATCAACGTCGCGCGAAAGGCTAACTTCGTCGGCGTTTTCGCCTCTGACGCCGAGGTGCTCCGGATCGACTTCGCGCGGGACAAGTGGGCCTTCAAGGACGCCCAATTGCGGCTCTGACGGCCCCGCTTCCTCGCCGAGAACCTTCCTGGCGGGCTCGCCGTTTGGATGATCCTTCCTCAGGGTTGATCGCCGAAGCCTGGGTTCGCCTGGCGCTGACGCCCGAGATCGGACCCCGGCTCGCCCATCGCCTCCTGGCGCGGTTCGGCTCCCCGGAGGCGGTCTTTGAGGCTTCGGAGGCTGAACTGGCCGGTGTGGAGGGGATGGGCGAGAAGCGCCGCCGGGCGTTACGCCTGCCCGAGCCGCGCGAAGAGGCCCTGGCGGCGATCGAGACCGCCGATCGCGTCGGGGCCCGGTTGATCACGCTGGCGAACCCTCATTATCCGATCGCGCTCAAGGATCTGGCCTGCCCGCCGCTCGTGCTCTATGTTCGCGGGAGGCTCCTGCCGGAGGATCGGCTGGCCGTGGCCGTCGTCGGGCCGCGCCAACCCAGCGAATACGCCCGGATCATGACGCGGAGCCTCGTCCCGCCGCTGTGTGCGCGCGGCTTGACGATCGTGAGCGGCCTGGCCCACGGCGTCGACGCCGAGGCCCATCGGGCGGCCCTGGACAGCGGCGGCCGGACGTTGGCCGTCCTGGCCCACGGGCTCGACGTTCCGGTTTATCCCGCGGCGCAGCGGCGGCTTCTGGAACGGATCGTGAACGAGGACCGCGGCGCCGCCCTTTCGATTTTTCGGTTCGGCGTCACGCCGGAGCCCGGAGCCTTCCCCCAACGCAACGAGGTCATCGCGGCCCTGGCCGTGGGGGTTCTGGTCGTCGAGGCCGGCGAGAAAAGCGGCGCTCTGATCACGGCCGGCCATGCCCTAGAACTCGGCCGTCACGTGTTGGCCTGCCCTGGGGACGCCACCCGGCCCAATGCGCGGGGGGCCAATCGCTTGATCGCCGAGGGGGCCGCCCTGATCCAACGGTCCGATGACGTATTGGCGGCGCTGGCCGAGGAGTTGCGCCGTCTGCGGGTTGAACTGGGCGGTGGAGAAGGTCAGACCGTGGAGACCGAGGATGCCGCAGCCGCGCCGCCTCCGGCGTGGGTGGGAGCCGCCGGCTGGAGTTCGGACCTGTTGGACACGTCGATCCGCGAGGCGCTCACCGAAGACCATCGGACGCTGGACTATCTTCTGGAGGTCGGGGCGCGCGCGGGGTACGCCCAAGGGGCCATCATTCAGAAGCTCCTCCTGCTGGAGCTTTCGGGGCTGGTCCGTCAGCTCCCGGGCAAGGTGTTCTGTTTGTCGCCTTGAGCGGTCGGGGGGGGCCGCGCGCGCCCGGGTGACCTAGGGTGGCGCGCTTCGCGCTGACCCTGGGCTGAGGGATCACACCCGTTCAGGGGTTTTCCCTTCGCCGGTCGGTCGAAGATCGATCTCGGGGGTTCCCTGTTGCGTCACCGGTGGATCGAATCCCTGGGGGGTGGGGGTGCCTCCCATTATGCGCGAATCATACACATCGCGGCCAAGGGCTTGACGCGGTATTCTCGCTAGACCTAGGATAGCTGCAACCTTGCGAATCCAGACACGGTTTCCGTGCCGGGATTCGTCGTTGATCCGTCAGAACGGGCGACCCCAGGGAAAGGAACTGCCGCCTTGAGTACTTCGGGAGAAATCAATGTACTCAGCGATGACATTGAGCGAGCAATCCGCGATATCGACTCCCATATGGCGCTCGGAGACAACGTCGTGAAGCTGGCCCCAAGTGAGACCGGGGCCCCTACCGCGGTCGTCTACCGGAATGTGACGACTCCCAGGGTTTGTAGAGATGCCCTCCAGATGCTGTTTCATCGCATCTCGGTACTAGCGGAGATGGTTAAAAACTTTGCGAAGTCCCTGGGGAAAACAGACAACGAGATAAAAGGCATGATTAAAGACAGCAGAGCTCTCTGCATTTGTCTGGATCTCGACAACAGCCGCAAACACGCAGATCGTCCGCTCCGGCCTGGGAGCCAGGGGTGGAGCGGTCAGCGGCCGCGTCTGAAGAATGTCGAAGTGGTTATTCCCTCCTCGTCTCCTGAGAAGCCCGAAATCAGGGAACAGGGCGTCATCTTGACTTTCCCTGGCAGCACTTTTTCAGGGAAGATTGATTGGAACAAAATGGAGATTAAATACCCACAACCAGAGCTAGTCCGCTTCCAAGCCCCTGTCATAGACGATCGAGAAAAGTGCTTGGGAGAAGGCCTCCAGATCGCGAGGGACGCATTTGAGTGGTTGCGGTCGAAAATCAATGATTTGCTCCCCCCTGGCCCACAGGCCTGATGGCGGATGAAGGTCTGGGTGGGTGGCCGTCACACATACCGCCGCCAGCGGCGGCGGTTCTTGGCCGCGTGGACGAAATGGTAGAGGGGGCTGAAGTAATAACGGAAGCGCCAGGCCGAAGTGGTGTTCATCACCATCACCCGGGGCAGGTAATAGCGTTGTCCCCGCCGGATGCGGTTATCCCGGATCACCGAGCAGGCGCCGGCATAGCCCGCCTCGCGCGCCAGTCGGGCGATCTCGGGGCTGAAGCTGCCGCTGGGGTAAGCCAGCCAGCGGACGGGACGGCCCAGGATCGCTTCCAGCCGAGCCTTGGAGTCGATCAACTCCCGCCGCGCTTCGTCGAGCGGCAGCCGGGCCAGCCGCCGGTGGCTGACGCCGTGGGAGCCGATCGTCATGCCGGCCTCGGCCAGCTCGCGCAGGTCGTCTTCGCTCATGAAATCTCCCGCCTCAGGGCTCTCGCGCCCGATCCAGCCGGTCGTCACGAAGAACGCCGCCGTCAGGCCGCGCCGCCGCAGGAGCGGGAACGCCGCCTCGTAATTATCCCGGAAGCCGTCGTCGAACGTGATCGCGACGGCGCGAGACGGCAGGTCAACCCTCTCGAAGCCTTCGCTCAATTGGTCCAGCGAGATGACCTGGAACCCCGCCGCCAAGAGCGTGTCCAACTGGCGGGCGAAGGCGTCGGGGCTGACGTAGAGGCTGGCCTTGTCCGCCCCGGCGGGTCGGGCGGCCACGTGATGATAGGTGAGCAGCGTCGCCATCTCAGGGCGGAGCGTCGGGGGCTTCGGCGGGCTCGGCGATCGGCGGGCCCGCCTCACGCCGAAGGAAGGCGAGGGCTTCTTCACGCGTCCGGATGCGCCCTTCCAACTGCGCCTCGCGCAGGGCGTCGAGCCACCGGCGGAAGTCGGGGCCCGGCCGATGGCCGAGCGCGATCAAGTCCCGACCGGAGGCCAGCGGCGGCGGCTCCAGCGCCTCGCCGTGCTCGACGAGCAGCTCCCGTCGCTTCTCCAGGCAGTACTCGTAGGCGTCGAGGTCGCCGTGGCTGGCGAGCGAATCGGCCCGATGCAATTCCAGATGAAGCTGGAAATCCGGCCGGGCCAGCAGGCGGCGGAGATTGGCCTCCCGCATGCGGCGCACGTCCATGAAGCGCATATGGTAATGGACGAGGTCGGCCACCTGATCCGTCAGTTCATTGGAAAGCCTGAGCCGCCGGCAGATCGCCCGCGCCATCTCGGCCCCCAGCGTCTGATGCGCCGCGAACGTGATGCGTTCGGCCTCGCGCTTGAACGTCCGGGGTTTGGCGATGTCGTGCAGGAGCGCCCCCAGCGCCAACGCCGGGTCCGGGTCCGGTGGCAGGGCGTCCAGCGCTCGCGCCGTGTGCTCGAAGACGTCCCCTTCCGGATGCGCCTCGTTCCCCTGTTCGCAGCCGCGAAGCTCCTCGACCTCGGGGATCGTGACGGCCCAGAGGCCCAACGCCGACATGAGGCGCATCGCGACGCCGGGTCGCGGCCCGGTCAGGATGCGGAGGAGTTCCTCGCCGATCCGCTCGCGGCTGATCTGGGCCAGATTGGGCGCCTTAAGCTGAAGGGCCCGGCGGGTTCGGGGCTCAATCTCCAGCTCGTACCGGACGGCGAATCGGACGGCCCGCAGCAGCCTGAGGGCGTCTTCCTCGAAGCGCTTGACGGCCGGCCCGACGGTCCTGAGGACCCGGCGCCGCAGGTCGAGCGCCCCGGCGTGGAAATCTTTGAGGACGCCGGCGAGGGGATCGTAGTAAAGGGCGTTGATCGTGAAGTCCCGCCGGGCGGCGTCTTCTTCGAGCGTTCCGTAGTGAACCTCGCGCGGCCGGCGGAAGTCGATGTATTCGCCGTCGCGGCGGAACGTCGCCACCTCGTGCGTGACCCCTTGATGCCGGACCAGGACGACGCCGAAATGGACGCCGACCTCGCGGGTCTCCTCGAAAAGCCCGATGATCTCCGGCGGCGTGGCCGAGGTCGCGATGTCCACGTCGTAGTGTTCGATCCCGAGCAGCCAATCCCGAACGAAGCCGCCGACGAAATAAGCCTGGTGACCGGCGCGTTGCAGCCGCATGACCACGTCGCGGGCGGCCACGACGTAAGGGTTCTCCGGCAGCGGGGGGAGCCTCGGGCGGGTCGGGGCAGCTCGCGTCCGGGCGATGGGTTCGCGCGCGCTCAGAGGCGATACTCGTCGGGATGAATCTGGGCCAGCCGGGGGGCGAGCCAGTCAACCGTGCGGCGCAAGCCTTCTTCCAACGGCGCCGCGGGCCGCCAGCCGGTGGCCTCGCTCAGTTGCGAGGCGTCCCCGATCAATCGCTCGACCTCGCTGGCCGGGGGGCGGCGTCGCTCGTCGCAGGGGAGGATCGGCTTGGTCGCCCCGGCGATTTCGAGGGCCAGCCGCGCGATCTCTTCCACGCTCCGGCCGCGCCCCGTGGCCAGATTATAGACGCGCCCGGCAACCCGTTCCAGCGGCGCCCGTGCCAGCGCCAGGTAGCCCCGGGCCACGTCTTCGACGTAGGTCCAATCGCGCACGGGTTCGACCGAGCCCAATCGGATGGCGTCGCATTCGGGGGAGAGCGCCTGGCCCAGGATCGTCGGGATCACGGCCCGGGTCGATTGCCTGGGGCCGAAGGCGTTAAACGGCCGGAGCGTCACGACCGGCACGCCGAAGCTCAAATGGTAGGCTTGGGCGAGATGATCGGCGGCGATCTTGCTCGCGGCATAGGGGGACTGCGCCGCCAGCGGGTGCTCTTCATCCATCGGCGTCCGGCGCGCCGAGCCATAGACCTCCGAGGTCGAGGTCACGATCACGCGCTCGGGCTTGGCCTCGCGGGCCGCCTCCAGCAGGTTGAGCGTTCCGACGGCGTTGACCTGAACGTAGCTCGATGGGGCGCGGTAGGAGTAAGGGACGCCGATGAGGGCGGCCAGATGGAAGACCTGATCGCAGCCTTCAATCAGTTCCCGCAGGCAGCGCCCGTCCAGAACGTCCCCGGCGACGATCGTCAGACGCGCTTCGGCCGAGCCGCTCTCCCCCGAGGAGCCGCCCGCGCCGGTCACTTCGGCCAGATGACCGATCGAGCCGAGCGCGTTATAGTGAACCAGCGCCCGGACGCGCAGGCCCTGACGCAGGGCGAGCTCCGTCAGGTGGCTGCCGATGAAACCGCCCGCCCCGGTGATGGCGACGGTCAGGCCCGCTGAAACCTGGGTCATGGCCGGACGATCTTAGGCGGCGCGTCCGGGCGGGGCAAGGCCGCCCAGGGGAAAGCGCGAACGAACACCAACGATCACGGACCGACACCGACGGCTGAGGCCGCCGTGGGAGGGGTCGCAGGGCTCCTGCTGCTGGCCTTGTTCCTTTTTCCGCAGCGGGCTTACCCCCTGGAGAGCCTCATCCTGACGGGGGCCGTGGTTCTGGCCGGGGGCGCGCTGTTGCTCACCCCCCGCGGGCGGCCCGCCCCTAGCCTGCGCCGGATGCTGAGGTCGCCCGGTCTCCTCGCCGTCGCCGGTTTCGCCCTCTGGTCGTTCGCCCGCTGGCGGGCGCAGGTGATCGTTCCTCCGGGGGGGGAGGCTCCCCCGCTGGCGATTCCGTCGGCGGGCCGGCCGGCCGTCGTTGCCCGTCTGACGCTCGTGGCGGGGCTCGTCCTGGGGTTGGGGCTGTCCCGCGCTGAGCCCGTGGCCAGAGGCGAACGCTGGCGGGGGTTCCGAGTCGCCTGGGCCCTGGGGGCGGCCGGCTTTGGCCTTCTGGCGCTTTATCAATACGTCTGGGGTTACACACGGGCGCATGCCTCTCTGACCGAGGGGCAGGCCTCATCGCTTCTGCTGACCGACCTGATGCGTCAGAGCCTCGAGCACGCACTGCGGGAGCGGCGCGTCGGCGGGCGCCTTGGGGACAGCAACCTGTTTGCGGCGCAGATGGCCGTTCTCGGGATGATGAGCCTCTCGCTCTGGGAGGGTCCCGTTCGCTCGTGGACGCGGCTCATTGGAGCCGGCGGTTTCGGCATGGCCGCCCTCGCGGTCGCGCTCTCCGGCAGTCGCGGCGGGGGGCTCACGTTTCTGGCGGGGGCCGCGGCCGCCGTCGTATTTGTCTTCCGGCGGCGGGAGAGGGAGGGGCGCGCCCGATCGTTCGGGATGGGGCCTGGCGCGGTGCTGGTGGCCGGGGGTTTCTGTGGGATGGCCGCCGTCGCGCGGGCGGCTGACCTGTGGGCTCGCCTGGGCAATGTCTCGACGATTCGGGAACGGCTTTATTATTGGAGTATCGCCACGAAAGTCTGGGGGCAGGACGTTCTGCTCGGGGCCGGCCCCGGCGCTTTCGCTCTCTATTACGCCGCGCTCAAGCCTCCGGCCGCGCGGGAAAGCCGCTACGCTCATTCCTGGATTTTCCAGGCTGCGGCTGAGACGGGGCTGGTGGGGCTGGCTTTGTTCGGCTTCTTTGTGGCTTCGGTGGTCTGGGCCGGTTGGCGCTTGTACCGCGGCGCAGGTCTCGCGCCCCCTGATCAGGGACACGCCCCCGCGGCCTGGGCAGGCCTCTGGTCGGCGCTCGGGGCAGCGCTTCTATGCCTCAACGGCCTCGTCGAGCATTCCCTCGATCAGCCGGAGTTCCTGCTCTGGCTGGGGGCGCTGGCCGGGGGGGCCCTTGTGTCGGCGGTCGAACCGGCGAGGTCGGCCGAGGGGAGCCCGCTCGGATCGCCGGGGCATCAGGCTGCCTCAGGCGCCGGCGCCGTTGGCCTCGGGCTCTGCCTCAGCGCCCTGGGCTGGTATCTGCCGCCTCAGCAGATCGCCTATTTTTGGGAAGGGGAGGCCGTCCGGGCGGCCGAGGCGGGCGACCATGCCCGCGCCGCCGAGCATTATGCTCGGGCCAGGGTCTTTCTTCCCGATCACGAGGGCTATCTTTCGGGCGTGGCCATGGCGACCTTCTACGCCGATGCGCGTAAAGCCGGTCCGGCGCTTGAGCTTCTCCAGGGCGCCATCGAAATGAACCCGCTCTCAGCGGCGCTGCGCCGAAATCAGGCTCGCGTGCTGGAGGGGATGGGTGATCTTCCGGGGGCGCGAACGGCCCTGGAGGCCGCCGTTGGGCTCTATCCTCACGACGCGGGGGGGCGGCTGGAGCTCGCCCGCGTGGCCTTGGAACTCGGGGACACGGCCGCCGCCGCGGGCGAGATCGAGTTCATTGTGGAGAAGGGCCTCCCCCTCTGGGAATTTCAACGCCCTCTCTTTGAGGAATTGCGAAGCGCCGTCTCGAGGGCGGAGGGTTCTGCCGACGCAGATTCTACGCCTTGACCCGGCATGGAGGTCGCTCCTATGGCCACGCTTAACCTCAATTTGGCCATCGCCATCCTGCTGGCTCTCTTCAATTTCGCGGCCGAGAGCGATGATGTTCGGGTGGATTTTCTGGACCCCGCCGGCGAACGGATCGAAACGGTGCGGCTGGCCCGGTCGGCCGGCGACCGGTTCGATCTGCTGGCCAAGTCCGAAGGGGAGTGGGTCAAAGCGGGCGATGTCGCCAGCGTGTCCGGCCGTCCGGGGGTCTATCGTTTCGGCGGGGCCCCCGCTGACCAGGCGATCGACCTGGCTGCGGTCATCGCCGATTGGGCCGCCGTGAGCGACCCGACCGTCGAGCAAGCCGCCTTTGAGGCGCGTCTTGCCGACAAGGCGGTCAGGATCCTCCAGGTCCGCAGCGCCGACGTGATCTTGCTGCTCGATTCGGCGGGTCAGGTTGCTTTTGTCCTCCATCGCGTCCCCCGGGCCGCTCCCTGATGGCGAGGCTAGGAGGCGGGGGGTCCCTGCCGTCCGGTTCGGTTTGAGTTTTCGCGCTAAATCCAGCAGAATGAGCCCGGAGAAGCGGTGTGAGCGGTGGAAGGGTCCAGCTGGGGCGGCGTAGTTCGGGATGGTTCTCGACCTGGGCAGCGGCAGCGATCGTCCTGGCGGCGGCCTGCGGGGGGGAGGGGGGCTCGGGCGACGGCGCCGGGCCGGCCCGATCCCGGCGGGTGGTCGTCTTCACCCCCCACGGTCAGGAGATGCTTGATGAATATGAGGCGGCCTTCGAGGCGGCCTATCCGGACATTGACGTCGTCGGGCGGTTCATCCCCACCGGCCAGATCCTGAGCCAGCTCCGGATCGATCGGGCCTCGCCCAAGGTGGATGTCTGGTGGGGGGGGACGACGGCCTTTTTTACGCAGGCCAAGCAGGAGGGGCTGCTGGAGCCGTATCGTCCAAGCTGGGCCGAGGCGGTCGAACCGGACTTCCGCGACGTTGACGATGCCTGGTACGCGCAATTCATTCAGGCCCCGGCCATCATCTACAACGTCCATATCTATGACCCGCGGGACGTGCCCCAGACCTGGGAGGAACTGCTGGACCCGAAATGGGCCGGCAAAATCGTGATCCGGGAACCCCTCCACTCCGGGACCGTCAAGACCATCTTCACCGGCCTGATCTGGGCCATGGGAGGGCCCGATCGCGACACCGGCCCCGGTTACGCGTTCCTGAAACGGCTGGACGCCCAGACGCGCGCCTACCTGCCGGACCCTCAGGCGCTCTACGATCGCGTCGCCCGAAGCCCCGCCGGCTACATCTCGCTCTGGAACGTCACCGACGCGATCTTTCAGCGCGAGGCCAACGGCTATCCCTTCGGCTTCGTCATTCCGCGTGGCCCGGCGCCGATTTCGCTCGATCCGATCGCGATCGTGGCGCGGGGGCCCAACCCCGCTGAAGCCCGTCTGTTTTATGAGTTCGTTACCTCCAAGGAGGCTGGCCTCCGGATGGCCCGCGATCACTTTCGCCTGCTGGCCCGGCGGGATATTCCCCCCGAAGCCGTTCCGGAAATCCTGGCCGCCGTGAAGTTCGAGCCCTTGCACGTGGACCTGGCCGAGTTCGACCGTTTGCAGGTCGAGTGGATGCGCCACTGGCAGGACCACATCCGCAGCCCGGAGAAGTAAAGCGATGGCCGACCTGGCCGTTCACGGCCTGCGCAAGAGCTATCTCGACCAGACGGGCCGGCCCGTTCTGGCGGTGGACGACGTCAGCCTGGACGTCCGATCGGGCGAGTGTTTCTCGCTCCTGGGGCCGTCAGGCTGCGGCAAGACGACGCTGCTCAGAATCCTGAGCGGGCTCACGCCGCCGGATGAGGGACGGGTTCTGATGAACGGCCAGGACGTGACCGACTGGCCCCCGGAGCGGCGCCCGACGGCGATGGTGTTTCAGAACTACGCCCTTTTCCCCCACCTTACGGTGGAGGGGAACGTCGCCTTCGGGCTTCGGCTGCGCCGGCTCCCCCGGGCCCAGCGGGAGGCCAAGACGCGAGAGGCGCTGCGGCTGGTTCACCTGGAGGGGCTCGGCCGGCGCCGGGTGGACGAACTCTCCGGCGGTCAGCAGCAGCGCGTGGCGCTGGCGCGCGTTCTTGCGGTCGAGCCCTCGATCCTGCTGATGGACGAGCCGCTCTCCAACCTGGACGCCGAGCTCAGGCGCGAGACCCGCTCGGCCATCCGTCGGCTCCAGACCGAACTGGGGCTCACGCTCATCTACGTAACGCACGATCAGGAGGAGGCCCTCCTGATCTCCGACCGTCTGGCATTGATGAGCGGGGGACGGCTTCTGCAAGTCGGGCCTCCGTGGGAGCTTTATGAGCGCCCGGCAACCGCCGACGTGGCCCGCTTCCTCGGCCATCGCAACATGATTCCCGGCCGGGTCCGGCGCCTCGGCGAGGATTGCCTGATCCTCGCCCTCGACGGCGGCGACCCCGATCAGGTCGTTCGCCTGATGGCGAGCCCGGCCGAGGGAACACCGGTGCCCGGCGACCCCGTCTGGTTGGCCGTCCGCCCCGATGAGCTCGAACTGGACCTGGACGTCCGGCCCTCGGCCGAGGGGTGGCCCGGGGAGGTCGTCCTGGTCGCCTTTGGCGGGTCCTCCCGCGAGGCGGAGGTCCACCTGGCGGGCATGGCCGAGCCGGTCCGGGTGGCCCTGGCGGCCCCGGCCGCGGGCGCGGGCCTCATAGCGCCGCCCGCGGGGGAAGGTTCGGTCGGGCCGATCCGGCGAGGGGATCGGGTGAAGCTGACCGTCCTCCGGGGGCGGGGCTGCGTCTATCCTCGGTCGGCCCCCGCCGTCCATGAGGCTCCATGAGGGTCGGCGTCCCCCTGGTTGAGTCCTACTCGTCGACGGTCAGGTTCATGACGGGCATCCGCTGGGAGCGGATGATATCGCCGTCGCTGATCGTCCCGTTGGTCGGGTCGTAGGGGACGTTGGTCTTGGTGTCGCGGGCCTTGTCCCCGTCGGGGCCGGCCCCATAGAGCCGCCAGCCACCATAGGTCAGCGGGATCAGGTGGGCTTTGGCGCGCAGGGCCTCGGGTTTGCCCGGCGAGAGAAAAATGTACATCATCTGATCGCTCTGAATGTAGCCGTAGCGCTTATAGAGCCCCGAGAGGCTCTCGTCGACCTGGAATTCCTCCTTGAGCATGATGTCCTCGGGGACGGTCGAGATGTAAGCGATCGGCGTCGTGACGCGGGGGGCGGGCAGGTATTCGACCGTAAAGACCCCGGCCTTGGTGGCGGGATAGTTATGCTCGACGAAGGCGCCCGAGGCGTTAAAGATGAGTTCCCCGTGGGGGGGATATTCCCCGTAATCGACGTGATAAGCCTCCAGGGCCGAGGCGATCGCGCGCATGTCGTTCATCTCGCGGCTGACTTTGCTGCGAGTCTGCGCTTCCAGGAAATTGGGGACGGCGACGGCGGCCAGAATCGCCAGGATGGCCACCACGATCAGCAGCTCGATAAGCGTGAAAGCCGTCTCGGGCCATGCCGCTCGCCGCGTTCGGTTCATGAGCGTCCTCGGAGGCGGCCCCCCGGGCCTCAGCCCGTGGGGACTGGCGCGGATGTTACGATGAGCGCCGCCCCCGCCGCAAGATCAACCCGCGGGCCGGAGACAAAAAGGACTGGAGAATTGGACGGCGCTGCCGTTTGCTGGCGCTTCCCGCGGCGATCGGGGCCCCCCAAGGGCCGAGGGCCGAACGCCCGGCGCGGCCGATGCGCGGGGCCGTTATGATCCTGACCGGTCCGGAGATCATCAAGCGAATCGAGGCGGGGGGGATCGTGATTGAACCGTTCGATCCGGCGCTGATCAACCCCAACAGCTACAACCTCCGGCTGCACGACGAGCTGATGGTGTACGCCGATCAGGCGCTCGACATGCGGCGGCTGCCGGCCACCGAACGGATCAAAATCCCCACCGAGGGTCTGTGGTTGGAGCCGGGGCGGCTTTATCTGGGCCGGACGCTCGAATACACCGAGACACACGGCTTGGTGCCGATGCTGGAGGGGCGCAGCTCGGTCGGCCGATTGGGGTTGTTCGTCCACGTCACGGCCGGCTTCGGCGACGTTGGCTTCCGCGGGTTCTGGACGCTGGAGATGATCTGCGTCCATCGGATACGGATCTACCCCGGCGTCCAGATCTGCCAGATTTTCTATCACGTCCCGCAGGGGGAAGTGATGGACTATCGAAGCGACAAGTACCAGAACAATCGGGACATCCAGCCCAGTTTCCTCTATAAAGAGTTCGAAAAACGCGCCGCCGGCTGAGCCGCCCGCGGCTCCTCGGTCAGGTGGTCACCACCTCCGGGCCCTCGGGCGGCCTCTCCCCCCGGGCCTCGCGGAGTTCCCGACGGAGGGCGCCGGCCATGATGGAGAGATCGCTGCAGACGCTGACCATCTGAAAGCCTTCGGCGATCCTCCGGCGCGCGTCCCGGCCGGAGGAGCAGTAGAAGCCGGCGGGTTTGCCCGCCCGCCGGGCCGCCTCCCGGATCCGCCCGATCGCCCCCTGGACGGCTTCGTGATCGAGATCGGGGAAGTGGCCCATGTCGAGCGCCAGATCGGCCGGGCCAACGAAGACGGCGTCCAGCCCCGGCACGGCCAGGATCGGCTCCAGATTCGCCAGCGCCTGCCGATTCTCGATCTGCACGATGACCAGAATTTCCTGATTGGCCCGCCGGTAGTAATCCATGAAATCCATGTCGTAGCGCGAGGCGCGGAACGGGCCGATCCCGCGACCCCCTTCCGGCGGATACCGGCAGGCGGCCACGACGCGGGCCACCTCCTCGGCGTCGCGGACTTGAGGCACCAGCACCCCCTCGGCCCCCATGTCCAGGACGCGCTTGATCGGCAGCAGATCGCTCGTCGGCACGCGGACGACGGCGGCGGCCGGGGCGCGGCTCATCGCCTGCAAGAGCGGCTGCATGTCCTCGTAGGAGGCCACGCCGTGTTCGGCGTCGAGCAGAATCCAATCCAGCGGCAGCTCGGCCATCGCCTCGACGATCGCCGGGCTCCCCAGATCGGCCCACATGCCAAGCGCCGGTTGCCCTTCGGCGAGAAGTCGCTTCAGGCGATTGGGTTTCATCGGCGGGGATGATCTCCGACGGCGGTCAAGGGGTCCGAATCCTAACACGCCGGGACGGCCGATGAAGACGAAATTGACGCCGGTCCAGAGGCTCGCATATCATCCCCACCGCTGAAGGGTTCAGACTCAACTTGGCGCCGCAGTGGGGAAAGGTCGCCGCCCATGCCCGATCCGCCATGTCGATCTCAGCCGAACAGGCCTTCGCGCGGACGGACGAGGGCCGCTATGACTTCATCAAGCTGGGGCATCTGCGGCCCGAACAACGGACGCTTCTGCAGACGGTTTTCGGGGCGGGGGCGGGGCTCGTCATCGAGCCGCGTCCTCCGGACGCGGGCCACGCCAGGGAGTTGGATCATCTGGCGATCGACTACGCCGCGGCGGAGCTCCCCGCTCGGCGCGTCCGATTTGTCGCCCTTCTGAACGCGCTGCCCCGGCTGGAGGGGCCGCATCGCGCCTTCGTCGTTCTGCGCTCGGCAGCCGGCTGGGCCCGCGATTTCCTGCACATCCGCCAAAGCAATTTCGACGACGACGCCTATCTGGCCGGTTTCGGGCTCAAGATGTTCTATTCGGATTGGGGTCGAAACCGTTTCCACATCTCGACGGCCCAACTGGAGGCGCTGCTCCGGCGGCTCGACTTGACCGATTATCGGCTGCTCCTCGGCGGGTTGACGTTGGAGTCCTCCGATCCGTATCTCCACCCGCTGGAGTCCCCCCCGGATCAGACGCAGTACGATCCCGGACGCCATCCGTTCAAACCGGCCCTCGGCTTGGGTCGGCCCGTCTTCAAGCAGGTCGTCTGCGACGTGAACCTGAGCGGCGCCTCCGATTTCCTCAAGACGCTGCCCGCCGAGCCCGAACAGTTCCGCAAGCCCCGGCCGCCGCTATTTCAGGCCCCTTGGGGTTCAGAGGCCCCCGCGCGGCTGGCGCAGTTGGACGAGCTGACCTCGCTCTTGCTGCTGGAACGCCGCTGGGCTTATTTGCGCTATCGTTACCTGCGCTCGGCGCTTGAGCGGATCGGCCCGGTCGGGTCGGTTTTGTCCGTGGGGGCCGGGCGCGGCCTGGCCGAGCTGGCCCTCGCTCTCGAGCATCCCGAGACGCGCTTCCACATCACGGACGTGGAGCCGAGTTACGGGCTGGGGCAGTCCCTGGCCGAGGTCAGGAAGGCGCCCAACGTGAGCTTCGGCCCGTGGGACCTGACTCAACCGCCGGGCGAGGTCTATGATTTTGTCGCCTGCGTCGAGGTGCTCGAGCACATTCAGGACGACGCGCCGGCCTTCGAGCATCTTCAGGCTGCGGCCGCCCGGGCCGTTTTCGTCCTCGTCCCCTTTGCCACGGCCGCCGATAACGCCGACCCCGCCCTTCTCAGCCGCGAGTGGGAGGCCCATCGCCACCATCGCGTCGGCTACGACGAGGCCGAGTTGCGGCGCCGCTTCGCCCGGCTGCTCGACCTCCAGGGTTGCTACTGGCGGCAGGGGGGAGCAATATGGCGTTCGCACATGAACGGCATGACCGATGAGGCCATTCTCAAGGCCAAAATGGACCTGATGACGTGGGCCGAGCTGGACGATCGGCCCGGAATCCCTCAATCGCGCGAGGAGGCCTATGGGCTCTGGGCGCTGGCCGCCGGGCTAGCACGCCCCGCCATAGAGTCCACGCGCCCGCGATGGCGAGGTGATCCATGAATGGGAGGATGGCAAGCCGTCTGAGGTTCAGCGTCGCGTTGGTTGTGGCGACGTGGGTGCCGTCGGCCGTTTCGGCCGAAACGGTTACGATTCATCGCGATCTTTTCGGCACTCCCCATATCTTCGCCGAAACCGCCGAGGGGGCCGTTTTCGGCCTCGGCTACGCTCAGGCTCAGGACCGGCTGGAGGAACTGCTCAAGAACTACCGCAAGGCCGAGGGGACGATGGCCGAGGTGTTCGGGGAGGAATGGTTCGACCACGACGTCCGCCAGCGCATGTGGCGTCATCGGTATTTCAGCGAGCATGATTACGCCCGCAAGCCGGCCAAGATCCGCGCCCTCACCGAAGCCTTCCAGGCGGGGGTGCGCCGATTCATGGCCGAGCGACCGGAGAAGGTTCCCCCCTGGGCGCCGCCGATCGAGCCCTGGCAGGTGAGCGCCCTGGGGCGCTACATCATCTGGGGTTGGCCCGAGGGAGACGCCGCCGACGATCTCCGCCGCGGCGGCGTGGCGTTCGAGCCCGTCCAAAGCGAGTACCGTGGGTCCAATCAATGGCTCATCGCCCCCGGGCGGACCGAAGCCGGGGCCGTCATCGCGCTCATCGACCCTCATCTTTCCTGGTATGGGCACTTTCGTTTTTACGAGGCGCGGCTTTACGGCGGCGAGCTGGCCTATTCGGGCATGGGGATTCTCGGCCTGCCGCTGGCGACGCTCGGCCACGGCCGATATTGCTCCGTGGCGCTGACGACCGGCGGGCCGGACACCGGCGACGTTTACGCCGACGTCGTGCACCCGGAGGATCCCCTGAAGTACCAGTACGACGGCGACTGGCGACGCATGACGGTCGTCCGCGAGCGGATCGGCCTCCGGCGGACCGATGGGTCGGTCGAGCAGCGGGAGATCGAGCTGCACTACACGCACCGGGGGCCGGTCGTCGCTCGCCGCGGCCAGACGGCTTATTCCATGGCGCTCCCTTATTTCGACCAGATTTATCACCTGGACCAGATTTACCGGATGAACACCGCCCGCAACCTGGAGGAGATGAAGCAGGCGCTTTCGATGCTCCAGTACATGGCCCAGAACATCATGGTCGGGACGGTTCAGGGGGATATCTACTACCTGCGCAACGGGCGGGTCCCCGTCCGGCCGGAGGGCTTCGACTTTACCCGACCCGTCGCGGGCGAGACCTCCGCCAGCGAATGGCGCGGGCTGCACCCGCTCCAGGATCTGGTTCAAATTCACAACCCCCCGCAGGGCTACATGCAGAACAACAACGTCTCCCCCTGGGCGATGATGAAGGAGAGCCCCTTGGCGCCGGAGAACTATCCGGCCTACATCTACAACGCCGGCCGCACGCCGCCGCATCAGCGCGCCGCCATGACCCTGGAACAGCTCGACGCCGATGCTCGCGTCTCCAAAGCCGACGCCCTCCGCATGGCCATGAGCACCGAGGTCTACGGCGCCGGAGCCTGGCAGGCGCGCCTGGAACGGGCCTGGACGGGCTTGAACGTCGACATCAACGAGGACGTGAACGCCACGGTCCTGCGCGCCCTCATCCAGGAGTGGGACCGCCGGAGCGATCCGGACTCCACGGGGGCGCTCGCCTACAAATACTGGAAGGAAGCCCTCTGGGAAACCGTCTTCACCGATGCGGATAAACGCGCCGATCGCTTCGGCGACCCGCCCCGGGCCACGCTGACTGACGAGGAACTTATCGGCGCGCTCAAAACGGCCGCCGCCCGGATGATGGCCGAGCACGGCTCCGTTGAGGTACCTTTCGGCAACGTTTATCGCGTCGGCCGCCAGGGGGGGGCTCACTCCTGGCCCGTCGGCGGGGGAAACCCCGGCTTCGGGATGGCGACGCCGCGCAATATCGGGTTCGCGCGGCAGGACGACGGTACGTTTCTGGGGCAATCGGGCCAGACCTCGACCCAGGTCGTGGTGCTGACCGACCCACCGGAATCCTGGACCTACCTGCCGCTGGGGGAGAGCGACGATCCGACCTCGCCGCACTTCGACGACCAGGCCCGCCAACTCTTCGGCCCCGGCCGGATGAAGCCCACTTATTTCCTTCGGAAGGGCGATCTGTTGAAGAACCTCGAATCGACGACGGAGTTGGAGTACGAAGAACGACGGCTATGATGACCCCCCCCATCAAGACGAGCCGACCACGAACCCTCAGGGCACGAGACAACGGCAACGTGGAAGCTTCGCACGCGCGCAGAGCGAGGCGAACAGCGCCTTCCGCCCGCTCAGGACGGGCCCGGGCTCATTGGGCCTTGGGCGCCAAGTCCTGATTTTTGCTTCGCATGAAGGACCCAACGGCCACTGGCTCCTCCGGCTCCGGCGTCGAAGAAGACCTCTGGCGGGGCACGCCGTCGCACTGGACCGGCTTCTGGGTTTACGCCCTGGGCGGCGTGTTCCTTCTGGCCGGGCTTGCCGGGGCGGTCGTCGGCCGGTGGGGCGCGCGGGCGGCCGTTCCGCTCGGCCTGATCGTGATGGGGATTCAGTATCTGGGGATCAATTTCACGCGCTATCGGCTCACGTCCCAGCGGCTGATCCTGACCCGCGGCATCTTCAACCGGCACACCGAGGAGATCGAGCTCTTTAGGGTCAAGGACCTCTCGATGACCGAGCCGTTTTTCTACCGGCTGGTCCGGCTCGGGAATCTGCACCTGGTGACGACAGACGCCCGGACGCCCACCGTCACGCTTCGAGCCGTTCCGGGCGTGGAAACCCTGCGGGACCTGTTACGCCTGGCCGTCGAGCGGCGCCGCGCCGAGAAAGACGTCCGCGAGATCGACATCGAATAATCGGGCGAGGTCCCTTTCCCGCGTTCGTCGGTAAGTTTTCGCGCCCGTCCGTGAGGCGCCCGCCGGCGCGCCCGCGCGCCGCCCGCTTCATGAGCAACCGATCGAATTGCCGCAGTTGAGGCACTTGTAGCAGGAGCCGTTCCGGACGGTGATGTGGCCGCAGATGTCGCAGAACGGCGCGTCGCGCATCAAGGCGCTCAATTGGGCGTCGAGGGCCTGGTTTACGGTCAGGGCCCTGGCGGCGCCGCCGACGCCGGCCGGCTGCGGGCTCGGGGCCTCGGCCGGGGCGCGGCTCAGGGCTTCGGCCTCCGTCGAAGTCTGGGTGGGGGCCAGGCGTTGGGCCTCCAGTTCGAGAGGGGCCGGCTTGACCTGAACGAGGTCGGTCCGGCGCAGGTAATCCAGGGCCAGCACGCGGAAGATGTAATCCACGACCGAGGTGACCATGCGGATGTTCGGATGATCGCAGGGGCCCTGCGGCTCGAAGCGGGTGAACGTGAACGTGTCCACGAATTCTTCGAGCGGGACGCCGTACTGGAGGCCCTTGCTGACGGCGATGGCGAAGCAGTTCATCATCGAGCGGAAGGCCGCCCCCTCCTTGTGCATGTCGACGAAGATCTCCCCCAGCGTTCCGTCTTCGTATTCGCCCGTCCGGAGAAAGATCTTGTGCCCCGCCACGCGGGCCTCGACCGTGTAGCCCTTGCGACGGGCGGGCAGGCGCCGCCGGACGGCGCGGGTCGGGAGGGCCAAGGGGGTTTCCTCTCGCGCCGGCAGGGCGGCGCGCGTCTCGACGGAGGCGCTCAGCGGCTGGCTGAGCTTGCACCCGTCGCGGTATATCGCGATGGCCTTGAGGCCCATCCGCCAGCCCTCGGTGTAGATGCGCTCGATGTCCTCGACCGTGGCGTCCCGCGGCAGGTTGACCGTCTTGCTGATCGCCCCGGAGATGAAGGGTTGGGCGGCGGCCATCATGCGGACGTGCCCCATCGGCTCGATGAACCGTCGGCCTAGCTTGCCGCAGCGATTGGCGCAGTCAAAGACCGGCAGGTGCTCCTCGAGCAGATGCGGGGCTCCCTCGATCGTCATCGTCCCGCAGATGTGCGTGGCGGCCTCATCGATCTGCGTCTGGGTGAAGCCCAGCAGCCGCAACAGGTCGAAGCCGGGCCCGGCGACGATCTCCTCGCTGAGTCCCAGACGCTTGAGGGTTTCCTCGCCGAGTGTCCAGCGGGTGAAGGCGTTGGGGAGATCGATCCCGGCGCGCAGCGCGTTTTCGACCTTGGCGAGGTCCTCGTCGGTCAGGCCGCGCGCCTTGAGCGCCACGTCATTGACGTGCGGCGCCCCGCGCAAGGTCAGCGTACCGGTCATATGGACCAGCATGTCGCGGATCTGGTTGCTGTCGTAGCCGAGCTTGCGCAGGGCGCGCGGAACGGACTGATTGACGATCTTGAAGTAGCCCCCCCCGGCCAGCTTCTTGATCTTCACGAGCGCGAAATCGGGCTCGATCCCCGTCGTGTCGCAATCCATCAGGAGGCCGATCGTCCCCGTGGGGGCGATGACGGTCGTCTGGGCGTTGCGGTAGCCGTGGCGTTTGCCGGCCTCCAGAGCGTCGTCCCAGGCCGCCCGCGCGGCCCGCAAGAGATAAGAGGGGCAGAACTCGGCGCTGATCCGATCGACGGCGTCCCGATGCATCTGCATCACGCGCAGGAACGGCTTCTCATTCTTCGGATAGCCGGGGAAGGGGCCCTTATCGGCGCCGATCCGGGCGCTCGTGGCGTAGGCGTGGCCGGTCATCAGCCCCGTGATCGCCCCGCAGACGGCCACCCCTTCGGGGCTGTCGTACGGGATGCCGTTGACCATCAAGAGGGCCCCGAGGTTGGCGTAGCCGAGCCCGAGGGGGCGGTAATCGTGGCTGTTGCGGGCGATTCGGGCCGTCGGGTAGGAGGCGAAATCGACCAGGATTTCCTGAGCAAGGATAAAGAGCCCGACGGCGTGGCGGAAGGCCTCAACGTCGAACTCCCCCTCCTCATTGACGAACTTCATGAGGTTGAGCGAGGCCAGATTGCAGGCGCTGTCGTCCAGGAACATGTATTCCGAGCAGGGATTGGAGGCGCGGATGCGATCGGTGTTCGGGCAGGTATGCCAGCGGTTGATCGTCGTATCGAACTGGAGGCCGGGGTCGGCGCACTGCCAGGCGGCCTGGCAGATCTCGGCCAGCAACGGGCGGGCCTCCAGGACGTCGCAGACCTCCTCCGGCTTCGTCCGCAGGTAAGTGCGCCAGGGTTTGCCTTCGAGGGCGGCCTGCATGAACTCGTCGGTCACGCGGACGGAGTTGTTGGAGTTCTGGCCGGAGACGGTGTGATAGGCCTCGCCGTTAAAGTCGGCGGCGTAGCCGCCATGGTCGATCAGGATCTGGACTTTGCGCTCTTCCCGGACCTTCCAGCCGATGAAATCCCGGATTTCCGGGTGATCCATGTCCAGGCAGACCATTTTGGCGGCCCGGCGGGTCGTCCCGCCGGATTTGGTCGCTCCGGCGGCGCGGTCCAGCACCTCCAGAAACGACATCAGGCCCGAAGAGGTCCCGCCGCCGGAAAGCTTCTCCTGCCGCCCCCGGATGCGGGAGAAATTGGTCCCCGTGCCGCTGCCGTACTTGAAGATGCGCGCTTCGGCCTTCACAAGCTCGAAGATCGACATCAGGTCGTCCTGAACGGATTGGATGAAGCAGGCCGAGCATTGGGGGCGCTCGTAGGAGTTCTCGATCTGGGCCACGTCGCCGGCCTCAAGGTCCCAGACCCAGTTGCCCCCGGTCCCCGTGATGCCGTATTCATGCCAGAGGCCGCAGTTGAACCAGACGGGAGAGTTGAAGGCCCCGATCTGATGGATGAGCATATAGGCCAGCTCGGCTTCGAAGGCTTGGGCGTCGTCCTCGCCGTCGAAGTAGCCCCCCAGCCGGCGGCCCGCCTCGGCGATCGTGTGGACGACGCGGTGGACGACCTGGCGGGCGCTCGTCTCCCGCCCGGTTTCGCAGGGGACGCCCGCCTTGCGGAAGTACTTCGAGATCAGGATGTCGGTGGCCAGTTGAGACCAGCCCTTGGGCACCTCGGCCTCCTTGGCCTCGAAGACGACCGAGCCGTCGGGGTTGGTGATTACGGAGGCGCGCTTCTCGTATTCGACCTGATCCAGCGGGTCGATCCCGGCGGCCGTGAAACGGCGGGTCAGCTTCATCGGGCAGGCCTCCTTCCGGCAGGGATAGACTAACCGAGGGCCGGGCGGTCGGGCAAACGGCGGGCGAAGCCGTTCCCCCCGATCGGCGGCAGGCTCGCGCCTCGGAAATGTTTAGCGGTTCGTCTCAACCGGCCCAGCCGCCCAAGCCGGCCGGGCCTGAACAACCAACAACGCCGCGCGCTCCCCCGGCGCCGACGCCGAGCTCGATTCGTCCGGGTCCAAGAGCAGGGCCGAGCGCGAGGGGAACAGGGGCGGAAGGCCACGGGTCACCGGATACATCGGCTCAACCTCGCTCCTTGACGTCGAGAACTCTCTTTACGCCCCGGCTTGGGGGAAGTCAAGCTTGAAAATCCACATATTGTGCTTAAACTTTCATGCTGCCTACAAGATATTGAAAGTTCACCTTTACATCTGATTCTATTGGACTTAGCAGCGCTGTCGGCCCTCCGGGCCTATCCTTCGGACACCCTCTCGCCGAGGCATCCTCCGTTCCCTCGATGAGCCCGCCCCAGGTCAGTTACGTCGTGGCGCTGTACAACCACGAACGGTTTATCGCGGCGTTGATGGGGTCTATCCGTGAGCAGGATTTTGAGGATCTGGAAGCGATCGTCGTGGACGACGGCTCGACGGACGGATCGCTCCAAAGGGCGCGAGAGGCCGTAGGCGAGGACCGCCGATTTCGCCTCCTGACCCAACCCAACCGGGGGGTCGTCGCGGCGCGGAACCGAGGTCTCGCCGAGGCCCGCGGGGAGTTCGTCTCCGTCGTCGATTCCGACGACCTCCTGCCGGGCGATCGCACGCGCCGGCTCGTCGAGGCCCTTCAAGGTCGACCGGGCGCCTCGATGGCTTATGGAGACGCCTGGATCATCGACGCCGACAATCGCCGCCAGGCTCGGTTCTGGGAGATTTACCCTCCCCAGCCCGGCGACCTGAGCCAGGCCTTGTTCCTCCACTATTGCTTCGTCCCCGCCGTCTCGGTCATGGTCCGCCGCAGCCCCTTTGAGGCCTCAGGGCCCTTCTGGGGCCCTGGGGCCAACACCGACTACCTCAAGTGGATCGAGCTGGGGCTTTTCGGCGAGGCGGTTCGGCTGACCGGAGAACCGCTCGGCTGTTGGCGGTGGCACGGCGCCAACGTCAGCCAACCGCTCCTGTCGGCCCGGATCGAGCAGTATCATCGCCTGCGCGAAGGGCTGGCCGAGCTTTTGCAGCGGCGGCCGGAGCTGGCGGCTCGCCTGCCGGAGCGGCTTGTCCGGCGTCGGTATGGCCGCTGTCATCTCATGGCGGGCTTCTACGCCGGGGTCGAAGGCCAGTGGGCCATGGCGCGCCGGGAATTCGCCGCCTCCTTCAACTATGAGCGCCACTGGCTCGCTTCGGGAGCCTGGATTTCGACCTGGCCCCCCATCAATCGGATCAGCCAGGCCCTCTACGCCGGCCTGGCTCGCCGGAGGCTCAGGCAGCCGGCGTGACCTCCCCCGCGACAGCCCCCTGGCGGATCACGATCGACGCAAGCCTGCTGGCTTATCCGCGCAAGACCGGAATCGCCCGCTATCTGGAGGCCCTGCTGCCCCGGCTGGCGCGGCTGGCGGGTTCGAAAGCGGCGTTCACGCTGCTGGCGGGAGGGCCGATCCGGCATCCGACGGCGCTGGGGCTGCTGGCCGAGGGGGTCGTCCGCGCCCGGACGTTTCGCTCCCCCTCGCTGCATCTCTGGCAACAATTGGGGATGGGGCTCCAGATAGGACGCTGTCGGGCCGAGGCGCATCTGGCTCCCGAGGGCCTGCTGCCCCTGGGCGTCCGATGCCCGACCGTCGGGGTCGTGCACGACCTGATCTGGGCGCGCGTGCCCGGGGCCGCGGCGGCTCACGTCCGGCTGGTGTTCCGGCTTCGGCAGCGGCGCAGCCTGAAACGCTTCGACGTGGCCTTCGCCGATTCAGAGTTCACGCGCCGGGATTGCCTGCGCGCCTTCGGACCGGTCGCCGAGCGGCTGGAGGTGCTGCCGCTGGGGGTCGACCTGGAAGTTTTCCGGCCGCTGGCGGCTGATGAGGCTGAGTCGGCGGCCCGCTTCCGCGCCCGGCTGGGGCTTCCCGAACGCTTTCTTCTGGCCGTGGGCAATCCCCAACGGCATAAGAACCTCGGTCGGGTGCTGGAGGCCGTGGCCCGTCTGGACGCCCAGGGCGCCCCGCGGCCCATGCTGGCCATCGTCGGCGTCGGCGGGCTGCAGCAGCTTCGCTCGGCGGGTCCCTCGGCGCGCCCGGACAGGGTGCGATGGATCGCCTCGCTGGAAGATGACGACATGGCATGGGCCCTTCGGACGGCCGAGGCCATGATTTTCCCTTCTCTGTACGAAGGCTTCGGGCTCCCGGTCCTGGAGGCGATGGCGAGCGGGACGCCGGTGCTGTATTCGGGCCGAGCGTCGCTGCCGGAGGTCGCCGGGGAGGCCGGGCTCGTGTTCGACGCCGAGGACCCGTCGGCGCTGGCCGAGGCGATCCGACGGCTCCTCGGCGATCCGGCGCTTCGGGCGGAGTTGGGACGTCGGGGCCGGGCCCGGGCCGAACAATTGAGCTGGGACCGTCACGCTCGGCGCTGTTGGGAGGCGCTGGCCGAGCTGGCCGAGCGGCGTCGGGCTCGAAACCGCGGAGATCGCGCCGGCTCATGACCGTCGGGGCTTCCCTCGTCAGCGTCGTCATCCCCGTCTATAACGGCGCGCCGACGATTCGTTCGGCGCTCCGAAGCGCGCAGGGCCAGACTCATGAACGTCTGGAGATCCTGGTGGCCGACGACGGGTCCGCCGACGCCACGGCCGAGATCGTCCGTCAGGCGGCGGCCGAGGACCCCCGCATCCGCCTTCTTGAGGGCGCGCACACGGGTCTGCCCGGTCCGACGCGCAACCGCGCCCTCGCCGCCGCCCGCGGGGAGGCGATCGCTCTCCTGGACGCCGATGATCTCTGGTCGCCACGTAAGGTCGAGCTTCAGCTTCAAGCGCTGGCCCGAAAGCCTGAGGCGGTTCTCGCGCACACCGCCGCGCTTGAATTTTCGGACGAGGCGACCCTGCCCGACCCGCTGACGGAGCTGCCGCCCGGGCGGGCCTCGCCGCTCTACGGCCGTGAGCTGGCGCCCGGCCCGAGAGGTTACCGGGAGCTCCTGACGCGCCGGCGGCTCCTCTGCACCCCCTCGGCGCTTTTCCGTGCGGAGTTGCACGATCGGATCGGAGGCTTCAGCGAAAACGAGCGGTTGCCGTGCGCCGAGGACCTGGAGTTTTTCGCCCGGGCCTGGGAGGCCGGGCCGTTCGTCTATCTTCCCCAGGTTTGCGTCTTCGTACGAAAACATGCCGGCAACGTAACCGCCGGGAGAGCCTGGCCGGCGGTCTTCGAGTGCCTGAAGGAAGTCGAGGCTCGCCGACGCTTGCCGCTGGCGACGCGACGGGCCGCTTGGAGCGCCGCCTGGCTCGTCCGGGCCGAAGAGGCACTGGCCGCCGGCGAGACCGGCTGGCGGGCGGCGATGGCGCGGGCGTGGGCCGAGGAACCCTGGAACGTCCGCCGGTGGCCGGGCCTCGTGAGCGCCGGGCTTCCGACCGGTCTCGGGCGGCGGGCGTACTTTGCGTTGCGCGGCGCCGCGCGGCCCGGCCGTTAGAGGCTTGGCGGCGCGGAGGGGCTGGCCCAGCGCCGAGGCTAACGATCGGGTTTGAGATGCTTCGGGCCGAACCGACGGCGAAGGAAAGGGCGAAGGAAGCGACGGTAGATCGAATTGTCGGTCAGGGGCCGGACGAGGCGGGTCATGTAGTCGAGCTCGTCATAGAGCTGCTCGATGAGCTGCCGGGCGTCCTCGGCGTAGCCCCGGCGGAACAAGACCTCGCTGATTTCGCCGTAGCAGGCCCCCATGGCCCGCTGAGTCTTGGCGTCGGCGTGGACGCGCTCTTCGGCCAGCGGAGCCTCGATGAGGTCAAAGGCGCCGATCTCCCCCAGCTTGACCCAGAGGTCGAAATCGAGGGCATAGCGGAGCGATTCGTCGAGCCCGCCGGCGCGCTCGAAGGCGGCGCGAGAGAAGAAGCAGGCCGGTTGAAGGAAGGCGTGGGTCCGCCATTGCCGCAGCGTCCGGCTGTTGAGATCGGGCCGCGGGGCGACCGGTCGCCGTTCGCCCGTTCGCTCCAGGGTCTGATAGCCGCGGCCGATGACGGCCACGGCTGAGGGGTCCGCGGCGGCCCGTCGCCCGACGGCGGCCAGCGCCCCCGGCAGCAAGAGATCATCGGCGTTGAGCCAGCCGAGCCAGCGGGCCGCCGGCAGGCGGGCGAAGCCCTTGTTGAGGGCGTGACTCTGGCCGCGGTCGGGCTCGATCACACAATCGGTGAGGCACGTGGCGTATTTCTCCAGAATCGCCCGGGAACCGTCCGTCGAGCCGCCGTCCTCCACCGCGTATTGAAGCGACGGGTAGCCCTGGAGGAGCACCGAGCGGATCGCCCCCTCCAGGTAGCGGGCTTGGTTCAGGTGAGGGGTGAGAAGGCCGATCGGCGGCCAGGGCCGACCGTCGGGCAGGGTCGGGGGGAGCGGCTCCGGCTCGACGTCCCAGGGCCAGCCCTTGACGCCCGGCGGCGGGTCGGGCAGGTCCGCCAGCCGTCGCGCCGGCAGATATTCGCGCACTTCGGACACCGGGGGCCGTTTCCTCCCTTCTCAACAGCTCTCCGAAGGGCGCTCGGAGAGCTGTTCGGTCCTTTCGCCAATCAAGCTGTCGAGTTCGGCCTGGTCGAGCCGACGGCCGCCGGCAAACGCGGCCAAGAGCCGCTCGTAACGGGCGGCCTGACGGTCGAGGTCATACTCCTGGCGCGCCTCGGCGCGACAACGTTCGGCATAGGCGGGCCATTCGGCTCGGGCCGCCAGCGCCGCGCCGATCGCCCCCGCCAGCGCCTCGGCCGTCGGGGCGGCGGCGAGCCAGCCCGTCCGCCCCGGCCGGACCATCTCCGGCACGCCGCCGACCGGGAGGGCGACCACCGGCAGCCCGGCCGCGAGCGCCTCGGCCACGGCCAGCGGTTGATTGTCAGCCAGGGAGGGATGGATGAGCAAATCCGCCGCGCCGTAGACGAGCGCGAGAAACGGGTCGCCGCCGGCTTCCTGAACGTAGCGCACCTCGATGCCGGCCGGCGGCTCGAATGGCCGCCCCCGGCCCAGGAGCGTCAACCGCATCGGGGCGGGCCGCAGGCGCCGCAGCGCTTCGATCAATAAGGGGAGCCCCTTGCGTTCCTGGTCCCAGAATTGCGCGACGACCAGCGCCGTGGGACGTCCGTCGTCGTCCAGCCCGAGGGCCCGCCGGCATTCGGCGCGGCTCGGCGAGGCGAAGATGGCGGTGGGGAGCCCGTTGCTGATTCTGAGGACGGGCACGGCCGGCCCGACGACCGCGCGCGCCAAGGCCGCCAGCCAGGCCGAGGGGGCGACGAGCGCCAGGCGGGGCCGGGTGGCGTAGAAGCGGCGGCGGCGGCGGTGGGCCGGGCCGATCATGTGAGCCGGGAGCGTGGGATACTGGCCAAGCTGCGGGCAGCGCCGGTCGCAGGCCGTCTCATATTTGCGGCATTCCATCGGGAACGCGCACGAGCCGGTCAGCGCCCAGGCGTCGTGAAGCGTCCAGACGGTCGGCGCGAGCGCCTGGCAGCGGGCCATGAGCTCGATGTCCCAGCCCGCGCCGTGGAGATTGTGGGCGTGGATCACGTCGGGGCGGAAGGTCGCGAGCGCCTCGGCCAGCCGCGCTGACCACCGACGTTGGACAAAGCGTCGCCAGGGTTCGATCTTCAGCACCGTCGTCAATCGGGCGACCCAGACCGAGGGCTCCGCCAGCGGGAGCAGCCGATCCGCCGTATCGGCGGCAGGGTAGTCCCCGGCCAGATAGAGCCGGGCGACGGTGTGCCCGCGGCGGCGCAGGCCGACGCCCAGCCGTGTGGCGGCGATGCTGGCCCCGCCTTTGGAGCCTTGGTCGGTCAGCACGGCGATGTTCATGGGCGGGAGGCTGACCGCCGGAGGCCCGAGAGACCGACACGGACCGAGACAGACAACGGGGGAGGAACGGGCACCGCAACGGAGCGAAATCGACCCATGGGCACGCTCATGACCGGCGCGCCCCCAGGGATGGCCAGCGACGGCGCGCCCATGCCCCGAGGTCACCCGCCCAAGCTCGCAGCCGGGCACGGAGGCCGGGCCGGAGGTCGAACTGGCGCCGGAGCCCGCGGGTGACGAAGGCCGGCGGCGGCGCCTCAGCGGGGGGCCAGGGGCGCTCAGCAAATTGGGCATAGGCCAGCCGGCCACGGCGGAGGTTCCAGGCGGGGTCAGGCCGTCGCGTGTGGACGGCCGTTGCGTCGAAGCCGATGTTCTCCACGAGCGAGGCGAGCGGCAGGATGGTATGGGCTCGGTGGAGGTAGTGCGTGAGCGTCCAACCGAGCGTCCAGATGTCGGCCTGGCCGTCGCGCACGCGCGGATCAGCCAGATAGCCGGTGATGTCGGAACCGGCCTGATTGAGATCGATTCCCTCGGCGCGGCAGCGGTTCTCGATCTCCCCCAGGTCGTTGCTGTAGCGCGCCCATCGGTCCGCCCACGTCCCCCAGCCCCAGGAGGCGAATCGCGGACTGAGGACCGCTCGGAAGGGATAATCCGGCGGGACGGCGATCGTCGGGGCGAGATGGGCGCCGACGCTCAGGACGGTGGGATGGTCGCGATATTGATCGAGGGCCTGTCGCATGAAGGGCCAGAATCCTTCCAGGGGGAGGCAATCGTCCTCAAGGAAAACGGCCGCCGGGTGCCGGCTGAGGGTCTCGGTGACGCCGGTCACGAGCGAACGGGCCAGGCCGAGGTTGCGATCGCGCGCGATGAGGCGCGTCTCGACGAAGTCGACCCGCGCGATCAGCTCGCGGACGGCTTGGACGGCCGGGGCGACGGCCTGGTCGGCGGGGCCGTCCGAATAGACGTAGAGCAAGCCCGGCCCTCCTGCCTGCGCCCCGCCCGTCGCGGCAGGCAGGGCGGATCGTAAAGATTCCAGGACGCGAGCCGTGTGCGCCGGTCGGCGGTACACGAACAGGACCAGCGGGATGAGCGTCGGCTGCGTCATCGAGCCGGCGATCGAGTTCGGGCGAGACCCAGGACCGGGGCGGCTGACTCCATCCCGCGCAGCCACAACTCCAGCACCAGCGCCTTGAAGGAGATCGGAGCGATCGCCTTGGGCGGGAAAGGGCCCTCGGCCAGCTCGCGCGCCTTGCGGGGCCGGAGAACGCCCGCCTCGACCAGCCGCCCGCCCGTCAGCAGCCCGCCATAGGTGGCGAACAGGGCGCGGTGCCAGCGGAGGACCGGCGGGGTGAATCCCCGCTTGGGACGGGCGAAGACCCACTCGGGGAGCAAGTCGCCCACGGCTTCTTTGAGCCAGGTCTTCGGGGGGAGGTTCAAGTCCGAGCGCACTTTCCTGAGACCGATGACGGTTTCGACGAGCCGATAGTCGACGAGGGGCAGCCGCAGCTCCACCGAGGAGGCCATGCTCAGCCGGTCGGCCTGGGCGATGCCGTTCTCCAAGAGGTAGGTGTCGCAGATGAGGCGCGTCATGAGGGGAGGAACCGGCGGCCAGGGGGCCGGCAGCGTGAAGACATCGGCCGGGTCATCCCCGGCGATCTCCCGTCGAAAGGGCTGCTCATAGAGGGCGGGCATCTCGCGGAGCGCAATTTGATAGTCCGGCGTCATGTCGTAAAACCGCAGCCGGTCCGGCGGGTCTTCGCGGCGACGTTGCAGCCAGCGCCAAGCCTGCGCCAGTCCGGCGACCGGGGGGTTGCCCTCCTCGGTCGCCAGGGCCGTCGGAGCGGGGATCGCCGCCGGCGATTCGGTCCGCGCTTGACGTTGGGCCTTGCCCACGGTTTCGATCGCCGCCCGCCCCACCCAGGGATACCCCCAGAAGAGTTCGTCCCCGCCTTGGCCCTGCATCATGACCGGGACGCCGCGATCGCGGGCCAGGCGCATGACGGCATAGTAGCCGTGGCCGGAGATGTCGGCGATGGGATCGTCGCGGAGACTGACGAGCGTCGGAAAGAAATCGACGACCTGATCGACCGAGATCTCGACTTCATGGTAGGCAAGACGCAGGTGCTCAGCCAGTTGGCGCGCCTCGGCGCGCTCGTCGGTGGCGGGACGGCCCGGATAGCCGACGCTGAAAGCCTGGAGCGTGCCGGGGTAAGTCCGGGCGGCGAGGGCGGCCACGGCGCTGGAATCGATCCCCGCGCTCAGGGCGATGCCGACGGGGACGTCGGCGCGGATGACCAGCCGGCCCAGCTCTTCCAGCTCGGCCCGGATCGCGCGCGCGGGGTCCTCCTCGCGCGGCGGGGCGTCCAGCATCCGCCAGTAGCAGGTCTCCGAGACGGTCCAGCTCTCGGCGTCGATCGTGAGCCAATGGGCCGCCGGGAGCTTGCGCACGCCGGCCACGGGGGTCCCGGGTTCCGGGACGTATTGATAGTGGAAGTAACGGTGCACGGCGGCGGGGTCGAGCTTCAGATCGATCCAGCCGCAGCGCAGGAGCGCGCGTAGCTCCGAGGCGAACGTGAGCCGCCCAGGCGAGAGGTGGAGATAAAGGGGTTTCTCCCCCATGCGGTCCCGCGCGAGCATGAGGCGGCGCCGGGGGCCGTCCCAAAGGGCGAAGGCGAACATCCCGCGCAAGTGTTCGAGGCAGCCGGTCCCATGGTCCTCGTAGAGATGCAGAATGGTTTCGCAATCGCTGCCCGTGCGGAAGCGGTGGCCCCGGCACTCCAGCTCCTGCCGCAGCTCGATGAAATTGTAGATTTCGCCGTTGGCGACGAGCGCCAGCGTCCCATCCTCGTTGGAGAGCGGCTGGCCGCCGCCCGGCACGTCGATGATGCTCAGCCGGCAGGCGCCCAGGGCCACGTGGGGGGCGCGAAATCCTCCCACGCCGTCGGGGCCGCGATGCCGCAGGGCCCGGAGCATGGCCGCCACCCCCGAATCGTTTATTTCAGGCTCGCGGCGCAAGACGCCGCAAATCCCGCACACGCCATCATGGCTCCCTCCCGCCCTCGACTGGATGGTTCCCCCCGCCCGGACCCAGGAGCTGCTCATAGAGCGTCCCGAGCCGCTCGACATATGGAATCACCCGCTCGCGCAGGTAATTCTGATAGTAGGGAAATTGGCGGCGATCCCGCAGGAGCGTTCCGACCACGGCGTGGCCGCAGCATCGAAAGAGGGCGCCGGGGAGGGCGGAAAACGCTCGGGCGCGGGTGGAGCGTCGATCGAAGACGTAACGGGCGTAGCGGCCGCTGACGAAGGCCTGGCGAAAGATCCAACCGAGCCGCATTTTTTCGGGCGGCACCAGGTGCTCAACCGTCAGGCGCGGCTCGTAGAGAATCCGCTCGTCCGGGGCGAGCCGCCGCAACCGCCGTTGGAACTCCGTCTCTTCGCCGTAGCCCAGCGCGGGCCCGTTCATCCCCAGCCGAACGTCAAATCCCCCGAGTCGGTCGAGAACGTCCCGCCGAACGAACAGGTTGGCCCCGTCCAGGAACTCTCCCTCCCCCAGGGGTCGGGCCCGGTCTCCCTGGTCGTGGCCGCCGTAGCGATACCACGGGGGTTTCTGCGTGAGAAAGAAGGGGAGATAGGGGCCGCCGAAGAGAGCGGCCTCGGCCGAGCGGGCCAGTTCGATCGCGGCGGCCAGCCATCCGGCCCGCAGGCGGCAATCGTCGTCCAGGTAGCCGATGTAGCGCCCCCGCCCCTCACGCCAGCCGCGGTTCCGGGCGTGGGCGAGCCCTTGCCTGGGCTCGATGACGTGTCGGGCGTTGGCGTGGCTCTCGCAAAAGGCGCGAGCCCGGGCCGCCGTCCCGTCGGTGGAGCCGTTATCGACGATGAGAACCTCAAAGTCCCTCCGGTCGGCGGTCTGCCGGGCGAGGTCCTCGAGGATGCTCTTCAGAATATCCTCCCGGTTATACGTGCAGATGACGAGCGTGAGGAAAGGCCGCCTCGGGCCCTCGCCAGGGCTCAGTTCGGGTCGCGTTTCGGCAGCGGAGGCTTGGGCCCGGGGGGGTTGAGTCATGAGGGACGATCGGGGCGGCGGGGCCAGGCGTGAAGCGTCCGCTCGTAAAGGTCCAGCAGCAGGTCGAGGGCGCCCTCGGGGTCGCGCCGGCGGGCCAGGTCCATCACGGCGGTCTCCATCCGGCGGCGTTCCTCGGCCCGCAGGCTCAGCGCCCGGCGCAGCGCGGCGGCCAGCGACTCGGCGGAGCCCGGCTCGGCGAGGAATCCGGTCACGCCGTCCTCGACCAACTCTTCCAGGCTGGATGACGCGCTGGCGACTACGATCTTACCCAGGGCCTGAGCTTCCAGGCAAGCTTGGGGGTAATTGTCCACGCGCGAGGGGAGGACGACCAGCGCCGCATGACGCAGGATCGGCCAGAGGCGCGTCTTGGGTTGGGTCGCCAACACGTGAACCCGATCGGCGCACGCCTGAAGCGTCTCGGCGATCATGGCCCGGCAGGCCCGACCGTCCGGCAGGCCGTCGTCGCGCCCGATCAGGACGGCATGCAGCTCGGGGTCGTCGGTCATCACCGCCGGGAGCGCCTGCGCCAGAACATCAACCCCCTTGATGCGGCTCAGATGGCCGAAATAGAGGACGTAGCGTTTGCCGGCCAGGAGTTCCCGATGGAGCGTGTCGTCCTCGTCGATGCGCTCGGGGAGGTAGGGGGACGGGACGACCTCGACGCAGAGGGCCTCGTAGCGTTCGAGCACGGCGGCCATGAAGCGGCTGGGGGCGAACCGGGCATCAGCCGCCTGCAAGGCGGCAACCTCGAGCCAGTCGGTCCGATGCTCCGCCGGCGTCCGGGGGCGGCCCCAGGCCGAACGCAGGAGGGGGCTATAGCTGGAGACCCGGACGACGTGGGGGGCCGGGCATCGCCGACCGAAGCCGCCTCCCACGGCCCGGTAACTGCTGGATTGGATCAGGTCGAACGGCCGGAGGGCGTGCTCGCGGCTGAGGCTCCGGGCCAGACGTTTGGCGTCGTCGAGGAGTTTCCAGGCCAGACGGCGATCGCCCCACGGGCCCTTGAGCCACGGCGGAAGTTGGCGGCACCGGACAAGCCGCACGGCGACGCCCTCATCCTCAAATCGGTGGTCGCCTCCGGCGGCGACGAAGACCGTCGGCGCATGCCCGCGCTGGGCCAGCAGGCGCGTGACTTGACGGATATAATTGGCCAGCCCCCCTTCGGGCTGCTCCGGCGTGGGATATTCCGGCGTCAGGAAGGCCAGACGCAGGGAGTTCATCGCGTGGGCCGCCGCTGGAGCCGTTCCTCAAGTCGCCCGCGGAAGTCTTGCCACTGGGCTTCTTCCGGCCAGAGCCCGCCCGCCACCCACCTCAGCGGAGCGTCCGGCCCGTTGTCGAGGCGCCAATGACCCGGACAATCGTGGACCGCCCAACTGGCGTAGGTGTAACTGATTTCAGCGATCACCGGGGCTCCGGCGCGATAGAGGCCGTCGATCGCGCAACTCTGGGCGCGAAGGGCCCGGGCAGTGCGAAAGGCCAGCCGAGTCATTGCCGGATCGATGGCCTGAGGATCGAAATCGAGCCGCCCGGAGCCGCTGGCGCGAAAGTCCTGAGGCCGATTGAACCGCCGAAAGCCGAAAGCCCGCTGGCCGATGACCGTCAGGCGGGTGTCAAAGGCGTTATCCGGGAGAAATTCCTGAAAGAGGACATAATTCTTGTGGCGTTCCCAGGCGTCGCCTTCGGGAGGCAACGGCGAGCCTAGAAAGAGGTGGACCGCGGCGCGCGCCCGGGCGATCAGCCCCGCCCGCCCTTGGGGCTCAAGCTGCCTCAGGTCCTCCACCCCGCCTTCGAAAAGCCGTTTCACCAGGCGGCACCCTTCGGCGGGGGACCGGACGAGCCGGACGTTGGAGCTGCCGGCTCCGGACCAGAGCTTCACCACCAGCGGGAACTCGGCGGCGCCAAGGAAGGCCTCGGCCTCGGGGCGGCGCCAGAAGAGCCAGGTCCGCGGCGTCGGGAGTCCGGCGGCGTCAAGGAGATAGGTCTGGGCGATTTTGTCGTCGTAGTGCCAGGCGGTGGCCAGATCGGGATAAACACACAGGCCGAGCTGGGTTTCCAGGACCGGCAGCAACCGGCGCGCCACGGCGCGATCCCGGCTGAAATGACCGTGGCGCCACATGAACCCGACGCAATCGGCCAGCCGGGCCAGGATGTCCGGAGCGAACACATCGACCCGGCGCACCTCATAGCCGTCGCGCTGGGCGTATTCGGCCCATCGTTCCGAAGACGATTCCGGCCGGCCGTCCCTCCCGGCGAATTGATCGGGTTGAATGGCGATGGTTGGGGGCATGCGACCTTGGCGGCGTTCCGGGCCGGCTCAGTCCAGATCGTCTTTCCGGGCCAGGGCGAGAACTTCCGGCGAAAACCACGGATGAGACAGATGCAATCGGCCGAGGACGAACTCCAGGGCTCGGATGGGAAGGAACAAGGGGCGGCTCCAGGGGCGCACGCCGGACTGATCCGTTCGGACCCAGAACGTCATCTCGCGCGTGTAGCGGGCGAGCATCAGGCGGCAGCCGGGGCAGGCGGCCACGGCCGAGCGCAGCCGCCTCAGGTTCATCGCCGAGAGATTATGGGCCGTACAGACTTCACGCCAGCGGGATCGGGTATAGATCAGCCGCCGCAGACCCGCCTGAACGGGGCTCCAGGCCGGGATCGTCAACAATAAATACCCGCCGGGCTTGACCCAATCCCAATGGCGACGGATGACGCCGCTGAAATCCTCGAAGTGCTCGACTACGCCGAAGGAGCACACCAGATCGAACGGCTCGGGAGGGGACCACTCCAGAAAATCCGCCTGAATGGCCGTGACCTCGACCCCTCGTTCGGCGAAGAGCCTGGGAAGGGCAAGCACCTCCGGCCGAGTGTCGAGCGCCGTCGGACGGTAGCCGTGATCCAGAGCGAGCCACAGCAGATGGGACCCCGGGAAAGCGCCGACCTCCAGGGAGGTCCGCCCCCGCCCGTCGGCCAGCAGACGGCCCACGTAGCGTTCAAGCGTCGAATCGGCGCCCAACCGCGACGGGAGAGCCGCCCCCCACTGGCGCCAATACTCCCCATCGGTCAAGGCGCCGGGGGGCGCCGCCGTCGGGGGTTCGAGCGGCTTCGGTGCGGAAGCCATGGCGAGGCGGGCGGAGGCTCCTGGATCAGCGACCGGGCCAGGCGCGGACGTAGCCTTCAAGCTCGTCCAACCGGCGGCTCAAGCTGTGACGCTCGCGGATGAGTTCTCGTCCGGCCCGCCGGATTTCCAACCATCGCGGGTCGTCCGGGGCCTCCCGCCAGGGGCGCACTTTCTCATGAAAGTCAGCCTGGGAGAAGACCAGACAGTTGAGGCCGTCGGCGAACCCGGCCTCGGCGAGATCGTCCGTTGTCTGGGCCACGAGCAGACTCCCTGCGGCCGCCGTCTCGTAGTATTTGGGGGTGGTGAGGCGGTAAGCGGGGGATTCGGAGCCGGCGGCGATGACGGCGTCGAAGCCCTGGAGCCACTCAAAGAACCGGCGGTCGTCCATCACCTTGTTCTCGACGCCGCTCATTTCGTACGATCGCACCCCCGGCTGGCGGCGACACCAGTTGCGGACCGTGTAAGCCTCGCCCTGAGCGGCGCCGAAGATCATCAGCTCGCGCTGGCCATGATAGCGGATCGGCCCGGTGTCGATCCATGGGTCGGGGACGGCCCAGGGGAAAAAGATCACCTTTTCGGGCGGCAGGCGGCCGAAATGATGAAGCGTCGGCCGCCGGTAGTAGGCCAGGACGAAATCTACCCCCTGGTCGAGGATGGCCGCCTCGCGCCATGGTTGGAGGTGGGGGTCGCTCAGGCCCCAGAAGATGGGGCCAGGCGGCAAACTGCGGCGCAGCCGGCCGGCCCGGGCCAGCCGGATCATCGGCGCGGCGAAGGTGGGATGAAAGTAATAGATGAAGTCGACTTCCCAGCAAAGAGCGTCGTAGCGGCGCTGATCCCACAGAAGGCGCGTGTCGAAGCGCCGGCACAAGGCCTCGATAAAGGGGGGCGTCAGGGCGCAGACGCTTCGGCCGAGCATGTGGAACTCGGGGTCGATGATGAGGCCGAGCCGCATTTTCGCCATGGGGAAGGGCCGTGGGACGGGAGCGTGGGCTCGCCGGTCAGGGTTTCTGGGCGCGATAGAGGCCGATCCAGGAATCGCGCACGTGAAGGAGCGGTTCGGTCAGGCGGCGCTCGTGGTAAAGGCGGTCCAACGCGCGACAGACCTCGTCGATCCAACCGAAAACGCGACGCCGGGAAGGGTCAAAGTCGTGCCAGAGGATCAGGCCGCCCGGGGCCAGGTGGGCGAGGACCAGAAGCGAGTCCCGATAAACGAAATCCTCGTCGTGGCAGCCGTCGATGAAGGCGACGTCAATGGGGCCGAGATCCGGTTTCCAGCGGCGCGTGTCGGCGAAGATCTGGCGGACGTTGGTCAGGCCGCGCTCGCGATAGCAGCGCCCGATCGTCTCGCGGTTGGGGGCCGCCGTTATCAGCCGCCCGCCGCCCGCGGCTTCCTCGGGGGGGATGTTAACCGTATAAACGGTGGCCTGGGGGGCGTTGACCGCCATGAGGGCGGTTGAGACCCCCTCGCCGGTGCCGATCTCCAGAAGCGTGGCGCCCGCGGCATTGCGGCAGGCCGCCCCGAGGACTTCGGCGTCCCGGAGCGGGCGATCGTTCAGGTCCTCCCAATAGCGAAACTGATCGAGGGGATGGCCTTCGAGCAGGGGGGGCGCCGTCCAACCCAAGGCCCGGCTCAGCGCGGCCAAGTCCCGGACCTCCAGGAGGTGAGCTTCCAGATGCGCCAGGGGATCGAGGGCGGGCCGTCGCCAAAGCCGGGGCCAGCGCTTGAGCCTCATGAAGCCTCTCGGCGCGAGGTCCGCCAGGCGAGCGGCGGAAGGAGTTTGCCGCGGATCGGTTCCTGGGGATAGGCTCGATTGACGCGCGAACTGCCTTCCACGCGCAAAGGGACGATGACGCCGCCGGGAAAGATGCTGCGGACGTTGTAGATCGTGGCCTGAAAGAGAAGCTCATATTGGCGGGGGGCGAGCAGGTCGGGCGGCAGGACGGCGACCGAGACGTAGCGCCCCGGGGGGATCAGCGCCGGCTCATCCTCGTCCTCATCGTTGAAGGAACGGAACAGGATATTCTGATCCTCGTCGCGCAAGTCCAGGAAGAGCCGCAGCCCCGGCGTCGGCTCCAGGACTTCGTACTCGATGCGAATCTCCAGCGGGAGTCCATTGAGGACGACGTTGGCGGGGCGGCCTTGCTGCCGGAGCTCGATCCCGCCCAGACGGAAGACGGGGTCGAGGGGGAGCCGCCCGGCGATCTCCCCGAGGTCGGCCGACGGCCGCAGCCGGGGGACATCCTGAACGTAGGCGTCGGCCACGGGCCCGGCGGGTCCGCGTTCCCGGATCCGCCCGTCGGCGATCCAGATCGCCTGACGGCAGAGGGCGCGGACGGCGGCCAGGTTGTGACTGACGAAGATGACGGTCCGTCCGCCGCCGGCCACGTCGCGCATTTTCTCCAGACACTTTTTCTGGAACTGGGCGTCGCCGACGGCCAGGACTTCGTCCACGACGAGGATCTCCCCCCTAAGGTGAGCGGCGATCGAGAAGGCCAGCCGCACGTACATGCCGCTCGAATAAAACTTGACGGGCGTGTCGAGGAACGTTTCGACGCCGGCGAATTCGACGATGGCGTCGAAGGCGCCGTCGATCTCGGCTCGCTTCATCCCGAGGATCGCCCCGTTCAGATAGATGTTCTCGCGGCCCGTCAGCTCACGATGGAAACCCGACCCCACTTCCAGGAGACTCGCCAGGCGGCCGCGATATCGGACCGTCCCGACGCTCGGCGTCGTGATCCGGCTCAGAATCTTAAGAAGCGTCGATTTGCCGGCCCCATTGCGGCCGATCACGCCGAGCGTTTGGCCTCGATCCAGCGTCAGATCGATGTCCCGCAGGGCCCAGAACCACGGCCGTCCGCCGCCCGGGCGCCGCCGAAGGGCCCCCCCAAATGCCGTCATGATCGCTTCCCGAAAATTCTCATTGAGGTGAGATCGTTCGCCGAGACGGTATCGCTTACCGACCCCTTCGAGCCTCACGGCCCACGGCGCGGCGACGGCGGCGGCGGTTACGCCGGCGGCGAGCATGATCTCACCCGGCGCCGGGCCTGAACGACATCAAACCACGGGCGACACCTCGGCACGATCGGTGGTCCTTCGCGTCTTTGGGCTTTTGTCGTTGGAGCTGGCATTGGAGAGGCGGCGCGCCGGGCGTGGCTAAAGGATGTCGGCCATGCGGGCCTCCCGACGGGCGAAGAACCAAGCCCCCCCCAGCAACCCGACGAGCGCCACGAGCGTTCCCTTGAGTAACAGAGTCCCCGGAACTGCCTCGGCGTTCAGGAGCGCGCGATAAGTTTCCACCACGGCCCCCATCGGATTATAGGCCAGCAGGCTCGAGACGGGGCCAGGCCACTGATCGAGCGGCAACAACACGGTGAGCAACATGCCGACCTGTAACAGAAACGGGATGGCGTATTTCACGTCCCGATACTGGGCATTGAGCGCGCCGAAGAAGAGGCCGACACCCAGGGCGAAACCCATCTGGAGGGTCAGCAGGAGGGGGCCGGCGAGGACGAGCCCCCAGCCGAGCTTGCCCGCCGCGGCGGCCAGGGCGAGGAGAACGGCGAAGCTGATGGCGTAATCGAGCGTCGCGCCCAGGACGTATGCCGCCGGAATTGCCATCCGGGGGAAATAAACCTTCGTGATCAGGTGAGCGTGCGTTTCCATGCTGAGCGAGGCGTTCTGAACGGCCGAGGCAAAGCTCGTCCAGGGCGCGAGGCCCGCGACGAAAAACAGGACGGCCTCGACGGCGCCCGCCTCGGCCATGAACCCCAGCCGCATGAAGATGAAGCCAAAAAGCCCCCCGGCGACCAACGGCTGCAACACGATCCAGACGACGCCCAGGAACGTTTGTTTATAGCGGACCTTCACGTCACGCAGAACGAAGGCCCAGAAGAGGTCCCGGTAACGCCAGAGATCGCGGACGGTTTGAAGGAGGCGCGCCCCGGCGTCGGCCGTAACGACCGTCTCCGGCGGGTCCCCCGTCTCGACGGCCTCCGGCGCGGGGCACGGGGGGGCGGCGGGCTCTCGCGCTTCGGCCGAAGCGCCGGCGTCGGCCATCTCGGCGGGCGTGGCGGGCAATGGCGAAGCAGGCCTCACGGGCGAGCTTGGGCGGCCGAAACCGCCGGGCGATGCTCCAGATACCAATCGATCGTCCGGCGCAGGCCTTCCTCGAAGGGCATCCGGGCCTCGAAGCCGAAGAGGCGGGCCGCGCGGGAGGTGTCCAGACAGCGACGGGGTTGGCCGTCGGGTTTGGAGGCGTCCCAGCGAAGGCGACCTTGATAGCCCATCAACCGGGCGAGGGTTTCGGCCAGGGCCTCGACGCTGATTTCGCGGCCGGCGCCGATGTTGACCGGCGCGTCGCCGTCATAGCGTTCGGTGGCCAGGGCGATCGCCTCGGCGCAATCCTCGACGTAAAGAAACTCGCGCGTGGCGCGCCCCGTCCCCCAGCAGACGACCTCGGGGGCATCGGATTCCAGCGCTTCGGCCAGCTTGCGGATCAAGGCCGGAATGACGTGGGAGCTCTCGGGGGCGAAGTTGTCGCCGGGGCCGTAGAGATTGACCGGCAGGAGGTAAATGGCGTTGAAGCCGTATTGGCGGCGATATGCCTGAGCCTGGACGAGCAGCATCTTCTTGGCCAGGCCATAGGGAGCGTTCGTTTCTTCCGGATAGCCGTTCCAGAGGTCTTCTTCGCGGAACGGAAGGGGGGTGAATTTGGGATAAGCGCAGATGGTGCCGACGGCCGTGAATTTCTCGACGCCCGCGCGGCGGGCTTCTTCCATCAGTTGCGCCCCCATGATCAGGTTTTCGTAGAAGAAGCGGCCCGGCTCGGCCCGGTTGGCGCCGATGCCGCCGACGACGGCGGCCAGATGAATGACGATTTCGGGCCGCAGATCGCGGAACAGCCGGCGCACGTCGGCCACCTCGACCAGGTCGTAATCGGCCCGCCGGGGAGCCGCGACCGAGGCGCAGCCGCGACGCGCCAGAGCCTCGACGACGTGGCGACCGAGGAAGCCCGCGCCTCCGGTGACGCAAATCCGCTTTTCGATCAGGGGAGAGGGGGTTCTCGGCAAAGGCTGTCGCCTTAACGCTCTTCTTGACCGGCGCCGCAAGGGCGCTCGTCGATAGCCTATACCATCCCGCCCGCTCATGGCCACAATGCTCAGCCGCCAGCCGCGACGGCCCCGGACCCGTCGGTTCGCAAAGACATCGCTTGGACCGCCGGCGACGTTCTCGGATTGAGGCTCCTCGAGGTCCCGTATAGTCTTGAGTGTGAGTCATCATGAGCAGACCGGACGTCTTTTCCCACGCCGACGACCGATGACCCCCGCGGTTCAGCACGTGACATGACCCGCTATCTGATCACTGGCGGGGCGGGGTTCATCGGTTCGCACCTGGCCGAGGCGTTGCTACAGGGGGGTTGCGGCGTCCAGGTTCTGGACGATCTTTCGACGGGCAGCCTGGAGAACCTCCGCGACCTGAAACCGCGCGAGGAGTTCGGCCTGACCGTCGGAGACGTGGCCGACCCGGCGGTGGTGGCCCCCTTGATCGAGGTCGCCGACGGCGTCTTTCACCTGGCGGCCGCCGTGGGGGTTCGGCTGATCTTCGAAAATCCGACCCGGGCCATCCGGACCAATATCCGGGGGGCCGAGGTCGTGCTCGACCTGGCCGCGCGACGGAAGAAGAAGGTTCTGATCGCCTCCTCCTCGGAGGTTTACGGCAAGGGGATCCGAATCCCGCTGGCCGAGGCGGACGATCTCAAACTGGGACCGACGACCTGCCCGCGATGGGCCTACGCCTGCTCGAAGGCGATCGATGAGTTCCTGGCGTTGGCTTACTGGAAAGAGCGCGCCGCGCCGGTCGTCATCGCCCGATTCTTCAACACCGTCGGCCCGCGCCAGTCGGGCCAATATGGGATGGTCATCCCGCGGTTCGTGCGGCAAGCGTTGGCCGGCGAGCCGTTGACGGTCTACGGCGATGGGCGTCAGACGCGGTGCTTCGCCCACGTGGCCGACGTCGTTCGGGCGGCCATCGAATTGATGGAGAGCCCCGCCACGGTCGGCGAGGTCTATAACGTCGGGTCGGAGGAGGAGATCAGCATCGGCGAGCTGGCCCAGCGGGTCGTCGCCCTGACCGGGAGCGACTCCGAGATCCGCCACGTTCCCTTTGGCGAAGCCTTCGGGCCGGATTTCGAGGATATGGAGCGTCGCGTTCCGAACGTGGCCAAGCTCCGGTCCGTGATTGCGTGGACCGGCTTGAGGAGCATCGACGACATTCTGCGGGACGTGATCGCCTGGGCGCGGGAAGCGGCAGCCGCCGTCCCCGCCGGGCCCGCCGCCGAAAGTCCACCTCGGTAAGCCCCGCGCGCTTCAGGGGGCTTCCAACTGAAGGCCGGTGAAGTAGAGGCGGCCGTCGGCGGGCGAGGGGCGCCGCCCATTGGGATAGACCCAGAGGATCGGCTGAACGGCGGCGACGCCCTCGGGGACGGGCCGAAATTCGACGAAGCGGACCCAGTCGGTCGTTGCCGTGAGGCCGGAGCCGCTAACGATCGCTTCTCCGACGGGCCGGCCCTCGGCGTCCAGGTAGCGGGCCCGCATGTTGATCGAGTGATTGATGAGATTCTCGGCGCGCAGCCGGGCGGAGAAGTAACCGAGCCTGGCGGGGCCGACCGGTTGCGGCGGCGCGGCCAGCAGCAGGCCGTCGGCGAGGCGCGGGATCGTCGCCGAGAACACCCCCTGGCCGGTCTCGGCGTCGATCTGGATCGTCGGGCGGAGGTCTTCCCGGGCGACGTAGGCCCAGCCCTCGACGAGCTCCGCGGCGCCGGGTGGGTCCAACGGGACCGGCCTCGGCGTGCCGACAGGGATGAAGAACCGCTCGTCGGGGCCGGGGGCGACGGTCGGACGCAGCGTGATCTCGCGAAGCCAGCCGTCGTGCTCGAGGTCATCCGGCGGCCGGCGGCCGGGGGTTCCCGACTTGAGGAAGCGCGCTTCGAGGACATGGTCGCCGGGCTCGATCTCCAGGTCAAACCCGAGGCCACGCCATCGCCCGTCGCGCCGGCCGAACTCGAGGACGCCGACGGCACGGTCGTCCAACCGCAGTTCCATCCAGATGGGTTCCGGCGGGTCGTCGCGACCCTCGCAAGTCAAGCGGTAGCGCCCCCCTTCGGCCAGGCCGAGGGCGTAACGGGCCGAGGCGTCTCGCTTGAAGGCGAGAACGCGCCGGCCCTCCACGAGGGGCGTCCAGGTCCAGACGTCGGGCGAGACGTCGAAGGGGAGGGCGGCGTCGACCCGAATCAGGCCCTCCGGGAAGCGAGGAATGACTTCGATCCGGTGCACCATGACGGGGGGGCCTGAGAGGTTCCAGGAGAGATGATGCGGGCCTGCGGTGAGTTCGACCTGCCCGCCGAGGAAGTCTTCGCCGGCGCCGGAGCGGCCTGGGACGAGCTTCAAGGTCGCATTGTCGATCTCGACGACCGGCTGCTCTCCGGTTGGGAGGTGATGCGGGTAGAACCGAATCTCGTAAGGGAGGGTCTGCTCAACGACGAGGCCGGTGGCGTAGAGCGAGGCGGCATGGCCGGCATGATGTGCCGGCTCGATCCGGAGGATGCGCGGCGGCAGGACGTATCGCCCCCCCAGGGTCCATTTATAGGCCGTGAAGTCGTTGGCGGGCTGGAGGACGTTGATCGAGGCGGCGACCGGCTCCAACCGCGACGCCGCCCAAGCCAGCGCCTCCGGCGAATGGTTCTCGTGCCAGCTCGCCACGTAAACGAGCGTCGGCGTGCGATAGCACAGGTCCATGAGCTCGGCTTGGGCGAAGGCGGGCCGGTCGGTGGTGAATCTCAATCGGCGCGCCTGAGCCGGATCGAGGCCGTATTTGGCCAGGTAATAGGGGACGATCGGGTCTTCGGGCTGCGTGGTGTAAATGAAAGGGGCGTCGTGACGCACCTCGGCAAGCACCCGGGGCATGACCCGATCCCAGTTGCGTCCTTCGCCCGTCACCAGCGCGGCGGCCAGGAAGCCGAATTGCGGCAGCGCGAAGACCACGGGGGCCACGGCCACCGCCACCCGCCAGGGGGAGCTCACCGGCTCCATCAGGCGATCCAGGGCGAGCGCCACGCCGAGCCAGTAAAGGGGGACGAGCGGGCTGAAGTACCGAATATGGAAGAAATGGCCGCTCTGGAAGTTGAAGATGACCCCGAAACTCAGAAGGAAGGGGAGGGCCAACACCCCGGCCCAGGCGGGACGCCGCCCCCAGGCGAGAGCGACCCCCCCGAGGAACAAGGCGAAGATCGAATAGGCGCCGATCAGGGCGAGGCCTTGCTCGGCCGGGGACGCGTTACGCGTCACGAAAGTGGCCGGGCCGACCCGGCTCAAGTACGTTGTCAAGAACGCCAGGGAAGGCTCGGCCCCTTCCGGTGAGCTACCCAGGCTGAGCATCCCGGCGAAGTCCACGGCAAACCCGCGAAGCTGATCCCACGGGCCGGGGGCCAGGAGGGCGAAAAGCAGGATGCCCACGCCCATCCCCGCCGCGAGCCCCACCCACCCCATCAGGAAGGCACGGCGAAGACTGGCCGACCCTTCGGCCCGGAGGCGTTCGGCATGGGACCAGACTTGAGCCGGCAACGCCACAACCGCCAGGCCGACGAAATAGAGCGCCGAGAAGGGATGGACGAAGAAGGCGAGAACGGCGCAGGCGGCCAGGGGAGCCCAGTAGCGGAACCGGCCGGTCTCCACGAGCCGCAGCGTGAGGTAAAGTCCCAGAAGCCCCCAGAACATCAGGTGGGCATAGTACATCGCGTCGATCGAGTAATTGATGAAGTAGGGAACGGCCGTTAGAAACCAGGCGAACAGCACGCCCACCCGACGGCCCCCGAGCCGCGCCCCGACGACGAATCCCAGGGGGATCGACGCCACGCCGAAGAGCAACGAGGGAAGGCGGAGGAGCGGTTCCCGGTCCGCCAGCGAGAGCAGGGCCTTGACGGGGATCACGTGGGCCCAATGGACGTTTCGAAAGACGGCGGCCCAGGGCTGAGCGGCGTAGCCGTGAAGCGTGATCTCGTCCAGCCAGAGGCCGAATCCCAGGACGCCAGGCAATCGGAGCGCCAGGGCCAGGATCACGAGCCTCCAAATCACCGGCGGAAGCTTCTCACGACCCCGCGGAGGGCCTTCCCCCGAGGGGAGGCTTGGATCAACGGTCTGCCGCCTCACCGGGCCGTGGCCGGCGCCCTCGGACGGGGCAGGGGACGATCCCTTGGCCTTCGAGGCGGAGTCGGCGGGGGAGGACTTTGCGGGCCGGCGGCGGCGGTGACTCACGAGGGGAAGCGTCCCGACGGAAGATCAGAGGCGCTGGGCAGTCTAGCCGGGGCCGTTGCAGGGCCGCAAGGCGGGGAGGGGGGCGGGTCGGTGAAGGCGGGAGGCGGGGGCCCGGGGCGGGCCGCCCCCAGAGGGCCCCTCCCGGCCTTAAACTGGGCATTGACAGTCTCGTAAAGGCCGGCCATACTTTTACAACTTAGCGCACCACGCCCTTGTGCCGTCAGGGGTGGTCAATTGTCAAACGGAGAAAGACCATGCAGCGTTCGAAGGGAATCTGTGCGCTCTTAGGGGCGGTGGGTCTGACGATGGGTCTGGGGAGGGCGGCGTCGGCGGCCGACGACAATGCGCCGGCGCAGCGCGTGACGTTTTACAAGGACGTCCTGCCCATCCTTCAGAACAACTGCCAGGACTGCCATCACCCGGCGGGCAACAACATGGCCGGCATGGTGGCCCCGATGGCCTTGACGACCTATCAGGAGGTCCGTCCCTGGGCCAAATCGATCGCCAAGGAGACGGGCGAGCGGCGGATGCCGCCCTGGTTCGCCTCGCCGGAGTTCAACGGCGTTTTCGAGCTTCAGCGCGGGCTGACGGATGAAGAGATCGCCACGCTGACGACCTGGGCGAATACCGGGGCGGCGGCGGGCAATCCTGAGGACGCTCCAGCGCCTCGGCACTTCAATTCCGGAGCCGGCTGGACGTTCGGCGAGCCCGACATCATCATCAAAATGCCGGAGCCCTATTGGGTGGCCGACGAGGTTGAGGACATCCAGCCCAGCTTTGAGGTCGTCCTGACGCCGGAGCAGTTACCGGAGGATCGGTGGGTCCACTGGATCGAGTTCCGGCCCGGCAGCGAGATCGTGCATCACGGCGGGGCGCGCGTGACCCCCTTGGACGCCAACGGGCAACCGGTGGCCGACCCCATCTGCGGCGGCAAGTTGATCGGCACGGCTCCGGGGGATGGCCCCGACCTGTGGCCGGTCGGTTACGGCAAGATGGTCCGCAAGGGTTCGCGGATCACGTTCGGGATGCACTACCACAAGGAGCCGGGGCCGGGGACGGGCCTGTGGGATCAGTCAATGATCGCCATCAAGTGGCACACCGAGGCGGTCAAGTACGTGGTTCGGGCCGCCGGGGTGAGTTCCCGCGGTTGGGAGATTCCGCCGCACCACGGCAATTGGGAGGTCGGCGCGGCGCACGCCTTCCAGGAGGATTCCTTCATCATCAACATGATGCCGCACATGCACTGGCGGGGGAAGGCGGCCCGGTATGAGCTGGTCTATCCCGATGGCGGGCGCGAGGTCATTCTGGACGTTCCCCGCTACGACTTTAACTGGCAGTTGACCTACACGTTCAGGGAGCCAAAGTTCGTCCCGGCGGGTTCCCGCCTGGAGGTCCGGATGTGGTTCGACAACTCGACGGCCAATCCCCTGGTCGAGGACGCTGGCCGGGCCGTCGGGTTCGGCGGGATGACGACCGATGAGATGAACATCGGCTGGACCGAATACGCCAACGCCCGCCCGATCGAGGACGTTGCCTCTCACCATTTCGGGCCGGGCGGGACCGGCGTGGAGGACCTGGACAGGTTCGATTGAGCCGAGGTCGGGGAGAATCCCCGGCGCAGGGACGCGTCGCCCGAAGGCGAGGATAAACGAGCCGATCACCCATCGAGGAAAGCGAGGTCGAAACAATGAAGTGCGGATGGAGGCTGATGGTGGTGGTGGCGGTCGTGGGCGTTCTGGGGTCGGCGGCGGCCCGCGCGGCCGACGACAACGCCCCGGCCGGCCCGGTGACGTTTTATAAGGACGTCCTGCCGATCCTGCAGCAGAACTGTCAGGCGTGCCATCGTCCCGACGGGGACAATTACACGGGGATGGTGGCCCCGATGTCGCTTCTGACGTTTGAAGAGGTCCGCCCGTGGGCCAAGTCGATCGCTCAGGTGGTCTCCGAACGCCGGATGCCCCCGTGGTTCGCCTCGGAGGAGCAGGCGGGCCACTTCCTGAACGAGCGCCGCTTGTCGGAAGCCGAGATCGGGACGCTCGTCCGGTGGGTCGAGTTGGGCGCTCAGCGGGGACGCGCCGAGGATGCCCCGCCGCCGCGGGATTTCGCTTCCCGCGGCCCGTGGATGATCGGCGAGCCGGACCTGGTCGTCAAAATTGAACCCTATTTCGTCGAGGACAGCGTCGAGGACCAATACATCACGTTGCGCGCCCCGGCGCTCACGGAGGAGCAACTGTCGGAGGACCGGTGGGTGCAAGCCATCGAATGGAAGGGGGGCAGCCCGGTCGTTCACCACATCGTCGGCTATGCCTTCGCCCCCGGCTCCGAGATCGATGAGTCGCGCCGGTATGGCCTGGGATCGATCGCGCCGGGCGAGGAGCCTCTGGTTTTCCCGCCCGGGCACGCCAAACGGCTCCTCAAGGGTTCGGTCATCGTCTTCAGCATGCACTATCACAAGGAGCCGGGCCCGGGGACGGGCCAGTGGGATCAGTCGATGGTGGCCTTCAAGTTCGTCCCGGAGGGAGAGAAGGTCGAGCATCTGGTGGACTACAACGGGATCAGCAACGGCGGCTTCGAGATTCCGCCGGGTCATCCGGAGTGGACGGTCGGGGCGGCCCGGACGTTCCCCGAAGACACGACGATCCTGGGCTTCCATCCCCACATGCATCTGCGAGGGAAGGACGCCCGATACGTCGCCTACTACCCGGACGGCACGAAGGAGGTCCTGCTTCACGTCCCCCGGTGGGACTTCAACTGGCAGACCTATTACGCGTTCCGGGAGCCGAAGCGGATTCCGGCCGGCACGCGAATCGAATACACGGCCCGATTCGACAACTCGGCGGCCAACCCGGCCAACCCGAATCCGACGATCCCCGTTCGATTCGGCGGCCCGACGACCGACGAGATGATGATCGGCTACATCAGCTACACGCACACGGAGCCGCGCGATCTGGATAAGCTCTACGCCGAGCACGGCGAGGCGCTCATCGCCGGGCGTCGTTGAGCCCTCCGGCGACCCAACAATGAACCTTGCCAGGCGTGGCGGGCTCCTTCTCAGGGCCGCCACGCTCGGCGTTTTCGGGGGTCCGCGTTTGGGTCCGAGCAACGAGGCTATCGCCAGCGAAGCCGGAAAGGGAGCCAGATGAAATCCTCGCGCGCTTCTTCGAGTTCGGGACCCCTGGCTGTTCGGTATGCCTATCTCAAATCCCCGCTGGGGGACCTGCTCGTCCTGAGTGACGCCGAGGGATTGCGGCGGATCGACATGGTGGAGGGCCGCCGCGCCGTGGAGAGCCCTTCGCCGGATTGGGTGGAGGCTCCCGAGGCCTTCGTCGACCTGACCGAGCAACTGACGGAATACTTCGGGGGAGCCCGCCGTGACTTCGACCTCCCCCTCAAGATCGAGGGGACCCCCTTTCAACTCGCGGTCTGGGGCGCCTTGGCGGAGATCCCTTATGGGACGACGTTGAGCTATGGGGAGCTGGCGCGCCGGATCGGTCGGCCGCAGGCCGCGCGGGCCGTCGGCGCCGCCAATGGCCAGAACCCGTTGCCGATCGTCATCCCCTGCCACCGCGTGATCGGCGCCGGCGGGGCGCTGACCGGTTATGGCGGCGGGATGAGGAACAAAGCCTTCCTGCTTGAGCTGGAGCGCCGCCACGCGCCGGTCCCGATGGAACTTGCCCTCATCTGAAGGCTGAATTGAGACGGACGGCGGCCCCGGCCCCGATCACATGGCTAGGCCGCCGTCGATCTGAAGCACCGCGCCGGTGATGTAAGCCGCGGCCGGGGAGGCCAGAAAAAGGACGGCCCCGGCCACATCTTCCGGCGAGCCGAAGCGTTCGAGCGGGATGGCGGCTTTGAGCCGCGCCTTGACCTCGGGGTTCAAGCCCTCAGTCATGTCAGTCTCGATATAGCCGGGGGCGATGGCGTTGACGGTGATCCCGCGCGAGCCGACCTCCTTGGCCAGGGCTTTGGTGAAGCCGATGAGGCCGGCTTTGGCGGCCGAGTAATTGGTCTGGCCGGGGTTGCCGACGATCCCGGCCACGGAGCTGACGTTGATGATCCGGCCCCCCCGTTGTTTGATCATGGGCCGGAGCGCGGCGCGGGTCAGATAGAAGACCCCTTCCAGGTCGGTCTCGATTACCGTCTTCCACTCCTCATCTTTCATCCGCAGGAGGAGGTTGTCTCGCGTCAGGCCGGCGTTATTGACGAGGATGTCCAGCCGGCCGAACCGTTCCAGGACCGCCGCCGTCAAGGCCGGGGCGGCCGGTTCATTCCGCGCTTCCCAAGGTCGGCCCTCGATCCGGCCCTCCGTGGCTTCGGCGAGACCCTGGGCCGTGGCGACGGCCGCCTCGGCCGTCCGGGCGGTCAGAACCACGGAGGCTCCGGCCCGGGCGAGCGCCCCGGCGATCGCCCGGCCGATCCCACGGGAGCCTCCGGTGACGAGGGCGACCCGACCTTCCAGCTCAAGTGAACCCATGCTCGGCCCCGGCGCCGCGCGCGCCCTGAATGGGCAGGGAGCCTCTTGCGAAGAATCTACCGGCGGGGGAGAGGGAGCCGGGGCGCCTCAGGCGCTCGATCCCTCGTCCGCTTCGGCCCCTTCGCCGGCGCCGCCGCCTTCGGCGTAATCCTCCCGGCCGGCCTCGGGCAAGATCAGGTCGATCAGATGGCCTTTGGCCAGGCGCTTGCGCCGCGTTTCGGAGAGCCGAGCCTTCTTCCCCCGAAGCTCGCGGAGGTAGTAAAGCTTGGCGCGGCGGACTCGGCCGTGTCGAATGACCTTGATGGATTCGATGCGGGGGGAGTGAATCGGAAAAATCCGCTCCATCCCGACGCCGAAAGAAACCCGCCTGACGGTGAAGGTTTCATTGAGGCCGGACCCCTGGCGGGCGATGCACACCCCTTCGAACCGTTGAATGCGCTCCTTGTCCCCTTCGACGATCCGGACGGCGACCGAGACAGTGTCCCCGGCCCGAAAATCGGGGATTTGAGCCTTCAGGTAGGGCTTGGCGATCTCGCGGACGGTCGGATTCACAGTCCGAAGCCTTCATCCCCGGCGCAAAACGGACGATCATACACGCTTTGGCCCCCAGGATTCAAGCGCCTCCCGCCGCCACGCCCCCACCCTCCGCTCCCCGGGGGGCGACGTTGACACGCCCCCCCCTGGGATATACGCTTTTTGAGGGCGCAGAGGCTTCATGGGTCTTAAGTTAGCCGACCGCCCGGGCATGGAGCCGACCGTCGTCGGCCGCCGGGGATTCACGATCGTTGAGTTGCTGACCATCCTGGTGCTGGGGATGGTGTTGGCGGTGATCGGCTTTTCCGGGACGCGGCTGTTCGATCGGACGCGTCCGGTGGAGAGTTCGGCCCGGCGATTCAGTCACGCGCTCTCAACGGCGCGAGCCCTGGCGATCGCTCGCAACGGCTTTTTTCAGGTCACGCTGGATTTGGGAGAGCGGAACTTCTGGGTCGATGAGGTGACGGAGCCGCCGGAGGAGGATTCGCTGCCCGGGACGGCGCCGGGCGTCGTGCGACCCAGGGTGGTCCCCGCCGAGGCGTTGCATTCGCACGTCCGCGTGGTCGGGGTTGAGGATACGGGGGCCCAAGCGCCGGCCACCTCGGGGTTGCAGCGGTTCGTGTTTGGGCCGGACGGCAGCGCGAGCCGCGACAGTCGGATCGTCTTCGTGCACGCGCGGGATGACCCCACGGTCCCCGGCAACCTCTACACCGTGCGCCTATACGGGCCGACGGGGCACAATAAACTGTTCGAACGTCGATCGGCCTGAGCCGGCCTCAGGCTTGAGCGCGGAGCGAGCGTCGTGGCGTCAGCGCCGGATCGCCTGGGGGGGAGCCGCCCGGAGCCGGCGGGTTTTACGCTGTTGGAAATCCTGGTAAGCGTCGTCGTGCTGACGGTGGGCGTGCTGGGGGTCGTCACGCTGTTTTCGTTCGTCCTGCGCGCGAACGAAGAGGCGGAGTTGCGAACCATCGGCGCGGCGCTGGCCATGATGAAAATCGAGGAGATCCGACGGGACAACGACCGGGACGGCAAGCTACTGGAGGCAATCCGGATGCTGGAGGCGCCGACCGACCCGGTCCCGTTCGCCCTTGAAGGGCGGTTGGCGTATCGGTTCAGCTCGACGACGTTGCTTTATCTGCGACGCGGCGGCTCGGGGGCGCCGATCGACGACCCGGATGATCCGCGCGACGATCCCGGGGTGGCCCGCGTCATCATTCAGGAATCCCCGGAATTCAAGCCTCGGCCGAAGATTCTGGACGAATACAGGTTCCAGTAGGCGATGCGAGGGCGGCTCCAGAACGCTCAGTCCGCGAGCGCCCCCCCGGCGGTCCGGAGCCGCAGCCCGGGCTTCACGATTGTTGAAGCCTTGGTGGCCATGGCGATCGCGACCGTGTTTCTCGGGGCGCTTTACACGACCTTTCTCCGCATGATTCAGACGTCCAATCGCTCTCAGGCGCGCGTCGAGGCGTTCCGCAACGGACGCGCGGCGTTGATGACGATTTTCGACGAGGTCAAGGCGATCAACCGGGCCGGTGGGGAATTTCTGCTCCTGGGAGTCAACCGCACGCTGGAATTCGGCGACGGAATCGACAACGACAACGACGGCCGGGTGGACGAGGAGATCCTGAACGGCCGGGACGACGACGGCGACTGGGTCGCCGCGCGGGACGATCTCCACGCGCGGATCGGCGGAGAGGGAGCCTTCGTCGAGCGCTTCCAATATACGACGCAGGGACGCTTCGGGACGCTTTACTCCGGGCCGAAGGACGACCTGGGGGACCGGCGCGTAGACGAGGACAATCGCTTCGGACGCGACGCCGTCGTCTTCAGCGTCTTCCCGCCGCCCGGGCCCTCCGAAATCCTGCTTCAGACGATCACCTATGCCATCGACGCCTTCGACGGCGAGCCGGCCGTGCTGGTGCGTCAGGCGCGGACGGAATTCGTGGATCCGGCGACGCAGCCGGTGGAGACCGTCGCGCCGCTGGCCTTCGGCGTCCTCGGGTTGGACATTTTGTATTATGACCCCAACGGGAATCCCAACCCCGGCGCGCCGCGGGAGGATCGGCCTTACTGGGTCGAGCGATGGGATTCGACCGACTTTCGGAATTTCCGTCCGCCGCGGCTGCCGTTGCCGGCCAGTCTGTTCGTCGGCCTGACGCTCTACGCCGATCCGCGGCCGTTCGAGACCTATCGGGAGGGGACGCGCGTCGAAACGGTTTTTATCTGCACGGTGATCAATATCGAGGACACGATCGACCGCGCCAATTATCCGAGGCCGAATCTATGATCGGGCGCCGCCGTCCTTTCCGCGCCGGCCGCCGTCGGGCCGGGGTCTATCTGGTCGTCGTGGCGATGCTGGCCGTGGTCGCCTTGCTGGCCGTCACGCTCTCTTATGTCGCCCGCAGCGAACTTGTCTCGGCCCGCAACGCCGCCGACGCCGTCCAAGCCCGTGTGGCCGCCCTGACGGGCCTGCCGCCCCTGACCGTCGCGGCGGGATCGCCGGCGGGCGCGGTCTCGGAGGCGCTTCCCGTCCGTTTCGACCCCAGCACCGGCCGGTGGTCGGCGAGCGAGGCGCGAGCGCCCCTGCGCCTGGCGTTGGCGCCGAGCCCGATCGGTGAGAGCGAAGGGCGCGTGTCGGGCGGGAGGCTTCGACGAACAGCGACCGGCGGCGACAGGAGGTCATCGGCCGGGGAGGGGGATCGCACGGCTCCGTTTCTGGCCGAGAGTTCTCTGGCGCGGAGCCTCGTCGAGGATGAATCGGCCAAGCTTAATCTGAACGCTCTCCTTCCGGCGCGGCCCGCTTCGGTCGTTCCGGCGCGCGGGACGGCCCGCGGGGCCGATCCCCAGGCCTTTGATTTTGACGACGAGGAACCCGCACGCGCTCCGCGCGAGGAGCATCTGGCGGGGTTGATCGAACGGGTGGTGAGCGCCCGCGGGCTGAGCTTGCGCCGGTCGGCCGGTGATATCGCTCAAGCGGTCTCTCGCCGCCGCTTCGGGGCGGACGGCCGGCCGGGCGTGGCCGGGCGGGACGACAACGCCAATGATGCCGGGGCCCAACCGGCCTCCGACGGGCTGGATAACGACGCCGATCGGATCATCGACAATCCCGAGGAGGCGGGGCTTGCATGGGGGGCCGACGGGCGGGACAACAACCGCGACGGCCGGATCGACGAATCGGGAGAGTCCGCCGGCACGGACGGGCGGGACAACAACCAGGATGGAGGCGTCGATGAACCGGGCGAGGCGATTGATGAATTCGAGGAGTTCATCGCCGACCTGCGGTTGCCGCCGCGAGGCGACGACCGCCCCTTCACCCGTCTGGAGGAGCTGCTGGACATCAATGGCGTGACGCCGGAGCTGCTGGAGGCGCTCCGGCCGTATCTGACGGTGTTTTCGGCCTCGGCCGCGGCGTTCGAGGATCCGATGCGTCCGGGATGGGGTCTACCGCAAGCCGATCTCAATACGGCGCCGCCGATCGAGTTATACGAGACCCTTCGGCGCCGGTTCCCTTCGGTCTCGGCCGATCTGATCGGTCAGTTCGTCGTCAACCTGGTGGACCGCCGCGATCCGGATCACGTCCCGACGGAATTCACGGCGCCGTCGAGCGGGAAGAAGTTCTGGGGCGCCGAGATCACGCCCCTGATCAATGAAGTCTGCGCCGATTCGATGTCCCTCGACGAGGACGGCGACGACGGCCAGTTCGTCGAGATCATCAATCCCTGGAGCCGGACCTTGGACCTGACCGGCTGGCGGCTGGAAACGGGCCGGAGTTGGGTCACGCTGGAGGGGGTGTTGCCGCCGGGGGGAATCCTCGTCGTGACGGACGATTACGACAACTCGCGGGATCCGGAGCCCGAGCCGCGGGGGACGGGTTCGTTTTATGACCTCTATGGCGTGGTTCCGGACGGCGTCCGGCGGCGGCTGATCGAGGATGCCGACTTCGACCTGCCGAATCTCGGCGGGGAGGTCCGCCTCTACGATCCCAAAGGACTTTTGATCGACGCCTTCGAGTATGGGTTGGGCGGCCTTGCAGGGCCGGGGTTTTCCTTCCAGCGGCTCGACCCCCGGCTGCGCTACGCGCGGCAAACGCTGCCGACGCCGCTTGAGCCCAACGAGGGCTCCGCGACCTGGGAGGTCAGGAACAACGCCACGCTCCGGTTCGTCGAATCGCTTCACGATCAGCCGTTCAAGTCGCCGCTGGAGGCCATGCTCGTTTCCACGGCCTTCGCTCCCGAGGACCCGTCGTCGAGGACGCCTCCGGCGCACATGGGCTGGCGATTGCCGGTTCTGGAAGGGGCGGGGCCGGACAACTTTGACATCGCCCTCGTTGACGGTTTCGCGATCGACCCCCCACCCTCCTCCGCCCCGGCCCCGGCGGCGCCCGCGCTTTCCCTGGAAAGTCTGAGTCCCGAAGGCCGCCGCGACGCCGCGCGGGCAGCGGCCCCAGAGGCGGCCGGCTGCTCCCCGGCGATTTTCGGACGAATCAACTTGAACACGGCGGCCCCGGTCGTGTTGGCGGCCCTGCCCGGGCTCGATGAGGAGCTTGTCTATCGGATCGACCAGGCACGACGGGGCCACGGGGCGCTTGCAGACGACCGCGGCGAAAGGGGGGAGCCGCCCCACGTCGATCCGGCGCTGGTTCAGGCTTACGCGCGCTCGCCGGATTGGTTCTGGCCGCGTTCGCCTCTGGTGGGGGCGCGCTGGGGGAGCTTATCAGCCTTTGTCAAGGACGGGGGGCTTTGGGGGGAGGCCCCCTTGGCGGAACGAGTGCGCCGCGTTTATCCCTTTTCGCGGATCGTGACGTTCGATTCGTTGAGCTTTAAGGCGACGACGCGGAACCTGGTCGCATCAGCGAGCGAGGACCCGCTGCGACGACCGAGCCGCCGTCGCGCCGAGCGGATCATCGCCGGGGACCGCGGAAGCCTGGAGACGGTCACCTTCCGGTCTTTGGATGAGACGCGCGCCTCAGGGTCGGCGCCGGACCTCGCCTTCGCCCTTCCGGCTGATCCGGCGGGCGATCGAGCCCTCAGGTTGCTGCGCGAGGTGAATCCGGCCTGGCCCAAACTGAGAATGGCGGCGCGCCCCCCCGCGGTCGATTTGCCCGGGGATGAACTCCCCACCGGAGCGCTCGGCGCCTCGCGGGCCATGATGCCCGCCGCTGGCGAGGGCGGGGCGGTCACGGCGCCTCGCCGCGCGCCGCTCCGCGCTCGGTGATGGGTCGCCTCGGAGCGCCCCTGAAGGGCGGTCTCAGGCTCCGGCCAGGCGCCGCAAGGTCGCCAAATTCATACGATCTTCGGCGAGGTCCTCGCCTTTGGGGGTTTCGAGAACGCGAGGAAGGCCGGCCAGCCTCGGCTCGCGCATGAGGGCGGCGAAGCCCGGCTCGCCGATGTGCCCTTGGCCGATGTGAGCATGGCGATCCACGCGAGAGCCAAGCTCGCGGTTGGAATCATTGAAGTGGAGGAACCGGAGTCGGTCGAGGCCGACAACGCGGTCGAAGCCCGTGAGCGTGGCGGCGACGGCTTCGGCGTTCCGCAGATCGTAGCCGGCGGCGAAGACGTGGCAGGTGTCCAGACAGACGGCCACCCGATCCTGGGCCGCGACCCTGTCGATCACGTCGCGGAGATGCTCGAACCGATAGCCGAGCGAAGTCCCTTGGCCCGCCGTCGTTTCCAGATAGATGGCGACGCGGCTGGCGCTCGTGCGGTCGAATAATCGGTTCAGTTCATCGGCGACCTGGTGGATCGCGGGGGCCTCGCCGCGCCCGAGGTGCGCCCCCGGGTGCAGCACGACGCCGATCACGCCGAGCTGCTCGGCGCGCAGCAGATCGTCCAGCAGGTTCTCGCGGGAGCGGCGCAGGAGGGGGAGGCGGGGTCCCGCCAGGTTGACGAGATAGCCGGCGTGGGCGACCGGCGGGGCAAGATCGCCGGCCGCGATCTCCCGACGGAAACGCTCGATCGCCTCGGGCGAGAGCGGTTTCCCCCGCCATTGATTGTTGTTCTTGAGAAAAATCTGGAGCGCCGTGCAACCGGCCGATCGGGCGCGGTCGATCGCCCGATCCACGCCGCCGGCGATCGACATGTGCGCCCCCATCGGGGGCAACGCGATCCGCGCGCATGGACCCGCTGCCGGCCTCCGCTTGCCCGCGGTTGAATCGGACGAACGTCCCCGCGTCATGGGAAGGGCGGCCTCCCGGGGCTTCACGCAGCCTGCCCCTGAATCAGATTCTACGGGGACCGGACCCGGGCGGCGAAGCAGGAGGACGGCCGGCAAAGAGCCGCGCGAACGCCGCCGCGCCAGAATGCGCGAGCGGCGATCCGCACCGTCAAGGGGGATCGCCGCTCGTGGAGGCTTGCGCGGCGCGCGGCGGGGGGCCGCCACCTTTGCGCCAGGCGATCAGGTTACTCGGTGGCCGAAGCCACGTCCTCGGCCGCAGGCTCCTCTCCCTCGTAGGAGTACGAGAGCCAACCGAGGGCCATTTCGTCGGTCGTCGGGCCGCCGAAGCGGACCGCCCGGGAGGGATTAAAGCCGTTATCGGAGCCGCGCTCGGCCGTGTTGTTGAACTTCATGAGGACCTCCAGCCGGGTTCCGGCCGGGATGAGCTTCGGCTCGCGGTATTCGTAGCTGGTCTGCCAGTTGAAGTCATAGCGGGGGACTTCGAGCAGTTCCTCAACCCGGCCATCCGGATAAAAGGCCGTGTATTTGGCGTAGGCGCCGCGCAGGTGCATGTGCGGCATCAGGAAATGGATCTTGATGTCCCGGTCGTAGGTCTTGGCCATGCCGACGGTCCACTCCGGATGGAACGGCGGCACTTCGAAGCCCATGTTGCCGATGGCCTCGATGTGGACCTGCTTGGGGGCGACGCCGGCCGGATAGAACCGCAGGCCGACCTTGGAGCGGTCCGGGGCGGCCGTGCCGGGGCCCTTTTCCTTGTGATAGTGCATGGCGAAGACGAACTTGGAGCCGGCATTGAGGCGGAAGCCGTAGCCGTCGGCGAAGGCGCTGGCGTCATTGCCGGGGGCGATGCCGCCGATCATGCCGCGCTCATTGTTGAAATCGACTTCGCCCTGATTATAGACGTAGCCGATGATGTGATGGACGACCGTGCTGCCGGGTTTGAACTGCATGGCCCGAACCCACCGGTCCTCGGTCAGGCCCGTATCCACCGTGAAGTTGACGTAGAGGTCCTCGACGTCATCGGCGACGGTGAACGGCCCCGGCATCTCCAGGATGAGGTCCGGCTCGCCAATAGCCCATTCGGTGCTGGACCAGGCCACGGGAGCGGGCGCGTCGGCCTTATTGCCGGCGATGGCGCCCTGCTTGACCCACTCCAGAATCGTCGCCCGCTCTTCATTCTTGAGCGTGCGCTCGTTGGCGAAGACGCCGTGGAATTGATCGGTGGCGTGCCAGGGAGGCATCTGGCGCTCATCGATCTGGCGCGCGATCGACTTGGCCCACGGGCGCGCTTCCTCGTAGGTGAGCAGAGACATCGGGGCGACCATGCCGCCCAGGTCCGCTCCGGAAGGCCGGTGGCAGACCTGGCAGTTGTTCTGGAGGATCGGCAGAACGTCCTTATAGAAGGTGACGCGGGTGGCCGGGGCGTTGTCGTCGTCGGCCGAAGCCGTCCACGTCATGCCCAGGCACGCGGTCGCCAGAAGCAAGGTCCCGAGACATCGGCGCGCGCTCATGAGGGTCTCCTTTTCCTGGGGAGGTCTGGCTAAGGGACAAGGCCTTCGCAAATTAATTTTCTTCCCCGTTTTCAATGTTAAGTCTAGCCCCTCCATACGTGGCCGGGCAAGGAAAATTTTAACGCGATCAGATTTTCTCGGGGCGCGGCCCAGCCCCCGGCGAACCCGCCCCGGAAAACGGTCAAGGCCGGGCGGGGCCTCGGTCGGGCCCCGCTCGGCCTTGAGGAAGGTCCTCCCCCTGACGGCGCGGCGGGCCCGCGCCGTCGGGGGGGGGAGAATTTATCGGCTGGCGACCCCCTCGGCGGGGGTCTCTTCGGTATAGGCATAGGCGATCCAGCCGAGGTCCATCTCGTCGGTCGTCGGGCCGCCGAAGCGGATGGGGCGCGTCGGGTCGATCCCGGCGAGCTCGCCGCGTTCGGGGGTATTCTCGAACCACATGGTGTTTTCCAGCCGGGTCCCGGCGGGGATGCGCCGGAGCTGATCGGCGGGGTACTCGTAGGTCAGTTGCCAGTTGAAGTCATAGTTGGGGACCCAGAGCAGGACCTCGGAGCGGCCATCCGGGTAGAAGGCCTCGTATTTGGCGGCGCGCCCGCGCAGGTGCATGTGCGGCATCATGTTCAGCAGGATGACGTCCCGATCGAAGATTTTGGCCGAGCCGACTTCCCAGTACGGGTGCATCGGGGGAATTTCCCAGCCGAAGCGATTGCCGATCGACTCGATATGGATCAGTTTGACCTTCGTCCCCGGCTCATAGAATTTGAAGCCCACCTCCGAGACGTCCTCGGCGGCCGTACCGGGGCCTTTCTCCTTGTGGTAGTGCATGGCGAAGGTGAACTTGCCGCCGGCGGGCAGGAGGATGCCGTAGCCGTCGGGGTAGGTGTCGGGGTCATTGCCCGGGGCGATGCCGCCGATCATGCCCCGATCGCCGCGGCCAAAGCTCTCCCCGCTGCCGATGGCGTGGCCGATGATGTGGTGGACCACCTGGCTTCCGGGGCGGAACTCAAGGGCCCTGATGAACCGATCCTCGGTCGTCGGAATGTCGACGGTGATGTTGGCGTAGAGGTCCTGGACGTCGTCGGCCACGACGAAGGGCTTGTCGAACCGGATCACGAGATCTGGCTCGCCAAAGGACCAGCCGCCCGACGGCCAGACGATGGCCGGCGGCGCATCGGCGGGGTTGCCGGCGGGAGCGCCGGCGGTCGCCCAGCGAACGAGCGTGGCGATCTCGTCCTCGCCGAGCGAGCGCTCATTGGCGAAAACGCCGTGGAATTCCGGAGCGGCCAGCCAGGGGGGCATGACGCGCTCCTGGACGACGCGGGCGATCGACTTGGCCCAGGGGCGAGCCTCCTGGTACGTCGTCAGGGCCATCGGCGCGATCATGCCGGCCATATTGAGGCCGGAGGGCCGGTGGCATTCCTGACAATTCTTCTGAAGGATCGGCAGGACGTCCTTGTAGAACGTCGCCGGGCCGGGCTCGGCGTTGTCATCGGCTAGGGCCGCCCCGCCCACCCACATCAGCGCCGCCAGCGCCATCGCCGAGAGGATCGTACGGGAGAGTCGCATGACTCTGGTCCTCCCTTCGCATGCCTTTTCGTCAAGAGCTAAGGACGGTTTCGTCGTCTTAAGGACTTCCGTCTTAGGCTTGGGCTCATGCTAGCCAGAAGCGCGGATCCTGGCGAGATTTTTTTACAGGATAAAAAGATTTACTCGGCCCCCCTGAGGAATGCCCCCTCCGGTGTTTCCGCCCCGCCGGGGGACGAGCCCACGGGCTGCCGGAGCCTAGGGGAGCGCCGCGTGATTCACGTCGACTTCCTCGGCGTAGTCGATCCAGCCGAGCATCATTTCGGCGGTCGTGGGGCCGCCGAAGCGGACGGGCTCATGGATGTTGATGTTGGGGACGTAGGCCCCGCGGGTTTCCGAGTTGTCGAACCACATGGTGACTTCAATGCGCGTGCCGGCCGGAATGCGCTTGGGCTCGCGGTAGGTGTAGTTCGTCTGCCAGTTGAAATCGTAGCGCGGGACGTCGAGGAGCGTCTCGACGCGGCCGTTGGGGTAGAAGGCGACGTAGCGGGCGGCCTTCCCCCGGAGGTGGGCGTGCGGCAGAAGGGCGAAGATCGTGGTGTCGTGCGGGAAGACGCGGGCGGCCCCGACCATCCAGTTGCCGTGGGTGGGCGGGATTTCAAAGTCCCGATTGCCGACGGGGCTCCACTCGACGTTGCGCTTTATCGGCTGATCCTTGGGATGGAACTTGAAGGCCATCTGGGAATGATCCCAGACGCCGGTGCCCGGGCCGGGCTCCTTGTGGTAGTGCATCTGGAAATACATCTGGGTGCCGGGCAGCAGCAGCCGGCCATAGCCTTCGGGCAGAATGAAGGGGTCGGTCCCCGGGGCCATGCCGCCGATCATCCCCTCGGCCCCCGGCTCCTCGGCGTCGCCGTGGCGACGGGAGCCGATGATGTGATGGACGACCTCGCTGCCGGGCTTGAACTCCACGGCGGCGATGTAGCGGGGCTCGGGGAGCATCTCGACCGTGATGGGCTCGGCCTTGAGCGAGATGTTCAGGTCCTCAACGCCGTCCTTGACCCAGAAGGGCTCGGCCAGGCTGACGATGAGATCGGGCGTGCCGATCGACCAGCCTTCCTCGGTCGTGTTCCAGCTCACCGGGGCGGGGGCGTCGGCGGGGTTGCCTTCGGGGGCGCCGGCGGCGACCCAGCGGACGAACCGATCGACCTCGGCGTCGGTCAGCGTGCGTTCATTGGCGAAGATGCCGTGAAACTCCTTCGAGGCGAACCAGGGGGGCATGGTCCTGGCCTGGACCTGTTGGGCGATCGATTTGGCCCAGGGCCGCACCTCGCGATAGGTCATCAGCGGCATCGGGGCGATCATGCCGGCCATGTTCTCCCCGGCCGGGCGATGGCAGACCTGACAATTCTGCTGAAGGATGGGCAGGATATCCTTGGCAAAGGTGACGGTCTCGCGCGCCGGGGCATTATCGTCGAGCGCGGTGGCCGCCGCCGACCCCATGGCCATCATGCCGAGGGCAGCCAAACCGGTTAAGCCGAGCCGTCTCATGGCCTCATCTCTCCTTTTCGCAGCGGCGATGACCTGAATTGAGGTGCGAAGTTGCCTGACTCAACAGAAGGCGATATACGCCCGCCCGTTCCAACGGACAGCGCTTATGCTGGCCGACACGGGTGACTTTTTGCAATGGCTTTTTTGCGGACTTTCGGCTGAGCGGCCCCCGAAGGGTCCCCAAGACTCAGGATGATCTCCCAGGCAGCCCCCCGTTGACCTCGAAGATGGAGCCCTGGCGCTTCTGGATTGACGTGGGGGGGACGTTCACCGACTGCCTGGCCTGCTCGCCGGCCGGGGAGCTTCAGTTCTGCAAGGTGCTGAGCAGTGGAGCGGTCCGGGCCGAAGTGGCTGCGCGGGCCGAGGGCGGCTGGTGGGTGATGCCGGCGCTGGCGGGACGTCCGGAAGACCTTTTCGCGGGTTATCGCGTCCGGCGCGTCGGGGAGAAGTTGCCGGGGCAGGAGGTCTCGATCCTCCATTCGCGGGGGAGCGATGGGGCGATTCGGCTCGCGGCCGGCGCGGCGGCGGATTGGGCGGTCGGAGCGCGCCTGGAGCTTTCGGCGGGGGAACCGGCGCCGATCCTGGCCGTGAGGTTGCTCTGGGGCAAACGGCTGGACGAGCCGCTCGCCGGCGCGGAGCTGCGCCTGGGGACGACGCGGGGGACGAACGCCCTGCTGGAACGGCGGGGGGCTCCCACCGCCTTCATCACGACGGCGGGCTTCGGGGACGCCCTGCGGATTGGCCATCAGGATCGCCCGCGGCTTTTCGATCTGCGGATCGTGAAGCCGCCGCCGCTCTATGAGCGGGTCATCGAGATTGACGAACGGATGGCCGCTGATGGAACCGTGCTCCACGCCTTTGGCCGGGATCAGGCGCGGGCGAGCCTCCGCCGGCTTCGGAGCGAGGGCGTCGGGGCGGTGGCGATCTGTTTCCTTAACGCTTATCAGAATCCGGCGCACGAAGCCGAGGCGGCCGAGCTGGCCCGCGAACTCGGTTTTGATCAGGTCTCCGTCTCGTCGGAGATTTCGCCGACGATCAAGTTCATCGCGCGCGGGGATACGACGGTCGTCGACGCCTACCTGGGTCCGGTGATTCGGGATTACGTCCGGTCGATCCTGGAAAGACTCCCGAGGGGCTCGCTGCGGCTGATGACGAGCGCCGGAGGGTTGGCCGAGGCGGCCGCCTGCGGCGGGAAGGACCTGATCCTGAGCGGCCCGGCGGGCGGGGTCGTGGGATTTTCCGCCGCCGCTCGCCGGGCCGGATGGGATCGCGCCGTCGGCTTCGACATGGGCGGGACGAGCACGGACGTGAGCCGCTACGACGGCGAGTTCGTCTATGAGTACGAGACGGTGAAGGCGGGGGTCCGGGTCGTGGCGCCGATGCTGGCGATCGAAACGGTGGCCGCCGGGGGCGGGTCCATCTGCGATTTCGACGGCCAGAAGTTGACCGTCGGCCCGCGCAGCGCCGGGGCCGAACCCGGACCGGCCTGTTACGGCGGCGGGGGGCCGCTGGCGGTCACGGACCTGAACGTGTTCCTGGGTCGATTGCCGACGGATCGATTCCCGTTCGAGCTGGACGAGGGGGCCGTACGGCGGCGGATGGATGAGCTACGCCGGCGGGTCGAGGCGGGGACGGGCCGTCGCCTCAGCCGGATCGCGCTGGCCGAGGGGCTTACTCGGATCGCCAACGCCAATATGGCGGCGGCGATCAAGAAGATTTCGGTCGCCCGGGGCTATGACGTGCGCGAGTACGGCTTGGTGGCCTTCGGCGGAGCGGCCGGCCAGCACGTCTGCGCGGTTTGCCGGGATCTCGGCGTTCGGCGGGCGCTGGTTCCGCCGTTGGTCGGCGTCTTGAGCGCCTTCGGGTTGGGGATGGCCGACGTGAAGAAGTTTGAGGTGATGAACGTGCTACGGGAGCTGACGCCGGCGACGCTGAGGGGTCTGGAAGACCCTCTGGCCGCCATGGAGCATCAGCTTGGCGAAGCGATCGTGGCCGAAGGGATTCCACCTGAGCGGTTGGGGTCCCCTCGGCGGCTGTACGATCTCCGGTATCGGGGCCAAAGCGCCGTCATCACCGTCGAGTTTCCGCCCGACGGCGATCTGATCGGCGCCTTTGAGGGGCTTCATCGCCGGCTTTACGGTCATGCGCACGAAGGCCGGCCGGTGGAGATCGTGGCGGCGCGCGTTGAACGGGTTGGGGCGCTGCCTCATCCGGAATTGCCCGCCTCGGAGGAGCGGCCGGGCCGGCCGGAGCCGGCGGCCTGGACGCGGACGGTTTTCGGCGGACGACGCCGGGCGACGGCCATTTATGAGCGAGACCGGTTGCGGGCGGGGGATCGGCTGGCCGGACCGGCGCTCATCGTCGAGGCGACGACGACGACGGTGCTGGAGCCCGGATGGGAGGCGCGAGTGACGGGTCGGGGGGAGCTGATGCTGGAGGACGTCCGTAGGCGTCGGCGGGAGATCGGGGCGACCGAGGCGGATCCGATCCGGCTCGAAATCTTCCACAATCATTTTGCGGCGATCGCCGAGCAGATGGGGGAGACGCTGCGGCGGACGGCGCTCTCGGTCAACGTCAAGGAGCGGCTGGATTTCTCCTGCGCCGTCTTCACCGCGTCGGGGGAGCTGGTGGCCAACGCGCCCCATATGCCGGTCCACCTGGGGGCGATGGGAGAAACCGTGCGCCGCGTCCGGCGGGCCGTGGCCGATCTGGGCCCCGGGGACGTCGTTGTGAGCAATGATCCCTACCTGGGAGGCTCTCACCTGCCGGACGTGACGGCCGTGACGCCCGTTTTTGAGGGAAGCGGGGACCGCATTTTGTTCTTCACGGCCAGCCGGGCGCATCACGCCGAGATCGGGGGGCTTCGGCCGGGGTCGATGCCGCCGGATTCGACGCGCCTGATCGAAGAGGGGGTTGTGATCCGGAATTTCAAGGTGATCGAACGGGGGCGGCCCCGGTTCGATGAGCTGCGGCGGCTGTTGACGGCGGGAGCCTATCCGTCGCGGACGCCGGAGGAGAACCTGGCCGACGTGGCGGCCCAGGTGGCGGCCAATCAAGCGGGAGTCCTGGCGCTGGGGGCGCTCGTCGAGCGTTACGGGCTTTCGGTGGTCGAGGCCTATATGGGGCATATCCAGAGGGCGGCCGAGGCCAAGATGCGAGCGGCGCTCGCGCGTCGTCCGGAGGGCGTTTACACCTTTGAGGACGCGCTGGACGACGGCTCGTCGATCCGCGTACGCGTCGAGCTCCGAGGCGAGACGGCGCGGCTCGATTTTGGAGGATCGGCGCGGGTTTCGCCGGGCAACTTGAATGCCAATCCGGCGATCGTCCGGGCGGCGGTGATCTATTGCCTGCGATGCCTGATCGAGGAAGACATCCCCCTCAACGAAGGGGTGTTGGCGCCCGTTGAGATTGTCATCCCCCCGGGGTTGCTCAACTCGCCTTCCGACGAGGACCCGGCCCGTTGCGCCGCCGTGGCCGGCGGAAACGTCGAGACCTCCCAACGGTTGGTGGACGTGATCTTCGGCGCGCTGGGGGTGGTGGCGGCCAGCCAGGGGACGATGAACAACGTGAGCTTCGGGGACGGACGGTTCGGCTACTATGAGACGATCTGCGGCGGGTCGGGGGCGGGGCCGGGCTTCGACGGCGCCGACGCTGTGCACACGCACATGACGAACACGCGGCTGACCGATCCCGAAGTGCTGGAGGCGCAGTTCCCGGTGCGGCTCAAGCGGTTCGAAATTCGGCGAGGGTCCGGGGGGACGGGGCGTTGGCGCGGCGGAGAGGGAGCGCGCCGGGAGCTGGAGTTTCTCTCGCCGCTGGAGGTGGCGGTCCTGAGCACACGGCGACTCCGGCGGCCGTTCGGGCTGGCGGGGGGCGGCCCGGGGGCGGCGGGGCGGAATCTTCTGGCGCGTCACGGGGGCGACTGGGCGGAGCTGCCGCCGACGGTGGCCGTGCAGGTCGGCCCGGGGGATCGGCTGCTGATCGAAACCCCCGGCGGGGGCGGTTATGGTTCCCTGCTTCACGTGCTTGAGAAGGCGGGGCAACGGTGACCACCCAGAGGCGAAGACGCCGAGAGGACCTTAACATTTCTTCTGATAAGCTTTGTATCATTGCGTCATGACGGTTCGATCCTTCGTGACGTTGATCGCTTCCCATTTCTCACGCAACGGCTGAGCCCATGGCCAACGGCAAGCGGTTCGTTCTCGGCGTGACCGCGATGTTGGCCGTGGGGGCGGCGCTGCGGCTTCTGGCTCCCACGCAGAAGAGCCTCTGGTACGACGAGGCGTTCAGCCTGGCGATCGTCCGGACGGAGAGCCTGGCCGGGGCGATCGAGCGCTGTCGGGCGACGGGGCATCCGCCGCTCTACCACGTTCTCATTTATCCCCTTTCGCGCTCCGGGGCGCCCGTCGTGGCTTATCGGGTGATGAACGTCGTTCTGGGGTTGGCGGCCGTCGCCCTGGCTTTCGGCGTGGGGCGCGAGCTGCGTGGGCCCGGCCTTGGGTTGTTCGTCGCCGGCGCGACGGCGCTCTCGCCTCTGGCCGTTCATCTGAGTCAGGAGATTCGGATGTATGGTCTCATGATGGCGCTCGGCAACGGCCAACTCTGGCTGGCGTTGCGATGGGTCCGCAGGCCCGGCTGGAGGGTGGGGGCGGCGCTGGCCGTGGCGACGGCGCTGGCCGCGCTCAATCATTACTATGCGATCTTCATTTCCGTGGGCCTGGGGGGATTCGTTCTCGCCGAGGGGTGGCGGCGTTCGCGGTGGCGGAGCTTGGGGCCGACGCTGGCGGTGATTTCGCTGGCCTTTGCCCTCTTCATTCCGTGGTTGCCTCAGTTTCAGGAACACAGCCGGCGCAACGCCATCATGGAATCCGCCGCGGCCCTTGAGGGCTGGAAGCCCGTTTCGCTGTTCAATGGCCTCGTCGAATACCTGCTCGGTCCGTTGCCGCTCGGGCCTCTTTCGATCTTCTGGCCGGCCCGCTGGGGTCTTCGGCTGGCCGAACAGAGCGTTTTACTGGGCCTGACGCTGGGGCTGGGGGTCGCCGGGGCGCGCGCCCTCCGGCGTCGCCACGCGACCGGCGAAGAATCCGCCGACGCCGCCCGAGCTTGCCCCCTTGAGCCCTCGCTCCTGATTCATGGTTTCATCGTCCCCTTGACGCTGACGGCGATCTTCACCGGCCTGGGCGGGCGCGTCTTCGTCCGCTACCTTATCCTCTTCCTGCCTCTTGTTCTGATCCTGCTCGGCAGGGGGGCGGAGGGGCTTCGGAGCCGAGTTGTCCGCGCGGTCGCGGTCCACGCATTGATCGCGCTCACCGTTCCGGCGGCCCTGGCTCTGGCCACTCGCGATACGCGCGGGCCGATGCGCGAGGCGGCCCAATGGCTGGCCGAGCGGTTGGGACCGGGCGACGTGGCGCTGCACAGCGGCGCCTGGTCGTACCTTCCATTCAAAGCCTATCTCGGCGAGCAGGCCCCTCAGTTGCTTCCAAGGGACCCGCCGCCGGACCCGTTAGTCCTGGCCGTGGCCGATCCCGATGATCTGGTGGCGGACCTCGGTGAAGTTCGGGCGAGCGGACTCTGGCTCGTCGTCCAGGAGTGGAGCCCGGAGCGACGCAGCCCGGTGGGGGAGGAGCTTCACCGACGCCTGCTGGCCCAGGGTTGGCGGCACGCCGAGGCCCCGGCGGGGAGTTTCGCCGTGGGGATCAAGTGGGTCGAGCTGAGGAAGTTCATCCCGCCGGAGGGGCCGACAGACGGGCACGGTCAGACCCCGACCCGCTCCGGGGACTAAGCGCTCAGCCGTCTGCGGGCCTGATCCAGGGCGACGGCGGCGATGATCAGTCCGCCGATGATCATGTCCTGCACGTAATTATCGACCCCGACCTGATTGCAGCCGTTGCGGAGGAATTGAAGGATGAAGGCCCCGATGAGGGTCCCCATGACGGAGCCTTCGCCGCCGGAAAGGCTCCCGCCGCCGATGACGACGGCGGCGATCACGTCGAGCTCCAGCCCGACGGCGACGGTCGGGTCCCCCAGCGTCAGGCGGGAGAACTGCATGAGACCCCCCAGACCCGCCAGCGCGCCCGCCAAGGCATAGACCAGCGTCTTGATCCGCTCGACGGGAATCCCGCAGAGGCGGGCCGTGGCCTCGCTGGAGCCGATGGCGACGACGCGGCGGCCGAAGACCGTTCGGGCCAGGACGATCGACGTCGCCGTGGCCACGAGGATCATCAGCCAGACGCCCGGCGAGACGAGCATCCAGGGGCGCGGTGGGGTTTTGCTCATCAGGTCCTCCAGCCAGGAGAATGGCGGGCGGACGGTTTCCCCCTTGGCCAGCAGCTTGGCCGCCCCGCGGACGAGGCTCATCATGCCGAGCGTGGCGATGAAGGGGACGATCCTGAGACGCGTGATGATGAGGCCATTGAGGAGGCCGCAGAGGCCGGCTGAGGCGAGGCCGAGGGCGGCGGCCAGGACGGGGGGCTGACCGGCCTGGAGGGCGAGGGCGGCCACGACGGTCGTCAGGGCAACGACCGAGCCGACGCTCAGATCGATCCCGCCGCTGATGATGACGAGCGTGGCGCCCATGGCGGCGATGGCGACGATGACCGTCTGCGTGGCGACGGTCCGGAAGTTGGTCAGCGTCGGGAAGGCCTCCGGGGCGAGGGCCGAGAAGAGGGCGATGACAAGGACGAGGCCGGTGAAGCGTCCAAGGGCCGTCCACCTCGACCAGGCCGATCGCCTCGCCGGGACGGGAGCAGGGGTTAGCGGGAGGGGGCTCATGAGGGCGGGCCGGTGGCGGCGGCCAGGAGGGCGGCGGGGTCCCAGGCGGCGGCGTCGCGCAACTCGACGCATTCGCCGCGACGCATGACCCCCACCCGATCGCAGACGCCGAGAAGCTCCGGGAAGTACGAGCTGACGAACAGGATCGCTTTGCCGGCGGCGGCCCATGCGTCCATGAGGCGATAAATCTCGACCTTGGAGCCGATGTCGATGCCGCGGGTCGGCTCGTCGAGCAGCAGAACGTCGGCCTCGGTGTGCAGCAGGCGGGCCAGGGCCACCTTCTGCTGATTGCCGCCGGAGAGCCGGGCGGCGGGGGCCAGGGGGCCCTCGGCGCGGATGCCGAGGCGTTCGATCCATCGCCGTCCGGCAGTCCGGACGGCGCCGGTCCGCAGCCACCCCAGGCGCGAGACGGTCCGCGGGGCCGCCAGGACGACGTTCTCGGCCAGGCTGAGCCCGAGGGCGAGGCCCTCGCGTTGTCGGTCCTCGCTCAGCAGGCCGACGCGCCATCGCAGGCGCTCGGCCGCGCCGCGGCGTAATTGCTTGACCTGCCCGCCGGCGGTGAGCAGGCGAATGGTTCCGGCGGCGAGCGGCTCAAGGCCGAAGATAAGGCGGAGCGATTCCGTGCGGCCGGCGCCGATGAGCCCGGCGAGGCCGAGGATTTCTCCCCGGCGCAACTGAAGATTCAGACCGCGCGGCGCCTCGCGCCCGGCGAGGCCGGCGACGGCCAGGAGGGGCTCGCCGATCGGCCGCGGGGAACGGGGGAAAACCTCCTCGATCCGCCGGCCGACCATCAGCCGGATGAGCTCGGCGGCGGCGACGTCGGCCACGCGACGCGTCCCCACGCTGCGTCCGTCGCGCAGTACGGTCGCCCGGTCGCAAACCTCGGCCACCTCTTCCAGGAAGTGACTGATGTAAACGACGCCGACGCCCTCGGCGGTGAGGCGCCGGATGGCATCGTAGAGGCCGGCCTTGTCGGCTTGGGAAAGCGAGCTCGTCGGTTCGTCCATGATGATCAGGCGGGCGCGCCGGGCGAGCGCTCGGGCGATCTCGACGATCTGCCGATCGCCGATCGAAAGCTCGCCGACCCGGCGCCCGAGCGGCAGATCGCCCCGGCGAAGCCGTCCGAGCGCCTCGCGGGCCATCGAGGCGTTGGCGCGCGATTTCAGGAAGCCGGCCGCGGCCGATTCGATGCCGAGCGTGACGTTGGCTTCGACGGTCAGGTGCGGAGCGAGCCGAAGCTCCTGGTGGATCATCACGACGCCGCGACGGGCGGCCTGGGCGGGCGAGCGGGGTCGATAGGGCGCGCCGTCGAGCGACAGGGCGCCGGCGTCGGCCGGGACGAGGCCCGAGAGGACGTGCATGAGGGTGCTCTTGCCGGCGCCGTTTTCGCCGATCAGGCCGTGGACCTCGCCCCGGAGGACGTCGAAGTCGACGCCATCGAGGGCCACCGTGGAGCCGAAGCGTTTTCGCACGCCCCGCGTCTCAAGCAGCGGGGTCACGGTCGAGGCGGGGTCGTTCATCGGCTGGGGAGTGAACGGGGCGACGGGGATCGGGCCTTGGGCGAGCGCTCAATCGAGGTATTCGGCGAGCGGCGGATAAAGCAGCCGCCGGATCTCGGGGGCGTCCATGTTGTCGGGCGTGACGACGACGGCCCCGGTGTCGATCCGCGGCTCCACGGGTTGGCCGCGCAGATGAGCGACCATCGTCCGAACGCCCAGCTCGCCCATGCCGAAGGGGTCCTGATGGACGAGGCCATGGAGATGACCATCGCGGAGGGCCTGGATCAGTTTTTCGCTCGAGTCGAAGCCCACGAAGTGGACGCGCCCGGCCCGTCCGGCGTCGATCAGAGCCCGCAGCATGCCGAAGGTCGTTGATTCATTGGGGCAGAAAATGCCGTCCAGCTCCGGGAAGCGATTCAGGAGGTCCTCGGCCTTGCGATAAGCCGATTCGGCCGTTGCGCCGCCGTACTGGTTCGAGGAGACGATCTCGACGCCCGGAAGCTCGTCGGCCAGGGTGTCGAGAAAGCCCTTCTCCCGGTTCATCGTGCTCGCCGAGCCCTCCTGGTAGCGGAGGAGCAGGGCCTTGCCGCGTCCCCGAAGCAGTTCGCCCAGGCGGCGGGCGCCGAGCACGCCGCCGCGATAATTATCGGTGGCCACGAAACTGACGTGCTCCTCGCCGACGAGATCGGAGTCGATGATGACGACGGGGATGCCGGCCCGTCGAGCGTCCCGGACGGGACGGAGCAGGGCGCGTTCGTCGAGCGGGGCAAGGACGATCCCGCTGACCTTGCGCGTCACGAAATCCTCGACGACCTGGATCTGGAGTTCGCGGTCGTCTTCGCGCTGAGGGCCTTTCCAGATGATCTGGACTCCGAGATCGCGCGAGGCCTTGACGGCCCCGGCGTGGATTGACCTCCAGAATTCGTGGGTTGTCCCCTTCGGGATCACCGCGATCGTGGGGGGGGCGGCTTCACGGCCCGTCGGCTGAGCCGGCCCCCCTGCAGGGAGAAGGCTGAGGAGCAACAGGGGCCCGATCGCCCGAACCATAGGCCAAGCCTCAACCGGCTTCCTGGACGGGAGGAGGAGCCGCCGGGGCCAGCCCCGGCAGGCCGTCGAGGCTGCGGGCGTTGAGCGAACCCTTGAGAGCCAGAAACTTTTCCGGAGACAGCGAACGGGCGAATTGAGCGTAATGCTCCCGTTCGCCCTGATATTGATACAGGGGGACGCCGAAGCCGCAGGATTCGGCGACGCGGGTCAAACGGACGCGAATGACCGATCGGGCCGCCTCAAGGCGGGGAAAGCGCTCGGCGAGGGCGTCGTAGCCCGGCTCCGCCGCCTCGACGACCTCCCCGCGGCCGTGAAGGCGAAGGATTTTGGGCGGCCCCTCAAAGGCGCAGAACATGAGGCAGATGCGGCCGTTCTGACGCAGGTGAGCGACCGTCTCGATCCCGCTGCCCGTCAAGTCCAGGTAGGCGACGGTCCGGGGGTCGAGAATTCGGAAGCTGTCGAATCCCTTGGGGGAGAGATTGACGTGGCCGGCGGGATCGAGCGGCGCCGTGGCGACAAAGAACAGGCGCTGGCTCTCGATGAAGCGGACGTGGCGCTCGTCGAGCGATTCGGAAACGCGACCCATGGAGGACTCTCCCCGCCACCCCGGCCCGCGCGGCGATGACGGCGCAGTATACGAGAGTCGGCCGCGGCCCCGCCAGCCCGGTTTGGCCGAGAGCCCCGCCTTCAGGGGGCGAGCCGATCGACCTTGCCGCAGAGATGAACCTTGAGGCCGAGTGCCTGGGCGAGGGCGATCTTAGTTTCAAGCGCCCGGAGAGCCTGAGCTCGGTTCGGAGCGTAAGCGACCTGAATGTGATTGGCCTTGTGGCGGGCCATGAACTGATCGCGGGAGATGCCCGGCAGGACGGCGTGCATGATCGGCCATTGGGGCGTGGTGGCCCGCCAGCGCCGTTCGGTCTCGGCCCGGGGGAGGCGGACGGCCTGGGCGAGACCGATGTCCATATGAAGGGCGTCGTCCATGACGAAGAGGCGGCTCCAGACGACCTCGCCCGGCTTACTGACGCCCTTGATCGTACCGCCGCCCAGCCGGAAGTACATCGGCGGCTGGCGTTCGCTGACGGCTCCCCGATAGCCGCCGATCAGGTGAGCCGGCGGCACGGCTCCCGAGATCAGAAACACCCAGACGAAGGCGTCCAGGCCGTCGCCGCGATAAGGCTTCCCCCATCGGACGTCGTGCAGCGTGGTCTCCGGCGGCAGACCGAGCGCGCCCCAGACGCGATGGGTGATGAGCGCGTCCAGCCCGGCGCATTCATCGACTTCGTTAAAGTGGGGGACGGCGCGCCCGGCGAAAAGCAGCCGTCGCCCTTCCCAATCCCGGACGGGGGGGCGATCCACATTGTTGAGAAGTCCCTCGGCCAGGTCCGAAGCCGGCGTCAGGTCCTTGAGCCCCTGCTGGTATTGGATGCCGATGGCGTCACAGCCGAACGCGTCGGCCAGGCGGACGGCGGCGACGTACATCTGACACTGGGCGAGAATCTGGCCGTCGGTCAGATCGCTGGCCTCGTCCGAGCCGGTCTTGAAGCGCATCCCCTTGCGTTCGAGCCACCGGCGGACGCCGCGGGCTTCGTCCTCCGAGACGCGCAGCATGGCCGCATAAAGGGCCGATTGGCTGAGCCGCTCCTTGAAGACGCCGGTCGGGTGCAGGAGATGATCCGGGACGATGGCGTTGAACATCCCCATGCAACCTTCGTCGAAGACGCCGAGGATGGCCTTGCGGCGCTGAAGCTCGGCGGCCAGGCGGTCGCCCAGGCGGCGGGCCCCGTCGGGCAGGCGCAGGCGGTCAGCCTCGCCGACGTGGCTCGTGTCGTGTTCGACGCGCCCTTCGGCGAGCCACTGGCGCAGCCCGCGCCGGAAAGACGCGTCGGTAAAGCGTTCGCTCCAGAGCGTGCTGTAGCCGACGCCGGCTTTGGTGAGCGAGCCGTTCAAGTTGAGCAGCCCCACGAGCCCGGGCCACTGGCCGCTCCAGTTGGCGACGGTCAGGATCGGCCCGCGATGCGTCGTCAGGCCGGCCAGCACGTGGTGGCTGTACTGCCAGACGGCTTCGGCGACGATCAGGTGGGCATGAGGGTCGATCGATTGGAAGACGTCCATGCCCATGCGCTGGCTGCTGATGAAGCCGTGGCCCTCGGCGCGGTCGAAGGGGTGAGCCCGTCGGAGGCGCCAACCCTCGCGGCCCAAGGCGGCCGCCAGGCGCCGCTCCATGTCGGCCTGGGCGGGCCAGCAGGCGCGATTGGCCGCCGGGCGGAGGTCGCCGCTGGCCACCAGCCAGACGGTGCGGTCGTCGCGTCGAGCCATAAGCGGGGGATCCGGCGTCGCGAAGATGGGGTCCTGAGCGGACGAAGCTCATCTTTCGTCGCGGCCCGGCGGAATTGCAAGGCCGGAGGGCGGGGAGGTGGTGAGCCTTGCCACCAATGAGGGCGTGCGGCGGCCATGCCGCCGCCTTTGTGCGCCGGGCATGGCCCGGCGTGAGCCGCGAAGGACGGCTTGGCGGGAGAGCGCGCAAGCGTGGCCAGCGCCGGCCAGACGGGTCGGGAATGAAGGTGGAGCGGGGCAAACGAAATCGGATCGGTCCGGCGACGTGGAGCGGGCGGAAATGACCTTGCCATTGTCGGGCGGATGGGGCTTGATGAGGCGCATTGGGCGCGGCGGGGGAGTCCGGGCGAGGATTGGCTCCGGTAGCCACGCGAAATTGCCCGAGTCGCATGGGCGACGGGAGGGGCCGACGATGAAGGTTCACTGGTTTCACCTGATGCCCTGGCGCTGGCTGCCGGAGGACTTCAAGGAGCGCTATCGCAGCGTCTGGGTCGATATCCCGGTCGAGCTGTGGGATTCCGAGCGAGGGCACTATCTGTATAACGAGTATCTGGACGAACTCGAATACGCGGCGGCGGCCGGCTTCGACGGCGTTTGCGTCAACGAGCACCACTCCAACGCCTACGGCCTGATGCCGTCGCCGAACATCATGGCGGCGGCGCTGACGCGGCGGACGCGGGAGACGGCCCTGGTCGTCCTCGGCAACTCGATCGCGCTCTATAACCCGCCGATCCGCGTGGCCGAGGAGATGGCGATGCTGGACGTCATCTCCGGCGGGCGACTGGTGGCGGGGATGCCGGTCGGGACGTCGATGGACACGAATTTCGCCTATGGACAGGTGCCGGCCACGCTGCGGGAGAAATACCGCGAGGCGCACGACCTGATCGTGCGGGCCTGGACGGAGGCGGAGCCGTTTGTCTTCAATGGACGCTTCACGCAGTTACGCTACGTCAACCCGTGGCCGCGGCCGTTGCAGAAGCCGCATCCACCGATCTGGATACCCGGCGGGGGGTCGATCGAGACCTGGGACTGGTGCGTCGAGCGGGATTACCTCTACGCTTACCTTTCCTATTTCGGCTACATCCGGGGGAAGAAGGTGATGGACCGCTACTGGGATCGGGTGCGGCAGCTCGGCGTGGAGCCCAATCCCTTCCGCGGGGGGTTCCTGCAATTGGTCTGCGTGAGCGACACGGACGCCTCGGCCGAGCGCGAATACGCCCGTCACGTCGATTATTTCTTCAATCGGTGTCTTCACATCGCCAACGCCTTTGCCGACGCGCCGGGCTATCGGACCGAGGCGACGATCCGGGCGGGCGTGCTGGCTCAGGTCGGCAAATACGCCGAGCTCGTGCGATTTGACCTGGGATGGAAGGAGTTTAATGAGCAGGGCTATATCATCGCCGGGTCCCCCGAAACCGTCCGCGAACGCCTGGCCGACATGGTCCGGTCGATGAACCTCGGCCATCTGATGGTGCTCCTGCAGATCGGCTCGATGCCGAAGGAGCTGACGCTCAAGAACACGCAACTGTTCGCCGAGAAGGTGCTGCCGACGCTCAAACCGATCTGGGAGGACCAATGGGAGGATCGGTGGTGGGTTCATCCGCTGCGGGAGAAAGCGCGGGCGGGAGAGGCCGTGGCCCTTTGAGGGCCCTCCAGGGGCGGGCTAGTTGAGGGAGCCGGATGGAACCGGAACGCTTGAGGGTCGAGATCGGGGCGACGGGACGCAACGTTGAGGTCTGGCGCAAGGGGAAGGGTCGAGACGTCGTCTTTCTTCACGGGGCGGGCGGCCTGCCGGCTTGGACGGAGGACCTGGAGGCGCTGGCCCAGCATTACCGCCTCACGGTCCCGATCCATCCCGGCTTCGGGGCCTCAGGCGGGGCGGATTCGATCGAGGCCGTGCTTGATTCCGTGCTGCACACGTTCGACGTGCTGGAGCATCTCGGGCTGCGGCAGCCGGACCTGATCGGCCATTCGATGGGGGGGATGCTGGCGGCGGAGATGGCGGCCACCTCCCCGCGCGACGTTGGGCGGCTGGCGCTGGTGGCGCCGGTGGGGCTTTGGGACGACGCTCATCCGGTGCTGGATTTTTTCACGATGACGCCGGCGGAGCTGGTCCCGCATATCTTCGCCGATTTGAACCATCCGCTGGCGCGGGCGATGGCGGTCGAGCCATCGGATGAGGAGAGCCTCGTCGAGATGTACGTCGGTTTCATCAAGAGCCTCGCCGCCGCAGGCCGCCTCTTGTGGCCGATTCCCGATCGCGGGCTCGCGCGCCGGCTCTATCGCGTCAAGGCCCCGACGCTTTTGCTCTGGGGCGAGCGCGACGGGCTGGTGCCGCCGTATTATGCCGAGGCGTTCGCCCGGCGGATCGCCGGGGCGCAAATTAAAATGATTGCCGACGCCAGCCACATGGTCCTGATCGAACGGCCCGGCCCCGCCGTCGAGGCGATCGTGCGATTTTTTGAGGACGGCCGCGCTCCAACGCCCCGGCCCGGCAAGAAACCGCGGCCGGCGGCCAAGCGGGGACCCGCGCGAGCGACGGCCTCAAGGGGTGGCGGGCCGGCCCGCCGTCGTGTTGGGGCATCGGCCTCGAGCCGCCGCGGCCCCAGCGCCAAAAAGTCGAAGTCTCGACGCTGAACGCGCCTCGTCGGCGCCGTCTCAGGGGGGCGTTCGTTCTTTGTTTGCGCCCGACTCTCGGCGGTGGGCGTCCGGCGGGGCGCTGGGCGCCACGGGAGTTTCCGGGGGGGGAAATTCGAGCGTAAAGCGGGCGCCGCCCCCCGGGACGTTCTCGGCCCGGATTGACCCGCCATGAAGGTCCTGGACGATCGTCCGGACCCAATGCAGCCCCAACCCTTCGCCCTCGCCTTTGGCTTTGAGGGAGACGCCCAGGGTAAAGATGCGTTGGATCTCGTCGGGATCGGCTCGGCGCCCGTCCGGGGTCAAGATGCCGGTCCCGGTATCTTCCACGACGAGGCGCAGGCTTTCGTCCGGCCCGGGGGCCGTCCGGACGACGATCCGGGCCTCGGCGGTCTCGCGCGCCGGGGAACGGCGAATAGCTTCGATGGCATTGGTAAACAAGTTGAACAGGGCGAGCTTGATCAGGCGGGGGTCCACGCGGGTGGCCGGGTCGCGGGGATCGAGTTGCAGGACGAACTGGGCCTTCTCGGAAGTCGAGAGGCGAAAGAGCCGGACGGTTTCGTCGACCAATTCGTTGATCCGCAGCGTCTCCAGGGCGGGCTCCTCCAGATAGGCGTAGGCCCGGTAGAGGTTGACGACCTCTTGAAGGAATCGCGTGGTGTCCAGCAGCCCTTCGAGCGTCTCGTCCAGCAATCGGGCGCGGTCGGCCTCGGGGGGGAGCGAGCCGTTGGCCAGCAGGGCCTTGAGCGTCATCAGATCGAGCTTGCTGCGGGCGATGATGTTGGTCAGGTCGTGACCGAGATTGCGCGAGAGGTTGATGCTGGCGCGCCCCCGCTCCCGATCCAGCGTGCGGGCGCGGGCGACCTGCATCTCGAGGGCCCGAGCCACTACGGCGGCCCACCGCTCGGCCAGCGCCTGGGCGCTGAGGATTTCTTCGGCCGAGCTGCCCGGCTGCAGCCACAAGCCCAGACCATAATGAGCCCCGGGCCGGCCGGGGTCGTCCAGACGGCCGGTCGCCGCCGGCGCCCTCAGCGCCTCGGCGCCGCCCTCCACGGGCGGCGCTGGCGAAGGCCGCCGGGCCGGGTCGAGAGGGCCGGAGGCGTCCGTCTTGGCGCCTGCGGCTCCGTGTTCGGATTCCGGTTGGTTCGCCTCCTGAGGCGAGGCGCCGGCCGTCAGCCGCTCGGCGAGGAGCCGCCCGGTCGAGGTCGCGTCGTCGAGCCGCCCGGCGCCGGGGGCCGCTTTGCCGCGGGCGCGGCCCGTCCAACGCCAGCGGCCCGGCCCTTCCTCCACCAGCTCGACGACGACGGCGGCGGCGGCGGCCCGTTGATCGACGAGAAAATCCAAGGCGGCGGCGACGAGGTCCCAGGAGGTCAGCGGGCGGGCGCCGTGAATGCGTTCATTGAGCCGCTCGTGGAGGCGGGCGAGGACGGCGTCGCGCGCCATGGCGTTATAGGCTGTCTCCAGGCGGGATCGAGGGCGGGCAATCAGGCCGGTGCGTCCGCCGCGCGAGGCTTCGACGCTCTCGATGACGTTGCGCATCGGCAGAAGAATGCGCTTGGCGAAGAGCCCGAGGGCCAGGCCCAGGATGGCGGCGACGGCCAGATTGAGCATCCGCCACCGGCGCGTCAGGCGGGTGATTTCGAGGGCGACGCCTTCGGGGAGCCCGCCGGGGGTGGTGAACTGCATGATGTAGGAGCCGACGGCGCGGTCCGGATCGGCCGGATCGCTCAGGAGGAGCGTGCTTTTGAGCGTCAGACGGCGGAGCCAGAGCGAGTTGCTCCAGTCATTGAACGTTCGGAATTTGTCGGCTTCGGATTCGAAGAGGACGCGCCCCTGGCCGTCGCGCAGCGTGAGCCGGTAGATGCTGGTTTGGCCGCGGACGAGGGCCTGGGCTTCTTCGGCCAATTTTTCGAACCAGGGGCCGTCGGCGCGACCTTCCAGAAGTTCCAGGCGCCAGAGGCTCAGGCGTTCCAGGAAAACCTGAAGCGCGCCGGGGAAGAGGCGCGGCGGGTTGTTTTCATAGTTGAAAATGATCGCTTTTTTGCGTTCCTGGAAGACCAGCACGTCCAAGGCCCAGGAAAAGCCGACGACGAGCGCAGCATAAACGCCGAACGTGGCCAGCAGGATACCGTTGCCTCTGATGAACCGGGCGATCATGCACTCAGTATATCAGAGGCTCGACCCGGCCGAACTCCGCCGTTATGGTGATGGGCTCACCGTCGGAGTTGTCGGCGAAGCCCAGGGCCGCCATGGCCGAAGCTGAAGCCTCCCACCCGATCTCCCGGCCCGGCCCCGCCGGCCGGACGCGCGCCGCTCAGGCCTGGGACCTGCTTTGGGTGCTGGTCCGGCGCGACCTCAAGGCCCGATACGCGGGCTCAGCGCTCGGGGGCCTCTGGAACCTGATCCATCCGGTGGTGATGATCCTGGTTTACATGGTCGTGTTTTCGGCGCTGATCACGAATCGGATCGCCGGGGGGTCGCCCCGCGATTATGCCGTGCATCTGTGTTCGGGGATGCTTGTGTGGCTGGTGTTCGCCGAGACGGTCTCTCGCAGCGCGGCCGTCCTGATCGATAATGCCCACTTTCTTCGCAAGGTCTCCTTCCCGCCGTTGGTTCTGTTTGCCTCGGTGCTTATCAACGTTCTTCTGGTTTACGGATTCGGATTTGGCGTGTTCTATGCGTTGCTGGCGGCGACCGGGAGCGCGCCGCCGGGGCTGGCCGCCGGGGCGCTCGTGCTGATGGCTTGGCTCGGGGTGGGCGCGGCCGGCATGGGGATGATCGTGGCCGCGCTGCACGTCTTTTTTCGGGACACGGCGCAGATCGTCGCCGTGGCCCTTCAGATCGGCTTCTGGCTCAACCCGATCGTCTATCCCAAGAGCCTGGTCGAGGATTCGGCCCTGGGGCGGTGGTCGGCCTGGCTGGCGTGGAACCCGGTCGAACGGTTTATCTCCACGGCCCAGCGGTTGATGGGGAGCCCGGAGGCCTCGGCCTGGCCGCTGGCGGGGCCGATCCTGGTGTTGTTTCCCCTCATTTGCCTCTCGCTCGGCCTGATCGTCTTTCATCGGCTGCTGCCGGACATTCGCGACGGCATCTGACGGGGAGACCGGAGCCAAGCGAGGGCCTGGCGTTGCCCGAATGGTGTTGAGGCGGCGAGCCGGCGTCATGAACAATAACCGCGGGATCGATCGATCGCCGTTCACCCGTGGTGATGTTCCGCCGACCTTGTCCACGATGCCCTCCGGCCCCACGATGGGGCCGACTCGGCGTTGGACTGTTATGGCTGTGGGTCGCCGGGGGCTCGGTCCCGGCGCAGCCCCCGGCGCCCGAGGCGAGGTCCGCAGAGCCGGAGTCGCCCCGGCTGATCCGACCCGAGGACATTCCAACTTTCGGCCAAGGGGTCGTGGCGGCGCGGCTCTCGCCGGACGGCTCGCGGCTGGCATTCGTCGTTTTGGGGGAGGCGGGCCGTCAGGTTGGCGACTTCACCGGCTTGTGGGTCTACGATCGGCCGGCCGACGAGTACGTCTATCTGGGCGAGGGGATGGAGCCGGCGTGGTCCCCGAGCGGAAGGCAGTTGGCTTTTCTGGCCCCAAGCCCGCTCGGTTATCAGCTCCAGCTCGTCGAACCCCCCCGGCGGGAACGCCGGACGTTGACGCAATTGCGCCCGGGGGTGAACTTTTCGCTTTACGCCCCCTCGATCGCCTGGTCGCGCCGTGGCGATCGCATCGCCTTCACCCACGAGGTTCACGCCAGCCTCCCTCGTGGGGCCGAAGACCCTCCCCGGCTTGACGCCGAGGTCTATACGAACAGTCACCTCTCGGTGCTGGATCTGGCCTCGGGGGGACTGGAAAGCCTTCTGGAGTCGATTGATCCCCTGAGAGGGTGCGCCTGGAGTGAGAACGACCGGGAGTTGTATTACCAGATCGCGGTCACCTCGGCCCCCCAGCGGCTGGCGCTCGGGGCTTATTCCTTGGACTCCCGGTCGGCCCGACCGCTTCTCGCCGCAGGGACGCAGGGATGGGGGATTTCACCGGCCCCTGGGGGCGGAAAGATCGCCTTTGTGCGGCCGCACGTCGACGAGACCGGCGAGCGGGTCCGCCAGCCGTACGCCCTGGCGATCGTCGCAACCGGCACCGGCGCCATGGATGCGCTGCTCGATCGCCACGCCTTTGGTCCGGGCCTCTGGAGCCCTGACGGAGGGAGCCTGTACGTCAGTCTGGCCACCGGCTCCGGGGCGCGGCCCGTCGTCATCGACGTCGGCCGACGGGAGGCGAAGGGGTTGCTGACGCCGGAGAAGGCGGGCGCTCCGGGCTCGGTCCTGATCGCCGATCTGAGCGCCGACGGGCGCTGGCTGGCCGTTATCGGTCAAGACTTCACGATGAGTCCGGAGGCCTGGTTGGTGGACTTGGCGTCGGGTCAGTGGCGGCGCGTCTCTCGCGCCTCACGCCGTTTGGAGGGCTTCCATCTCGCGGAAGGCGAGGTCGTCGGCTGGAAAGTCCCCGACGGGCTGGAGTTCGAGGGGATTCTCCTGCGACCCGCGGCGGGGGCGGGCGACGTTCGGCCCCCCCTGGTCGTCGATCTGGCCGGCGGCGGCCCCGTCGGGCGGCGGCTCGATCCTCACTGGCAATATCTGGCTTCCCTGGGGTTCCTCGTCTTTGTGCCTGATCATCGGCTGAGCGGGACTCAGGGGGCGGAGCCGATCGTGGGACTGGAGACGCGGAATGAGCGTGAGCGATGGGCCGCGGCCGCCGAGGACGTCCTGGCGGGCGTCAAGGCCGTAGCGCGGGCTCACGGGGTCGATCCGGCGCGCGTTTACCTCCGCGCCGGGGCCGAAGGCAGCCGCCTTGCGCTCTGGATGCTCGCGTGGGGGCGAATTTTCTCGGCGGCCGTCCTGAGGCAGCCGTTGGAGCTCCCCCCCGAGGAGGAAATCCAACGCCTGGCGGCCCCGACGCTTTTTCTCGTCGGGGGCTCCGACCCGGCGGCTAACGCCATGCGGCCGATCGCCGCTCGGCTTGAGGCCCGGGGATGGGCTTCGGAGGTTGTCGTTTATCGGGATGAGGGGATCGTGTTCCGGTCGGCTGAGACGGTGATCGACGCCGCTCGACGGACCGGTCGCTGGTTTCAGGGGCAGGCTTCCGGCGGCTCGGAATCGACGCCGGCGACCGCTCCGCCCGTCGCGGGCCGTGAGGCCGAGAGGTCTAATCGGGGGGATTGATCAGTGGCGCGGGAACCGATGAAGCGACGGAGGCGACCGCCGGCCCAGGGCGCGCCGGCCCTCACGGCGGGGCAATGGGTGCGGGTGGAGCCTTGGGGGCGCGAAGGGCGGCTCATGGAGCTGGACGCCGCGGGCCGGGAGGCGAAAGTAGAAATCGGCGGCAAAGTGTGGCGGGTCGCCGCGTCGGCGCTCACGGCCGCCGCTGAGCCCGACCGAGGCGCGCCGGCCGCGGCGATCCATCTGCGCGGCGGTCGGCTCCCGGCGGAGGAAATTGATCTGCACGGCTACACGGTCGAAGAGGCGCTGGAGCGGCTGGAACGGTTCGTCGAGCGCGCTCAGCTTCATGGTCTGGGGCAGTTCAAAGTGATTCACGGCCACGGTCGGGGGCGCGTCCGGGCGGCGGTTCGTCAGTGGTTGGGGCGGCATCCGGCGGTGGAAGGGTTCGGATTCGGTCCGCCGGCCGAAGGCGGCGTGGCGGTCACGATCGTCCGACTGAAGCCCTGACCCGTGGTTGCGGCTTCAGGCCTTTTTCCCCTCAAGGCCGGCGGCGAAAGGGGCCCTCAGGACCTCGGCGGAGCCGAATCTCTAAGCGGGACGATGGGGGGCGTGGCCGGGGAGGCGGAGGCCGGCCCCGATCCTTCGGCTGAGCGCTCGGCCTCCCGACGGCGACGCGCGGCTTTCTCAGCCTCGACAAGCTCCCCGGCGGCGGCGAACCGGAGCGCTTTTGCCCTGAGCCCCTCGATGATCCCGGGCGTCAGATCGATGGTCCGCGCGTGGATGTCGTGAAGAAGGATGATCGCTCCGGCCGCGCCCTCGCGGTCGATCTGGTCCAAGATCTGCTCCGGCGTCCGGTTCCGGTCCCAATCGCGCGGATCGACCGACCAAGTGACGATATCGAGCCCTTCTTCGGCGGCGGCGCGGGCGACTGTGTCATTGATCTGTCCGTATGGAGGCCGGAACAGATGGGGCCGACGCCCCGTCGCGGCTTCGATCAGCGCTTGCGTCCTTCCGATTTCCTCGTGCAGAGCCGCCCCTTCCAGGCGCGTCAGGTCGCGATGGCTGTAACCGTGATTGCCCAGTTCGAAGCCGGCCTCGGCGAGCGACCGGGCCACGTCCGGAAACTTTTCCACCTGCTCGCCCAACAGGAAGAAGGTCGCCGTGGCTCCCTGGCCTTTAAGGGTTTGAATGAGCCGGGGCGTGAGCGACGGGTGCGGCCCGTCGTCGAAGGTCAACGCCACGGCGCCGCTGTCCGGCGGGCCGGAGCGGAAGGTGGCCGCGCGGATCGGCTGCTCCGAAGCGGGCGTCGGGCCCTGGAGGGCCGCTGAGATCGCCGGCCCGGCGGCGATCGCCCAGAGCCAGCCGCGGAAGCGCCGATGCCGGAGAAGAACGGAGCATCGACGGGAGAGGCGGGGCCGAGGCGGGGCCGGGCGGGCGCTCATTTAGCGGGTCCGGGCCGCGAGGCGCCCTGCCCGCCACTTGAGGACGCTCTCGATGAGGCCATCGATCTCGCCATCCATGACGGCCTGAATGTTGCCGGTTTCTTCTCCGGTGCGTTGGTCCTTGACCAGCGTGTAGGGCTGAAAGACGTAGGAGCGTATCTGGCTCCCCCAGGCGATCGACTTCTTCTCAGCCTCCTTGGCGGCCAGGGCCTGGCGCTGAAGGTCCAGAAAATGCTGATAGAGGCGCGAACGGAGCATCTTCATGGCCATGGCGCGGTTTTTGTGCTGGCTGCGCTCGTTCTGGCACTGGACGACGATCCCGGTGGGCAGGTGCGTGATCCGGACGGCGGAACTCGTCTTGTTGACGTGCTGGCCGCCGGCCCCGGAGGCCCGGTAGGTGTCGATTTTGAGGTCTTCGTCGCGGATCTCGACCTCGATGGATTCGTCGACCTCGGGGGAGACGTCGACGGCGCTGAAGGAAGTATGGCGGCGGCGGGCGGCGTCAAAGGGAGAGATGCGGACCAGCCGGTGGACGCCAGCTTCTCCCTTGAGATAGCCGTAGGCGTACTCCCCACGGATGAGCAGCGTGACGCTGCGGATGCCGGCCTCGTCCCCCTCGGTCACTTCGACGATCTCGACGGCGAAGCCGCGTCGCTCGCAGAAGCGGACATACATCCGCAGGAGCATGTTCGCCCAGTCGCACGATTCCGTGCCGCCGGCTCCGGCGTGGACGGTCAGATAGGCCCCTCGGACGTCGTCCGGGTCGGTCATGAGGGCCTGGAGCTCCAGACGGTCCAGGCGTTTGAGGGCCTCGTCGGTCTGGGCCGTCAGTTCGGCGAGCATGGCCTCGTCCCCGTCGGCCAGCTCATGAAGTTCGATCAGATCGGCGGTCTCGCGCTCGAGGGCCTCCCAGGGCTCGATGAGGGCTCGGAGCGCCTTGATCCGCTGCATGTGCTCTTGGGCGGTGGCGGGGTTGTTCCAGAAGCCGGGTTCGGCCGATTGGGCCTCCAGCGCCTCCAGCGTGGAGCGGCGACCCGCCAGGTCAAAGATAGTCCCGGCTTTGGGCCAGCCGGCGCTGCATGTCGCGCAAGGTGGGAGAGACGTCCTCGGGTCGCATCGCTGGGGGGATTCCTTCCTGGGGAGTTGGGCCCGCCGGGTTCAGAGGGGCCGCAGGTTCCGGCGGCCCGGGGGGGCTGGAATCAGGATAGCGCCTTCGGGCCACGACGGCAATGGCGGTCGTCGGGCCCGGGGCGGCCGAAGCAGACCGGGCCGCCGGGGGGAGGCCGGGCCGGCGGCGGGGGATTTTCATAGAGAAAAATATGGCCCCGGGCCTGCGGTTAGTATTTGCGTCCTTCGGGGAGATTTGGCAGATTTCGCCTACCCAATGCCTTTGCCGAAGGAGGAAAAAGATGGCAAAGCGGAAAGCTCCAGCGAAGAAGAAGGCAGCGAAGAAGGCCCCGAAGAAGGCGGCGAGGAAGGCGGCCAGGAAGGCCCCGAAGAAGGCGGCGCGGCGCCGGGCGGCCAAGAAGCCGCGCGCCAAACGCGCCCCCAACCCGGCCTTCATGAAGCCGCTCCAGCCCGACGAGACGTTGGCGGCCGTCGTCGGCTCCAACCCGATCCCGCGCACGGAGATCACCAAGCGCCTGTGGGCCTATATCAAGCGTAAGGGGCTGCAGGACCGGATCAACCGGCGCAACATCAACGCCGACGACACGCTGCGTCCGCTCTTCGGCGGCAAGGCCCAGGTCTCCATGTTCGAACTCACCAAGCTCGTGGCCAAGCACGTCCGCTGACGGGCACGGCCGCGGCGCCCATCACCTTCCAGTCCCCTCCCCGGTGGTCCCGGGGCGCGCCTCGGGGCCGCCGGGGTATTTTCATTCCTCGGCGCGGCCGCGCCGAGCGGGAGCGGGGTTTGATCCGCGGGCGAGTCGGGGGTATGGTGACCACTGCCGCCCGTTCAGAGGGGCGGCGGAAGGCCGGCCGTGGATTTTGACCTCACTGAAGAGCAGGAGATGATCCGGCGGCACGTCCGCGGGATCGCCGATCGGTTCGACCTCGAATACTGGCGGGAGCGGGACCGGACGGGGCAATACCCGCACGATTTTTTCAACGCCCTGGCCGAGGCCGGGTGGCTCGGCGTGGCCATCCCTGAAGCTTACGGCGGGGCGGGGCTCGGCATCACCGAAGCCTGCCTGATGCTGGAGGAGATTTGCGCCTCCGGGGCGGGGACCTCCGGAGCCTCGCCGGTCCATTTTTCGATCTTTCCGCCGATGCCGATCGTCAAATTCGGCCGGGAGGAGCAGAAGCGCGCCTGGCTGCCCCGGATCGCCGCCGGGGAGATGAAACTCGGCTTCAGCGTCACGGAGCCCGACGCGGGGACGGACACGACGGCCATTTCGACGCGGGCCGAACGCGTCGGCGAGGAATACGTCCTGACCGGGCGCAAGATCTGGTCCTCGAACCTGAAGCACGCCGACCGGACGCTCTTGTTGGCGAGGACGACCCCGCGGGAGCAGGCCGAGAAGAAGACGCTCGGCATGACGCTCTTCTTCGTCGATCTGAAGAGCCCGGGCCTCACGATCCGCGAAATCGAGAAGCTCGGCCGGCACTGCGTCGATTCTAATGAGCTTTCGCTCGATGGGGTGCGCGTGCCGGCGGCCGACCGCGTCGGCGAGGAGGGGCGGGGCTTTTATCATCTGCTGGAAGGGATCAACCCGGAGCGGCTGCTCGTGGCCGCCGAGGCGGTGGGGATCGGGCGGGCGGCGCTCGAGCTGGCCGTCCGCTATGCCCGCGAGCGGGTGGTCTTTGGCCGGCCGATCGGGATGAACCAGGCGATTCAATTCCCCCTGGCCGCGGCCTACGGCAAGCTGGAGACGGCGGCGCTGATGGTGCGCCGGGGGGCGTGGCTTTACGACCGGGGGCGGCCCTGCGGGGCGGAGGCCAACATGGCCAAGCTTGAGGCGGCTCAAGCGGGTTTCGAGGCCTGCGACGCGGCGCTGCAAACCTACGGCGGGATGGGGTACGCCAAGGAGTATCACATCGAGCGGCTGTGGCGGGAGGTGCGGCTCTATAAGATCGCGCCGGTGAGCCAGGAGATGGCGCTCAATTATCTGGCCGAGCACGTGCTCGGCCTGCCACGGTCGTATTGAAAGCCTCCCCTCCTGAGATGTTCCTCTTATGGAGGGAGGCGCGCGGTCGGGTCACGGCCGTCGCCAGATGCAGATGGACTTGCGCAGTTCGGCGCGGCCGTGGCGACCCATTTGTTGACTGCTGTTACCTTTGCCGCGCGGCAGGGCCGAGATGGTCTCGACCTCGAAGCCGAGGGTCGAGGCAATATCCGAGAGAATAAGGTCGACGGCGATTTCCCGCCCGGCATAGCGAACATTATCATTGACCATGATGGCGCGTCCGCCGGGGGTGAGCAGGCGGGCGAGCTCCATCAGGACCACGGTTATTTCAACGAAGTAGTTCTCCACCATTCGGGGAATATGCGGATTGTTCAGGCGGCCGGCGGAAGCCTCGGCGCGCAGGAAGGCGAGGCTCTCGCGAAGGGCCGAATGAGCGTCGGCCGCGCGGAGGGCGCGGCGGTAATCCGCGGCCCGACCGAGGCGGCTGTAGAAGCCGTTCAAGGCGTCTCGCTTGGCGCGGTTTTCGACCGTGCAGGATAACATCGCTTGTCGAAGTTGTTTCACGTCGGTGTCGCTGCAACCTAAATAGGCGAGCTCGAGGGCGTAGGTGCGCGTGTAATCATAACGGTTACAATAGGGGGGCGAAGTGAGCACGAGCCCGACGCTGCGGGCCGGAAACTGAGGGAGCAGGTCCAGGCAGGAGCCCTGAATCAGATCGAGGGCGCCCGGGCGGGAGGAGGTCTTGCGCTGGGGAAAGAGTTCATTCTCGGGAAACGGGGTAGACTCAAGGTCATCGAGCATTCGGCGGAGTTTGGCGAGAACGGCCGAACGGAAATCCTCGACCCGCGGCTTCCGGAAAGCTCGACGTCCCTTCGTTCGGCGCGAGCGCTCATCCCAGCGCAGATATTGCCCGTCTTTGCGCGTATAGCTGACATCTTCCAGGACGGAGAGAGCCGCCAGATGATAGAGGTCTCGGAGCCCGGGGTCGGGGACGCGACGCGCGCAATAAGCGCGATAACTGGCGATGGCCTGCTCGGCGGCCGGGGGAAAGGCCCCCTGCGTGATCGTCAGATGCGGATACGGGGCCGCCTGGTCGATCGTGTCCGGCCACGGGTCATTTTCCAGGGGCCGAAGGCAGCGGCGAAATTCAGCGGGGTCGATGTGGAGGGCCGCGCGGCGGCAGGTGGCCACGAAACAGCCCACCGGCAGCAATTCGATCCCGACAGCGTCCCAGCCCAGCGCCGAAGCGACCAGCGGAGTCGTCCCGACGCCGGCGAAGGGGTCCAACAACCGGCCTCCCGGCGGGCCGTATTCCTCGAGCAGGAGGCGGACCAGGTCGGCGGAGAAGGCTTCCTTGTATTTGAACCAGGAAAAGAAGGGTCGATCCCGGTCCGCCTGAAAGCTGACCAGGCGGCGATCCAATCGCGGGTCGGGCCGCACGGGCAGGGGCGGACCGGTCAGGCATTCGGTCGCAGGAGGGCTCAATCGGCTCCCTTGGCGTCAGCCGCCCGCGTGCGGGCTGGGGGCGAGGCGGTCCTTGTTCCATTGGGCCCATTGGGCGCGAAGCTCGCGCTTCAGGATTTTGCCGGTCGGGCCTTTGGGGAGTTCGTCGACGAAGAGGTAATCCAGGGGCCATTTATACTTGGCGAGGTTGGCCTCGACGTGGGCGCGGAGAGCCTCTTCGGGCAAAGCCTGGCCGGGCATCAAGGCGACGACGGCGCGGACGACCTCGCCCTTGGCCTCGTCGAAAACGCCCACGACGGCGGCTTCGGCCACCTGCGGCAATTGATAAATGACTTCTTCGATCTCGCGCGGGTAAATGTTATAACCGCCCTTGATGATCATATCCTTTTTGCGGTCTACGATGTAAAAGTAACCTTCGTCGTCCCGGTAGCCGAGATCGCCGCTGTAGAACCAGCCATCCTTGATGGCCTCGGCCGTGGCGTCGGGCTTATTCAGATAGCCGGCCATGACGTTGGGGGCGCGGATGATAATTTCGCCCACCTCGCCATGCGGCTGCTCGCGTCCCGCGTCGTCGATCACTTTCATTTCGACCCCGTCGTAGGGGAGGCCGATCGAGCCCGGCCTTCGCGTCCGGTCGGGGCGGTTGCAACAGACGCTCACCGTCGTTTCGGTCAGGCCGAAGCCCTCATAGATCGGGACGTCAAAAAGGTCTTCAAACTGTTTCATCACTTCGACGGGCATCGCGGCCCCGCCGGAAAAACACTGACGCAGCCGGGGGAAACGGAGGCGCTCAACTTCGGGATGCTTGAGCAGATAAAAATACATCGTGGGGACGCCGGCGAAGGTGGTGATACCGTCCTCGACGAGGCTCCGGACGGCCTCGGCCACTTCAAATTTGGGATGGAGCACGACCGTGGCGCAGTTCCGGATCGTCGAGACGAGCACGCCATTGAGGGCGAAGACGTGGAACAACGGCAAGACGCACAAGTATTTGTCAGCCTCGCCGCGTTCAAAGACGGCGTCCATCATGGCCAGGTTCGCCAGCACGTTGGCATGCGTGATGACGGCCCCTTTTGGTTTGCCGGTCGTCCCGGAGGTGTAAATGATCTGGGCGGGAGCGCCGGGCTCGCTCGGGTGGGGTTCGGCGGGCTCGGCCGCGAGCAGATCGGCGTAAGGGGTTTGCCCGGCCGGATCGCGACCGACGACGACGACGCGCGGAGGACGCTCCATCGAACCGACCGCCTCAAGCACGTGAGCCAGGAAGAGCTCGTAGACGACGATGAGCGACGTCCGGCTGTCCTCAAGCTGATAGCGGATCTCGCCGGGCCGGAGGAGGACGTTGAACGGCGTCACGTGCGCTCCGGCCATCCAGCTTCCGTAGAGCGCCGTGACGAAGTGCGGCAGGTTGGGGAGCATCAAGCCGACGGCGTGACCGGGGCCGACGCCGAGGCGGGCGAGCCCGGCGGCGAAGCGGCGGGCCTCGTCGGCCAGGGCGCCGTAAGTCGTGGGCCGGCCCATGAATTCGAGGGCGGCTTTGTCGGGCAGCTCCTGGGCCGCCGCGATCAGATCATCGTAAATGCGCATGTTCGGAGCCTCCGTCCCCGTTGACCTCACTCCGGCGCCCGGCCGCTGAGGCCGCGCTGCGTCGGCGAAGTTGCTCGTCCGCACGGGCAGTATAGGCAGCCCGCCGGGCGCGCGGCAACGGCAAACGGGGCGGGCGCGGCGGCCGATCAGGATCGCCCGGCGAGGCGAAGGCGGGGCAGCAAAAATCCCGCGCGGCGTCGATAATCGGCGTAGAGGGGACCGAATTCGGCGGCGAGGCGGCGGTCCTCCAATGTCGTCGCCAGAAGAATCCAGCCCGTCCAAAGGCCGGCGAGCAGGAGCCGATCGGCGTAAAGCGCCCCGACGGACCAGAGCATGAGGAGCTGGCTGGCCGCGATCGGGTGACGGACCCAGCGATAAAGCCCGCGCTCCCTGAACTCCGGCGGGCGGAGCGGCCGGCCTTGCCGGTAAGTCTTCAGGTGCGCCAGGCCCGTCAAGAACTTGGCCCCGATCACCGTCGTGCACCAGAGCTGCGCCGCCACCGCCAACGTGATCAGCGCGCGGGCCCCCCAGACGATGGTCACCGGGGGGCGCCCGAGGAGTCGATCCGACCCCCGCCAGAGGAGGACCGTCAGCGCGAGCGCCGCCCCGGAGGCCAGAACGTAGGCTGGACGCTCGGCATGCTCGCCGAGGCGCGCCAACAGCCACCGTTTAACCGGGGGTTGCGTCCAGATCGAATGCTGCAAGGGGAAGACGAGCGCGAGGAAAAAGTCGACCAGCAACGGGTCGGGGCCGGAGGCCGGGACCGGTTTCACGGGCCCTTGGCGCGGCCACAGAAGCCACACCAGCAGGAGCGGCGTCAAGTTCCCCGCCACCCAGACCAGCCCGACCAGCCCATAATAAAGGCCCGGATTCAGACGGGGAGGCCGTTCAACCCTGGGAGGATCTTCGGGAATCATGCGAGTCGCTGGGCGGAGGCGCCGGCCCGCCTCTAGCGGGGCTTGTCCCCGGTCGGCGCATCGAACACCGTCCGCCGATAATCTTCAAGGATCGCCGGGGCCGAGGCCGCGTTGGCTCGGGCGACGGCGTCGGCTAGACGCGCCAGCGCCGGGGCGTTCTCGTTGTCGGCTCCCCAGCCGCCCCGGGGGATATGAAGCGCCAGGTTGGTGCGCCGGCGGAGCAAGTCCTCCAGGCGGACGACGAGTTCCTGACGGCAAACCTCGGCCAGAGCGCCGGGATCAGCCGCCGGCTGCCACCACCATCGGTCTTCGGCAGGCTCGGCCGATCGCACCGGCGGGGCCGGCCGCGGAGGATGTGAAGGCGAGAGCGTCACCTGGGCGGCGATCTCCTCGGCCATCAGGAAGCTGTCCGTGTATTTGCCGCCCCAGAGGGCCGTGACCCGAGCGCGGGGATCGGACCAAACTTTATGGGACCGCGCAAGGGAAAGGAAATCCTCCTCCTTGAGCCGGGCGGGTCGGAGCAACGGACGGAGCCCGGCCTTCGTATTGAGCACGTCGGCATCCTCAAGTCGCAGATGGAGCCTGGCCTCGGCTGCCTGGCGGAGATAGGCGATATCCTCGGCAGCGGCGCGGACGCGGCGGGGCGGGCCGTCAAGCGGGGTGTCGGTCGTCCCGATCAGCGTGACGCCTCCCCAAGGGATGACGAAGAAGATGCGTCCGTCGGCGGCCCGACAGGTGAGCGCGCGGCCCCCCGTTTCGATCCGGCGGACGATCAGGTGAATGCCTTTCGAGAAGAGCAGGCGGAAAGGGGGGGCAAGGCCGAGGGCGTCATTAACCTCGTCGACCCAGACGCCGGTCGTGTTGACGATCCATCGGGCGCGCAGGTCGAGCCCTCGGCGGCCGGGGAGGTCCTCGGCGGTCAGACGCCAGCCCTCGCCGGAAGCCTCCGGAGCGAAGGCTCTCGGGGCGACGTAGTTCGCCGCCGCCAGCCCCTGATCCATGGCGTCAAACAGGAGATCCAGGACAAGCCGGGCGTCGGAATGGACCATGTGGGCGTCGGAGTATTCCAACCCGCCGCGCAACCGCTCGCCTCGAAGGGCGGGGACTGAGGCAAGGACGTCGCGGTTGGTTCTGAGCCGCGGCCGCCGATGGAATCCCCGGCCCAGCGCCCAGTAAAGGTAGCCCCCGGCGAGCAGGAAAGGCCGCGGATGGGGGTCCGCGGCGTAATGCGGGTAGAGGAAGCGCAAGGGTTCGACGCGAAGGGGATAGCGGCGGCGGAGGCGGTTGCGGGCCGCGCAGAGCTGAGCGACCAGTTTGAGGCGCCCTTGTTCGAGGTATTTGATCCCGCCCCAGATGAGTTGAGAACTTTCCTGGGAGGTGCCCGAAGCGAAATCATGATCGTCGATGAGGGCGACGTTATAGCCGCGCGCCATCAGGCGATGCGCCGCCGCTACGCCGGTGACGCCGCCCCCCAGGACGAGGACGTCAAATCGCTCGTTGCCGAGGCGTTCCACTTGGGCGGTTCGGGATCGCATGGGAAGCTCGCGGAGAGCGCCCTCCGGCCGGGCTTGACACGGCGAAGGGGTTTAGGCCATCGTCTTGGAATCTGCGGCTGGAAACCCAACCTGAGGAGGGACCGTAGCATGAACTGGCGGCGTTTGACGATGGCGGAGCGGGCGAGGAGCCTGCGATTCTGCGGCGCGGTGGCCGTCTGGCTGAGCACGCTTGGCGCGGCGGCGCAATCGACCGCCCCGGGGCTGCCGGAGAACGTCGCCAGCCGCCCCGTCAACATCTGGAGCGAAGGAACGCGCTTGTCGGGGGACCTGTTTTATCCGAAGGACGCCAAGGAGGGGGAGAACTATCCGGCCATTTTATTGACCCACGGGTGGGGGGGCGTCCGGGCCCATCTGAATCGGGCCTACGCCCCGTATTTCGCGGCGGCGGGCTTCGTCGTCCTCACGTTCGATTATCGTGGCTGGGGGGACAGCGATTCCAAGCTCGTCATCCAGGGGGAGATGCCCAAGCCCGACGCCGAGGGGATGGTCACGGTGAAGGCTCGCGCCATCCGCCAGCTCGTGGACCCGTTCGATCAGGTGCAGGACATCCGCCACGCGCTGGATTGGCTGGAAGGGGAGCCGATGGTCGACGCGACGCGCCTGGGCATCTGGGGGACGAGTTACTCCGGCGGACACGTGATCTACGTGGCGGCGATCGATGATCGCGTCAAGTGCGTCGTCGGGCAGGTCGGGGCCATGGATTCCCGCGACGCGGTGGAGAATTTCTACCGCGAGCAGGGAGGCGTCGCCTACGCTCATCGGATCGGGATCGCCCGCGTCCGGGGGGAGAAGGATCCGATTCCGCAAGGCGAGGACGTTTTTCCGGGGCTGACGGGCACCCCTTTTCTCGCCAAGATGCATGAGTATCGGCCCGTGGAGTTGGCGCACCGGATCGAGGTTCCGGTGCTGATCATCGACGCCGAGAAGGAAGAGTTGTTCGACCACAAGCGCCACGGCGGACGAGTCGCCGAAATCCTCAAGGAAGGGGGAAAGGCGCCGGTCAAGTACGTCGAAGTCCCCGGCATCACGCATTACGGCATCTATCGGGAAAAGCTCGTGGAAGGCCGCCAACTGGCCCTGGACTGGTTCAAGGCACATCTCCAGCCGGCCGATTAAGCGGCCGCCGGGCCGACTGAAGCCGCGGTCAATCTTCCAGGAACATCCGCCCGGCGAGGCGGAGCCGGCGCAAGAGAGGCGCCGGGCGGTAGCACTCTTCCCGGTAGTGCTCGTAAAGGCCGTTCAGGATATCGACGATGAGGTCGATGCCCAGTTCATCGGCCCATTCGAGCGGCCCCTTAGGGTAATTGACGGCCAGGCGCATGGCGGCGTCGATGTCGCGGGCTGAAGCGATCCCGTCACCCAAGGCGCGGGCGGCTTCGTTGACGACGCAAGCGAGCGTGCGGGCGAAGATCAGGCCCGGCGCGTCGCCGACGACCTCCACCTGAAACCCGACCTCGCGGAGGAAGGCCAGGGCCGTTTCCCAGGCGGCCGGAGCGGTCTGCAAGGGCCGAGCGACCTCGATGACGGGGGGCTCGCCGCTTGCTTCGGAGCGAACCTGAAAAAGCGTGTAACCGACGACGTTCTCTGCCGGTTCGAGCGCCGCGGCGGCTTCGGTGGCCGAGTTCTCGTAGCACGGCACGAACCGTACAAGCGCCAGCGCCCCCGGCGCCGCAGCGGGCTCCGCCGGCAGGGATCCGGCGAAAAGGTCCTCCTGAGTCGGCGGCGAGGGGGGGAGGGCTCGCGGGCCCGGAGGGACGACCTGCAGCGGGCCTCCTTCGTCCTCAACGTCCTCGTTCGGCCAGGGCGGAGTTTCCCCTTCGGTCTGAGCTTCGACCGATGCTTCCAATCGGCTGAGAAGCGCCGGATCGGTTTCGATCAGGATGGTGTACGGCCTCGGCGGAGGTTCCACGGCCCCGGCGAGCCCCTCGACGGCGAATTTCGCCCCAACGCGCTGCAGATGATCGATCCATAGCCCAACGGGGAAACCGGCCCCGCGCAGAAGGACGCCCCCCGCGGCGAGGTTCTCGCCGCGGCCGATCGTCGAGCCGTCAGGGTTCGTCATAACGGTAAAACCCTCGGCCCGTCTTGCGACCCAGCAGGCCGGCCTCGACCATCTTCTGCTGGATGGGATGCGGTCGGAAGCGTGGGTCCTCGAAGAAGGCATGATAGACGGATTTTGTGACGGCGAGGTTCACGTCCACGCCGACGAGGTCCATGACCTGGAACGGCCCCATGGCGAACCGGCCGACGTCGCGCAGGACGCGGTCGATCGTCTCCACGTCGGCCAGCCGCTCCCCCAGCATTCGGAGGGCTTCGCCGTAAAACGGCCGCGCGATCCGGTTGACGATGAAGCCGGGGGTGTCCTGAACGACGACCGGCGTTTTGCCCCAGGCCCGCGCGATCGCGACGGCTTGGTCCACGGCCGCCGGGCCGGTTCGATCGCCGCGCACCACCTCGACCAACTTGAGCACGGGGGCGGGATTAAAAAAATGCATCCCGACGACGCGCTCGGGCCGGCGGGTCGCCGCCCCCAGGGCCGTGATGGAGAGCGAGGAGGTGTTGCTGGCCAGCAGGGCGTCAGCGGGGGCGAGGCGATCGACCTCGCTGAAGAGTTCGCGCTTGGCCGGCAAGTCCTCCACGATGGCCTCAACGTACAGCTCGGCGCCTTCGAGCGAGGCCGCCAGCGTGGGGACGATTTCAATCCGACCGACGACGGCCGCGCGCTCCTCCGGGGTCAGTTTCCCCTTGCGGACTCGATCGTCGAGGTGGCGGGCGAGGGCGCTCCGGGCCCGATCGGCGGCCCCTTCCAGGGCGTCGAAGAGTCGGACCCGCCAGCCGGCCAGGGCCGCCACGTGCGCGATCCCGGCCCCCATCGTTCCGGCGCCGGAGATGGCGACGACGTTGTTGGGAGTCGCTTCAGGCACGATCGCGGCGGGGCGCCTCGTCGCGAGAAGTTCTCAGGGCGGAAAAGGTCAGGGCCAGCATGACGAAGCGCGCGCGCGATTTCAATCAGGTTGGCCCCCCTGGCGCGAGGGCTGGTTCGCCGTCCCGCACGAGCAGCACGTGCCAGCTCCCCGGCCCCGCGGCGCCTTGGCCGACGGTCAGGTCGATGTCCCCGCTCCGGCTGGGGCCCGTGTTGAAAATCAGGTTGGACGGCCAAGGCTCCCCAGCCTGATCACGGGCCAGCCCGGCGACGGCGTCGGCGAGGGTGGGCACCAGTTGGGAGGCGTTGACGACGATTAAATTGGTCCAGGGGAGCAGGTTCGTGAAGGCCGGACGCGATGGATCGTGGCGAACGACGAGGGTCCCGGTGTGGGCGACGGCCACGTCGCAGTCGGTCAAGCCGACCTCGATCCCTTCCATTTCGAGGAAGAATCGCCGGCGGGCCTCGACGTCGTCAAGTTCGCCGGCGCGTTCGAGGCTCGGCATGACCCACTCGAGCCCTAAGGGGGCGAGCCCTTCCTCCAGGTGGAGGGCGTCCAGGCGAGGCGTCCGCCAGCGGCTGACGCGCCGGGCTCCCGCCTCCTGGATTAGGCGCGCCAAGGTCGGCAGGAGGTCGGCCGCGCTCGCGAGGTGGTGGACGACGCCCCCCCAGGGGGCGATGGCCGCCTCAAATTGTTCGGCCATCGACCGACCGGGAGGGAACTCGACGGACGGCCAGACGAGGGGGATCTCCTCGGCGCGACGGAGCTGCTGGCCGAGCGGGGGGCGTCCGGGTTGGCGATCCAGCGCCGAGCGGAGCTCGGCCAGATAGTGCCGAAGTTCGGGCTTCATGACCGACCCCGCCGGCGCTCACGCCAACGGTCGCGGAAAGGCCGCCGATCCGGTACGGGCAGGTCCCGATTACGCGTCCAATCGGCCAAGGGACCGGGACCGCGCTGGACCCAACCCGCGAGGGCGCGTCGGGCGAGCGTCCATCGCGCCAGGCGCGTCGCCCAACGATAGAGCCTCGGCCGGGCCATCGCGCCGCCGGCCAGGCGCACCAGACTCGGCTCGGCGCGGCCCATCGGGCCGGGCAAGGGGTGCTGGTGGCGCAGCCGGATCAGGAGGGCGGGGATATCGATTTTGACGGGGCAGGCCTCTCGGCAGGCTCCGCACAGGCTGGAGGCGTGGGGAAGCTCCTCGGCGATCGGCGAGCGTCCGTAGAGCGGCGTCACGACCTTGCCGATCGGGCCGCCATAGACGGCCTGGTAAGCGTGCCCCCCCGCCCGTTCGTAGATCGGACAGGCGTTCAGGCAGGCCCCGCAACGGATGCAATGAAGGGCTTCGGCGAATTCTCCCCCCAGGAGGCCGCTGCGTCCGTTATCCACCAGGATCAGATGCTGGTCATCGGGCCCGTGAAGCTCGCCGGGCCGTCGCGGGCCGTGGAAGACGCTGACGTAGACCGACAGGCGTTGGCCCGTGGCCGACCGCACGAGGGACTGAAGGATCGTCGGGACCGAGGCCCAGGTCGGCAGCACCCGTTCGATCCCCATCATCGCCACGTGAACGCGGGGCAACGTACCGCAGCAGCGGCCGTTGCCCTCGTTCGTGACGATGAAGAAGCCGCCGGTTTCGGCCACGCCGAAGTTGGCTCCGGTCAGCCCGAGGTCGGCCTGGAGGAATCGGCGACGCAGCCAGCGGCGGGAGGCGGTCATCAGGACCTTGGGATCAGGCGGAAGGGCGGCCCCGTCGGCGGTCGGCGCCAGCACTTCGGCCATGCGGGCGTGGGTCATATGGATGGCCGGAGCGATCAGATGGGAAGGGGGCTGGCGGGCGAGTTGGACGAGAAGCTCCCCCAGGTCGGTCTCGGTCACCTCGATCCCCTCGGCCTCCAACGCTTCCCGGATTTCGCATTCTTCGCTGACCATGGACTTGCCCTTGACAACACGCCGGACGCCTTGGCGGCGGGCGATCTCCAGAACGATCCGTCGGGCGTCGGCGGCCGTGCGGGCCAGGTGGACGCGGATGCCGTGGGCTTCAGCCTTGTCCACAAAATCGCCCAGGTAGCGGTCCAGATGGGCGATGACTTCGGCGCGGATGAGCCGGGCGCGTTCGCGCACGTCGTCGGTGGCGGTGTGCGGCGGGATCATCCGCCGGCGCGATCGTTGCAAACGGCCCAGCACGTCCCGCAGGCGCCCCTGAAGCGTCGGGTCGGCGAGGGCGCGGGCCGCCGCCGCCTCGAAAGGCTCCGGGCCGTCCCCGCCGGGCCGGCCACGCGCATCGGCGCCGGTCCCTGGGCGTCGAGGGGCCTTCATGGGCGAGGCGATCCCTCCAGCCGCCCGGCGAGAAGCTCGGCCAGGTGATGGATGCGCCGGGGAGACCCACGCCGATGAAGCAGCCCGTTCAGGTGGAGCATGCAGCCGGCGTCGGTCGTGACGATCACGTCAGCCCCGCAAGCCTCGAAGGTTTCGCACTTGGTCTCCCCCAGCGCGCCGGAAAGGATCGGGAACTTGATGGCGAAGGCCCCGCCGAAGCCGCAGCAGACCTCGCCGCGGGGCATTTCGACCAGCTCCGTCCCGGCGACGCGCCGAATTAGCGTTTCGGCTTCGTCGCGGGCCTCGATTTCACGCAGATGGCAGGACCGGTGACACGCCACCGTCCCGCGGAAACGGGCGCCGACGTCGCTGATGTGAAGGACGTTGACGAGGAATGAGGCGAGTTCGTGCGTCCGCTGCGCCAGAGCGCGGGCGCGTTCGGCCAGCCGGGGCTCGCCGGCGAACAGCTCGCCGTAGAAGCGCCTGACCATGGCCGCGCAGGAACTGGCCGGCGTCACGACGGCGTCGTAAGGCTCGAAGACGTTCAGGAAGTGGCGCGCCGCGGGTCGGGCCGCTTCCCACCGGCCCATGTTAAAAAAGGGGAGGCCGCAACAGGTCTGAGCCTCCGGGTAATCGATCTCCTGTCCCAGGCGCTCAAGAACATCGGCCACCGCCTCGCCGACCTCGGGATAGAATTGGTCGACCAGGCAAGGGATGAACAATCCGATCATGAGCGTTTTCTTCGCGCGGGCGTCGGGGGGCGATCAACCGGCCGCCCGCAGACTCGGCAGCGCCGGGCGCTCGGGCCCCCTCAGGCGGCGCCGCATCCAGTCTTCCACCAACGGGGCCAGCGAGGAGGGGAGGACGTGGCCGCGGGGAAAGGCCCGAAGGTCGACCCCGAGGCCGGCGGCCCGCAGGGCTTCGTAGGCCTGCTTGGGATGATCCGCCGGGACCAGCGGATCCTGCTCGCCGTAGAGGATGAGGAAGCCGAGGGGTCGCAGAGGGGCCAGATTCTCCCGGACGTCGGGCGGGAGATCCGAACAGACGGAGATGACGCCGCGCAGGCGATCCGGATGGCGTTGGGCGAAGCGATAGGCCACGGAGGAGCCCTGCGAGAAACCGAGGAGGAAGACGCCTCCGGGGTCGATCTCCTTCTGCTCAATGAGCCGATCCAACACGGCCCCGATCAGCCGAGTATTGCGTTCGATGTTGTCGGTTTTCTCGAAGGCCGTCATCCAGGAGAAGCGGATCTGGCCGGTAGCGGGGTCCCAGAGTTGGTTGAGCCCTTGAGGGGCGACGACGGCGAAGTCGGCCGGGGCGACGTTGCGGAGGACTCGAAGGAAATCCCGGCCCGTCTGGCTGTAGCCGTGCAGTCCGACGAGCGCCGGGGCAGGCCGCTGCGTTCCGGGGTCGAGGTAGAAATACCCCGCGGTCGAAACGATGACCCGATGAAGCTCGGGCGGGTGCTTTTGCATGACGGGACGCCGGCTGCGCTCGAACGTCTGCCCGGCCCCGGCGAGGGCGGTCGGCCGGTCAGTCTACGATCGGCGACGGCGGACGTAAAGGGGGGAGGCCGATGGGCGGCGAGAAGCCGGCGGCCGAAGGCCGGATCGGGGCGTGACTCATCAGGGGGGCGATGATATAAGATCGGTTCTGGCGGCGAGGGTGAACCGGGCGGTGGCGCGGGGGTGTCGGGTCCGAGGCCGCCGAGCGGGAGGGATGGGCGCGATGTCGAAGGTTGTCGGGATTGATCTGGGGACCACGAATTCGGTCGTGGCGGTACTGGAAGCCAATCGGCCGGAGATCATCCCCAACGCCGAGGGGCGCAAAACGACCCCTTCGGTCATCTATTTCGCCGACGGCGGGGAGATCGTCGTCGGGGAGTTGGCCCAGCGCCAGCGCATCACGGCTCCGAAGCGGGTCGTTCATTCCGTCAAACGTTTCATGGGGTGCCGTTGGGACGAAGTGACGGATCGGCTTGAAGGGATCGCCTATGAGGTTCAGCCGGACGCCGAGGGCATGGTGACGGTCCGCGTGGGGAGCCGGCCGTATCGTCCGGAGGACATTTCGGCTCAAGTGCTGCTCAAAATGAAGGCGACGGCCGAAGCGTTCGTCAACGAGCCGATCGAGAACGCCGTCATCACCGTTCCCGCTCATTTCAACGACAGCCAGCGTCAGGCGACCAAGCTGGCCGCCGAGAAGGCCGGCTTGAGGGCGCTGAGGCTGGTCAACGAGCCGACGGCGGCGGCGCTGGCCTATGGGCTCGCCAAACGCGAGCGTTCCAAGGTCGCCGTCTTCGATTTCGGCGGCGGGACGTTCGACGTTACGATCCTGGAGATCGACGGGGACATTTTTGAGGTGAAGTCGACGGGGGGAGACACCTTCCTCGGCGGGGACAACATAAATCACATTCTGATCGAGTGGATCGCCGAGCGCATCCGGGAGGCGACAGGGCTGGACCCGCGGCCGGACCCCCAGGCGCTGCAACGGATTTCCGAAACCGCCGAGAAAGTCAAATGCGAACTCTCCACGCTGTCGAAGACGATGATCTCGCTCCCGTTCATCGTCTCCGACGAGACGGGGCCGAAGCACTACTCCGGCGAGATCACGCGCGAGGAGTTCGAGACGTTGATCGAGCCGATCCTGGCGCGGCTTCGCCCGCCGTGCGAAACGGCGATGGCCGACGCGAGGATCAAACCCGAGAACCTGGCCAACATCATCATGGTCGGCGGCTCGACGCGCATCCCGGCCGTCCGCGCCCTGGCCCGCGAGATTTTCCGGCGCGAGCCCGACGTTTCGATCAATCCCGACGAGGTGGTGGCGGCCGGGGCCGCCATCCAGGCCGGGATCATGACGGGCGATCTGGAAGAAGTGCTGCTGCTGGACGTCGTGCCGTTGTCGCTGGGGATCGAGCTGACGAACGACGTGTTCTCCGTGCTGGTGCCGCGCAACGCCAACGTGCCGACGACGGTCCGACGCAAATTCACGACCGTGGCCGACAATCAGGACACGGTCAAAATCCACGTGCTTCAAGGTGAACGCAAGCGGGCCTCGCAGAACCGTTCGCTCTCTCACTTTCGATTGAAGGGGATCGCCCCGGCGCCGAAGGAGATCCCTGAAATCCAGGTCAGCTTCGCCATCGACGCCAACGGCATCCTGACGGTCTCAGCCGAGGACCTGACGAGCGGCCGCGCCGAAGAGGTCAAGATTGAATCCTATCTGCCCGGGGCCGAGGCCGAGGTGGAGCGGGCGATCGGGGCGGCGGCCGAACACGCCGAGGAGGATCGCCTCTTCATGCAAAAGGCCGCCGTCCGGCGGCGCCTGGAGGAAATGGAGTCCTCCATGGAAGTGATCCGCCACGGCGGGCCGCTCGGCGGCGACCTGGAGCAGCGGATTAAAGAGGCGTTCTTCAAACTCGAGGTCGCCCTCAATCAGGATCAATGGGACCTGATCGAGGAGGCCGAGCGCAACGCCAAATCCGTCTTCCTGGAAGCTTCGGCCATTCACGCCATGCGGATCGGCAAGGAGTCCGACGTCGTCTTTGAAGTGGCCGACGTGAACAAGCCCCAGGAGCGCGCCTGACCGAAACGACGCGCTCCCTGGACCACGGCTTCCCCCCCGGGGGGTCAGGCCGGTTGGCCGACGCCCGCGGCGCGCAGGGCCGCTTCCTGCGGCCCCCCGGCGCAGCACTCGGCCAGCCGACCGTCGATCGCCACGGCGGGGACGACGCGGACGCCGAGGGATTTCCCGCGGCGCGCCACGTCGGGTTGACGCATGTCCAGCACGCTGACTTCGCACGAGGGACACGCCAGGCGGTTGACCAGTTGGATCGTCTCCTCGCAGGCCGCGCATCCGGCGCTGAAGATCTCGATCTTGCGCTTCGCTGGCATAGCCCTCACCTCCTTTCGAGTGGGGTTTCGGCGGGCTCGCTCAATTCGTCGGGGCGGCAGTTCGGGCAGCGTTCGGCCGCCTGGAGGGCCCTCGGCCAGGCGTTCCAGATCGCGGCCGCGACAAAGCCGGCCAAACTGGCGTAAAGCCATGCGTTGATCGGATAAGCGAATTTGAAGATCAGGACCCCCGCCGCGGAAACGATGCCCAGCCCGAGAGGGCCGTAACCCCGGCGGGCGCGGGCTCTCCATGCCAGCGTGAAGAGCGCCAACCCGAAAAATCCGGCGGTCACCGGCAGCACGAACGCCGAGTTCAGCGTGAACCCCAATCCGACCGCCCCCAGCACCCCCGCATAAGCCGGCCAGCAAGCCGGGCAGAAGCCCACCGGCAGCAAGGCGGCCCCGGAGGCGCCCAGGGTCGAGAAGAGGGCGAGCCCGCGCCATCGACCCCTCAAGCGGTCGCTCCCTGCGGTCGAGCCTGCGGGAGCCTTCAGGAGATGGGCGGCGATCCGCGAGGCCGACGGAGCGCGGCGGAGGCCGGAGGTTTCCTCACAGTAAACCCGACAACTTTCGGACGTCGCCGTGGGATTCCACCCGCCGACGTCGCGCCCGTCGACGAGGATGGTCGGCGAGCCGTAGGGTCGGACGTGGGGGGGGCTTTCGGGCGCCCGCCGATCCCACTCGGTCCAGACCGGCGGGAGCCCCGCCTGGGCGAAGCCCTCCAGGAGCGCCCGGCGGGCCTCGGCGACGTTGGGACAGTCGGCGTCATAGATCAATTCGACGCGAGGCATCAGGCTTCCTCCTCTTCCGGGTCGAGCGCTTCGAGGATGGGACATTCCGTCGCCGGGGCCTCGCCGGAGCACTCGGCGAGGAGGCGCCCCAGCGCCCGGCGCATGCTTTCAAGCCGGCGGAGCTTCTGATCGATGTCGCGGACCTTGGCCTCGGCGCGACGGCGCACGTCGGCGCAGCGGGCGCGAGGAGCGGCCCGCAGCGAAAGCAGCTCCTGAATCTCCTTAAGCGTGAAGCCGAGCTCCTGCGCGCGCTTGATGAAGCGGACGCGGCGGACGGTCTCGTCGGAGTAGAGGCGGTAGTTGGCGCCGCTACGGGGCGGCTGGGGAACGAGCCCCCGGCGCTCGTAGTACCGGATCGTCTGTAGGTTCACGCCCGCGCTTCGAGCGACCTGACCGATCTTGAGGCTTTCCATGATCCGCCTCCGAGGATGACCCTACGCCCAGTACCTGACTATAGGGTCAAGTGCTTTTTTTGCGGGGGCCCAAGATCGGGCCGGTCGCGGCGTGTCCCTAAGGGCGCGCCTGAGAGTTCCCTTGGCGGCGGCCGGCGCGGATCGCCTCGGCCTTCGGGCCGCCGGCTTGAGGCTCCGGCGGGGGCAGCTCCCGCAGCCAGGCCGCCAACTCGGCCAAGGCTCGTTCGGGATGCCATCGCTCGGGGGCGATGCTGAGGATAAGTTGATCCTCGCCGCGGCGAGCGAGACGTTCGAGGCCAGGCGCGTCCGCCCGGCGCGATTCCAGCGCGGCCAGCAAGCCCGGGGCGACGTTCCGGCCGACGAGGCGAATCTGGCCGGTCGATTCGCCTCGGACCACGTCCACCCGCCAGGGGGCCAGGGCGAGCCGGACCTGGAAGGCATTCAGGAGGTTCACGGCCTCGGCCGGGAGCGGACCATAGCGATCGCGGAGTTCCTCGCTGATCGCGTCGAGGTCCTCCAGACCCCGGGCTGAGGCCAGGGCGCGGTAAACGTGAATCCGCTGGGCCTCGACCGGGACGTAGGGCTCGGGGAGCCATTGCTCGGCGGGCCATTTGATCTCGGTGGGCCAGAGCGGCTCGGCGGGTCCCTCTCCCTTAAGTTCCATCACCGCCTCTTCGAGCAATTGACAGTAAAGGTCGAAGCCGATCTCGGCGATCGCCCCGCTTTGCTCGCGCCCCAAGAGGTTGCCGGCGCCCCGGATTTCCATGTCGCGCATGGCGATGGCGAAGCCCATTCCCAACTCGGAGAACTCCTCCAGGGCCTGAAGCCGCTTGAGCGCCGTGTCCGTGATGGGCCTCCCGCGGGGGAGGACGAGATAAGCGTAAGCCTGGCGGACGTCGCGGCCGACGCGGCCGCGGAGCTGATAAAGCTGGGCGAGCCCCATGGCGTCGGCGCGGTTGACGATGATCGTATTGACGTTGGGGATGTCGATGCCGTTCTCGATGATGGTGGTCGAGAGGAGGATGTCATAGTTCCCGGCGATGAAGTCCAGCATCAGGCGTTCGAGCTCGGCCTCGTCCGTCCGGCCGTGGGCGACGGCGATCCGGGCGCGGGGGACGATCTGGCGCAGCGTCTCGGCGACCTCGTGGATGGACTCGATCCGGTTATGGACGAAATAGACCTGGCCGCCGCGATTGAGCTCCCGCAGCAGCGCCTCCTCAATCGGGTCCCGCTCGAAATAGATCGTCCGGGTCTTGATCGGCAGCCGATCGGCGGGGGGCGTCTCGATGATGCTCAGGTCGCGCAGCTTGGAAAGCGCCATGTGCAACGTTCGAGGGATCGGCGTGGCCGTCATCGAGAGGACGTCGACCGAGGCGCGCAGGGACTTGATCCGTTCCTTCTGCGCCACGCCGAAACGCTGCTCCTCGTCGATCACCAACAGGCCGAGGTCGGCGAAACGCACGTCGCGCGAGAGAAGCCGGTGCGTCCCGATCACGAGATCGACCCGGCCGGCGGCGAGGCCCGCGACGACGGCCTTCTGTTCGGCCGGGCTGCGGAAGCGGCTCAACATCTCGACGACGAAGGGATAACCGGCCAGGCGCTCGGAGAAGGTCCGATGGTGCTGCTGGGCGAGGATCGTCGTCGGGACAAGGACGGCGACCTGACGCCCTTCCTGGAGGACTTTGAAGGCGGCGCGAATGGCGACCTCGGTCTTGCCGAACCCGACGTCGCCGCAGAGCAACCGGTCGGCCGGGCGGGGGCTCATCAGATCGGTCTTGATTTCGCCGATGGCGCGGAGCTGATCCGGGGTTTCCTGATAGATGAAGGAGGCTTCGAACTCCTGTTGCCAGACGGAATCGGGGCCGCAGGGGATTTTCTCGGCGGTCCGGCGCCGAGCGTGGAGCTCCAGCAACTCGCCGGCGAGGCGACGGACGGTTTCCTCGGTCCGGCGACGGCGACGGCTCCAGAGGCGGCCGCCGAGCCTGTCGAGCGCGGGCTCTCTGCCGTCGACCGAGGCGTATTTCTGGACCAGATGGAGCCGATCGATCGGTAGGAGCAGCTTGTCGCCGTCCTGGTAGCCGATTTCGAGGAATTCGCCGAGCCGGCCGTCCACCTGCTGGCGGCGAATCCCCTCGAACCGGCCGATACCGTGATCCCGATGAACCACGAAGTCCCCCCGCTCGATTTCCGACGGCGCCGAGACGATCTTCCCCCGGAAGGCCTTGCGGTAGATTCGGCGGCGGCGATAGCGTCCGAAAATCTCTCGATCGGTGATCAGAAGAAGGCGGGCCGCAGGGAAAAGGAACCCTTCGTGCAGCTCCCCCACGACGAGCGCGACGTCGTGCGCCCCCAGCGGGAGCGGCGCCCGAGGTTGACGGCCGTCGGCCGCCCCACGCGGGGGAGCGCCGACGGCCATGGCCGGAACGCCGGCCTCCCAGAGGAGCTCCTCCAGACGCTGGACCTGACCGAAATTGTCGCAGGCGATGGCGATCCGGTAGCCCTCGAGTTGCTTCTCTCGGATCAGTTCGGCGTAGGTCGCGAAATCCGACGGGACGGTCTGGAGCCCCTGGGCCCCGACGGCGATGCGGGTTCTGGGCCCGTCGGGGTGGCCGGCTTCGGTCTCCAGGTCGGCCCAGGCGACGGCGGGGAATCGGGCGAGCGCGGCGCGGGCTTCGGCCGGGGGGAGAATCCAGTGTTCCGGGCGCAAGCCGCGCTGGTGGAAGAAGTTCGGCGGCTCGCCGTCAGCGGGCTTGAGCGTTTCGGCCCAATGACGCTCGGCCACCTGCTCAAAATGCTCCAGCCGTTGCTCCAGGCGCGTGGGACCGGCCAGGATGAGGAGCGTCTCCGGCGGCAGGAGGTCCAGGAACGTGGTCAGGCGCCCGCCGGCTGCCAGAACGTCCCGAGCCGGCTCCAGGAGGGCGCGCGGGAGAGCTTTAAGGCGCTCGATTTCGCCTTCGGCCGGGAGCGATCGCTGCGTCCGGGGATCGAACCGGCGGATGGATTCAATCTCTTCGCCGAAGAGGTCCAGACGACAGGGAAGGTCGGCTTCAGGCGGGAAGAGATCGAGGATCGTTCCGCGGATGGCGAATTCCCCGGGGCTTTCGACGAGCGCCTGGCGGGCATAGCCCATCCGCGTCAGCCGCGCGGCGAGGGCGTCCAGATCGACCGTCTCGCCCCAGCGAAGATCGAGCGCAAGCTCGCGCCAGACGGTCGCCGGAGGGATTCGGACGAGGAGGGCGTCGATCGGGGCGACGATCGTCGGCGGGGAGGCCTCGGGGTCAGCCGCCGCGACGAGCCGCGTGAGGACGGCGGCGCGGGCGGCGGCGACGTGCAGGGCGGGCTCGGCGGTTTCGAAAGGGAGGGTTTCCAGGGGGGGAAAGAGGAGCGGTTCGACGCCGAAGAAGCTCATGCCGTCGGCGAGGGCCTCGGCGGCCTCCAGCGTGCCGGTGAGGATGAGAAGGGGGCGTTCGGCGCGGGCGGCCAGGTGAGCGGCGAGGAGGGCGGGGCTCCCGCCCGCCGCGTTGGTGATAACTAGATTATTATCGCCGCGCGCGATGGCCTCCTCGACGCGCCCGACCGTTGGCGCGCGGGCGAAACGCTCCCTCAGGCGATCGGCCAGCTCCTGCTCCATCGTCCCTCTCGCCGGGAGCCGGCGGCTCCCGGACGAGCATATCCCCCGCGACCGCGGGTGGGCAAGGCGCGCCACGCCTCAGGCGCCCCGGCCGCACCACCCGGACGCAAACTCCGCCTCAGGGAGCCATCCCAAAATCGCCCCCGGGGGGAGCCCGCTCCTGAGCAACTCTCTGAGCGGGAGCGCCGGCGGCGGCCGGAGGGGCAGCGCCCCTCGCCGCCCACTGAGGCAGCGTAGAACCGGGCGCTCTCCAAACCAGCGAACGCCCGCGAAGCTGCTCCGGTGCGCGGCTGACGGTCCGTGCCGGGCCAGCGCCGCCAGGTGATCGGCCGTCCCGTAACCCTTGTGACGCAGGAAGCCATACTCCGGATACTCGGCTTCAAGCGCGATCATCAACCGGTCCCGGGTCACCTTGGCCAGAATGGAAGCAGCGGCGACGGCCAGCGAGGCGCCGTCGGCCCCTGGCAGGGCCATCACCTCGGCGGCCCCCCCGGCCAGGCGCAGATGATCGGTCAGCAGGAAAGAGGGGGGTCGGCGGAGATCGCCGAGGGCGCGGGCGGCGGCCCGCAGCGTCGCCTGGAGCACGTTCAACCGATCGACTTCTTCGGCCGTGGCGAGCCCCAGCCCGATGTCGGCGGCCGCGGCCAGGATGGCCGGAACGAGCGTCTCGCGCGCCGTCGGTCGCAGCCGCTTGGAATCGTCCACCCCCGGCAGGCGGACGCTGGGGCCGAGGATGACGACGGCGGCGACGACGGGTCCGGCCAGGGCCCCCCGCCCGGCCTCGTCCAGGCCGGCGACGAGGTCCACGCCTCGCCGCCGTCGCCAACCGTCGTCGAAGCGTTTTAGGATTGTCAACGCCGCGTGGGCCGGATGAGATCGTGCGCGAGGCGCCGATCGCGACGGTCCGGTTCGATGCATTGGACGCTCTTGCTCGGCCTTGTTGGAGGCATCCTGCTGGTCGCCCTGGCGGGGATTCTCATCGCGCAGGACCGGCTGCGCAAGCTTCGAGCGGCTCAGGAGGCCGAGGCGCTCGTCTTCGAGCACGAAGTGCTCCGGGCGATCGGCGGCGGCCGACCGCCTGGGGAACCCGCCCCGCCCGACAAAGTTGCTCAGGCCCAGGGGGCTGAACCCTCGGTCGGCGACGTGGGCGGGGCCGATCGGACGCCGGCGCCCGCCGACGTCTCCGGTGCGCCGGGCTCCCCCGCCGCCGAGGGGTGCTTCAGCGACGGGGTGATCGAAAAATTGCGCGCGGCGGGACTGGTGACTCGGGTCGAGGGGCCGATCGCGGGGTTTCCCGGCGTCGGGGTCGAGCTGCGCGACGGGACGCGACTGGGGATTCTTGATCAGCCGTTGCCCGTCAGCGCGCCGGAGTGGGAGCCGCTCCTGCGGCGGTTCGGCGGACTCATCACGCCCGGCCCGGGCGCGGAACCCGTTTATATCCGCCGGTTTCAGGCCCTGATCAACGATCTCATTCGACTGTAGGGCAAGCGGTCAGGGGCCGCTGCCGATTCTTCAATCGACGATCCGGAAGTGCTTAAAGGCTTCCACTTCGGCATACCACCGCTCGGCCGCGGGGGCGGGGGTCTCGGCGGCGAGGGCGTCGGCGGCCCGCAGGCCCATGTACATCGAATGATCGGTGTTGTTGTGATTGAACAAACCCTGGCGGCCCGCCGTCAGGAGATTGGAGATGCGTTTGAGACCGTCGAAAACCCTGGCCAGGCGCTCGCGGTAATCCAGCGCGTAGAGGGGATAGCCGTACCGCAAGCGGTAGACCACCCATTCCTCGACCTCGTCGGCGCCGAAGAGCCCCGTGCGCCCAAGCTGAGCGATGACCTCGGCGGCCAGGGCGGCGTCCGGCTCGGTTTCGATCCCCTCGTCGGGTCGGGCGGTCAGTTCGACGCAGAGGACGGAGCGATCTTCCGGGCCCATCGCGGGGTCGAAGGTCTTGGCCTCATAGGCGCGGTTGAAGATGAACTCCGCCTCCGGGAAGTAAAGCCAGTTCTCGCCGGAGATGACTTTCCGGCGGACGATCACGCAGACGAAGATCATGTTCAGGTAAGTGAGCCCGGCGGCGGCCTCGCGGGCCGAAGCCAGGCCCGGCTCCGGCGGGAGCAGGCGGCCGAGCAGAATGGGTAGCGGCACGGTCGAGATCACGGCGTCGGATTGCCGGCGGTGGTCTTCGGTCCGGCCGGAGCGGACGGCCGCCACGCGCCAGCCCGCCGGCCCGGGGGTCGGCTCCAGGTCGAGCGCCGTTGCCGGTTCGGCGAGCTGCAATTCGGCGCCCGCGGCTTCGGCGTGCTCGCGGAGGTGACGCACGAGCGTTTCGACGCCGCCGCGAACGTACCGAAACTGCCGGAGCGCCGTGGGGTTGCTCTCGGCTTCGCGGCCGATCCAGCGCCGGGCGAGCTTGGCGAGGCTCCCGGCGGAGACGCGGACGCGCGCCGTGTCGGGATGAATCTGGGCCGGGTCGGTCTTCCAGACCTTGGCGCTATAGGGGCGCAGAAGGAAGGCGTAGAGTTCCGGTCCGAACGCCCGCCGCATGAGGGATTCGTAGGTTTCCGGACCGCGGGCGGGCCGGAGCGACTCGCCCAGAAGACTCAGCCCGAATCGGAGGCAGCGCAGCGGGCCCAGGTGAGCCAGCACCTCGCCGAGCCTCGGAGGATACGTGAGGAAGCGCCCCTGGAGATAGATACGGCTGCGGCGCCGGATCGTGTAGAGAGAAGGAGCGGCGATCGAATCGACGAGGGCGGCGATCTCGGGAATTTCCGTGTGCAGCCGATGCGGGCCGAGATCGGTGGAGACGCCCTTGAAGTGCAGGGACCGAGCGAGCCCCCCCGGCTCGGGCTCACGCTCCAGAATGACGGGACGAAAGCGCCCGGTGGCCGCCAGGCGCCAGCCGGCGGTCAGCCCGGCGACCCCCCCGCCGAGGATGACGACGCGCGAGGGATTCAACGGCGGCGGCGAAGCGGGAGCCTCTCCTTCGGCGGGCGAGCTAGGATGGAGAGGCATCGTCCACGTCAGGGGATGCTAACAATCGGGGCGAGCGGCTTGCAATCCCGGACCGCGCGCCGGTATAGTCGTCCCGGCCGGCGGCGCCGGCGGTTGATGAGGTTCTGAACCCGTAGAGAAAGTTCCCGACGATGCTGGAGCGCGAGCCGTGGTTGGGGATCGAACGGCCGAGGGCCCATTGCAGCGAATGCAACGCCCCGTTGGAGGATCTGGAGCGACATCCGACGCGGCTGATTCTGCTGGCCGAGGCGCCGCTGCGGCGCGACACCTGCCCCGATTGCTGGGACCTCGTCAGATCCGAAGCGTATCATTCCTATTGGGTCACGCGGCGGCTCAAGCCGGAGCCGCCGACGCCGAGACTTTCGCGGCGGGAGAAGGCGCTGGCCGTCCGGGCGCTCTTCGAGAGCCTGTGGGATCAGCGCGAACGGGAGGATCTGGACGACCACCTATATGTCCTGGCCCATCTGTTACTCCGATGGGGAGGGCTCAAATGGCGGGGACGGGGGCGGGATGAACGGGGTCGGCCGACCGTCGTCTTCGAGAATCCGGCCACGGGCGATCCCTTGGCCCTGCCGGCGGTCGAACCGCCGGAGGCGATCGTCGAGGCCATCAAGGCGCGGATCGAGAGCTTCCTCCGGGAGCACGCGCCCGAGGCCGAGATCGCCCTTGAGTAGCTCGGGGGAGCCCGGCGCTTACCTATTCGTTTATGGCACGCTGCGGCGCGAGGCGGGGACGCCTCAGGGTCGCCGGCTCTTGATGGAGGCGGCATGGGTGGGACCGGCGCGCGCGCCGGGGCGGCTGTATGACCTGGGCCGCTATCCCGGGATGAAGGCGGCTCAGCGGGGCGACGCGTGGGTTCTCGGGGAGGTTTACCGGCTTGAGGACGGGGCGAAGACGCTGGCCTGGCTGGACGCTTACGAGGGGATCGAGAGCGGATTTTATGAGCGGCGGGTGGTTCCGGTTCGGTTGGAGGCGGGAGGGGAGCTGACCGCCTGGTGTTATTTTCTGAAGGGGTCGGTCCCTTCGGCCCAACGGATCGATTCCGGGGACTATTTCGCGCGTTGAACGCGGGGTCGATTTTTTCCTCGGCCTCTCGTGGGCGGAGGCCTCCCGGCCGCGACGGACGTCTGAAGCAACGCCTCTCGATTGGAATGCGCAGGCCATGCCTGCGCCTTGGAGCGCGGGGCCATGCTTCGCCAAGGGCGCCGGGTTGGGCGTTGACAACACCGCCGCGAGGACGAAGATAATACCGCGACCAATTAAGCCGGCTTCCTGACGGCGCCGCTTGGGGAACCCGAGGGGCCGTGGGGGCCTGGCGCATCTTCACTTACGCCCTGAAGGCCCGGGGCGGGCAAGGGGGTTCGACGATGTTCGGCAGAGCGATGCTGCCGGTAGGGGGAGCGATCCTGAGCATCCTGGCGACGGCCGGGCGCGCCGGCGCCGACGTAACCGCCAACGAAGGGGCGAACACGATCTTCATCGAGACGGTGGCCCGCAACGCCGTCCTGGAGCCGATGCTCCAGATCAATCTGCGCAATCCCTCCGGCCAGCCGACGGTCGAGGTGACGAGCCTGACCGTTTCGGCCGGGGCCGAGGGGACCGGCGACAGCGCCGCCGATCTGGCGGCCGACGGGGTGGCGCTCTATCTGGACCGGAACAATGACGGCCGCCTCACGACGACGGGTACGCAGCCCGACCTCGCCCTGGGGCAGGGGAGCTTCGACGGGACGGGACGGGCGACGATCGGCGGGCTGAGCCAGACGATCAACGGCGGGGCGCAGGTGAATCTCCTCGTGGTCTATACGTTCGGGCCCACGGCGACGGCGGGGAAATCGTATCGGGCGCGGGTCGCCGCCAACGCCGACATCGCCGTCCGCAACGCCTCGACGATGCAGCCGGTGGCCGTGACGGGGGCGCCCGTCGAGGGCTTCCTGCGCACGATCGGGTCCGGGACACTCACGATCGTTCGGGTCACTCAGTCCCCGGACGGGGCGACGGCCATTCCGAACCGGACGCTGTTGCCGCTTCTGCGATTGCGGTTCCTGGCCAACGACGTGGAGGACATCCGCTTGACGTTGATTGATATCCTCGACGTCGGGACGGCCCATGGGGTTACGGGCGTGGTTCCCGGCTCGGTGCGCTTGTTTCTCGCGACCGCGGCGCCGACGAACCCGGCGGCGGCTCTGGCGTCGGCCTCGTTCCCGGCCGATAACGGGCGGGCGGCGCTCGTGCCGGGCGAGCCGGTCGTCGTCCCTCGGAACGATCGGGTCGAACTCTGGTTCACGGTCGATTGTGTCAGCGAGGCCGAGGGGGTCATCGGCAGCGTGTATCAGGTTCAATTGCCGCAAGCGAGCCCTCTGGCGGCGGCCGGAGCGATGAGCACGGATCCGCCGGCTCAGGTGATCGGCGCGCCGATCACGGGCCCCCCCTGGCAATTCAACTACAATCCGATTGGGTTCTCATTGGCGAGCGATCCGGGCCAAGTGCTGATGCCGGCCACGGCGCGAAACTATAACATCATCTCCTTCCGCGTGCAGAACGACACGGTGGCGCGCAGCGAGACGGCTCAGGTCCGGGGGTTCACCTTCCGGGCCTTGGGGACGCTGAATGATCTGACGGCGATCGAGTCCGTGCAGATCTATCGGGATTTGCCCCCCCTGGGGAAGGTCTCCGACAATGACGTGCTGCTCGACACGCGGACGTATAACGCCGACAACGGCTTTGTCCGGTTTGATTTCGCTTCAGCGCCGGTCAACCTGGGGGTCGCCGGAACGGCCAATTTCGTGGTGGCTTATAATCTCAACGGCACGGCCCAGGACGGTCAGACGGCCTCGGTTTTTCTTAATAGCCGCGATGACATGGTCATCATCGGGAACACCTCGATGGCCAATGGGGCCATGAACCCGAGCCCCTTCCTGGGCAACACGCGCACGGTGGGTCAACCCCGAGCCCAGCTCACATTCAACACCGACGTCAATCAGTACCCCCAGCAGTTGCCGCCGGGGGCGACCGATTGCCCGCTCCTCGGCTTCACCATCGCCAACGGCAACGACGAGGACCTCCTCTTCAAGGGGGGCCGCTTCACGATCACGAGCGATCTGAACGCCGCGGCGTTTTTCACGCGGCTCACGCTCTGGCGGGACATCAATGGCAACGGCCAACACGACGGCCAGGACGTTCGATTGGGGGCGGAGGCGATTGTGACGGCGGCCGATGGAGCTTACGTCGTCGAATGGATCGTCCCTGAGATGGAGGGGATCACGATCGCCAAGCGAGCCAGCCAGCGATTCGGTATTTTCGCCGATTTCAGCCAAACGCTGGCCGGCGATGGAACAGAAACCTTCATGATCGGCGTGGCGGCCAACGACGACGTGATGGCCGTGGGGGTCGCCAGCACCGCGCAGGCGCGCTTCACGGCCCCGACCTTCCCGGCGTCGGTCTCCCGAACGTTTCTCAACCCTCGCGTCGAGCTCGCCCATTACGGTCGAGGGACGCAAGTGTTGGGCTGCATAAACGGCACCTACGGCCTCATGGGACTGGTGTTCCGGACGCCTCAAGGGGAGGACATCATCCTCAACCGCGTCCGGTTTCAGGTCACGGGGACGCTCGATGACGCGCAGTTCATCGCCGGCGGCGTCGCCTGGAACGACCGCAACCGCAATTTCTTCATCGACACGAACGAGGGGGTGCTGACGTCGACGCCGTTCGGCGTGCACGTGGCTTCTTCGCCGGTCGCCACGGACAACGGCGAAGGCGTGATCGAGTTTCAGCATTTTCCGGGGCCGTCGCGGGATCAGGGGACGGTGGCCAAGAACGCGCTGTTCGAACTGACCGTCGGGTTGGGCTTTGCGGCCCCCGAGCCCGCCGTGGCTCAGGCCCAGCTCGGGCGAAACGTCCAGATTCACATGGCGGGGCCTCTCGTGCTGGAAGGGGTCGGCGCGCGCAGCGGCCGGCCGCTTGAGGTCTCGAACCCGCCGGGGGACGATTCCGGCCCCACGATGACGTTCGACAAGGGGACGCTCGACGTCACGCTTCAGCCCATCGAACGGACGACGACGCCCCCCAACGCGACCGACGTCGAGGTTTTCGCTCTGGGGCTGAGAACCTCGGTCCTCGAGGACGTCGCTATTGATGAGCTTCGGCTCCGGCCGGTGGGGACGCTCAATGAAGCGCTCCACATCCGCCCGCAAGGCATCAAGATCTACATCGACACCAATCGCAACGGGCGGTTGGACACGACCGAGCGGGGAGAGCGTCTCTGGGCCGTCCTGGACCCACCCGCGCAGGATAACGGGGGGATCGTCTTCCGTGAGCCGGATTACGTCAGCGGCTTCGGGAACACCGTCCACACGTTTCCTTTCGGCATTCCCCGCTATGATCAGTTTCTCCTTACCGTCGATCTGGAGCCGACGGCGCCGGACGGGGCCACGATCCAGTTCGCCCTGGAGTCGACCGGCGACCTGACGGCCAGCGGCGCCTGCAGCCTCGTTCCCTATCAGGTCGGCTTCGAGATCACGTACCCGACGTTGCCGCCGCTGACGGGGAGCGTCGTCACGATCCAGCGGGGGGCGGTGCGAGTGGCCCGGGACGGCGGGTTTTATAATGACCCGGATAACGTGCCCGTGATCGTGATGGCCCCGTCGGCGGTCCGCTATGAGGTGATGCGTCTGGACATGTCAGCCACGGCCGTCGAGGACATCTTCTTCCGCGGCCTGACGCTCCGGGTCTCCGGGACGGCGATGGACCACCTGGCCCTGGCCGACATGGGCGTCGAACTCTTTAAGGGGACGATCATCTCGCAGAATCGGATCGCCGGCGGGTCCTTTAACGCCGATAACGGGCAGGTCCGCCTGGCCGACCTGCCCGGGACCATCACACTGACCAGCGAGGGGGCCCCGGCCGATATCCGCGTGGCGCTGACGGGCAGCGGGACGGCCCAACTGGGCACGACGATCGACCTCACGTTCGCCATCGCCGATCTTGAAGTATTCGGCGTGAGTAGCGGCCTGCCGATCGAAACGATGCTGCCCGAGACGCCGTTCCTCAATCCGACGATTCGGTTCGGACCGGGGACGCTGAACGTGCGATTTGATGATCCCGACGGTTTCATTCTGCCCATCCCCGCCGGCGGCAGCGCGCAGATTCAGCCCTTTCGGCTGACGGCCACGCGGACCGAGGAGATCGTGCTGAACGAGGTCCGCCTTCGGGGAGCCGGGACGGCCGACGAGACGCGCGTGTCGGAGAACGGGGCCGTCATCCTGAACCGGCGTCAGAGCGGCAGCACAACGACTATCGGGGTGGGCCAGTTCACGACCGACGACGGTCTGGCCATGATGCGGGGGCTCAACTTCCGGGTCGCGGCGGGGGGAAACTCCGGGAACCAGCTTTCTTTCGACATCGCGCTCAACCCGGCCAACGCCGTCGTGGGCCAGACGCTTCAGTTCAACCTGGAGAACGCAGGCGCCGTGATCGGGTCCGGTGGGCTGACGGGGGCCCCCGTCGTCGTCACGCTCAATGATCAGGCCGGCTCGGTGACGGCCAACCCGGCCGAAGCGATCAGCGGGCGCGTCGTCACGCTCAGCAACGGTCGCGTGACGCTCAAGCGCGGGTCCAACAACCAGCCCAATCACTTCGTTTTCCCGAATCAGCAGCAAGCCTCTCTCATGCAGCTCGCCGTTCAGGTGGTGTCCAACCTGGAGGCCGTGACGATCACGGAGCTGGCCCTCTGCGCCGCCGGCACGGTCGATGAAACGACCGGAGTGACCGCCGTTCACCTCTATCTCGATAACGGCGACGGGTTGGTCAATCCCGCCGGCGACGTGCTGATCCGCTCGACAACGATCAGCGCCAACGACGGCCCCGTGGTATTTTCGGGGCTGCAGGAGACCTATGTATCGGGGACGACCCGCACCTGGCTCGTGGCCGCTGACCTGACCGGCGCGGGACAGCCTGGCCAGACGATCCAGGTAACGTTGTGCCCGCCGGAACGTCCGGCGCTCGTGGGGACGACGCAGTTGACCCAGGTGACGCTGGTCTACACGATCGGCAGCCCCACGCCGGTGGGGTCGGTGCTCACGATTTCGAAGACGGGCCCGACGCCTTCGCCGACGCCGATCCCGACCGAGCCGCCGAATCGGGCCCGGCGGTGGGCGCTTTATGAGTGAGCCGCGCCGGGATCGGAGCCGTCGCTGCGCCGGCGCTTGAGGCGGCGCAGGCGTTCGTAAGCTGCGGGGCCGAGGGCCGTTCGGAGCCCTCGCTTGAAAACGCCCGCCCAACTGTTCCGCGTGGGATGGCCGCCGCCCGGGGTTGCGGTCGCCTGCCGGGCCCACCGTTCCTCGATCGGGTTCATGGGAAACGCGAAGGGATCGGTTCCGGCCGGGGCGGATTCGATGCGGCGGGCATGATCGGGAGCGAAGGCGGGCGATCGGACCCACGCCAGGAGGGCCTCGACCGTTCGATGCGCGTTGAACTGCTCGAGCACGTAGGCGCGCCCCTTCGCCCCCAGCGCCGGCAGGTTCTCGCGGTCCCGGCAGGCGGCGATGAGCGCCCGCGCGAAATCCTCCGGTTCGCCCAGCCGACAGCCGAGCGCTACGCCCGCGGCCAGCATCTCCTCGCTGATCTCAGCCCCTTCACAGGCGAGGACGGGCAGACCGGCGGCCGCCATGTTGATCGAGCGATTGCGCGCGCCGAAGGTGGTTTCCGTGTTGGGCGCGTCGATGCAGAGCCCGAGGTCAGCCTCGGCGTAAATCCCCGGCAGATCGGCGGCCTCCACCCAGCCCAGCAGATGGAACCGATCGGCGAAGGGAGACCGGCGGACGCGCGTCTGGAAGCGGTCATAGGTGGCTTCGTGGTGGCCGCGGATCCCGCCGCCGGTCGAGACGTAATGCATCTCGGGGCAGGCGGCCATGGCGCGTTCCAAGCCGGTGAGGAGCGTCTCCAGGTCGGTCCACGTGTTGTAGCCGCCGCTCCAGAGCGTGATGAAGGCCGTCTCCGGGACGAGCCGCCCCCGGAGCCGGCGCTCCGACCCGGCCGTCGGGCCCGGCTGCCGGGCGAAGAAAGGATTGACAGCGTTGGGAACGTGATGGGCGAAGGCGTAGCCGGCCGTGAAGCGATTGAGCCGCCCGACGGCGGCCAGCTCGCCGTAGAGGAAATAAAGCTGCCGGCGAGAGACGACGGAGAACTTGTCGGCCCGGCGCAGCGCCGCCTCTTCCATGGCCCAATAGAGCCCGAGGTTGGCGTCGTCGGCCTCGACGGCGGCTTTGACCTGGCCCTCGACGACGACCGAGCCGTTGAGATCGGCCCAGAGCGGCGCCTGCCATGGCAGACGCGACAGAAGCGCGCAGGGATAAGAATTGACGGCGAGCAAGGCCTGAGGCTGGAAGGCGCGGGCCGCCTCGGCCAGACGCTCCAGGTTATAGGCGTCGTTGTTATTGCGGAAGTTGACGTAGGCGAACGCTCCGAATCGGCGTTCTTCGACGCCGGCCTGAATCTGAGTGGCGGGGTCCTCGGCGGGGATGGGCAGCGTGAAGAGGCGGACTTCATGACCCGCCTCTCGCAAGGGCTCGACAAAGTGAGACGTTCTCAGGCAGTGAGCGCTGAAGAGCCTCATGCCGGGCTCGATCAGCGGGCCCGTCCCCAACACGAGAAGTCGCGTCAAGGGGTGAACCTCCGACGGCGTCGATCGCGCCGCGCCGGACCAGTCTTTTTCAGGGCAGGGGGGGAGTTCAAGTCCCGGGCGCAAGGGGGGGCCGGCCGTCCGGTCCGGCGCGTGCCGGGCCGCCGCCGATCGGTTTGATCTTTGAAGCCGGAACGGCGTAACTTGTCGTGAGCCGCCGAGGGGAGGCTCGCTCGCCCGGCCCGGTCCTCCCATGACCCCTGAGACCGCCAGGACGATCGCTCCGATCACGGTCGGGGAGTTATTGGAGGCGCGGGGGGCCGAGTGGGAGCTGGAGCTGCTGGCGGGGAAGGACGGGCTTGAGCGGCTGATCACGACGTTTGAGCTCAACCGGCCCGGTCTGGCGCTCGCCGGCTTTTACGAAGTTTTCTCCACCGATCGCATCCAGCTTATCGGGCTGACGGAGATTTCGTACCTGCAAAGCTTGTCCATTCGGGAGCGAAATCGACGGCTAAGGCGGACGTTCGAGTTGTCGGTGCCGTGCTTCGTAATCACGCGCTCGCTGCCGGTGCCGCTGGAGCTGATCCGGATTGCCAAGAAGCAACGCATTGCGCTCCTGCGGACGAATCACCTGACGACGTCGTTCCAGGCCGAGTTGGGGCAGTATCTGGAACGGCGGCTCGCCCCGCGATGGGTCGTTCACGGCGTCATGGTGGAGGTTTTCGGTCTGGGGGTCTTGATCCAGGGGAAAAGCGGCGTCGGCAAGAGCGAATGCGGCCTGGATCTGGTGGAACGGGGGCATCTCTTGATCGCCGACGACGTGGTGATCGTCCGGCGCACGGGGCGGGGACGGCTCTACGCTGAGCCTTCGCCGCACTTGCGACACCATATGGAAATCCGCGGCATCGGGATCATCGACGTGGAGCGGTTGTTCGGGGCCCGATCCGTCCGGGAGGAGAGTGAAATCGCTCTCGTGATCCAGCTTGAGACGTGGGATCCGGAGAAGGAATACGAACGGCTGGGGTTGGCCGAGCAGTTCATCACGCTTTGCGACGCGCGCGTGCCGCAGATCGTCCTGCCGGTCGAGCCGGGCCGGAATATTTCCCAACTGATCGAGGTCTCGGCGTTGACGCAACGGTTGCGGGCCCGCGGGGTGAACGTCGCCCGCGATTTCGATTTGCGAATCCAAAGCGTGATCGAACGCAAGGCCGCGGCGCGCGTCTCGCGCCCGGGGGTCCCCGCGCGAAGCTCAGCGGCCCGCCGATCGGGGTCCTGAAGCCGGCCGCTTCGGTCGGCGAAAGGGCCGCCGGAGGCGTTCTCGGCTCAAGGGTCTTGCCAGAGACGGAGGCCGACCCTATGATCGCGCCGGATCTTCGCACGCCGGTGGCTGGAGGTTCCGGCTGAGCGCCCCGCCAGGGCGGGAGCGGGTCCCGGAGGCTGAGGGATTTGAAGTCGTTCGAAACCGCGCAGATTCGCAACGTCGCCCTGGTCGGGCATTCCGGGGCGGGGAAGACCTCGCTGGCCGAGGCGCTCCTCTACGCGCAGAAGGTGACGGAGCGGCTGGGGCGCGTGGACGACGGGACGACGGTCGCCGACTATGATCCTGAGGAAATCCGTCGGCGGCATTCGATCAACGCGGCGTTGATCCCGATCGAGGCCGGCCCGTGCAAGATCAACCTGCTGGACCTGCCGGGGCGGCGGGACTTTGTCGGCGAGGCCAAGGGCTGCCTGCGCGTCGCTGACGCGACGCTGTTCGTCGTCGACGCCGTCGCCGGCGTCGAGGTCGGGACGGAGTTTTTCCGCGAGTATGCCGATGAGCTGGGCGTGGGTCCGCGCGCGGTGTTCGTCAATAAGATGGAGAAGGAGGAGGCGTCGTTCCGGCGTGTTGTGGATCAGGCGGGCGAGACGTTCGGCCGGCGTGCCGTCCCGCTCACGCTGCCGGCCGGCGAAGGGCCGAGCTTCCGCGGCGTCGTCGATCTGATCCGGCTCAAAGTCGTCGAGGAAGACGACCGCAAGACGAGCTACGCCGACCTGCCGGCGGAACTCGCCGAGGCCGCGCGGGCCGCGCGAGCCCAACTTGTCGAGGCTTCGGCCGAGGGGGACGACGAGCTGACGGAGAAGTTCCTGGAAGATCAGCCGCTGACGGAGGAGGAAATCGGGCGCGGTCTCAGGGGGGCGATCGCCCAGGGGCGGTTGCTGCCGGTGCTGGCCGGCTCGGCGGCCCTGCTCAAGGGGCTCGCCCCGCTTCTGGACCTGATTCGGGAGGGATTCCCCGATCCGACGGCGGGGACGGCGCTGACGCTCAAGCACCTGGAAACGGGCGAGATAGAAACGATCCAGGCCGCGCCGGACGGTCCCGCCTTGATCTACGTCTTCAAGACCGTGACGGACCCCTATACGGGCCACTTGAGTTTCTTCAAGGTGATGCGGGGCAGCCTGCAGAGCGAAGCCTCGCTCGCCAACCTGAACGCGGGCAAGAGCGAGCGCCTGGCGCACCTGCTTCACGTTTGCGGCAAGAAGTTCGAGAACGTGGCCTCGCTGCCCGCGGGGGACCTGGGCGCCGTGGCCAAGCTCGACCACACGCGCACGGGGGACACGCTTTCGGCCGACGCTCAATCCCGGCTGGCCGCCGTCCCGGCCCCGCTGCCGAAGCCGACCGTGCGGATGGCGGTCAAGCCCAAGTCCAAGGCCGATGAGGAAAAAATCGGCTTGGCCTTCCGCAAGCTCATCGACGCCGACCCGACGCTTCACCTGGCGCGGGACCCCGAGGTGCGCCAGACGATCCTGACGGGGATGGGCGACGGCCATCTGGACGTGGCGGTGGCGCGGCTTAAGGAGATCGCCAAGGTCGAGGTCGAGCTGGTCTTCCCCAAAGTGCCGTATCGGGAGACGATTACGCGAACGGCCCAGGGTCAAGGCAAGTACAAGAAGCAGAGCGGCGGGCGCGGGCAGTACGGCGATTGCTGGATTCGGTTCGAGCCGCTCGGGGGAGATTCCGAATTCGAATTCGAATGGGGGATCGTCGGCGGCGTGATCCCGACGAAATATCAGCCCTCGGTCGAGAAGGGGCTGATCGAGGCCATGGAACACGGCGTGCTCTCCGGCCATCGGACGGTCGGCCTGAAGGCCGTTTGTTACGACGGCTCGCATCACTCGGTGGATTCCTCCGAGCTGGCCTTCAAGGTGGCCGCTTCGCTCGCTTTCAAGAACGTGCTCCCCAACGCCGGGCCGGTCATCTTGGAGCCGATTTACCTGGTGACGGTGACGATCCCGGAAACCTATATGGGCGACGTCATGGGGGACCTCAACGGCCGGCGCGGGCGCATCCTGGGCATGGAGGCCGCCGGGAAAAAGCAACTGATCAAGGCTCAGGTTCCATTGGCCGAGATGTTCACCTACAGCCGGGACCTGCGCTCAATGACGCGCGGCAGCGGCGTCTATGAGATGGACTTCGACCACTACGAACGGGTCCCCGCCGAGCTGCAGGAGAAGATCATCGCCCAGAGCCAGGTCGCCGCCGAAACAACCTGACCCGCGGGGGCCGGCGGCCGGCCGGACGCTCCGGTCAGACGAACATTCCGTCCAGGGGAGGGAAGTCCCCCTTGAGGAGCGCCTCGCTGGGCGGGAGCTCCATCCAGGGGTGGATCATCGTGGCGTAGACGCGGCGGAAGTCGGTCGTCATCTTCAGGTTGCCGTCGTCGAGGTCGGTGAGGCTCGGCGGCTCGCCGTAGAAGCCGCCGCGGACCCCCCCGCCCAGGACGAACATCGGCGTGGCGGTGCCGTGATCGGTTCCCTGACTGGCGTTCTCTTCCACGCGCCGGCCGAACTCGGTGAACATCATCACGGCGACGTCATCGAGCCACCCGAGCCGGGCGAGGTCCCGGACGAAACCTCGGACGGCGTCAGCCGTGTACATGAGAAGCCGGGCGTGGAGGTCCGCCTGGAAGACGTGCGTGTCGAAGGCATTGCCGGCGTAGCTCACGTAATAGATGCGCGCCGGGAGGCCGGCGTCGATGAGCGCGGCCACTTTCCTCAAATTCTCGGCCAGCCCGCCGGCCAGGCCGTAATCGACGGGCGTCCGGTATCGGGCGCAGGCCTCGCGGACGAACGCCGAGCCGGAGGCGGCATGGGCGGCCATCTGGCGGGCGAAATCGAGCCCCGTCGGCCCCCCCGCGCCCGCCCGGCTCAGTTTCTCCCAGACGGCGGCCTGCTCCGGCGAGGCCTTGCGGCGGAACCGCTCCGGGTTGTCGAAAACCAGGGGGGCGTGGCGGCGGCTGCGAACGGCGAGCGATTGAGCGCCGCTGATGTTGACGATCACGTTGGGCGTCGGCTCCGGCTCCAGTTCGTCGGCCACCCGCCCGAGCCAACCCAGTTGATCCCCGCTGTTGGGGGCTCCCGTGTGCCAGTAACTCATGGAGACGAAGTGAGACAGATTCGGCTGCGGGTAGCCGCAGCCATGGACGATCGCCATCCGTCCGTCTTTATAAAGTTCCTCGAAGCCTTGCAGGGATGGGTGAAAGCCGAAGTGGTCGTCGAGGAGGATCAATTCCTGGCGAGGGATGCCGAGGGTCGGGCGGGCGCGGTAATAGGCGTCGTCGGCGTAGGGGACGACCGTGTTGAGCCCGTCGTTGCCGCCGGAAAGCTCGATGACGACGAGGATTCTCTCCCGATGGGGGGCGTCTTCGGTTTCCAGGGCGCGCCGGGCCAAGGCCGAGGCCGTCCGTTGCAACACGAGCGGCAGCGCCGAGCCGACGCCCAAGGCCCCCAGGCCCGCGCGAAGAAAATCCCGGCGGCAGCAGGGGGGGCGGCTTCGAATAATCTCAGGCATCATGGTTTCGGCTTCCCTTCCATTTCAAGGTCCGGGAGGGGCAGGCGTTGGCCCGCGGCGTCGGTCGGTCCCGTCATCCTACCTGATAGTGAGGCGAGCCGAGGATCAGGTGAAGGGTCTCGCGCAGGGCGTCCTCGAGATAAGGATCGGCGAAGTCCAACTCGGCGGATCGGAGCCGTTCGGTCAGAAATTCGACGATGGCTTGGCGTTCCTCGGCGTCGAGGGGAACAAGGAGAAACCGCCGGACAAAGGCCTCGACGGCCTCGGCCGGCGTCGTGGCCTTGGCCCCCCGAACCATTTCGGTCAGGCTGAAGCGGGCCACGTCGCGCGGGATCGGCCTGACCCGGCGGAACGCCTCGGCCCATCCGTAATAGGCCCCGTAGCGCGTGTTGTAGTCCTCCTGCGTCCGGGCCAGGGTGTTGAAGGCGGAGTCCCCCTCCATCGTGGCCGCCCTGATGTCCATCCCCTCGTTCAGCCGCTCTTTGACGTTGCGGTAGATGCCCGGCATGCGCCGATCCGGCGGGACGAAGCCGTCGACGTCGGGCAGCAGGACCTCGCGGGTGAAATTGCCCCGTTCGAGCAACGTCGCCGGCGTCAGCCAAGAGCGCCCTCCCTCCCAGCCGGCCACGCTCGGCGGATGGAAGAGCGACTGGCCGAGGGCCCCGGTGGCGGCGTTGAAGTCGGGGATGCCGGGGATCTCGGAGAGCCCGAGCTTCCGGTAGGTCGAGACGACCAGATGGACGGGGCCTTTGATCTGGGTGGCCCACGAGGCTGGGCTATAGAAGTCCCGCGATAGGAAGAGCCGGCGCAACAGCGGCTTCATTTCATAGCCGTTTTCGCGCAACGTCTCCGCCAGATTTGCCTGGAGGGCCGGGTCGAGCTCATCCCGGAGGAAGAAGCGGTAAAACTTGGCGGCGATGAACTCGGCCGTGGCCGGCTGCGCCAGGATCAGGTCGATCACGTCGGCGCCGTCGAAGCGGCCTTCCCGCCCGAAGAGGCGCTTCACGCCGTCGTCGTGTTCCTCGGGGCGGACGACGAACCGGAGCCGCTCTTCGGTCCAGCCGGTAAAGGCGCGGGCGGCCTCGCGAATGTCGTCCTCAGTGTAATGGCCCGGCCCCATGGAGAACATTTCCAGCACCTCGCGGCCGAAGTTCTCGTTGGGGTGGCCTTTGCGGTTCTGGGCGTTATCCAGATAGACGAGCATCGCCGGGTCCCGCGTGACGGCGAGCAGGAGATCGCGGAAATTGCCCGCGCCGTGAGCGCGAAACGTCTCAAGCTGGATAAGCATTTTGCGATAATCGTTGACCTTGGCGTCGGAAGTGGCGAAGTGACCGTGCCAGAACAGGCAGAGCTTTTCTTCCAGCGGCCGCCGGGTGTTCAGCATGCGACCGGCCCACCATTGAGCCGCACGACGAATTTCCAACCGCGCCGCCGAGAGCCGATAGAAGTAGCGGTTGACGATCGGCTGCAGGCGATACTCCCCCGACGGGCGGACCTTGACGCCCATGGATTGGCCCCGTTCCAGCCCCTGGCGGACGGCCTCGGCGCGGCTTTCCGGGAAGGGCTCCATCGCTGGATCAAAGATCCCCGATTCGTCGAAGGGAGGGAGATGAGAGTTGTCGATCGCTTCGTAATCGACGAGGAAGGCGACGGCGGCCTTCGGGGTCATCGAGGCCAGGCGAGCGATTTCCTCCGGCCGCCCGCCGAAGCCCGCCCGTTCCAGCAAATGCGCCGCCCGGTCGTAACTCCAATCCTCGGGCCCGATGGGCGTCAGATCGTTGATCCATTGGGCCGGCCCGGCGCCCCTGGGGCCGGGAGCGTCCAGCCCGCGCGCCGCGGCGGCTCCGATGGCCGCCAGCACCATCAGACTCAGCCCCTTGGCGGCGGTATGGCAGATCACCACGTCGTCTCCTCGGCCCGGCTCGTCGTTTCCGAGGAAAGTCTAGCCCCGTCGGGGGGGAAAGTCAGTTCCGATCAGCGGATGGCGGGTTTCAGGACACGCGTCGGATTTCAAGCCGGATCTTGGAGGCCGGGGGGCTTTCCAGGTCTGACTGGGCGCCTGAGCGGCTGACCCCCGCCGTCGAAACCAGGGCCGCACGGAGCGATGGCGTGAGCGCGTCCCCGCCGCGGCCCGCCCGGTAATAAAGGGCGACGCCGCGTTGATCAAAGTCGGCGGGGAGATGCAAAAACCCGTCGAGATCGCCGGAGCGGACGAGCTCGGTCAGACGTTCCAAAACATCCGCGACCGTGACGAGGCGGGTGAGTTTCGCCTGATCCACCTCGAGCGGCCGCGCCCAGTCGGCGGCCTCCGCCTCCAGGGCGCGCGCCACCGCCCGGTCGTGCCGTCCGGTCTCGTCGACGATGACGATCCGCAAGGGCGCGCTCTCACGCGGACGCTGCCACCAGGCCACGGCGCCCGTGATCCCGGCCAGAACCAGAAGCCCCGCCCCCCAGGGCCGGCCAACCCAGGCGGCTGAGGCCGGAGCCCGCCGCTGGCCGCGCCTCTGAGTCATGGTTTTGACCTTCATCGCCCTGCCCTGAAAACGGGTTCGGAACGGGCCGGGACGGCGCGACGAAAGGGGCCGAGAGTCCCGGTCCCGCCTGGGCTCCCGATCCTATAACCGTCGCGGGAGACTCGACAAGCTCGGCGGGCGGATGACCGCAGCCGATTGATGTCATTAAAGTTGCGATGCCCAAGGACCCTGTTATAATTCGCCGGGGAGGGAGCCGGCTTCCCGCTCAGATGGCTCTTTTCATCCAGCGATGCCCCCCGTTGGGGTGTTCCTGTCGGCGAGCGTGTAAGCCAAGCCCAAGGGGCGTCTGAGAGCCCGACCCCCCCTGCTCCCGGCAGGGGGCCTTGGCCCCCCGGGGGCGGTCATGCGCCATTCGACCGTGATGCGAACCGACACCCGAGGCCATTGACTTGAAAGCCCCTGCGACATCGAGCGTTTCCGTGGCGGCCCGATCGGGCGAGGCGGAGGGGGCGATGGCCATGGGGGCCTCCCGGGCCGGGACCGAAGCCCGTGGCCAACGTCGGCGGCCCACCCGCCGCTACGTGGACCTGATCCTTTACAAGACTTACGCCGAGCTCAAGGCCGAATCCCAACGGACTTACATCGGGTTTCTGTGGTGGATCATCGAACCGGTAATCAACATGCTCGTCTTTTACGTGGTTTTCAAACTGATCCTCCACCGGGGGACGGAGGATTTTGTCCCCTTTCTGCTGATCGGCGTGATCACGTGGAAATGGTTTCAGACGACCGTCCGCGGGGCCGCCGTGCAGGTCCCGGCCAATAAGACGCTCATGCGCCAGGTCTATCTGCCCAAGTTCGTGCTGCCGTCGACGACGATTCTCAAAGATACGTGCAAGTTTCTGGTCGCCTTTCTGATGCTGATGGCCTTCCTGTGGGTTTATGGGTTCCGGCCCGGGGCGCCTTACCTGGCCTTGCCGGTCCTGCTGCTGATCCATCTCCTGCTGATTGCGGCCCTGGCCTATCCGCTGGCGGCCGTCTATCCCTTCGTCCCGGATTTGCTTATCCCGATCGATCACGCCCTGCAAGTGGCGTTCTATCTCTCGGGGGTCTTTTACGCGGGGGCCTCGCTGCCGGATGGGCTCCGGCCTTACTTTTATTTGAACCCGATGGCCAACCTGATCGAGGCCTATCGGGAGGTGCTGATGTATGACCGATGGCCGGACGGGAGCGGGCTCGTCTGGATCGGCTCCTTCTCGGTCGCGGGGATCGTCGCCGGCAATTACCTCCTGCGGCGGTACGACCGACTTTACCCGAGGGTGGCCTCCTGATGAACGACCGCGTGGCCCTGGCCGCCGAGCCGTTGATCGAGCTGACGAAAGTCGGCGTCTGCTACTGGGTGCGCCGCGGTTACCTCAAGCGCGAGCCGATCTGGGCGCTCCGGAACGTCTCGCTGACGTTGCGTCGGGGGCAATCCCTGGGCGTCATCGGGCGCAACGGGGCGGGCAAGACGACGCTGCTCCAACTGATGGCCGGGATCATCGAGCCGGACCGGGGCTCGATGATCAACCACGGCTACCAGGCCTCGGTGCTTTCGCTCCAGGTGGGGTTTCTGCCCTACCTGACCGGACGGGAGAACGCCTACCTGAGCGGGATGCTGTTGGGGCTGGACAAGGCGGAGATCGGCGCGCGGATGGACGACATCGTCAACTTCAGCGAATTGGGGGACTTCATCGATCGGCCGATCTATACTTACTCCTCAGGCATGACGGCCCGGCTGGGGTTCTCAGTGGCCTTTCAGATGGACCCGGACATTCTGCTGATCGACGAGGTGCTGGGGGTGGGGGACGCGGCCTTCCGCGAGAAATCGGCGGCCGTCCTGCGCGAGAAGCTCCTTTCGGACAAGACGATCGTGCTCGTCTCGCACAACGCCGCCAGCATCAAGGACCTCTGCGATCAGGCCGTCTGGATCGAGCACGGCGTGACCCAGGCCGAAGGCTCCGCCGAGGAGGTCGTCGCCCGTTACGTCGCCTTTACCCAGATGCTGAGGAAAGATAAAGCCCGCGCCGAGGCCGAATTGATCCGCAAGTAAACGAGGGCAAGCCGATGCAACGTTTATGGAATTCCCTGCTGGAGCCGGTCCTCACGCTGCTCGAGCCGCGCGACGTCGTCGAGATCGGGGCCGACCAGGGGGCGAACACGCGCAATCTGCTTGCGTTTTGCCAGCGCGCGGGGGCGACGCTTCATTCGATCGATCCCGCCCCCAAGTTCGACGTCGAGGCCATGAAGCGGGAACACGGCGAACGCTTCGACTTTCATCAAGGGCTGAGCCTCAACGCGCTGCCGCGGATCGCTCGGATGGACGCTGTCCTGATCGACGGCGACCATAACTGGTATACGACGTACAACGAGCTCAAATTGATCGAGCGGGCGGCCCGGCGCGAGGGACGGCCTTTCCCCCTGGTCTTCCTCCACGACATCGGCTGGCCGTACGGCCGGCGCGATCTGTATTACGATCCGGAGACCATTCCGCCGGCGTTCCGGAAGCCTTATCAGAAGCGCGGGGTCAAGCCGGGGCTCGATGGCCTGGCCGAGCGCGGGGGGCTGAATCCGCACCTGAATCACTCGATCTACGAGAACGACCTTCAGAACGGCGTACTGACGGCGATCGAGGACTTCCTGGAGGAGTGCGGAGAGAAGATCGATTTCATCCGAATCCCGGCCATCAATGGCCTCGGGGTGTTGTTGCCGAGGGAGCTGAAGGCGAGCAACCGTCCGCTGGCGGGCCTCCTGCGGCGCCTGACGCCGACGCCGGCCCTGCGCAAGGTCTTCGACGAGGCCGAGGCCGTCCGGATGGAGACCGAGGTCGACCGTTCGGAGAAGCGGGCCTGGCTCGGCAAGCTTCAGGAACGCGTCGCCGCGCACCAGGCCGCCGAGGAGAGCCTCAAAGCCGAGCTGGAGGAGCTGCGGGCCGACGTCGCCGCTCGGTCCGACGCGCTTCAGGCCGCCGAGGGGGCTTCGACCGCGCTCAGGGAGGAGAAGCTCGGTCTGGAGGGTCGGCTCCGGGATGGGCAAGCGGCGCTGCGAGGGTTGGAGGAGGAGCTCGCGCGCCAGGCGGAACAGGCCGAACAAGAGCGCAAACGCCTCGCCCGCGATCACGAGATCGATCTGCGAACCGCGCGAGCCCAGGGGGAGGAAGCCCTGGGACGGCTCAAGCGTTTGCAAGAGGAGGCCATGGGGCGGCTCCTCAAGGAGCGGCAAGAGGAAGCCCGGCGGGCGAAGGCGCGCCTGGAGGCTCTGGAGGGCGAGCTCAACACCCTGCGGGCCCGCGAGGACGATTTAAAGAAAGCGCTGGCCCGGGAAGAGGAACTCCTCAGGCGTCAGGCCGCCTCGCTCCGGGAGAAAGTCCTCAAGCTGATCGACGCGCAAGCCCACGCTGAGCGTCTGCAAGCTGAAGCCGAGGAGCTTAAGAGGGAAATCGGCCGACTTGGGGAGGCCCTCGAGCAGAAATCCCTCGAATATCAGGAGTCCCACGCCCGCGCCGAGGGTCTGCAGGCCGAGGCTGAGAATTTGAGAGGAGAGGCCGGCCGTCTTTCCGGCCAGCTCGACGAGGCCCGCCGCGAAAAGACCGAGTTGGAGGGCCGCGTGGCCGCCCTGATCCAGCGCGAAAGCGGGCTCCGGGAGCTTGACGAGGCCGCCTTCCTGCAACTGCTCGTCGCCGCCAAGGACGCCCTACTTCGAGAACTGGAGACGGATCTGCGCGAGCGCGGCCAGGACCAGCGGGAGCTGATCGGCTGGATTCATAATCTCCATCGAGACATCGATATCATGGGCAAATCCCGGCGGTGGCGACTGGGCCACGGCGTGGGGCGCGCCGCCGAGCGTCTGCGGTTGATCCGCCGTCCCCCGGTGCTGGCGCCTGAGGACGCGCGAGGAGTCCTCTCGGAGTTTGAGGCCTGGCAGGGCGAAGCCAATCGCCTCAGGGGATTCCCGCAGCGCTACGCTCCGCCATCAGTCCCTGGCGCGGTATCCCGCGTCGAAATGCTCCGCCGAGCCGCGCTGGAGCGATCGGGCCGGATCGACGCCCTGCGCAAGGAAACGGCCCAGCTCGCCGAGGAGACCGTCACACTCGTCGACTGGGTGGATCGTCTGGCGCGTGATATGGCTTTCATGAGCAACTCCTGGCGGTGGAAGCTCGGCAATCTGGCCGGTCGCGTGGCCGAGCGCCTGAAGCTCATCCCACGGCCCCCCATTCTCGCCCCAGACGAGGCGCAAATTTTTGTCCGGCGCTTTGAGCGCTGGCGGCGGGAGTTCGCCCGGCGGGCAGCGGCGCGGCTGGATCGGCTTTGCGGGGCGCAAGAAGACCATGATCGAAGACTGCTCGCCCTGGAGCGCCGAGCGGGCAGGGAGCTGGAGAGCTTAAAAGGTCTCGCCCCGGCCGGCAGAGCGCCAACGCCGACGCCGACTCCGCGAGCGCCCTCGCCTGCGGCGCATCCGAAGCTTCGGGTTGCCCAACGCGACGAGCCGGTCGAGCCGCAGCCGGACCGGGCGCTTGAAGTCGAGGCGATCGAGACATCTCCCGGAGGCGCCGCGGCGCCGCGGAGTGTATCGGGGGCCTTCTCCGCTGTCGGGGAGGTCGATATCGTCGTCTGCGTCCACAACGCCCTGGAGGACACGCGGCGCTGTCTGGATTCGGTCGTCCGGGCGACGCCGTCCCCATGGCGGTTGATTGTCGTCAACGACGGCTCCGAGGGCCCGACGTCGGCCTTCCTGCGTCAGTTTGCTCAAGGGCGCTCGGAGGTCCTCCTGATCGAGAACGCTCAGGCCAAAGGTTACACGCGGGCGGCCAACCAGGGGTTGCGCGCCTCGTCGGCTGCGTACGTGATCCTGCTGAACAGCGATACGGTCGTGCCGCCAGGCTGGACGGACCGGCTGATCGAGTGCGCCGAATCCGATCCGGCGATCGGCATCGTCGGGCCGCTCTCCAATGCGGCCAGTTGGCAGTCCGTCCCGGACCGTCGCGACTCGGCCGGGGAGTGGATGGTCAACGCGCTGCCCGAGGGGATGAGCATCGAGGCGATGGACGAAGGGGTGGAGCGCCTCTCCGAACGGCGGTTCCCTCGGCTGCCCGTGATCAACGGGTTCTGTTTTCTGATCAAGCGAGGGCTCCTCGATCGGATCGGCTACCTGGACGAGGCGACGTTCCCGAACGGCTACGGGGAGGAGAACGACTTCTGCCTCCGGGCCGGCGCGGCGGGGTTCGCCTGCGCCGTGGCCGATCACGTTTACGTCTTTCACGCCAAATCCCGAAGCTTCGGCCACGACCAGCGCCGGACGCTTTCCGAGCAAGGGTGGGCGGCGCTTAAGGCCAAGCACGGCGCCGATCGGTTGGCGGCCGTGATGAAGGCAGCCGCCGAGGAACCGTCTCTCCGGTCGATGGCCGCACGATTGGGGGCTCGGCTGGCTCGTCGGAGGGAGATCGCCGCCGCCGGCGCCTCGACCCCGGTTTCGAGAGCCGACGCGAAGACGGCGGCTGAAACGGGCCGAGCTCGGGTTGACCGGGCTCAGGTGGAGGCCGAGCGTGAGGACGAGTATCAGCGGTTTCTGAACGAGCGCGAGCGTCCGGTGTCGCCGCCGCCGGCCCTGCCGTCGGTTCGCGCGTTCATCTTGTGCCCCGAGGCTGAAGCCGTCGGGCGCGCGCGCGCGACGCTGGGCTCGCTGGCCCGGATTCATCGCGACTTTCCCATCACTCTCATCAAGCCTCAGGGGACGCCGCTGGAGATGGACGGAGCGCGCCGCGTCGAGGCCGAAGATTGGAACGGGGGGGACGACGACGGGATGATCGACGCTCTGAACCGGCGGCTCGGCCGGACCGAGGAAGGCTACGTCATTGCGCTCTGGGCGGGGGACGAGATCCACCCGGCCGCCGTGGGCTTGCTGGCCGAGCAGCTCGAAACCGTCGAGCCGGATCGGAGGCCCGCCGTGATCGTTTTTGATGACGACGCGCTGCGCCCCGACGGGCGTCGCTGCGCCCCACGCTTCAAGCCCGGTTTTTCTCCCGATTATCTGCTCGAACATGATTACGTCGGCAACGCGGTCTGGCTCGATCGGACCGCCGTCGTCGAGGTCGGCGGCTTTGAGACGCGCTGGCCGCGTGCGTTTTTGCGGGACGTCCTCTTGCGCTTGTGGGAGAAGGGCCGTCGGATCGTCAAAGTCGACCGCGTCGGCCTGCATTGTCCACAAGAGCGAGCGGAAAGGGCCGGGGAGGAAGAAGCCGAGTTCGTCCGGGAGGCGGCGCGCCGACAGGGAGCCCGGCTTGCGACCGTCGAGCGCGGCCCGGGGATCGTCAGGCCCGTTTATGACACCTCGGAGGCGATGGCCAGCGTGATCATCCCGTTCAGGGATCAGGTCGGCGCGCTCCGGGCCTGCGTGGAGAGCCTTCTTCGCTTGACGGAGCGCCCGCGCTTTGAACTTTTGCTCGTCAACAACAACAGCATCGAACCGGAGACGCTCAGCTTCCTGGAGACGCTCCAGGGCCATCCGGTCGCGCGGGTTCTGGAATATCGCCCGGCCTTCAACTATTCGCGGCTCAACAATTTCGCGGCCCGCGAGGCCCGCGGCGACGTGCTCGTCTTCCTGAACAACGACACCGAGGTCATCACCCCTCACTGGCTGGCGGAACTGGTCGGCGACGCTCTGCGCCCTGGGGTGGGGGCGGTCGGCGGAAAGCTCTATTACCCGGACGGCGCCCTGCAGCATGCCGGCGTGGTCGTCGGCTTACGGGGGCTCGCCGGGCATCTCTTCGCCGGGGAAGACGAAGCCCTCGTTCCGTCGGAGTGGACGCGACACCGTCGCAACGTCACGGCCGTGACCGGGGCTTGCCTGGCGATCCGGCGGACGCTGTTTGAGGAGATCGGCGGGTTCAACGAACAGTTTGAAGTGACGGGGAGCGACGTGGAGCTGGGGCTGCGGCTGATGGAGCGGGGATGCCGCAACGTGGTCAATCCCGAGGCGCGGCTGTTTCACCATGAGAAACTCTCACGGAAGCCGATGCGCGTCCGCGACGCCGATATCCGTCTCTCTCTGATCCATTATCAACCTTATCTGGACGAGGGGGACCCCTTCTTCAACGCCCACTTCTCCTACAATTCGTCGGCGCTCCGGCTCGATCTGGGCGGGTCGCCGATGCACCGGGAGTTCCGCGAGCGATATCGGCGCGAGCGGGAGGCGGCCGAGGCCGCGCGATCGGGGATCGAGGCGCGGCTCGTTGAGGCGTCGCCGCGGGGCGAGGCCGTCGGGCCGGACGCCGAAGTCCTTCTCTATGACGTCAGTCCGCGCGTTTTGGAGGCCAATCAAGCGCTGATGGCGCGGTTCGCGCGCGAGCCGCGGTTGACGCTGCGGCGCGCGCTCTGGTTCGTCCCTTATTTCGATCACGTGTATCGAGGCGGGATATACACGATCTTCCGCGTGGCTCAGCATTTTTCGGAGAGGTCCGGGACGCACAACACGATCGTCTTCTACGGCCGACAGCCGCGCCATCTTGAGGCGCTCGGACCGGAGATTCGGGAGGCGTTCCCGCGGCTGCGGTTTGATCTCCTGGCGCTGCCGGACGGGGCCGATCCGGCGGAGCTTCCTCCTTCGGACGCGGCCTTGTGCACGCTCTGGAACTCGGCTTACCATCTAGTTCGATATCATCGCTGCCGGGCCAAGTATTATTTCAATCAGGATTATGAGGCGGCTTTCTATCCCGCCGGTTCGGTCTTCGGCCTCATTGAGCAAACCTACCGATTTGGATTTGTGGGCCTGGCCAACACGCCGGGCGTGGCCGAGGTCTACCGTCGATATAACCCATGGGTCGAATCCTTCCTTCCGGGCGTGGATCGCGAGGTTTTTTACCCGTCGCCTCAACCTCGCGCGTCGCGCGGGCCGGTCCGGATCGTCTTCTATGGCCGGCCGCGGAACGTGCGTAACGGCTTTCGCCTGGGGATCGAAGCCTTGCGACGCGTCAAGAACGTTTATGGGGATAAGGTTGAAATCATTTCCGCGGGAGGGGCGTTCGACGTGGCCGAGCATGGCCTCGGCGGCGTGATCGAGAACCGGGGCGTGCTCGCCGATCTGGGGGAAGTGGCCGCGCTTTATCGGCAGTGCGACGTCGGGCTGGTGTTCATGTTCACGACCCACCCCTCCTATCAGCCGCTGGAGTACATGGCGAGCGGGTGCGCGACGGTCACCAACCACAACGAACACAATCTCTGGCTCCTGCGCGATCGGGAGAACGCCCTTCTGACCGAACCGACGGTCAGTTGCGTGGCGGCGCGTCTCGGCGAGCTGGTCGAAGACGCGGCGCTGCGTCAGCGGATCGCCGAGGGCGGCCTCCAGACGGTTAAGTCCCTGCGGTGGGAGGACGCGCTCGAAAAAATCCACCGCTTTGTCCTGAATCCAACGATGGCCCTCAAATGACATGGCGGTCTCAGGCGATTCAGGGCCGGCCTCCTGCGAGGCTGTCGTTTGCGTCCAGGGGCTTTGGCATCGCGCGCGCCCCTGCCTGGACGCGCTCCTCAAGTGGGGCGGCGGGAAGACGTGGCGGCTGACCGTTGTCGACGACGCCAATGATGACGTCATCGCCGGGCGCCTCAAGGCCTACGCCGACCTGAACCCCGACCGCTTGCGTCTGATCCGCCGCCGCCGCCCCCTGGGCTCGGTCCACGCCTTCGCCGAAGTGATGCGGGGGCTTGAGGCCGATCTGATTTTCTGTCTTTCGCCGTGCGTCGTCGTCACCCCCGGCTGGCTGGATTGTCTTCAGGCGGCGTTCGGACGCGATGGGCGGCTGGGGCTGGCGTCTCCCCTGTCGCCTTGGGGGGTGCGCGCCCGAGTGCCGATGCGGCCGGGTTCGGACCTGCTCCGAATGAGCGAACTCGCGCGTTCATTCGGTCCTGCGCAGACGCCCGATCTCGCCGAAGGCGAGGCCTTCGCCTTCGTGGCGAGCCGGAGGGCTCTGGCGGAGGTGGGGCCGATCGATGAGCTTTTCGCCGATCTTCCGTCGGCCGTCCGGGACCTTTCCGAAAGGATGCGCTGGCGCGGATTCCGCGTCGGCTGCCTGGACGACCTTTACGTTTATTACCGTCCGGCCGTCGCGTCCCACGAGGCCGCTCCGGAGGCGGCCCTTCAGCGTTCGGCGGCGATCCTGCGGCGCCGTTGGGGAGACTCGCCGTCCGCGGCTGAGCGACCGGCCTCGATCGCTCGGCTGGAAGAGCGATGGCTCGGCGGCTCGGCGGCCCCGCAATTGTCATCGAATGCCAGGGGTTCACCCGCAGCCGGCCGTCCGCTGGAGATCTTTTGTGTGCTGCCGACGCTGAATCCCTATGGCGGGGTCATCTCCGTCGTCAATTTGCTGAACCAGTTGATCGAGCGGGGGCATCACGCGACGATCGTTTCGCTCAGTCGGTGCGACCGCCATCCCCACGTGCTTTACGCCGAGCCGGCGCACGTCCCGGCGTGGGATGAGATTCCGGACCGCTTCCCCGGCCCATTCGACGTCTTACTGGCCACCTCGTGGGAGACGGTCGAGCCGGTGGCCCGGCTGGCCGCGCGGACGGCCGGCGGGCGCGCTTACTATTTTATCCAGGACCTTGAGGCCAATTTTTACGACGAAGGCGATGCCGTCCGGCGTCAGGGCGTCCAGGAATCCTACGCCCGCATCGAGGTCAAATTCGCCAAGACGCGCTTTCTGTGCGAGGCCATGGCCTCCCAGGGTAATCATTGTCATCTGATCCGGCCTGGCATGAACCTGGACCTTTTTTATCCCCGGCCGAAGGAGCCGGGGCGCCCGCCGACCGTTCTGGCGATGTGTCGTCTCGGCCACCCGCATCGAGGATTCGATCTGGTGCTGAAGACGCTGGAGGAAGTCGCGGCGCGGCTCCCGCTTGTCGAGATCGTGCTGTTCGGCTCGCCGGAGCTGGATCGGCTCACGGTGAACTTTCCGTTCGTCAACGCCGGGCGCGTAAACCCGGAGGAGCTGCCGCCCCTTTACTGGCGCGCCGACGTGTTTCTCGAAATGTCGCGGCATCACGGGTTCGGCCGCTCCGGCGTCGAGGCGATGGCCTGCGGGACCGCCTGCGTCCTGTCCGAGAGCGGGGGTGTCCGGGATTACGCCGAACAAGGGGTCAATGCGCTTCTCGTTCCCGTGGGGGACGTCGGCCGGGCCGCGGCGGCCGTCGAGCGTCTGCTGCGCGAGCCGGGGCTCCGCGCTCGACTGGTCCGGAACGGCCTCAAGGCGGTCGAGCCGCTTTCCGACGCCGAGGCCGCCGGCGACTTTCTGGACCTGGTGCGCCGGACGCATCCGGCCCTGGCGTCCACGGAGGTGACCGATGCCCTCGCCCAGCGATGAAGGTTCCGGCCCCGGCGACGGCCGCGAGCGGCCGTCATCGACCGCGAGAGCAGTGGGGGAGATGAATTCGACGCCGGCCCCGACGGCCGAACTGGAGCGGGCCCGGCAGGCGTTTCTGCGGGATAACCCCCCGCGGCGGCTGCTCGTTAACAGCGTTCCCAAATCGGGAACCACCTGGACGGTGGCCATGCTCTCGATGCTGCCGGGCTACGAGCGGTTTCCGATGGAGCGTCTGGAGGGGACCCGTCCGGAGGAGCTGCTGAATCTGCAGCCGGGCCAGGTGTTCCATGGGCACATCATGTCCTCGCCGGGTCTATTTGAGATTCTCGCCGAGCGCGAAATCCGGGCCGTTTACGTTTACCGGGACCTTCGAGACGTGGTCGTCTCCAATTATTTTCACCTTTCGTCGCTCAATCCCAAGCGCGCCCCGGTTTTTTTTCGCACGATGAGCAAGGAGGAGCTGTTCAAGGCCGAGAATCTCCTGCGCTGGTGCGCCTCCTGCAAGCGCTACGTCGACGTCCAGGTATGGAAGACGGTCCCGGGCGTGCCGGTGGTTTCTTACGAGGCGCTCAAGGCGGACGCGGTCGGTGAACTTCATCGTCTCTTGGCCGCTTTGGGCTTCAAGGCCGAGGCGGCGCTGGTCCGTCACATCGTCGAGGAGACGAGCTTTGAGAAGATGTCCGGACGCGAAGTCGGGCAGGAGGATCCGCGCTCCCCCCAACGCAAGGGTGTCGTCGGCGATTGGAAGAACCACTTCAGCGCCGAAAACGCCCTCGGCTTCAAGCTCATGTTCGGCGATCTCCTGATCGACTGCGGTTACGAGAAGGATTTTCTCTGGTAGGCGTCCGAGACGGGGGGCGGCAGGCGGTCAGCCGACGTGAGCCAGAAGCGCGGCGATCGCCGCGCCGGGGTCCGGCTCGCGCATGAGGCGTTCGCCGATCAGGAGGGCGTCCACGCCGAGCGTGGCCAGGCGGGCCACGTCCTCCGGGGCGTGGACGCCGCTTTCGCTGATGAGCGTCATGGCCTCGGGGACGTCGGGCACGAGGGTCGCCGTGCGCGAGAGATCAGTGCGAAAATCATCGCTGCGCAGATCGCGGTTGTTGATGCCGAGGGCGTCGGGCTCAAGTTCAAGGGCCGGTTCGAGCTCCTCCCTGGCGTGAATCTCGATCAGGACGTCCAGGCCCAGGGCGGCCGCCAGCCGGCGCAGTTCCCGCTGGGCGGGCCAGTCGATCAGCCCGGCGATGAGCAGGATCGCGTCGGCCCCGGCGGCGCGGGCCTCATAAACCTGGTAGGCGTCGATCATAAACTCCTTGCGGAGGATGGGCAGGGCGCTTGCCGCGCGCGCCCGCGCGAGGTCGTCGATCGAGCCGCCAAAGAAGGCTTCGTCAGTGAGGACCGAGAGCGCCGTCGCCCCGCCGGCCTCATAAGACTGCGCCAGCGCGGCCGGGTCGAACTCTGCCCGGATGAGTCCCTTGCTGGGGGAGGCCCGCTTGATCTCGGCCACGACGCGGGGCGCGGTGCCCGGGATACGATGGCCGCCGGCGTCTCTGGGTCCCCGAAGAGGCCGCGCAAAGCCCCGGCCGGGCCCGGCGGCCTCAGCCTGAGCTTTGATGGCCTCGACCGGTCGCTCAGCCCGGCGGCGCTCGACAAACCCGATCTTGTATGCCGTGATGCGGTCGAGGATGTTCATCCGACACGGGCGGCGCGCGAGGCTTCGACGAGCCGCTCCAGCGCGCGCGCGGCCGCCCCGCTCTCAATGGCCGCGCCGGCGCGCGCGAGGCCTTCGGCGAGATCGGCGGCGCGCCCGCCGACGACGAGCGCGGCGGCGGCGTTCAGCGCGGCCGCGTCGCGCGGGGGACCGGCTTCTCCCGTGAGGATGCTCCGGAGGATCGCCGCGTTTAAGGCGGCGTCTCCCCCACGCAGGGCTTCCGGCGAGGCCCGGCGGAGGCCGAAGGCCTCGGGTTCGATCGTGTAGGATCGGAGCGTTCCGTCGCGGAGCTCGGCGACGTGGGTCGGCCCGGTAACCGTAATCTCGTCCAATCCATCTTCCCCATGAACGACCAGAGCATGGATGGAGCCCAGCTCAAGGAGCGTTTCGGCCAGGAGCGGGACGAGCCGCTGGTCGTAAACGCCGATAAGCTGGCGGCGCGCCCCCGCGGGGTTGGCCAGCGGCCCGAGCATGTTAAAGATCGTCCGGACCCCGATCTCCCGCCGCGGGGCGGCCGCGTGGCGCATGGCCGCGTGAAACGTCGGGGCGAAGAAGAAGGCGAGCCCCGCCTCACGCAGGCATCGCTCGGCCGCCTCCGGGGGGCATTCGATATCGACCCCAAGGGCCTGTAAGACGTCAGCGCTGCCGCAGCGGCCGGTGACGGCGCGATTGCCGTGCTTGGCGACGCGGACGCCCGCCCCGGCGGCGATGAGGGCGGCGGCGGTCGAGACGTTGAAGGTTCCGGCGGCGTCCCCCCCCGTCCCGCAGGTATCAACGAGGTCGAGGGGGTCGGCGACACGGACCGGCCGGGCCGCGGCGCGCATGCGCCGTGCGAAGCCCAGCAGGTGCTCGGCCCTTTCCCCTCGGATGCGCAGAGCCGTCAAGAAAGCTCCGATCTGGGCCGGCGTGGCCTCTCCGGCGAGGATTTCCCCGGCTACCCGTCCGGCGAGTTCCTCGCCGACGGGATCGCCCTCGCCCAGGCGGGCGATCGCTTCCTGAATGGCCTTCATCGAGACGGCTTTCCCTCCCCCCTCGGTCCATGGTAAGTTGCGCCGCCATGGAAAAGCCAGCCCGTCTCCTCCGGGCCGCCGGTTGGGCTTTTGCCCTCGCCGCCGGCTTGATCGGCGGAGCGTTGGGAGCCTGCCGGGCCGACACGCGAGCGCAACGGCGCAAAGCCGGGGAGGTGATCATCAGCATCGGAGCCGCGCCGAAGACATTGGACCCGGGGCTGAGCCAGGACATCAACTCCACGCGCGCCATCATGAACTTCATCCGTGGGCTTACGGTGCTCGACGCCCGGGGCTTTCCCCAGCCGGACATCGCCGAGAGCTGGAGCGTCTCGCCCGATGGGCGCCTCTATGACTTCCGACTGCGGGTGACTTCCTGGAGCAACGGGGAACCGGTCACTGCTGAGGATTTCGTCCACGCCTGGCTGGATCGCCAGCTCAACCCGGATTTCGGTTCCGAATACAGCTACATGCTTTTCTACATCGAGGGGGCGCAGGCCTATTACGAGCGGCGGGGGCCGCGCGAGGCGGTGGGCGTCGAGGCCGTTCATCCCCTCCATTTGCGCGTGCGGCTTGTCGCCCCGGCCCCGTTTTTTCCTCAATTGACCGCCCATCATACGTACTTTCCGGTCTCAAGCGCGGCGGACCGGGCCCATCCGGGATGGGCCCTCCGTCCGGAGACGTATGTGGGCAACGGGCCGTTCCGTTTGACGGCCTATCATCCGAACGATTTCCTCGAAGGCGTCCGCCGGGAAGATTACTGGGATTCGGCCAACGTCGCGATGCGGCGGCTCCGATTTCTATTCATCGAGGAAGAGACGACCGAGCGCATCGCCTTTGACAACGGCGAAATCGACGGGACTTACCTGGCACCCCGGGCCGACATTCCGCAACTCCGCGGCAGCCCGGCCCTCCGGATCGCCGAACAGATCGGAACCTATTACATCAATATCAACATGAAGCTGCCCGTCTTCGCCGATCGGCGCGTGCGTCAGGCGCTGAATCTGGCGATCGACCGCCAGGCGATCGTCGCCAACGTGACGCGAGCCGACGAACGACCCGCCTACGGCATCGTCCCGCCGTTGCTTTACGGCGAGCTGCCCCCCCGCCGCTTCGTCGAGGACGGGCGCTTTGAAGAAGCGCGCCGGCTGATGGCCGAGGCCGGCTACCCCGGCGGCCGAGGCTTTCCCCGGCTGCGGTATCTGTACAACACCCTCGAGATGCATCGCGCGATCGCTCAGGTCCTGCAGGAAAGTTGGAAGCGGGAACTGGGGATCGAGATCACGCCGGAGAATCAGGAGTTCCGCGTCGTGATCGAGAACCGCAATCAGGGCCGTTTCGATCTGGCCCGCAATGGTTGGGTCGCCGACTTCGCCGACCCGATCAATTTCCTGGACCTTTTCCTTTCGACCTCAGGCAACAACAACACCCAATGGAGCGATCCGGAGTTCGACCGGCTGGTCGAGGCCTCTCGCCGCGAGGCCGACCCGGCCCGCCGGTTGGAGATCCTGCGCCGTGCCGAGGCTTACTTCATGGATCAGCTCGTCATCATCCCGATTTTTCATTATACCCACCCCTATCTCTCCGCCCCTGACCTGGAAGGCTACGACCTCAGCCCGATGGGGACGATCGACGTGCGGCGGCTGCGTTGGAAGTGAAGCCGCCACGGGCGCGCCGGCCCCGCCCTTGGCCCGATTGGCATTGACCCTCGACCGTTGAACGTGCCTTATTAGCCGGTCTCCGCGCCTGGGGGGGCTTTCTGCGCGCTTCATTCCCCGTCGCATTGCTTCCAATGGGCGCCATACCCGTCACGATGATCGTTGTCTACATGGTGATCGTGACGATCGTCGGGAGCCTGCTGGCCACGCGCAGCCGCAGCGCCCGCGAATGGGCGCTGGCCGGCGGCGGGATGGGGACGATCATGCTCGCCTTCGGCATCGCCGGGACGCGGATCGGCGGAGCGGGGACCTATGGCGTGGCCGGCGACGTCATCAACGGCGGCGTCTGGAACCTCTGGTGGTACGGCATCAACACCTTTCTGGCCATGGCGCTCGTGGCTCTGTTCTACGCCGTTCCCTTCCGGCGCCTGCAGCTTCATACGGTTTCGGAAGTGTTCCGCCAGCGCTTCGGCTCGGAACGGTGCGTCGCGCTGACGAGTCTCTGCGTTCAGACGGAATATCTCATCGTTGACGTCATCGAAGCCTTTCTGATCGGCGCGATCCTCGACGCCCTGACCCCGCTGCCGTTCACCGTGACGGTTTTCATCGCCGCCGCCATCCTGATCACCTACACGGCGCTCGGCGGCCTCTGGGGATCGGCCGTGACCAACCTCATCCACTGTGCCGTCATTTTGTCGGGTTTATTGGCCGTCGGCTGGTTGGGCGTCCGCGAGCTGGGCGGCTGGGAGAAGGTGGTCGAGGGGGTCAACGGTCGCCTGGCCGAGGACGGCAAGGAGGCGGCGGCCTGGTGGAGTTTCATCGGGGCCGGCTGGGGAGGCGTGATCGGGATGTTCTTTTCGGCGACGATCCACACGCCGGCGGCTTCGATCTACGTCAACTTCGCCGGAGCGGCCCGCAGCGAACGGGCCATCATTCCGGCCTTTTTCGTCGGGGGGGCCATCGGGGCGTTGATGCCGGTGCTGGCCGGTTGGATCGGCGTTCAAACGCTGGCCCGCTATGGGGCTCACGCCGGCCTGAGTTCCTACCGCTACATCACGCAATTGGCCGCCGACATCAATCCCTGGATCGGCGGGGTGGCCCTGGCCGCCGTGCTGGCGGCGATCATCTCCTCGGGGGGGCCGATTCTCCTGGCCAGTGCCACGTTGTTCGTTCAGGACTGGCTCCGATTCACGCGCGACTATGATCCCATCCGAAAGCTCCGGGCCTTCCGGATCGCCACCGTCGTCTATGGGCTCGTCGCCGCCGTCATCGCCCTCTTGATCCGGGACTTCCGCATCTCCGTCCTGGACCTTCTTTTGTTCGGGTTCGCCATGGTCTGCCCGCCGGCCATCGCCGTCGGGTTCGTCTTTTACTGGAAACGGACGACGGAGGCCGGGGCCTTCTGGGGCATGCTGTTGGGCTACGTCGTGGGCCTGGTCTGGTTCGTCCTGATCAAGCAGGCGCTCCGGATCGAGTTCGAGGCCGGCGAGGACGCCGCCTGGCCGGCCCGCGTCTTCGCTTATCTGTTCACTTTTCAAGGTCGCGGGATCGACCCCTCGTATCCAACGACGTTGCTGCCGCTCCTGCTGGTGCCGCTGATCTCGCTGCTGAGTCGGCAGGAGACGACGCGGCGGGCCGACTTTTACGAGCGATTGGCTCGCCCCGGGAGCTGAACGGAGCCCCTGGTTCCGAGGGGTCGCCCCCTCCAAGCCAACTGGATTCGAGGCGGGGGCAAAAAAAAGCCGCCGGTCTTTTGGGTCAGAAGAGCCGGCGGCAAGGTGTAAGTGGTGGGTTTAGCGGGAAAAGAAGTTCACCGCTTGAGATCGGAGCGCCGCCCCGGGCGACCGGACCTGCTGGCCCGGGCGGAACCGGAGGGCCGATCCGATTATGATTCGGTTGGCCTCCCCGCCAGTGAAATCATCCTTCCTCGGCGCGCTCGATGCTCAGGACGCTGGCCCCGCTGCGGAGGAGCCTTCCTTTCTTGACGCCCGAGAAGCGCTTGACTTTGGCCATGGCCTCAAGGGCCGTTTCGGCACGGACCAGGATCGACTTTTCGACGTGACGCCCTGATCCCTGGTGGCCATTCTTGACAATACATCGATATAACATCGCAGACCCCCGGTCCATGAAAATTCGCCACCCAAGGCAATCATAGAGCACGGTCCGTGCCAGCGCTGCCCGGAACGTGGGGCCAAGCTAAACCATTGGAAATAAAAGAGTTAGATAAAAATGACCGCATTGCAATTTACATTATCAACGTTATTCATATCATAATGCAATATACTATTGCTAAATGCGTAAAAATCAGGTTCATTCTGATTAAATCAAACCCTCATCCAATCGGTTAAGCGTCTTTCCGGCTGACTCTTACCTCCGAAACGCTCTATGTCTAAGAAGATGAAGGGGACAGGTGACTTCAGGGTACCCTCTCGATCTCGGCCTTCATTCGCGCCAAGTCACTGGTATCATTGAAGTTATAGCATTTGAGCGCGGCGTCGATCCGACGTGCCAGACCCGTCAGGACCGAGCCCGGCCCCACTTCCACGATCACCTGTGCTCCCGACCGGACCAGCCTCTGAACAACCTCGACCCAACGGACCGGCGAGGTCAGTTGCCTCACCAGCAGTTCGCCGATCTTCGTCGGATCGTCCTCGAAGTCGGCCGTCACGTTGGAGATAAACCGCAGCCGGGTCGGACTGAAAATCCTGGCCCCTGCCAATGCTTCGCCCACGGGGGCGGTCGCCGCCGCCATCAACGGCGAATGGAACGCCCCGCTCACGTTAAGCTTGAGCGCGCGGCGGGCCCCTTGGGCGCGCGCGAGCTCGACGGCTCGCTCGATCCCCGCCGGTTCCCCCGCGAAGACCACCTGGTCGGGGGCGTTCCAGTTGGCCGGAACGATCAGCCCGGCCGCCGCGGCCGCTTCGGCCACGGCCGGGACGCGATCGGCCGCCAGGCCCAGTACGGCGGCCATTGCGCCGGGACGTCGGCGACCGGCCTCGTCCATGGCGCGGCCCCGGATCTCCACAAGCCGGGCCGCCGTGGCCAGGTCGAGACTTCCCGCCGCGACCAGGGCGGCGTATTCGCCGAGCGAGTGGCCCGCGGTCATGGAGCCTTCGACGCCGGCGGCCTGGAGCGCCGCCCAGGCGGCGACGCTCGCGGCGAAGACGGCCGGCTGGGTCTCGGCGGTTTGCCGGAGCGTTGGCTCGGGGCCTTCGAAGCACAACCGGGAGACGGGGCGGCCCAGGACGGCGTCGATTTCGTCGAAGACGGCTCGCGCCTCGGGACTCGACTCGGCCAGCGTGCGTCCCATGCCGACGAATTGGGACCCTTGACCGGGGAAAACGAAGGCGATGTGTTCGCGGTTCATCGAACCGTGCGGTGGACGGGGGCGGCCTTCAAAGGAGCGTGCCCCGCAGGAGGAGAGCCGCCACGGAGAAGTAGATGACGATCCCCGTCACGTCGACGAGCGTGGCGACGAACGGGGCCGAGGAGTGAGCCGGGTCCGTCCCCAGCCGTTTGAGCGCGATCGGGAGCATCGACCCAGCGACCGTTCCCCAGAGGACGACGCCGACCAACGTGAGCCAGATCGTAAGCCCGATCAGCAGCCAATGAGGGCCATAGAGGTCCGTGAAGACCGACCAGAGGGCTATGCGCAGGAATCCGATCGCGCCCAGGATCGCGCCGAGGGAGAAGCCCGAGACCAGCTCCCGCCGGAGGATGCGCCCGAAGTCGGCCGGCTGGACCTCGCCCAGGGCGAGGGCCCGGATGATGAGGGAAGCGGCCTGGGAGCCGCTGTTGCCGCCGCTGGAGATGATCAAGGGGACAAAGAGCGCCAGGACGACGGCGCGGGAGATTTCGTCCTCGAAATAGCCCATCGCCGTCGCCGTCAGGAGCTCCCCCAGAAAGAGAAGCACGAGCCAACCGGCCCTTTTTCGCACGAGGACCGCGAGCGGCGTGGCCATGTAGCCCAGATCGAGCGCCTCCAGCCCCCCCAGCTTCTGGATGTCCTCGGTGGCCTCTTCCTCGGCCACGTCGAGCACGTCATCGGCGGTGACGATGCCGACGAGCACGCCCTGGGTATCGGTCACGGGAAGGGCGAAGCGATCGTATTTCCGGAAGGCGGCCACCGCGGTTTCCTGATCGTCGGTTGCGCTCAGGGCCACGTAGCGCCGGTCCATCAGGTCGGCGACCTTGCGGCCTTCCGGCGAGAGCAGAACGTCGCGCAGGCGAATCTCGTCGATGAGCGTCCCTTTCTCATCGACGACGAAGAGGACGTTGAGCGTTTCGCTGTCCCGCCCGCGAGCCCGGATGTGCTCGAGGACTTCCCTGACCGTCCAACCCTCATGGATCGCCAGGTAATCCGGCGTCATCAGCCGGCCGACGCTCTCTTCGGGATAGCCGAGCAGGCTCTTGGCGACGGAGAGTTCGCTAGGGGAGAGCAGCGCCAGGAGCTGGCGCGTGACGTCGCCGGGGAGCTCCTCGAGGAGCGCCGTCCGGTCATCGGGGGCCATGTCGTTGAGAAGGTTGGCGACCTCCTCGCTGGCGAGCGCCCGCAGGAGCGTCTCCTGAATCTCCAGCGGCAGGTGCTCGTAGAGCTCGGCGGCGGATTGGCGCGGCAGGACGCGGAAGACGACGGCCATGTCGGTAGGGTCCAGATCGGCCAGGAGCTCGGCCAGATCGGGGGGAGAGAGTTCGCGTAGCGTCTCCCGCAGTTCGGCAAAGTTTTTCTCGCGGATGAGCGTCTGGAGTTCCGGTTGGATCAGTTGGCCCAGCATGATGGTCGTCCCCTCGTGATCCTTTGGAGCATCTGTGCCCTCGGCCATGAGTCCGGGGGCTTGGCGTCCTGTCCGGCGGCGTCGGGATAGGGCGTTACCGGCGTCGTCGACGAAAGCGCCCCATTGTCCAGCTTCAGGCGCGAATCTCAACCGGCGGCGGATCGCCGGCGGGCACGTTGAGGCTGGCCCCCGGGCGGAAAGTCGCTATGATGGCGGACGCTTCGGACCAGGCGCCCGCCGGGGCCGGGTGGGGACGGCATGCCCCCCGAGCGGGAAGCACAGCGGGCCGGAAGCCCAGGGGGCGAGGCGGGCCGGTCCAAACGCCCAGCCACGGAGGCAAGCGTCATGCAAGCCGTTCGATGGATCGCCTTGACGGTGTTGCTCTTTGCGGGCGCACCCGGCGGCGCCGCCGATCCGACCGCCGTCCCTTCGCCCTGGAGATCGGTCGCCGACGACGTCTACCTCCAGGAGGTGGGTCGCAAGATTCCGACCTCGTCGTCCCTGCGGGCCGTAGCGGTTCACCAGGGAAAGGTTTACGCGGGCTCGCAGGAGAGCTTGCTGCGGCTGGTGGGGGATCAACTGTTGGCGGTCGAGGGCGTGGCCGGTCCGGTGGATCGACTCATCGTCGCCGGGGGGGCGTTGTGGGCGCTCACGCCGCGAGGGCCGTTCCGGCTCAGGGAAACGGGATGGGAACGGCACGGCGAGGCGGCGGTAACCGACCTCAGCTCTTTCCGCGGGGACATCTATGGCGCCGTGGGTTCGCGACTGCTGCGGCTCGAGGCCGGTCAATGGCGCGCCGTCGGCGGGGGGGAGGCTCCCGGAGCCATTCTCCGGCTGGCGACGCACGCCGATTCGGTCTATGCGCTCCTGCCGGGACGGCTGGCCGTTTTCGAGGGCGATCGCTTCAACACGATCGACGTGGCCGATTGGGGAGAGCTCCCTTCGTCGCGGGCGCGGGACCTGCTCGCGATCGGTGGGCGGCTCTATATCGCGACCGATCGCGGGCTCGGGCTTCTGCGCGGGATGGCGCTAAAGCGGATCGGCGGTGAGCAGGGGTTATGTTACGAGGACACGACGTGTCTGGCCGCCGGATTCGAGAGCGATTTCTGGATCGGGACGACCGAGGGGGCCATCCGGGCCGTCGAAGGGGCGTTCCAATACTTCGCCGCCGATCGCTGGTTACCGTCCAACCGGGTGCATCAGATCGCCGTGGCCGATCGGGCGGCTTACGTCGCCACCGACGGCGGCCTTGGCGTGATCGAATACGAGCCGTACACGCTGCTCAAGAAGGCCGACTATTACGAGCGGCATCTGGAGGCCTGGGGGCAGAAGCGCCTCGGGTTCACTCATCAGATCCAGCGCGAGGACGAGCGTTCGGAATGGCTGCGCGAGGTGAGCGACAACGACGGCGGCTGGAGCGCGGAATATCTGGCGGCGATGAGCTTCAAGTTTGCGGTGACGGGGGACCCGGCCGCCTACGCCGAGGCCGTGGACACGTTCGAGGCGCTCAAGTGGACCGAGGAGATCACGCCGATCCCCGGCTTTCCGGCGCGGGCGATCTGGGCCGTCGGCGAGACCGGCGTCAAGTCGATGGGAACGTCGGGGTGTTGCCCGGCGGAATGGCACCCGACCCCCGACGGCCTGTGGGAATGGAAGGCCGACACGTCGAGCGACGAGGTGGACGCGCAGGTTTATGGGGTGGCCATCTTTCACGATTTCGCCGCTCAGGGGCGGGATAAGGCGCGCGCCGCCGAGCATCTGGGCCGGATCGGCGCCCACATCATCGACAACGGTTGGGTCCTCCGGGACATGGACGGCCTGCCGACCAAGTGGGGCCGGTGGGACCCGGAATACCTGCAGCGGCCGGTCGGCTATTACGCCCGCGGACTCAACGGCATGGAGGCGATGGCTTACATGCGGGCGGCGCGGGCGCTCACGGGAGAGGCGCGATTCGATCGGGCGCACGATCAACTGCTGGCGATGCGCTACCATCGGGAGGCGCTCCGGCAGAAGCTCGTCTTTCCCCCCGACGACGTGAATCATTCCGACGATCGGATGGCCTTTTTCATCTACTTCACGCTCCTGCGCTACGAACCGGACCCGTGGCTCGCCTCGCTTCACCGCCGGGGGCTCGAACGCAGTTTCGAGATTGAGCGGATCGAGCGGAACCCGTTCTTCAACGTCACCTACGCGGCCCTTACCGGGGCTGAGGCGGAGATCGAAGCCGCCGTCGAGCATCTACGTGAATGGCCTTTGGACCTTATCGACCACTCTTATCGCAACTCGCACCGGCATGATTTGCGGCCGCGGGCGGGCCATACGGCCTACGCGGGCGGTTCCGTCGTGCTTTCCCCCCGCGAGCGGGGCCCCATGCGATGGTCTCACAATCCCTTTCACCTGGACGGCGGCTCCGGCGGGCGGAAGGTCTTCGATCCCTCGGCGTGGCTCAACGCTTATTGGAAGGCGCGATATTACGGCCTGATCCAGGCCCCCGCGGTCGAGGACCCCAGCCTGAGGAGCGCGCCGCCGATCTCGGGCAACCCGGGGGCGCGCCCGTATGACGGCCCCCCGCGGCCGTCGGCCGAGGCGCGGGCGCGCCAGAAGGCGGCCTTGGGCCGCTGAGGCTCGGCTGGGCGCGATTGGGCTTGCGGTTGGCGCGCCCCGCGCAAACAATGCCGCCATCCCATTGGGAAAAGCGAGGATGAGCCACGTGAATCGCGCAGCGGCCTGTTGTGTTCCGATCATCGGGGGCCTGATCGCCGGCGCGTGCCTGCGGGGAGACGAGCGGATCGGACTGGAAGCTCCCGTCGGGCGTCGGCCCGATGGCTCGGTGGTCGTCCCGACCAATCAGATCCTCCGCCCGGCGGGCTTTCAGATTGAGTTTCCCGGACGGCCGGTCGACCTGTGGCCGTCGCCCGATGGGCGAACGCTCGTCGTCAAGAATCTGCACGACGTGACGGTGATCGACCTGAGCGAGCGCAAGGTGCGGCAGACGATTCCGTTGCGGGAGACGAGTTTTCACGGGCTGGCGGCGTCGGACGACGGTCGGCGGCTCTACGTCAGCCGTTCGACCGAAGGGATCGCGGTGCTGGAGTCCGACGCGAGCGGGCAGTGGAGTCTTGCCGGGGCGTTGACGCTGACGGCGGCGCGGCGCGATCGGGACGGGCCGGTGCCGGGCGGCCTGGCGCTTTCGGCCGCCGGGCGACAATTGCTCGTGGCGCTCAGCCGGAACAATACGCTCGGGATCGTCGATCTGGCGACGGAAGCCATCGAGGAAATCGAGGTCGGCATTGCCCCCTACGGGGTCGTCGTCGCCGGGGCGATGGCCTACGTTTCCAATTGGGCGGGTCGCCGACCGGAGCCCTCCGATCCGACGGGGCCGACCTCCGGCTCGCGCATGGTCGTCGATCCGGCGACGTTTATCGGCGCCAGCGGGACGGTTTCGGTCGTGGACCTGGCCGAGCGCACGGTAGTGGCGCAGGTGGAGGTGGGGCTCCATCCCTCGGGTCTGGCGCTCAATCCGGCGGGGACGCGACTTTTCGTCGCCAACGCCAATAGCGACACGGTCTCGGTGATCGATACCGAAGCCCGCCGCGTAATCGAGACGATCTCGACGCGACCGGAGACGGGCTCTCCCTTCGGAAGCGCGCCGAACGCGCTCGCGCTCGATCCCTCAGAGCGGCGGCTCTACGTGGCCAACGGATCGAACAACGCGCTGGCCGTCGTCGAACTCGGGCGAGACGCCTCTCCGGGGCGGGGCCGATCGGGCGCGAGCCGCGTCCTCGGTTTCGTTCCCACGGGATGGTATCCGGGAGCCGTGAGACTGGATTCGACGGGGCGGATACTTTACGTGGCCAACGTCAAGGGGGTAGGGTCCCTGGACGAAGCGCGCAGCCCCGGGGGCTCCAATACGCATGATCACCTGGGCTCGGTTTCGATCATTCCGGCGCCGGGCGGGGGGGGGCTCGGTCGCATGACGCGAGAGGTGCAGAGAAACAACGGCGCGATCTGGTCCGTCGCGGGGTTGGAAGCTCGCCGGAGCCCGAGCCGTCGGCCGGTCCCCGTGCCGTTGTTCGAGGGAGAACGCTCCGTCTTCAAACACGTGATCTATATCATCAAAGAGAATCGGACGTACGATCAGGTGCTGGGGGACCTGAAGAAGGGCAACGGCGATCCGAATTTGTGTCTGTTTGGCGAAGAGGTGACGCCGAACCACCACGCCCTCGCCGAGGAGTTTACGCTCTTTGATAACTTTTACTGTTCGGGCATTCTGAGCGCCGATGGGCACCATTGGGCCACGGCGGCCTACGCCACCGACTACCTCGAGAAATCCTTCGGCGGCTGGCCGCGCAGCTACCCCTATGACGGCGAGGACATGCTGGCCAATTCAGCCGGAGGATTCATCTGGGACAAGGTCCTTGCCCGCGGGCTGACGTTTCGGAATTACGGCGAAATGGTTCAGGCGCAGATTGATCCGCCGGGGCTGACGTTCCTTGACATCTGGCGGGATTATCAGGAGGGGACGGGACGGGTGCGGATCCGGGCGACAACCCACCTCAAAACCATCGAGCCCTACATCTGCCCGGATTACATCGGGTTTCCCGGCATCGTTTCCGACCAGTATCGCGCCGACGTTTTTCTGCGCGAGCTCCGCCGGTACGAGACCGAAGGCGAGCTGCCCCACTTCATCGTCATGCTGCTGCCGAACGATCACACGATGGGGACGCGGCCGGGACGGCCGACGCCCCGGGCGACCGTCGCCGATAACGACCTGGCCCTCGGTCGCATCGTGGAGGCCGTCACCCGCAGCCGCTTCTGGCCGCAGACGTGCATCTTCGTCACCGAGGACGATCCCCAGGCAGGCCTCGACCACGTGGACGGGCACCGGACGATCGCCTATGTCATCAGTCCTTACACGCGGCGGGGGTTCATCGATTCGACCAACTATAACCAGACGGGGATGCTACGGACGATGGAACTGATCCTGGCGCTCACGCCGATGAACCAGATCGATCTGACGGCGACGCCGATGGTCCGCTGCTTTCAGGACGAACCGGACCTTTCGCCGTACACGGCCCGGCCCCATCGGATTCCGCTGGATGAGATGAACCCGGAGCTGGAGGCGCTCTCCGGCCCTGCGCGCTATTGGGCCGAGAAGTCGCTGGCCGAAGAGCTTGACGAGATCGACGAGGCAGATGAGGACACGCTGAATCGGATCATCTGGCACGCCGTCAAGGGGTACGACGTCCCCTATCCGGTCCGCGCGGGGGAGGCCGAGGGGAAATACTGACGGCCCGCCCCGCCGGGGGCTGACCGGTCTGACCGGTCACGGGACCCGCGACGAGGGGGCCGTCCTGCGAGGGGGGAAGCGCTGGCCGTTGGGCCTGGCGTGGGCCGAAGGGCGCGCCGGGAGGCTCAGCTCACGGCGACGGCGACCTTTTCCGGCTTGGGGGCCTTCGTCTTCGGCAAGGTGACCGTCAGCACGCCGTCCTTATAATCGGCCGTGATCGCCTTGCGATCGACGTATTCCGGTAGATAGAAGCTGCGGGAGAAGGCGCCGTAGCAGCGCTCGATCCGGCGATAGTGCTCCTTCTTCTCCTCCTTTTCGAGCTTGCGCTCGCCCCGGATCGTGAGCGAGTCCTGCTCGATTTCGACGTTCACGTCCTTCTTGTCCACCTCGGGGAGTTCGACCTTGAGGCGGATGGCCTTGTCGTCCTCGATGATGTCCACCGAGGGGGTCCACTCCCGGCCGCCGTTGGCGGCCCAAGGCAGCCCGAACCAACGGTTCAGATCGGTGCGGAAGGGGAAGAGATCCTTGAACGGATCCCACTTGATGAGGTCCATGGCGTCTTTCCTCCATGCCGTGAAGAATTTTCCGAGGCGTGGCGGTTCTTCAGACGGAACCCCTGCCCGGTTTCAATCGTAGGGAGTGCAAAGGTCATGCCCGGCGAGGTCGCGGCCCGTCGGCCGTTCTCAGTGGCGGACTTGGCTGGAGAGCCGCCTTTGGAGCCGGGAGCCCCGGATTGCAACGGAACCCCTCATGTTGCCAACGGCGTGTTGCAACGCGGCTTCAGCGGCCGGTTGGCGAGGGATATTCAAAGACGATCGTCCGGCGGGCTTCGTCCAGCCAGGCGGCTAATTGAGCGACGATTTCGGGGTGCTCGCGGGCGACGTTATACCGCTCGGGCGCCGGCGACCGCATGTCGAAGAGCAAACCGGGGTGATAGTAGTAGCCCGGACGGCCGATGTTGGCGGTGTTCGCCCGATAGTAGCTTTGGGCGACGAGTTTCCACGCCTGAGTTCTCACGGCGATGGCCTCGGCGCCGTTAAAGAGGACCAGATAGGGGTGGGGCGATTGCCGACTCCCGAGCAGAAGGGGCGTTATGTCGCGCCCGTCGATCGGCCGGTCCGTCGGGGGCGATACGCCGGCGAGCCGAGCCACGGTCGGCAGAAGGTCGAGATGGGTGGCGATGGCCTCGGAGATGGCCCGCGCGGGAAGTTGCCCCGGCCAGCGGGCGAGGAACGGGACGCGCATACCGCCGTCCCAGCTTGAGCCCTTGCGGTCGCGCAGACCGCCGGCGTCGCCTTCCCACCAGGGGCCGTTATCGCTGGTGAAGACGACGAGCGTGCGATCGTCGATCCCCAGGCGCTTCAAGGCGGCCATGATCTCTCCGAGACTCCAGTCAATCGTTTCGACGACGTCGCCGTAGAGCGAGGCGCGGGAGCGCCCGGCGAACCGGGGGCTCGCGTGGAGCGGGACATGCGGCATCGTGTGCGGGAGGTAGAGAAAGAACGGGGAGTCGCGGTGGGCCTCGATGAAGGCGATCGCCTCGGCGGTGTAGCGTTCGGTGAGCGTTTCCTGGCGGACCGGCTCCTCGATGTTTTCTTCCATCCGATAAAGCGCCAGAGGCGTCATGTCGTTGCTGTACGGAAGGCCGTAGTAGTAGTCGAAGCCGTGGCGTGTGGGCCAGTATAGAGGCAGATGGCCGAGGTGCCACTTGCCGATGCAGGCCGTCGCGTAGCCGGCCCCCTTCAACAATTCAGCCAGCGTGATCTCTTCGGTCGGGATTCCGATGGGGAGCTGAGGAGAGGAGACAAGCTCCAGCCCCATCCGGACGGCCAGGCGGCCCGTCAGGAGCCCCGCGCGCGACGGCGTGCAGACGTTCCCGCTGGCGTAGAACTGAGTCAGCCGGACCCCCTCGTGCGCCATACGGTTCAGATGAGGGGTCACGATCACCTTGTTGCCGTTGGGGCCGATGTCCCCCCAGCCCAGGTCGTCGCAAAGGATGATGATGACGTTGGGGCGCGAGCCGACGAGCGCCGCCGGATCGACCGCGCGGCGGGTCCGTTCCGGCCGGACGCATCCTAGGGCCAGGACGGCCAGCGCGGCGGAGCCTGCGAATCGGATCCGGACCATGGGCTCCTCCGCCAGTCGCGTCAGAGGGAGATCAACCTCTGGCGGGCGGGATCGAACCGGGCGACGGATTGGCGACGAAAGGCCGCCACGGCCAGGCCGATCGTTGTCATGACGCGATAGCCTTCGTCGGCCCCCAGGTGCGTCGGTTGGCGGGTCCGGAGGGCATTCAGGAACTGTTCGACGTGGCCGGGGCGCGGAGCGGCGTGGAGGCGAATTTCCCGGATGACCGTCCGGCCGTCGCGGCGCTCTTCGACGATTTCGGCTCCCTCGATCTCGCGGGCCTTCTGAGCGACGGCGTCCTCATAGGGGCGTTGGGGGCGAACGATGACGGCCTCCCGCTCGAACGTCATGGTGGCGTGCTCGCCGCGGATCACGTCCTGAATGTCCCGGTCATTGCCCGAAGTGGCGAAGAGCATGCCTGAGAAATCGCCCTCGAAATCGGCGAGGATCGTAAACGTGTCCGGCACCTCGCGGTCGAAATGGACGTAGTTGCCGCCGACGGCCGAGACCCGTTTGGGAAAGGGGAACCCGAGGGCGACGGCGAAGCGCGAGAGGTTGTGGTAGAGGAGGTCGGTGGCGAGGCCGCCGGAGTAGTCCCAGAACTTGCGGAAGCGGAAGTAGCGTTCGAGGGCTTCGTCGTTGAAGGGCCGGCGCGGGGCGGGCCCCAGGAAACGCCCCCAGTCCAGATTCCGGCGTGTCACGCCCGGGTCGATCGTGTAATTCCAGTCTCCGCCGCGCACGTTGCGGTTATAACTGGTCTGGAATTGCAGAAGCTTGCCGATGAGGCCCGTCTTGCCGTCGCCGATCAGGCGGCGCGCCTGCCACCAGACGTCGTTGGAGGCCCCCGTGGCGCCGACCTGGAGAACGCGCCCGGCGTCGCGCGCGGCCTGGGCGACTTCCTTGGCTTCTTCCCAATAGAGCGTCAGCGGCTTTTCGCAATAAACGTCCTTGCCGGCGGCGATCGCGTCCAGGCACATGCGACGGTGCCAGTGATCGGGGACGGCGAGGACGACGGCGTCCACGTCGGGCCGAGCGAGCAGGTCTTCGTAGGCGTGGTGGCAACGGTCCAGGCCCGCCAGCCGCATCGCCCGCTCCTTGCGCGGGGCGTAAATCTCGCAGACGGCGCTCAGGCGGACGCTCTGGCCACGCTGATCGCGCTCGGCGAGGATCGCCCTCACGAGGTCCGGTCCGCGCATCCCCATGCCGATAACGCCGATCTGGATCGTGTCGTTGGCGCCGAGAACGCGCCCCGGCGCCGGCGACGGCGCGCGAACCGCCCGGGCGCACCCGCCGGCTCCGAGAGCCGCCAGCCACGCCCCGGAGCGACGGAGGAATCGACGGCGGGACAGGGGCGGGCGGCGGCGACCGGCGGCCATGGCTTCAGCGGATGCGCAGCGTATCGCGATGGAATCGAAACTCGAAGGGGAGCGTGTCGGGTGTCACCCGGACGGGCGTCGTGAGCTTGAGCGGATACGGCCCCCCCGTCTCGTAGCTCATCTCCACGAAATAGGCGGTCCAACCCTTCTCGGGCTGCGGGACGCGGCCCACGAAAACGCCGGAGCCGTCGGGCTCGATGAGGGAACTTGTGAAGGCGGGGCCGATGGAATCTAGGCGAAAGTCGCGGGCCTCGGGGTTGGTCGCTTGCCAAAGAAGAACGGTCGAGGGGGTCGGATCGGATTGGACGCGGACCGCGCCGTCGGCCTCGAACGTCCATGCCGGGCGAGGGCGCGGCCGGCCGTCCAGCACGGTCTGGTAAAAGGCGAGGATCGACTGGCGGGCGTCGCTGCCGTCGAGCGAGTGCTTGGCGTTGGGGACGTAGCGGAGATACTTTTCGCCCGGGAGGTCGTCGAAGTAGAACTGGGAGGAATCGGGCAGGAAGAATTCGTCGCCCGTGGCATTGACGAGGTATTTGGGCAGGCTGAACCGGTCGCGATAGACGTAGGGGTCCACGTTTTCGAGAAGCCAGGTCATTTCCGGCCGCCCGAGTTGGTCCATGAGGCCGTGGCGAACGTAATCCCCGATCGCCGGGGCCCAGAAGCCGTAGGCGTCGAAATGGTGGCGCATGGAGGGTTCAACGTTAAGCACGTCGATGACAATCGGGACGATCGCCACGACGCGGGGGTCGACGGCCGCCGTCAACCAGGTCGTCCAGCCGCGCTTGCTCCCCCCGGCCACCACGAAGCGCTCCAGCGGCGTTTGGCCCCCTTCGGGGCTCCGGAGAAGGGCCTGGATCGTATCCATCGCTCGGACGGCGCTCTTGACCATCGGCAGACGTGGCAGCCATCGTTCCTCGCCGGATTCCAGGAATCGCGCCCAGCAGTAAGCGATGAGATCGTCCTCGGAGCGGGGCTTCTTCTCCGGGTCGGTGCCGACGAAGACCAGCGGCTGATTGGGGACCATCCGCAACTCGGCCACCACGGTTTGAGTCTGCCTGGCGAAAGCAACGGCGGTCGCGTCGGGCCGGGCCGGCGGCTCGCCCCGGTTGGACCCGCCGCCGATGATCAGCATGCCCGTGGTCCCCCGGGGAGCCTCCGGACGGACGACCACCAGCCAATGGCGCCATTCCGGCCGGTCCACGTCGGCGGCGGTGAGCCAGGCCTGCGACGTGAGGTCGACGACGAACGTCGCGTAACCCTCGCCCTCAAACCGGTTGACGATGCGCCACTGATAGTGCGCGTCCGGCTCGGCGACGTAGCGATCGAGCGCCGTCGGGGCCGCTCCGGCCGGCAACGGAGCCGCGAGCCCGCTCAGGGCGAAACTCGTCAGGCAGGCGAGGGTGATGAGCCGGGCAGGGGCGGTCGAGGAACGAGCCATCGTCAGGGAGACTCCTTGATCGAGACGCCGGGCGCGGCCGTTTCCGGGACGTCCTCCGCGAGTCGGGAACGCCGCCAGCTTAGGCGCACGGGTGCTCGTTCTTCAAGCGTTGAGTCAGCCGGGGTCCGCCGGACCGATTGACCCGACGCGCCGGCTGCGGGGACAATGCCGGCGGCAGCGAGGCCTGAATCCCCGCCGTAGAGCCGGACATGAAGAAGCGGCTTGACCCCCCGAAGCCCCCGATTCCCATCCCGCGGAGCTACGATCGGCAACGGGTGGAGGAGAACTTCTGGCCGAAACTCAAGCGCCTGGCGGCGAGCGTCCCCGGGGTTTCGGACCTGCTCGCCCTGTACCTTTACATGAATTCGGAGCTGGCGCCGGTGCAGCACAAGCTCTCGGTGCTGGCGACGCTGGCTTACTTCATCATGCCGCTCGATCTGATTCCGGATTTCCTCGGCGTGCCGGGCTACGCCGATGACCTCTGGGTCGCCATGGGGCTTATCCGTTTCATCGGCAGCGACGTGATGCGGCCGTATCGGCAGTACGCTCGCAAATGGCTCAGGGGCCAAACCGGAGCCGGGCGGCGTCGTCGGACTGTCGCCCGCGAGGTCGAGCCCCCGATGGTGATCACGGTTCCACCCGTGGAGACCTCATGAGGCCCTCAGGAGGCTCGGCATGGGTTCGCGCGGTGAAGCGAGGCTGGGCCTGGCCGGCGGCGCTTATCGGCTGGGGCTTGGTTTTGGGTGCGGTCGGGCCGGATGAACGGGAGGCGGCCCAGAGAGCGCTCGAGGCGGCGATCAGCGCCGCCGGCGAATTGCGAGCCTACACGTGCCGGATCAGGACGGAAATCGCCGTCGGCGAGGTGAGTATGACTTCCGACGGCGAACTTGCCTACTTGCGGCCGGCCTATCTCCGGCTCCGCACGACGATCCCCGTCCCCGACGGCGAGCCCCTCGTCACGCTCACGATCACCGACGGAGCATTGCTCTATACCGAGACGCGGGCGGGCGTCGGCGAGCCACCCGTCGTGATCCGCGCGCGGGCGACTCCACCCGCTGGAGGGGAGCCGGCCTCGGCCGCCTTGTGGGGACAGACGGTTCCCTCGGAGTTGATGACCCAGCTTCGCGAGTTGTTTGAATTCGAGCTCGACGCCTCCGCGACCGACTACCGATTGCAGGGGCAGCCGATGGACGTTCTGGTCGGGCGTTACCGCGGCGGCAGCCTGGCCCGTTTCGGGCGCGAGGGGACGGATTCGTCGGAGGCGGCGGCCGTGGACGCCGCCGCGCCGCTGAGCAACCGGGAACTGTTGGAGAGCCTCATGGACCGCGTGCGGCTATCGATCGGGCGGGAGGATCGGTTCCTCCACCGGTTGGAGATGTTCCCTCGCCCGCAGGCCGCGCCTCCCCCGGCCGATGCGCCGGAACCTCCCCTCGGGCGTAAGCTGACGCTGCCGCAAATCACGCTGACGTTTTATGACATCGGCTTCAACGCCGAGCTGCAGCCGGCCGACTTCGTCTACGTTCCGCCGGTGGAGGCGCAACTGATCGACCTCGCGGGAGGCGAGACTTCCCCCCCGTCACCCGACGGCAGCCGACCGTAAGGCCTTTGGGGGGCGCGACCTACTCGAACAGGTGTTGACGGCGGCGCCGACTCAGCGGGGGAATGTCGTAAGGGTCATCGCTCGACGGCGCCTCATCGGCCGTTTCGACATCGGAGAAGATCGAGCCCTTGGCGATGGCCGGGGAGGGCTCGGGCTGAAGGGCGCGGGCCGTCGGCGTGCGTTGCTCGTCGGCGGGCTCCGCGCCGCGCTCGGGGTTGAGCTCGCGCAAGGGATTATCGGGCGACTTGAAGTCGATCCTCGGCGGCGCGGGAGGGGTCGCCTCTCGCTCGCGCTTGGTGAGGATGGCGGGCCGATGGATTTCGCTCGGACCTTCCGGCGCCTCCGCATCGGCGGGCCGGGTGAGTCGGCCCGGGGCCGGCGGGGAGGTTAACGCGCCCGGTCGTGGCCGGAGGCGTTCGGGCTGGGCGGCGAGGACCTGCTCGCTGATGTCGGCGCTGGGGAAGCCGGTGGCGATGATGGTCACCCGCATGGCGTCGTGCATGGATTCGTCGATGACGACGCCGAAGATGACGTTGGCCTCGGGGTCGGCCATTTCGTAGATCAGGGAGGTGGCCTCGCTGATTTCATGCATGGTCACGTCGGCCGGGCCGGTGATGTTGATCAGGACGCCGCGGGCGCCGTCGATGACGATCTTCTCCTGCAGCGGGCTGTGACAGGCCTTGCGGACGGCTTCGACCGCCCGATTTTCCCCCTTGCCGACGCCGACGCCCATGACGGCGCCGCCGGTCTCGCCCATGATCGTCCGGACGTCTCGGAAATCGACGTTGATGAGGCCGGGCATGGCGATCAGGTCGCTGATGGCGCGGATGCCCTGAGCGAGCACGCCGTTGGCGACTTCGAAGGCTTCGGTCAGCGGCGTTTTAGCCCCGACGACCTCGATCAGCTTGTCGTTCAGGATTGAGATCAGCGTATCGACGTGCAAGACGAGCTTTTTCTGACCCTCCAGGGCGCGCCGCATGCGCTGAGTCCCCTCGAACTGAAAGGGCTTGGTCACGATGGCGACGTTGAGGATGCCCATGTCGCGGGCGATTTCGGAGATGACGGGGGCGGCCCCCGTGCCGGTCCCTCCGCCGAGGCCGCAGGTGATGAAGACCATGTCGGCCCCTTTGAGGATTTCGCGGATGCGGGGTTCGGCGTCGCGGGCGGCCTTTTCGCCGATGGCCGGGTCGGCGCCGGCGCCGCTGTTCTGCGTCAGGTCCTGGCCGATCTGGAGGCGGTTGGCCACGCGACAACGGCTGAGGGCCTGGGCGTCAGTGTTGAGGGCATAGAACTCGACGCCCTCGAAGCCTTGATCGACCATGCTCTGGACGGCGTTGCAGCCGGCGCCGCCGACGCCGATGACTTTGATCCGCGTCGGCTTCTGATCTCTTTGGGTCTCCCCAAGGGGGTTGCTCACGTTCGGACTCCGTTCGGCGGTTTCACGAGGGAAGGCGGCGGGCGGGCGAGCCGGTGGGGCCTCCGGGGCGGGCGGGTCCGGCTCGAAGCTGAAGGAGCCGTTGCCCCGGCCGGGTCTCGGCGGCAGGGAATCAGGTTCAGCCATAGATGTCCAGCACCTTTCTCAGGATGCGCACCAGCCGGGATTCGGGCTGGTAGCCGGGCCCTTCGTCGACGGCCCATCGGATCAGGCCGACGGCGGTGGAATAGATGGGGCTGCTGGCGATCTCGCCGAGGCCGCGCAGGCCCTGAGGCAGCCCGATCCGGGTCGGAAATTCGAGCATCCGCTCGGCCACGGGAGCGATGCCTTCGAGCAGCGCCGTCCCGCCGGTCAACACGACGCCGGCATAGACGCGATCCAGGTGGCCGGAACGCCGGATCGCCTTTTTGACCTTTTCGAAAATGTCCTCGACGCGGGCTTCAATGATCTCGGCCAGCTCGCGGCGAGCGTACGTGATCCGCCGACCTCCTTTCAGGGGATGGGGTAGATCGACCCGTTCCTCGGGGTCGATGCTGAGCGGGAGGGCATGGCCGAATTTCTTTTTGAGGTTCTCGCCGTCGTGAGGCGAACAGCGGAGGATCCGGGCCACGTCCTGCGTGATGCTGTCGCCGCCGAGAGCGATCTCGGCCGTGTACTGGAGGGCGCCTTCGGCGAAGATGGCGATGTCCGTCGTTCCGCCGCCGATGTCGATCATGACGACGCCGAGCTCGCGTTCGCGGGGGGCGAGGATGGCAAGCGAAGACGCCAGGGATTCCAGAACGATGCCGCTGGTTCGGAGACCGGCCTTCCGGACGCATCGGGCCAGGTTGTTCCCGGCGGCGACGGCGCTCGTGATCAGATGCAGGCCGACCTCAAGACGGCGACCGAACAGCCCCACGGGGTTGTCAATCCCCGCCGTCCCATCGACGATGTATTCGCGTACGACCTGGTGAAGGATCGTCATGTCCGTCGCCAGGGGAATCTGGCGGGCGCGGCGGATCGCCTCACGGCAATCCCGAGCGTCCACGCCGACGTTAGGATGGGCCACCTCGACGGATCCTCGCGCCTCGACCCCCGCGATGTGATCGCCGGCGATCCCGACGAAAGTCTCCCGTGGGATCCGGTGAGCCAGGTCGTGGGCTCGCAGGAAGGCCTGACTGATGGCCGAAGCGGTCCGGTCGATGTCGGTGACGACGCCGCGTCGCATGCCGGGCGACGGGCTGGACCCGAGACCCAGGATCGTGATGTCCCCCCTCGGCTCGGCCTCGGCGATGATCGCGCAGACCTTCGTCGTGCCGATATCGAGGCCGGTGATCAGACGAGCCCGCCGTTTCCGCCCGTGGCCGGGCGGCGCGCGGCGGCTCCGGGCCGGTTCGGCCGGAGCCAGGATCTGGCCTCGCCGGCGCAGTCGAAGTCTGGAGAAAGGGCGGAGCATCGAGACGGCGTGGCGTCCGCTCTCCGGGAGCGGGGTTCAGAAGTAAACGACCTGACCCTCGAAGCGCAGGTCCAAACAGCGCAGGTCCGACAGGTTGGGCCGGGCTCGCAACACGGCGGCGAGGACGGCCATCTTCGTCAGGGGGTCAACGGGGCCGAATCGCACCTCGATCCCCTCCTTCAAGACGCCGACGATCTCGTCGTCGGCGGTCAGATGCCATTCCGCGAACCGGGCGCCGAGCCGGGGGTCGTTGTCCGCCAGGTATCGGAGAGCGCGCAACGTCTCGGGCAGGCGAGCCTGACGAAGCCGGCGGCCCGGCTGCGGCTCCAGCTCGCGGAGCCCCGTCAGGATCGGTCCCGCCTCGCCGTTCCAGTCCTCCGTCGGGACGGGGCCCAGCAGGACGCCGTCGGCGTCCATCCAGTAGAGTTCGTCGAGGAGCACAGCCACGAAGGGGACACGTTCCTGGACCTCGACGCGCAGGGTCGCGGGGTATTGTTTGAGGATCCGGGCGGCCCGCAGCCGGGGTAGCCTTTCCAGGCCGGCGGCGATCCCCGCGGCGTCGAGCGAGAGCAGATTGCTCGCGGCCGGGGCGCCGCCAATGGCGAGCGCTTCTCGGAGCTGAGCCTCGAGGACGGCCGAAGCCCCGACGATCTCAATCCGGGCGAGGGCGAAGAAGTCCGAGCGGCGGAGGAACCGATCGAACTGCCAGGCGAAACCGGCCAGCAGCGTCAACAGGCCGAGCGCCCCTGAAATGCGAAGTGAGAGCTTGAGGAAACCGGCCACGCCGGCCCACGACGGGCGACGCGAAAGGACGGGCACGCGCTCAACGGCGAGCGGCAGCGTCGGCGACTTCATCGCAACTGCGGGAACTCAAACGTCAGTCAACGGGATCACGGGCCGCGGGCGCCGCCTGCGCGGAGCCTCCAGGCCCTATTCAACAGCCTGACAGCAATCAGGTTAGCCCAGCGGCGCGGACGGATTCAAGCCCGATCGTGCGCCTCGTTGATCTCATCCCCTGAGGTTGGGGAGGTCGCCCCGGCCGGCCCCTTAGAGGATCGACGGTTTCTCCCTGCCCACCTTCGGGGCGAAGGCACCACTGCGCGTCCCCCGCCGACCTACCCTCCGATCAGCTTTGAATCTTTCGAGCGTCAACCCATCCCTCCCCAACAAAGGCCCCCTGCGGCCGAACTTCGGAAAGGGCTAGCCGGGCGCGCCGCCAAAGCGGGCGAGGTCGATGATGGCGCGTTCGTGGGTGCCGGCGCTGATCGGCCCGCGGGGGGAGAGGACCTCGACCTCAAAGAGAAGCCGCCGCTTGTTGATCTCCTTGAGCCGCGCCTTGATCGTGATCGTCTCCCCGGAGTGGGCCGGCCCGGTGTGGCTGACGTTGACGTGCGTCCCGACGGTCGTTTCGGTCCCGTCCAGGTGCGGCTGCGCGCACTTGAGACAGGTCCCCTCGATGAGGCCGATCATCGACGGCGTGGAGAGGACCGGCATGGGGAGATGCGGCGGCGCCATTTTCGGCTCGACGACGTATCGTTCTTCGATTTCCAGGCCCGGCGCCAGACTCGGCTTCATGCGGCGATCCTTTCGATGGCGGCGACTCGGCAAGGGCCGCGCCTCACGGCGCTTCATCAGCCGCCAGCGCCCGTTCCGTGGCGCGTTCAATCTCGCTCGTGGGCATGATCAGTACGGCCATGTTCAGCACTGAAGACGAAAGCGAGAGGAGGAACCCCAGGTCATCCATCGAATCGGTCGAGTCAGAGCCCGTCTCGAACAGACCGACCGTCAGGCCGGCCAACCGGCCCGCCGGGTCAAAGACCGGCTGCCCGAAGCCGGCCATGGGATTGTCGCCACCCCATCCCATCGTCGTCGGCACGTAATCGCGGCGGGGCTTGGCCACGATGCCGCCGATCCGACCTTCGCCGACCATCGGGGCACGCTCATAGGAGTCGCCCATTCGGTTCACCGAGCAAAACACGTCGCCGGCTTCGAGTTCGCCCGGCTGGCTCAAATCGACGTGAGCGAACCGACCGACTCATCTCCTGGCGCAGGCGTTCGTGCGGGGCATCGGCGGGCGCGGATTCCTCCCGCCCGTCAGCCCCAGCGACGCTCCCCCCCTGAGCGGCGAGCGCCAGCGTGAGAATCGCCCCTTCGAGCAGACCCGGGCCGTGAAGAAGGCGGCCCCGCCGCCCTTCAGCGACGCCCCCGCCGAGCGAGCCGCCATTCAGCCCGGCCGAACCCGGCCCAGTTTTTCGGGTGGTTGCCTCCACGTTTCCCCGCTCCCCTTCGGCATGGGACCGATGAATCCGCCTTCCGGCGGGCTTAGGCATACCAGAACCCCGGCTCGGCCACAAACGGAAACCGACGTTTAATTTTACTGCCTCGGAGGCTCGTTCGGCCCGAGTGACGCCGCCGAACGTCTCCCTTCTCAGAACACTGCGCGGAGCTGACCCCCATCGACGGCGAGGGCCGAACCGGTGATGGCCGAGGCCGCCTCCGAGGCCAGAAAGGCGATCGCTCGGCCGAGTTCCTCGGCCTGGGTCAGGCGCTTGAGCGGGAGGTTGCGGGCCATATCGGCCATGAATTGCTCGGTGGGGACACCGCGCCGCCGCGCCTGCTCGCCGTAAAGCTCGCGCAGCCGATCGGTGTCGGTCAGGCCGGGCTGGACGGTGTTGATCGTCACCCCGTCGGCGGCCACCTCGCGCGCGAGCGTTTTGAAGAGGGCGGTCACCCCCGCGCGAAAGACATTGGAGAGGATCAGATTCTCGATCGGTTCCTTGACGCTCACGGAGGTGACGCCGATGATCCTTCCCCACCGGCGCGAGCGCATGGCGGGCAGCGTGGCGCGGATCAGCCGGAGCGCCGACTTGAGCAGCAGCTCGTAAGCGACGTCCCAGTCGGAGGGTTCCAGATCGAAGAACCGACCCGGCCGCGGCCCCCCCGTGTTCGTGACGAGGATATCGATCTCCCCCCAGCGTTGGCCGATGCCGTCGAGCAGCCGTTCGATCGCCTCCGGGCGGCTGAGATCGGCCAGGATGGCGAGGACGTCGCCACCGTTGGCGGCCCGGATGGCGGATTCGGCTTCGCGCAGCGGCCCCTCCCGCCGCGCGCACAGGACGACGCGGGCTCCCTCGGCTGCCAGCGCCGCCGCGGCGGCGCGGCCGATGCCCTGGCTGGAACCGCCGACGAGCGCCACCTTTCCCCGGATGCCGTAGTCCATGCTCGGATCGCTCTCTCAGCTTGTTGCGACGGGTAGAAGAATGCCGGAGGCCACGAGGCGGCCCTCGTAGACGAGCCTGGCCTCGCCTCGGAGCCGGACGCCGGTAAAGATCGGCCCGTCCTCGGAGGCGTCGAGCGCGAAGTCGACGATGAGCGTCGGGCCGCCGGAGGTCTGGATGACCACGGGGGGTTCGGCCAGGCCCTTGAGCGCCGCCAGGAGCGCCACGGCAACCGCGCCGGTGCCGCAGGCCAGCGTCTCGGCCTCGACGCCGCGCTCGAACGTCCGGACGGCGATCCGACCGTCAGGGAGCGGCTCGGCGAAATTGACGTTCGTCCCGTCGGGGGCGAAGAGCGGGTGATGGCGAATCTCCCGGCCCCAGCGATCAACGTTCACTTCGCCGAGCCCCCGAACAAAAACGACGGCGTGCGGAACGCCCGTGTCGATGGCGTCGATCCGTTCCAGAGCGAGCGGCTCGATCGAGATCGGCAGGCCCTGCCGCAAGCGACGCGGAGGGGCGAGGTGCAGCATCACGTCGCCGCCCTCCAGCACCTCGGCCCGATAGGGCCCGGCGAGCGTATCAAAAGCCATGCGCGCCGGAGCGGCGCCGATCAGGTAGGCAAAGCGCGCCAGACATCGGGCCCCGTTGCCGCAGGATTCGGCCTCGCGGCCGTCGGCGTTATAGTAGCGCATGCGGAAGTGAGTTGTGGTGGAACGGGGGGGCTCCAGGAGGAGCACTCCGTCGGCGCCGATGTCCAGTCGCCGCCGGCACCAGGCGGCCAGGCGTTCCCCGCGCCCGGCCTCGGGGAGGCATCCTTCCCGGTTGTCGATAACAATGAAGTCGTTGCCCGCCCCCGTCATTTTCACGAACCGGATGTCGTCCATGGTCGTCAGGCCTCGAGGCCCGGCAAGCGCTCTCTCCTCCCGGGACACTAGAACATGAGCGAGGCCGCCCGGCAAGAGGGTGGCCGGCTCGGCGCCGCTCAGTCAGCTTCGGAACGGGCCTCTCGGGCCAGCAGTCCTTCCAGGGCGTCGCCGACCGTGAGCCCTTCGAAAAGCATGGCGTGGACGGCGGCGGCGAGCGGCATCTCCACTTCATGGCGGCGGGCCAGCCCGATGGCGCAGCGGGTGGCCGCGTAGCCCTCGACGACCATGCCCACCTCGGCGAGCGCCGCCTCGGCCGAACGTCCGGCGGCCAGGAGCTCCCCAAAACGGTGATTGCGCGAGTGGCGGCTGGTGCAGGTCACGACAACGTCCCCCAGGCCGGAGAGGCCCATGAAGGTCTCGGCGCGGGCGCCCATCTTGACCCCGAGGCGCAGAATCTCGGCCAGGCCGCGCGTGATGAGCGCGGCGCGCGTGTTATCGCCGAATCCCTGGCCGTCGGAGACGCCGGCGGCGATCGCGATCACGTTCTTGAGCGCGCCGCCCAGCTCCACGCCCAGCAAGTCGTCATGGGTGTAAACGCGGAACCGAGGCAGGAACAGCATCCGCTGGATGCGACGCCTCAACTCGGCCTGCGGCGCCGCGGCCACCACCGTCGTCGGCACGCCTTGAACCACTTCTTCGGCGTGACTGGGCCCGCCGAGCGCGGCCGCGCCGCCTCGAATCTCCGCACCGAGGACCTCCTCCAGGACCTCGTGGAGCGGCTTGAGCGTTTCGGGATCCATTCCCTTCGAGCAGATGAGCCAGGCCTCGGCCCGGCCGTCTGCGCGAGATTCGGCGAGGGCCTGAGCCGTCGCCCGGACGGCCCCCGACGGTACGGCGATGAGAATGACACGCGCCCCCTCAACGGCTTCGGCCAAATTCGTGGTGAGCCGAGCGGCTTCCCCAAGCCGAAAACCGGGCAGGCGGGGATGGGTCCGGGTCTCCCGGAGCCTCCGGATGATCTGGGCGTCAATGTCCCAGGCCCGGACGTCGTGGCCTTTGCCCGTCAGGATGCCGGCCAGCGCCGAGCCCCACGTTCCCGCTCCCAGAACGGCCACGCTTTCGCGCAATGAGGGGTCGTTCACCGGGCCGCGCCCCCGGAGGAGGCGCTGGAACCGCCGCCCGCCCGCGAGGCGAACAGGCGATTCTCCGTTCCGGCCAGCAGGCGGCGGAGATTGCCCCGATGTCGCCAGATGACGAACAGGCCCAGAAGCAAAGTCAGGGCGATCACTCCCCAGGAACGTTCACCCCCCGGCGGCCAGAGCGCTATCAGAGTCGGCAGGAGGACGGCTCCGACGAGCGAGGCGACCGAGACGTAGTTCGTCCAGGCGATAAGCCCCACGCCCACAAGCAGGCAGACGAGGAGCGGCAGCGGCGCGACCGCCAGATAGACGCCAAGGCTGGCCGCTACCCCCTTGCCGCCGCGCCAACCGACCCAGGGCGAGAACGAATGCCCCGCGATGGCCGCGATTCCTACCAGCAGCCCCCAGAGCGGCCGTTCGAGCGCCTCGGGCCGGCGGATGACGGCGGGCAGCCAGTCCCCGATGATCAGATAGGCGGGCGCCCACCCTTTGGCGGCGTCGAGAAGCAGGCAGGCGACGCCGGCGGGAGCGCCGAGGACGCGAAAGGCGTTCGTGGCCCCGATGTTGCCGCTGCCGTGTCGTCGGATATCCACCCCGCGGAGCCGCCCGATCACGAGCGCCGTCGGAAGGGAGCCGACAAGAAAAGCCGCCGCCAGCGTGAGCGAAGAACTCAGGACGGTGGCCATCGACATGGGACGACTTCCCCGAGGGAGAGGATCGGCCAAAAAATAGCTTGCCGCGCCCGGCGTGGGCAAACACAATCCGGCCGTAAGCGGCGCGCGCGGTGGAAGGGCCGCCCTCTTGCCACCGGCGATGCTTACTTGCGGCTCGGAGGACGGGGGCGAGACAGGGCGCGCGGCTGAGGCTCGCGTGGGGCGACCATGGCCAGGGAATCCAAAAAGCCGCTCGATTTCGAGACCTCGCTCAAGAAGCTCGAGGAGATCGTCCAACGGCTGGAGAATGAGCAGGTGCCGCTGGAGGAGTCGCTGCGGCTCTTCGAAGAAGGGAAGAAACTGGCGCGAGCCTGCGAGACCGAGCTTCAACAAGCCGAAAATCGGATCCGACAACTTATGGCGGGCGAGCGGGGCGAAGTCGTCGAAGTTCCCCTGGCCCCGGGAACCGACCGGGGGCCGGGGCCCGAAGCCGTCGTCGTGGATGAGGCTGAGGAAGAATCCCGTCCGGGCCCGGGCGACGGGGGCGATCTCCCGTTCTGAGAAGCGGGGGTTACCGAGACTCGAAAAGAAGATTCACCGCCGAGACGTGGTGGGCGCGGAGGGTCTTGCGAGGCTAGGCTTCACCGCGTGCGCGGCTTTGTCGCCGGGTTCTTCCCGGGTCGGCCGTTTCGGTCCGAGTTCCTCGCGGGGATCATGGTCGGAGGGTTAAGGGACGGCCGCTCCGACGAGCGTCGGCGAGAACGCCTCCAGGAGCTCGGCGTAGGACGCGAAGCGGTCTTCGGGGCGTTTGGCGAGCATGCGGCGGATGACTTCAGCGACCTGGTCGCCGGTTTCGGGCAGGACGGACCGAACGTCCGGCACGGGGGCGTTGATGTGCTGGTAGGCGATCGCGCCGACGGTTGAGCCCTTGAACGGCCGGCGCCCGGTCAGGAGTTCATAGAAGACCACGCCGAGGGCGTATTGGTCGGATCGCCAATCCACGCGCCCCCCCTGCCAGGCTTCGGGGCTGAGATAGGCAGGCGTGCCGGCCATCTGGGGGTGGGTGGTTAGCGTGGTGGCTTCTTCCAGCCGGGCCAACCCGAAGTCGCTCACCTTGGCCGAGCCTTCCGGAGTCAAGAGGATGTTGCCGGGCTTGATGTCACGGTGGACGATCCCCGCCTCCAAGGCGGCGGCGAGACCCTCGGCGATCTCGCGGGCGAGCCGCTGAGCTTCCCCGACCCCCAAGCGTCCCTTGCGGAGCAGGCGATCGCCCAGGGACCCGCCGGAGATGAATTCAAAGACGGCGTAAGGCTCCGGCCCTTCCTGGCCAACTTCAATCAGGCGGACAATGTGGGGATGATCGAGGCGGGCGAGGGCCTGACACTCGTGACGGAATCGGTGCATAAGTTTGGGGTCAGCCTGCACCTTGTGATTGGCGACCTTGATCGCGACGGGGCCGTTGGTGTTCCGACCGCGATAAACGTAAGCCATCCCGCCGTGGCCGATGACCGCCTCGACCCGGTAGCGGCCGATCGTAGGCGGAAATTTCGGGAAAAGATCGATGATGCGGGCTCCCGTGAGGGCCTCGGGCCGGGCCGCGCCGTTGAAACAGCTATAGAGGCCGACGGCGCACTCTTTGGCCAGGCGGCCGAGCAGGCGAATTTCCTCAGGCGTGAAGTTCTGCGGCCGGCGCTTGGAGCCGACGGCGAGCGCCCCCCAGAGTTCCCCGCCCAGATTGAGCGGCAGGATGATCTCGGCCCGGAGGGCGGTCATCCCTCTAAGACAAGCGGGGCCGACCTCCGCGAAGCGAAGGTCCTCGATGAGCTCTTCGCGGTGAATTTCGCGCCGCAGCGTCGCGAGGAGATCGAAGAGCGGGGCGCAGGCCTGCGTGGTCGGGCCGGTCCCCAGCGGCGCGGTGGCCGTCGCCAGCCACCACTGAGCCGTGGCCGGATGCCGGAGAAGGATGGCGACGGACTCGGCGTCGATCTCTCGCCCGACGCGAGCGGCGAATTCCTTGAGGAAGGCCCGCGGCGAGGTCCGGCTCCGCGTGAGTTCATAGATCGTATCCAGAAATCGTTCGTGATCGTCCTGCTGGCTGCGCCGTCCGAAGCGGGTATGGATCGACTGGCGCAGTTTGTTGTGCACGGGGATGCCGCCGAGCACGATGACGCCGACCATCGCCGCCGAAATCCAACCCGAATCCACGGCGAGCAGGTGCTCCAACAACGGCCCGACGCTGGCGGCCAGCGCCGAATGCGCCGCGCCGACGAAGACCAGAAGGACGCCGTAAAGCAGGCCCTCCCGCACCATCTCGCCCAACTGGAGGAGGTTATGCCGCACGATCGCGTAGGCGATCAGGAGGGGGAAGAGCAGCGGCGTCAGCTCCAGCCACGGGCGGATGTCAACGTTGGCGCCGCCGCGGGCCAACCAGAGGGCGTAAAGCGCCGACGGCAGAAAAGCCAGCAGAACGGCCACCCGAACGACCCACATCCGTTGGCGATCGACCGCCCCCAGCGGAACGCCACGAATCCGATACCAGGCGTCCAGCGGGAGGACGAATAACGTGGCCGCCAGGCTGGCCAGCCCCCAGAGGGTGAACAGCGGACGCGCGAGGATTCCTTCGGCGGCCCGGCCCGGCGCGATGATCCAATTGCCGAGCCAGAGGATCAGACCGAAGATCGCGGCGCCCGTCACGATCGCCGGCAGCCGCCGTGGACGAAACCGCAGCGGGGAGAACGTCCCCAGAAAGACGACAAAGGGCGCCAGCGAAAAGCTCTGGAAGAGGAGGTAGGCCTGCTTTTCGACGGCGAACCGGAACGGCGTCGGCACGGCGCGCAGGAACCAAAGCGCCGCCACCCAGAGACAGAAGGTCAGGAATCCCCAGGAGCTGCGCGTGTGCGGGCGCAGCCCGAACGCCACGCACCCCAGAACGCCGAAGGTCAGGCCGGCCACGAAGAGCGCCCAGGCCACGCGCCAATCGAGCCGAAAGATCACGAGGTCCCAGGGCTCCGGGTTCTGCGAGGGCCGAGCGAACGTCAGGCGGACGAGCCCGACGTTTCGGCGGAGCGGTTCGGCGGCCGCCTCCGGCGTCGCGACGGGGGCGCCGTTCACGGCCAGGAGCTGGTCCCCCGCCGCCAGATCAAAATCTTCGAGCCGGACCCCTTCCGACGCCTGGAGAATCAAGCCTTCGGCCAGGTTGAGCACGGGCAACGACCGCTGCTCAGCCCAGACGAGGCGGCGGGGGATGGCCGGCTCGCTCGCCGGGACGATGGTCAGGCCGACCCACCGGCCCCGGCGCGCGCGCAATTGACGCCGATAGGCGGCGCGATCGGCGACGGGAACGCCGTTGACGGCGGCCAGGCGATCGCCTTCGGCGAGCCCCTTGGCCTCCAGTCGAGAAAAAGCACCGGCTTCAACCCGGAGATCGGGCGAGAGCTTGATGTCCGGGTAAGTGTAAATGGAGACGAGGAGCAGCCGGAGCAGAAAGTAAGGGACGGCCAAGGCGAAAAGGACGATGGCCGCCAAGGCCAGCGGGCGGCTCATCCCGCCGCTCATGTAGGACGTAGTGGCCTCGACGCCGCTCGGCTCGGCCCCGGCGTCGGTGGGGTGACGACGGATGCGGTAGGACATCGGCTGCCCTCCTTATCGGGAAGGCCCGGGGGGAGGGCCAGGGCTCCGGTGGGCGGGCGGCCTGGCCGTCCCCGGCGCGCCCCCGGCTACCAGCATTGCTCGTCCGTGCCGGGGGTCGCCGTGCGGACCTCGCCGTGCTCTCCCCTTTTATAAACGCCGGCCCGTTCGTCAGCGATGTGCTTGTAGAGAGTCCGCGTCACGCGATCCCAGTAATCGCCCGCAGCTTGTACAACGCTATTCACGTCACGGACGATGACTTGACCTTCAGGAGAAGCCGGATCGATGCCGATCATTTTGAGCGCCCGGTTGCGCTGGTCCCCGGCCTCGCCGAGCATGGCCAGCCACCGCTGGTGCGGGACGCCCAGCCAGGGCTCAGTCCGCGTCGCCGGCGTCGGGTTTTCCTTCTCATCGTCGTGATCGTCCTTGTAGCCGTAGTTGGCCAGTTGAGCGATCAGCTTGCGCCGATACTTCTCCAGGACGTCGGGGTTTGGTGCTTCTTTGGCCATGGTGACCCTCCCGTGCGTGGTCTTCTCCGCCTCCCTCAGAGGAAAGGCGCTTCACCCAAGATTTTAAGTAAGGGGTTGGGACGCTTAAGGCGGGATTCAGGATGTCCCCCCTGAATCGCCCTGTTGCGCGTAATTCTGAACCGGCGGGGCCTTCTTGTCAACTCAAAAACTTGGCCGGGGGGGGTGAAAAATTCAGGCCGGGCGCCGGGACCGTCTCCCTGGGGCCGAGCCTGTCCACCGGACCGGCTTCGGCACCGGCAGCCCCAATCGGTCCAGAGCCTTCTGGACGACAAAATCCACCAGGTCCTCGATCGTCCGCGGCGCCTGATAGAAACCGGGACTTAGGGGGAGGATCACGCCACCGGCCTCGGTCAACTGGACCATGTTGCGCAACTCGATCAGCCCGAGGGGGGTTTCCCGCGGGGCCAGAATTAAGGGGCGGCCCTCCTTGAGCGTCACCGCCGCGCTCCGGGCCAGGAGGTTCGGCTGGAGCCCATGGGCGATCTGCGCCAGCGTGTTCATCGAGCAGGGCATCACGATCATCCCGGCGTGGAGAAACGTCCCGCTGGCGGGCGGAGCCCCGATGTCGCCGGGGGGATAATACGTGAGCCGGCTGAGGCGGTCCGGAGCGAGCGCCAGACACCGGGCCACCGGCGGCGGGACGGCTCCGTCGGCGTCACGGCCCCCCCCGCTCGTGGGGCGCGGCAGCCGGCCGGCCTCGGCCGGCGGCCCCAGTTCCTCCTGGAGCACGCGAAGGCCCGCGGGCGTGGCCACGAAGTGGACTCGGTGGGTCGGGGTCGCCAGGAGCGTCTCAATCAGCCGGCGCGCGTAAAGGGCACCGCTCGCGCCGGTCACGCCGACGATGACCACCCGCTCGGCGGCGGAGGGGTCCGGCGGCTCAGACATGGCCGGTTCCGTCGGGCTCGGGCGCCTGGGGCGCGCCGGGGATTTCCCCCACGTGCAATCCGACGATGCCCGCGCTGAGCGACCACCGCCTGAGCCTAACCAGCCCCGATTGCCGCATCGCCCGCCCAAGCTCTTCCGGCGACCAGAAGCACCGGATCGAGTGGGGAAGGTAACCGTAGGCCTCGGACCCGCTGACCCATCGGCCGACGCGAGGCATCACCCAGCTCGAGTAAAGGCCATAAACGCGGCGCACCAGCGGGGAGGGGGGCTCGAAGAATTCGAGAATGCCCAGGCGTCCCCCGGGCCGGATGACCCGCCCCAGTTCGCTGAGGGCGGCCGCCCGGTCAACCATGTTTCTGAGCCCGAAGGCCACGAGGGCCGCGTCGAAGGCCCCGTCCCGGAAGGGGAGCCTGAGAGCGTCGGCCTCGATCCAGGCCATCGCCGGGCGGCGGGCGAATTTGGTCCGCGCGCGGAGGAGCATGGGCCGGGAGAAGTCCACGCCGACGACCCGCGCAGTGGGCCGTCGCCTGAAGGCCGCGCCGGCCACGTCGCCCGTTCCCGTCGCCGCGTCGAGAAGGCGACGGCAAGGCTCCAGGCCCGCCGTCGTTTCCTCGACCAGACGCCGACGCCACCGGCCGTCCTGGGCGGCCGAAAGAAGGCGGTTCAGCAGATCGTATCGAGGGGTGATCCGGGCGAACATGGCCCGGATGCGCTCGGGGTTCTGATCCGTGCCCGATCGCGGCTCGGCGAGAGGGGAGGCTTCGAGCGGGGAATCCCGGCTCACGGAGGACGCTCCTGAGTCAGCACCCTTGCATCGGGCTTCAGGGCTCGTGGGTGCGACGGACCTTCCAGGCGGGCCAAACGCCATTGCATTCGGTCACGGCTTAATCGATTCTATGGGGCTGATGACGGGCTATCCAGAACAACCCGCGTTGCCGCCGATGGCGCCGCCGCCCAAGCGGGGGAGCGGTCGCCTGGCCTTCGTGGCTTTCATCTTCTCGGTCGCCGCCCTGGGCCTTTCCACCTATTTGTTCATCAAGGACTATAACGACGGCCAGTTGATCCAGGACCTCAAGCGAAATCTTCGGACGGCCGGCGAAGAGACGCGACGGTTGATTGACACCCGCTTTCGGGATCGCGAGGCCGAAGAGGGTCCCTCACGAGCCCCGGAAGGGCTCCAATGGGAGAAGATTCGCGAACGCATTGAGCGGGTCGAGGCCATGGCTCAGCGCCGAGACGACAAGGCCGGGGTTTATCTGGACGTGCTGATCGATGACCTCCGCTCCCTGCGGGAGTTTGCCCCGGACGAGGCAGCCTTGGTCCTGAGTCAGACGCTGGAGCGGCTGGACGAGGCGAGCGCCCGGCTGACCTCCGAGCCCGACGTGGCCGCCCGACGCTTGCGGGAAGCCGCCGGGGCGCTCCCTTCCCCTCAAGGCGCCCCTGCCCGGCAGGTGGAGCGTCCCTCCCCCGCCGGGCGCGCCGAGCCGGAGGGATTTATCGAGGTCGCCCCGGCCCCGCCCGCCGAGCCTCCGGCCTGGGAGCCGGCTACCCCCAATCCGTAGGTGTCGGAGCGACGGGGCGCAACCCCCTTGACGGCCGGCGGGGGGATGGTTGAATGAAATCGCGGGCGGGGGAGAGCTGTAGCAGCAAGCGGTTGATGAAGTCGAGATCACGATTTTCGAGACGGGGCTGGCGCTGGGCGACCGTGGCGTTCGGTTGTGCGCTGGCGCCCTCCCTGAGCGGGGGGCAGGGCTTTGAGCCGGATTTGAGCGAGACGCTCGAATGGATCGCCCCTAATCTGGCCATGGAGCCGCGCATCCCGGCCGGGGCCGCCGAACTGACTCGGCACGCATTGAGCCCCGAGGCCATGAAACCGCTGCTGGATCAGCTCCCCGATCGACCCTTCCATGTTCTGGAGCCGCCGCCGACGTCGGTGGCCTGGTGGAAGTATCCGCTTTATGCCGTTGTTGGTTTTCCCCGCGATCTGGTCGATGGGGTTTTCGGATTCTTCAGTTATTGGCCGATTTTGAACGTGCCGCTGGTGGGGATCCCCTATGAACTGGTGCCGGCGCAGGTCCTTTTCCGTCATCCCGCCGATTGGCATCCCTGGCCGGGAGGGCGCAATCGGCGGGGTCACGGCTGGACGGACGGCGGGCGGGTCGTCCGCGACGGCCGCCTCTTGAACGCCGACCAGGCATTGGAGGAGCGCGAGGGGCTCGGCCTGGTGGACGACGCCGGATGGGGATTCTTCTCCAACGCCCGGCGGACACGGTTTTCCTACGTCAGCCAGAGCAAGCTGCGACGCTACGAGGCGGAGAACGAACGCCGGCGCGAGGAACTCCAGGCCCTGAACCGACGGATCGACGCCGAGAACCGCACTTTGACCGAACGGTTGAGGGGACGGCGCGCGGCGGCCATCGAGGCCATCGACCGGGGCGACGGTTTCGAGGCCGTCGGCCTGATGCTGCCGTATCACCTGGCTTATCCGACGGAGACGCAAGCGCAGGCCCTGTTGCTCAATGCGCTCGCCGTCCATGGGGACGCTGGGCCGGTCTGGGTCCGGCCCTATCTGTGGAGCAAACTGGCGGTGAGCGATCGGCGGCTGCTTCAACAAGCGCTCACGCTGATCGAGAAAACCCATCAGGACTTTCCGCGCATGCTCACGCCCGCCGAAGCCCTCGTTTTCATTCTGACCCGATTGGAGGAAACGCCGCGGGCGCTCGTGGCGGCCCAGGCGGCCTTCGAGACCGACCCGACCGACGCCCGACGCGCGCGGCTTTACTTCGAGGCGGCCATGAGCGAGCGCGACCCGGCGGCCACCCGGGCGGCCCTCGGGGCCCTTGAGCCGCTCTTGCTGACTCCGGGCGAGGTCGGCGTCCTTCGGGCGCGACTGGCCTTGCTCGAAGGGCGGGCGGAGGAGGCCCGCGCCGCCCTGGTCGACCTTTTACGCTCGGCGCCGGAGAACGCTTACTATCACTACTATCTCGGCTGCGCGGAGTTGATGTCGCTGGCGACCACCGACCAGCCGGAGCGCGCCGTCGCCGCGGCGTTCGATCAGCTTGAGGAGGCTTCCCTGCGCGCCGTGGCCCCGCCCTTGAGAGAACGCGTCGGGCAGACCCTCGGCTTCGTCCGGCGGCTGGCGGCCGAAGAAGCCGAGCCGCGCGAGCCCCGACGACGCGGTTTCTTTGACTTCTCCCCCTGAGGGGCGACGCATCCCGTCGGGCGTCTCATCCGCAAGATCGCAATTTCAGGCTGAGGCCGGTCGGGGCGCCGTCTATTCGCCGAGCGTCACGACGTGGGGCGGCGCCGGCGTGACCGATCCCGCGACGGCTGGAGCGTCTTCTCCCACCGGCGGCGCTTCGGCCAGCGTTGTCTCGGGCAGGAAGAGTCGGGCCATCCGTTCCCGGGCCAGGCGCACGGCGCGATCCAACCGGCCGGGGCAATCGACGCCGCCGGCGGGCCGGAAGCCGTTGAGCCCGACCCAATCGGCGTGACCCCGCACCATGAGCGGACGGCCGTGGTAGCGGGCGAGCTTCTCGCACAGGTCCACGATCGCCTCGGTCATGGCCCTCGGAGGCGTTTCCTGGTCAAAGGACCCCAGCCCGCAGATGCCGATGTTCCCCCGATTGTTGAGCCCCTCGGGGTGGGAGCCGACGTGCGTTCCGATCCGGTCGGCCTCGCGCCCTTCCCAAACCTCGCCGTTGCGATCGACGAAGAAGTGATAGGCCACGTCGGCGGCGTTCAGTCGTCCGCCCGGGTCGGTGCTGCCGTGATAAATCCGCCGGATCATGTCGGCCGGATGGAGCGCCGTCACGCCCATCGAGGCGTGATGGATCGTGACGTACTGGACCTCGCCGATGGGCTTCCAGACGCGTTGGCCGTTGACGACCGGTTCATAGAGCCCCGTCCGGCCGGCCCACTCCCGCCGCCGGTGGTAGCGTTGCGGGCCGAACTCACTCGCCAGGTAATCGGGCAGCGTCGTCGTGAGGTAGGGCGCCGGCAGCGTCTCGACGATGGCCGCCCGCGGCAGAAGCATTTCCTTGACCCGTCGCGCCAGAATCATCCTGGGTTGGGCCGGCTCGGCCGAGGGGGTTGCCTGGGCCGGTGGAATCGCCTCAGGAGCGTGGCCGTTCAGGAAAATCTCCCGCGATACGACGGTGCAAGACGCCGGCGGCGGTCCCGCGGTTGTTCCATCGATCCCGATGGCCGGGATCGCTCCGAGGCTCCAGGCCCAGATCGCCGCAACGGCGCGCGCGCAGGATCGCGGCGCGGTCGGGCGCGGCCGCGGGCGTCGGACCAGGGCACGCAGAGGCTCGGGCGATATTCTCATGGTCAAGGGGGGGCCGAGCGCCTCAGCCCGTTCGGGCGGCGATCATAGCCGAGCTTCCCCGCCGATTGTAAAGCCCTTTCCACGGGCGTCATTCCCGGCCCTGGACCGCGCAGAAAGAGAAAAAGGCCCAGAGATCCGCGCGCCAGAGCGTGGGGACGAGCAAAAGTCCAAACGTCGCCGTCGCCATGTAAGCCGCCATGAGGCCGCGCGCCGTCCCCCGCTGGCGCGATCATGGACGAACGGCCCGCACCCCGTAAAGCGGCCCGACCTCACTCGCGCCGGGCGCGGC